>Ga0099364_10000037_pt1 | contig 192332 bp, 165 predicted proteins | sample TergutTh196P3_FD_73070 | JGI IMG/M metagenome (GOLD analysis project Ga0099364, IMG submission 73070) | Microcerotermes parvus P3 segment gut microbial communities from Pointe-Noire, Republic of the Congo - Th196 P3 | ecosystem: Host-associated > Arthropoda: Insects > Digestive system > Gut ... | reverse complement strand
ATTGCGGTCAGGGTTATGTCTTATGTTCTTTCAATTTTAAGTTTTTTGCTTTCCCTTTTATATCTTAAATGGGTTAGCTCTCTGTTTCGTTATTCAGTTTTGAGAGAATTGTTTGACAGTTTTCTTAGTAAAAATTAAAAAACATAATAATTCGGGGGACGATATGGAAACTAAAAAGCCATCAGTTGGATTGAGAATTTTGACAATTATTTCGTGTTTGATAATGGTTGTAGCCGGTGGGTACTTATTTTTTGCCCCTGTCAGTAGCATAGTGTGGGTGTTCTCGGCGGCTGTTTTGGTTCACGGTGTACAGCTTATATTACGGTATTTTGTTGATAAAGAAAACCGCAACGGTTGGAATATCGTAGCGGGAATCATAAATGTGATATTTGGTTGTTTTATGCTTTTCGGTCGCGTTGAAGACAGGATTATGGGAGCGCTGACCATTGGAATCTTTATAGGAATCTGGGCTATATTTGCGGGTGTTTCACGTTTTATTGACGCTTTCAGTGAGATGAAAAACAAAGGAAGCAAGGCTTGGATTTGGTCACTAATTAGCGGTATTTTGATTGTAATTTGCGGGATTTCCGGTCTTGTTTATCCGGGCGCGTTTACGGTTTTGGTTGGCGCATTTGCGAAAATATTCACGGCTGCCGCGTTCATAGTTTTGGGCTTGGCGGGTATAGCCGGAGCGCTTTCTTCGGGTGGGAAACCTCCGGAATTGCCGGACGGTGGCGATGATGTTCCGCCGGCGGCGACTGCGTAAAAAATAATAAATTAAAATGTCTCTGCTTTAAAACAGAGACATTTTTATTTTCCGTCTTTTCGTATTCGTTGCAATAATAAGCCAAGTAATACAACTGTGTAATAATAAATATAGTCGTTTCTCTTATAGAATGCCAAACAATAAGGGTCTTGTTATCATTGTTCCGCACTCGGGGCAACAAATGCCATGCCAAAACGTATTACAATTTAAACATATAAAGTCTTTATTATCCCTCCCATACTTCATAGCGTTTCTATCACGGCAATTCGGGCAAATCACACCTTTTACACCACCAAATAAAGAGTCTTTTGTCTTGAAATTACAACCTGCGCGTGGACATCTGAATTTTGCCATGTTTGTTACCTCGCTTGTTTGTGATATTTTAAAAGTTTAACTTTACTGATTGCTATGTGGCTTTTTATACGCCCGATCATATTACCATAAATATCACGAATGATAGACATAATGTACCCCACAACCGCAAAATTTTTATTCTTTTTCCAAATTATACCATAGTAAGACAAGCATGTCAAGCGAAATAGTCCTAAAAATTAATTTATTTCAATTAAAAGGACGTATTTTTATTTCCAAATAAGATATAAAATGTTCTTATAAGGAGTGATGGCATGCGTTCGGATAACAATTCTGAGATAAAATACAGGGAGCTGGGCTTGCGTGTAAGAGAAGCGAGGAAAAACCGACGACTTACTATGCGTGAGCTTTCGGAAAAAATAAATATTAGTGAGAATTTCCTTTCAAGGATTGAAAGCGACAATGGCAGAGCGGGTTTAGGCACAATAATTAAAATATGTAATGAGTTAAAAATTTCAATGGATTTTCTTTTTCAGGACAGCTTATTTGATATGAACGCGGAAACATTGAATTTGGAGGCTTTAAGCGAGCCCGACAGAAACTTTATAATTAAGACGATTAAGAATTTAAAAGCATATAAAAACGAGTTAGACGGCGGCATTTAACAAAGCGTTAAAAAAAGAAAAAAACCCTTGACAACCTCTCTATCTTATGCTATAATATTAATGTTGCAAATTCGCACCTTTAGCTCAGTTGGTAGAGCAATTGACTCTTAATCAATGGGTCCAGGGTTCGAGTCCCTGAAGGTGTATTTACCTGAATGGGAATCAGGCCCGTTGGTCAAGCGGTTAAGACTCCGCCCTTTCACGGCGGCAACAGGGGTTCGAGTCCCCTACGGGTCAGCGGCTCGCCGCAGTAGGCGATATTTTTTATCCTTTTAACGTTGTGAGAATTTCAGCTTTTATTGAAGTACGCAAGATTCTCGGCGGTAAAATATCCGCGCCTTTAGCTCAGTTGGTTAGAGCACCCGGCTCATAACCGGTAGGTCCGGGGTTCGAGTCCCTGAAGGCGCATAAGTAGCGCACTTGCGCTGGTGTAGCTCAGTTGGTAGAGCAGCTGACTTGTAATCAGCAGGTCGGGGGTTCGAATCCGTCCACCAGCTTATCGAATTTTTCGCGGGAGTGTTCCCGAGTGGCCAAAGGGGGCAGACTGTAAATCTGTTGCGCAAGCTTCGGTGGTTCAAATCCGCCCACTCCCATCTATACGAACAAACGCGAACACCTGCCGATTTTTCATAGTCGGCGAGGCGTTCGCGTTTGTTTTTGTCGTACATTATTACTTTGCCACAACCTTATATGTTGTTCCTATTTTAGCAAAATTCATTTCAAAATGTCAAGAAAAAACATTTAGTAAACCTCTTGACTTTTCAAAATATTTATGTTATACTTCAATTTAATCATATATATGTAAATGATTAAATTGAATTCCGGAGGATTGTCTTGAGAGAATTTAACTACGAAACCGTATGTGAAAAGCTACTCACGGGTAAAATTGTCACTCTTCTTACCCAAATACATGAATACAAAGGCAAGCAAGGATTATTGGGACAAGCCAAATCGGATGTTTTAGACAGGCTTGTCGAAATGGCAAAAATACAAAGCACCGAGGCGTCTAACCGAATCGAGGGGATTTTTACATCTGATGAGCGTCTTAAGTTGCTCGTAAAGGAAAAAACCATGCCGCGCACCAGAGATGAGCAAGAAATAGCTGGTTATAGAGATGTGTTGGCGACTATCCATGAAAGTCATGAATATATTCCACCGAAGACAGGTATTTTCCTTCAATTACACCGCGATATGTATAAATTCAGTGGTAAAAATATCGGCGGTGTTTATAAAGCCACTAACAATTTAATTGAGGAAGTTGACGGCGAGGGGAACAGCTTTATCAGATTTCAACCGGTTGAGGCGTGGGAAACCGCGGATGCTATGGAGAAAATCTGCGTAGCTTTCGATAAAGCTGTAAGTAAGCAAGCAGAATTATTGCTTGTTATTCCTGCGTTTATACAGGATTTTCTTTGCATACACCCTTTCAGCGATGGAAACGGAAGAATGAGCAGATTGCTCACCCTACTGTTATTATATCGTGCCGGTTATATAGTCGGAAAGTATATCAGTATCGAAAAGTTAATCGAACAGTCGAAGGAAACCTATTATGAAGCTTTATATGACAGTTCAAGGGATTGGCATGGGGGTGCGAATGATTACGCGCCTTTTGTGAGATACACATTAGGGGTAATACTCGCAGCATACCGCGATTTTGTTTCGAGAATAGAGCTTTTTTCAGAGAACAAAATACCTAAACCCGAAATGGTCAAAGAGGTTATAAAAAACACCCTCGGCAGAATTACAAAGCGGGAAATCCTTGAACAATGCCCGGATATTAGTCAAATAACCGTTCAACGGACTTTGAATGACCTTTTGAAAAGTAGCGATATAATTAAACTCGGCGGCGGACGCTACACACAATATATTTGGAACAGGGAGAAAGATTGATGATTACAGGAGAAATCAAAAATAAAATTGACGGACTTTGGGATATATTTGCAGCGGGCGGGTTGGTTAATCCGCTTGATGTGATTGAGCAGATTACCTATTTAATGTTTATCCGTGATTTGGACGACCTTGATAATCTGCGCGCGAAAGAGAGCGTTATGCTCGGCACTTCTCACACGAGTATCTTCGGGAACGAGGGAAAAGGAGTCGGTATCGGTGGTCTGCAGATAGAGGGACAGCAGTTGAAGTGGTCGGTGTTCCGTGACCTTCCTGCCGGGAAAATGTATTCGGTGGTGCAGGAGTGGGTTTTCCCTTTCATAAAAAATCTGCACGCCGATAAAGGAAGTGCCTATTCCAAGTACATGGATGATGCAATTTTTAAAATTCCCACGCCGCTTTTATTATCGAAAGTGGTGGATTCGCTTGATGCGATTTATGAATTAATCAGAACCCATTCCGACAGCAATTCCGACACCCGCGGGGATACATACGAATATCTTTTATCAAAAATTTCGCAGTCGGGGCTTAACGGGCAGTTCCGTACTCCGCGGCATATTATCCGCATGATGGTGGATATGATGAAACCGACCGCAGATGATATTATATGCGACCCTGCCTGTGGAACTTCGGGGTTTCTTGTAGCTGCCGGCGAGTATCTGAAATACAACTTGCGAGAAGAGATTTTCTTCAATAAACTCAAAAAAAATCACTACATGAACAATATGTTTTTTGGTTATGACATGGACAGGACTATGCTGCGAATCGGCGCAATGAACATGATGACCCACGGAATTGATAACCCTTTTATCGAATATCGTGATAGCCTTTCTGACCAAAACCCCGACAAAAATCGCTACTCGCTAATTCTTGCAAACCCGCCATTTAAGGGCAGTTTAGATGCTGATACGGTTTCTGCGGATTTAGTAAAAGTCTGCAAAACCAAGAAAACAGAACTGCTCTTTCTTGCACTGTTTTTGCGTATGTTGCAAATTGGCGGCAGGTGCGCCTGTATCGTACCTGACGGGGTATTATTCGGGTCGTCAACCGCGCACAAATCTATCAGAAAAGAACTTATTGAAAATCACCGTATGGAGGCTGTAATTTCCATGCCGTCGGGAGTGTTTAAACCTTATGCCGGTGTTTCTACCGCTGTGATTATCTTCACAAAAACCGAACACGGCGGCACGGAAAACGTCTGGTTTTATGACATGAAAGCCGACGGTTTCAGTCTTGACGACAAACGCACCGCAATTGAGCAAAATGACATCCCCGACATTATAACACGCTTCGGAAACCTTGCCGCAGAAGCCATGCGCGAACCCACCGAGCAGAGTTTCCTTGTGACTAAAGCTGAAATCGCCGCAAATAATTACGACCTCTCAATTAATAAATATAAAAAAATCATTACCAAAACCGTAGAATACCCTCCCACGAGTGAAATACTCGCCGACATCTTCGCCGCCGAACAACGCATTTCCACAGGGCTGAAAGAACTGGAGGCGATGTTGAATGAATAATATGGTTTCGCTTGGTGAAGTTCTCGCTTACGAACAACCGACAAAATATATAGTTGAAGATACGACTTATGATAATTCATTTGAAACGCCCGTATTAACAGCAGGACAATCTTTTATATTAGGCTATACTGATGAAAAGGAAAATATCTATACTAATTTGCCATGTATTATTTTTGATGATTTTACAACGGCGAAGAAGTATGTTGATTTCCCTTTTAAGGTAAAATCCTCTGCCATGAAGATATTAACTAACGATGAAAAAAAGTCGGACATTAAGTATGTATTTTTAAAAATGTCCACTATAAATATTGATACCACGCTTCATAAAAGATATTGGATTTCAACTTATTCGCACATAAAAATCCCCCTACCCCCACTTCCCACTCAACGAAAAATCGCCGCTGTCTTAGACAAAGTAAGCGACCTCATCGCTGAACGAAAAAAACAAATAGAGCAACTTGACTTGTTGGTAAAGGCGAGGTTTACAGAGATGTTTGGGGACCTTAACCAGTCAGAGTTTCAGTATTCTACACTATTAGACATTATTAGCGATAGTAAAAACTCTTTAAAAAGAGGACCTTTTGGTGGCTCTCTTAAAAAGGACGATTTTGTAGAAAATGGTTTTTTAGTCTATGAGCAAAGGCACGCTATTCATAATGATTTTAAGTATGAAAAATATTATATAACCAACGAAAAGCATGAAGAAATGAAAGGTTTTAGCGTGAAGCCCGGTGATTTAATTGTTAGTTGTTCAGGAACACTTGGTAGGATTGCAGAAATACCTTCATACGCAAAGCCGGGAATTATTAATCAAGCATTATTAAAGATAAAATTAAATAATGAGGTTGTTAATAATATATTCTTTATAACTTTATTTAAAGACAAGTATATGCAGGGCAAGCTGTTTGGCGTTAGTAGGGGTAGCGGTATTTCTAATTTTCCATCTATGCCTGAAATAAAGTCTATAAAGTTCCCGCTTCCCCCGCTACCACTTCAAACCCAATTCGCTGAGTTTGTACAGGGCGTTGAGCGGGCGAGGGAGGAGGCAAGGCAGGGATTGAAGCAGTTGGAAGTGTTGTATAGCGCGTTGATACAGGAGTATTTTGGAGAGGAGAAGCAATGAATATTACGTTTTTAATCGGGAATGGATTTGATTTGAATGTAGGACTACATACGAAATATGAACATTTTTTATCGTATTATAGTGATGTTCCTCATGATGAAGACCCTCGTTTAATACGGTTCAAAAAAGATATTAAAAAAGATTTAAAATCGTGGGCAGATGCCGAAAAAATGATGGGGGAATATACATTAAAGTATAAAGATGGTGACGAAAATGATTTTATATTTTGTAAAAAAGATTTTCAAGAAAAACTTAGTGATTATTTAAAGAATCAAGAAAAAAGAATTAATTATGATACTTTTTCAGACGATATTATAGCTGTGTTTAAGAACTCACTTCTAAATTTTAAATCATACCTACCGATTGCACGTCAAGAAATCATAGATAGCGCAATGAAATCTCATTTAAGCGAGAATTGGCATTATAATTTTATTACATTTAATTATACAGAGGTTTTTGATAAATGTATAAAAATAGTAAAGGATACTAATATACCAATATCCGTGCGTAGACTTAACTATACTTACAGTAACAATATTGCAAATTTAATTCATATACATGGTACAGTTCATAAAAATATGATAATGGGCGTTGATAATGAAGAACAAATATTAAATGAAAAAATACGTTCAAATAAGAAATTTAAAAAGAGATTTATCAAACCTATTACTAATGAAGGATTAAAAGAATTAAACGATACAAATGCAACGAATATGATTAATAACAGTAGAGTTGTTTGCGTTTTCGGTATGTCGCTTGGTGAAACAGATACAACCTGGTGGAAAAATATAGCGACATGGCTTCAAAATAGCGACGTCAATCAATTAATTATTTTCATTAAAGATGACGATTGGAACGACGTGAACCCTGAAGATGTGTTTGCAAGTGAAGAAGCTGTATGGGAACGATTCTATAGATTAACAGACTTTCCTGAAGATAAACAAGAATTGTTTGAGGAAAGAATCCATATTGCGGTAAACACTAATCTTTTTAAAATAGACCTAACCCCAAAAGCAGAAGAAACCGAGCCGCAGGTCGAAAAGGAATTAATCACCGTATAAAGAGGTAGAAACATGACCAACTTTGATTTTCTCAAAAGCGAGCAGAAATTCACCGCCTTTGCCGATGCGGCGATTGCGGCTGAAAAAATCTTGAATATCGACATTGCTGCATCTGCGATTAACTGTCGCCGTGCAATGGAAAGCGCTGTCAAATGGATGTACAGCGTTGACGGCGACCTCACCATGTCCGATTATCAAACTACGCTTGTTTTGTTAATGAACTCGGAGGATTTTCGGGAGATTGTAGGTATTGACATACACCGACGCATGACTTTAGTTCGCAAGGTCGGGAACGATGCCGCGCACGATTCGGGTAAGGTTACAAGGGAGCGAGCAGAGCTCTGCCTTGAAAATTTATTTATCTTCTTGGATTTTGTTGCTTGCTGTTATGCCGATGAATATACCGAGAGAGTTTTTGAGCCTGCATTACTCACAGAGGTTGATAAAATCCCGCCGCCTATTGTTCCCGATATAAATTTTGAAGTATTAATTAATGAGAACAAAACATTAAAAGCAGAGCTTACCTCCCGCAGAAATGAGCAGCAGCAAAGCTATAACCCGAAACCGCTTGATTTATCGGAATACAAAACGCGGAAATTATATATAGACACTATGCTGATTGATGCGGGTTGGGTTGAGGGAAAAGATTGGCTTAATGAATATGAGCTTTCGGGTATGCCGAACCAATCGAAAACGGGTTTTGCAGATTATGTTCTACTCGGTGATGACGGAAAGCCGCTTGCTGTAATCGAAGCAAAACGAACCTGTGCCGATGTTGCGAAAGGTCGTCAACAAGCGAAACTGTATGCTGATTTACTTGAGCAGAAATTCAAGCGTCGTCCTGTAATCTTCCTCACAAATGGCTTTGATACGCGCATATTTAACGATAAATATGAACCCGAGCGCAAGGTTGCGACTATATATTCCAAACGCGATTTAGAGAAATTATTTAATCTGCAAACCATGCGAAAGAGCCCGAAAAATATCACAATTAATAGAGGAATTGCAGGTCGCTATTATCAAGAAGCCGCAATAAAAGCCGTCTGCAATACTTTCGATGAGAAAAACCGTCGCAAAGCTTTATTAGTAATGGCGACAGGTTCCGGCAAAACGAGGACAATAATCGGTTTGGTTGATATTTTACTGCAACACGGTTGGGTTAAAAATGTGCTGTTCTTAGCAGACCGAAATTCACTTGTAACACAAGCAAAACGCTCTTTCGTTAATTTACTTCCGAACTTATCTGTAACTAATCTCTGCGAGGAGAAAGACAATTACAGCGCGCATTGCGTTTTTTCTACCTATCAAACTATGATGAACTGCATTGACACGGCGCGAGATAAAGAAGATGTAAAGATGTTTACTTCGGGACATTTCGACCTTGTTATCTGTGATGAAGCACATCGTTCTATTTATAATAAATACCGAGATATTTTCACTTATTTTGATGCGCGCCTTGTTGGACTTACTGCTACACCAAAAGATGAAATCGACAAAAACACTTACAATATTTTTGAACTTGAAAACGGTGTTCCCACTTACGGTTATGACCTCGACCAAGCTGTTAAAGACGGATATTTGGTAAACTTTGTTCCCGCAGAAGTCAAATTAAAATTCATTGAAAAAGGTATAATTTATGAAGACTTATCCGATGAAGATAAGCTTTTTTATGAAGATACTTTCACCAATGAGGACGGCGAACTCCCCGAACGAATTAATTCATCTGCCCTCAACGAATGGGTTTTTAATGAGGACACTATAAAAAAAGCCATTAACACGCTTATGACTAACGGTCTTCGCATTGACTACGGAGAGAAGCACGGTAAAACTATTATCTTTGCAAAGAATCATGACCATGCAGAGAAAATCCATGAAATCTTCGGTAAAGAATACCCGAATTTGCCCGGATACACAAAAGTCATTGATAATTATATAAACTATGTTCAAAGTGCAATCGACGAATTTTCAGACCCCAAAAAACTGCCACAGATTGCGATTTCAGTCGATATGCTTGACACCGGCATTGACATTCCCGAAATACTGAACCTTGTTTTCTTTAAAAAAGTTATGAGCAAGACGAAATTTTGGCAGATGATTGGACGAGGTACACGTCTTTGTCCGGAATTACTTGACGGAGAGGACAAGAAGCAGTTTTATATTTTCGATTTTTGCAACAATTTTGAGTTTTTCAGAATGGGGCAACCATCGGAAGTTCCAACTATATTGGCTTTACAATGTTCGATATTTACATTAAAGGCACAACTTGCATATAAATTGCAAGATTTAAAATTTCAAACAAAAGATTTAATTGCCTTTCGCAAAGAATTAGTAAACGATATGGTTGCAAAAGTAAAAGAGCTTAACCGTGAAAATTTTGCTGTTCGTCAGCATTTAAGGTGTGTTGAATTATACTCATTACCGGAAAATTATACGAATTTGACTTATGAAGATACTTTAAATATAAGAGAAGAACTTGCACCGCTTATTCTACCGGACAATGACGAGGTCAATGCGGTGCGATTTGATTCGTTGGTTTATGGCATTGAATTGGCTTATATTGAGGGCAAAAAATATGCTCGCGCAAGAAGCGATTTAATGAAAAAAGTTACCGCTGTTTCGGGTATAGCCAATATTCCGGAAATTATGGCGCAGTCGGAATTAATAAACAAGCTACTCCACACAAGTTATTTTGAAGATGCGGGGATTCCCGAACTTGAAAATATAAGAGAAAACCTTCGCAGTTTGATGAAGTATATCCCGAAAGGACGTATTAAATATACTACAAATTTCGATGATGATATTCTTTCGATTGATTTCAAGGATTCGAATTTAGAAAGTGATGACTTAAAAAATTACAAGGCAAAAGTCGAGTTCTATATCCGTGAAAATCAGGATAATGATGTCATAGCAAAATTAAAGACCAATGTTCCATTGACCAGTGATGATGTTAAAATTCTTGAGCAAATTCTCTGGAGCGAAATTGGCACAAAAGACGAATACGAGGCAGAAGTAGGCGCAAAGCCGCTCGGCGAGTTTGTACGTGAAATTGTTGGTTTAGATATGAACTCTGCAAAAGTCGCTTTCGCTGAATATTTAGAAAATTCATCACTTGATAGTCGTCAGATTTATTTTGTCAATCAAATCGTTGAGTATATCGTCCGTAATGGCATTATGAAAGATATGTCTGTTATGCAAGAAGCGCCTTTTACAGAGCGCGGAAGTATCGTTGAAATATTTACAGATTTAATGATTTGGGAAGGAATTCGTTCGGTTATTAATAAAATTAATAGTAATTCGGTTGCGTAAGCGGTAGCTTTACCAGAGCTATTTTGAAATAAAGTTAAAGTGTTATATTAAGAGAGGTAGTGTAAATATGGATTTAGGATTAAAAGGCAAATCAGCCATAATTACAGGCACAAATAATCCGCAAGGTATAGGTGCGACAATGGCTCTTGCTTTTGCGCGTGAGGGTGTTCGCCTTGCGCTTGTTTATAAAAAAATTCCTCACAGTTATGACGAAAGCAAAGTCGAAGCCTGTGGGGTTGACCGCTATTTTAAGGCAAACAGCGGCGATATGACAGAAGTTGAGGAACAATTACGCGCATTAAACGCCGAGTATCTTGTTTTAGAGAGTGATATTTCAAGCGAGGACAGCGTCAATGGTCTTTTTGAGCGTGTTATAGAGCGTTTCGGTAAGGTGGACATTCTCATAAATAATGCCGCCGCCGCAGATGATGGTGATTATGATACAATCGAAACATTAACGCAAAGCGTAATTGATGAAACATTTGCTGTGAACGTCAGGGGAACGCTTTTAATGATTCGTGAATTTGTAAGGCGGCGTGGTGATTATGGGCGTGTTATAAATTTTTCAACCGATGCGGCGCAGGCTTTCCCGGGGGTACAGATAACTTATTCTGCAAGCAAAGCGGCTACCGAAGCATTTACGCGAAACATTGCGATAGGCGTGGGAAAATACAATATCACCGTGAATTGTATTGCGCCGGGACCAACGCAAACAGGTTGGATTGACCAAGAATTAGCAGATGCCGTTCTCCCGCAAATCCCGCTCGGTAAGCTTATTCAACCGCAAGACATAGCCCAAACCGCTTTGTTTCTCGCAAGTGAACACGCCGCAATGGTGACAGGGCAAGTTATAAAAGTAAGCGGCGGACACGCATTATAAATATTTTTCACACATTTGCCCCTCTGCCTAACCCAAAAAGAAAAAGTAAAATTAAACATACTCAAAGTAACAATTGCCGGCAGTAATAAAAAACACCTGCGTTTAGCGCAGGTGTTTTTTATTACTTCGCACACGAAGTAATAGCACGCCGTAAGGGATTTGAACCCCTGACCTTCTGGTTCGTAGCCAGACACTCTATCCAGCTGAGCTAACGGCGCTCAAAGTATTGCCCAAAGTAATTACAAAATATATTTTAACACATTGCGGCAATTTTGTCAATAGTCAGTTTTATTTCTTTCAATATAATCAGCAATCATCAAATCAACCAACCGTCCGTAGCTCTTGACGCCATCGCTTTGCCCCTGCGATTTTAAATATGCGTCGTTGACCGTTCCGGCGGCGCTTGAAACGATTTCGCTTACGGCGGTCGAAAAGGAGGTTTCGCGGGGCGGATGCCAGTAATTCATGGTATAATTGTACTCGGTTCTGACCTGCTCGGGAATGGTCATGTACATTTCAGAATACTCTTCCCACTCCGATTCTTCTAAAAACGCGTTGAGTAAATAAACCAAGGCGTTTGTATATCCGCTATACATAAAATCAAAGTCCCCGCTTTCCCTACAGGCTAAGAACGCTATGAAATTTGCCTCGTCTTCCCGCATAAAACCGGCAAGATGCGACAATTCATGGCTGACCGTAAAAGGGATTTGCGAGTGAGGCATATCGGCGTTATAAATAGCCTCCATTGTAAAAGGTGAAAAAATACCGCAGGTAAGGGTCGGGGTTAAAATTTGCATAGACAGTAACATGGGCTTAGGGTTTGGGTAGTATGCATCAAGGACGGGATAAATTTCACCTAATTTATTCATTGAGCTTCTCACGGTGGGATTCAGCTTATCTGGAGTCATGATAAACTGACCCTGTTCCCCTGTCGTTATATGGGGAATAATTTCATAAAGCTCTCCTATTACCTCGTCTATAACCCCGCGCAAATCCTCGTTGTCGTATAAATCAATGGTTAGTCCGCTGTAATAGAAAAAGGTCTGCCTGTGATAATTAATACCGCAGTTAAATAAAAATACCGCCATGAAGGTCGAAACTGTGCAGGAAAGTGCAACTAACGAAAAAAGCAAAACCTTTACCCGTCTGCCTGAAGATTTAATAAGCCTGATTGTAAAGAAAACAAAGCCGGTTAATATTAATAATATCATTATGTAAAGCAGTATTTCGGCTAAGGCAAAAGGGAAAACCCCTGTAATCCTCGCCAAAATGCCCGATATAAGCGGGTAAACAACAGTCGCGTACCATTCGGAAAAGGCGAGTGAATTCCTGCTTATGAGCCTGAATATGATATTAAGCGCCGCAGTGACGCCAAGATAAATCAACGCTTTTTTCATTTATGTACCTTCAAACAAGCCAAATTATAGCTTAATATATTAATTGTAACCTTTTTTCCGCTTATTGTCAATAAAAACCGCTCACTCATATAATGGTAATATTCGGCAGAAAATAAACATAAAGGTGACCAATATTATGCTCTATAACAGAGAAGCGGCGGTAAGCTACGCCCGTAAGTGGGCGCTGTCGAGAAATCCGGAATTTTACGATTTTCAGGAAATAGGCGGGGATTGCACCAACTTTGCCTCGCAATGCCTGTATGCGGGTAGCGGAGTGATGAATTTCACACCTGAAACGGGCTGGTACTACATTTCACTGAACAGCCGCGCCCCCGCCTGGACGGGCGCTGAATATTTCGCACGATTTCTCACGAATAACCAAGGGGCAGGTCCTTACGGCAGGGTTCTGCCGCTTTATGCCGCATTGCCCGGCGATTTTATTCAGTTAAGCTTTGACGGGGAGGTTTTCGGGCATACCCTTGTGGTTTTGGAAACCGGATTTTCCCCTGCTCCCGACAATATTCTTATAGCCGCGCATACCTACGATTCAATCGACAGACCGCTGAATACTTATTATTATAACGTGTCAAGGCTTATACATATAGACGGGGTGAGAGAGCAGGAATAAAACTGCACAAATTTGCACAATATTGCAAAAACAAATAATGCCTTCGATAGCTCGGCGCTTGACTTTTCATTCTTTATGTTTTACAATAATTATATCAAACATAAGGAGCAAAAACATGAAAGCATTATTTATCGGCGGTACAGGAACAATAAGTACCGAAATATCCAAATTAGCGGCAAAATCAGGGGTAGAATTATACCTGCTTAACCGCGGGAAAAGTAACGCAAGGCTTAAAAGCTTAGATGCTGAAATATCAGCCGTCGGCGGCTCGCCGATTAATTACATACAGGCTGACATTTCCGACAAAGCCGACGTTGCGGAAAAATTAAAGGCTCATAATTTTGACGTAGTGGCGAATTTCATTGTCTTTACACCCGAACAAGCCCGCAGAGATTTAGAATTATTTTCGGGAATTACCAAACAGTATATTTTTATAAGCTCTGCGTCAGCCTACCAAAAACCCCTCGCAAGCTATCTCATAACCGAAAGCACCCCCCTTGTCAACCCTTACTGGGCATACTCGCGTGACAAAATCGCCTGTGAGGAAATTTTTATAAACGCTAACCGTGAAAGCGGTTTCCCGATTACCATAGTGCGCCCCAGTCACACCTACGACGAGCGCAGTATACCTTTGGCGATTCACGGTGACAAGGGCTCGTGGCAGGTCTTAAAAAGAATAATGGAGGATAAGCCGGTAATTGTTCACGGAGACGGTAGCTCGCTATGGACGCTGACCCACAGCCGCGATTTTGCAAAGGCTTTCTGCGGACTTATGGGGAATATTCACGCAATCGGCGAAGCCGTACATATTACAAGCGATGAATCGCTGACATGGAATCAGATTTATCACTGCCTTGGAAACTGTGTGGGCAAAGAGCCTGTCATCCGCCATATTTCGAGCGACTTTTTAGTAAAATGCAATCCCGAGCTTGAGGGCGGGCTTTTAGGCGATAAGTCCAATTCGGTAGTTTTTGACAACACCAAAATTAAACGCTTAGTTCCCGATTTTACGGCTACAACCCGCTTTGACCAAGGTGCGCGGGAATCAGTGGCATATTTCACGGCAAACAAAGATATGCAGATTCCCGACCCCGAGTTTGACGAGTGGACAGAAAAGGTGATTAAGGCTTACGACAGCATGGCGATATAACGAAAACAGGGCGGGACTATGAAAATAGTCGCCGCCCTGTTTTCGTTTAATGAGGAAAAATTTTGAAGAAAAAGCTGTAATTTTATTTACGTTTGCGTACAAATACTGCAACGCCTGTCGCAAAGAGCGCCAAAGCGCCAACGCCTGCCAGCGCGTTTGTCGCACCTGTGCCGGGGTTGTCTTCTTTTGCGGTGCCTACGGGTGCAGTGTCAGACAGTACGTAGAATGACGCGTGGTCGAACGAAATTTCAATCGTTCCGTCAGCCTTGCGGATTACGCCGCCCATAACTTCAGAAACAACGCCTTCGTCGTTTACATACCAAAGTTTCACGGTTTCGGGGTTGATGCCTGCCGCTTGAAGTTGTGAGGGGGTGACAACTACCGTAATTTCAAAGCCGAACGCTCCGGTCATATTGGGGGTGATGACTAATGAATTGGCGGGAATTGCCACGCCCGAAACATTAGCCGATGTTGTATTGGCGTCGATTGCTATATCGAGGTCGAAAGCTCTTGCGTCAGCCGTGATGGTATCGGGGTCGATTCTAAGGGTAAAGCCGTTTTCAAGTTGCACTTCAACCGGCTTGCCCGCCTCTGCGATTGCCTGTAACGCGTCTGCCGAAAGTATGGTATCGCCGCCGAGTTCAGCTAAATCAATTACAGGGTTATCCTGCGCTAAAATGTCGTTGATTGCGCTGTCACTGATTGTAGTAGCGGGAGCGGTTGTGGTATCAGCAGAGCCGCCTGTAGACGGAGTTCTCGGTTCGGGAGCGGGAGCAGGGTCGGGAACAGCATCGTTATTATTGGGGGTAGAGGGTGAGGGGTTAGGCGTACCGCCGCCACCGCCACCACCGCCGCCACCGCCGCCACCGCCGCCACCGCCGGTGTCCTTTGTAAACGTCACGGTCAGCACTGCGCTGTTGTTCATGCCGTCCTTAACCGCGATAGCCTTAACCGTGGTTGTTTCGGTCAGTGTGAACGCGCCCTCATAAAGCGTGCTTTCCGCCGTCGGAGTTGTGCCGTCCAAAGTATAGTAAATATTCGCGCTCTCTGTCGCGCTTGAAAGGGTTACATTTTGGCTTGTGGAAAATATTCCGCCGTTCGGCGTAGCTGTCGGGGTTGATACGGTCGTTGGAACGCCATCGGTCTTTGCAATAGTCAGTGCGGTCACTCTTATCCAACTTGTATCATCTGTCACCAGTCTAAAGAAATAGCCGCTGTCGGTTACTACAGGAGTTGTGAATTCAAAATTAAAGTTTCCGTTTGCGTCAGTTGTCGTTTCTTTAAGCCACGAGGTTTGGTTAAGGCGTAAACCAACTTTTCTGCCCGCGTCAGCACCGGCACGACCGCTTACAGAAATTTTATAAGCCGAGCCGGCAGCAGAACCGGAAGAACCACTCCTAAACCAGAATAACATACCCGACATGTTATCTTCTCTGTTATTAATAAGTATTGCAACTCCGGGCAAAAGCCCATTATTCTCAGTAGTTATGTTAGTTTCGCTCGCCACCGGAGCTTGATAAGGCGAAATAGGGCTAAGGTCTATACCGTTTGCAGATAATGTGGTGTTAATTTCTCCTAAAGTAGTGTTTTCGGGTAAAGACTTCGTATCCAGTAACGTGACGTCTGCCGCGCTTGCCGTAAAGGTAAACAATGACAAAATCATTACTGTTGCTAAAACTAAGTTTAAAACTTTTTTCATGAATTTTTCTCCTTTGTAAGTAAAATAATATTGCACATAAAAAATGTGTAATATTATTTTATCATGTTTTTTCCAAAAGTCAATGGACAATCGTCAATTTTTTTATGGAATATCGTAAATCGCGTAGAATTTTAACTCGCTTTTTTGTATAAAATTACCCAATATATATATATATATATATATTGGGTAATTTTATTTAATTTACACAAAGGTTGGTTACGCAACGGTTGCAAAAACAAATGGCGGGGAGTTTGTTGCGTTCCCCGCCATTTTGCTTGTTTTCAGTTAATCTCTAATCTTCTCGCCTTAGGCGTTTCTTCACCCTTTTTGGGCATTGTTACGGTCAGTACGCCGTTTTTGTATGCGGCTTCGATTTTGTCTGCTTCAACATTTTCGATATTAAAGCATCTTTTGTACGCGCCATAACTGCGCTCCCTGCGGATAAAGCTACTTTCTTTTGTTTCGCTTTGATTTTTACGCTCGGCTGTGAGGCAGAGGCGTTCGCCCTCGACGTCGATTTTTATATCTTCTTTGTCGAAACCGGGCATTTCCGCGTCAAGGATAAACTTTCCGTCTTCCTCGCGTATATCGGTTTTGCAGGTGGTTACAGGCATTTCGCTTCCGAAGAAATCTCTCTCGAAATCTCTGAACGCGTCGAGTAGGTCAAAGCTTTTGTACGGTGTGATTCTAAACATTATGAATTTCCTCCTTCTTCCGTTGAACGGTGTTTTCTGTGATTATATATTAACCCCGAGAAGTGATAACCGTGTGATGATTTAGTGACAAAAAGGCGAATTTTAGCACTCTCAACCAGAGAGTGCTAAAACATGGCATTTATTATTTCAGGCAAATATATTGCTTTTTCAAAAAAGGTGTGCTATAATTTAATTTGTCGGTTAAGGAAATAATATGCGGATATGGCGGAATGGCAGACGCGCATGGTTCAGGTCCATGTCTAAGCAATTAGGTGGAGGTTCAAGTCCTCTTATCCGCAGAAATTGTCCCTTAGGCAACCTTTAAATGGCTTGTCTAAGGGACAATTTATTTTCCGCAAGACAGTTATCAAAACGTACAGGCATATTATATTGCGAGAATTGCGACGAGCGTGTAAAAGTCGGCGGCTTTTAAGGTTTGCACTTTCTGCCTTAATATACAACAGTACCTAATTAACCTCCAAATAATTCCCCAAAAATACAAAACTGTGATTGCTCTCCGAAAGGTCGGCAAGCAACGCCTTAACCCGTTCGTCAACAACAGAACCCTCAAAGTCGAAATAAAACATAAATGAAAAATCCTTTCCGCTTATGGTACGGCTTTCGAGCTTATTCAGGTTTAAACCCAGTGAGGCGAATCTGCCCACAAGACGGTAAAGACTGCCCGGTTCATGCGGCAGACTAAGCATAAGGCTTATGCGGTTTGAGCCGGGATAAATTTCCGGCTTTTTGGAAATACAGATAAAGCGGGTATAATTATTATCGCTGTCCTGTATGCCGTCTTTCAGAACGTCAAGTCCGTAATAATCGGCGCAACTCGGCGAACAAACGGCGGCTACTCCCCTGTCAGGCGACTTCGAGACATATTCGGCGGCAGCGGCGGTATTCGGGAATGTAGTAATTTTCACATTTTTAAGGTTTCTTAAAAACTCGCCGCATTGCCCCAAAGCGGGGTCAATTGATAATACTTCGGTAACTTCATCTAATTTTACGCCCTTTTTGGCTAAAAGCGCGTGATGAATATGCAGACGTATACTTCTTACAATATTGAAATTCTTTGTCCGCATAAGGTCGTAAACCTCGCCGACAGAGCCGTAGGAGCTGTTTTCAAGCGGCAAAAGCCCATAGGCGCACATTCCGCTTTCAACCGCCTTAAAAACCAAATCAAAGTCGGAAAAGTACATAATATTAGCGATTGGAAACAGTCTGTTACACGCCTGCTGTGAGAACGCGCCCTCCACGCCCTGACAGGCGACCGTGGCTTTTCTCGGGAAAAGCTGAGGGGTTTCCTCCAGCGCTTTTGTTATTCTCTCGGACAATTCATTTTTATTTCCCATAAGATAGCTTTGATAGGAACGGCTGGCGTCAAAAATCGTTAAAAAAACCAACCGCAAATAATCATCGCTTTCTTCTTTACAGATACGGTCTAAAATTTCACGCTCCCGCTTTTTATCGGCAACGCCCGTGCCCGTCTGCTTTTTGTATTCCGCGACTTTTTTGATAATCTCCATGCGCTTGTGAATCAGTTCGGCTATTTGGTTATCGGTCGAGTCGATTTCTTTTCTGATGTCGTTTAGATTCATTGTTTTTGTTCCTTTCTTTTAAATGTAAAATATAAATTACCCGCACATCATCTCATCAAGCACCACCAACGCCGCTACCGCCTCCGCCACAGGTGCGGCGCGTACCGCAATACAGGGGTCGTGCCTGCCGCCGATTTCAAGCTTGACGCTTTTAAGGGTATCAATGTCAACGCTGTCCTGTTCGAGCGCGATTGACGGCGTTGGTTTCAGTGCGATTCTGAACACAAGCGGCATACCCGTGGTAATCCCCCCGAGGATTCCGCCGTGATTGTTAGTTTTGGTAACTATTTCCCCACCATTTATAATAAATCTGTCATTATTCTGACTGCCTAATTTTCCACTCCCCTCAAATCCCGAGCCGAATTCAACCCCCTTAACGGCAGGAATCCCGAAAAGTATTGCGGCGAGAGAGCTTTCAAGTCCGTAAATTCCCCCGCCAAGCCCTGCGGGAACGCCGACAGCGCAACATTCAATCACACCCCCGACAGAATCACCGTCAAGACTTTTTATAAGCGCTTTCATTTTTTCGCCCGCTTGGGCGTCTATAACAGGGAAACTTTTTGCCGAAATTTCAGCTAATTGCTCCTTTGTAACACCTACGCCGAAAAAACTGTCATTAACTTCACCTATTGAGGCTATATGGCTGCCTATGCTGACGCCTCGCCTTTTTAGAATTTGGAGTGCAATCCCCCCTGCCGCACAAAGCGGAGCGGTTAGTCTGCCCGAAAAATGCCCGCCTCCCCGCATATCGGCGAAACCTTTATACTTTAGCCACGCTGTAAAATCAGCGTGACCGGGGCGGGGGATTCGGTTTAATTTAGCGTAGTCGGAAGACCGCGCATTTTTATTTTCAATTATAATGCAGACAGGCGCGCCAGTGGTTTTAATCGCCGCCAATGGCTCGTTGGTATAAATTCCCGATATAAATTCAGGCAAATCGCTTTCCTTGCGCGGCGTGGCAAACCCGCCTCCGGGCGCACGCCTTGCCATAAATACGCAGAGCTCCTCCCTGTCAATTTCCTCACCGGCGGGAAGTCCGTCGATTACCGCGCCGATTGCCTGCCCGTGGGATTCCCCGAAGATTGAAACTTTTAGATTTTTACCGAAAACCGATGACATACTTACCCCCTAATTTAGCGTAATCCTCGAAAAATCTCGGATAGGATTTATTTACGGCTTCCGCGCCTTTAATCATGACCTCGTTTTCACAAAAGCACCCGCAAATTGCCGCCGACATAACGATTCTGTGGTCGCCTTTGCCGTTTACTGTTCCGCCATTAAGCTTACCGGGACTTCCCGTAATTACAAGGCTGTCGGGCTTTTCCTCAACTTTTGCTCCGAGATTCCCAAGCATTTCGCAAACGCTCGACAGGCGGTCGCTTTCTTTCATTCTTAATCTTGCGGCGTTATAAAGCAGGGTTTTGCCTTTTGCAAACGCCCCCGTAACCGCCAAAATAGGAAGTAAATCAGGTATTTCCGAAACATCAATTTCTATGCCTTTAAGTTCCCCGGGCAAAACCTTAACGCTTTTTTCGCAAACCTTAACTCCCGCGCCGAACTTTTTCAATAATTCTACTATTTCCTTATCTCCCTGCGCGGAATTCATGTCAAGCCCTGTCATAGTAACACCGTTTCGGCTTTCTCCAAGCGCCCCCGCCGCAAGAAAAAATGCGGCGTTCGACCAGTCACTTTCAACGTTTATGACTTCGGGAGAGCGATACTTTTGATTTCCTTTAACCGTATAATTGTCAGCTTCATGAATTATTTCAACCCCGAATTTTTTCAACATATTAACCGTCATATCAACGTAAGCTATAGATTCAAGTCGGGAGGTCAGGGTTATAACGCTGTCGCCGTCCAAAAGCGGTAACGCGAATAACAACCCGCTCACAAACTGCGAACTTATGTTACCGGGAAGTCTGTATTCACCGCTTTTAAGTTTACCCGAAACCCTAAAAGGAATTTTTTCGGCTGAAAATTCCGCGCCGTTAGCGCGAAGTGCGTTCAGTAAATCCGAAATCGGGCGTTCGGGCAACCTGCCCTTTCCCGCAAATTCGGCATTTTCACATAAGAGCAACGCTAACGGCAACAAAAACCTGAAAGTCGAGCCGCTTTCCCCGCAGTTCACAACGGGCGAATTCTTTTCCCTCATTGCTTCAAGACATTTAGCCGTAGCTTCAATATCTTCAGAGGTATCGTCAAAGCGGACTTCGGTCTCTCCCTGCCCCTGCCACCGCGAAATCGCCGCACAGATTAAAGCTCGGTGAGCCGCCGATTTTGAGGTAATTGCCCTGATACCCCCCCCTAAAACATGAGGAGTTATTTTTACGTCCATTTATTTCACTCCAAGTTCAAAGATTTCATATAATTCTTCGGCGTTTATCTCTTTAATTACGCATTTTCCTACACTTTCGGGAATTATGATATTTATTTTGCCGCCGCTTCTTTTTTTATCTGACAACGCCGCTTGATACATATCCTCAACTGAAAATTTAAAAGTAAATTGCCACGGAAAAGCAACTAAAGCCTCGCTGATTTCACTTGAAAAATCTTGCTCGCAAAACCCCTTTTTATACCCCGCCCGCGACATGATAAACATTCCCGCCGCCACGGCTTGTCCGTGGGTATAAGCATGGTCGGTGCATTTTTCAATAGCGTGACCCGCCGTATGTCCGAAATTCAAAAGCTGTCTTTTACCCCGCTCAAACTCGTCCGCACCTACGATTTCACCCTTGATTTCAACATTCCGCGCGATAATCTCTACAATATCGTCCATATATTGAGCTCGGGTTTTCCCTTTAAGCTTAAGAAAAAATTCCCCGTCCAAAATAAACCCGTGCTTGATCGCCTCCGAAACGCCGTCCGCAAAGGTTAAATCATCTAAAGTTTCAAAAACATCAGGGTCGCAAATGACAACGCTCGGCTGATAAAAAAGCCCTGCTAAATTTTTCCCTGCGTTTAAATTTACCGCTGTTTTCCCCCCAACGGAAGAATCCACCGCCGCCAAAAACGTGGTCGGAATCTGCACATAATCTATCCCCCGCAGATAAACCCCCGCCGCAAAACCCGCCATATCCCCCGTAATCCCGCCGCCGAGCGCAATAATAAAATCTGAGCGGGTAACTTTATTGTCTGCCATAAAGTTTAATATTTTTATTAATTCTTCGGGCGTTTTATGCTTCTCGCCGCTTTCAAAGGCATGGGAAATCACCTTGTAACCCGCGTCTTCGAGGGATTTACGTGCAAGAGGCTCATATAAAGGCATAACATTACTATCTGTAATAATTACGGCTGTTTTGCCTACATGTAATTCATTTGGCAGGTACGCCGCTAATTCCGGCAACAAGCCTTTACCTACAATAACGTCATAAGGGGTTTTTGCGTTTATTTTAATTTTTTTGATTTTCATTTTTTAACTTCTCCGCTATATTGCCGATTTTCTCCAACCTGTGGAAAACCCCACTTCGGCTTAGTTTAGGCTCGCACTCCTCGCCGATTTCTTTCAAGCTCTTTTCAAAATGATTCAGCCTCAAGTCGGCTACCTGACGAAGCTCGGGCGGCAGAAAATTTTTGCCTTTTTTCTTATAAATCAGCTCAATGTCGGCAATCTGCTTGCCCGCCGCCCGCGCGGTTTTTCCTATATTTGCCGCCTCGCAGTTGACGGTACGGTTGATGTTGTTTCGTAATTCTTTTAAAATTTTCGCGTTCATGATTTCCATTGAATTTACGCCCGCGCCGATATAGGTCAAAAAGTCTGAAATAAGCTCGCTCTCCTTGATATACAGGCGGTTTTTCCCTGCCGATTTTCTTATGGCTATTCCGTTTTCGGTAATTAGTGTGAATAATTCCTCTCGCTTATTTTCATCAGGCAGGTTTAATTCCAAATGATAATCCTTTACAGGGTCTGAAACGGTTCCGCAAGACAAAAAAACGCCCCGTAGAAATAAACCTGTTTCGTTGTCGCCGCTTGGGGTTATTAGCCTGCCTGCTTTTTCATTTTTTGAACCGTAAAGCATACCCTGACGCAAAGCTTGACGAGCCTTTTTGGAGGTTACAGGTATATTATTAAGTTCGTTTTTGACGTCACTTGAAAAAGACATTTACTTCCCCCTTTTTTCAACGTCCGCCCTGCTCCCCGATATTCCTGTGCAGAACCCCCGCGTTATAACCTTTGCTTTTCAGCTCGTCGCGGAAATACTCAGCCAAAGCAACGCTCCTGTGCCGCCCGCCCGTACAGCCGAAAGCGATTGTCAGGCGGCTTTTACCCTCCTTAACATATTCGGGGATTAAAAAGTCAAGCAAATCGCCGATTTTTTCAAGCGCGGTTTTGGTTACATCCGAGTCCATGACAAAATCGCGCACTTCTTTTTCAAGCCCTGTTTTTTGTTTCAGATTTTCCTCATAAAAAGGGTTGGGTAAAAACCGCACATCGAACATTAAGTCTGTCTGCCCCGGAATACCGTGCTTAAATCCGAACGACATACAGGTTATTGCCATAGTACCTGAAAAATCCTGCGACAGCAACTCTGAAATATGCTCTTTAAGCCGTGAAACGGCAATCACGCTGGTATCAATATAAAAATCCGCTACCTGTTTCATAGGGGCTAAAATATCCCTTTCGGCGGCAATAGCCTTATCCAAATCGCCGCCCGCCATATCTATAAGAGGGTGACGGCGGCGGGTTTCACTGAACCGCTTTTTTATAGCTTCGGGGTCGGCGTCGGCGTAAAGCAACTTCACGTTGAAACCTTTTTCCCGCAAGTCGTCAAGCCTTTCAGGTAAAGACAAAAACATTGAGCCGCCGCGAATATCGGTGACTAACGCTACTTTTTCAATCGCGGGACTTTCCCTGCATATTTCCGCAAATTTTGTAATAAGCTGAGGCGGAAGATTGTCGGCGCAAAAATAGCCCGTATCCTCCAAAATATCTGCCACACAGGATTTCCCCGAACCGGATAAGCCGGTTATTATAATTATTTCCATATATCAAACCTCCACAGGTTATGAATTGCGGTAAATCAGCTATTATTTTAAAATCTCCACTTCACGTTCCAAATTTATTCCCGTTTCCCTAAGAACTCGCGCCCTTACAATTTCTATAAGCTCCAAAACGTCCTTGCAGGTAGCGTTACCTTTATTTATAATAAACCCCGCGTGCTTTTTGCTGACCTGTGCGCCGCCGACCGACAAACCTTTAAGCCCGCATATATCAACTAACCGCGACGCGTAATCCCCTCCGGGTCGCTTAAAAGTACTGCCCGCACTGGGGAATTCAAGGGGCTGTTTATCTTTACGCCTTTTCATAAATTCTTCCATTTTTGCATTAATTTGCGCTTGTTTGCCTAAAGTAAGCGCAAATTCAGCCGACAGAATAATTTTTTTCGAGGATATTGCCGCCGTCGGCTTGCAGGTAAAGGGGCTTTTTCTGTGTGAGAATTCCGGATTATTAAAGCAATTCAGCTTTTTTATACTGCCGTCGGCGTCAAGGTACTCGCAGGAACGTATTACCTGAGAAATTTCCCCGTCGTAAGCCCCCGCGTTCATATAAACAGCACCGCCGACAGAACCCGGAATTCCATACGCAAATTCCAGACCCGTCAGCGAATTGTCCCGAGCGGCAAGACACAAGCTTGTCAGGCTTGCCCCCGCGTCACAAAATATTACATTGTCTTTGCTGTCTGTTGAAACAGCCGCAAAATCGCCGCCAAGCAATAAAACCGCGCCTTTTACACCTTCGTCGCCAATAAGGATATTACTTCCCCTGCCTATCACACGGCAGGGTATATTCCCGTTTTTACAACAAAGCACAATGTCGCGCAGACATTCGCGGCTGTTAATCTTTATAAAAATATCGCAAGTCCCGCCGATTTTAAAGGTGGTGTAAGGCGCTAAAACCTCATCCTTGCAGAAAGCCGCGTTATACTTTAGGCATATTTTTTCAAGTTTGTCAGATTTAATCATACTTTAATTCTATTCCGCGCACATTTTATGTATACGAAAACTATTTATTATTGATGGTTTAGGTATGCTCCCAGTCGGTGACGGTATTACTCGCCTCAATATTGAGTCCTAAGTTATCCAAAAGCTCTCTCGCGGCATTATAACCCATCTTCTTCTGACGGTTGTTCATAGCCGCTACCTCAAGAATGACGGCTAAGTTTCGTCCCGGCTTTACAGGTATGGTTACGTGGGGAACTTTAACCCCTAAAATAGACATATAATGATTGTCCATACCCATACGGTCATAGACCTTTTCGGGATTCCAAAGCTCCATCTCCACAACAAGGTCGATTTTCTCCGAAATCTTAACCGCCCCCATACCGAAAAGCTGACGGGCGTTGATAATGCCTATTCCCCGCAGTTCAAGGAAGTGGCGAATGTTATCTGGAGAACTCCCGACAAGGGTTATGTTGGAGGTGCGGCGGATTTCCACCGCGTCGTCGGCAACTAATCTGTGACCGCGCTTTACAAGCTCAATCGCCGTTTCGCTTTTACCCACGCCGCTTTCGCCCAAAATAAGCAAGCCCTCGCCGTAAACCTCAATCAGTACGCCGTGACGGGTAATGCGGGGCGCAAGCTTTATATTAAGATAGGCTATAAGCTTTGCCATAAAAGCCGATGTGCTTTCCTTGCTTCGCAGTACTGTGACTTCATAATTCGCCGCGACGGATAAAATCTCCGGGTAAGGGTCAATCTCCCGCGTTATGATGAATGCAGGGGGCTTGGTCACAAAAAGCTCGTCAAAGACACGAAGCCTTTCCTCCTCAGTATAACGCGCCAAATAGGCAAACTCCGCCTTGCCCACTATTTGTATGCGGCTGTTGTCGTAGTATTCATAGAATCCCGCCAGCTGCAATCCGGGGCGGTTTATGTCGTTGTTGAACACATGAATGTCGGACGGGTCGCACGCGGAGTACATAACCTCGAGCTCGAACTCATTAATGAGTACGTCAAGCCCTACAAAAAATTCTTGTGGCATTTTATTCCCTCTCTGTTTTTTATTTACAATAGGAACGCTCCTGACGGTGTTCTCTACAATATTATACTATATAACGGAAAGAATTTCAACAGTTTTATTTATTGTATTGAAATATATTTAAAAATATGGTAAAATATATGAAAATGCTGACAAGCTGTTTCGGAGGGAAAAAATATGATTAGCCAAAAAAAACCATATAATGTTATGCAAATAGCCGAAGACCTTTTCGCAATACAGGAAAATTCTGTCCGTTGTTTTCTGCTTATCGGCAGGGAGGCGGCATTACTGATTGACACGGGTTTCGGCACGGGCAACCTCAGAGCAGAGGTTGAAAAAATTACAAAATTGCCCGTAATCGTTGCCAACACCCATTCAGACCCCGACCACATAGGCGCGAACCTGCAGTTTGAACGGGCTTACCTTCACACTTCCGAATTCTCGCGTTACCGCGATATAGAGCGTAATCTTAACGCAAGCGATTCAATTTTAACTGAAAGCCCCCCCGTCGATGAAAACGCTCCTGCGGAAAATGAAGACGCTTTTGAATATAGCGTGGAGAAACCCAAAGACAAACCACTGACCTTAGTTCCCATGTGGGAAAGCGACTTCATAAACATAGGCGGCGGTATGCTGGAAGTGATTCTCCTCCCCGGACATACCCCCGGAAGCGTAGCTTTTCTTGAACGTAATAACGGAATCCTTTTCGCCGGGGACACGGTATTGAGCGATTGTGTATATATGTTCAATGACCGTATACACAGAGGACGCAATATGGAGGCTTATGTTTATAGCCTTGAAAAACTGCTCTGTATGAAAAACGAGTTAAAAACCATATACTGCTCACATCAGGCGCTGACATTCCCCGTAAACATGATTGAGCAGTTAGCCAAAGGCGCGAGGCAAATCCTTGAGGGTGAAATCGAGGGACATATACCGTCAGATTCGCCTTACGCTATCTATGATATAGGGGTTACTAAGGTTTTTTATTGAATACAGGTTCATTAGAGTTACAGCTCTAATTTTTGAACGACCGTCAGAGCCGTTTCATCTATGCTCACCGCCAGAGTATCCCAAAAGGAATATATATACCCGTCAATAAGCACGGCACGGCGGCTTTCCTTGTTTATGTCGTAATAAACAATTTCGCCCCTTTTTACCAAACCCGCAAACTCGTTATAATCAAAGACTATAATCTTTTCTATATTGGATATGCTGTTTGAATATGTTACCGGTATTATTATTATGCCATCCTCGCGGGAAATCAAAACAGCGTCTCTGTCGGTTTCGGCGTCGGTGAAAAGGAAAGGATTCCAGTTGCCTGCCACGCCGCTTTCAGCAGTAATAAGATAGGTTGCGGCAATTGCAGTCGGCGTTTCACTAAGCTCACTTTTATGAACGTTCAGCCGTATTCCCGCCCGCCGACCCTCGTCGTCAAGCTCAATTGCTATTTCAAGCCGCTCCCTGTTTGAAATTTTGTAAAAATCATCGGAATAAATATTGGGAAACGGTTCAACAGCGGGTATTATGTCGTCAGGTATCGCGGTGTTAAAAGCGTAAAGCTTATCGGATATGAAATAAGCCCGCTCGCTGTCAAAGAGAATTTGCTGGTTGCTTGCGCCTGTTCCTATATTTATAACCCGTGAAATAAGTTCAAGCTGACTGTTAAGGACATAAAGGGCGCTCCCGCCCCCCTCGTTTACGCCTACGCGCACTATTCCCGCTCGCTCATCTACCGCGCCGCCGGGAATAACGCCTTTAAAATCGTAATAAACCGATTCGCCACTCCCTGTCTCGTCAAGCTTAATTAGCCTTGAATTAAAGCCGGAATTGCGTAGGTTTCCCATGCTACGGGAATCTCCCGCATTGGCTGTTTGGGTTACAAAAAGCGCGGTTTCTCCTGCGTAAACGCTACCCCTGCCCCCAACAACAGCGAAAACCTCTGCTTTATTTCCGTCTATAATGCTGATTACGGTCATTTCGGTGTTCATAAGGCGGGCGGGCGGCGCGTAAATATTGTCTATAGCTACGAAACTTTTTTCGGGAACTCCCGTATTTACCGTATATGACGGCACAAACGCCGCTAAGTCGCTGTGAGCTTCCGGCTCGTGAGGGGTGTAATTTGTGACGATTACAGGCTTATTTTTGTATAAAAACGTCGAATTATACTCGCTGTATTCGAAAAGTTCGCCGTCAACCGTAAATTCAAGCTCAGGCGTGTCCGAAAAATCCAGCGCGTCATAAACCCGTACCGTAACCGTTTTCTGGGCAAAGCTTCCGCTTAGGGTTTCGGGAGCGGCGGTTTCATAATCAAGGGTTTCATTTCCGTCGTTTATATCATGAGAATATTCGCCCCTGTATTCCCCCTCAAATATTGCGTAAAGCTTGTTCCCGTAGAGAAAAATTTCCCGCGTTGTTCTGCCGCCAAGCTCAATTGAGGCGATTTTGGTCATAGCGCCGTTGTTTATTTCAATAACATAAAGCTTATTTTCTATAATGTTAAAGATATATCTGTCGTTAAAAAGCAGTTTTTTTGAAAAACCTTGGTTTTCCTCATCAGCCAGCCTATAATTTTTTTCGGGTGATAATTCTTGCGGCGTAAGCGAAACGTAATCCCCTGCTTTAATCAACCTTTGCGACAGGTCGTAATATGTTTCGGGAACTTCAAAATTTACATTTTCCTCGCTTTCGATAAAGAACGAGCCCGTATAGAAGTAACGCAGGACAAAGCTTGTGCAGATTAACGCAATTGCCATGCAAAAGCATAAAATCAGCTTGGGCTTATTGTCGGAGTGGTTAATCTGCACCGCTCCCTCATAAGTTTCCCCGTCGTCCTGTTCATAATCTTCGTATTCGGTGTATTCATCGGGATTATAATAATCATCGGAGTTATCTGAATCAGCCGAATGGTTAAAATCATCTGAAACAGCCGTAACGTCTGAAGTTTCGGATTCCGCGCCGTCTTCATCTTCTGAAAAATCAACATTTACCTTATATGCGCCGTTATCCCGTGCTTGCGGAATCTCCCGCGCGGCGGTAATTTCCTGAACCGCGGGAATCTCCTTCGCAACAGAAATCTCCCGCGCCGTCTGCCCCCCCTGCGTTTCGGCTATATATTGCTCTCTGGCTTTTCTTTTGGCTTCGGCTAAAAGCTCTGCCGCGCGTTCGGCGTTTCGGGCGCGTTCCTGTTCCTCTAACCGTTTCTGTGATTCTTTTAACGCCCGCTCTAACTTTTCCTCGCTTTGGCGGCGGTCTTTTTCCCTGTGCTTAACAAGTGCACTCGCATCGCTCAAAAGCCGTGTGTAATCATCGCTCTCAAGCGGCGAACCCTCTAACAACTCCACAAGTCGCTCAAAGGTCAGCCCGGAACTTCCTTTTATTTCATTATAAACGCTGTTGCTTATTTTGGAATTTCCGATAATTTCAAGAAATTCCCTGCCCGAAAAATTAAGCTTTCTTACTTCGATTAAAAATGTTTTTGCGTCCATGTCTCTTCTCCGTGAAATTTTTAATTTATTCTATTTTAACACATATTTCGACCAAATAAAAGTCTTTCTGATAAAAAAGGAGTTTTATGAAGAACAATTCGGCTAAATTTCATGAATTACGCAAAAAGCACAAAAAACTTATATATCATGATTTTTCAATTACCGAGGGGAAAATAACCTTTCATTTTTCAATAGAGGGTAGCTCCCCCGACAATAGTTTCCAATTTAAGCCCGAATGGCGGTTTGACGGCAATTTGCCGTTACAAGGCAATATAGATTTATTGGCTTTTAATCTCGGCATGGCTGAACTGATTAGCTACTGGAAGTGCGCCTGCCCCGAAATGGTCGAAATAAGGTGCGGTAATTTGGACGAGTGGCAGATAAATTGGTGGAAAAAGCTTTACAGGAATGGCTTGGGGGAATTTTTCTATATCAACGGCATAAAAGCTGGCGATAACTTTATGCAAATATACGCAAACGGCGCAAAATTGCCCCCATTGCAAAGTCGTGAATTATTAGGCTGTTTAATTCCCGTTGGCGGCGGCAAAGACAGCATTGTCACGCTGGAATTAATTAGGGAGCAACGCCAATTCAACAGTTGTTTTGTAGTAGGTGACATAAAGCGGGCGATTGATTCAGCTAAAATGGCGGGCTACCCGAATTCACGAATAATAAAGGTTTCCCGCACAATAGACCCCACCCTGCTTGAACTCAATAAGCAAGGCTATCTGAACGGTCACACGCCTTTTTCTTCAATTATAGCGTTTTCGTCCCTGCTTTTCGGCTATATGGCGGGGAAAAAGTATATCGTTCTTTCAAACGAGAGCAGCGCCAATGAGGGCAATACCGCCGACGGCGTTAATCATCAGTACAGCAAAAGCGTCGAATTCGAGCGTGATTTCCGCGAATATGTTTACGGCATGGGCGAAAATTTGCCGCAATATTTCAGCCTGTTGAGAGCTTACAGCGAGCTTAAAATCACTGAATTATTCATTCGCCATAGGAATTACTTTCCTATTTTTCAGTCCTGCAATGTCGGTACGAAGACAAATACCTGGTGTTGTAAGTGCGCCAAATGCCTCTACATTTATATCATGCTGGCGGCGTTTTTGGACGATAATGTTTTAATAAGTATTTTCGGTGAAAATCTGCTTGAAAATAAGGAATTAGCGCTCCTGCTCGCCGCACTCGCAAATCCTGATTACGACAAACCTTTCGAGTGTGTGGGAACGCGTGACGAGGTAAACTTTGCACTTTACAAGGCGCTCTGCCGACGCAGTGCCCCGCCTGAATTATTACGCGGTTACGCAGATAAAATAAAGCTTCCCGATGTTGACATTCTTAATTCTTTTGACGAAAATAATTTTGTTCCCGAAGAATTTTTGAGGTTATTAAAATGACTGGTTTGTTAAAATTTTTTCATAATAAAAAAATATTGATTTTAGGTTTTGGTTTAGAAGGCAAATCTACGCTAAACCTGCTTAAAGACCTACCCTGTGAAATCATTATAGCCGATAAAAACCCCGAAACCATTAAGGATTTGCCGTATAAGCCTTATTCGGGAGAGAATTATCTTGACAGTATTTATGATAATTCTGTTGACATTATAATGAAATCGCCCGGAATCGCGCTTTTAGGGAAAATTCCCGTCCATATAAAGGCGAAAATAACCTCCCAAACCGATTTGTTAATGCGGTTCAGAAAAAATAAAATTATCGGCATAACAGGCACAAAGGGCAAGTCTACGGTTTCTTCCCTGATTGACCATATTTTGAACACCTGTGGAAAAAAATCGGCGTTAATCGGGAATATCGGAATCCCGCCTCTTGAAAAACAGTTTAAGAAAGAAACTATCCTTACGACCGAAATGTCTTGTCACCAATTAGAATATGTAAGCTCTTCTCCCGACATTGCTGTTTTATTAAATATTTATGAGGAGCATTTAGACCATTACAACAGCTTTGCCGATTACAAAGCGGCAAAGGAGAATATTTATCTTTACCAAAAGAGCGGAGATTTACTGTTTTACCTTGACGAGTTAAAATCGCCGAAATTGCTTGCCTCAAAAGGCGAAAAAATTGAAATGTCATACGCCCTTACAGAAAACAATAACGTAAAAACACGGCTTTCCGGAAAACATAATCAGTATAACATCGCCGTCGCGGTTGCTGTTTGCGTGCGGCTCGGCTGTGATGAAAAGGAAGCAGCCAGAGCTGTTGAAAGCTTTAACGGCTTGCCCCACCGCCTTGAATTCGCGGGAGCTATAAATAATGCCGAATACATTAACGACAGCATAAGCACTATCCCAAGGGCGGCGATTTCGGCGGTTTTAGCTTTTCCCGATACCGACACGCTGATTATCGGCGGCATGGACAGGGGAATAGATTATTCGGAACTTATTGATTTTCTTCGGCGAGTCGCCGGCGGCAATATTCCCTACTCCGATTTTAAGTTTAATCTAATTGTTCTGCCCGACAGCGGGTACAGGATTGCCGATAAATTTTCCGAAAATGTAGGGGCAGACCTTGTGTCTGCCCGTGAAACCCAAACCATCGGCGGGCAAACACAAGGTTTGCCTCTACGCATATATCGTGCAAAGGATATGCAGGACGCTGTAAATCATGCCGCAAAGGTAACAAAAACCCGCTGTATTCTTTCCCCCGCCGCGGCAAGCTACGGTTTCTATAAAAATTTTGAGGAGCGGGGCAAGCATTTTAAGGAATTGGTGAAAAGCTATGAAATACACGATACGAAAAGCGGAAATTGACGATGCCCGCTTGCTCGCCGAGATTAAATCAAAATCATGGGCGGCGGCGTATAAAGAGTTAATCCCTGCTAATCTTTTAGAAAAACACTCAGACATTGAATACAGTACTGAAAGATTCACAAAAATTATAAAAAACCGGGAATTGGACTTTCATATCGCCTTTGACGCTCAAATTCCTTGCGGTCATTTTACGTTTTGCAAATCAAGAGATGAGGATTTACCCGATTTTGCCGAGGTCGCGGCGTTCTACGCCATACCTGATTATTGGGGTAAAGGAGTAGGCAGGGAAATGATACTGTTTGCTTTGCAAAAAATCTCTGATTTAGGTTATAAAAACGTTCTGCTGTGGACTTTAAAGGAGAATCGGCGCGCAAGACTGTTTTATGAAAAATTCGGATTTAAACTCGACGGCAAAGAGAAAGAAAATGTTTTATCAAATGAGCTTATAGAAGTAAGGTATACGTTTAACATAAATCATCAAAAATAAAGGAGAAACAAAATGCTGTTCAACAACATCACCATCATCGACGAAAACCAAAATGTTCAGGAAAATATGTATGTAGGCGTAAAAGGCAAAAAAATCGCCTTTATCGGCGACAGCAAACCCTATGAGGATTTCGGGGAAAGCTACGACGGCAAAGGCAGACTTTTAATGAGCGGATTCTACAACACCCACGCCCACACCCCCATGACGCTTTTGCGTGGTTACGGCGAGAACATGAATTTGCAGGACTGGCTTGAAACCCGTATTTTCCCGTTTGAGGCTAAAATGAACGGTCAGGACATTTATTGGGGAACGATGTTAGGTTTAGCCGAATCTATTCGTTTTGGTATAGTTTCAACCACCGATATGTATGACTTTTGCCCTGATATGGTCAAAGCCTACGCCGAGGCGGGGGTAAAAGGGAATATTTCAAGAGCCATTCTCTGTTTCACAGACGAGAATCTGCACGATATGGAAAGATTCACCCAAGCGGCTGATTTATTCAAGAATTTTCATAATTCTTCGGACGGACGGGTAAAAATAGACATGTCCCTCCACGCCGAGTATACTTCCACCCCGAAAATCGTCCGGCAACTTGCGGAATACACTAAAGAAATAGGCACTAATATGCATGTCCACGTCAGCGAAACCAAATTTGAGCATGAGGAGTGCAAAAAACGCCACGGTAAAACCCCGTTGGCATATCTCAGCGATTTGGGCTTGTTTGATTCGCCGACTACCGCCGCTCACTGCGTCCATCTTGAAGACGGGGATATAGAAATTTTAAAGCAAAAAGGCGTTACGGTCGCCTCTTGTCCTGTCAGCAACCTGAAATTAGCCAGTGGTATCTGCAACGTCCCTAAGCTTAAAGCCGCAGGCGTAAATGTCGCTCTCGGCACTGACGGCGTTGCAAGCAACAACAGCCTTAACTTTATCGAAGAAATGAAATTCTTCTCACTTTTGCATAAAGGAATATTTTCAGAGCCCGCCGCGTCCTCCCCGCGAGATACGCTTTATTCCGCCACAAGAGCCGGGGCGATTGCACAGGGGCGTCGGGATTGCGGACTGCTGAAAACAGGCTGTGCGGCTGATTTAATCGTCATTGACATCACCAAGCCAAACATGAACCCCGCCCACGATTTAGTTAATAACATTGTTTATTCCGCCTGCGCAGGTGATATTGTCCTTACTGTGGCGGACGGCGAAATCCTTTATAAAGACGGCGAATACATGACGATTGATATTGAAAAGACGGTTTTTGAAGCCCAAAAGTCAACCGACGCTATTCTTAAAAAATTAGCCGTTAATATGCTGTGATTTAATTTTAGTGGAGGTCTAATATTAATCTCCCCACCCGATAAAACAGAAATGCCGCCGCCCAAGCAAAACCTGTTTGATAAAGCGTTACAAAAAACATGCCTTTCAGGCTTCCGAGCTCTCTCTTTGCCGCCGCTACCGCCGCTACACAAGGGGTATAAAGCAATGTGAACACCAAAAAGCTGGTTGCCGAAAGGGTAGTGAAAAGGGTGTGCAGATAGTTTTCGGCAACTTCAGCCGTTCCCGAATCAGTCAGTACCGCAAGGGTACTTATGACCGCCTCCTTGGCGACAAATCCCGTAACCAAAGAGGTCGAAACCCGCCAGTCGGCGAAACCGAGCGGCTCAAATATTACGCTTATGAACTTTCCGATTGATGCTAACATGCTGTCGGCGCTGTTTGCAACCAAGTTCATACGAATGTCAAACGACTGCAAAAACCATATGACAACCGTTGCCAAAAATATAACCGTAAACGCCTTTCTTATAAAATCCCACGCCTTGTCCCACATAAGAAGCAATACGGTTTTACCCGACGGAAAGCGGTAATTAGGCAGTTCCATAACAAAAGGTGCGGGAGAACCTTTAAAAATAGTTTTCTTCATGATAAACGCCGACAAAATCCCGAATACGATTCCCGTCACATAAAGACCGAGCATGACAAGCGCCTGATATTTTGGGAAAAAAGCCGCCGTAAATAATGCGTAAATCGGCAGTTTCGCACCGCAGCTCATAAAAGGAATCATGAGAATGGTCATTTTCCTGTCCCGCTCACCGCCAAGCGTTCTTGTCGCCATAATAGCCGGAACGCTGCAACCGAACCCCATAAGTAAAGGCGCGAAACTTCTGCCGGACAAGCCGATTTTACGCAGGGGCTTATCCATAACAAACGCCACCCGCGCCATATAACCGCTGTCCTCAAGTATTGAAAGAAAAAAGAAAAGCGTCACTATAATCGGCACAAAACTTAAAACCGCGCCTACACCCTTGAATACGCCGTCTATTATTAATGAATGTATCACGGGATTCATTCCGAAATTTGTAAGCGCGCCGCTGACTATCACCCCTAAAGCAGTTATTCCGTCTTCAAGCAATTCACTCAGCCTGTTTCCGAAAACCCCGAAGGTCAGCCAAAAAACAGTCAGCATTATAAACAAAAATGTCGGAATCGCCAACATTTTATGGGTCAGAATACTGTCAAGCCTAACGCTTCGCCTGTATTCACGGCTTTCCCCGATTTTCACCACACACTTGCGGCAGACGTCTTCTATAAACCTGTAACGCATGTCTGCCAGCGCCGCCTCTCTGTCGGTGTCGAGTTCAATTTCCATTTCGGTTACGGCATGCTCTACAATGTCTTTTTCGTTTTCGGTTAAACCCAGTTTTTCAAGAACCGGAACATCGCCCTCAACTAATTTTGTCGCGGCGAAACGTGCGGGCAAATCTATTCTTTGTGCGTGGTCTTCTATTAAGTGGGCAATGGCGTGAATTGTCCTGTGTTCCGCGCCTGAGCAAAAATCCACCCGCTTAGGTTTAATTTTCCTTTCGGCTATATGTAGGGCTCTTTCAATAAGCTCGGTGATACCCTGCTTTTTCGTAGCTGAAATAGGTACTACGGGGATTCCGAGAGCCTGCTCCAATCTCTTTATATCAATACTCCCGTTGTTGGCACGAACCTCGTCCATCATATTAAGCGCGACCAGCATTGGAATCTGAAGCTCCGCAAGTTGCAAAGTCAGGTATAAATTCCGTTCCATATTAGTCGCGTCGATTATGTTGATTATAACATCGGGCTTTTGCGTGAGCAGAAAGTCCCGCGTTAATATTTCCTCATTGGTGTAAGGCGAAAGGGAGTAAATTCCCGGCAAATCCACGGCTTTGACGGATTTATAACCGATGATTCCCCCCTCTTTACAGTCCACGGTCACTCCGGGAAAATTCCCGACATGGCGGTTTGAGCCGGTGAGCTGATTAAACAGGGTGGTTTTACCGCAATTTTGATTTCCCGCAAGCGCAAAGGTCATAGCTTTTCAAATCCTCCGAATCTTTCGGTTTTTTAATTTCCGATTCTGTTGCAATTTCAATGCTTTGGGCGTCATCAAGCCGCAGGGACAAAACATATCCTCTAAGTAAAAGTTCAATCGGGTCGCCCATAGGGGCGGCTTTTTTTACGGTTATGAACGTCCGCGGAGTAATCCCCATATCAAGAAGCCTTCGCCGCAAAGCCTTTTCGCCGCCGACTGATTTGACCCTGCCGCTTTGTCCTACTTTTAAGTCTTTTAATGTCATACGCACTCTCTCTTCATAATTTATAATAAAAAATCCGCTTTGGTTAATTGGTAGTAGATTGCGTTTTTTTCACGAAAGCCTAATTTTTCATAAACGTGACGGGCTCGTATGTTATCAGGTGTTACATCAACAATTATTTTTTCAAAGCCTTTTCGGTTGAATAAGCACTCAATTAATATACGCAGGAATTTTGTACCAAGCCCCTTATTACGCATGGAAGAAACGCAGATTTTAATGCCGAATTGAACCGTCTTATTACCCATATTGTGATAACTAATCTCGCCTATTGGCTGATTGTCCTTTTCAATAACCAACAGGCAATAGGCGTCTTCCGAGCAGGAAAGAATCTGCTTTTCTACCTTTTCATCAGTTATATCAAGCCCAAAGGGCTCGCCCGAATACGCCATTATTTCACCGTCCCGCCACCATCTGCCGAGTAACGGCGCGTCGGCGGGGGTTGCCGTGCGTATTGTAAGGTCGTCTTTTTTAATAAGCATGATTTAATTTTAACATAATAGACAAATAATTGCAATTATTTTTTAATTGACTTTTGGGTAAAATCAGGTTATACTTAAAAGGTAAATATTTCCCTTGAAAGGAGCAAATCATGAAAAACACAATTGCTTTAAACAAAACAACAATAAAAACAAAAACTTTAATCACCCTTGCCGCTATAGTAAGCGCGGTGGCTTTGCCTCAGCTTTTCCACATAGCGGGCGCTGTTTCGGGAATAGGAGGAGGAGCAACAGGCGCGGCTTTTCTGCCTATGCAAATTCCGGTAATTTTAGCGGGACTCTTAGCCGGTCCTGTCGCGGGGCTTTTAGCGGGATTTTTAAGCCCTTTAGTCAGTTTTGGAATCTCGGGAATGCCCGTCGCCGCAATGTTGCCCTTTATAATCTTAGAGCTTGCCGCTTACGGCTTGGTCGCGGGTCTGCTCGGCAAAACCAACTCGCCTGTTATTTTTAAACTCTTATTAGTGCAAATTGTCGGTCGCCTTGTGAGAATCAGCGCGGTTTTTATCGCAGTTTACCTGCTCGGCAATCAATTGGGTTCTGTTGATTCCTTATGGGGCTTTATAATTGCCGGCGTACCCGGGATACTGTTTCAGTGGGCGTTGATTCCGCTGATTCTTTACCGCGTTAAAGACAATAAATATTTAAAAAATAATCACTAATCGCAAGTGACGATTTCCGAAAGGATTTTATTTTGACTGATTTAGAAAAAGCAAAAGCGTTGCTTAAAAGCGGCAATTACGGCAACTGTGTCCTGTACAGCAACGAAATTATCCATACAAGCAATGGCAGGGGAATTACCCCTATGTTAGAGTTTTTAACCGCCGGGCTTGATTTGAAAGGTTTTTCTGCCGCTGATACCATTGTGGGCAAGGCGGCGGCTCTGCTTTTCGCTTTTGCGGGCGTAAAGGAAGTTTACGCCGATGTTATGAGCCAAAGTGCGGTAAATGTTTTTTCGCGTTTTGAAATACGGTGCATTTACGAAAAGTTGGTGGAAAAAATCCAAAACCGCGACGGCGACGACATCTGCCCAATGGAACGCGCTGTTGAAAATATTAACCAGCCTGAGCAGGCGTTTGAAACGTTGAGAAAAATTTTGAAAATGTAGCCAACTTAAATTAGCTCATTTTTCATAAAACAGGGCGGGGCTTTTAAATAGTCCCGCTCTTTTTTCAAAAAAGCTTATAAACCGCCAATGCCATAAGCCCCGCCCCACCGAGCCACGAAAAGCCCGAGTTTGACCTGCCTGCCGCCTTATTGCCGAGAAAACAGCCGAGGGTGATTGCCGGAACGCTTATTATAAACGACAGCGCAATGATGAGCGGCTTATTGGCGCCGCCGAGAGCACTCCCCACACCCGCCGCCAAGCCGTCAAGGGAAAGCGCAATTGCAAGCGCCGCCGCCTCAGCGGGGGAGAGGATTTTTGAACGGTCACCGTCCGCGTCTTCCGGGTTGGCGTAAACGTTCAGAATAAAATTCAGGCTTAGAATTTTGAATTTCAGCGCACGGGGATTATGCTTTCTTATAAGGGCTTTCAGCGCGTTATCAAGTAACTTTACAAGCCCGAGGGAAAATAAAATCAAAAAACAAAGCGACTTTGCCGTCCCTTCGGGCAAAAAAGAACGAATGAATTCACCCGCGAAAAGCGAAACGGCTAAAACGGCACTGCAAATAACGGTAATTACCATTACAGATTTAAAAGGTATTTTTATTTTTTTCATTCCGTAAGCAAAAGCAGAAACCAACGCATCAGCGGAAACAGCCAAAACCAAAATCGCCGCCTGCACAAAATCATGTATCATTTTTTAAAAACCGACCTTTCTGCTAAATATTTTATGAGCGGCGCTTGTTAATGGTGTCACAGGAAATTATGCAGAGACGGGCGACCCGTTTGGTTCGCCCGCTCTTTTTGCTTTTCCGCCAAGCGTTTTTTAAACGTTTAGCCTCAGATTAGAAACCGCAACCACAGCCGCAACGGTCGGAAAATCCGAATGCACCTGCAGTTTCGCCTATTTCTTCTGTTTCTTCCATTTCTTCACGTCTGCATCTGCGACGGGGGCAGCAGCAAATGCAGCAACAGCAAGGGAAGCAACACCTACGTCTGCGTCTGCGACCGCCTACGCCGCAAAGACAATTAAAAAATCCGCACATGATGTAATTCCTTTCTTTAATAAAAGTTTTTTGTTTTTTGACATTCCTCTACATAGTGGGCAGATAATTTTTCTATCTTACCGTAACTTTCTCAAACCCCTTTTATTACAGGCTTTCAGAAAGCCTGACTTTTAAACTCTACCCTGATTTCATGCAATTTCAAGCAACTTAGTTGACCATTTGTTGACCAAAATTCATAGGACAAGCCGGACATATCGCAAAAAATCCCCCTCGTGAGGGGGATTTTTGGTTTTGAAAAAACATACGTATTATTTTTGTCTATTAAATAACTATTCTTTCAGTACATACTCATTGATTATATCACCCTTGACGATCCATCCTAAGCCCAACATCTCCCGAATCACCGCATACGCCCTCGTCTGCCTCACCGAAAGAAGTTCCTGTACAACCTCGTTTGTAATAAAATCATGGTCTTGCAGATAGTTTAAGACTTTTTCATGCTGTAATTTCAGCTTGACTTGCCTTGCTCCAATAGAGCGAGCATAATTCATATTCGGCAACGTCAACATAAACGCCCCTTGCGTTGCCGTAATTTCCGGCTTAACTTCAAAATCTTCATAATACTGCATGATTCTTTTTAGCCCCGTGCCGTAAGCTTCGATATGTTTCAAACGATAAAAAACATTAGCCAGTTTCTCATTGCGAGGCTGAGAAATCCCTAAATATAAATCCTCAATCCTAAGACCCGCCACCAATCCGCCGAGCGAAACAAATTCCATTCGATCATCGTATATGTTGACAATTACACTGCCGGAAAGTGCATAATCGCGGTGAACAATGGCGTTAAGCATGGCTTCGCGGATGGTTTCTTCAGGATAATCGTACTGTTCAATACGGTCTATACCCGAAAAAGTAGCCGGCAGATTATTCGACAGGCTTAGAAAATCAAATGCCTGCCGCAATTGCTTCAAAACAGAGCCGGCTATCTCCTTGCGGGTTTTAAACTCGCCTTTTTTGACGCCGCTGAAAACAGCAAACTTAATACTGTGGGCGCATTGGTCAGACAACAGCAACCCCAGATTAGTATAAAGTCCGTCCGTGCCGATAATTCCGAGAGAACGCATTTGGCTTTCGCCAAACTCCACGCCCAATCGGTTAAATTCCACCGTAGCCGCACCAAAAGTCAGCTCTTGATTTAAGGAACGCGCCGATTCAAACTTATCGTCATCAGTCAATTTAATCATCTCGCGGATTTGCTCAAAGCTCGCGGGGACACTCGACGCGCCCTGCCGAACATACACACCTGAGGGTTTCAGCCCTTTTTCGGCGATATAATACGGCTTGTTCGTCCCCTCACGCACGGTAATAACAATTCCGTCCTCACTCATCTCGCAACCTACGAACATGGTCGCATCAGGCAAAATACTGTCGCGTATGCTGTTTGTAATCCGCATCATAGTGCCGCTAATATCGCTTATCGGATACGGTTTTCCCTCGTCGTCCCGCCCGATATAAATAATGCCGCCGCTTGTGTTTGCGAAAGCTATGATTTCTTTTTTAAGGTCGGGGGTGTATTCGCGTTTAAACTCTAAGTTGGCATTTTCGTACATGATTTCCCCTTTATTTCATTTTTTCACTATTATATCACCTTATTTCACTTTTGTCAAGTGAAATAGTGAAAAGATGCGCGTCCCTGCAAAAGCATAACAGGCTCTTAAACTAAAAAGAGCCTGCTTTCTTTTGTTGTGTTTCGACTTAGAATGTCCATTCGGTAATCCCCTTAACTACAGCGTCTACCGTATCAGTTGTTATAGGGTCGATGCCATTCCCACCCCCCAAAAATTCTTGACAAATCCCCCCAACTCATGCTATAATATACCATATAACTATGTATAAGCAACAAAGCCAAACCACAAAAGAGGACACAACATGAACAAGAAAACATTTTCAAAAGCCATTACATGGGTAGTTACCCTTGCGCTTGCACTCGCGGTTATCCCTGCTGTGCCTTTATCGGTACAGGCGGCAGATTCGGATACAGACGAAAACGAACCTACGGGTACGTTTGATTTCACAACTGAAACGTGGGACAAGAGTGGTGTAGACCATAAGGCCACATATGCAGATTCGGTCTTGACTGTGCATGATGGTGCGAATATTGCAGTGACTGGTACGGCGGCAACGGGAAAACGTATTATGGTAGAGACAGGTGGAAAAGCAAATATTACATTAAATAATGTTTCCATCACCGCACCCGGTGAGAATAAATCCGCCCTTGCAATAAATCCGAATACAGACTTAACGCTTACACTTATAGGTAATAACACGCTTACGGGAGGAGGTAACGCTGCCGGAATAAACGTGTATATCAATGCGAAACTTACTATAAATGGTTCGGGTAAATTGACGGCTACAGGCGGGGACAAAGGTGCGGGAATTGGTGGTAACGATAACATACCTTCCGGTACTATTGTCATAAACAGTGGAGAAATTATAGCAAAGGGTACAAATGGTGGTGCCGGTATCGGTGGCGGTGCAGGTGCTTCGGGTGGCAACACCACAATAAAAGGGGGGAACATTACCGCAACAGGGGGTGCTAATAGCAACAACTCTTTGGGTGGTGCCGGTATTGGTAGTGGCGCTACGCAGGCTCAAAATATAGACGGCACTATCATTATAGAAGGTGGTATCGTTACCGCAACCGGTGCGAACGATGCCGCAGGTATCGGCGGTGGTGGTCCTATGGGTGGCGGCGGAACTATCACCATAAAAGGTGGTATCGTTACCGCAACAGCGAGTTTTGGTGCAGGTATCGGCGGTGGTGCAACCGGTGAAAAAGGTTTATTGGCAATAAACGGTGACTGTATCGTGTTTGCAACAGGTGATACATACCGTATGGATATGACTGCAACCAACAAAACAAAAGGAATTTTGGTTTACTCAACAAACCCGAATTATATAGACGGCACGGCATTTTATGGCGAAAGCGTTACCATACCGCAAGACGCAACTGTAACCATACCGCCGACTTTATCCCTGACGATTCCCGCAGGTAAAACATTGACGATACCTGACACAACAACACTGGCGAACAAAACGCAAATTACCAATAACGGTATCATCAATAATCTCGGCAAGATTACGAACGATGGAACGATTGTCAACAACGGTACGATAAACAACGGCGGTGCGATTTACAACGACGGCGGCGCGATTATAAACAACGGCACGATTAGCGGCAATGATGTCATAAATATAACCGTGCCTGAAATCACAACAACATCGCTCCTCAGCGGCACATATGGCACGGCATACAGCCAAACCCTCACAGCAACAGGCGGAGGAATCGAATGGACGACTGTTCCCGGCTATCCATCGCCATTACCGGGCGGCCTTGCGTTAAACGCATCAACCGGCGTAATTTCGGGAACGCCGACTGCGGTGGGTACGTTTACCTTTACCGTCAAGGCGGAGAATATTAAAGGTACAGATGAAAAGGAATTTACTGTTGAGATTAGCAAGGCACAGGGGGCGGCGGTAGCTGCGCCGAAAATTGCCGGTAAGTGGAAAGATTCACTTGAAATCACAGCTGTTGAAACCACAAACGGGCAGAGCGTGGAGTATTCAATAGACGGTACGACTTGGCAAACCTCTACGAAGTTCAGCGGGCTAAGCGAGTACACCGATTATACTATTTACGCACGTTCGGCGGCGAACGCCAACTACACCGAGGGGACGACGGCAAGTGTGGTGCTCCGCACGGCGGATTCGACCCCGCCGACAGGTGAGATTACAATTAGCGGTCAGTCTTTCACGAGTTACAACGCTACAGTCGACTTCAATCTGTTCTTCAACGAGCCTAAAACAATAACGATTACCGCGGCTGATAACGTAGGCGGTTCGGGCGTGATGATGATTGAGTATCAAATCAGGACTACGCCGTTTGCAAGCGAAGACGTAGCGAGAGACGGCGAAGACTGGATCAGGTACAATCCAAACGCCAAGCCGACAATTGCGAGAAACTCTAAAGGTATAGTCTACGCGAGAATCACCGACAATGACGGTAACGTAACGGTGATTAACTCTGACGGCGTCGTGGTTTACACCGATATGCCGACGGCGATGAGCGGTGTCTATCAGTACGGCTCGGGCGAGGCGTTCACGCTCAATATTCCTATGTACGGCAACACCGTAAAAGAAATCCTCGGTAGCTCTACATTCCTCAACCCATCTACCGATTACACAGTCGGAATCAACCAAATCACCTTTACAGAAGCGTTTATGGAAACTCTCACGCTCGAGTCCGACGGCTCCGACATGTGGTACGATTTTGGCGTCTTGTGGAACCCGCTCGGCGAGACGGCAAGTCCGGCTGCAGGAAGTGACCGGATTAACACGACCACCCTCACAATCCGCATAACATCAAGACCCGTGAATACCGTGACGGTCAACTCCGACCGGACTATGGGGACGGCGTCTGCAAATATGACAACAGCGGCGGAGGGCGACACGGTTCAGCTCTCCATGCTCAACGCAGACGGCTATAGGTTCGTGGGTTATACGGTGGTTAGCGGCGGTGTTACGATTGTAAATGACGGCTTTGTTATGGGGGATTCTCCTGTTGTGATCACCGCTGAATTTGTGGTGGTACCTCCTCCCCCACCACCCACCGACAACAACACCGGCGGAGGCGGTGGCGGCGGTTCGGTTGTCGTTTCGGGTACTGCACCGACAGCACAGCCCGATACAACGCCCGATTCCAATTCTGCGGACAGTCAAAACCCCGCACCCGGGAACGACAGCTCCACACCCTCTGAAAGCGGAAACAACGGCACAAATGATAACGGCACGATTCCGGTCGAAAATGTAAGACATGAGTTTATAACCGATCCCGCGAATATTCCTGCGGGCGTTCAGGGGCTTGGCAATGTTACGCTTCCCGAAAGTTTCATACTGCTGACCTTTAACGCGCATGGCGAGTTCAGCGGTGAATACACGGCAGAAGTTTCGGCAGATGAGCTTGTGGCGGCGGGACTGGATATAGAAAAGGTCGGATTGTATTACATCGCCGATGACGGCACGGTAACCGACTGCTCACAATATCTGACAAAAAATCCTGACGGCTCGCTTACAATTACGGTAACACACGCTTCGGCGTATGTTCTGGCGGAAACTGCTCCCGTAGGTACAAATAACGCACCGAGAGCAACGAATCCCGCAACCGGTGCGGCAATGCCGATAACGGCGGTGATGTTCGCGGGAAGCGCGGCGGTGTTGGCACGGAAAAGGAAGTAAAATTTATGATGTAAACAACGTAAAAACCGCTTGACAAAGCTGTTTCCCCATGTTATAATATAAACATATTATTTTTATTTACGTTCTCGGAGAATTTCTCCCAAAGGACGGTGTATTTTATTTACGTTTCGCAAGGTTTCATTCGCTTTGCAAAGGAACGGTGTGGAAATAGACCGGAATGATTAATATTTCATTCACGGCGCAGTATATACGCGCCGGAGTTGATAAAACTCACGGTCATACTTTGCTCTAAGTGTGAGGTATGTCCGTTTTTTATTTCCAAAGCAAAGAAAATCCAAACGGTATAATTATGTCATAAAGGCAAGCCGTATCAGCTCCAAAAGGAGAAGGTACGGCTTTTTTATGTCAAAAAACGTCTCTCTTTCCGCCCATTCGCGGAATCGGCAACACTACGCGGTCAAACGTGGTATGAGGTTCAGTAAAAAATATAACAAGCAAAGAAAATATTATTTTCAAGCGTAGGCTTGCACTAATCCCAATCGGTTTTTTGACAACCGGAATCCTGTCGAACTTGAGCAACTTGACAGATTTTTATACGGCATTTGCTCAATGCCAATCAAATACACAAGGGCAAAAAGCCTGCCGATTTTCGGAATTGTGTATGCCGTGCGGGAGAAATTCCGACGCTTTTAAAAGCGAATACGGCGATTTTGCTAATCAGCGTACAACTAAATACAACAGAGACAGTTATAAAGCAATAGTTTATAAACGGGCATAAACAAAGGATAAAACGGAAACTGTTCTCCTTGCTGAAAAAGAAACCGACAGGAAACACGCTGAAATTCGGTTATGGGTAACCTATGCCCAAGGAAGGAGTTCGCATGAACTTTACGCATTTTGGCATTTACCAAACGCTGCTTTCGCAGGCGGAGAAATTGCGAAAACACAACAGGCAGGGAAGTATAAAAACAAAAGAAAGATACTTCCAAGCGATGCAGAGGTTCTGCCGATATTTGGCAAGTGAATGGCGGCTACAGAAGCTGTCAAATATCGCGCCGAAACACATTGAGGGTTACGCAGAATTTTTGAAACAAAGTCACAAATCTCCCTCGACTATTAAAACCGATTTAGCGGCGATTCGGTTTTACCACGACTTAATTTCAAAGCCGCGATATGAATTACCTGATAATTCATCATTAAAACTAAGCCGCAGGAAATTTCTCGGGTTTGACAGAACTTGGAGCAATGTGGAATTTAATTTAATGCTAAATTATGCAACCAAAGCTAATCGAGAAGATTATGTTTGTGCAATGTATCTGGCATATTATGCCGGATTGCGGATTCATGAGTGTTGTCGGATTGACACGGCAACAGCGGAAAATGCACTCAAAAGCGGAGTTCTTGCCATAAAAGGCAAGAATGGTAAAATCCGTACAGTGACGATTAACGAGATCATATCTTTTGAATTGCGTACGTTACTTGACACTACCGAAAGAGGCGCGAAGTTATTTGTACCTAACGATATGCCGACGCACATTTACATTAAACAGTTACAGCATTTTATCAGTTATCATCGGGACAAACTGCCGCCGCGTGATGATAAGGAAAGATTAACTTTTCATGGTTTACGTCATACTTTCGCTTTAAATAAGTATAATGAATTAATGGATAGAGGCTATACTGATATTCAGGCGAAGCGAGAAGTATCTAAGTTGCTGGGGCATGAGAGGGCAGATGTTACAAGGATTTATTTGTCGGGGGTTGGAAAAGAAAGGGGGGGCGGTGAATGAACCTTAACGAAAAAGAGCGTCTTATTGCGGAAATAGTGTCAATCCTGCAAACTAAGTTAGCCGTTGACACGGTCGCGGAAACAGCAGAACAGGAAAAGCCGATAGAAATGCTGACGATTAAAGAATGTACGCGAGTTATATGCGGATTATCAGAGCACACCCTGCGCTTGCTTGTAACGCAGGGTAAAATCCCCTCAATCAGAACCGGCGAAGGAAAGCGCGGGAAAATCCTTGTCAGTAAATCGGCTTTACTCAATTATTTCAGTAATATTTAGCAAAGCAAGTGGACAAATCGGATAATTTGTGGTATATTATAATGGGGCGTGATGTCCCCCGCCTCTTAGGCGGGGGTACACTTTCCGGCGAAAGCGGGGGCATATCCCCCGCTTCACGCCCCGTTTCAACAAGCGGCTCCGCAAAGCGGGCGGCGACTGTGTCGTCGCAATTCGCCGCAGGCGAATCAGCCGCGGTTATAAATGCGATATTATCCGGCTGTCGGAAAGTGAGGACTAAATGTATCTTAGACAGTCAAACAAAATTACCGCATTTCTTAAAAAAGAAAGGGCGGTGACGTTATGAATATTCAAGAACGCCGCAACAAAGACGGCAAAATCACGTCCTATCGCGTGCGGGTTTTCGATCATCGGGATTCGGCAACAGGCAAGCAGGTTTTCAAAACCTTTTCAATTAAATACGATCCCGCTAAAAGCGAGACGTGGAATCGAAAAAATGCTGAAAAGCAAGGGGCAGTATTTGAAAAGTCACTTGAAGAACAAAACGCAAGCGTTTCTAGCGTCACTTTCGATAACTACGCCGATTATGTTATTAAGCTCAAGGCTCATACAAAACGGATCGCAAAGTCAACCGCGCTTATACAACGATATAAGCAAAGGCGAGCATCTCCGTTTATCGGACATATCCAACTTAAAAACCTTACGCCAAACACGCTGAATAAAGCTTATTCTGCCATGCTTGAAACGGGCGTATCTGTTAAAACCGTCTACGAGTTACATCGGTTTATCCACGGGGTATTGGCGGTTGCGCTAAAAGAGGGTATCATTCCGAGAAATTACGCTTCTTCCGCTACGCCGCCAAAAAACGAGCGGACGAATATTTCCGCAATAACCGAAGATGAACTGAAAGCATTCTTTGCCGCTATATATGCGGAGAAACGAAATTATGTTTATCAGGTCTTTTTCAGTCTTTTGCTTGCGACCGGATGCCGAATAGGAGAGTTATGCGCTTTGACTTGGGATAATGTGGATTTCGGTCAAGGCAGAATACGGATTTGCCGGCATTTTGTGCAAGACGAAACGGGGCAATGCGTTGAAGAGGGCTGTAAAACAGTCGCAGGCGAGCGTTGGCTTTACCTTGACGACAGTGTGATGAAAATGCTTGCCGAATATCGTGTCTATTATCTCAAAAAAGCACGCGAATACGGCACAAAATGGGATTACAGTATAAATCCCGTGTTTTCCGCAAAGCGGAATTTGGGCAATTACCTTTCGCCCCACTCGGTACGGGAATGGTTAAGAGGTTTTTTGAAAAGAAAAGAACTTCCGCACATACGACCTCATCAATTCCGGCACACCTCGATAAGCCTGTTGCTTCAAGCCGGAATAAGCATACCCGATGCCGCAAAGCGTGCGGGACATTGCCGCCCTGACATAACCCTTTCGATTTACTCGCATACGCTGAAAAACAATGACAAGCATTGTTGCGAAGCTGTGATGAGAGCGATACCCGCATTGCCGGACGCGCCGAACTTGCCGCACACAAAAAGTTGACCATTTGTTGACCAAAAGTTTAAAACCAAACGAAAAAATCCTGTAACCGGCAGATTTTAAGCGGGTTTGATTTTAAACTTGACATTCCTCTACATAATATGTCAAAATGCGGGGAATTGTTCATGTGAAATGAAGGTCGCTAATTTTTCAACACTTGACAATACGAATAATGTAAATCATAATATTAAAAAAGCCGGATTCAGAACCTGTATTCACTCTGCCTTTTTTTAAAAATGGAGAATATACCATGACATTGTTTTCCCTGAAAGACGTTAATTTCAAAGATATAATCCGTTATCCCGCTCTTAAAATACCCGCGGACGGTGTTACTTTTATATGCGGTGAAAGCGGCTGCGGAAAAAGCACTCTGCTGAAACTACTGAACGGCGTAGTTTCGGCAGAGTGCGGTGAAATCCTGTATAGCGGCAAAAGCATTGAGGATTATGAGCCGACGGCGCTTCGCCGCGATGTTTTGCTGTGCGGGCAATCGGCATATTTATTCGGGGGTAATATAGGAGAAAATTTTGCGGAATATTATAAGTACCGCGAACTGCCCCCCATCAGCAGTGAGGAAATAAATACATATCTGAAAATATGCGCCGCCGAATTCTCTTTAGACGCACCTTGCTCTGTTATGTCCGGCGGCGAAAGTCAAAGAGTTTTCATATCAATTTGTCTTTCATTACGCCCTAAGGTTCTTTTACTTGACGAGCCTACAAGCGCGCTTGACGAAACAACCGCTAATATTATGATGACAAATATCAAAGCTTTTTGCCGTGAGGAAAAAATTACGCTTATCGTGGTCTCCCACAATAAGGCGCTTACGGAAGCCTTTGCGGATTATACAATTCAGCTTTCGGGAGGTTGCCGCCGTGAATGAAATTATATCGCTGAATATTTGGCAGTTTGCTTTAATCTACCTGCTGTTGGTCGTTGTGCTTTTAATAATGAAAAAGTGCCGCATTAACCAAACCAAACTGTTGGTTATCGCAAGTGTTCGCATGACGGTACAGTTGACGCTTGCAGGTTTTGTGCTGACATATATATTTGAAAATCCCAATCCGATATTTACAATGCTTTACTTGTTGCTTATGACCGGATTTGCCGTTTACACGGTATTGTCAAGAAACAAAAATATTAACAGTAGGTTTAAAATAATAACGGGGGTTGCTTTAGCGCTCACAGGGCTTTGTATCGTGGGCTTTTTCATTATTGTTGTTGTGGGAGTGAATTTGTTTAATCCCCGCTATACCATTCCAATCAGCGGAATGATTATAGGCAACGCCATGACGGGGGTAAGTCTCGGCTTGCGGGTTTTTACCGAAAATATTGAAACACAGAAAAGACGCATAAATTCGCTTTTGAACATTGGCGTAACGCCGCAGAAAATCCTGCTCCCGTTCGTTAATCAGGCGGTGGAAACCGCACTTTTGCCTACTCTAAACTCCATGATTGGTATGGGGATTATCTCATTACCGGGTATGATGACGGGACAAATCCTTTCGGGAACAATGCCCATGACCGCTATTCTTTATCAAATTGCTATAATCATAGCGATTTGTGCCGTAACCTGCCTGTCGGTTTTCTGCTCGCTTTATTTCGGTTATAAGACGCTTTTTAATAAAAGAAAGCAAATTGTTATATAAAAAAGCGGTTTCCTCTAAATGAGTGAAACCGCCTTTTCTTAATCAAGCTCTGTTTTTACAATAACCCATTCGATAATAATTTCCTGTGTAGGCTTGCTGATTTCCCCCCAGCCGTTGTCAACAGCCTCAACGGCTGAAATGGCGTCTATAACGTCAAAGCCGTCAACCGTGTACCCGAAAACCGTATACCCATCGTCCAACTCCGGCGTACCGCCGACCTCGGCATATCTTGTCCTCACCGTTTCAGGCATTTCGTTAATCCGATTTATTCTTTCCTCAAGTTCTGCAATGAAAGCGTCAATCTGTCCGTCGCCGTACAGCTCCCTGTACGCTTCCTCGTTAGCCATAATTGCATCAAGCTGGTCACTAAAACCCGTCAATCTTTGCTCTATTATTTGAGTGTTCTTATTATTGACAATATAAAACGAATCTCCGCCCTCGCCTAATTGGTTCGCCGCCAAGCAAAAAGCCCCGTAATAATGCCTTGCATCGGGATGAACCTCAGTTTTAACACCTTGGACAGTAGGGTCGGGAGCGCCTCTGCCGTCAAAAGAACCCCCCTGAATCATAAAATCAGACATTACGCGGTGAAAGTTCCTGCCGGTGTAAAACCCGCTGCGAACGTTTTCAACAAAACGCTCAACCGTATTCGGCGCGTATTCGGGGTAAAGTTTTACCGTTATTTCTCCGAAGTCCTTAACGCTTATAATAGCGTAGTTTGCGTCGCCGGGGTCGCTTTCGGGAATGTTGCCTGAATCATTTGCGGGGGTGCTTTCATGGCTTTCGGGATTTGCGGAATTATCCCCCGTATTGTTTCCGGAATTGTTGTTGTCATTGTCCCCGACATCAGATTTTTCGGAACAGGCTACCGGAATGGTTAAAGTCAGCGCAACGAGAATAAGGGTTGAGATTATTTTTTTTGTTTTCATGGGTTCTCCTTCTTTAATTTGTTTTTTTTATAATATTTTCTTTAAATTCAATGATGAAAAAGCCTAATACCCGTAAATGTCATAGTCATACCGTATTTGTTACAGGTTTCAATCACGTTGTCGTCGCGTACCGAGCCGCCGGGCTGGGCTATGTATTTAACGCCGCTTTTTTGCGCTCTTTCAATATTGTCGCCAAACGGGAAAAACGCGTCCGAGCCGATTGAAATCCCGTCCATTGTATTAAGCCATTCACGCTTTTCTTCCCGTGAAAACACTTTGGGCTTTGAACTGAAAACCCTCTGCCACGCGCCGTCGCGAAGTATATCCTCGTATTCTTCGCTTATATAAATATCAATGGCGTTGTCCTTGTCGGCGGGTTTTAAATTATCCTTGAACGGCAAATTTAAAACCTTATCTGATTGTCTTAAATACCAGTTATCCGCCTTATTTCCCGCAAGCCGCGTGCAGTGAATCCGCGACTGCTGACCTGCGCCTATGCCGATTGCCTGACCGTTATAGGCATACGCCACCGAATTGCTCTGGGTATATTTCAGCGTAATCAGCGCAATTAACAAATCGGTTTTGGCACTGTCGGGAATGTCTTTGTTTTCAGTAACTATATTTTGCAGGAAAGAATTGTCAATTTTCAACTCATTGCGCCCCTGCTCAAAGGTTATGCCGAATATATCTCGCCGTTCAATTTGGTTAGGCGTATAGTTCGAGGTGATTTTGATTACATTATAGCCGCCGCCCCGTTTAGCTTTTAGAATTTCGAGCGCTTCGGGTTCATAATCGGGAGCGATAATCCCGTCGCTTACAAGAGTTGAAAGCATCTTTGCCGTTGTAACGTCACAGGTGTCTGATAAAGCGCAAAAATCGCCGTAGCTTGACATTCTGTCCGCGCCCCTTGCTCTGGCGTAAGCTGAAGCAACGGGAGAATGATTCAAATCCGCGCCTAAATGTTCAACGTGGTAAATCTTTTTGAGCGTTTCAGAAAGCGGCAGTCCTATGCCTGCGCCTGCGGGGGAAACATGCTTGAACGAGGTCGCGGCGGGGATTCCGGTAGCTTCTTTCAGTTCCTTTACCAGCTGCCAGCCGTTCAGCGCGTCCATAAAATTGATATAGCCGGGTTTGCCGTTCAGTATTTCTATTGGTAACTCATGGTTCTCAATAAAAATGCGGGAGGGCTTTTGGTTGGGGTTGCAACCGTATTTTAGTTGTAATTCTTGCATGGTTTTGCTCCTTTACGTTTTGTTTTTATTCACGATTCTGCTTTCATATTTCCCTGTTTTAACATCAACAAACCTCGTCCACAGCGAAACCTTATTTTCCTCGTTGAGCGAATTCCAAATCAAATTGGTAAATTGGTCGATGTTGCCGTTTATTTCAATCAGGGCAGGCTCACCCTCAAAACTCGGAAGAGGGTTGCCGTCAGATTTATAGGTGTGAATAAACCGCCCCTGCCCCGCTACCGGATTGTTGTAAGCAAAGTTGAATCGCAGACAGGAAGTGCGGTCGCCGTCATCTGTTTTTAAGATGGACATAGCATAGTTAAAATTATTCTCTGCAAAATGCAAAATCCCCGAAATGCGTGGAGTGAAATTCGGCGTGTCGGGTTCATATTCGCGGGTTCTGAGCGCCTGCTCAAACGTAAGCTGACAATCCATAAGCTCGGCAATGGTATCGGTCTGGTCGCCGTTAGTTACTATTATTTTACTGCCCATAACCCGAACGGCATTGTAAATTACAAGGCTCGGGTCGGTCATTTTTGATTCGTCAAACGCTTTGGTTTTTATGCCCTCACTACTTTCGGCAAAGACGCGATTGCGGGAATTTTCGCTCCTGCCCATGATGAAATAGGCTAAAACGGCATGTTTTTTATCGGCACTTTTGCCTATGATGATTCCTCTACCGGGATAAGGGTTGGATTTTAAGATTTCGGCGATATTTTGTTTTTGCATGGTTTTGCTCCTTTTAAAAATTATTCTGTTAATTTACGGTAAGTACATTCGATTTCCTGTCCGTTCACGGTAACAATACCCTCGGAGTAGCTTTCTTCGATTATGCCGCCGTCCTCTATTCCGATTAACCCGCTTGCCTCAGCTTCGCTTATCGCCGTCACCGAAACATCGCCGGAGGCGCGGCATTTTGAAACCTTGCCGTCTTTTTGCAGTCCGACCAATCCGCCGGCGGCTAACATATCCCCTCCGGCTGTAACGTTTCCGTTTGCATAAGAATCTGTGATAAAACTGTTGTTAAACATTCCGACTAATCCGCCGGCTATAGTATATGTTTCTGTATTGCTGTCGGAATATACTGTAACATCTCCCTCGGCACGGCTGTTAATAATGCTTGTTTCGCGTATTTGCGCACTTACTAAACCGCCTACCATACGATTTCCGTTTACGTTGCAGGTTGAATCACTGTTTCTTATAACAGAGCCGGCATCACTGAGGAAACCGGCAAGCCCGCCTATATGAGAGCGTTCACCCATTGCCGTAATACTGCCCTCCGAATAGCTGTCTGTAATTACGCTGCCGTCATAACAATACCCGACTAATCCGCCTGCGACAATCAAGCTGTCGCCTTGTATAACAGCGTCTACAACGGCATGGCTGTTTTTTATGGTGCTACCTCCGATTGCGATGCCGATTAACCCGCCGAAATTAGTCGCGGCATATTCGGCGTTATCATTCGCGTTAATAACAACCGTTATCTCCGCACTGCAATTTTCGACTTCGGTATTCCGCAGGTCGCCGACAAGCCCGCCCAAAGCGTTTGCGTATTCAGGGTTTACCGACGAGAAAAACCCAACCTTAGCGGAACAGCTTATCATTTTGCCGTTACGCATATCTCCGACGATTACTCCTGCGTTAACTCCTGTTTCGATGCTTAAAGCCTCAACGTTTAGCCTGTAAATCTCCGCGCCTACAGCCTGTCCGAATAGTCCCACAGCGATTTCGTCCGGTCGGTTGAGCCATAGCCCGCTTATAGTATACCCGCTACCGTCAAATATACCACCGAAAGACGCACCGGCGTAACTGCCAACCATCACCCAACCCGCTCCGTCGTTATATCCCTCGCCGCCCTCTGAAAGGTACCGGGTCATGTCGATATTGTTCATAAGCACAAAATATTTCTCGCGATAGCTTGAGCCGCCGTTGACCTTTTCGGCTAATTCCGCCAAATCCTGTACGGTGTAAATTAAAAACGGGGTTTGGGGACTGCCGTCTCCGACAAGCTCAAGAGGTTCATTATAATCCCAATCGTCATCGAACATCACAGAGGGTCGATAAACCAGCCACATATACGCCGCCATAGCAATCCCTACAGCTAATATAATAAGCAGTACGATTAATCGCGGAGTAATTAATTTACCGGGTTTTGATTCTGTCATAATCGTATTCCTTAATGATGGTTTTTGTTCCGACAACCTCAATTCTCCCCTCACAGAACAGCGCCGCCGCTTTAGGTAAAAGAACCTGTTCGGCTTGCTCCGACACGCGTTTTTGCAGGGTTTGGGGAGTATCGTCGTTTAACACTTCCACGCTTTTTTGCAGTATAATCGGACCGCCGTCGCAAATTTCATTGACAAAATGCACCGTTGCACCGGTCAATTTAACCCCGCTTTCAAGCACCGCCCTATGTACCCGCAGTCCGTAAAAGCCCTCCCCGCAAAATGCGGGAATCAGCGCGGGGTGTACGTTAATCATGGCGTTTGGGAAAGCTTTTACCACCGATTCGTCAAGAATAATCATAAACCCGGCATAAATAACCAGGTCAATGTGATTTTCAAGGAGTAACCGCAAAATTTCCCCGCTGAAAGATTTTCTGTCGGGTTTGAAAGCCGCCCACTGCGCCACTGCGGTTTTAATGTTGTTGTTAAAGGCGCGGGTAAGAGCGTAGGCGTCGGGGTTTGAAGAAATGACAAGACTTATCCGTCCGTTCGGAATTTCACCGGATTTTTCAGCGTCAATCAAAGCCTGCAAATTAGTGCCGCCGCCTGAAACCAAAACGGCTATGTTTTTGTTGTCCGAATGTCCCATTTTCTAAACGCTCTCTCCTCTAGCTCGCTAATCACGCCCCGATTTTTGTCAAGCAACTCTGTCATTTCATCGTCAGGCGACGCTGACCTTAGCGTAAGCTCATACGCTTCGCCGTCTTCATATAAAATCAAGACAAATTCATATCCGTCTCCGAAAAATGTCCTTATTATAAAGGTGTTCTCAAAAGAACTGCCGTCACGGCTGGGCTCCATAACAGTTAAACTGCCCTTGAACGACAGATAGCCCGGATACCTGACATAGTAACCGTATCTGTCCGCGTCTTCCGAATAATAGCGGGGATTCATAAAACTCGAGCTGTCGGTTTTCCCCATGTTGACCACATAACCGCCGTATTTAACGCCTCGCCAGATAAACCAGCTCACGTTTAAAAGAATAAACAGACTGATAATAATGATGACTGATAACAATATTTTCTTTTTTGAAGATTTTTTCATAGTTATATTAAAACAACTCCCTCGCCGCTTACGACCTCGCCTATGCAAAAGGCGCTAATCCCCGCCTTTTCCAGCGTTTTTACTGCAGTATCGGCTTTTTTGGCGCTGACTATACAGGTCATGCCGATTCCCATGTTAAAAGTATTGAACATATCGCGCTCAGGTATTCCCCCTTTTTCCTGAATATAGCGGAAAATAAAAGGAATTTCAAACATGCTCTTATTAATTTTCGCGCCTAATCCGTAAGGAAGACAGCGCGGAATGTTCTCGAAAAAGCCGCCGCCCGTAATATGGGAAATCCCTTTGACCTTTACGGAGGAGATAAGCTTTAACACAGGCTTTACATAAATTTCGGTAGGGGTTAAAAGAATTTCCCCCAAAGTTTTGTCTTCATCAGGTATAAATTCGTCAAGCACTTCTCTGCTGTTTTTAATTCCGAAAACCTTACGTACAAGCGAAAACCCGTTGGAATGAACCCCGCTCGAAGCAAGACCAATTATTACGTCGCCCTCTTTTACGCCGCTTATGTCGATGATTTTACTTTTATCAATCACTCCGGTGCAAAAGCCCGCTAAGTCGTATTCGTCCGCTTTCATAATTCCCGGATGTTCTGCCGTTTCACCGCCAATCAGGGCGCAACCGGCTCTGACGCAACCTTCCGCCACACCGCTTACAATCGACGCAGTTTTCCCCGGAATATTTTTACCGCAGGCGATATAGTCAAGGAAATAAAGAGGTTTCGCACCGCAACATATTATATCGTTGGCGCACATTGCCACCGCATCAATACCTATGGTGTCGTGCCTGTCAAGGAGCATGGCAAGCTTAATCTTAGTTCCGACGCCGTCTGTGCCCGAAACAAAGACAGGCTCTTTTATGCCGCCGAGGTCAGGCATAAACATACCACCGAAGCTTCCAAAATCGCCTAACACCCCTTTGGTATATGTCCGCTCCACCGCAGATTTCATAAGCTTAACGCTTTCGTAGCCGGCAGTAACGTCTACGCCCGCTGATTTATAACTTTCGGAATGACTGTTTTTCATGAGTTATTTCCTCTTTTTTTATTGTGATAAACGCGAATCAAATTTATCTTTCGGAATTTCTTCCGGAATATCAATCGGGTACCTGCCGGAAAAACAGCCTGAGCAGAAACCGCAGTTAGCGCCCGAGGCGACCTTTTCAACATTTTCTATGCTTAAATACCCCAAAGAGTCTGCGCCGATGTTATCCCTTATCTCGTCAAGGGTTTTGCTGTTTGCAATAAGGGAGGCGCGGCTGTCTATGTCCGTTCCGAAAAAGCAGGGGTTGCAAAACGGCGGGGAAGAAAGCCTTACATGAACTTCCTTTGCGCCCGATTCACGGAGCATTTTTATAATTATGCGGGTGGTTGTTCCTCTGACTATGCTGTCGTCGATGACGACCACTCGCTTTCCGCTTACGACAGATTCTACCGCGCTGAGTTTTATTTTTATGCTGGTTTCCCGCATTTCCTGAGTAGGTTGAATAAAAGTGCGTCCTACATAACGGTTCTTTACAAGCCCGAGCCCGTAGGGGATTCCCGACTGCTTGGAATAGCCGAGCGCCGCGTCTATGGCGCTGTCGGGTACGCCTATAACCACATCTGCGTCAACGGGGTGTTCCTGCGCTAAGAATTCCCCTGCGCGCATACGCGCCTCATGCACCCAAACGCCCTCAATACGGCTGTCGGAGCGGGCAAAGTAAATATACTCGAATACGCAAAGACTGCCCTTATTGGCGCAATGGGTTTGAATACTTTGAATTCCATCGGATGAAATAACCACGATTTCACCCGGGAGTACGTCCCGCAGAAAAGTAGCTCCCACGGCGTTCAAAGCACAACTTTCACTTACGGCGATGTAGCCCTCGCCGTTCGGCAATTCGCCGAGGCAAAGCGGACGTATACCGTTTGGGTCGCGGGCGGCAATCAGCTTTTGCGGCGACATGATAACAAGGGAATACGCCCCCTTAATTTTTTTCATAGCTTCTTCAAGGGAGGCTTCTATTGAGCCGCAACGTATTCTCGCTTCAGTTACGGCATAGGCGATTACCTCCGCGTCGCTGAGAGAATGGAAAATCGCGCCTTTAAGTTCGTAGCTTTCCCTCAATTCCTGCGAATTGATTAAACTGCCGTTGTAAGAAACCGCCATAGGACCTTTTATATGGCGAACAACAAGCGGGAGGGTGCTGTAATGGTTGTTAAGTCCCGATATTGAATGTCGCACATGACCCACGGCTATTCTGCCGTGGTTAAGGCTTTCGAGAGCTTCCTTGTCGAAAACGTCGTTCACTAACCCCATTCCGCGTTTATAATTTATTACGCCTCTGTCGTTTACCGCTATACCGCAGCTCTCCTGACCCCTGTGCTGCAGCGCGTATAGCGCCGTATAGGCATACATGGTAACGTCCGAAACGGTTTTTGTGAAGATTCCGAACACACCACATTCTTCGCGTAGTTTGTCAAACAATTTTAACCGCAACCTTTCTGTCGCACATCGGCTTTATACTTTTATCCGTTAAAAACGAATAAAAGGGATTATGCCCTACATTTTACTATACATTATTTTGTCCGATATTTCAACAGATAAAAAGAAAATTTTTTATTAACGGCAAAATTTCGGGCGGCAGTCCTTGCGCCCACTTGACATTTTCGCCTATATGTGATAGTCTGATAAAGGAAAATATATGAAAAAAACAGGTGCAAAAGAAATAATGGAACGTTTTACTTGTATTACAGATAAAATAGACGAATACCGCGGACTGTCTTCAGACCAGGCAGCCGATAGGCTTGTAATGTACGGCTATAACGGGAATTCGCGGCATTTGGAGACCGACGGGGACTTTAAGGTTTTCCGCGCCGTATTTTCGTTCAGGTTTCTTGTCATGGTTACGGCGGCGCTTGTAATGTTGCTTGCAAAGCAAATAAATCAAGGGTTCGTCATGCTGATACTGGCGTTTATTTATTCCGGCGTTGAAGTTTTTAAGGGTTTAAAATGCCGCGACGGATTTTATGAATTAAAGCGCATCTCCGGCGTCAGATTCCGCGTTTTGCGTGACGGCGCGATCACCCTCTTACGCCGTGAATACATAGTCCCCGACGATATAATTATATTGCAGGAAGGCGAAAGCGTCCCCGCTGACGCCCATCTGCTTGAAGCCCGCGACCTTTCGGCGGACGAAAGCATGTTCACCGACGACAGAACCCCTGCCATCAAAAGAGCGGGGGCGGACGGAAAAAACGAAATAAAGCAGACCTGTATATATAAAGGTACGCGGATTTTATCGGGAAGCGCGGTGGCAAGGGTTACGGCAACCGGTCTTGATACAAAAAAATGCCGCGAACTCGGCGAAGTCTATGAAAAAAAAGCCTATGTCACCGGAATTGAAAAGGCGGCAGGCAAAATAAGCCCTGTATTTTTTGCATCGTCAAGCGCGCTTTTTATAATGTTTTTCATGATTACGCTTTTTACAAGAGAAAAGAACACATTTGCCGAATTAGCGTTGAATTCTCTTCTGCCCGCCTTTTCGTTGGCGCTTTGCCTTATTCCGGCAGAATGTTCGGGCGTTGTTAGGGCGCACTATCTTTTCGGGGCGTTCTCGTTGCTTAAAAAGAATTGCGTGGTAAAAGATTTAAACTCTATTGAAACCCTTTCGGCAGTAACTGCGGTGTGTGTTGACAAAACAGGAGTTATAACCAAGAATCACACCTCTCCCGTAGACGAATATACCACCGACGAGGACACCATGTCGAAGATTTCGGTTTTGTCCTGCGAAAGAAATGTACAAGGCGACCCCTCGGATTCATCGTCTTTGGACAGGGCGATTATACTCGGTGCGGCGTTTAAAGGTGTGGACGTAAAAAGTCTGCATGAAAACGAGCTTATTTGCCGCTATCCTTTTTCGGAAGAGACCAAAATCGGCGGAAATCTGTGGAATATAAACGGCTCTCTTTTGCTTTGTGTCAAGGGTTCTCCCGAAAGTATTTTAACCAAATGTGTTCTGCCGCCCGATAATCTTTTCGCGATTCAGCAAAAACAGCAAAAATATTCCGAGCAGGGACACAGGGTAGTGGCGGTGGCTTATGCAAGAATAGAAAACGGGATTATACCCGAAAGTATTTATGACGCCGATTATACCTTTGTGGGACTTGCGGCGTTTGAGAATCGTACACGGGACAGCGCCCCCGCCGCCGTCAGAAGTTGTTACAAAGCCGGAGTAAAGGTTATAATGACCACCGGCGACAGCACAGACGCGGCACTTGTGATTGGCAAGAAAATAGGGCTATCCGACGCAAAGGCGGTAACGGGGGATTATTTGCGCGACGCTCTCGATAATTACGAAAAACCCGAAATAGAAGGCGTTAATATTTTTGCCCGCATAACCCCCGACCAAAAATCTCATATTATAGAATTATTAAAAGACGAAGGCGAAATCGTAGCCGTGACGGGAATCGGCGCGACCGACGTTGAAGCACTTGAAAGCGCCAATGTAGGCGTGGCGTTGCCGCAGGAAACCTCGGGCGCGGCGAAAGAGGTCTGCGGATTGGTTTTGGCAGACGACGACTTTAATTCGGTAGTGGACGCCATTAAGGAAACCCGTCAAATACATTATAATATTAAACAGTCGGCAGGAATAATTATCTGCACCTTTACAGTAATGCTCACGTTTGCACTGTTTTGCCTTTTTGGGGGCGGTTCTGACAGTAAAACCGCATTGTCGCCCATTCTGATGTCGTTGCCCGCGGTTTTAATTTTGCCGATATTATTACTGGCGTTTTTCGGCAACAGGTCGGATATAAAAAGCTTTATGTCGGCTTCGGGGTTTGTGGGGCGACGGGCTTTAGATAAAAGATTTTTAATAAGGGCTGTAACCCAAGGGTTATGCGTTTCATTAGTTGTTCTAATTTTTCAGCTTGTTTTTAAAGGGGAAAGCCCCGAGGTTCTACGCTCCTGCTTTTTGGCGGCTATGACGGGCGGATTGATTGGGGCGGTTTGCGTAAACCTTTCGGGAAGCATACCCGCGCACAAGCTACTCTTAGAAAAAAGCAATTCGGCATTGCTTTTGAGCGGAATAACCCTGCTCCTTGTAATTATTATTACCTACATACCCGGAATCAATTCGGCGTTCGGTCTGGCGGGGATTAGCCCTTTGCGGTTTATTCCGTCGCTCGTTTTCGGATTAATCAGTCAGGCGTGGGTTGAAATACCCAAATTCAGCGGCGGCAATTATAATAAGGACGGCAGGGACGAGATATGAAATTATTGAAACAATTAAAATCGGTTGTTTACGGAATGATTTTCGGAATATCAAATGTTATTCCCGGTGTTTCGGGTGGGACTATGATGGTTGTTTTCGGTTGTTTTGATATTGTTTGCGGGGCGTTAGCACTTGATATAAAGCACATAAAGAAACATTTTGCGTTTTTAATGCTTTTTGCCATCGGCGCGGCAGGAGGAATTATAGGGTTTTCTTTTGCGGTGACGGGGCTTTTGGAAAACTTCCCGATACCTACATTTTTGTTTTTCCTTGGGTTGGTAGCGGGAAGCCTGCCTCTATTATTCAGGAAAATGTTTTCGGGCGGCGGCAATGTTAATAATAAAGTAAAATTCTATCATATTATCTTTGCGGTGATTGCGCTGGCAATCGTGGCTGTTTTGGGAATCGCCGAAAAAAGCGCGGTTGAAACCGTAAGCTTTATGGCTCAAATGGGTTTCATCTTTTACGTTAAGCTTTTTTTCTGCGGATTTATAGCGGCGGTGGTTATGATAATCCCCGGAATGTCGGGGTCGTTTATGCTTATGCTGTTCGGGGTTTATTATGTAATCATAAACGCTATAACCGAACTTGACCTTTCCATACTTGTTCCTTCGGGACTTGGCATTATAGTCGGCGTAGTAATCGGGGCAAGGTTTATAAAGTGGTTGCTCGGGCGGTTTTACACTACAGCCTACAGCATAATTACAGGGCTTGTCATAGGCTCGCTGTTTGCAATCTTCCCGCCGGGCGTCCGGTTTGACTTGACGCTCCTTATAGGAACAGCGGCATTTATTGCGGGGGCGGTGTTTTCTTTCTTTGCGGGCAGGGAAAAGACAACGAACGAATAAGATTTAGAGGTACTGCTACATGAATTATCGTTGGGACAAAAAATATCTTTATTGGAGCGTGGCGGCGATTTGCGTTATTGTGGGGGGAATGTTATTTTATACCCTCCTCACCAACATGAGCGGCGTTTTAGAGGCTGTCGGGAATGTAATCGGGTTATTCACCCCTGTGATTTACGGCTTTATATTCGCCTATCTGCTTGCGCCTGTGATGAACTTCTTTGAGAAAAGATGCTTCAGAACCCTTTTCACAAGACTTGAAAAAAAGCGGCTCGCCCGCGGCAAAACCAGAACCCCCGAAGAAGCCAAAAATACTGAATTATTCATAAAAAAAAGCGCTCGTGCGCTCGGCTTGGTTACGACAATCCTTGCGGCGCTGGCGTTTCTCGTAGGGCTTGTAAGCGCGATTCTGCCGCAAACCCTGTCTTCTGTCGTAACCGTCATTGATAACACCAACGCTTATGTTCGTAATATTCAAGGGTGGGATTTAGGCTTTCTCGACAGTTATCCCGAACTGCAAAGCGGGGTCTACGACTTTTTGCAAAACGCACCCGCAATCACCTCAAGATGGTTTGAAGAAAACATTCTGCCGCAAATCAACGAAATTGTGTTAAGCGTAACAGGCGGGATTTGGGCTACACTCAGCGCACTTTTAAATATTCTGATAGGCTTGGTGTTCTGCATTTATTTGCTCCACGGGAAAGAATTATTCGCGGCGCAGGGTAAAAAAGCGCTTTACAGCCTGCTCTCGCTTGAAAAGGCTAATGTTATTATAAGAAATATGAGGGAAATTCACAAGAAATTCGGCGGCTTTATCACGGGGAAAATCATAGATTCTGTAATTATAGGCGCGCTCTGCTTTGTAATCATGACGATTTTCAGACTGCCCTATGTGGCTCTAATCAGCGTAATAATCGGCATAACCAATTTCATTCCTTTTTTCGGACCAATCATAGGCGCGATTCCCTGTGCGCTTTTAATCCTTGTGGTTGACCCAATGCAGTGCTTGATTTTCATAATAATAGTAATTGCCCTGCAACAGTTTGACGGGAATGTATTAGGTCCGAAAATCCTCGGCGACACCACAGGGCTGTCGAGCTTTTGGGTGCTTTTCGCAATTATAGTGGGCAACAGGCTTTTCGGGTTTGTGGGGCTTGTAATAGGCGTGCCGCTGTTCTCGTTCATTTACGCTCTGACCAAAGGGCGGCTTGCCGCCAAGCTTGATAAAAAAGAGTTGCCCGCCGACAGCAATTTTTACCGTAACGTTTCGCATATAGAAGACCAATCGGGCGAGATTATTTTCTTCAGTGAGGAGAAAGTAAAGAAAGAGAAAAAGAGTAAGAAAAGCGGATTTTTTAAGAAAAAATAAATTAGGGGGACGCTACTTTTTGAGCGTCCCCCTAATTGACAAAAGCTTACATTTATGCTAAAATAAGTATTACAAAGGCAATGCCGAAAAGACAGGCGGTTAGCGTAAACCTCTGAGAGGAGGTGACGCCGTGGAGTTGATATTCATATTTTTGATACTGGTCGCAGTAGCCGTGATAATCGACAAAATGAAAAAATAACCGCCCCTGTAGCAAGTGTGCGGTTATTTTTCAATAACTTAAATCAAAGCTAACCGTCTGTAGGTATCGCCTTTATCGCTTTCTATTATATAACAAACCCCCGAATTTGTCAAGTCTTATCTTAAAATTTAGCCTATAAAACACTTATTTATATAAACCTCACAGAAAATTAACAAAATTTTAATATTTATCCCTAAAAAATGCTAAAGTTTTCCCGAACTCATGCCGATATTATGTATGTAAACGCCGCAGGAGTAAGTTGCACGGAACATTTTCACCATTATTAAAGTATTCGGAATGTCCGACGCACCAAGCAAAAGCGGTTTAACATAAAAACAGGGAAATACTTCCCGAGTAAAAAAGTTCACCGGAAAAGGAATTCCGGTGCGGATTTCAAGGAGGAAATCAAAATGGGATTAGTTGTTCAAAACAACCTGAACGCGATTAACGCGAACAACAAGCTCAATGCCAACGTTGTCGGTGTTAAGAAAGCAACCGAAAAGTTATCTTCCGGTTTCGCGATTAACAGAGCCGGCGACAACGCGGCAGGACTGGCAATCTCTGAAAAAATGAGAAGCCAAATCAGAGGCTTGGGTCAGGCGATTAAAAACGCCAACGACGGTATCAGCCTTATCCAGACTGCAGAAGGCGGTCTAAACGAAACCACGGCAATTCTCCAGAAAATGAGAGAGCTCTCGGTACAATCACCAAACGGCACATACACCGACGAAGACCGTGAGATGATTCAGTACGAAGTTGACGCACTCAAGAGTGAAATCGACAGGATTTCCACCTCTACCGAGTTTAACACACTCAAGTTGCTCGACGGTTCTCTCGGCGGCTCATCCAGCGCACGCGGTGAATTCGGTCCCCGTTTCGGTGTACGTATTGACGCATCCGGTACCGAAGCCGGTGGTGTGAGTGCACTCGCAGGTACAGTCGTCACCTCGAGCATCAACGCCGTTACGGTACAGTTCACCACAAGCGCGTCGGGCGCAGGCGGTGAAAACGCTTCCTGGAACGCGGCAGGTAACCATATTACCTTAAACCTGTCACAGGGCGTTACCTACACCCAGGCGCAAATCGACGACCTCATCAGAGGGGCTAAGTGGGAAGGCGAGGGTAATCAGGCAGGTTCGCTCCCGCAGGTTACGGTTCAACTCGGAAGCGGCGTTTTCGTAGGTCAGGCAGCGACTATTGAACCAACCGCGCAGGGCGTAAGAGCCGCATCTTCAGCCAACACCTCCGCCGACCAAGGCAACCTTTCCAACTTCCTTGTGGGAGCTACCACCGAGGGTCACGCCGACACCATAAGATTCGTTTCCAACAACTACGGCGTTGACGCCCGTGAGTTCGCAATCGCAACCACGGTATCGCCGGGTAAAGAATGGGTAGAGGTGCTTAAAACCGAAAACGACCCCAACGTCAAAGATGGTAATTTCGTACTCCACTTGGCTACCGGTACGGAATACACCCAGCAGGATATTGAAAACATCATGCGTCAAGCCGGTCTTGACTATGAGGTTCAACTCAGCAACAGTACTACTTCGAACGGTCCGGAAGGCTTTGTCACTTTCTTCGCCAATACCACCACCGAAAAACAGGATTCTTTTGCCGATTATCAAAGTACCGGCGTAGGTCTTGCCATGGATAACGGTCAGGGCGTAGGTAAGGACGCTGTCGGCTCTGCAGGTAAGGGTCTGACTTTCCAAATCGGTGCAAACGGCGTAGTTGACCAGAGAGTAACCCTCAACGTAGACGACATGGGCGCAGCCGCGCTCGGCGTAGCCAACGCAGACCTGTCTACCGTAGAAGGGGCTAACAAGGCTCTCGAAAGCACAACCAAAGCTTTGAGCATGGTTTCGGCACAAAGAGCAAAGCTCGGTGCACTGCAAAACCGTCTCGAATCCACAGTAAACAACCTGACAGTAACCCAGGAAAACCTAACGGCGGCGGAATCGCAGATTCGCGACACCGACATGGCTACAGAGATGATAAACTACACCAAGTTCAGCATCCTGCAGCAAGCTGCTCAGGCAATGTTAGCGCAAGCAAACCAAGCACCACAAGCTATTCTTCAATTACTCGGATAAAAGTATTTCTCCGGCGGCGGCGCGACGGCGCAAAAGCCGTCAGCCGTTTCAAAACCCCCGCTCAAAAGGCGGGGGTTTTCTGTTGCTTTAGCGTTATTGTCCTTTTATTTAAGAACGATATTTTTTAAATAAATATTGACTTGTTAATGTTTTTATGTTATAATAAATGCAGACGAGGGACAAAACAGACGGCGACCTCGGTTAATAGTGTTTTAAAAAACAGTTATAACCCGCTTTGTGGCTGCAAGGCGGGTTACTTCTTTTTCAGTTCTGTTATAATCGCGTATATGAAAACAAGCGCAATTATTAAAGCAACTTCCATTCAGCAAAGTCCTCCTGTCCCGAGATTCCGACAAGAGTCCACAACCTCCTTTCCCTGACTTCGTGTCGGTGTAAAAGGTTTAGAGGTCGCCGCCTATTTTTACGTCTATAAGTGAATAAGTTAAACGCGTCCCGCGTCTGCGATTATATTATAGCATAAACGGGAATATTTTGTCAAATTTTAGGGGCGGCAATTTCTGCCGCCCCTCCCTGTTAAATTACGCTGTAAAGCATTTCGGCGTAAGACGGTAAAGCCCAGTATTTTTTAGCTACAACAGTTTCCAGTTCGTCCACAATCAGACGCAGTTCCGACATGGCGGGAAATACCTTGTCGCGATAAAAGACGGCGAGAGATAAAATTTCATTCTTTTCCTTGGATTCTAAAATCACGCTGTCGAGAATTTTAAGCTTTTTGAGCAGACAGGCGGACAGCTTGGCGATTCGTCCCAGTAAATATTCCTCCAACGTAGAATCTAAGCCGCCACATGACTTTTTTTGTTCAGGCAACTTCAAAAGTTCGCTCTGATAGGTAATTAATGAGGGGATAATTTCCCTTTTGACCATATCCACCATAGTCAGCGCCTCTATGTGCAGTGTTTTGCAATAACTTTCCATTAAAATTTCATAGCGCGAGTGAATTTCAGCCTCCGAAAATACGTGGTGTTTTGTAAATAACGCCGCGCTTTTCTTTGAAATAAATTCAGGCAACGCGTCTACTGTGGTTTTCAAGTTTGACAAGCCGCGATTTTCAGCCTCTGTTACCCACTCGTCGGAATAGTTGTTGCCGTTGAAGACGATTCGCTTATGCTCGCTGAAAGTCTTTCGGACAAGCGCCGCCAAATCGCCCGTAAAGTTATCGGATTTTTCTAACTCATCGGCAAATTGACAGAGGATTTCCGCCACCGCCGTATTAAGTACCACGTTTGGTCCTGCAATAGAAAATGTAGAGCCCAGCATACGAAACTCAAACTTGTTTCCCGTAAAGGCGAACGGCGAGGTTCTGTTACGGTCAGTCATGTCTTTTGGGAAATGCGGCAGTACGGTAACGCCTATTTCCATTTCATGCTTTTCTTTGTTATGATAAGCCTTTCCGTTTTCAAGCGCCTCAAGGATTCCCGTCAGCTCGTCGCCGAGGAACATGGAAATAATTGCGGGCGGGGCTTCGTTCGCGCCGAGCCTGTGGTCGTTGCCTGCGCTTGCCGCCGAAAGCCGAATCAAATCCTGATAAACGTCCGCCGCTTTAATTACTGCAACCAAGAAGAGTAAAAACTGCGCGTTTTCGCAAGGGGTTTCGCCCGGTTCAAGCAGGTTTACTCCTGTATCGGTTGAAATCGACCAGTTGTTATGCTTACCGTTGCCGTTGACCCCCGCAAAAGGCTTTTCGTGAAGCAAACAGGCAAGTCCGTGCTTGTTTGCAATGCTTTTCATCAGTTCCATGGTAAGCTGATTGTGGTCGGTGGCAATATTGGTGGTTGTGAAAATCGGTGCAAGTTCATGCTGTCCCGGGGCGACTTCATTATGCTTGGTTTTGGCATAAACGCCGAGCCGCCAAAGCTCCTCCTCCAGCTCCCGCATAAACGCCGAAACCCGAGGTTTTAAAGTCCCGAAATAGTGGTCTTCCATCTCCTGACCTTTCGGCGGGCGTGAACCGAACAGCGTTCTGCCGGTATAAACCAAGTCGGGACGCTTTAAGTACATTTCTTTATCTATAAGAAAATATTCCTGCTCAGGACCGACGGTTGTAATCACCCGCTTGACCGTTTGGTTTCCGAAAAGTTTCAATATACGCTGCGCCTGCTTGTCAATCGCCTCCATAGAACGCAGTAGCGGCGTTTTTTTGTCAAGAGCCTCTCCGCTGTATGAACAAAAAGCAGTGGGAATACAAAGCGTACCGTCCTTAATAAAGGCATAAGAGGTAGTATCCCAGACAGTATAGCCCCTTGCCTCAAAGGTGGCGCGTAAGCCGCCTGACGGGAAACTTGACGCGTCAGGCTCACCCCGAACAAGCTCTTTCCCTGAAAACTCCATAATAATATTTCCATCTTTGGCAGGGGAAATAAATGCGTCATGTTTCTCAGCCGTAATCCCCGTCATAGGTTGAAACCAGTGTGTAAAGTGGGTCGCGCCCTTTTCCACAGCCCAGTTTTTCATAGCGTTTGCCACTACGTTGGCAACGTCAAGCTCCAAGTGCGTACCCTGCGACATGGTTTTTTTAAGCGCCTTATAAGCGTCTTTGGGTAGCCGCGCCTGCATAACCGCATCGCTGAATACCATACTTCCGAATAAATCAGATATGTTTTTCATTACTTTTCCTCCAAAATTTATAAATTATTCATCTCCGGCATAGGCGTCCTGCAAGGCGTTAAAGCCTTCCTCGCCGGTTCTAACCTTAATAACATTTTCCACGTCATAAACGAATATTTTGCCGTCGCCTATATTACCTGTATACAGCGCCTTTTTAACCGCTTCAACCAACACTTCGACAGGCACCTTGCTGATGATTACGTCAATCTGAATTTTAGGCATAAGCGGCGAATCAAGCGGCACTCCGCGGTATGTATGGGTATGCCCGCGTTGTACGCCGTAACCCATAACATTTGTAACAGTTATACCTGTAATGCCGATTTGGTCAAACGCTTCCCGCAGTACCGCGAACTTGCTTTGCTTTGTAAGAATCGTAACCTTAGTAAGCTTTTTGCCGGTCGATACATCGGTAACGGTAATAGCCTCAGCAGGAGCAACAGGCATAAAAGGCTTTTTTGGATACTCGCCGCCCAATACCTGCAAATCAGCGTTAGCAACCGGCAAAAAGTCAGCATAGCTGCTTGTCAGACCGTGTTCAGTTGAGTCAAGACCCATAATTTCGTCCTCGGCAGAAGCGCGCAATCCTACTGTTTTCTTGATGAGCGTAAAAGTAATAAGCATAGTAACAGTTGTCCATAACGCTATTGAGAGAACACCCAAAGCCTGAACCCCAAGGAGGTCGGCTCCGCCGCCGTAAAAAAGCCCCGTAACATCGGAAATAACGTCTTCTCCCGCCGAGATAGGTCTTGCGAATAAACCGACCGCTAATGTTCCCCATACGCCGCAGACACCGTGTACCGCAACCGCGCCGATAGGGTCGTCAATGTGAAGTTTAATGTCGATTACCTCAACCGCCAGTACAACGAGCATACCCGCAACTGCACCTATTATCAAAGCACCGAGCGCATCTACATTGGTACAGCCCGCCGTAATACCCACAAGCCCCGCAAGCGAGCCGTTGAGGGTCATGGAGACGTCAGGTTTGCCATTTTTGAGCCATGTAAGTATCATAGCGGAGGTTGCGCCGATTCCCGCCGCTAACGTTGTGGTCAGAAATATGGAGCCGAGCTGAGAAACATTTTCAGCCGCTGCGCCGTTGAAGCCGTACCAACCAAACCAAAGAATAAATACGCCAAGCGCGCCGAGCGTCATTGAGTGACCGGGAATCGCTTTTGAAACTTTCTTTCCCGTTGTTTTATCAATGGCGTACTTGCCAATCCTCGGTCCGAGTATAGCCGCCCCTATGAATGCCGTAATACCGCCGACCATGTGAATCGCCGAAGAACCAGCGAAGTCAGTATAACCGAGTTGCGCCAACCAGCCGCTTTCATTCCAGACCCAACCTGCTTCTATAGGGTATACAACCGCGCTTATTACCGCTGTGTAAACCAAATAAGAGCTGAATTTTGTCCGCTCTGCCATAGCCCCCGACACGATTGTCGCCGCAGTCGCACAGAAGACTAAGTTAAACACAAAATTAGAAAAATCGAAATTAGCGAAATCGGTAAAGATGCCGAGGTTAGGCACACCGATAATTCCTAAGAAGTAATCCTCTGCGCACATGATTGAAAACCCGATAAACACAAAGAAAATCGTTCCGACGCAAAAATCCATAAGATTCTTCATGATAATGTTTCCGGCATTTTTGGCTCTGGTAAAGCCCGCCTCAACCATTGTAAAACCACTCTGCATAAAGAACACCATTGCCGCCGCAAGTAAAAACCAAATACTGAAATCCATTTTGTTCCACCTTTCTTATTATTGGGGTTACACCCCAAACCCCGTCGCTTCACAGGGAAACCCTGCTTTGCTCCCTAAAGAAAATATGCGTTTTCCCGCCATAAGCGGAAAAACGCACGCCCTTGTGCTGTTTGTTGCAATAAACTTAAAGACGCTGTGAACAAAAAGTTCACAGCGTCTTTGCTGATTACTTTGATATTATAACATAAGCTGTTTTATTTGTCAAGTGTTTTTTTAAAGGATTATCATGTTTTTTGCAAAGAAGTCTTAACCAACCCCAAAAACAACGGGTGCGGCTTGTTTGGGCGGCTCTTGAATTCGGGGTGAAATTGAACCCCCGCATGAAACAGCGCGTTCGGCAACTCTACCGCCTCAACAAGAGTTCCATCAGGCGACGTCCCGCTGATTGTCAGCCCGTTTTCAGCAAGCGTTTCACGGTAGTCGTTGTTAAACTCGAAACGATGCCTGTGCCTCTCGCTTATTTCCGAAACCCCGTATAACTCATGAAGTCGCGAGCCTTGCTCGATTACGCACGGATACGCGCCAAGCCGCATAGTACCGCCGCTTCCGATTTTCCCCGCCTGCTCCGGCATAAGGTCTATTACGCGATGAGGCGAAATCTCGTCAAACTCGCCTGAGTTTGCCCGCTCCAAGCCGCAGACATGACGGGCAAATTCAATAACTGCAATCTGCATACCAAGACAGATTCCCAAGAAAGGTATATTATTTTCTCTTGCGAATCGGCAGGCGGCGATTTTACCCTCTATGCCCCTGTCGCCGAATCCGCCCGGGATAATCATACCGTTCACACCTTGAAGCAGATTTTCCGCATTTGCGGGACTTAATTCCGCGCTGTCAATCCATTTTATATTAACACTTACGCCGACTTCAAACCCCGCGTGGTTCAAGCTTTCGATAACAGAAAGATAAGCGTCGTGGAGCTGTACATATTTTCCTACAACAGCAATAGTTGTCTGCTTTTCCCGCTCGGCAATCTTGCGGCTCATCTCACGCCATTCGCACAAATCAGCCTCCGGAACGCAAAGCCCCAATTCACGGCAAGCAACCCTGTCAAGTCCGTTTTGGTGCAACATAAGCGGCGCTTCATACAAGGAGGGTAACGTTATGTTTTCAATAACGCAATCGGGCTTAACATTGCAAAAAAGTGAAATTTTTTCCTTTATTCCCCCGCTCAAAGGTTCGTCTGCCCGCGCTATAATGACATTGGGGCTAATACCCATTGCCTGTAATTCCTTGACAGAATGTTGCGTGGGCTTTGATTTGTGTTCTCCCGACGCTTTGAGGTATGGAATTAATGTAACGTGGATAAAAAGGCAGTTTTCACGCCCTTTTTCAAGAGAAATTTGCCGAATGGCTTCTATGAACGGCTGACTTTCAATATCCCCCGCCGTGCCGCCTATTTCGGTAATCAGCACATCTGCGTTGCTGTTATTTGCACCCGCGTATATAAAACTTTTGATTTCCTCGGTTACATGAGGAATCACCTGAACCGTCCCCCCGAGATAACCACCCGCCCGCTCCCGCTCGAGAACGCTCCAGTAGACCTTTCCCGAAGTAAGGTTACTGAGCTTTGTAAGGTTCTCATCTATAAACCTCTCATAATGCCCCAAATCAAGGTCGGTTTCCGCCCCGTCGTCGGTTACAAAAACCTCGCCGTGCTGAAAAGGGCTCATTGTCCCGGGGTCAACGTTCATATAAGGGTCAAGCTTCTGCGCCGCGATTTTTAACCCCCTCTGTTTAAGCAACCGCCCCAAAGACGCCGCTGTAATACCTTTTCCAAGCCCGGAAACCACCCCGCCTGTTACAAAAATATATTTAGTCATTTTTGCCTCCTTTTAAACTTCCGTCAAGCATACTGAAAAATCTGTTTGTTTTCGGACGGCGGCTCGCCGCTACTCCCACTCCACCGTAGCCGGCGGTTTGCCCGTTATGTCATAGACAACGCGACTGACCGCGGGTATTTCGCTTGTTATTCTATATGAAATCCGCTGTAGTATTTTATGTGGTAAAGGCGTATATTCACAGGTCATAAAATCGCTTGTCGTCACGGCGCGAACAGCCACTACCGGCTCATAAGTCCTGTCGTCGCCCTTAACTCCTACGGTACGGGTATCGGTTAATACGGCAAAGTATTGCTCGGGTCTGCGTTTTTGCCTGTCTAATTCTTCCCGCAAAATAGCGTCCGCACGACGTAAAACATCAAGTTTTGCCTCAGTAACCGCTCCCATAACCCGTATGGCAAGCCCGGGACCCGGAAACGGCTGACGACTTATCAACGCCGCAGGTAATCCCAACTTTTTACCGATAACGCGAACTTCGTCCTTGAAAAGTCCCGACAGCGGCTCAATAACCTCTTTGAAAGCAAGGTTTTCGGGAAGCCCGCCTACATTGTGATGGCTTTTAATAACCGCATTATTCCCTTCTCCGCCTTGATTAACGCCCGACTCAACAATATCAGGGTAAATTGTACCCTGAGCTAAAAAGGGTATGTCGCCCAGCTTTGCGGCTTCTTCTTCAAACACTCGTATAAATTCATAGCCGACTAATTTGCGTTTGGTTTCAGGGTCGGTTACGCCTTTAAGCTTTCTGAGAAAACGTTTTTGAGCGTTTACGCGAATGAATCGCAGTTTTCGCTCCCCAAATATCCGTTCAATTTCGTCTCCCTCGTCAAGCCTCATAAAACCGTGGTCTACAAATATACAAACAAGTCGATTCGGCACGGCTTTAGATAAAAGCGCGGCGCAAACCGAAGAATCCACTCCGCCCGACAACGCCAGCAAAACGTTGTTTTCGCCCACCTTTGCGCGAATTTGCGTTATTTGGTTTTCTATATAATCGTCTACTTTATAATTGCCCTCTACGCCGCAAATTTCATACAGAAAGCGGCTGATGATTTCCCGTCCGTTTTCAGTATGGGCTGATTCGGGGTGGAACTGCACGCCGTAGAGTTTTTTCCCGCTGTTTTCAAGAGCGGCTACGGCAGTTTCGGTACGCATAGTTACGGTAAAGCCTTCAGGAGGCTCGGTAACAGAATCCCTGTGGCTCATGAGCGCGGGAAAGGGTTTGCGCGAATCAAGAGGGGTTACCGAAACCCGACCATACTCACCCGCACTGTTGGTTTCAACCCTGCCGCCTAAAATATGGCACATCAACTGCATACCGTAACAAATCCCGAGTATAGGTATTCCGAGGCTGAATAATTCGGGAGCGCATTTGGGGGAATCAGGCAGATAAACGCTGTCCGGTCCGCCCGTAAGAATAATCCCTGCGGGATGAAGTCGTTTGATTTCTTCAACCGAAATATTCCCCGGTTTTATTTCCGAGTAAACCGACAGGCTTCTGACCGTTCGAGCAATCAGCTCCTTATACTGCCCGCCGAAGTCTAATACAAGTATAACTTCGCTCATAATTTCACCGGTTTTTCGTGAATTGTATTTATATCTATAAGCTCGGTATTCTCCTCATTGTACCCCGAAAGCAAACTATCCGCAAGCGCGTTCGCCGTATCCACGGAAGTCAGACAGGGGATTCCGAGGGCGCAGGCTTTTCTGCGGATTTTCACATCGTCAAAGGCGGGGTCTCTGCCTTTCTCGGAAGTAGAAACAATGTAGCTGATTTTACCGCTTTCGAGCAGGGTTGAGGTATTGTTATCCTGTGAATCGCTAATTTTCTCTACCGTGTGAACATCAAAACCTTTTTGCAAAAGAAACTTTGCCGTCCCCTTTGTTGCGTAAAGTGAAAAACCGTACTTGACGAATTTCTCAGCCACGTCCGTAATTTCGGCTTTATCACTGTCGCGGACTGTAATCAGTGCGCCGCCGCTTTTGTGGATTTTATAGCCTGCGGCGACAAGCCCCTTATAAAGCGATTCTTCAAGGCTTTTTCCTATGCCCAAAACCTCGCCTGTGGACTTCATTTCAGGTCCTAAATGGGTGTCAAGCCCCGCTAACTTCTCAAACGAAAATACAGGGACTTTTACCGCGTGATAGGGCGGAATGTCGGCAATACCACTTTTATAACCCAAGCTTTCAAGGGTTTCCCCCATACTCGTCTTTGTGGCAAGCTCGCACATGGGAATCCCCGTAACCTTGCTTATGTAAGGAACGGTACGCGAAGCGCGGGGATTGACTTCTATTACATAGATTTCATTTTCATAAAGGACGTACTGAATATTAATCAGTCCCCTCACATCAAGCGCCTTGCAGATTTTTTCGGTAAGCTCAAACAGCTTTTTTACAGCGGTTTCATCTACATTTACCGTGGGATAAACGGCTATGCTGTCGCCCGAGTGTACCCCTGTGCGCTCAATATGCTCCATAATACCCGGAATCAGCACGTCTTTTCCGTCGTGTATGGCGTCAACCTCTATTTCGGTTCCTTCAAGATACTTGTCAATCAGCACGGGATTCTCCTGTTTGCGGCGCAGAATAATTTCCATATATTCGTGTATATCTTCAGGTGAAAAGGCGATAATCATATTCTGACCGCCCAGCACATAAGATGGGCGCATAAGCACGGGATAGCCTAATTTTTTGGCGACTGACAGGGCTTCTTCTTCGGTAAAAATCCCGAAACCTTTGGGGCGTTTTATCCCGAGCTGTTCCAAAAGATGGTCAAAACGCTCGCGGTCTTCGCATATATCAATGCTGTCCGCCGTTGTGCCTATTATTTTAACGCCGTTCTCATGCAGTTTCTTTGTGAGCTTGATTGCGGTACCCCCGCCGAAAGCGACAATTACGCCGACCGGCTTTTCAATTTCTATAATATTCATAACGTCGTCAATATAGAGCGGCTCAAAATACAGTCTGTCGGCGGTGTCAAAATCAGTTGATACCGTTTCGGGGTTGTTATTGATTACAATAACCTCATAGCCCATACTTTTCAGCGTCCAGGCGCAATGAACGCAGGCGTAGTCGAATTCAATTCCCTGTCCGATTCTTATAGGTCCGCTACCTAAAACTACAATTCGGGGTTTACGACTTTTTTCTATAAAAGGCAACGCCTCATCCTCCGTGCCATTTGTTACAGAGTAGAAATAGGGCGTTTTAGCCTCAAATTCGGCGGCGCAGGTATCAACCATCTTGAACAACGGACAACGGACAGCGGACAATTGCTCATTGTCTTTAATGTTTTTCAACCCATATAAAAACCAACGGTCAACTTTTGTTATCCGGTGCAGTTCGTCAATGCTTACGCCGCGTTTTATAGCTTCGTAGAGGGCAAATAAACGCTCGTCGGTTACAGGGTAGAGCATTTCACAGATTTCAGCGTCTGTCTTTGCTGACAAATGCGGTAAGTTCAAGGTGTTCAAGCCGATTTCCGCACCTCGCACGGCTTTTAATAATGCGTCTTCAAAACAATCGGCGATTGCCATAACCTCGCCTGTAGCTTTCATTTGCGTTCCCAAATTCTTATGTGCGTACACAAATTTATCAAAAGGCCATTTGGGGAGTTTAACCGCAACATAGTCAAGCGCCGGCTCAAAAGCGGCGAAAGTGGTGCCGGTAATGGCGTTAGGGATTTCGTCAAGGGTATAGCCGATTGCTATTTTGGTAGCCGCTTTGGCAATGGGGTATCCCGTCGCTTTGCTTGCTAACGCCGATGAACGGGATACTCTGGGATTGACTTCTATTACTGCGTATTCAAAGCTGTGAGGATTGAGGGCTAATTGTACATTACAGCCCCCCTCAACACCAAGGGAGCGGATTATGTTCAAAGAGGCGGTGCGAAGCATTTGGTATTCCTTATCGGCAAGTGTGACGCAAGGCGCAATTACGATACTGTCGCCGGTATGTACGCCAACGGGGTCAAAATTCTCCATTGAGCAAACTATAATCGCGTTGTCGGCTTTGTCCCGCATAACCTCAAACTCGATTTCTTTCCACCCCTCTATGGATTTTTCCACCAAAATCTGGGTGATGGGGGAAAGTGCGAGACCGTTTGCGGCGATTTCCCGCAGTTCTTCTTCGTTATGGGCGATTCCCCCGCCGCTCCCCCCTAAGGTAAAGGCGGGTCTGACAATGACCGAATCCCCGATTTCTTTCATAAAATTGACCGCGGTTTCAACATCGCCCGCGATGACCGAAGGGATACAGGGTTGATGAATAGATTGCATGGTTTCTTTAAATAACTGCCTGTCTTCGGCTTTGTCAATAGTTTCGGGCGATGAGCCGAGCAGGCGAACCCCCATTTTTTCAAGAAAGCCCTCCTTGGCAAGCCGCATACACAGCGTAAGCCCGGTCTGCCCGCCAAGTCCCGACAAAATGCTGTCAGGGCGCTCCTTTTCAATAATGCGCTTAATCGTCGTCAATGTCAGCGGTTCAATGTAGATTTTATCCGCTATATTGCTGTCGGTCATTATTGTGGCAGGGTTTGAGTTGACTAAGACTATTTCAATTCCGTCCTCGCTTAACACGCGGCAAGCCTGTGTTCCCGCATAGTCGAATTCAGCCGCCTGACCGATTACAATCGGTCCTGAGCCTATTACCATTACCTTTTTGATGTTTTTATTTAACGGCATAATGAGCTATCCTTTCTATGAATTTATCGAATAAAAAGTTAGTATCAAGCGGACCGCCCCGCGCTTCGGGGTGAAATTGCACTGAAAATGAATTGCCGTAATCTAAGCCCTCGCAACTTCGGTCATTTACATTAACAAACGCGCTGTCTTTGGCAATCACTGTATAACCGTGGTTTTGAGAGGTGATGTATATCCGCCCGGCGGATAAATCCTTGACAGGCTGATTTGCCCCCCTATGCCCGAATTTGAGTTTCTCGGTTTTGTAGCCGTTTGCCATAGCCAACAGTTGATGTCCGAGGCAAATCCCGAAAATCGGTGCGCCGCTTTTTTGCAGTTCGCGAATTGTTTCCACAAGAGGTTGATTTTCCAAAGCGGCAGGGTCGCCCGGTCCGTTGGAGAGCATAATTCCGTCAGGTTTAATTTGCATAATTTGCTCTGCCGTTGCGCTATACGGAAAAGTCCAGACCTCGCAATCACGCGAAATCAGCTCATCTGCAATCCCGCCCTTCGCGCCGAAATCTGTTAATGCAATTCTGCGGCGCCCCTCGCTTATCCTGACAGCCGATTTTGACGATACGGCGGCGACGGCATTTTGAACTCGGTAGGTTTCGGTTTCTTCACGGTCGGCTTCTGTCGGCTTTGACAATGTGATTTTCCCGTTCATAACACCATTATCACGAATGATTCTTGTAAGCGCCCTTGTATCTATACCATAAAGCCCCACGATTCCGCGCTCCCTTAAAAAAGCGTCAAGAGTACCCTCGCTTCTGAAATTAGAGGGCTCCTGACACGGATGTTTAACAATATAGGCTTTGGCGCTTATAGCCGCGCTTTCAAAATCCGAGGGGATTACACCGTAGTTGCCGATTAAAGGGAAAGTCTGAAGAATGATTTGCCCGTAATAACTGGGGTCGGTCAGGGTTTCCAAATAGCCGGTCATACCGGTCGCAAAAACCACCTCGCCTGTTGTTTCTCCCTCATGCCCGAAAGATTTCCCCTCAAACACCGCGCCGTTTTCTAAGATTAAATACGCTGTCTTCATTGTAGTGTCCTCCATTTATTTTTTAAAGCAGGCTGTGCAAAAAGGCAGAGTGCATTTGCCGCAGGCTTGTTTTAGTCCGTCTAAGCTTATATAGCCTAAGCTGTCCGCACCGATTTCCCTGCAAATTTCATCCAGTCGCATCTTATTGGCAATTAGGTTTTCCTCGTTATCTATATCAGTTCCGTAGTGGCAGGCATGAAGAAAAGGCGGGGAAGATATTCTCATGTGGACTTCCTTTGCACCCGCGCTTTTGAGACTTCTTACAATCTTTTCGCTTGTAGTACCCCGAACAATGGAATCGTCCACTAAAACAACCCTCTGCCCTTTTATATTTGCTGTCAGGGGGTTAAGCTTTTGCCGTACCGCACTGTCCCGTTGCGTCTGCGACGGGTATATGAAACTTCTTCCGATATAACGGTTTTTCACAAACCCTGCCGCAAGCTGTATTCCGCTTCTCGCGCTGTAACCCGCGGCGGCGTCAAGTCCGCTGTCGGGTACGCCGCAGACTATATCGGCGTCGGCGGGACATTCCTCCGCTAATACAGCCCCCATGTTGAACCTTGCGTCGTACACCGAAAGCCCGTCAATGACCGAATCGGGTCTTCCGAAATAAACATACTCAAAAATACAAAGCCCGCAACCTTTTTCTTCTCCTGATAATGTAATGCCCTGGCATATTATTTCGCCGTTTTGTATAACAATAACCTCGCCCAGCTTAACATCGCGCAAAAACTCAAATCCGCAGACGTCCAAAGCGCAACTCTCCGACGCAACAGCATATCCAGATTGGTTTTTTCCTATGCAAAGCGGACGGAAACCGTTCGGGTCTCGGACGGCAATCAGCTTATCCTTGCCGCTCGCTATAACAAGCGAAAATGCACCTTTCAATAACAGGGCGGCTTTTATTACGCCCGATAGTGTGTTTTGCTCTTTAGTAATGCAAAATGCTATAAGTGATGAAACTACCTCGCTGTCGCTTGTTGCACCGAATTGCAGTCCGTTTTGCCGCAGTTTTGTGCGGATTTCCTCCGCATTGGTAATATTTCCGTTATGAGCGGCGGCAATACGCCCCGTGAGATAATCGGCGACAAAAGGTCCGACATTTTCTCTTGTACTGCCGCCTGTGGTGGAATACCGGGTGTGTCCGACGGCGGTTCTCCCTTTAGGGAAACTGTCAAGCACCTCGGTTGAAAACACCTCGCTGACAAGCCCTAAGTCTTTATGACACGATATTTGGTTTTCATAGGCGACGGCAATACCCGCCCCCTCCTGACCTCTGTGCTGTAAAGCTAATAAGCCGTTATATGTAATACCGGCGGCTTCATTCACAGTTAGGGTAATGTCCGCTCTCAACCCGACCCCGAAAACGGCACATTCCTCATGAAGTTTACCATCTATTGCCATAGGCTTTTCAAAGTCCTCTCAAAGTATTACTAATTAGCGGTGTAGAGCTGTTTATACGGGTTTTTCGCGTTGGGTTTCAGTACATAAAACTTATCTTTCATGACCATATCAATGTCGATTTTAAAACACCTGCAAAATTCGGATATGTGTTGTTTTATTTCTTCCATATCCTCTTTTGACGCGATATTCTCAATAACCTGCGCGGGCAGGTTTGCCAACTCTTTCGATGTTCGGATAAAGATTTTACCGCCGTGCATACCCGTCCCGGTGAAGTTGCCGACCGGTACGCCGTCAGAATTATTAAAATTTTCCGAATCAATACCCAGCACCACAATCAAGCCGCCCGCCAAATATTCACCCAAAAAGCTACCGACCCTGCCGCCTATTATAATTACAGGCTTTTTATCCTTATATTCTTTCATGTGTATGCCGGTTCGGTATCCCGCGTTCCCCCGCACAAAAATTTCACCGCCGCGCATAGCATAGCCAAGTGCGTCCCCCGCGTTTCCGTGAATAATGATTTTACCGTCGTTCATGGTGTCGCCGACAGCGTCCTGCGCGTTGCCGTTCACTTCAATAATCCCGCCGTCCAAATAGGCGCCTAATGCGTTCCCGGGCGTACCGTTGACTGTTACGATTCCGTCTTTCATGGCGCAACCGATATATCGCTGTCCCAAGCAATTCTCTATTACCATATTAATTACCATCCTCTTCAAGTATCAACGAGTGGTGAAATATTTTTCCTCTTGTACTTGTTCTTTTTTCAAACTAAACACCATCCTCTGCAAACACCAACGAGCGGTGAAATATTTCTCCTCTAATACTTGAGATTTTTTTCAAACCGCGCACCTCCCTAATTTTGCGAATCTTTCCTCTTTGGTAAACGCCATAAGCCCCGGTCTTTCACATATAAGCTCGAAATCAATACTGTCAAGCAGCGTGCGCTCACGGATAAGGGCAGTATAAATTCCCGCTTTTTCAACATTGCCTATAAGAATATAGCCGTTTAGTTTATTATCGCTGTAAAATAATTGTTTGTAAGTGCTATCAGTGTTTTCGGAGTACACCTCTCCGTCATAATTCCCCGACGTAATTACATGCAAGCCGAAAAACCCGACAGCATTCATCGGAATTGCCTTATCGAAAGCTTTTTCTCCGCCTGCCATGTTAATCCCTGCACATTCGCCCTGCATATAGGCGTTCGGCAACAGCGCCATGATTTTATCCTGTCCGCTTGACACATCAAGGGTTTGGGTACAGTCGCCCGCCGAATAAATATCAGGCGCGGTGGTTTCGGATTTGGCGTTTATAACAATGCCTCGCTCAATTTCGGCTATGCCTTTAAGTAATTCGGTATTCGGGCGTACACCCACGGCTAAGACAAGAATATCAAAATCTATTTTTTCCCCGCTCTTTAGGACGGCGGCGTTTTCTTCAAAATACCCGATATTTGCCGACAGCTTAAATTCAATACCCTTGTCCTCAATATGCTTTTGCATAAGTTTTGCGCCGCCCTCATCTAAAATGCTTGACAGGATTTGCGGTGCAAGGTCAAGTACTGTTATTTTAGATGAGCTTTTAGAAATGCCCTCGGCGCATTTTAGACCTATCAGCCCTGCTCCCACAATCAGCACGCGCTTATTCAATTGATTCTGACTTAACATTTTATCTAACTTTACCGCATCGTCAAGACTCATGAATGTGGTTTTGTTTTTAACCGTTTCAAGTCCCTCAAAAGGAGGTACAAACGCCCTTGAGCCTGTAGCAACCAACAGCTTGTCATATTTAATCGGTTTGCCGTCGGCTAAAATCACCTGCTTTTCTTTTGGGTTGATTTCAGTCACAGAACCATGCAATAAAGAGCAATTATTTTGCTTATAAAAATTATCTGGTCGGTACTTCATGGTTTCCTGCCTGACCTTACCAAGCAAAAGGTAGGAAATCAACGGACGGGAATATGTATGCTCTTTTTCATCAGTAATAATTGTGATTTCACCCTGTTTATCAACCTGACGGATTCCCTCCGTAGCGCCGATACCCGCTGCGGAATTTCCGATAATTATGTATTTCGCCTTATCTGAAAAGCTCAAAAAACTCACCCTCTCTCTTCAAAAACAATCGCGTTGTTGGGACATCCCTTTACGCAGGCGGGCATTCCTCCGGCTGTCTTAACGCACAACTCACATTTTTGCACCGCGCCGTCGTCGGAGGTTGAAATTGCCCCGAACGGACAGCTTAAAATGCAGGTATAACAGCTTACGCATCTGTCATCGTCAACAGTTATGACCTCGTCCGCTATAGTCAGTGCGCCCGTAATACAACCCTTTACGCATAACGGCTCAGGGCAGTGACGGCAGGATACGGCAAAACTTACGCCATCCTTTTCCTCTATGTTAATCCTCGGCTTTATTTTGCCGTCTCTAAGCGCCCGTGCCATATCTTTTTCGCCGGTTTCGGCGAAAGCGCAGTAATATTCGCATAAATGACAACCTAAGCACCACTTTTCGTTTACATATACCCGCTTCACAAAATCACCCTTTCACCTCGTCAAATAATCATCACGCCCCGCCCCGACCGACACGTATTTTACGGGACAGCCCACGGATTTTTCTATAAACTCAATGTATTTAACCGCCGCATCGGGCAAATCACCTGTTTTACGGCATTTTGAAATATCGGTTTTGAAACCGTCTAAGTATTCAATCACCGGTTTCGACCTCGTCAACCTGTCGCCTGCAGGAAAAGAATCGGTTTTTATACCGTCGATTTCATAGGCTGTACAGACGGGAATTTTGTCCATATAAGAAAGCACGTCTAACTTTGTCAGCGCGATTTCGTCCGCTCCTTGAATTTGTATGCCGTAACGGCTTGCCGGAATATCAAAGCCGCCGACCCTGCGGGGTCTGCCTGTCGCCGCTCCGTATTCAAAGCCCGCTTCGCGCAGGGCTTCGGCTTCATCACCGAACATTTCGACGGCGAACGGACCTTCTCCTACACAGCTTGAATAAGCTTTCATAACTCCAATCACCCTGTCAAGCTTGACGCCGGGAATCCCCGCCCCGATTGCAGCATAAGACGCTAAAGTTTGCGACGACGTAGTATAGGGGTAAATGCCATAATCAATATCCCGCAAAGCGCCGAGCTGCGCCTCAAAAAGTAGCGCTTTACCGCTTTTTGAGGCTTCTGATAAATACGCGGTTGTATCTGTAATATAAGGACGAATAAGTGCGCCGAATTTGTTAAGCCAGCTAAATAATTCTGTTAAATTTGCCTCAGACGAATTATAACTTTTCAGAGTAAGGTTTTTCCATTCGAGAATGGCGGAAAGCTTATCTTTTAAGGTTTCAGGTTCAAGTAGGTCGCCCGTTCGCAAGCCTTTTTTCATGTACTTGTCACCGTAGGCAGGCGCGATTCCGCGGCGTGTGGAACCGTATTTTTTGTCTTTCAGCCGTTCTTCTTCCAGTATATCCTGCCTTACGTGATAGGGTAGGCATATAAAGGCTTTATCGCTGATTTTCAAGTTATCGGGGGTTAAAGCTATGCCCTTTTCCGATAACTTCGAGATTTCGCCGCACAAATGCTCAATATTGATTACCATACCTGCGCCCATGACGTTTACCGTGCTTTCGCGCAGAACGCCCGACGGAAGGAGGTTCAGGGTGAATTTCCCCTTGTCGTTAATAACAGTATGCCCTGCGTTATTGCCGCCCTGATAACGACAAATCACTTCGTATTCCTCCGAAAGCAAATCAACCATACGCCCCTTGCCCTCGTCGCCCCAGTTAATTCCAACTACCGCTGTAAGCATGATTATCTCCTCTCTACACTTTTATCTCAATATCCGCACCCAACAGCTCCCTATTTTTTTCGAGAATTGTTTTTACACCTGTTAAAAATTCTTCCGTTTGTTCTTTGGCTCTGCCTGTAAAATTTTCGGCGTTAAGCAGTTGGTTCAGTTCATGCCGTGAAATGTCAAATGTCTCGTCTTCAAGTATAAACTCGATTAACTCATTCTCGCCGCCCTGCTTTGCAGCCGTTGCCGCCGCCACCGAATGGAGGCGTATTCGCTCGTGAAGTAACTGCCTGTCGCCACCTTTTTTTACGCAATACATTAAAATATTTTCGGTCGCCATAAAAGGCAGTTCCTCTTTTAAGTGCTTTTCAATCATTTTCGGATAAACCGTAAGTCCCCCTGCGATATTTGTGACAAGTGAGAGTATGCCGTCTGTCGCCAAAAAAGCTTCAGGTATGGCTATGCGCCGATTTGCCGAATCGTCTAATGTCCGCTCTAACCATTGGGCGCTTGCCGTCAAGGCGGGATTTAACGCGGTCGCGGTCACAAAGCGGGCAAGGGAGGCTATGCGTTCGCTTCTCATGGGATTTCGTTTATACGCCATCGCACTTGAACCGATTTGCTTATCCTCAAACGGCTCTTCAACCTCTTTCAGATTTGATAAAAGCCGAATATCGTTTGAGAATTTATACCCGCTTTGTGCAATGCCCGATAATACCGAAAGCAGGTAATAATCGACTTTTCTTGAATATGTCTGTCCGCTGACCTGATATATTTTATCAAAGTTGAGCTTTTCGGCAATCTTACTTTCAAGCAGTTTAACCTTTTCATGGTCGCCGTTAAACAATGCCGAGAATGACGCTTGTGTACCGGTTGTACCTTTACAGCCGAGCAACTTCATATTTTCAAGAGCGAATTCAAGCTGTTCAAGGTCGAAAAGCAAATCCTGAATCCACAGAGCCGCTCTTTTGCCTACTGTAGTAGGCTGTGCCGCTTGAAAATGGGTAAAAGCAAGACAGGGCAGGGCTTTATATTTTTCGGCAAATACATACAGTTTCTCTATGGCGTTGACAAGCAGTTTTTTAATATGCAAAAGTGCCGAATGCTGTATAATAATATCCGCGTTGTCGCCCACATAGCAAGAAGTTGCGCCGAGGTGAATTATAGGCTTTGCATTTGGGCATTGCTCAGCGTAAGCCTTGATATGCGCCATAACGTCATGCCTGGTTTCGGCTTCAAATTCAGCCGCCGCGTCATAATTAATATCATTAATATGCGCTTTCATCTCATTTATTTGCTCCGCGCTTATATCAAGTCCGAGTTCTTTTTGACTTTCGGCAAGAGCAACCCATAATTTGCGCCATGTGGAAAATTTTACATCATCGGAAAAGAGCGACCGCATTTCCTTGCTTGCGTAACGTTTACATAAAGGATTTTCGTAGCTGTCAGACATTTTTTAGCCTCCTCAACACATCTCTGTAACCGTCAAGAACACCGTCCATATCACGGCGAAAACGGTCTTTGTCAAGTTTTTTGCCAGTATCCGCATCCCAAAGACGGCAGGAATCGGGGGAAATTTCATCACATAGTATAAGCTGATTATCACATCTTCCGAATTCTAATTTAAAGTCAATCAGCCTTATTTTCGCTTGGGTGAACAGTCGACACAATAATTGATTAATTTTAAGTGATTGCTGAACCATAGCCGATAATTCAGCTTCCGCTGCAAGTCCGAGAGCGGTAATCTGGCTCTCATTAATCATAGGGTCGCCCAACTTATCGCTTTTCAAACAAAATTCAACTACTGTGTTTTTAAGAGCCGAACCTTCGGGAACTCCGTACTTTTCAGAAAAACCTCCGGCGGCAACATTTCTCACAATCACCTCAATCATGACGATTTCGGCTTTTTTTACAAGTGCGGAAGTATCGTCTATGACTTTGAGCAAGTGGGTTTTAATGCCGTTTTCGGCAAGATATTTATATATTAAGTGGGAGATTGCCGCGTTTAACGCACCCTTTCCGGGCAGTTTTTCTTTCTTCCCTCCATTGAACGCCGTTGCGTCGTCTTTATAGTGAATGATTAAACTTTTCTCGTCAATCCCTTGACAAATAGTTTTAGACTTTCCCTCGTATAAAATCTTTTCCAAGCCGTTCACTCCCGTTCGTTTTTCATTATCCGTCGCCCGCGTGTTTAATGCCGAGAATATCAAGCTCTTTTTCATTTAGTCCGACCCCCCTAAGCATCAGACGATTTCCTTTCAGGCTTTCAATGGAGTTAATCCCCATGCCGCCCATCATCTCCTTTATTTCATGTTGCCAGGCGGTTAATAGATTCACAAGACGTTTATAGCCTAAGTCGGGATTAAGCCGCTTTACAAGTTCAGATACTTGTGTCGCGATTCCCCAATTGCATTTACCTGCGTGACAACTTCTGCAAAGGTGGCAACCGAGTGCAATCAATGCCGACGTTGCGATATAAACGCTGTCCGCCCCGAGAGCCACGGCTTTTACAACATCGGCGGCGGAACGTATACTGCCGCTTACGATTATGGAAACATTATCGCGTATACCCTCATCTCGTAAACGCCTGTCAACACCCGCAAGGGCAAGTTCTATAGGTATTCCCACATGGTCGCGGATTCGCGTCGGCGCGGCGCCCGTCCCTCCGCGAAAGCCGTCAATGGCAATAATATCAGCCCCACTACGGGCAATACCGCTTGCTATAGCGGTAACGTTATGGACAGCGGCGATTTTTACAATCACCGGTTTTTTATAACCCGTGGCTTCCTTCAGCGAATACACAAGCTGACGTAAATCCTCAATTGAATAAATGTCATGGTGCGGAGCGGGGGAAATTGCATCGCTCCCGTCGGGAATCATTCTTGTGCGGGAAACGTCGCCGAAGATTTTAGCACCCGGCAAATGCCCACCGATTCCCGGTTTTGCACCCTGCCCCATTTTGATTTCGATTGCCGCGCCGCTGTTCAAATACTCGGGATGAACCCCGAACCGCCCCGACGCAACCTGTACTATTGTATTGGCTCCGTATTTATAAAAGTCCTCATGAAGACCGCCCTCGCCGGTGTTGTAGAAAATACCGAGGTCTTCGGCGGCGCGGGCAAGGCTTTCGTGGGCGTTATAGCTGATTGAACCATAGCTCATTGCCGAAAACATAATCGGCATGGACAACGAAATACGCGGCGGCAGATTATTCTTTATGCGTCCTGTTTCATCACGCTCTATATTAACAGGTTTCGCACCGAGCGACACCTTTGTTTCCATAGGCTCGCGCAGAGGGTCTATGGACGGGTTTGTTACCTGCGAGGCGTTCAGCAGAATTTTGTCGAAGTAGACCGGATAGTTTTCGGGGTTACCCATGCTTGACAGTAATACACCGCCGCTTTCCGCTTGCCTGTAAATCTCATCAATGGTTTTGCCGCTCCAGTTTGCGTTGGTTTTATATGTATTGCCGCTTGGGGTAATTTTCAGTGCGCGTGTGGGGCAAAGGGCAACGCAACGGTGGCAGTTTACGCATTTTGCGTCGTCGCAGACTAACTTATTTTCACCGGTCAGAAACTCGTGCGCTTCATTGGCGCATTGCCGTTCGCAAACCCTGCATGCAATACAACGGTCATAATTCCTCGCGACTTCATATACGGGATACAAGAAATTTACAGCCATATTAAATACCACCCTCTCCAAGCTCCGGCGAGTGGTGAAATTTTTCTCCTCTTACACTTGAGCTTTTTTTCAAACCATCTCACCTCCCGCAATGTTGATTATAACAGGCTTGCCGCCCTCGGGCGACCATACGGTATCAAGGCACGGTTCAATAACGCGAATGGCAGCCTCTTCACTCGCGATATAAACTAAATCACCTTTCTCCCCGACCACCATACTGCGGAGTTTAAGCCTGTCGTTGAGCGCCATTAAGCCGCCCTCAAAGCCGACAAGGATTGAAAAAGGTCCGGTTATAAGTTGCGCTGAAAACATAACCCGCAGATATTCATGGATTTCCCGTTCCTCTGCTCCCATGCGTTCTATCGTCTGCCAAAACGGAGCGGCAATGACCGAGGCTATTTCGGTAAAAGTCAGAGCCTTTTTCCTGTGGAGATAATCCATAATATAAGTAATTACCTCGGTATCGGTTTGCAATGTGCATTTATACCCGTACATTTCAATGGCGCGCCGATTGGCGTCATAAGAGGATATTTCCCCGTTGTGGACGACCGAATAGTCCAAAAGTGCAAAAGGGTGCGCGCCGCCCCACCAGCCCGGTGTATTTGTCGGATAACGCCCGTGTGCTGTAAAGCACCAGCCCTCGTATTCCTCCAAACGGTAAAACCGACCCGCATCTTCCGGAAAGCCGACTGCCTTGAACACCCCCATATTCTTACCGCTTGAAAATATGTATGCGCCGTTAATTCTTGTGTTTACTCTGAACACGCTCTTTACCACAAATGCACGCTCATCAAGCTGGCTGTCCGCAAGCTTTGTGGGAAGCGGAGTTACGAAATAACGCCAAATTAAAGGTTCATCGGTTATTTCCTTTATTTTTCTGGTCGGAATTTTTGAAAGGTTTATTATATCAAAGTGCCGCTCTAAAAATTCCTCACATTCTTTTCTCACCGCCGTTGAATCATAAAAAATATGCAGGGCGTAAAAATCTTTATATTCGGGATAGATTCCGTAAGCCGCAAAACCGCCGCCGAGCCCGTTGGAGCGGTCGTGCATAACAGCTATAGATTCAATTATTTTTTCCCCGCTCATGCGTTTGCCGGTTTGATTAATAACGCCCGATATAGCGCATCCGGACGGTATTCTGACCTGCCCTTCACGCAGCATATTGCAACCCTCCTGACCACAAATAAAAGACGCTCATTACGAAATAGCGGTGCTATCGCATAATGAACGCCTTTGTTCAATTTCAATCATTATTATACAACAAATCCGCCTGTTTGTCAAGAATTTTTTTCTGGAATTTTTTGAAATTTTTAAAGCGGCTCAAAAAACTATTGACAAATCCCTGAATTTACGGTATAATGTATTATGTTGAACAAGGGCGTTCATCAAATGATGCGGGGGCTGTTTCGGATTGCTTGCCGCGTTATATGATGAGCGTTTTTTAGTTACGAGAGGAGCTACGTTATGTGCGGAATTATAGGCTATACGGGAAGTGAAAGCGCTGTTCCCATCATTATTGAGGGCTTAAAAAAATTAGAATACCGCGGCTATGACTCTGCCGGGATAGCGGTTTACGGCAGAGACGGCATTAACGTCATAAAACGTAAGGGCAGACTTGCGGAATTGGAACGGCATGTTTCAGGAATATCTGTAAATTATTCTTCGGGAATTGGGCATACCCGTTGGGCTACCCACGGCGAACCGTCGGACATAAATTCTCACCCTCACGCGGGTAGCCGGAATGAAATCGCGGTGGTTCATAACGGCATAATTGAAAATTATAAGCAGTTAAAAGAACAACTTGAAAAAAAAGGCATAAGTTTCATTTCCGAAACAGACAGCGAGGTAATTGCACAGCTTGCGGAATATTATTACGATAAATATAAGGGCGATATAATAGAAACAGTTATAAAGGTATCCAACCGTCTTGAGGGTTCTTATGCCCTCGGTATAATATGCCATGACGAACCGGATAAGCTTGTCGCAATTAAAAAAGACAACCCGCTGATTATTGGTGAAGCCGCACACGGGAATTTTATAGCCTCGGATATCCCGGCTGTACTGAAACATACAAACAAGATTTATTACCTTGAAGATAAGGAAATCGCCCTGCTACATAAAAATCAGGTAGAGTTTTTTAACATTGACAAAGAGCCGATTAAAAAAACTCCAGAAACTGTTACGTGGAGCGTGGAAAGCGCGGAAAAGGGTGGCGAGCCGCACTTTATGCTAAAGGAAATTAAAGAACAGCCCAAAATTCTGCGGGAAACAATAAACTCTGCGGGAAACGACGGCGAAAATAAAATAGTTATTGATAATCTTGACATTACGCGTTATAATAAAATAGTAATCACCGCCTGCGGCTCTGCCTATAACGCCGGAATCGCGGCGAAGTATGTCTTTGAAAGGCTTTGCAGATTCCCGTGTATCGAAACCGAGCTTGCGAGTGAATTCAGGTACAAAGACGCCGTTATTGATGAAAAGACGCTGGTGATTCTAATCAGCCAGTCGGGCGAAACAGCCGACACCATAGCCGCCATGCGGGAAGCCAAACTGAAAAAGTCCGATACATTGGCAATCGTAAACGTAATCGGCAGTACTATAGCCAAGGAATCGGATTATTGCGTATATACGGCGGCAGGACCTGAAATCGCAGTAGCTACCACAAAAGCCTTTTCGGCTCAACTTGCGGTACTTTACATATTAGCCGTAAGTTTCGCCGTTAAACTCGGGAAAATAACATCTGAAACAGAGCGGGAGCTTATGGCAGAAATAGCCGCCCTGCCCGAAAAAACAGCCGCTATTCTCGAAAAGGTTGATGAAATTCAAAAATACGCTTCAACCTGTATCGGATATAAAAGCATATTTTTTATCGGCAGAAACATAGATTACGCTATTGCTATGGAGGGCTCGCTGAAACTCAAGGAGATTTCATACATTCACTCGGAAGCCTACGCGGGCGGAGAGCTTAAACATGGTACAATTTCATTAATTGAAGACGGCACGCTGGTAGTCGCAATCGCTAATTGTGAGCGGCTCTACCCCAAAATCATAAGCAACGCCGAGCAGGTCATCAGCAGGGGGGCAAAGGTTGTCTTAATCGGGAAGAACTGCCGATTTTCAAATGCAAACTGCGAATTATTTGACCTGCCCGAATGTAACGAGCTTTTTTCGCCGTCTTTGTCGGTGATAGTGTTGCAATTATTCAGTTATTATGTAGCGGCAAACAAAGGGCTTGATATAGACAAACCGCGTAACCTTGCCAAAAGTGTTACGGTTGAATAGGAGGAATTTCACATGAACAGTACGGCAAATGAAGTATTGGAGGTTGTAAAAGAAAATGATATTAAGTTTATACGGCTGGGTTTCTGCGACATTTTAGGTCAGCAAAAAAACATTTCAATTATGGCTGATGAATTACAATCGGCGTTTGAAAACGGCATATCATTTGACGCTCACGCGATTCGCGGTTTTCGCGACATTACGCGTTCAGACCTTTTCCTGTTCCCCGCGCCTGAGACGTTAGCCGTGCTTCCGTGGCGACCGGGACCCGGCAGGGTCGCCCGATTTTATTGCGATGTAAAGAATCCCGACAGCTCGGAGTTTTTGCATGACGGCAGGACATTGCTGAAACGGGCTGTCGAACGGGCAGAAAAAATGGGTTACGTCTGCAAAATCGGAGCCGAATGTGAATTTTATCTTTTCAAAACCGATGAAAACGGAGAACCGACCGACATACCTTTTGATAAAGGCGGGTATTTAGACATTGCGCCTCTTGACCGTGGGGAGGATACGCGGCGGGAAATCTGCCTGACCCTTGAAGAAATGGGCATAAAGCCTGAAACCTCGCACCATGAACAAGGTCCGGGGCAAAATGAAATCGGCTTTATGTTCAGCGACGCCGTTTCAAGCGCCGATAACCTGCAAACATTTAAATCAGTTGTTAAAGCCATTGCCTCCCGTAACGGTCTGTACGCTTCCTTTATGCCAAAGCCCATAGCCGATGCGGCGGGGAGCGGTATGCATGTAAATCTGTCTATCTCGCAAAACGGCTCTAATATATTTAAAAGGATTGGCGAGGGACATTCTAAAATCGCCGACAGCTTTATTGCCGGAATCCTTGCCAAAACTCCTGAAATCACCTTGTTTTTAAACCCGCTTGCCAATTCTTATGAGCGTTTCGGCAATTTTGACGCGCCTAAATATGTGTCGTGGTCACATCAAAACCGCTCGCAGTTAATCAGAATCCCCGCCGCAAGCGGCTCTAAGGTAAGAATGGAACTGCGCTCACCCGACCCGTCTTTAAACCCCTATCTCTCGTTCGCGCTGATTATCGCCGCAGGGCTTGACGGCATAGAAAACAATGCAATACTTCCGGCGGCTGTTGATGCCGACTTATATAACGCGGACGAGGCTGTTATTAAAAACCTTGCCGTATTGCCTGACAGCCTGGAGAAAGCTATTGCTATTGCAGAAAACAGTAGTTTTATAAAGAGCATTGTGGGCGAAGAATTGTTTATGAAGTATCTCACAATTAAAAAAACCGAGGCGGCTGATTTTACCGCCGCCCAAAGTAAAAAGGATTTTTACAAAGAGCGATATTTTTACAGTAATTAATTTAACAACTATCAGGGAAGGCGGTGATGTGATGGAAAGCGCTCTGATAATTTCAAGCACGGAAAAAGGTTTCGATTTTTTTTCAGATATATTAAGCGCGGCTTCTATTACGCAAATCTCCGCCTTACGTTCGTGCGGTGAAGCGCGGAGGCTTATTTTGGAGCGTGATTTTGATTTGTTGGTGGTCAACGCTCCACTTCGTGACGAATCAGGGGAAAGCCTTTCGCGATATATTGCCTCAAAAGGTGTTTCACAGGTTATTCTTATCGTGAAGAATGAATATTTTGACGCCGTATCGGCAGTTTGCGAGGGCGACGGGGTTTTGACAATTTCAAAACCGGTCAATAAGACTGTATTTTGGTCGGCGCTCATGTTGGCTAAGTCAGCCCAAAGCAGAATAAAACGAATACAAAATGAAAATGCGCGGCTAATTCAAAAAATAGAAGATATACGCATTGTTGACCGCGCCAAATTAATATTAGTATCCTGTATGAACATGAGTGAAAAAGAAGCCCACAGATATATAGAAAAGCAGGCTATGGATATGCGCTCTACGAGAAGGGAAATCGCGGAGGGGGTTTTAAGAACCTATGAAAATTAGGATAATTAATTACAAGGCGGGAAATGCCCCGAGCGTACTTCACGCCATAAATCATCTCGGGGTTGATGCGGCTTTCGCGCACAATTCGCAGGACTTACAGGACGCGACGCATATTATCCTGCCGGGAGTAGGCAGTGCCGGAGCGACAATGGACTCCCTGCGTGAAATGGGTATTATTGAAACGCTTGAAACTACGGTATTACATAAAAAAGTTCTGTTTCTCGGTATTTGCGTAGGTTTGCAGATTCTCTTTGAACACAGCGAGGAGAGAAACGTTGATTGTCTTGGCTGGCTGAAAGGAAAAGTTATAAAGTTTGATTCTTCAAAAGTAAGAGTTCCTCAGATGGGATGGAATAAAGTAAAGTTCAGGAACGGAAATCAGGATTACTTCTACTTTGTTAATTCTTATTATGCAAAGCCCGACGACAAATCCGACTTGTGGGGAATTGCGGATTATAACGGCGAATTCACGGCGGCGGTTCAAAAAGATAACATTTACGCCACCCAATTTCATATCGAAAAAAGCGGCGCGGCGGGTCTTGTGTTATTAAAAGAGTTTCTTGACTTATAAAAGAAAAAGGAGGAGCGCTTATGCTGACTAAACGCTTGATTGCCTGCTTTGACATTATAGACGGCAGGGTTACAAAAGCCGTGCAATTCAATGATAATATAGACGTAGCCTCCGCCGAAGAGCTTGCGGGCGAAATGTATGACGCACAGATTGACGAGTTGATTTTTTATGACATTACGGCAAGCGCAGAGAAACGCGCAATTGACATTGAAACAGTAAAAAAAGTAGCGGGGCGGGTTTTTATCCCCTTTACGGTCGGTGGCGGAATCAAGGATTTAAACGACATGTATGAAACGCTCAAAGCGGGAGCTGAAAAAATCAGCGTTGATTCAATGGCTGTCAGAAATCCCAAAATAATCGAACAGGGCGCGAAAGAATTCGGCTCGCAGTGTATTGTCTTATCAACGCAGGTTAAGCGGGTAGGAAACGCATCGGGCTGTCCGAGCGGATACGAGGTTTTCGTAGATGGCGCAAAAGTGGCTACCGGCATGGACGCGATTGAATGGTTAAAGCGCGGGCAGGAGCTTGGCGCGGGGGAAATCTGTTTAAACAGTATAGATAACGACGGCACTTTATCGGGCTATGACCTTGAACTTATGAAAATGGCAGATATTGCCGTATCGGTTCCGCTGATTGCTTCGGGCGGTGCGGGAATCCCCGGACACTTAAAGGATTTGTTTACCCAAACCGGGGCGCAAGCCGCCATAATAAGCAGTATGCTCTACTCGCCCCGCTTGGAGAAAAACTATACGGTCCTTGAGCTTAAAAATTATTTAGCGCAAAACAATATTTGTGTGCGTCCGACAAAGCCAAGTTCGTAAGAAATCGGTGGGGGCTTTTAGTGCAACCGATAAAATTTTCTATTTAAGCGTTGACAACGGCTTCATTTTATGATATAATATTAATGATAAACAAAGGCGTTTATTGGCAGGCTGATTTTTTCAGTTTGCTGATAAGCGTCTTTATTTGTTTTTCGGTAAAACCTAAAGTAAAATTCAAGGAGTTTTGTATATGCAGTATACTCAAAAAATATTGGAGCAAACTATCAAAAAAAATCCGAACGAGCCTGAATTTCATCAGGCAATTACCGAGATTCTGACTACGCTTCAGCCTTTTATCAACGAGCATCCGCAGTATGAGAAAGAAAAAGTCCTCGAACGTATGGTCGAGCCTGAACGTCAGATTATTTTCAGAGTTCCGTGGGTTGATGATAAGGGCGAAATTCAGGTCAATCGCGGATACAGGGTTCAATCCAACAGCGCAATTGGCCCGTATAAAGGCGGTTTGCGTTTTCACCCGAGTGTGAATTTAAGCGTTATAAAATTCTTATCTTTTGAGCAGATTTTCAAGAATTCATTAACGGGATTGCCTATTGGCGGCGGTAAAGGCGGAGCGGACTTTGACCCGAAAGGCAAATCAGACCGCGAAGTCATGGCTTTTTGTCAGAGTTTTATCAATGAGCTGTATCGTCATATAGGCGCGGACTGGGATATTCCTGCGGGAGACATAGGCGTTGGCGGGCGTGAAATCGGCTTTATGTACGGGCAATATAAGCGCCTGACCGGTAAATACGAGGGCGCGTTTACAGGAAAGGGTCTTACTTACGGCGGTTCTTTGGTTCGTACCGAGGCTACCGGATACGGACTGGTTTACATGGCGGAAAACATGCTTCACTCTAAAGGAATAAGTTTCGAGGATAAAAAAGTGGCAATATCCGGTAGCGGTAACGTAGCCATTTACGCCGCCCAAAAAGCAAGTCAGTTCGGCGCGAAGGTAGTCACCATGAGCGACTCTAACGGCTATGTTTACGACCCTGACGGCATGGACATAGACGCGATAAAAGAAATCAAAGAAAAACGGCGCGGACGGATTAAAGAATACCTTGAATACCGAAAAAATGCCGAATACTTTGAAAACGGGCTTGTATGGTCTGTCCCTTGCGACATAGCTCTCCCCTGCGCTACTCAAAACGAATTACAGGAAGACGGGGCAAAGTTACTGATTAAAAACGGCTGTATAGTAGTAGCCGAAGGCTCAAATATGTCAACGTCATTAGAAGCCACCCATTTATTGCAGAATAGCGGCGTCTTTTTCGCCCCCGGTAAAGCGGCGAACGCCGGCGGTGTGGCGGTATCCGCGCTCGAAATGGCGCAAAACAGTTCCCGTATATCCTGGTCTTTTGAGGAAATTGACTGCAAACTACGCAATATTATGCACGAAATCTACACAAACAGCTTTGAGGCGGCGGAAAAATACGGCATGAAAGGCAATCTTGTCGCAGGGGCTAATATTGCCGGATTTAAAAAAGTCGCCGACGCGATGATTCAGCAAGGCACAGTATAACTTGCCTACAGTTTAAGAACCTGTATTCAAAATCTGAAATGTTCAGATTTTGAATACAATACAGATTAAAAAATTCAGGAGTATTCTATTATGGAGGTAAATGATATGTTAGCTACAAACAATATGACCATTTCATTAGGCGCGTCCGTTACAATTCCTGTAACGCAGGACGTTACCGTCATTGTTCCGAAAGAACTCAAGCCGGCGGCGGGTAATATAACTGTTTCTCTCGGAAAGCCGATTACCGTCCCTGTCCTTGTTCCGGTGGAGCACAAATCAACTCCGACTTGTATCAACGACCCGTTTATGGTTGACGGCGAGTGCTACAAAGTCACCGCTATGTCTTTCGGAAACCCTCACGGCGCAGTGTTTGTTGACGATGTTGACAGCGTTGATGTGCAGAAATTGGGCTCTGCGCTCGGAACACACGTATTGTTTCCGAAAGGGGCAAGCATTGTGTTTATTCAGGTGCTTGACAAAGAGAATATTAAAGTCCGGTTATGGCAAAAGGGGCAACCCGAAACCGACTTTACGCCCGAAGCCGCCTGTGTTGCGGGAACAGCCGCCATGATGTGTCAGAAAATATTACTCAACCGCACAAATGTTTCCTTTGGCGGAAATACTTTCATTGTTAATTGGGACAGGGGTAACAGTGAAGTAACCCTTACAGGTTCTGAAAATTTACTTTCTGTGGAGGGCTCTTGTGCAAATAGATGATAAATTGATTTCATATTTAGAGGATTTATCCTGCTTAACATTCGAGGACGACCAAAAACAAAAGCTGACCGGGGAGCTTGAAAAAATCCTTGACAGCATGGCACGCCTCGGAGAGCTTGATACCGAAAACATACCCGAACGCAGTCATCCTTTTGATAACGTCAACGCTTTTCGCGCCGACGAAACAGAGGCGTCGTTTGACCCCGAGCTGATTTTGAAAAACGCGCCTGACAGGGATTTTGAAACCCTTATAGCACCTAAGACAGTTGAATGATATACTCGATTAACTTAAGAAACATTTCTTGTTGCTTAAGTTAAAGGATTATACTAACAAGAGGTAACCGGAAATGGCTCGTAATCTGCGTTTTATAGAAACTGAACAAATAACGCAGGCTGTCGCGGAATTATGCGTTAAGGCAAACGTTTGCATCGGCGGGGATATACGCGCCGCACTGTCGAAAGCACAGCTTCGCGAGACGTCGCCGCTCGCGGGGGCGGTATTGGCTTTGCTTTCGGAAAATGCTGAAATTGCCGAGCGGGAAAATTTACCCGTTTGTCAGGATACCGGTATGTCGGTAGTGTTTGTTTGGCTGGGTTCGGACGTTCACGTAAACGGCGACATTAGCGTAGCTATAAATGAGGGCGTAAGGCGAGGTTACAGGGACGGATATTGCAGAAACAGCGTAGTCCGCGACCCGATAGACCGCATAAACACAGGCGACAATACTCCCGCAGTTATACATTACGACTTTACAGAGGGCGATTTTTTACGAATAACCGTAATGCCAAAAGGTTTCGGCAGTGAGAACATGAGTGCTGTTAAAATGTTAAAGCCCTCCGACGGACTTTCGGGCGCGGCAGATTTTATAGTAGAAACCGTCAGGCTCGCGGAGGCAAATCCCTGCCCGCCAATTATAGCGGGCGTAGGCATAGGCGGAACTTTGGAAAAAGCCGCGCTGTTGTCAAAACAAGCCCTCTTACGCGATTTAGGCGAAATTAATCCTCAACCGCTTTGGGCGGATTTTGAAGCTGGTGTGCTTGAACGAATCAATAACCTGGGAATCGGCGCGGCAGGATTTGGCGGACGAACAACCGCGCTCGGCGTAAATGTACTGACATATCCCACCCATATCGCGGGACTACCCATAGCCGTTAATATCGGCTGTCATGCAACGCGTCACAGGACAATAATTTTATGAAAAAAATCACAACGCCTTTTACAACAAAAATCACCGAAAGCTTATGCGCGGGCGAACAGATATTATTATCGGGGGAAATCTTTACCGGACGGGATGCCGCCCATAAGCGCATGACGGAGTTACTTTACAGCGGTTTACCTTTGCCGTTTGATATAAACAGACAGGTTATATATTATGCAGGTCCGTGTCCCGCGCCTCAGGGACGGGTTATAGGCTCAATCGGTCCGACTACAAGTTCCCGTATGGATTCCTACGCGCCGCAGTTAATACAACGCGGGTTAAGGGTTATGATTGGCAAGGGTTCGCGCAGTAAAGCGGTGATTGATGCAATACGCGAACACTCGGGACTGTATCTCGCGGCTGTCGGCGGCGCGGGAGCGTTATTATCGCTTTGCGTTAAAAGCGCCGAATTAATCGCTTTTGAGGACTTAGGTGCGGAAGCTGTATATAAGCTTACCATTCATGAAATGCCGCTTATTGTTGCTATAGACTGCAAGGGCAAAAACATATATAATAGGAATTAGGAGTTAGTATTTATGGATTATGCGGTGGAGTCTTTAAAAAAACATTATGAATGGCGTGGGAAAATCGAAATCATAAGCCGCGTCCCCCTTAAAACCGCCGAGGACTTATCCTTAGCGTATACGCCCGGCGTGGCAGAGCCTTGCCTTGCCATTCAAAAGGATATAGCCAAAAGCTATTTATTAACCCGCCGTTCCGATATGGTCGCAATTGTAACCGATGGCACGGCAGTGTTGGGGCTCGGTGATATAGGAGCTGAAGCCGCCATGCCCGTCATGGAGGGCAAAGCCGTTCTTTTTAAAGAGCTCGGAAACGTAGATGCTGTTCCGCTTAGTATACGTTCCCGCGATATTGACGAAATTGTTAATACAGTGCGATTGTTGTCGGGGAGTTTCGGCGGAATTAATTTAGAGGATATATCCGCTCCCCGTTGCTTTGAAATTGAGCGCCGCTTAAAAGAATGTTGCGATATTCCTGTTTTCCACGACGACCAGCACGGCACGGCAATCGTTGTTTTAGCAGCGGTATTGAATTCATTGCGGCTGACGGGAAAAAAGATTGAAAATATTAATGTTGTTATAAATGGCGCGGGTGCGGCGGGCATTGCCGTTGCGCGTCTTTTAGCCGATTCGGGCGTAAAAAATATAATACTTTGCGACCGTATCGGAGCGATTTTTGAGGGCAGGAGCAATTTGGACGCTGAAAAACTGAAAATTGCCGCAACCACAAACCCCGAACGCCACAAAGGAACGCTTGCCGATGTAATGGTGGGAAGTGATATATTCATCGGCGTATCAGTACCCGATTGCGTTACAAAAGAAATGGTAAAAAGCATGAATAAAAATCCCGTTGTGTTCCCCATGTCTAATCCCACACCCGAAATAATGCCCGATTCAGCTAAAGCGGGCGGCGCGGTTATTGTAGGTACGGGAAGAAGTGATTTCCCCAATCAAATCAATAACGCCTTAGCTTTTCCCGGCGTTTTCAGAGGGACGCTTGACGCACGCGCTTCCTGTATTAATGAAGAAATGAAAATAGCCGCCGCAAAAGCGATTGCCGAAAGCGTCAGCCATGATAAATTAACTGAAAATTATATCGTGCCGAGTCCGCTGTGCAGAGCCGTTGCGTCTTGCGTTGCGGCGGCTGTCGCAAAAGCCGCCCAAGACAGCGGGGTTTCGGGAATTTGCAAGGAGAATGTTTAATGAATAAAGCTTTGGGAATTGACCTCGGAACGGCGAACACCTTGGTTTTTGTCAAAAATAAAGGCATTGTTTTAAACGAGCCGTCTGTCGTAGCCATAAACACTGACACACAGAACATATTAGCCGTCGGCAGTGAAGCCAAAAAGATGATTGGGCGCACTCCCGCTAATATTATCGCCTTGCGCCCGATGAAAGACGGCGTAATTGCCGATTTTGAGACCACGCATACTATGCTGAAATATTTTATCAGAAAAGTAAGCAAACGAGGCTTTCTTTCAAAAAAGCCTCGGGTTGTAATCTGTATACCGTCAGGCGTTACAGCGGTTGAAAAACGTGCGGTGATTGAAGCGGCAATAAGCGCGGGGGCGGGAGAGCGCGACGCATATTTAATAGAAGAGCCTATAGCCGCTGCTATAGGAGCGGGGTTGTCAGTTGGTGAACCAAAGGGGAAAATGGTGGTTGACATCGGCGGCGGCACAAGTGAGGTCGCCATTATTTCACTTGGAGAAATAGTGACAAGTAAATCCCTGCGTGTAGCGGGCGATGAATTAGATGAAAAAATAGTTTCATATGTTAAAAAGAAACACAATCTCGCAATCGGCGAACGTACAGCCGAGGTTTTGAAAATGGAAATAGCCTGCGTTTATAATCCCGTAAAAAGCATATCGCGTGAAATACGCGGGCGTGACCTTATCGGCGGACTTCCGAAAACTGTCGATATTTCCGCGCCCCAAATCTATGAAGCAATTATCGACCCTGTGAACGCCATAATTGAAGCTGTTAAGACCACCCTTGAAAAAACGCCTCCCGAACTGGCGTCGGATATTATGGAGTGCGGAATTATTTTAACAGGCGGCGGCGCGCTTCTTTCAGGACTTGACAAGCTTATTTCATCAGAAACGGGGATCCCCGTATATGCCGCCGAAGAACCTCTGAATTGCGTGGCTGTCGGCACGGGAAAGGTGCTTGATGATATTCACGGCTTTGATAATATTCTTATAAATTAAAGGTAAGTAGTACGGCGCACCGACGCCGGACAGGGATGGTATTTAAAATGAACAACACGTCCGAAAAGGTTTTTCGCTGTTATGTAGAAAAAAGAAAAGGTTTTGACACAGCCGCCCTGCTCATTCAAAACGAATTGATTGAAACGCTTGGGCTGCGTAATATTTCGTTACGGTTATTTAACCGTTACGACATACAAAATATTTCTGAAGACAGCTTGCCTGATATAATCAGCACAGTATTAAGCGAACCTGTGAGCGACGTTTATTACAAGGAAAAATTACCCGTTTTTCCCGACGAAACGCGCTTATTGTATGTAGAGCCGTTGCCGGGTCAGTTCGATATGCGAGCCGACTCATGTGAGCAGTGCGTTCAAATGCTGTTGAGCGGTAGGCGTCCTATCGTAAAAACCGCTAAAGTTTTCGCTTTTATCGGCATTACCTATTCAGAGTACGAGCGGGTAAAATCATATATAATCAATCCGCTTGAAAACCGCATAGCCGACAGTGACAAGCCAAATACGCTAAAAAATTATGAAGTCAGACAAACCGAAAATATCCCTGAAATTGACTTTTCCGATATAGAGAGCCCCAATACTTTATCGTTGGCTATGTCCCGCGACGACCTTGAGATGATTCGTGAATACTTCAAATCTCAAAACCGCAAACCCACGCTTACCGAAATTCGGGTGCTTGACACCTACTGGTCAGACCATTGCAGACATACGACATTCAACACAATTATTGAATCGGTGGATATAAAAGACAAGCGGGTTCAAAAAGCTTATGAGCTGTTCTTATCGGTAAACGACGGCAAACCCACTACATTGATGAATATAGCCACCGCCGCCATGCGATATTTTAAAAAGCGCGGCGGATTACCTATGCTTGACGAATCCGAGGAGAATAACGCCTGTACAATTAAGGTCGGCGACAACCTGTTATTTTTCAAGAATGAAACACATAATCACCCCACTGAAATAGAGCCTTACGGTGGTGCGTCAACCTGCATAGGCGGCGCAATCCGGGACCCGCTTTCGGGGAGGGCTTACGTTTATCAGGCTATGCGGATTACAGGCGCGGGCGACCCGCGAAAATCACTGAACCAAACCTTACAGGGCAAGATTCCGCAGAAAAAATTAACCGTAACTGCCGCCGAAGGGTTCAGCTCATACGGTAACCAAATCGGAATTGCCACAGGATTTGTAAAAGAATTGTATCACGAGGGATATGTAGCCAAACGCTTAGAAACGGGCGCGGTAATCGGCGCGGCTTCAGTTTCTTCGGTGCGGAGGGAAAGTCCGTCGGCGGGTGATATTGTCGTTTTACTCGGCGGGCGAACAGGGCGGGACGGAATAGGCGGCGCTACCGGCTCTTCCAAAACCCACGGCTCTGATACGGTGTCGGAGTGCGCTGCAGAGGTGCAAAAAGGTAACGCGCCTGAAGAGCGCAAGCTTCAGCGGCTTTTCCGTAATCCCGACGTAACAAAACTGATTAAGCGGTGCAATGATTTCGGCGCGGGCGGAGCGGCTGTAGCTATCGGCGAATTAGCCGACGGCGTTGAAATAAATCTTGATAATTTTCCCGTGAAGTACGAAGGCTTGAACGGAACCGAGCTTGCGATTTCGGAATCACAGGAGCGTATGGCTGTGGTAATTTCAAAAAAAGATTTACCTGCGCTATTGAATCATGCCGAAACCGAAAATATTGAAACCTCCGTCGTAGCTGAAGCAACAGAGCAAAAACGCCTTGTCATGACATGGCGAGGGCAGAAAATCGTTGATATTGACAGGGAGTTTTTAAATACCAACGGCGCTGTGAGAACCGCAGAAGTTTACCTGCCTATGCCTAATGCAGGGGTGAATTGTGCCAGCCATAATAAAACATCAAATAAACCGTTTGCCGAAAGATTATTTGATTTAGCGGCGGACTTAAATTTCTGCTCGCAAAAAGGATTGGTTGAACGTTTTGACAATTCAATCGGCGCGGGAAGTGTTTTCATGCCTTTCGGCGGCAAGTACGCTTTAACGGAAACACAGGTCATGGCGGCGCTTTTACCCAATTGCGACTCGCAAACCGCCTCTGTTATGGCTTACGGTTTTGACCCCTATTTTACTGAAACAGACCCTTTCGGAGGCTCGGTTTACGCTGTTGTTACTTCTGTGGCAAAACTAATTGCGGCGGGGGTTACTATTGATACAATTCATCTTACATTACAGGAATATTTTCCACGTGTAAACGACGACGACGAAAGATGGGGGTTACCCTTTTCGGCTATGCTGGGCGCGTTTTCAGCACAAATGGGCTTGAAAATCGCGGCTATCGGAGGAAAAGATTCAATGTCAGGCAGTTTCACCGGAAGCCACGGCGATATAAATTTAGATGTGCCGCCAACCCTCATATCTTTCGCTGTCGGTGTAAGTAATGCAACCCGATTAATCAGCCCCGAATTTAAAAAATCGGGGAATCCTGTTTATTTACTGGAAACGCCTTTAAATTCAGAAAATCTGCCCGATTACGCGGCGCTTAGAACCGCTTGGGAAAAGTATGCAGAGTTGTGCAACTCCGCAAAAGTATTGTCCGCCTGGGCTTGTGAAAACGGCGGCGTTTACGGCGGTATTATTAAAATGGCGTTGGGAAATAAGATTGGCTTTTCGGGGAAAACTGACAATATGTTATTCGAGCGCCGTTTCGGCTCGATAATTTTTGAGGCATCAGAAGAGCTTGACGGCTTTTACATGTTGGGGCATACCCAAGAAGTCTCCGAAATAAACGGCGTTTCTTTGGAAAAACTTTGCGAACAGTGGGAATCCCCCCTTGAAAGCGTATTTCCCGTTATTGCAAATCTTGTTGACATTGACACGAAGTCAACGCCAACGCTCGCAGCCCAATGCGGCGGAGTCGAAATTACGGAAAAAATCACTTTCAGAAAACGGGGCGCACCGTACAGCGGAGCGGCTGTTACGGATTTGGCTAAACCAAAGGCGGTGATTCCTGTTTTCCCGGGAACCAATTGCGAATATGACACTGCGGCGGCGATTGAACGTGCGGGGGGGATAAGCGAAATTGTACTTGTACGCAATCTTACGCCCCAAATGCTACTCGAATCTGTTACCGCGCTTGAAAAAGCAATAGCCTCAGCTCAGATGATTATTTTCCCCGGCGGCTTTTCAGGCGGCGACGAACCCGATGGCTCAGGTAAATTCATAGTTTCGTTATTCCGTAACGAGCGGCTTGTCAGCGCGGTTCATGAATTAATCAAAAACAGGGACGGCTTAATTCTCGGTATATGCAATGGGTTTCAGGCGCTTGTTAAATTAGGATTGCTCCCCTACGGTGAAATAACGCCGCTCACGGAGGTTTCGCCCACGCTTGCTTTTAACCGTATAGGTCGGCATCAATCCCGCTATGTAAGAACGCGTATAGCCGGCGTCCTTTCGCCGTGGCTGTCAAAATGCGTTCCCGACGATATATATGTTCAGCCGATTTCGCACGGGGAGGGGCGGTTCACAGCGCCTGATGAAGTGTTGGAGAAGTTAAAATCAAACGGACAAATCGCTTTTCAATACGTGGATTACAGCGGTAATCCCTCTATGGATACAGCGCACAATCCCAACGGCTCGGTGTGGGCAATAGAGGGTATTTGCAGTCCCGACGGTCGGATTCTTGGGAAAATGGCTCATACGGAACGCTATAACGATTATACGGGGAAAAATATTTCGGGGAACAAGTTTTTGCCTGTTTTTGAAAGCGGGGTTAATTATTTCAAATGAAATTTGACATGAACGCTTTAGAATTATCTAAATTAATAAAGGCAAAAGAATTAAGCGTATCCGAAGCGGCTGACGCTTGCATAAACGCGGCAGATAAAAACAGATATAACGCTTTTTTAGCCTTAAACAAAGATTCAGCGCTTAAACGCGCTGAAGAAATACAGAAAAAAATTAACGCCGGAGAAGAAATTTCACCGCTTGCGGGTGTTCCGATTGCCGTAAAGGATAATATTTCCACCACAGGGCTCGAAACCACCTGCGCTTCTAAAATGCTTGGCGGCTATATTCCCGTATATAACGCTACGGTAATTGACAAATTAGAGCAGGCGGGTATGATTGTCGTCGGAAAGCTTAATATGGACGAATTTGCTATGGGCGGCTCAAGTGAAACAGGAAACAAAGGTGCGGTTTTAAACCCGTGGGACTCTGAGCGTGTAGCGGGCGGTTCATCGGGGGGAAGCGCGGCGGCGGTAGCCGGGCGGGAAATTCCACTGTCGCTGGGCTCTGACACGGGCGGAAGTATCCGTCAGCCCTGCGCTTTTTGCGGCGTTACGGGGATTAAGCCGACTTACGGTTCGGTGTCGCGGTACGGGCTGATTGCTTACGCCTCGTCCCTTGACCAAATCGGAGTTATCGGAAATAATATAGACGACTGCGCGGCTATGTTGTCGGTAATTTCCGGAACGGATAACAGGGACAGCACCTGCGTGATTGAAAAGCCATTTGATTTTGCCGAAGCTTATGACAAGCGGCTTGACGGAGTAAAAATCGGACTGCCCCGTAATTACTTTGCTCAGGGAATTGATGGCGGCGTAAAACGCGCCGTTTTAGCGGCGGCAAAGGAGCTTGAGGCGGCGGGAGCGATTGTTGAGGAATTCGACATGCCGTTGACGGAATATATGGTTTCCGCTTATTATATCATCGCCTGCGCCGAGGCTTCTTCAAACCTTTCGCGGTATGACGGCTTAAAATACGGTTACCGCAGTCCGAACGCAAAAACCCTTTCAGAAGTTTATCGCTTTTCAAGGAGCGAAGGGTTCGGCGCGGAGGTAAAAAGAAGAATAATGCTGGGTTCTTTTGTACTTTCGTCGGGGTATTACGATGCTTATTACAAAAAGGCGTTACAAACCCGTGCACTTATTAAACAGGAATATAATCGGCTTTTTGAGGGGTTTGACATGCTCATTTCCCCCGTTGCACCCACAACGGCGTACAAGCTCGCTGAAAATCTCAATGACCCAATGAAAATGTATATGGGCGACATATATACTGTATCGGTAAATTTAGCGGGGCTTCCCGCAGTTTCGCTTCCCTGCGGATTTGACGAAAAGGGTTTGCCCGTGGGATTTCAGCTTATCGGAGATGCTTTTTCTGAGGAGAAATTAGTCGGGGCGGCAAGGGTTTATCAAAATCGTACTGAGTATTACAAAATGAAACCGGGGGTGGCGAAATGATTTGGGAGACCGTTATGGGGCTTGAAGTCCATGCCGAATTATCAACAAAATCTAAGATATTTTGCGGTTGTTCAACCGATTTCGGCGGCAAGCCGAACAGCCACGTCTGTCCTGTTTGCTCCGGGTTGCCGGGCGTGTTGCCAAAACTTAACCGCGCCGTAGCAGAGTATGCTATGAAAGCGGGGATTGCGCTTAATTGCACTATTACGAGAAACTGTAAACTTGACCGTAAAAACTACTTTTATCCCGATTTGCCAAAGGCATATCAGGTATCGCAACTATACGCGCCGATTTGCCTCGACGGTAGGTTGGAAATTGAAACAGACGAGGGTAAAAAGACCATAGGTATACGCGAAATTCACATTGAGGAAGACGCCGGCAAGCTGATTCACAATCCGAAAAGCGGCAGTACCCATATTGATTTCAACCGCTGTGGCGTGCCGCTGATAGAAATTGTTTCGTTGCCTGATTTTCGTAGCGGTAACCAAGTGATTGCCTACCTTGAAAAACTGCGCGAAACACTTCTTTATCTCGGCGTTTGCGATTGTAAAATGCAGGAGGGTTCGCTCAGGGTTGACGTTAATCTTTCGGTGCGGCAAGCGGGCGGGGAACTCGGCGTGCGTACCGAAATGAAGAATTTAAACTCGTTCAAAGCCATTGCCCGTGCGATTGAATATGAGCGGGAGCGGCAGATTGAACTACTTAAAAGTGGCGGCGAGGTTGTACAAGAAACGCGGCGTTGGAACGATGACAAAGGCGTTTCTTATGGTATGCGCTCAAAAGAAAATGCGCAGGATTATCGTTATTTTCCAGAACCGGATTTATTGCCTATTTTTATTGACAATGAATGGCTTGAAAAAATTTGTAAAAGTATGCCCGAACCCGCGCACAAAAAGCGCGAAAGATATGTCCATGAATACGGCTTGACCGAAGGCGAAGCGTCAATTCTGACAACTCATAAAAATATCTCTGATTTATTTGAGGAGGTTTGTAAGAAAAGCGGCGAGCCTAAAGAAACCGCAAATTTAATTTTAGGCGACATTATGCGAATGATGAATAATACCGCCACCTTGCCCGAAAATTTAAAAATTGACGGACGAAAATTAGCGGTTCTTATTTCGCTTGTATTGGAAAAGAAAATTAATCGAAACGCATATAAAGAGGTTGTCGAGGCGGTATTTACAAATAACGCAGAGCCGGCGGATTATATAACAGAAAAAGGGCTGATAATGGTTTCCGATGACAGCGTTACAACCGGAGCGGTAAATACGGTTTTAGCAGACGCCTCTAACACCGGCGCAATAACCGATTACCGCGCCGGTAAGGCAAAGGCACTCGGTTTCCTTATGGGGCAGGTCATGAAAAAACTCGGAGGAGCGGGAAACCCGGAAATGGTTAAAAGTGCATTAGAAGAGGCGCTGAAGTAAACGGCAGATGAACGATTTACTCGCCAATAAAAATTAAAACCTGTATTCAATACCCTAAGCGTTCAGATATTGAATACAGGTTCTTATTCATCAATCTCTAAAATACGTCCTCGCCAACTCGTTTAATCTCTCTGCAAGCCTTTCGGAATTCTTACCTTTTTTCATGCGCCAAATCCAGTTTCCGCCGAGGGTTGAGGGAATGTTCATTCGGGCGTCGTCGGAAAGCCCCAAAACGTCCTGCATGGGAACTACAGCAAGCGCAGCCCTACTTTGGTACAGCGCTCTGAAAGCCGCAAAATTTATCCCCTCAAAGATTAGCGGGCGCAGGTATTTTTTTGCCATTTTGCGGGTTTGGGGTTTTTCGCCTTTGTACCAGCCGACAATTGTGGAATTATCATGTGTTCCTGTGTAAACAACGCTGTTTACAGGATAATTGTGCGGAAGATGCTCGTTGTCGGTGTTATCGGGGTTAAAACCGAATTGCAGAATCTTCATACCGGGGAAACCGCTGTCACGAAGAAGTTCTCGCACGCTTTCGGTTATGTCGCCCAAATCCTCGGCTATTATGTTTACATCACCTATTTCTTCCCGAATTGCGTTAAAAACGTCCATGCCGGGACCTTTTTCCCATTTGCCGTTTACGGCAGTTTTTTCGCCGTATCCGATTGAGTAATAGGTGTCGAAAGCGCGGAAATGATCAATTCTCACCACGTCATAAAGTTCGGCGCATTTTTTTACCCGCCGAATCCACCAAAGGTAATTTTCCTTTTTCATACGCTCCCAGTTATAAAGCGGGTTGCCCCAAAGCTGTCCCGTATTACTGAAAAAATCAGGGGGAACGCCCGCTACCTTAGTGGGTACGCAGTCAACGTCAAGCTGAAATAAGTCGGTATTGCTCCACACGTCCGCGCTGTCTAATGCTACATAAATCGGTAAATCCCCGATGATTTTTACGCCGTTTTTGTTAGCGTAACGTTTCAGCTTTAACCATTGCCGCATGAATGTATACTGTATGAACTTCCAGAATTTTATACGTTCCGAGAGTTCTTCCCGCGCTTTCTGCATAGTCTCAGCGCGGCGAAAACGTAAATCTTTTTCCCATGTCTGCCATGAGCGCAACTCATTTTTCTCCTTGATTGCCATAAACAATGCGTAATCATCCAACCACTCGGCTTCCTCCTGAATAAAGGCAAGGTAACCCACATCTTCGGAGAAACTTTTGAAAGCCTGATTCAAAAGCTTAATTTTTGAGCGGCTCACCTTTTCAAAATCTACGAATTTGGGGTCAGCGCCGCAATCGGCAGCTTCGCAAGCGGCTTTGGTCAAAAGACCGCCGCTTACTAAGTCGTCAAGGTCAATTAACAGCGGATTACCCGCAAAGGTGGAAAACGACTGATAAGGCGACTCGCCGTAGCCGGTGGGCGAAAGCGGCAGGATTTGCCAGTATTTCTGACCCGCCGCGACTAACCAATCGACAAAGCTTTCCGCCTCCGCGCCGAAAGTGCCGATTCCGTAAGGCGAGGGCAAAGAAGTGATGTGCATTAATATTCCGCTACTCCGCATGGGAAAATCCTCCTGAAAGTTTTTATTGTTTTTTATGCTGTTTGTTTTTTCCTTTACTTAGTGATTAAATCGGTGATTTTCCCGACAAATTCTGCCGGATTTTCAAGGTTGATTCCCTCGATTAAAAGCGCCTGACTGTAAAGTATATCGGCGTAAGTCTTCAACAATTCTTTATCGTTGTCATATAAAAACTGCAATTTATCACATATCGGATGAGCGGCATTGATTTCAAGTATTTTGTCAGCTTTTGCCTTTTGCCCTCCGGTATCCGGCATTGCAGCGAGCACCTTTTCCATTTCAACCGAAAGTGCGCCCGCGCCCGAAATGCAGACAGGATGGGTTTTAAGCTTTTGCGAAAAACGCACGTCCTGAACCTTTTCCGAAAGCGCCTCTTTCATAACATCAAAAAGGGCTTTGTTGTCGGTGTTTTTCTTTTTGATTTCTTCCTTTTCTTCCTCGGTTTCAAGGTCTAAATCGGCACTTTGCACCGACATAAATTGCTTTTCGTTATAATTTACAAGCATTTGCAGGCAGAATTCATCAACATTGTCGGTAAGATAAAGGATTTCAAAGCCCTTGTCCTTGACAGCCTCAACCTGCGGGAGTGAGTTTATGCGGGCTATGCTTTCACCGCTGGCGTAATAGATATTCTTTTGCTCTTCTTTCATACGGGTAACATACTCGTCAAGAGTTGTAAATTTCTCCTCGCTTGACGAATGGAAAATCAGCAAATCCTGCAAAGATTCCTTATTTGAGCCGAACGTATTGTAAATCCCGAACTTCAACTGAACGCCAAACGTTTTCCAGAATTCCTCGTATTTTTCCCGCTCGTTGGAGAGCATTTTTTTAAGCTCGTTTTTAATGCTGCGCTCGATACTGCGAGCGATTATTTTAAGCTGACGGTCGTGTTGCAACATTTCGCGTGAGATATTGAGGGACAAATCCTCGCTGTCAACCAAGCCTTTGGCAAAGCTAAAATAGTCAGGCAGTAAATCTCCGCACTTTTCCATAATCATAACGCCGTTTGAATATAACTGTAAGCCCTTTTCGTACTCCTTGGTATAAAAGTCGTAAGGGGGCTTTTGCGGGATAAAGAGCAATGCGCTGTAGGTTGCCGTGCCCTCTGTTTTAGAGTGAATACGGGCGAGCGGCTCGGTGTAGTCATGGAATTTGCTTTTATAGAACTCGTTGTAGTCCTCGTCTTTCAGCTCCGATTTGTTTTTCTTCCAAATCGGAATCATGCTGTTTAGGGTTTCAACTTCTTTGGTTTCGGTGTACTCATCGGGGTTTTCCTCATTTCGCTCCCGCTTGACACATTCCATTTTTATAGGATAACGGATATAATCCGAATATTTTTTAATAATACTCCTGATTTTATACTCAAGCAGGAATTCATTATAGTCTGAGCCGTCGCCCGCGACGACTCCTGTGTTTTCTTCACCGTCTTCGTTTTCAACATTTTCCTTGATGAAAAGCTTGATTTCTGTTCCGTGGGATTCTTTTTCACAAGGCTCAATGGTATAACCGTCCGTACCGGATGAACTCCATAAATAAGCCTCTTTTTCGCCATAGGCTCTTGATTTAACCTCAACTTTTGACGCTACCATGAAAGCCGAGTAAAAGCCCACGCCGAATTGTCCGATGACGCTCATATCCTCTTCGGATTTTATAGCGTCCTCATTATCCTTGCTGAATTGCAAGGTTCCGCTTTTGGCAATAACACCGAGATTCTGTTCAAGCTCGTCTTTGGTCATGCCAATCCCGTTGTCGGTAATGGTTAGTGTGCGGGATTCCGAATTGTTATCTACGGCTATGAAAATCTCGAATTCCCCCCGCGAAAGACCTATATTTTCGCTCAAAGATTTAAAGTACAGCTTATCCATAGCGTCGCTGGCGTTGGAAATCAGCTCCCGCAGGAATATTTCCTTATGGGTGTAAATAGAGTTAATCATCAGTTCCAAAAGTCTTTTGGATTCGGCTTTAAATTGTTTTTTTGCAGGCATGTTCTTCGTCCCTTTCTTTTTATGGTTAGCACTCGCGCTAAAAGAGTGCTAAATATATTATAACACTAAATTTAAAAATGTCAAGGGGGAATTTTTATGTAAATTATAATTCGTAAACAGCGGCTTCACGCCTTAAAACTGTCCATTTGGACTGTCGCTTAAAGTAATTTTCCCCATTTAAGTTGCGGGGAATTACGCCCGAGGCGCTCGGTGAAATTTTACGAATATATTTAAAGTTTAATTTATCTCTTGCAAATTTTTCATTTTTTGGTATAATAGTACTATGAAATCTATTAAGCGTTTATTTGAAAACTTTCTTATATATTTTAAGCGGCTGGATAAGCTGCTTGTTTTGCTGTGTATTTGCGCCTGCGGGTTCAGCGTTTTTATCATTCACAATATGGCGGTCAACGAGGCAAGCCCGTTTGTTTTGGAGCGGCATTATATGATGCAGCTTGCCGCCGCTGCAGTGGGGCTTTTGGTTGCGTTGGTTATGGCAGCAATCAATTATAAATATATTTCAAAGTTTTGGTATATCGGAGCGGCTACGGGTCTTATTCTTACGCTTTTGCTTTTTACCCCGCTCGGAATGCAAACTGCGGGAAGCGAAGAAATAAACTGGCTGAACATAGGCGTTACCGCCATACAGCCGTCGGAATTTCTAAAACTCGCCTATATTATTACCCTCTCGACCCACTTGTCCAAGGTTGGCAAAAAAATGAACCAGATTCCCAACCTGCTTTTGCTTTTGGCGCACGCGGCGACTCCGATTCTTTTAGTTTTGTCGCATGGCGACTTTGGCTCGGCATTAGTTTTCATTATGCTCACTTTCACAATGATTTTCATGGCGGGGTTATATTGGAGGTACATCGCAGCGGTCGCCGTTATGGTTCCTGTGGCGGGGTATATCATGTGGAATTATGTATTTAAAGCTTATCATAAAATAAGAATATTGGTACTGATTGACGAGGAAGTAAGAGAAGCGCAGATGCTCGACAAATTCAACCAGCAGTACAGAAGCCTGTTGGCGCTTGGCTCGGGGGGGCTTACGGGGCAAGGACTGCATGGCGGCGAATACATTTATATCCCCGAATATCAGACCGACTTTATCTTTTCGTATATCGGAACGACGCTGGGTTTTGTCGGGTGCGTAGCAGTGCTGGGGTTGATTATGCTTATTTTAATCCGCATATTGGGCAACTGCCTGATTGCAAAAGACCCGCTCGGAAAATATATATGTATCGGCGTTTTCTCAATGTTTTTTTACAATACGATTATAAACGTAGGCATGACGCTTGCGGTCATGCCGGTAATAGGTCAGCCTCTGCCTTTCATAAGCGCAGGAGGAAGCTCGGTTTTATCTCTTTTTATGGGAATAGGATTAGTCTTATCAGTCCGCGCCCATAAAGATAAAAAGTATCACATGTTTTACACGGAAAAGGAGTAACGCCATGAGAGAGCCGCTTTATTTAAAGCCTGAGGATTTATATCCGGCAGTTGAAATTGAGGCTAAACGCGCCCGTTTTGACATGGCGATTGCCGCGCATAAGAAACACTTCGGCGATAACCCGAAAGGGGTGCTGAGGCTTTTTTCAGTTCCCGGCAGAACCGAAATCAGCGGCAATCACACCGAGCACAACCGCGGTAAGGTTTTGGCGGCAAGCGTCAGCCGCGACATAATAGCCGTCGCCGAAACTATGGACGCCAATAAAATCGTCGTGAAATCCGAGGGGTTTGAGGAAAACGGCGTTTGGATTGAAGGGCTTGCGCCGGTTCCGGAGGAAAGAGGCAAGGCAGAGGCACTGATTCGCGGCGTTGTAGCGGGCTTTAAAAACGCGGGCTTAAAAATCGGCGGGTTTAAGGCTTATACCACGTCGGAGGTTCTTCTCGGTTCGGGAATGTCGTCGTCCGCCGCGTTTGAGGTTATGATAGGAACAATTCTTTCCTATCTTTATAATGACGGTAAGGTTGACCCGTTAAGAATTGCCAAAATTTCTCAAAAAGCCGAAAATGATTATTTCGGGAAACCCTGCGGATTGATTGACCAGACTGCCTGTGCGGCGGGCGGCTTTATTGTTATAGACTTTAAAGAGCCGAGTTCACCTATTATAAATAAGGTCAAAGCCGATTTTAATTCGTTTGAACATGACCTTTGCATAATAAACACCGGCGCCCCCAAAGACGGCGTGACAGACGAATACGCCGCTATTCCAAGTGAAATGCGGCGGATTGCCTCGTTTTTCGGGGTGGACTGTCTGCGGAAAATAGCTCGCAAAGATATTACCCTGAACATAAATGCAATGCGCCAGAATTACGGCGACCGCGCCGTGCTTAGGGCATTGCACTTCTTTGAGGAAAACAATAGAGTGGATAAGTTAATCCACGCACTTGAAAACAGCGATTTTGAAAGCTTTTTAGCCTATATAAAAGAGTCCGGAGACAGTTCTTTCAAATATCTGCAAAATATTTACTCTACGGGCGATGTAATCTGCCAGCCCCTTGCCGTCGCACTCAACGCCGCCGAATACGCCCTCGGGCGAAAAGGCGCCTGCCGCGTACATGGAGGCGGGTTTGTGGGGACGGTTCAGGCGTTTGTGCCGCACAGTTTACTGAAAATGTTTAAGCTGAATCTCGAAAAGATTTTCGGTGCTGATTCCTGCTATGTTTTAAGCGTGAGGGAGCATGGATGTACCGAGGTGTTATTGGAATAAATATTGCTCCATTTCGCCGGTAAGCTTTATTTCCACCAAAGCATTAATTAACAATCCGTTTTCATTATATTCCTCGCTTAAAATTTTGCCGTTTTGGCGTATTTTGGCGGCGAGTCCGGCTTTGTCGTATGGAAACAAAAGGCTCATTTCACGGTGCTTTTCGGGGAGATTTTTTGAGATTATTTCAAGCATACGGGGTATTCCGAATCCCGACTTTGCGGAAATTTTGACCAACGTATCACTTTCGGGGTAATCGTTTGGGAATTTGTCGCACTTGTTCATAATAGTCACCGACGGAATCCCACCGCAGCCGAGTTCATTCAGCAATTCCCGTGCGGTTTGAGCTTTTTCGCCTGTTTCAGGGTCGGAAATGTCGCAAACGTGCAAAATAATGTCGGCGTTTGCGGCTTCCTCAAGGGTGGATTTAAAGGCTTCGATTAAATTATGCGGAAGTCGTCTTATAAGCCCTACGGTGTCTATAAGCAAAAGACTTCTGCCGTCGGGGAGCAAAATAGCCCGGGAAGTTAAGTCAAGGGTTGCGAAAAGCTTGTCCTCGGCAAGCACGCCCGCATCGGTAAGGCAGTTTAGCAGTGTGGATTTCCCCGCGTTGGTGTAACCGACAATAGCCCCCGTAAGGACTTGCTCTTTTTTACGGCGACTGCGGGAGATTTTTCGACGGTGTTCAAGCTCGCGGAGTTCTTCCGACAACCTCTGAATTCTCCTCCTGATATGCCTCCTGTCAGTTTCAAGCCGTGTTTCCCCCGGTCCGCGAGTGCCTATACCCTGTCCATGACCGCCCTGTCTTGACATAGAAACGCCCATTCCCGCAAGGCGCGGCAGACGATAACGCAATTGTGCCAGTTCCACCTGCAATTTTCCCTCTTTTGAAACCGCTCTGCCGGCAAAAATATCAAGAATAAGCATAGTTCGGTCAATTACCCGTACTTCGGTTATTTTTTCGATATTTCTTATTTGACTTGCCGAAAGCTCGGTATCGAAGACGATGAGTTCAACATCAAGAGTTTGGCACAGTTCAGCAATCTCTTTTATTTTTCCCGCACCTACCACAGTTGCTTTATTTGAGGCGGCGCGCTTTTGCGTAACCGTAGCGGCGACATTCGCGCCTGCGGTTATTGCAAGCTCTTCAAGCTCTTTAAGAGAGCTTTCGGCGTCATAATCGCCCAGGTCAAGGCAGACTAAAATCGCGTTTGTTTTTGTTTCGTTTGTCATATTTGTCATATAAATTACGTCCTTTATTTAATATATTAATCGCAAAGGTAAAATAAAATTCATGAATTATAAAAATTACGACGTCATAATAGCGGGGGCGGGTATTGCGGGGCTTTACGCCGCACTCTGCCTTGATTCGCGTTTTCGGGTGCTTATGCTTTCAAAGCGCGAGATTTTTGTATGCAATTCCGCAATGGCGCAGGGCGGGGTTGCCGCAGTGATTGACAAAGAGGGCGACAGCTTTGAACTGCACATAAAAGATACGCTTACAGCGGGCGGCAGTAAAAATTATTTACCTAATGTGTGGGTCTTAATCGAACAGGGACCCTTTGAAATTGAAAATCTTTTAAGGCTCGGGGTCGGTTTCGACAAAAACGACGATGGCAGTCTTGACCTTGCGCTTGAAGGGGGACATTCCCGCAACAGGGTAGCGCATTATAAGGACAGCACAGGGCATGAAATCGTGAGCGCTTTAGCAGAGCGGGTTCGGCGACTTTCAAATGTTACGCTTCTTGAAAACGCTCATTTGCTGGATTTGAAAAAAGACGGTGAAAATTTTTCGGCACAGGTTTTTCATAACGGCGTATATGAATATTATACCTCAAAAACCTGCCTGCTTGCAACAGGTGGCGTTGGAAGAGTTTACGATTTTACCACAAACGGAGCGACTTCTACCGGGGACGGAATTTATTTTGCTCATAAAATGGGGGCGAAAATCAAGGATTTAAGCTATATACAATTCCATCCTACGGCTTTCGCCGACCAAAAAAGCCGCGAATGTTTCCTTATTTCGGAGGCGGTAAGGGGAGACGGCGCGTATTTATTAAACTGCAAAAAAGAGCGGTTTATGCAAAAATATGAACCCGAACGCATGGAGCTTGCCCCCCGCGACGTGGTTTCAAGGTGCATTTTAGCCGAGCAAAAAGAAACCGGAAGTGATGAATTTTTCCTTGATATTTCCCACGTGAACGGAGAGTATATAAAAGAACGTTTTCCGATGATTTATTCCCGCGTTTTAGATTTCGGGTTTAATCTTACCAAAGAGCCGGTGCCGATTTATCCGTGTCAGCATTATCTTATGGGGGGAATCGAGGTTGATGATTTCGGGAAGACTTCGGTTGAGGGCTTATACGCCTCGGGGGAATGTTCCACAACGGGGGTTCACGGCGCGAACAGGCTTGCGGGGAATTCATTGCTTGAAGCGCTTGTTTTCTCCCGCCGCGTTGCCGAAGATATAAATCGGCAAGCTGTTGGAAACGATATTTGCCCCCCTTTTAAAACAAACGATTTGCCTAAACCTGCCGTACCGCAAGGTAAACCCGATACGCCGCAAGGCGCGTCTAAACCCGAAGGAATCCGCCGCGAAATACGCGGAATTATGCAAAGGGCGTATTTTGTCTACCCCGATTATGAGGAAGTGAAAAAAGGACTGGCGCGGATTGAAGAAATCAGGCGGGACTTGGAGACGGGGGATTACGCCTTAACACCGGAGCTTGTAGAAACAAGAGCGCTGGCGGCGGTGGCGTTTATAATATTGACAGAACTAAATGAAAGGGAATCAAAATGAACCTGCCCCAATTCTACATTGACGACATAATCAAAACCGCCCTTAAAGAAGACATTAATTATATCGACATAACCACAGATTTATTAATAGCCGAGAACAGCGTTTCCAACGCATTTTTTCTCTCGAAAGCAGAAGGGATTTTGGCGGGGCTTGATATAGCCTGTCGCGTTATGGAGCTTTCAGATCGTTCTGTCCAAATTAAAAAGCATTTCAGGGACGGCGAAAGAATAAAAAAAGACGACATTATAGCCGAATTTTACGGTAATACCGCGTCACTTCTCAAAGCCGAGCGGACAGCTTTGAATTTTTTGCGACATGCGAGCGGAATTGCAACCTATACCGGCAGGTGTGTTGAAGAAATAAAAGATACCGGGGCGCGGATTACCGACACCCGTAAGACCTTACCCGGACTTCGCGCTTTGCAGAAATATTCGGTGGTTTGCGGCGGTGGTTTTAATCATCGTTTTAATCTTTCGGACGCGGCAATGCTCAAAAATAATCATATAGACGCTTGCGGGGGAATTACAAAAGCCGTGGAAATTCTTCGTTCTAAAATCGGACACACAGCGACTATAGAGGCAGAAGTCAGGAATTTTGAAGAGTTGAACGAGGCGCTTGAAGCCGGACTCAAAATAATTATGCTTGACAATATGAGTACAGATGACATGAAAAAAGCCGTAAAAATCACCAGCAGCCGTGCATTACTTGAGGCAAGCGGGAACATCACCCTCGAAAACCTGCGCCAAGTTGCGCTGACAGGGGTTGACATAATCAGCATAGGAGCTTTGACCTACGGCGCGGGAGAGTTTGACGCGTCGCTTAGGTTTGCCTGATATGCAGGAGTTTCGGCGCCGTACAAAGCGTCCATATATTTTTCGTAAAAATTTCATTTTTTATACTTGATATTTGTACTAAAATGGTATATAATATAAAAGTAGACTATTTTAGTATAAATATTATAAAGAAAGCTGTGATAATTTTGAAAGACATTAATAACATAATTTACTTAGATAACGCCGCGACAACTAAGCTGAGTCCCGCTGTGCGGGAGGCTATGGAGCCTTACCTGGACGAGCTATACGGCAACGCCTCGTCCCTTTATTCCTTAGGCAGAAAAAGCGCGGCGGCGCTTGAAAATTCCCGTGCGCGTATAGCCGAGGCAATCGGTGCAGACCCGCGTGAGGTTTATTTCACAAGCGGCGGCAGTGAAAGCGATAACTGGGCTATTAAGGGCGCAAAACATTTAATGGAAAAACAGGGCAAACGGCACATAATCTCTTCTGTGTTTGAACATCACGCGGTTTTGAACGTGCTTGAATCTTTAGAAAAGTCGGGTTTTGAAATAACCTATCTGCCGGTCTACAAAAACGGTGTTGTGGAAATTTCTGACTTAGAGAAAGCAATCCGCCCCGACACGGGGTTAGTCACCATTATGTATGTAAACAACGAAATCGGAACCATTCAGCCGGTTACAGAAATAGGCGGTATTTGCCGTTCGCGGGGGATTTTATTTCATACCGACGCGGTACAGGCTATTGGAAGCGTCCCGGTAGACGTAAAAGCCATAAACGCTGATTTTCTCACCCTTTCGGGGCATAAAATCCATGCCATGAAAGGCGTAGGTATACTTTACGTCAACAAAAGAATCCGTATTTCGCCCTTTATCGAGGGCGGAGCGCAGGAAAGCGGTCTTCGTGCCGGTACTGAAAACATAGCGGGAATTGTCGGTTTAGCCGAGGGCGTATGCCGTGCGGTCGGCGGCATGGAGGAAAAACACGCCCGCCTTATGCCTTTGCGCGATAAAATATACCGCGAAATTATGAAAATGGAGCGGGTTCACCTTAACGGCGAATTAGAAAGGCGAGTTCCCTGCTGTTTAAACTTCTCGTTTGAGGGGGTGGAGGGGGAAGCGTTGCTTTTACAGCTTGACTTAGCGGGTATTTGTTGTTCAAGCGGCTCGGCGTGTACGTCAGGTTCTCTCGACCCGTCGCATGTGCTTTTATCCCTTGGTCTGCCCCACGAAATCGCCCATGGCTCGCTTAGAATTTCCATGTCCGAATATACTACGGAAGCTGAAATTGACAGGTTTTTAGAGGTTTTGCCGGGTGTAGTCGATAAATTACGCAAAATGTCGCCCTTATGGGAAAATATTATAAAAAATTCATGATTGCAAATACCCGCAGGAAAGGAAAATAAAAATGATTTATTCCGAAAAAGTACTTGAAAATTTCGCCAACCCACTTAATGTCGGCGAAATAGAAAACGCCGACGGTATAGGCGAGGTCGGTAACGAAAAATGCGGCGATATTATGAAAATGTATCTTAAAATACAAAATAACATAATTGAAGACGTAAAATTTAAGACTTTCGGTTGCGGCGCGGCTATCGCTACCTCTTCAATCGCCACCGAAATGATAAAAGGCAAGTCAATAGACCAGGCTCTAAAATTAACCAACAAAGCCGTTGTAGAGGCGTTAGACGGGCTCCCCGCCGCAAAGGTTCACTGTTCGGTTTTGGCGGAACAGGCGGTAAAGTCTGCAATCGCTGATTATTATAAGCGGCAGGGCGTTGACCCCGTGCCGATAGTCGGCGAGATTGAAGACCACTGCGACGGGCAATGTAATTGACTTTAACAGACCTTTAGGGAAATTAATGTATAATTTTGGTAAATAGGTTAAAAATAAAATTAAAATCTTTGTCCGCTATAAGGAGAAACCCATTGCCCGCTTTTGCCGTCACCGAAAAAAACTTCAAAAAAGAAATAAAACGCTGCAAAACACCCGTGCTGTTAAGCTTTTGGGCAGATTGCGGCGTTTCTTCGGTTTTGATGCGTCAAACGGCTGATTCTTTAAGCGATGAGCTGAACGGCAAAATAAAGGTCGGCGTAATAGAACTTCAATCAGAATCAGAAAAGCCAAAAACTCATAAACATAAATTAGCCCAAAAATACAACGTGAGGTTTTTACCCGCGACTTTGTTAATAAATAACGGAAAAGTTTGTGAGCGAATCATAGGCAACCCCGGCAAAGACGGCTTTCTTAAAATTCTAAATATTTCCTGACATATTCACAGATTACATCAACGCAGACGTTGATACCGGCGGAACTGTCAAGGGCAATGTTATAATCGCGGGCGTTCCCCCACTTATATTGGGTAAAATAATTATAGTATGTAACGCGCTTTTTGTCCATTCGCGTTACATAGCTCTTATAATCCTCGGCGGGTTCTTTGTATTCCTCGCGCACGCGTTGCAACCTTTTCTCAAAAGGAGCATGGATAAATACCTTAATTAAATCCTTTTTTTCCTTTAGGACATAATCGGCGCAACCTCCCACAATCACGCAGGATTCCTTTTGGGCAAGGTCGGTGATAACCTGCGACTGCGCTAAGAAAATCTGGTCTGCAATCGGAAGGCTGGTCATATAAAGGCTGTAAAGCAGACTGGCGGTCTTCTTTTCCATCGCTTCCTTGATATAATCCTCAGAAAAGCCGCTTTGCTTGGCGGTAAGTTTAATTAAATCATTATCGTAACAAGGAATGTTTAACTTTTCGGCTAAAAGTCTTCCTATTAACCGTCCTCCTGAGCCGTATTCACGATTAATCACAACTGTATAATTCATATTTTTTTCCTTTCGGCTGATTTTTAAACGACTATAGTTGTAAAACGGCAGACGAATGAATCGTCCCTATAATTATATTTTATACAATTTTTTGTAATTTGTCAACCGTTGCGGGAACAATCCTACTCAAATAAATCGTGGGTTTCCTGTTTGGTTTGCTGTTTGGATATTTTGGCGTAAACGCTGACGTCGCCACTGCCGTCACAGGTTGCGAGTGAAATATTTTTCACGTTGTCATAGCCTTGCGAACGAAGGGTGTCGTGCAGCCAGATATTATTTTTTCCGATATATTTTAAATTAGTTTCAAGTATTTTGCCGTCAAGAATGATATTTACGGTGATTTTGTCTTGTTTGGGGAAAAGATTAAGGTCTTCGGGGGTGGCGGGTCGTCTTGCCGCTACGGGAATAAATGAAAGCTGACCGTTGGCTTCAAGTATGGCGGTTCCTACATCGGCTAAGTTAAAATATCCGCTGTTGCGGCACATCATCTCAAACTCGGTTATATCTAATTTTGCCTTAAACAGATTTTTTTCATAAAGCTTACCGTCCTGAAATAAAACAATAGGACGTCCCCACAAAAGTTTTCGGGCTTTTATAGACTTCATTGAAACCACCGAAATAAGAAATGCCGCAAGTCCGTAGACCAACATGGCGGTAAGGGGCTCAATCCAGTTGTCTTTAAGGCTGGTCGCCATTTCGGCGGCAATAGAGCCTATGGTTATGCCGTTAATGTAGTCGTAAACGTTAAGCTGGGAAATCTGCTTATTTCCAATCAACTTTGCTATAAGGAAAAGAACCGTCAGCGAAAGCAGTGACAGCCAGATAATTTTCAGAATCATTTGCGCTCCTTCGGGCGAACGCGATTCGCCGCAATAACAATTTTATTTATTTTCTGCATTTTTTATGAAAAAATCAAATGTAAATAATAGAAATATAAAAATTGACAAAACTTAAAATAGTTGGTAAAATATTGTATAGTCATTATTGCAGAAAAGGAGCAAAAAGGTGAATAAACTCCGCCCGATGATTTCTTTTATAAAAAACATTGTCGAAAAAATAGAACGGGACAATGTCGATGTTTACTCGGCGCAGGCGGCTTTCTTTATAATTATTGCCTTCTTTCCGACGGCAATGCTGATTCTTTCGCTGATTAATTTTCTGCCTTTCTCAATAGAGCAGCTCAAGGATTTTTCGGTGAATTTCCTCCCTCCACAGGCTGCAAGCTTAGTGAACTCCGTTATGGCGGAAATTTTTGAAGCCTCAACAGGTACGGTTTTATCCGTGGCTACAATTACCGCGCTCTGGTCGGCTTCGCGCGGGCTTTTCGCGGTTATAAAGGGGCTTAACGTAATTTACGGTGTGGAGGAAAAACGCGGCTATATTCAATTAAGGTTAGTCATGATGTTTTACATGCTGACTTTTATGGCGACGCTGATTATAACTTTGACTATATTGGTTTTCGGGGGGACTATTGCCGACTGGCTGATTGAAACCTTTCCCGCCCTTGAAAACGCGCCTATGGTTTTTACGTCGGTTCGTTGGGTCTTGGGCTTTTGTCTTTTAGTCCTGTTTTTCTGGGCGTTATATTCTTTCGCGCCGGGACGCAAAACCCACTCGCTATGGGAATTTCCGGGCGCGATTATAAGCGCTGTGGGCTGGCTCGGATTTTCAGCGCTTTATTCATTTTACATAAGCAATTTCGCGAATTATTCCTATTTGTACGGAAGCCTGACCGCGATTGTTTTGCTAATGCTATGGCTTTATATCTGCATGAATATAATGTTTTTCGGTGCGGAAATAAACGTGGTGCTGAGAAACGAGCGGGTTAAGGCGGCGGTGAAAAGACTGCGCGTGAAAATCAGGGGCGGCAACGGCAGATAGCTTATAATCTGCCTATGCGGAAATATCAAAAAAATTATCAGGTGAGCTGACGAAAGCCCTGCACTGCGCCAAACATACCCCTGACCCTTGCGGTACATAAAAAATGATAAAAATGACAAAGAATTGGAGAATTGCAAAATGAAATTAGGTATGGTAGGTCTGCCCAACGTGGGCAAAAGTACGCTTTTCAACGCTCTTACAAACGCCGGAGCGGCATCGGAGAATTACCCTTTTTGCACCATCGAACCGAATGTGGGTGTGGTCAGCGTTCCGGACACGCGCCTTGACAGATTGGCGGAAATTTACAAGCCCGAAAAATTTACCCCTGCCCACTTAGAGTTTGTGGACATCGCGGGACTTGTAAAAGGCGCGTCCAAGGGCGAGGGACTGGGGAATAAATTCCTCGGAGATATTCGTGAAGTTGACGCTGTAATTCATGTGGTGCGCTGTTTTGAGGACGATATGATTATACATTCCGATGGTGAAGTCAGTGCAAAACGCGATATTGAAACTATTAATTTAGAGCTAATCTTTTCCGATTTGGAAATTTTAGAGCGCAGACTTGAAAAGGCTAAAAAAATGCTTAAAGGCGGTAAGGAGTTTCAAAAAGAAGCCGATTTTTTAGAAAAATTAATCATCTATATGAGCCAGGGGAAAACCGCGCGTTCTTATGATTTTGACGACTATGAGCGCGAGATTTTGAAAGATGTACCGCTCCTTTCGGCGAAACCGGTCATATACGCCGCGAATCTGAAAGAAGATGAATTTTCAAACGGTTACGAAAATAACCCGCACTACAATTTTGTAAAACAAGCCGCCGAAAGCGAAAATTGCGAGGTTTTGCCCGTCTGCGCCAAAATAGAGGCGGAAATTTCAGAAATGGACGAGGAGGACAGAAAGCTTTTCCTTGACGAGCTTGGAATTGCCGAATCGGGCTTGAATCGTGTTATAAAAAAATGCTATTCTTTATTGGGTCTGATTTCATATTTAACCGCCGGACTACAGGAAGTAAGGGCTTGGACAATTAAACAGGGTACAAAAGCGCCCGGAGCGGCGGGGAAAATCCATACCGATTTTGAAAAAGGTTTTATAAAAGCCGAGGTTGCGGCGTTTGACGATGTTGACGCTTGCGGGAGCGTCAACGCCGCGAAGGAAAAAGGGCTTGTCAGAATCGAGGGCAAGGAATACATAATTAAAGACGGCGACGTTGTATTCTTCCGTTTTAACCGATAGGGCAGTAACCATGCGTATTTATAAAAACAAAAACCCTTATTATAAATCGTTTATAATCATATCTGCGGCGCGGATAACCCTCATTGCCCTGCCTGTGCTTATTTTGATTTTTTACCGTTGGAAAATAGGCGGCGAAAATTATTTGGCGGGTTTCGTCTTTGCGGCACTTTTGACGCTTATAATTTTCGCCTATCTGCTTTTGTCGCGGCATTATAGAATTCTTCTTTCGGGCTACAGGGGCGAGCAAAAACTTTTCAAAATCATAAAGGGTATAAATCGAAACACCGACAGTTTTGAATGTTCTGTTTTTATAAATCTGCCCTTGCGGTACAAAAATAACCGCTCCGAAGCCGATATGCTGATTGTAGGCGAGCGCGGTATTCTGCTGATTGAGGTGAAAAACCATTCAGGCATAATCACAGGGGAAGAAAGCCACGACTTTTGGTTTCAGCACAAAAGATTCTCTGAAAAAACAAAGAAAAAAATGCTTAACCCCGTTTTTCAGCTTAAACGCCAGCGCGGAATCATAAAAAGCTTGCTCAGAACTCACGGGGTCGAGGCGTGGGTTGAAAACGTTCTGTTTTTTTCTAACCCAAATGTAAAGCTGAATATTAAACTCGGTAAAAACAACCGCGCTTTTTCAAATAAAGACGAACTTATAAAATTTATTAATAATCTGAAGCCCCAAACCCCTCTCACAAGAGAAAAATGCCTCAAAATAACCGACATTATTCGGCGTATGTCTGAACAAGACACTTGATATAAAGTAAAAAGTTAGGCGTTTTAACAAAAATAACCATTCGTTATTTGTGGATATTTAACGAATTTTGCTAATCTGCTCAAAAAGATATTGACAAAAAAGTAGAAAGATATTATAATAAAGTTACGTTAGTGACCTCCATTTAGTTGTTTTTTTGTTTTAGTTGTCTCCTTTCTTTTGTTCTACACATTATGAATTATCTTACCTTCCACCCCTTATCATGAGGGGGGGATTTTTTTATGAAATTTTACTGATTTTTTAAAAAAGCAAGAATTAAAAAACCAGTTGAAAACCGTAACCTTTTACTCTTTTAAACAGTGTTTATAATTAGATAACAAATTTAAAAGAAAGTGAAGATATTTATTATGAAAAAAACAATTATCATTTGCTTATCGTGCTTTATTGTTTTTTCTGGGGTTTTATGGATAGCAAAAGCCTGTAAAGAAGAAATTACGGAAGTTGTTTTTACCGCGGAAGTACTTGAAATTACCGAATATAGTTTACTCGTAAATGGTTTAGGTTGGGCGCGCGATGATGTGAACTATTTAGGTAAAATTTTTGTAGCTGTAACAAACAGTGATTATGAGGTTGAGTTGTTAGACGCGCCGGGAGAACCAATAACGCTCTTTGACTTTGCCGAGGGCGATACGGTTGAAATTACTTTTGACGGTGTGACTTTAGAATCCAACCCCGGAAAGATTCTCGGTACTTACAAAATTCAGAAAGTTGAATAATATAATCAAATCCCCCCTCCGGAGAAATATTTCTCCGGAGTTTTTTTCTTTTCCCTATGGAAATTTCTGCAAATATGTGTTATACTATATAAAGTTATGCAAAAAGGAGAAATAAAAAACAATGGACAACCATTTAAAACGCCAAGAAATAGCCGCAGGCGTACATTTTAACAGTGTTACCGATAAGCGGTATAAATTTAACAGAATCACAGTCGGTTTTTTTGTGCCGCTCGATGAGGAAAAAGCCTCGCTTTACGCCCTGTTGCCCAGGCTCTTGTGCAGAACCAACGCCCGCTATACAAGCGCGGCGCAGTTCAGCAATTATTTGGCGTCGCTTTATAACGCAAAGTGCGATTTCGAGGTTGAAAGTCTTGGGGATACGCAGTTTTTAGCCGTTTCGATGAAGTTCATGGACGACGGTTATGCTCTGCACGGTGAAAAAATCACAGAAGAAGCCGCTATGGCAATCTTCGACTGCGTTTTTCGCCCTGTTATCGAAAAAGGCGAAAACAGCGGATTTTGCGCCGCCGACGTGGAAATATTAAAACAACATCAAATAGAGGCTATTGAAGCCGAAATTAACGATAAACGGTTTTACGCCGCCAATAAGGCTAAGAGAATCCTGTTTGAAAATGAACCCGCCGCAGTGAATCCACTCGGAAATGTCGAAAAAACCCGCGAAATAACCCCGCAAAGCCTTTTCGCGGCTTATAAAGAGCTTTTAAAAAGCGCAGTTATAGAAACAGTTTCGGTAGGGTGTAATGATTTTCGCAGCGCTTTAAAAATAGCTGAAACTGAATTTTCAAAGCTTGCGTCCGAAAGAAAAAACATAGCAATCTGCCAATCGGCGTACAGTAAAGCCAAATCAAAAACAGCCGAAAAAACCGAGCGTCTGCCTTTAAATCAAAGTAATATGGTTTTAGGTTTTAAAACCGCCTTGTCGGGTAATAGTGAAAAAGCCGCCCTGACTTTAATGAGTAATCTTTACGGCGGTACAATTTCGTCCAAGCTGTTTTTGAATGTACGGGAAAAGCTTTCACTTTGCTATTTCTGCTGGTCGCGGGTGAATAAATACAAAGGCGCAATACTTGTAAGCTGCGGCGTGGAGGAAGAAAATATTGAAAAAGCCAAAGCCGAAATATTATTGCAACTTGAAAATGTCAAAAAAGGCGATTTCACGGACGACGACTTGAAATACGCCCTGCTTTATGAGCAAAATAACGTCAAAACCGTGAATGACAGTTTAAATTCGCTGACATGGTGGTATTTTACGCGGATTTACACTAAGGAAATAAAATCGCCTGAAGAATATCTTAAAGACTTTGAGAACATCAAGCGCGATGATGTAATGAGTGTCGCCGGTTCAATGATTTTTGACACTTTTTATGTATTATCCGGAATTGAGGAGAATGAAAAATAAATGGAAAAGAATATTGTTAAAAATAAGCGCGTCCGCGAAGAATACAAGATTATAAAACACCCGAGCGGACTTACAATCTGCCTTTATCCCATGAAAGGCTTTGCGAGCGCTTATGCCCTTTTCGCGGCTAAATACGGCTCTGTAGACACTACGTTTAAGACAAATGAGGACGGGGACTTTGTGACCGTTCCCGAGGGCATCGCCCATTATCTGGAGCATAAGCTTTTCGAGAATGATGAATGTGACGCTTTTCAGCTTTACGCAAGAACCGGCGCAAACGCCAACGCTTATACCAGCTTTGACAAAACCGCCTATTTATTTTCCTGCTCACAAAAATTTGAGGAGAACCTTGAAATCCTTTTAAATTTTGTACAAGAGCCTTATTTCACAGACGAGAGCGTTGAAAAAGAGCAGGGCATAATCGCCCAGGAAATAAAAATGTACAAGGACGACCCCGACTGGAGGGTTTTCATGAACGGCTTGCAGGCGCTTTATCATAATAATCCCGTCCGAATCGACATAGCAGGAACCGCCGAATCAATAGCCAAAATTGACAAAGATTTGCTTTACCGCTGTTATAAGACCTTTTATAATCTAAATAATATGGTTTTGTCAATCGCGGGGAATTTTGATGTCGAAAAAACCCTTGAAATCTGCGACAGACTTTTAAAACCTACGGCGGATTTAGGATTGGAAGCGGTCTTCCCCGAAGAGCCGGCAGAGGTAAAAACCCACGAAACAGTTCAAAAATTAACCTGCTCTATGCCTCTATTCAATATATTTTTTAAATTTCCCGCCTTTTCGGGCAGGGAGAATACTGAAAAGTATATTATCTATAATATTATTCTCGAAACCGTGCTTGGCAAAACCTCAGCATTTTACGAAAAGGCGTTGAACGACGGCATAATAAACAACGACTTTGCTGTCAGTGCGCTGAACGGGCGAGGATTTTTCGCCCTGAGCGCATCGGGCGAGTCTAAAGACCCGCGCAGGGTTTTAGCGGAAATAAAAAAAGCGCTTAAAAACGCCAAAGAAAACGGTCTGCCCGAAAAAGAATTCGAGAACGTCCGTAAAATGACCTACGGCGAATTTGTAGCCGTTTTAGGCTCGGTAAGCTCAACGGCAACGTTTATGATGGACGCGTATTTCCAAGGTAATAATATGTTCGATATGTTTGAAATAACGGCAAATTTGACATACAAGGACGCGATGAAATTGCTTGCGGAATTAGACGAGGAAAATGCCTGTATTTCGATTGTTGAACCTATGGAGGAATAGCTTTATTATTAAGGAGAACGAAATGAAAAAAATTAAGCCTCAATCCGTCGCATTATTAATAATTACAGCTGTTTTACTGTTAGCCTCTTGTTCATTTCCGATAAATTCGGCGGAGAACCCGGACGGGCGTATTACGCCGCAACAGAAAGAAATTCCAAGCTTGGAATCTTTAGCTTTGGGAGAAAAAGAACTTAGCTGTACGATTCCGGCAATGCTTAAAAGTAATCCGATGACGGAGCTGCCGGACGGAACTTTTGTAATTGACGGCTCGTTTCGTATCGACTCTTCAGGAACAACGCTGAACAGCTACGCCTGTAAGATTATAGGCGTTTATGAAGATATGCTAATCGGCGTAAAAATAGAAGAAGACAGAAAAGGCATTTCTGTTCACTCGCTTAATTTTGACGGCTCAAACCAAAATGAAATATTCTTGTTTGAAACAATAGGCACGCCCGTTCAAATGCGCCCGGTTTTCAGTTGCGCCGTAATCTATGAGGACAACCTGTTTCTGTCTTTCAATGAGCAGAGGGTCAGCGAGTTTAACGGCGGCTTATTAACGCAGGAGGTTTTGTATAAATTTTCGCTGGCCGAAAAAACTGCGACCCGTTTAAATACCACCGACCATTACTCAAATCAGGTTCAAAACGACAGCGGTTGTTTACTGACAATAAAAGCTCCTGTGATTTTCGGCGGCAGAATATATGCAATAGTGTACGAAAACCACGAGCCTGTTGAAAACCGTATGCCGAGCAGAGGTGTCCAAACCATAATATCGACGGACTTAGACGGAAACGACATACGAACTGAGTGGAAATACGAGCCTGAACTTTTTCAGATAACCAACGCGGGAATTATTCCCGTGAATATAGAGGTTGAAAACGGCGATGTTATTTTTTACGTTTTGATGTACGACAGAGCAAGCTATACCTTTGAAATTATAAGGATTAATTTAACCTCAAAGGAGCAGAAGGTCTTAATAACATATTATGAAAGCGGGTGGCAGGTTGTATCGTCGGCGATATGGAGACCCGATACTGACGTCAGCGGCGGCGCGCCCTCTTGGTCAGACGGTTACATTTATTTTGTCGCGCCTTTTATAAGCGAAGAATACGGCGAGCACAGCGTTTTCAAAATAAATGCAGACAGCGGTGAAGTCGAACTTGTCAGAGAATTCGGAGAGGATATGCAGGAATTCGCGAACGACGTATACGTGTATAACGGCAATATATTAATAAGCACGGTGGCAGACTACGGCGATGGCGCTATAGGTAAAAGGCACTTGATTGACAAGGACGGCAACTCTGTTATAATTTCAAGCAACCCTGTCTATTAATCTATTTAAGCGGGGCTGTAAATAAAACAAAAGAAAGGCGTGAATCCTATCAATAATTACATTGAATTCCCCAACTTGGGCTTAAACTTCAACATAGAGCGGACAATAAGCGTTTTCGGCTTTAATATTTACTGGTACGGCATTATTGTCACGGCGGCGATTATTTTAGGCGTTTTGTACGCCATGACGCGGGCAAGGCAGTTCGGCATGATTACCGACAGGGTTTTCGACGCGGCGGCGGCGGGAATAATAGGCGGATTTATCGGTGCGCGGCTTTATTACGTGATTTTTTACAACCTTAACCCCGAAAACGAGGTAAAGTTCACCCCCGTAACCGCCATAACAGGCATACGCGACGGCGGACTTGCCATTTACGGCGGGGTAATAGGCGCGGTGGTTTTCGGACTTGTTTTCATGAAACTAAGGAAAATCAAACTCACGCCGGTGCTTGATTTGGCGGGGCTTGGCTTTCTTATGGGAATCGGCATAGGGCGTTGGGGAAACTTCTTCAACCAGGAGGCTTACGGCGCAGTTATAAAAACAGACAATCTCCCTTGGGGCATGACGGGTAGCAGAATAGCCCGCGACGTGGGCGAAGGGGCGTTGGTTCACCCTTGTTTCCTGTATGAAAGCTTATGGTGTCTTTTAGGGTTCGTGCTTTTGCACTTTTATTCAAAGAAACTGCGTACATTTGACGGGGAAATCTTTTTGCTTTTCGCGGCGTGGTACGGAACAGGACGGGCGTTTAACGAACAGCTCCGCGCCGACAGCTTAATGCTCGGATATTTTAAGGTTTCACAGCTTTTGGCAATCATCACCGCAATTATTTCAATCGCAGGGTTTATTTATTGCAAGCGGCGGACGGCGAATAACCCCGATTATAAAATGTATTGCAATACCGAGGAAAGCGCAAAGCTTATAGCTGCGCATGAGGAAAATATAATTCTTCAAAAAGAAAAGGCAGAGGCAAAGAAGGCGCTCCGCAAACAGGAAGAAACAGCACCGAGTATTTTAGCTGATGACAATGAAAGGGATGCTGAAATATGAAAAAAGTCATAGTGCTACCGCTGATTGTCGGGCTTTTCTTAGGTGCTATTTCGGTTATTTACTCCAAGATTCCCGCCCCTGTAGCCAACTGGAGCGGAATGAGGGTAATCGCAAATCAAATCGGATATTATTCAAAAAGGTTTTTCGCGGGCGATATTTTTGAAGTAGTACTTGCTTTCGCGCTGACGACCGTAATATTTATTCTCTTTTTGAGAAAAATAATAAAGGAGACAAAAGTTTGAAAATGGAGTTGCAGATAATCAGAAAACGTATTTTAATGATTCGTATATATCTTGAAAGGAGGTTCGGGAAATAATGGCAAAAATTCTTGACGGCAACGCGTTAAGCACGACCATTAAAAATGAAATAAAAGCCGAAATCGGGCAAAATCATTTACAGGTGGGATTAGCCGTAGTTTTAGTCGGGCAAGACCCCGCCAGCCAAATTTATGTTAAACATAAGAAAAAAGACTGTGAAGAGTGCGGCGTTATGTCTTATGAGCATGTTCTGCCCGAAGATACAAGTACAGAAGAGCTGCTCTCTCTGATTGACAGGCTTAACGCCGATTCTAAGATTAACGGCATACTTATACAGCAACCCCTGCCGGGGCAAATTGATTTAACTGCCGCCAATGAGCGCATTAACCCGTTAAAGGACGTGGACGCTTTCCGCGCCGACAACGTGGGACGTATTACAATCGGGGATTACAGGTTGCCGTCATGCACGCCGGCGGGTGTTATGGAAATACTGAGGCGAGAGGGTATTTCAGTTGCGGGTAAAAACTGCGTGGTGGTCGGGCGGAGCAATATTGTCGGAAAACCTATGGCAATGCTCCTTTTGCATGAGCACGGCACGGTGACAATCTGCCACAGCCGAACAGCCGATTTAGCCGAAATCTGCCGGCGGGCTGATATTTTAGTGGCGGCAATCGGCAAGCCTAATTTCATAACAGGCGATTTTGTGAAAAAAGGCGCGGTGGTTATAGACGTGGGGATTAACCGCGATGTGAATCATAAGCTTTGCGGCGACGTTAATTTCGCCGAAGCGGAGCCGCTCGCGGATTATATTACGCCGGTGCCGGGAGGCGTAGGACCTATGACAAGGGCGATGCTCATGAAAAACACTCTGACGGCAAAGAAATTGCAGGATTCATGAAACGTAATATTAAAAGGAACGGTAAAAGCTCCCGCGCACTTTTAAATAATATTGTTGTTTTGGGAGCGGCGGCACTTATACTTTCAGTATATTTTTCGACAAAATATCTTTGGAGTATAGCGACAATTGTCATAATCGCGCTGATTCTCTTGGCGGCAGGGTTTCAAATTTGGATTTATTGCACGTTTTTCAGAAACAAATCCTAAACTAACAATAAAACAGTTGACAAACCTAAAATTTTATGGTAAAATATTTAAGCCGCGTGTGAAAGGTTTTTGGCTCGGATTTTTCCCGAGAATTAAAGAAGCTGTTGCTCACCTTATCACAGCGAGATTTAAAAACAAGGAATGATTTTATGTACGCAGTTATCGAAACAGGCGGTAAGCAGTACCGCGTAAAAGAGGGCGACGAGCTTTACATTGAAAAGTTGGGCGTTGAGGGTGATGTTGATTTTGAAAAGGTGGTTTTAGTCGGCAAGGACGACGAAATAATCGTGGGAACGCCTTATGTCGAGGGCGCAAACGTGAAAGCCGTTGTAATTAAAGAAGGAAAAGCCAAGAAAATCACAGTATTCACCTATAAGCCCCAAAAAGGGTATAAACGCAAAATAGGTCATCGTCAGCCTTACACTAAGGTTAAAATCGAAAAAATCACGGCGTAAAAGCCGAAAATGTTCATAGTGGTTAATAACGCGAACAGACTTTTTATAAAGAAGGGAATGATATTAGTATGGCTCAGAAAAAAGGAGTAGGTTCAACCAAGAACGGACGGGATAGTGAGTCCAAACGGCTTGGGGTTAAGCGTGCGGACGGACAGTACGTACCTGCGGGAAATATTTTGGTGCGCCAGCGCGGAACAAAAATTCACCCCGGCAACAACGTAAGCCGCGGCAAGGATGACACTCTCTTTGCGCTGATTAGCGGTAACGTAAAGTTTGAACGCCTCGGAAAAGACCGCAAGCAAGTCAGTGTTTATGCGGTTTCGGAATAACTTAATAAGTAAAAGAGGGGGCGGAATTAAGCGTTAAGACGCATAATTTTGCCGCCTTGTTTTTTATGCGGAGGAAAATCAAATGACGTTGAAAACAAAAACAATCATTTCTGTTGTTGTAGCCGGACTTTTAACTGCGGGGTTACTCGTATTTTTGGCGGTGGCTTTTTTCGAGGGATTCCCCCTTTGGTCATCGCTTTCGCTTTTGGGAGCGACGGTTTTAACAATAGTGGCGTGGATTAATTATTACATCATGTTCACAAAATACAAGGATTCCCTTAACACCAAAAAGAAGAGATACCACCAAAAAGGCAACCGCAAGGAGAGCCGTAAGGGGATAAAAAAATAATTCAGCAGTTTACTGCCTGTTATTGATTCATCGAGGAGGTTTTATCAATGTTTGCCGATATAGTTAAAATCTCCGTAAAAGCGGGCGACGGAGGAAACGGAGCTGTTTCGTTCCATCGGGAAAAATATGTGGCGGCGGGCGGTCCCGACGGCGGCGACGGCGGAAAGGGCGGCGATGTGGTTTTTTTGGCGGACGATAACCTTTCGACGTTAATCGACTTCCGTTATAAGAAAAAATATGCCGCCGAGAACGGAAACAAGGGTGAGCAAAATCGCCGCACGGGTAAATCCGCCCCCGACGTGGTTATAAAAGTACCTCGCGGGACATTAGTGCGTGATAGTGAAACAGGCAGGCTGATTGCCGATATATCGGGGGACGAGCCTGTTATAATCGCCCACGGCGGAAAGGGCGGAAAAGGCAACATGAACTTCGCGACGGCGAGAAGGCAGACCCCGCGTTTCGCAAAGCCGGGTTTCCCCGGTGAAAAAATTGATTTGAGTCTTGAGTTAAAACTTTTAGCCGACGTTGGCTTGGCAGGATTCCCGAATGTGGGCAAATCAAGCCTTATAAGTGCGGTCAGTGCCGCAAAGCCCGAAATAGCCAATTATCATTTCACTACCTTAACGCCTGTTTTGGGGGTAATCAAGGTAGATGAAAAAAGCTTTGTCATGGCTGACATACCGGGACTGATTGAGGGGGCAAGTAGCGGCGCTGGGCTCGGACACTCCTTTTTAAGGCACGTGGAGCGTTGCCGTTTGATTGTGCATGTGGTTGACGTTTCGGGGATTGAGGGGCGCTGCCCTAAAGAAGATTTCCGAAAAATTAATTATGAGCTTGAACAATTCTCTAAAGAGCTTTCGGAATTGCCTCAAATTGTGGCAGCGAACAAATCGGATATTGCCGCTGAGGAGCAAATTGAGGATTTTCGTAAATTTATTGCCACTGAATTTGGGGAAAGCCATCCTTTTTTCGTCATTTCCGCGGCGACTAAAAAAGGCACGGCTGAATTAATCAATCATATTGCGGCAGTATTAGATGATTTACCGCCCGTTAAGCTTTATGAGGCAGAGCCGGTATCGCTTGAGGAATTGGAGCGTAAGAATTCCGAAAAGCGGGTATTTGCCGTCAGCAAGCTTGACGAGGGTTATTTTGAGGTTAAGGCGGAATGGTTAGCCCCGATTCTCTCCATGGTGGACATGGACGATTACGAGAGCCTTCAATATTTTCAAAGGGTTTTACGCTCGTCGGGGATTATCGACGCGCTGGAGGAGGCGGGCGTGAGGGACAATGATACGGTGTGCGTACTTGATTTTGAGTTTGAGTTTATCGGGTGAAAATTTTCGTTTATTTCAGTTATCATTTTGTTTGCTAAACAAAACCCCTGTCCGAGATGATGTTTTGCATAATACACAACCTTTCAAAATATAAGAACAAAATATTCCTGTTTGTATTGTAAAAGAATATTTTCTTCCTGTCAAGGGCTTGGAGGCAATTTATGAATAAAATTCCCGAACGGCTTAGGTTATTGAGAAAAGGGAAGAAATTATATCAAAAAGATATGGTGAATTTATTAAATATAACAGAGCGACAATATAATAGTTACGAAGCAGGTAAGGTTGACCTTGGCGTGTCAAAGCTTATTTTTCTTGCGGATTATTTTGATGTGTCGCTGGATTATTTGGTGGGCAGGTCGGATAATTCGGGGAGGTTGTAATGCAAAATATAACCAAGGAAAAAGCCAACGCCTACAGCCCCCTTACTTTAGCTTTTTTAGGCGACGGATACTACGAGCTTTTGGTACGGCATAAAATTACCCTTTCTCATAATATGAGCGCGGGCAAGTTGCACCTTGCCGCGGTGGAAAAAGTCCGTGCATCCTATCAGGCGAGCGCCGCCGAAAGAATAGCGGAACTTTTGAGCCAAGAGGAAAAAGATATTTTCAGACGGGGCAGAAACGCCGTAGGAATAGTCCCGCGTTCGTCAAGTCCAGCCGAATACCGTAAAGCCACCGCGCTTGAAGCGGTTTTCGGCTGGTGGATGCTGATTGGCGAAACCGAACGCGCGGAAGAAATATTTGAGGTGATTTACAATTACGAAAATGAAAAAAACTAAAATTAAAAAAAATAAAAACCCCGGTCTTTTTTTGAAATGGACGGCGGATTTGGCAATTATTATTTTCGGTTCGGCGATTTACTCATTTGGTCTGCACTGCTTTATCGCGCCGGCTAATATTGCGCCCGGCGGCGTTACGGGGATTGCCACGATTATAAATTCGGTGGTAAACATCCCCGTGGGTACGTTGTACGGGCTTTTAAACCTGCCGCTGATTATAATGGGCTTTATCTTTTTGAGCAAGGGCATGATGGTTAAAACCATTATTTCAGTCTTTATTATAACCTTTGCCACCGACTTTGTTTTTGTTTCGGTTCCCATTTATGAGGGGGAGAAAATTCTTGCCGCGCTGTTCGGAGGCTTGCTGTTCGGGGTGGGGGTCGGCTTGATTTACATGCGCGAAGCCACCAGCGGCGGTATAGGTATAGTAAACCAGATGATTTATAAAAAATACCCCTTTTTCAGCATGGGGAAAATATCGCTAATGGCGGATGCGGTGGTAATCATTGCGTCTATGGCGGTGTTCCGCAGTGTTGAGGCGGGGCTTTTCGCCATTGTGGCGATTTACGTCAGCGGCAAGGTAATAGACACGCTGATGTACGGCGGGTTACAGGGCAAGCTGATGTTGGTTTTCTCGGACAAATATGAGGAGATTACCAAAAAAATCATCAGCGAACAACAAAGGGGCGTAACGCTCTTAGACGGCACGGGCGCGTATTCGGGAAAAGAGCGGAAGGTTATTTGTTGCGCCGCCCATAAAAATCAGCATGTTAAAATCAAGCGGATTGTCGGCGAGTGCGACCCTGCCGCCTTTATCGTAATAACCCACGCGGGCGAGGTTTTAGGGCATGGGTTTACGCCGAATAAGATTTCGTAAACACAAAGGACTTAACATGAAATTAATCATAAATGAACATGACGAAATACAGCCTTGGGTGTCATTTCTCGCGGTAGCGGCAGGTTCGGATTAGAGGGCGGTGTGGTTTGCACTTTAGTGATTATTTTGGGATTCGCCTTTACACGTTTTTGCATTAAAAAACCCGACGCGGAAAACACATGGACATTTGGCAGCGGACTGCCTATGCCATTTCGGAGGGGAAAACCCGTTATGTAGGGGCAGACCTTGTGCTTGCCTGAAAAACCCAGACCTTGGGCAAACACAAGGTCTGCTCTTACAATAAAGATATATCACATGATAAGCATTTTTTCATACATTCCATATTTATTTCAAAAGGAGCGAATTATTAATCATGTCAGGACATTCCAAATGGAGTACCATTAAACGCAAAAAAGGTGAGAAAGACGGTGCGCGGGCTAAAATTTTCACCAAAATATCCCGTGAAATAATCGTCTGTATAAAAGAAACAGGCAACGCTGACCCCGCCAATAACGGAAAACTGCGCGACCTGATTACCAAAGCTAAATCCAACAACATACCCAATGAAAATATAGAGCGGCTTTTAAAGAAAGCGGCGGGTGGTAACGAGAAAAATGATTATGAAGACTGCGTTTATGAGGGCTACGGTCCAAACGGCGTAGCGGTAATGGTCGAATGTCTTACCGATAACCGAAACCGCACGGCGGGAGAAGTTCGTCATTATTTCGATAAATACGGCGGCAACATGGGCGCGACCGGTTGCGTCAGTTTTATGTTTTCCCAAAAGGGCGTTGTGGTACTTGATAATGAGGATAAAGAAATCGACAGCGACGCGCTTATGGAGCATGTACTTGAGGCGGGTGGCGATGATTTTGAACTTGGCGGCGGCGAAAACACCGCCGTGGTTTACTGCCCACCCGAAAAAGCAATTACAGTCGGGGAAGAAATGAAAAAGCAGGGCTATACCGTGCTTTCGGCAGAGGCAGAGCAAATCCCCTCTACTTATACCAAGCTGACAGACGAGGAACATATAAAAAAGATGAATCTACTGCTCGAAATGCTGGAGGATTATGACGATGTACAGAATGTATGGCATAATTGGAATAACTGGGAATAAGAGTTTTATATTTATAACCCGTAAAGCCTTTCGGCGTTTTTATAAAAAATCAATTCTTTTACTTCTTCGGATAGCCCTAATTTCTCAATAAAAGCTAATTCCCCGGCAACGTCCCACATGGGGTAATCCGTGCCGAACAGAACCCTTTCCGCACCGAAAAGATTAATCAGGGCGTTGGCGCGGTCAGGGGAAAGCTCGTACAAAGAACTGCTGGTATCAACATATAAGTTATCCAATCCCGCAAGGCAATCCGCGTCTTCCCACACCGACCAACCGCCGAAATGTGCGCCAATTGCCGTCAACCCCGGGAAAAGGCGCAAAACCTCGGCAAGTCCCGCAGGATTTGAAAAATCATATCTTATATCCCCTGTATGGAACAATATAGGCATAACCCCCTCAGCCGCCCTGTATATTTTATAGGCTTCGGGGGCGTTTATATTGAATTTTTGAATGTCGGGGTGAAGCTTTATGCCTTTTAAACCTAAATCTTTCACTCTTGAAAGCTCGTCCGAAACTTCATTTTGGCTCATGTTGGGGTGCAAAGCGCAAAGCCCGATAAATTCGACCCCATTTGTATTGTTATCTAATCCGACGTTTGCGGCGGTATTGCAGGTCGAGGCGATAAAATCATTTATGATTTTAACCTGTTCAGAACTGGTCGCGACGGAACATATAACGCATTTTGAAACGTTATTTCTTTCGCAGATTTCAAGCAGTTTTCTGAGCGTGCCATCGTATTTTACAGGCATTTCGTAAAAGTCTGCAATGCCCTGTGATGCTTTTTCGGCTATTTTTTCGGGGTAGATATGAACGTGTGAGTCAATAATTTTCATAAAATTCCTTTATCTGATTCATTATTTAAAATCCATCGCGTAAACCATACAATCATTACTAATTATACATGATTCATTAACTTATAACTCGACCCTGCCCCACTTTCGATGATTCCGTCTATTTCAAGCTCCAGCAGATAATCCGAAAGCTCGTCCGCCATAAACCCCGATTTTTCGGCTAAAAAATCTACGGTCTTCGCGCCATCTTTCAAAAGCTCCGCAATCCTGCGGGTTTCTTCAGAAAGCTCAGACAAATCAGGCTCGGGCGGTTTTTGAGGGGTTATGTTAAACGGTTTTGTTTTGGGCGAATTTGCCGAAACCGAAGACTTCACCTTTATCGGTTTGTCTTCGCTGTAATCTTCATTAGTATGCCCATCTCCGTATTCAAGGTCGGGTTCAACGGGAGCAGACTTTATAAGATATTCGTTAAGTATATCGCCGTGGTCAAATACGGGAATCGCGCCGTCACGGAGATAGCCGATTACACCTCTGAAACGCGGATTGTAAATATCCGACGGAGGCAGACAAAAAATATCTCGGTTTTGATTAATCGCGTGGGCGGCTGTTATGTGACAGCCGCTTTTTTCGGCGGCTTCGATTAAAAGCACACCCCTTGAAAGCCCCGACATGATGCGGTTACGGTAATTGAAATAACCCCGCTCGCCTCTCTGAAAAGGCAAAAGCTCGGAAATAACAGCGCCTCCCGTATTTATGATTTCCTGCCTGAAAGGGGTTGAAAACCTCGGATAATCAACCATAAAACCGCAAGCCAAAACCCCTATGGTGCGCCCTTTTACTTCTACCGCTGCTGTGTGCGCGGTTTTGTCAATCCCTATCGCCATGCCGCTGACTATGGTTACCTTTTCGCGGGCTAACCTTGTGCAAAGCTTTTTAGTAATCTTAAAGCTGTAATCACAGGCGTTGCGTGTTCCGACGACGGCAAGGCAGAGTTCTTCACGTAGCAAATCCCCCGACACAAAAAGCAGAATCGGCGGGTTATATATATTTTTGAGGGCTACAGGATAATCCGCGTCTTCAAGCGTAACAATTCTGTAATGATTATTCGCACAGATTTGCATAATTTCCCGCGAGTTGTCAAGCGACGCGGTTTTAAGGGCGGCGGTTTCACTGCTTTTGAGAAAGCGGGGATTGCAGCCGTCGGTTTGAAACGCCTCATAAACCGCCTCGGCAGAGCCGTAATGTTTTATGAGCTGTACCGAGCGCGGATTTGCCGCCCCCATAAATTGTAAAAGCCATAAATAATATTGAGTCATTTTTATTTCCTTTCTGACGGGGGTTCAAAAAATTATGAAATCTGTAGGTTGTGTCTGCCCGAAATTTCATTAGCATCGTCCGCTTTTTCGGACGAACACAAGGTTCGCCCCTACCTTTTGAAGAAATGTTTCTAAAACACATCAGAACAACCAGCATCAGCGAAGACTTTGAACACCACACAAAAGAAATTGAAGAAAGGCTTATCGAAAGTATAAATAAGGAAGAAAAAAGCCTTCTTCTTGAATTAATAGAAGTGTATTTAGCGTTTGCTTAGAAACCCGTTCGCGGAAAACTTTCGGCAGAGTTTCCGAGGAGCTCTAATTATTTGTTATCCTCTTTCCTGATTTGCGACCTTTTGATTTTCCCGCTTATGGTTTTCGGTAACTCGTTCGCGAATTCGATTATTCGGGGGTATTTATACGGCGCGGTATTGTCGGTTACATGCCTTTGTAGTTCTTTGACAAGCTCATCACTGCCATTTGCTCCTTTTACAAGCACCACGGTGGCTTTAACCACCTGACCCCTGACAGGGTCGGGCGCGCCGGTTACGGCACATTCTAATACAAGCGGGTGGGTAATCAGTACGCTCTCGATTTCAAAAGGTCCTATACGATAACCCGAAGATTTTATAATATCATCGTTCCTGCCCACATACCAGTAATAGCCGTCTTCGTCTTTCCATGCAGTATCGCCTGTGTGATACATGCCGCCGTGCCAAACACTGTCGGTTAATTCCTCATTTTTGTGATAACCCTGAAAAAGTCCGTCAGTATCTGAACCGCGTTCGCATCTCAGAATAATTTCCCCAACCTCGCCAGCGGGAACGGGATTTCCGTCGTCGTCAACTATATCAACGTTGTAAAGGGGCATGGGCTTGCCCATAGAGCCGGGCTTGGGCTCCACGCCCGGCAGATTTGAAACAATGATTACAGTTTCGGTCTGACCGAATCCCTCCATCATTTTCTGCCCTGTGAATTCATACCAGCGCTCAAAAACTTCAGGGTTAAGCGCCTCTCCCGCCGTGCAGGAATATTCAAGAGCGGAAAGGTCGTAGTTTTTCACATCTTCCTGAATAAAAAACCTGTACATGGTCGGCGGCGCACAGAAAGCCGTAACCTTATATTTTGAAATAACGCCCAACATATCGGCGGGATTAAACCTTTCGTAGTCGTAAACAAAAATTGCCGTGCCTAAAATTAACTGCCCGTACATCTTACCCCACATAGCCTTAGCCCAGCCCGTATCCGCAATAGTGAGGTGAAGTCCGCCGTATCTGCCGTTCAGCCACATTGCGGTTTGGGTATGGGCAAGAGCGTAACGGTGGTTGTGCGTCACCATTTTGGGATAACCCGTCGTGCCTGATGTAAAATAAAGCAAAAGCATGTCAAGAGCATTTGTCGCAACGCGGGGGAAAACGTCCGACTGTTTTTCAAGCTCGGCGTCAAAATCCACCCAGCACATAGATTGACTACGTGCGTTGTCCGTAATATTTACCGCTCCAATTTCACCATCGACTAAAATTTTATTAATTAATACGCCGCCCGATTCCTTATCCGCGTCGTCAACCCGTTTGGCTACCTCTTCGTCTATTACGATAATATGCTTTATTTCCGCCTGTTCAAAGCGGTAAATATAGTCCTTAGCCGTTAATAAATGTGTAGCGGGAACAGCCACCGCGCCGATTTTTTCAAGTCCGAGCAAAACGAACCAAAAGCGGTAATTCCCTTTCAGTACAAGCTTGACCGTATCGCCTTTTTTTATGCCCATAGAAACAAACATATTTGCCGCTTTTGACGAATATTTCGATAAATCGGAATAGGAAAAAGAGCGTTCCTCCCCTTTTGCATTAACCCAGACCAAAGCCCGCAGGTCAGGTTCAAGCTCGGCGTATTTATCGACTATATCGTAGGCGAAGTTGAAGTTGTCGGGGCAGTTGATTTTGAATTTATTCAAAATACCGTTTTTGTCATAGCTTGTTTCTATATATTTTTTATAATAATCTTTAAGCATGTTTGCCTCCTATATTAATATTGCTAAAAATTCACAATCTGCGCCGCCGTAAGCAACCATGCCGTGCGGATTTGAGCTGTCGTAATAAATACAGTCGCCCTCTTCCAGAATCTCAGTTTTACCGCTAATCACAAACTTTAATTTACCTGAAATAATAAAATCCATTTCCTGCCCTGCGTGGCTTGAAAGCAAAACAGGCTGATTTTGCTCAATCTCGGAATAAACCGCCTTTACTAAAAGAGGCTCGGTTTTTTTATCCTTGAACAAATACGCTAAATGCCGATAAGCAAAGCCTGTCCGCCGTTCAATCGGCAAGCCTTCGCCGCGTCTGACAAGATTATATTTTTGCAGTCGGGGCTCAACGCCGGTCAAAAGCTCTATAAGCTCCACCCCAAGCGCATCGGCACAGTCGTTTAAGAATGACAACGAAAAGTCCTTTTCGCCGTTTTCAAGCGTTATATATTCGGCAAGGGGCGTTTTGGTCTTGTCCGCCATGGTTTCCGCTGTTATGTCAAGATATTCGCGAGTGGCTTTGAGGCGGGCGGAAACGTCTTTGATTTGGTAGTTCATGGTTTTCTCCTTATAAAGATAATTTTAAAGCTAATCGGGTAATCGTATATTTCAATATAATTATACGATTTTTAAGGGGCAAATGTCAAGGGGGGGCGGGGTGCTGTTAATAAAAAAAAGCGCCCCCTCGTATAATGGTACGAGGGGTGCATTTTTGAATAAGCCCAAACGTTTGAATTCGGCGGAAATAACCGCCTCTATAACAGCTTGCGCTAATCTTATTGCGAAAAATCTTTCGGACAATGAACTCGCCCTGCTTTCGGCTGTTTTTATGCAGCTTGCCGATACGCTTACTACAATTTCTGTGGTGAGGACAATAAACGCCCAAAACGCGGAAAAATGTAAAAACAGCGATAAAGGCAAAGGCGAAAAAAACAGTAATTAAATCGTAGTAGGGGCGAAAAGCTTTCTTATGTACGGCGTTTTCAGCATAACCACCGCTCCGATTACAGTGAAAATCAATTCGGGGAGCATATAAGCGCCGTTATAGCAAAGCGAATAAAAGACGGGACCCCAACCCTCCGGCGCCCATTGACCGAAGATGATGACTCCTGCAATAAAGTGGCATAAAAAGCGAAGCACCATTACCATAACAATACCGGCAATCTCGCCGATAAGCGGTTTTTTCCAATCTCTGAAAATTCCCGCTAACCCCAGTACCGTAAACGCTAATAAATAGTCAAGCGTAATAGTCCCGAAAATTGCTACCGGGGTTAAGCCCCAAGCGAACATCGTAAATTTGCTCAAGCCCAATTGTATGAGTGAATACAAAAACGACGTGCATAGCCCGACTTTAACCCCGCGCTTAATCGAAATAAGCACAATCGGGAGCATCGACAGCAGGGTTACAGAGCCGTCCATAGGCATGGTGAAAATTTTAATCATGCTGAGTACCGTTGCCAAAGCGAGCATAATGGCACATTCCACGAGGATTTGGGTTTTTTGATTTTTCATAGAAAAATTCCTTTCTTGTGCGGACGGGCTGACCCCGCCCTACATTTAAAATGACAAGGAAACACAAAAAAAAAGACGCATCGGGCGTCTTTTCGGTAATTGAGAAACTATTCCCCTACGGCGGCATTATCCGCATCAGGTTATAGGTCGAAACGTCAATCCGTTTCCTCTCAGCCGAAATATCAGCTCCCTGTATAAGGTAATTATAGCATGAATTTTTTATTGTGTCAAGGCTTGGCACTGCACCCAACGGTACAAAGTTTGAACCACCGCGCAATTTCCCACTTGCTTCAAGGATAGCAGGAATTTTGCCCGCGGTGGTTCACCGCTGCGGCTAAGAGGACTTGAACCTCCATGAGATTGCTCTCACAGCGACCTCAACGCTGCGTGTCTGCCAGTTCCACCATAGCCGCATATATGTGAACGCCTTTCGGCGTTGCACTCTTACTTAAATTAAAACCTATTATTGGATTATTCCATAATGGTTCTAAAGTCACTGCAAGGCAACATTTATGCCATTCCGCAATCTTGGCGTATAGATGAGAATTGCCGTGCAAAGATTATTTTATCATAAAATATCTTTTCTGTCAAGACTTTTTTTAGAGTTATTTTAAAAATACTGCCAATGCCGAACCTTTGAGTATAAATACGTTGACAAGTCGTCTTATTTATGTTATAATAAAATCACATTTAAACGCTTTGGCGTTTGGCGACCGAATATCGGGTGTGTTAAACGGTGTTTTGGATTTGGCGTTGCGCCGGAGTAAAAGAGAGGGCTTATTAATGAGAGTTTTGTCACAGTCGGAAATAGATGCCATACTTGCGGAACTTTTAATGAATCCGGCGGTATTGCCGGTTTCTCCGGCAGAAGGAGCGACGGCTGAAAATGAAAAAGCCGACGCGGAAAACCCGCCCCAGGAAAAGCAATGAATATAAATAATTTTTAACTTAAATTAAGCCCGCCGCAAGGCGGGTTAAAAACTTAAAGGGAGAAAAAAATGAAAATAAATCCTTTAATTCGCAAGGCTAATTATTATGAAACCGACCAAATGGGAATCATTCATCACTCAAATTATATACGTTGGTTTGAAGAAGCTCGTGTGGATTTTATGGAGCAAATCGGTTTCGGATATGAGAAATCGGTGCAGGCAGGGGTGGATTTTGCGCTGTTGGGGCTTTCCTGCGAATATAAGTCAATGGTGCGTTTTGCGGACACGGTGCGTATAGAAGCCCGTATAAGCGAATTGCAAAACGCCCAAATGACTATAGTTTATGAAATTACCGATGTAAAAACAGGCGTGCTTCGTACAACGGGAAGAACCTCTCACTGCTTTTTGGAGGCTACCAAAAAGCGCCCCATATCGCTTAAAAAAGCGTTGCCGGAATTATACGCGCTGTTTGAGCAAAGCATGATTTAGCTTACAGTAAGCGTTAATAAACCGTTCCTTTTGCCGTCAGCAAATCGGCGTAAGCTCCAGTGCGTTTACCCTTGGCGGAATTCCGGGAATTACCCCCGTATGCCTGATTACCACCTGTCTGCCGGGGCAGAAGAACCGCGCATCGCCCGAATCTACACGCAAAATCTGCCCGTTTAAATTATTCCGAACGATAAGAAAGTTAGATTCTCTGCGTAAAACCTGCGCCCGCATTTCCCTTGGTGCGATAATAGGCGGCGAGGCAATAAGCTGTATATTATTTGCAGTAATCTGCGGCGGAAAACTCATGGTCATGATTCCACTGTATGTAATTCTTATGCGGTCGCCGACGACGAATCGGCGGGTGTTGCGATACCGTACAATTACTTCTTCATGGTTTGCCTGGTTTCTTACGGTCAGAACTTGCGGGCTTATGTCGATTATGGTTGCGTTCATTATCATATAGTTATCCTCCGAAATGTAAGGTTTAATACATAATATGATAATGAGCGTTTTTTGTGAAAATCCGCTTTTTCAATAATTAAGTCTGTACCGCGTTCGGAATTTTTACGCAAACCTTAAACAAATCGCCGTCAATTTTTACTTTTAACTCGCCGTTCTGACAGCGCATAAGCGATGCGGCAATGTCTAAGCCTAAACCGCTTCCCTCGCTGTTTCGGGACAAATCCCCGCGCTTAAAACGTTCTGTGACCTCGTCCTCGGGAATATTAAGCTCCACCTTTGAAATGTTTTTAATTTCGATAAACACGTTATGAACGGCGTCTTCACCAACTTCAACGTATATCCGCGAATTTTCAAGGGAATATATAAGGGCGTTGGACAACAGGTTTTCAATTACCCTCCAAAGTAGTCGCCCGTCTGCACGTACCAATAATTTTTCCTGCGGTATATTCATTTTAACCTCTAAGTTCGACTGCTTGATTTGAGAATCAAATTCCGCAAGCGTCTGATGGAGCAGGGAATTGACCTCCACCGTTTCAAAATTAACGGTAATATTTCCGCTTGCCGCCTTTGCCGATTCAAAAAGGTCGTCGGTTAAAGTTTTCAGCCTGTCCGATTTCTGCGATATGATTTCGGTGTATTTTTTAATATTTTCATTGTCTGTTTCTTCGTTTTTCAGTAAATCCGCATAGGTAATAAGCGAAGTCAGGGGGGTTCTTATATCGTGGGAAACATTGACAATCAACTCGGTTTTAAGCCGCTCGGATTTCAGCCTGCGCTCAACCTCTTCATTCAGTCCCGCCGCGATTTCATTAATATCAGCCGCTAAAAGCGAGAATTCGGAAGTGTCTTTCAATTTGATTTTCTTCCCGAACATCTTTGGACTAAAAAAACCGGATTCAGAATCGCCTGACAGAACAATCCGCGTTTCAAAATTGCCGTTTTTTACCGCCTGTATGCCTACTTTAAGTGCGTAGAACGCGACCGTCTGCCTGTACGCTAAGAACAGTGCTAAAGGAATGGTTATAATACCTGCAAAAGGAATCATGGTCAAAACGCCTAAAATCGTTATGGCTATTACTGTTTTCGTCATAGGGTTTTTCCTCGAATACATAAAGCCTATGCCATTTCCTGCTTTTTTCAAACCTTTTATGATTAATACCGATAATTTATAAATCAGCGCGTTTTTAAAAATACTTTTGTTTTTAATATGCCGCACAACCGATAAAAGTAGCGCGTATTCAACCGCGAAAAATAAACCCAACACACCCAAATATACATATTTCATTATGGAACTTAAATACATTTCACGCATATCCCAAGAGAACACATAACCCGGGAGCGGGATAAGGCAGATAGCCCCTAACGTTATTTCGGTATATAATTTATCAATAAATGTCATTGATATACCAGGGGCGGAACTTTTTCTTCCCGCCGCGTAAACAAGATAAACCAAGCAAAGCAGATAAGCGGCAAGCAGACTTACGGCTAAAATAAGTAATTCTGCGGCGTTTTTATTCACATGGGCGAGTTCGGCATTTTTCTCAATGATAAAATTTTCGTCAATTGCGACAATGTATTTCACGGGTATATGGTTATCATGTTGATATTCCCGTTCGCTGACATAGCGGTTATTTTGCTTTATTTGGTCATAACTAAAAGCATTTTTCTTAAAAACCGTCTCGCCGGATTCAAAATAATAAGCGGTGATTGTTTCAATTTCATTTATTTTGGCAAGCAGATTTTCAGGAGTATTTTGCGTGTGTCTGTTTTCAAGATTTGTTATGTCGTTTGCAAAATCCCGTTCAAAGGCTTCGAGTGCCATTTCTTCCGTGATAGCGGCTCTGTACTCGTTTGCTAATTTTTCTCTTATTTCGTATTCATAGTTGTAAAATATGCTTTGTTTAATTTCTTCAAGTCGGATTTGGTACTGCTCTTCTCCTTCTTCCACAGTAGGTTCTTCTCGTTCATACAAATAAATTTCCGATTCAATTTCTCTCGCATAATCGCGGTCAAACACTTCCCAAAGCACTTCATGGGTGAGTTCGTTTTGGATATACTCGTTTAGTAAACTGTCCTTTATCTGTTCTTCATTCTCTTCAAACAGCTTTTGCTTATCGGTTTCAAAATCAGTGTTAAGACTTTCTGCTAATTTAAAAAAGTTATTTTGTATTATCCAATCCTCATATAATTGATATGAATAAGTTTCGGTATAGTCATTTTTACCTATGTCCATACTGTTCCAATCCCAAACGGGCGAATCTGCGGATTCAAACAGCGCGACTAAAGCTGCGAGCGAAAGTGCAATTAACATAATAAACGCCGTCGCTTTTAATACGGGAGAAAACCGCAGGCGTTTTGAGCCGCCGTTTAATGAAAGATTTTCGTTTTTGCCGTTTTTTAAAACGGCGGACTGTTCTTCGCCGTTACGGCGTTTTTTCAATTTTGTAGCCAATTCCCCATACCACCTTTAAATATTTTGGTTCTTTCGGATTTATTTCGATTTTTTCCCTTATGCCGCGGATATGAACCGCAATTGTATTTTCGGCGTTGTAAGAATCTTCGTTCCATACCGCTTCATAAATTTCGTCAATCGAGAAAACCCTGCCTTTGTTTTTAATGAGTAAAAGTAAAATTTTGTACTGCAACGGCGTTAGTTTTACCTCTCTGCCGTCAACCGATACGATTTTGCAGTCATCGTCAACCATAAGCCCGCCGCTTTTATAAACCCCCGACTTTATTTCGGTACAGCCGAGTTCGGTATATCGTCTTAGCTGAGAGCTGACCCTCGCGAGCAGTTCGAGCGGGTTAAACGGCTTTGTGACATAATCGTCCGCCCCCATCTGCAAACCGAGAATTTTGTCGGTGTCCTCTGATTTCGCCGACAGCATAATAATCGGAATGTTTTGCTTTTCGCGAATTTTCAGCGTGGCGGCTATACCGTCAAGCTTTGGCATCATGACGTCCATGATAATCAGGTGCAGTTCTTCATTTTCAATTTTGCTGATAGCTTCAAGTCCGTTATAAGCCTTAACCGTTTCGTACCCCGAAGATTTTAAGTAGATTTCTATTGCGTCTACTATTTCCTTGTCGTCGTCGCAAATCAGTATTTTCACATTTTTCCTCCGTTTGTTTTTAGAGTCCAAGTTAATTAACTGTATATTATAATAACACAAACTTCTTAAAAATCAATAGCTGTAAATATTAAGATTTTATGAAGAATTTCGTGCCGAATCCCGCCAAAAAACCGTATCTTCTCCTTTTGGAGTTGATACGGTTTTCATAAACCGAATAGGTTACGTTAATTTCCAAATAAACTCAGCATGACCCCTGCCGCTACCGCCGAGCCGATTACACCCGCCACATTTGGTCCCATAGCGTGCATAAGCAGATGGTTTGACGGGTCGGTTTCCTGCCCTACTTTTTGTGAAACCCGCGCCGCCATTGGAACAGCCGACACGCCTGCCGAGCCGATTAGCGGATTTATTTTTTTCCCGCCCAAAACATACATCAGCTTTCCGAAAAGCACTCCTACCGCCGTTCCCGCCACGAACGCCGCTAACCCTAAGCCTATAATAAGAAGGGTATTTAAATTAAGGAAATTCGCCGCCGTAGCCGTCCCGCCGACCGTTACGCCGAGCATTATTACAACGATGTTCATAAGCTCGTTTTGGGCGGTTTTTACAAGGCGGTCAACCATTCCACTTTCTTTAAGTAAGTTACCCATCATCAGCATACCGACTAATGCCAAAGCGTCGGGAATTATAAACCCTACTATAGCCGTAACCACAATCGGAAAGATGATTTTTTCCTTTTTTGAAACGGGGCGAAGTTGCCGCATTTTAACAGCGCGCTCTTTTGGGGTGGTTAAAAGCCGCATTACAGGCGGCTGTATTACAGGCACAAGCGCCATGTAAGAATACGCCGCTACAGCTATAGGTCCGAGCATTTCGGGTGCTAATCTTGTGGTCAGCCATATTGCCGTAGGACCGTCCGCACCGCCTATAATCGAAATTGACGCCGCCTCGTTCATTGAAAAGCCCAAAAGGCTTGCCCCCAAAAACGTAATGAATATTCCCGCCTGTGCCGCTGCGCCGAGCAAAAAACTAAAAGGGTTTGCAATAAGCGGTCCGAAGTCGGTCATACTTCCGATTCCGAGGAAAATCAAAAGCGGGAAAATCTGCAATTTTAAGCCGAGGTATAATATGTCAAGCAGTCCGCCCTCACTCAAAACCTGTCCGAAATTAACCTCTTTTTCGGCGAAGAATTCAGGGTGAAACATGCCGCCGCCGGGTATATTTGTCAGCATCATGCCGAAAGCAATCGGTAATAACAAAAGCGGCTCATAGCCTTTAACGATTGCCAAATACATAAGTACAAAAGATATGCCGAGCATTACAAACTGTAAAGGCTCAACTCCCGAAAAAACCGAGTTTTCCCACAAGCCGACTATTGTATCAATAAAAACCTGCATAAGACTCCGCCCTTTCTTATGACAATTTCAAAACTCACCTCGGAAAAGGGCGCATACTTTCGCTTACGCCCGCCCCGCCCCACCGGGAGCGGTACTCCGGCTTTTGTGTTTCACGTTTTCGCAGGCTAATAATTTTTGCGTTTTTCCCGCTTGCCTCACTATATGCCCGAACCGCCGCCGCAATGACCGCGACTATTTCAGCCGTCGGTTTTAAATCTTCTGTAGAATGGGGGGATTTTAGCGTCCCGTTTAACGGAACCCTGCCGCCTGTAGAGGGGCTTGAATTTGCCGAAGACGGTTTGCCGACTGAAATTTCAGGCGCTGACATTATTTTCAGCGGCTCTTTTTTTACGGGTATAGGCTTTGCTTTTTTATTTGTATTAAAAAGCTTTCCCATTAAAATCATTAAAACGATTAAAAACAATAATACTATAAACACGACGGCGATTCCCGTAAGTACTATGGAAAATATTTGCATAAAAATACCTCTGTACTCAAATATTATGCGACATAACAGCGAAATTAGGCTTGTCGCCGTAGCCCACGACCAATTCAAACGGTATGTCCCGCACAGTTATCGGCAGGACGAAAATCTGCTTGTCAGCGGCTATGGTCACGAATTTATAAACAATGGGGGAATCGACTAAAAGAACGTTTTTCTCGGTCATAATCAGGCATTGAAAAACATTGGAAATACAATCGAGGAAAGCACAAAGCGCACTGTAACGCGTATCTTTGCGGTGAGTATGCGGAAAAAGATTCTCCATGCCGTCGTTCATATTATGTAAGGTAGATTTTTCCCCGCATATTCCGAGGAAATAGCGGCGCGTGTCGGTCACCACCTTTTGGATTGCCACGCGCTGGGCAAAATAACTTCTGACGGGCTTCGCCATACCGAACTTTATGTTAGCACCGACAAAACGCAAAATATATTTCAGTGCGATATTCATATATTCATTGGTGAAATTCTCCCCTGTATTAATATGCGTTCCGAGAATAATATCAAAATCATGCTTTAGGCGGCGGGAAACTCCGGGGCTGTTAAGCGCGTAATAATTACGCATTTTTTCAAGCAAATGCGCCACCATATCAGGTGTAATGATTCCCTCCACAATAAGCTGGTCAAAAAAAGCAGTGTTCAAGATTTCCTGCTTTCTTACGGTGAATTTGAACTGTTCCTCATCCACTCCGCCGTATTCAAAAGCTAAGTCGCCAAGCTTCTCGTCGATAGCGTGTTGCAAAAGTTTAATCAAAGCCATCTGATTTTCACCGAGAAAGCTGCTGGCGTCGTCCGCTATTTTGACAAAGTTTGCGTTAATCACGTTCTGGCGCGTCATGATTTCCTTTAACTTTTCAGTACTCATGAGCCCTTCCTGAACAAAATACTTTCCCGCAAAATAATCAATCATGTATAACCTCCTGCACGAATTAAAAATTTATGAAATCTTTATTTTATGAATTATATCAAGGTAATTATAGTGCGCGGTTAAATCATTTTCTATTGAGTTTTGGTTTAGCGCCTCTCCGAAAATGTAATAAATTTTCCTTTGATACACAGGAACGCATACCGCGCTGTCGAGAACCGCTTCAAAAGCAATTCTGTAAAGCTCTAAGTTCAAAGAAGCTTCAGCCCCTGCTATTCTGCGGTCAAGTTCGCTATCATAATCATCGTCATAATCGCCTGAGAGTCCGAAGATGTTATAAGCGCCGCCGCTTGAAAAGGTTTTGCTTAAATCAGGCGTAACCGCCGCCCCGGAATCGGGGCTAATCCAAGCGGCGCACCACATGTCGGCGTCTCCGTTTATTACAGCGCGGAACATTTCACCCTGTGACGAAACGTCCCTGATTACAAGGTTAATTCCAAGCGAACGCAGGGTTTCCGACGCCATTGTTAAAAGCAGGTAGGAAGGATGTCTGCCCTCGCCGCCGCCGGTAATATATATTTCATAGCGGCTTGAAAGCCCGTCGGGAAATTCGTCGATGGCTGTACGGCTTGAGTTAAGCTCGCATCCCGCCGCCTCAAAAAAGCCGAGAGCGGCTCTTTTGGCGGCTTCAAGCCGTCTCGCTTCACCCATGTCGTCAGAATAAATTTCAGACCCTTTTACGTCAACCGAAAACGCTGTCCTATAGTCCGAATCGTCCCGGCGCGGCGCGGCAAAAGATAACCCCGAAACAGGATATTCGGCGATTTCAGATGTTTCCCCATAGAAATCCCTTACCGAAATATCACGGTATGCGGCAAATACAGTTGCGATTCCTTTACGGAAATTAACGCTCTCACTGCTCATGGTTTCACCGTCAACATTCACCTGTTCGGCGTTAATGCCTATATAGCCGAGCGCATCAAAGAAAGCCTCTCGCTTGAATACTCCGAGGTTTTCCAAATCTGAAGAATTATAAAATTTAAGTTCGTCCGCTCCCCCTTTATTCGCCAAAACAGCCGCTATATCATGAACCCCTGCCGCTACTCCGTAAATAAAGTCGTCGTCGGCTGTTTGCCTGAAACTTAAATATGGTGTTTCAGGCGCGCCTTTGTAGTAAAGGGGATTTGCCTCAAATTCTATCACGGTTTGATTGAAAGCTATTATTTTATACGCCCCTGCGCCTATTGGATATCCGTTTTTTTCTCGTATTGCCGAAAGATTGCCCCTTGTAAATCCGAAATCATTGCCGTTGTAATTATATAACGCTAAATCGCCGTAGTAATGAAGCGGCGCAACGGGTATTACAAAGGAGTAAACAGCCGACGGCACATGCCCGTCAAGTATAACCTCGACCCCGTAATCCCCTGTTTTTTTGATGCCGCTTATTCTTGACACACCGTTATTTTCGGTGTCGGAGGCGGCTGATTCGGCAATGAAAATACGAACCGCCTCTTTTAAAGGGTCATCGTTCCCGCCGATTCGCTCGGCGTTTATATAAGCCATAAGGTCACCGTCATAAAGTTCGTAAAATTCATCAAAAAAATCTTCAATCGTCGGGAATACGGTTGATAAATCCCATTCTTTACCCGAAATCGAGGTGAAAGCTCCGTAAACCGCTTGATTTCCTTCCGTTTCGGGAACAACTACAGTAAAATCGGCTACCCTCCATACCATCATAGCAAGCGCCACCTGTAGCCATTCCGTAGAATAGACGTCACCCTCGCCTATAACATGAGCGTAATCACCGTAGTTTATGACGCAGTAATCCACGATTGACTGAACGTGAGCAAGCCAGGCTTGCCTGTAACATTCATAGAACAACCTGTACTGCTCCTCCGAAAAATATCCAATCGCCTCAAGATATTCAAACTCTTCGCTGTCCCCGTCATAATAAGGTCCGTAGTCAAGGCAGTCGGCGGCGACTTCGGTGTATTTATCGTATATTTCCCTGTCGGCGTTGGTTCTGTAATAATCAATTCCCGCGATTGGCAAGCCGGAAAGCCCTGCATTTCCGTTATAATCGGCGTCGCATAATACGTACAGCGTAAAAATCAAGTCGTCAGCCGTAAGACCTGTACCATCGCTGAAAGAAACGTCGTTTCTGAGGTTAAAGCTTAAAACTGTGGTATTATTCTCGGTTAAGCTTATATCTGTATCCGCGATTCCGCTGTATTCATAATCCGCGCCGTTAAAGCGTTTGGTTTCGCCCTGTGCGGCTTTTGCTACTACCTCGCCCCGCCTGTCAAGGGTGACGAGGGGGACGTTAATCACGCTCATAACGGCGTTGTCGCCGTCACTGCCCGGAAAAAAAGGCGAAAAGCCGCCGGTTATGCCCGGTACGGCAATGGTTATTTTATTACCGGGACTGACTTCGGAGTTAGAATCCTCATTTTCGGCATTATTGCCGTTAATATCAGCGGTACTGCAGGCGGAAAACAGAAAAACCGCCACCATTAAACACAAAAGCAGAGAAGCTCTCTTTTTTTTATTATACTTCATTTATAAGCCTTTCTTTGTAAATGCAGTCTTTAGGTACTATTATATTATTATACTTGATTTTTTCAAAAAAATCAAGTAGTGACATTAAAACCATTAAATTCGCAGACATTTGACAATAAACGTCAAACGTGATAAAATTAAATTTAGAATCCGGATTCAATACCGTTCAACGCCCATATTCGGGGATGCCGCGCTTGTGACAGCGCACTCCCTGTTATCCGATAAACATCGATTCTAATTTAGAAAGGCGGGCTCAATAAATGGCACTTTCCTGTCCCAAATGTGGAGAAGAACTTTCCGGCACGGCTACTATATGCGAAAACTGCGGTACTGAATTTGATTTTGATTTCGATAAAGTCTTGGTTGACGCCGACGAATTATCGGGCGAGCAGATGAGCGCCTTTGAGTCGGGGAAACCCATTGAATTCGCAAGTGGTGAGGCGGGCGAATTTTCGGAGGAGGCTTTAAGCGGTATTTCCGCTATGGATGATATGCAACTTGACGAACTGCTCGACCAAGAAGCGGAAGACGAGACCGAGGATATTTTGATTCAGGAGGGCATAAAAGAGGTTAAAGGCTTTTATCTGCCGCGTCCTGTCAAGAAAATTTTAGTGTTGCTTATACTTTTGGGAATAGGGTTTGGCTTGGGTTTCGGTCTTAATATTTTTTTAGAACGCGGCATGTTCGATATATCCTTAAACCAAACGGGCTACAGAGCCGTAAATGTGATTGTCGAGGAGCTTTCAGAGGGTCTCAAATTTAAAGCCTACGATATTTATATAAAGCAGGACGCTCAAATCACCGAATGTATTGTTTTCGGAGTAACATATACAGAAGTGAATGATTATTCCGAGACCTACTATCGGCTCTTATTTAATAACAGCAATCCATCCGATGTAACGATTTTCCCTCCTTTTGACCGTGAACGTCATAACGCCCTGCGGCAAGGCACGGACAGGGAGCGAATCAGAGCGGATATAATGATGAATAATTACGAGAGCTTTTTGCGCTCGGTAAATGAAATCAATTCGGGCAATCCCCGCTGGTTACATGCAAGTGCAGAGCATATAAATATGAGACTGCTCAAAGAAAGTTATCCAAGCCTTTGGAGCAGGATTTTCAGTTCCGATGAAGATAAAGACGGGGAAGAAACCGTTGACTCCGACTCGGAAAGCCGAGAAGTTAATGAAGAAAACGAAGAAAACGAAGAAAACGAAGAAAATGAAGAAAATAAAGAAAATAAAGAAAATAATGCAGGGAACGATGAATAACCGTTCCCTACATTTTTTGTGCGGGCATTGCCGCTATTGTCCGTATTTCATCTTGACCTGATTGATTTGCTGCTGTTCGGCTTGCTGTTGGGGATACCAGCCGCTTTGTTGCATAGCCGCAAAAATCCTGTGTTGCATGGCAAGCGAATCGTTAAGGTTGCACTTAAACTGATTGTGCAGCCCTTCGGTTGACGATTCCTGAGTAGCGTAATGGTACATGCTTGTCAGCGTTTTTGACGTAAGCAAAACATCTTCGATATATTCTTTGTCGGTCATAGCTTTTGGTGTTGGTGCAGGCATATAAAACTCCTTTCGTTCATGAAAATTAAACAACGTAAAAATCGTTGGCTACAGCTGGTTGATTAAGCGGTCGAAATGCGTACAGTGCTGCTGTGCCAGCCCTGACAGCATATTTTTTAACTGCGGGTTTTGCACCTTATTTGAATAATCGGTGCATTTGGTTTGAAGCTGACGCTCCATTCCGAGAGAATCTTCAAGGTACAATAACTCTTTAGGCGTCATTTTATCAGTCCTTTCATTGTTTTATGGAAATATTGTTTACCGAATTTGGTTTTTTATGCAAGAACATGGTTTGACTTTTATCCGTGCCGGCTAAATAAACAAATCCCGCGACCTTACGGCAACGGGATTTTGCATTTTTCGATTGCAATTATTATTTTATTATGCTATACTATATCGAAAGAAAAAGTTTCCGAATCTGGAAAGGAACGTAAAATGTCCGATAAAAAAGAAAGCATAAAACAAATTGCCGACAACCGCTCCGCCCGCCACGAGTACTTTATAATTGAGCGGTTGGAGGCGGGAATCGAGCTTTTCGGTACTGAAGTAAAATCAATCCGCGCCGGCAATGTGAATCTTAAAGAAGCTTGGGTTGACATAAAAGGCGGGGAAGCATTCGTTGTTTCCATGCACGTTTCCCCTTATGAAAAGGGTAATATATTTAACCGCGACCCTTTGCGCCGCCGCCGTCTGCTTTTGCACAAGCGCGAAATAAACAAGCTTTACGCCGAAATCAAGCAGAGCGGGCTTACGCTGATTCCCCTGTCGCTTTACCTAAAGGGCAGTCGGGTTAAGGTTCAGGTCGGCTTGTGCAAGGGGAAAAAACTTTACGACAAACGCGAGAGCATAGCCAAGCGTGACGCCGAACGCCGCACTAAACGGGAAACAGGACGGAATTTAAAATAAGTCGCGGGACTGCGACCCCGTTACATTAAAATATTTACGGATATTTTCGAGCCGCACTTGATATTCAGAATGGTGCGGCTTGATTATTTTTTGCTTGACAATAATTTCCGCCTGTGATAAAATGTAATTTATGTGATTTTAACCACACTTCGTTAAAAAACAACAATATTTAATATATTAGGAGAATAAGCGCAAATGAAAAAAATTATTGCCCTGGTAGGTTCTTTGGCATTAATGTTGTCTCTGACTTCCTGTGGTGCAGACCTTAATTCTGATTCCGCTCGCTCGGGCGAAAGGGTCTATATTTTAAAAATGTCAACCCAGATTAACGAGTCGCATCCCCTCATGGAAGGCTTGGAGCAGTGGGCGAAAAACGTGGAAGAAAGAACCGACGGCGGGCTGATGATTGAAATTTTTCCCTCGGGGCAGTTCGGCTACGATGAAGACGTTATAGAGCAAGCAATTTTGGGTGCTAATGTCGCGGTACTGACCGACGGCGCACGCATGTCCAACTATGTGCATGAATTGGGTATTATTAACATGCCGTATATTGTCGATAATTACGACGAGGCTCTCAAAATAACGGGCAGTAGTTTATTCGCCGAATGGGAAGAGCAGTTAGCTGAAGAAGACGGTCTGAGGATTTTAAGTTTTAACTGGTACGACAGCGCTCGTCATATTTTAACAAACACTCCCGTAAGAACCCCCGCCGACCTAAAAGGACTTAGGCTTCGCACTCCCGGCGCGCCTGTTTGGATTACTACTGTTGAAACTTTAGGGGCGACACCCATTGCAATGGGATGGGGAGATGCTTATAATGCGTTGCAAATCGGCGCAATTGAGGGCGTCGGCGCTCAACATACCGCAAGTTACGGTGCGCGTATGTTTGAAGTTACCAAGTATATAAATAAAACCGCGCACATCCATCTTATAAACGGCATTGTTGTTGGGGAAAAATGGTTTCAATCCCTACCTGAAGAATATCAGGAAATTCTCATGGAGGAATGTAGGTCTGCCGCCGCCGAAAATGCCCGCTATGTTGAAAGCATAGCCGATGATTACGAGCAGAAAATGGTAGATAACGGCATGGAAGTTATAGAAGTTGATATTGAAGCTTTTAAAGCCTCCACTGAATCGGCTTATGAAATATTGGAGTTTGCCGAGTTACGTGAGCAACTATATGCCGAAACGGGCTTGAAATTTTAAAAAAGGAGAAATGAATTTTGGAATTGTTTAAAAAGTTTTACCGCCTGTTTTGCAGGCTTGAGGAATTAATCGTTGCTCTGTTCATTTTCGCCATAACCATGTTGGTTTTTGCATCGGCGATTTTCCGGACTATAAACCACCCGATTAACTGGGCGCAGGATTTATCGCTTTTACTGTTTGCCTGGGTGGTGTTTTTGAGCGGCGACGTGGCGTTGCGGCGCTCGGATTTTTTAAGGGTTGATATTTTAATTACTAAATTTCCATTAAAACTGCAAAATTTTTTATATTATTTATGGTATATAATACCAATAGTATTCCTCGGCATGTTAGTAAGTTACGGCATACCGCTTGCCGTATACAACGTCAAAAGACCGTTTCAAACTTTAGGTATCAGCTATTCCTGGGCGACCATGAGCGTACCTGTGGGCTCGGCACTGATGATTATTACTATTGTAATTAAGCTTGTTTCACGTTTAAAGGGCGGAAAAGTCGAGCAGGCAACAGAGGAGGCTATTTAGTTTGAAAAAAAGAAGAAGTATAAGAGGAAAAATATTTTTGATAAGGGAGGGCATATAAAATGGGATTAGTTTTTATTATATTTTTAGCACTGTTACTTCTCGGAATGCCCGCCGCTTTTGCAATCGGGGTATCGGGCGCGATTTTTTTCATTACCACGCCCGACCTTCCTCTTGCCATAATGGTCCAAAAGGCGCTGGCTCCGACCCAAAGCTTTAATATGCTTGCAGTTCCTTTGTTCGTATTCGCGGGCAACCTTATGAACAACACCGGAATAACCACGCGGCTTATAAAGCTTGCCAATATCCTGACGGGTCGGATGTACGGCAACTTGGCGCAGACCTCCTGTATGCTTTCGGTACTTATGGGGGGGGTATCAGGCTCTGCAAACGCCGACGCCGCTATGGCAAGCCGTATATTCGCTCCCGCCATGAAAGAAAAAGGTTACTCCATGTCTTACGGTGCGGCAGTAAACGGGTATACCTCTTTAATTGTGGCGACTATACCTCCGAGCATGGGACTTATAATTTACGGCTCGGTGGGCGAGGTTTCAATCGGGCGTTTGTTTATTGCGGGATTTGTGCCTGCTGCATTATTGGCTATTGCTTTCATGTTCACCATACGCCAAACCGCTAAAAAGCGCGGCTACCTCCCCGAGCGCACTACCGCCGTCCCTCCGCACGAGGTCGGCAAGGCGCTTTTGGACAGTGTGTGGGCGTTGCTTTTTCCGGTTATACTTATAGTCGGCATACGTTTCGGCATTTTTACACCGTCTGAATCGGGGGCGTTCGCCTGCGTTTACGCCATATTCGTGGGGGCGGTAATTTACAAGGAACTGAGCCTTAAAAAATTTAAGGAGACCCTTAAAAATACTGCCGGAGATATAGGTGTTATAATGATGCTTGTGGCGCTTTCGGGCATATTCGGTTACGGAATTGTTTACGACCGCGTACCGCAGGCTTTAGCGGCTTTCCTTATGGGAATAACCGCTAATAAGTTTTTGTTGCTCGGAATAATCATATTAATGTTAGTATTAGTCGGAACCTGCATAGAAACCACCGTAATCGCGCTTTTGATGACCCCGATTCTTCTCCCTGTCGTCACCTCGGTGGGGGTAGACCCCGTGCAGTTCGGACTTATTATGATGACGGTGGTAACAATGGGCATCATGACCCCGCCTATGGGGATTGCGCTGTTTACAACCTCCAGTCTTATGGGCTGTAAGCCGGAGCAAACCGCCAAGGACTCAATACCGTTCCTTATAGCCACGCTCTTGGTGGTGGCGATTTGTGTTTTCTTTGAGGATTTAGTGTTGTTTTTACCGAATTTGGTGTTTGGGTAAGCTGTATTTCGGTAAATATAGTCGTTCAATTTTAAGTTAAAGGACAATACCGCCCACTGAAACGGGCGGTATTTATTATTATTTTATGATAAAATCGTATAAATAAAAAAAATTTTAAAAACCTATTGACAATGTCTCTAAAAAATGTTAAACTACTCTTAGCGCGTTAGCACTCTTATGCCGTGAGTGCTAACACTCCGAAACAACGAGTGCTAAAGCTATTGGTGAGGAGTCCCGCATGGAACGAACTTTTAAAATCTTCGAGGCTATAGTTGACGAATATATACGCACGGGTGAACCCGTAAGCTCCAACGCGGTTAGGGGCAAGCTCGGCTTTCCCGTTTCCAGTGCCACTATTCGCAACGAGATGGCTTCGCTGGAGGCAAGGGGGTATCTTGACCATCCGCATACCTCGGCAGGTCGGATTCCCACGGTTAAGGGTTATCGCTTTTACATTGAGCGCATGATGAGCGATTCTCCGGGAGCGCTTTCCGAGAATGAGAAAGAAGAAATCGACCGATTTTTCCGCAACATAGGAAACGGAGACGATGAAGTCATAATCGAGAGTGCGTCTCATGCCCTTGCTGAACTCACCAACTGCGCCATAGTATCAACGAATATGACCGCACGGTTTTCGGTTATTACCAAGGTTGAGTTGATTCCCACGGGCAGAAGAGTATATGTGTTGCTTTTGATTACGTCGGAGGGGAATATAAAAAACCGTGTTTGCCGTTTAAGCTTTGACCTGACGGCAGAGCAGATGGAATTTTTCACCGAATTTCTCAACCAAAATTTGTCGGGCTTAAATATCGGCAATATTTCAGAGGAATATATAGACGGTTTAGCGGCGGCGCTTGGTAGCTATATGATGACCCTTTCGCCGCTTTTGAAAGCCGTGGCGGAGCTTTCAAAAGAGCTTTCGGAAAAACGGGTTTTGTTAAAGGGTGAAACTAATTTAATCGCCCGCGAGGAACTTCATAAGAACGAAATCATATCGCTTTTAGAAAGCAGGAATGAGTTTTCGGAGCTTTTAGACACCGCTTTTTCGGGAATCAACGTTATGCTCGGTAAGGAAAAGGATACCTTTGTTATAGAAAATTCGAGCATTATAACCGGCAGTTTCAAAAAAGACGGTAATCAGGCGGGCTCATTCGGAGTAATCGGACCTATGCGTTTAGATTATAAAAAAATAATCCCGTATATAGAATATTTTGCGGATAAGGTTACAAATATGCTGTCAATTTCCGACGCGGAGGAGCATATAAACAAAGAGGACGAAAAAGGAGGCGGATAATCTTGGACAAATCAGAAAAAAAAGCAAACCCGAATAGTGTTGACAATGTAAAAGAGGCGGAAGAAGTTCTTCCGGCAGAGGAACAGGACGAAAACGAGGTTTCAGTTATCGAAGGGGAGTCTTCAACTCAGGAATCTAAGTCAAAACAAAATGAAATCGAAATGCTGAAAGACCAGATTTTGCGTACAATGGCGGAATATGACAATTTCCGTAAGCGTATCGCGAGGGAGCGGATTGAATTAGAGCCGGACATTACCGCTAAGGTGATTACCGAGTTTTTACCGGTGCTTGACAATTTGGAGCGGGCATTGCAAGCTGAATGTGCCGACGCGAATTATAAAAAAGGCATTGAGATGATTCATTCGAGCTTTCTTGAAACGCTTAAAAAACTTGGCACTGAGGAAATTGATACTACAGGAGAATTCAACCCCGTTTATCATCAGGCGGTGCAAAAGGTAAACGACGAGAATTTTGATTCAGGCAAAATAACGCAAACTTTCCAAAAAGGTTATAAAATAGGCGAAAAGATTATACGTTTCGCTATGGTAGCAGTCAATGAATAATGCAGTGAACAATTTTACTGCGGAACCATCGAAAGGAGAAAAATAAAATGGCAAAAATGATAGGAATTGACCTCGGCACAACTAACTCATGCGTATCGGTAATCGAGGGCGGTGAAGCCACCGTAATTACCAACAGCGAGGGTTCAAGAACAACCCCCTCTGTAGTGGCGTTCACAAAAGACGGCGAAAGACTTGTAGGTCAGCTTGCCAAAAACCAGTCGGTGACAAACCCCGACAAAACCGTTATGTCTATTAAGCGCCACATGGGTAGCGACCACAAGGTAGACATTGACGGCAAAAAATACACCCCGCAGGAAATTTCCGCAATGACCCTGCAAAAACTTAAAGCAGACGCGGAAAGCTACCTCGGTGAAAAGGTAAACGACGCGGTTATAACCGTACCCGCATACTTCACCGACTCCCAACGTCAGGCGACTAAGGACGCGGGACAAATCGCAGGCTTAAACGTACACAGGATTATAAACGAGCCGACGGCGGCGGCGCTTGCTTACGGTATAGATAAAGAAAACGAACAGAAAATCATAGTCTATGACCTTGGCGGCGGAACATTTGACGTTTCGATTATCGAAATAGGCGACGGCGTTCAGGAGGTTTTGGCGACAGCCGGTAATAACCTGCTCGGCGGCGACGATTTTGACCAGAGAATTATGGATTTCCTGATTGCGGAATTTAAAAAGTCCGACGGCGTGGATTTAGGCAAAGACAAATTCGCAATGCAAAGACTTAAAGATGAATCCGAAAAGGCAAAAATAACCCTATCGGGCGCGGCGACCGTAGATGTAAATATACCCTACATTACAGCCGACGCTTCCGGTCCTAAGCACATGAACGTTACCCTTACAAGGGCAAAATTCAACGAGCTTACCGCTGACTTAGTGGAAAAAACCATGATTCCCCTGCGTCAAGCCGTTTCCGATTCAGGACTTAAAACAAGCGATATTGATAAAATTTTGCTTGTGGGCGGCTCTACGAGAATCCCTGCCGTTCAGGACGCTGTAAAAAGTTTTATCGGAAAAGAGCCTTTTAAGGGCATAAACCCCGACGAGTGCGTGGCTATGGGCGCGGCAATTCAGGCGGGCGTGCTGAACAAAGAAGTCACGGGGCTTTTGCTCCTTGATGTTACGCCCCTTTCACTCGGTATAGAAACAGCAGGCGGCGTTTGCACCCGCATGATTGAGCGCAACACCACCATTCCGACAAAGAAATCTCAGATTTACTCGACTTATTCGGACAATCAGCCGAGCGTGGACATAAATATTCTGCAAGGCGAGCGCGATTTCGCAAAAGATAACAAGTCAATCGGCTTGTTCAGGCTTGACGGCATTGCTCCCGCGCCGAGAGGCGTGCCGCAAATTGAGGTAACTTTCGACATTGACGCAAACGGGATTGTAAACGTTACCGCCAAAGACCTCGGAACGGGCAAATCGCAGAACATTTCCATCACCGCCTCTTCCAATATGAGCAAGGACGATATTAACAAAGCGGTCAAGGAAGCCGAGGCGTTTGCCGAAGAAGACAAAAAGCGTAAGGAAGAGGTTGAGCTACGCAACGAGGCGGACCAGTTGGTATATTCTATTGAGAAATCTATGGCGGACTTCGGCGAAAAGCTCACTGCCGACGACAAGGGTAAAATCGAGCCTAAGCTTAACGCCTTGAAAGAAGCCCTAAAAGGCACAGATACCGAGGCAATCAAAACCGCCAAAGATGAGCTACAGAAAGACTTCTACGATGTAGCGGGAAGAATTTATCAGGAGCAGGGTCAAGCTGCGGGTGGCGAGGCGGCAGGACCGGACGTTTCAGGCGCGGGGAATTCCGCGGGAGCGGACGGCGGCGATAATGTGGTGGATGCGGATTATCAGGAATAGATGAAACGTAGGGGGCGCTGTTAAAAGCGGCGTCCCTTATAAATGTTATCGCAGGAGAATATATAGTGTTAATAATTAATTGGTTAAAAGAATGGCAGTTTTGGACGGCTACCATAACAATTATAAGCGGTATATTTGCGCTGTTTAAATATTTAGATGGTAAAAAAACAATTCAAAGGCAACAGAATTTTGAAAATTATCACAAATTAATAGAGCGGGTATTCAGACCATTAAATGGTGATAAAAATACGATGGTACAAATTCAAAAAGCGGCTATATTTGAATTGCGAAATTATAAAGATTACAAAGAGCTTACAATTGAATTACTTAAAGAGTGGAAAGATAAAGGCATATATAATGAGCAAATTGATGATACATTAAAACACTTAAAGAAATAATCTACAATTATCAAGGATTAAACCTATGCACTCTAAAAACCCCAACTGCTTCAACTGCATATTCTTCACCGTAACATGGGAGCCAAAATACCCCAAAGCCTGTAAATTCTTCGGCATTAAAGGTACGCGGTTGCCGTCGGTTGTTGTCTTTAATTCAACAGGCGAGCCGTGCAAGGCTTTTACAAAAAAAACTTAGACGAGGAACAAAATTATGCCTGAAAAACGCGATTACTACGAAGTCTTAGGACTGCAAAAAAACGCAAGCGAGGAAGATATTAAGAAAGCCTTTCGGCGGCTTGCCAAAGAATACCACCCCGACGTTAATCAGGATAACCCGGGGGCGGAAGCGCGTTTCAAGGAAATAAACGAGGCAAACGACGTGCTTTCCGACTCGCAGAAAAGACAGCGTTACGACCGCTACGGTCACGCGGGTATAGACCCGTCTTACGGCGGAGGCGGTTTTGGGGGTTTCGGCGGGTTCGGAGGTTTCAGCGGCGGGGACGGAATTGACATCAGCGATATTTTTGATTCCATTTTCGGCGGGGGAATGGGAGGAAGCCGTGCGTCTCAGGCGACAGGTCCGAGGCGCGGTTCCGACATTGCTATAAGCCTTGATATAAGTTTTATGGAGGCTTGTAAGGGCATAACTCATGAAATTGAAATAAACCGTGCTGAAACCTGCGATAACTGCAACGGTAACGGCGCGATGCCCGGAACTTCTCCCAAAACCTGCTCCGAATGTGGCGGTCAGGGCAAAATCCGCATACAGCAACGCACTATTTTGGGTTCAATGTCCACCACCCAGACCTGCTCCCGTTGCCACGGCAAGGGCAAAACCATTGAAACTCCCTGCACCACCTGCAACGGCGCGGGCAGAATTCAAAAACGCAAGAAGGTATCTGTCGGCGTTCCGGCGGGAATCGACGACGGTCAAACCCTCAGCGTTCGGGGCGAGGGCAACGTCGGCACTAACGGCGGCGGCAAGGGCGACTTGAACGTCCGAATTTCGGTGCGGAAAGACCCGCTGTTTGAGCGCAGAGGGTTTGATATTCATTGCGAAATTCCGGTTACTTATACCCAGGCGGCGCTCGGCGCTGAAATTGACGTACCCACAATTGACGGCAATGTAAAGCTCACAGTTCCCGAAGGCACACAGCCCGATACGGTTTTGCGGCTGAAAGGGAAAGGGGTAAAAAGACTTCAACGCGATGGGCGCGGCGACCAACTCGTAAAAGTTTCTCTCGAAGTTCCGCGAAACCTATCAAAACAGCAAAAAGAATATGTAAAACAGCTTGAGGGAATGTTTACCGAAAAGAATTTCGATAAGCGTGTAAAGTTTTCAGACAGGGTTAAAAGATTCGGCGAAGATTTAAGAAAAAACTTTAATTAATAAGACTATACTTTTTATAAGAAACAGGCGGTATTGAGTAACTCACTCATTCCGCCTGTTTTGATTTCAGATTCTATTTTTGAGGCGCGCTCCCGCCCCTGCGTATAAAAATAGGTTTCTTCTCCCCGAACAGCCGCCATTTCAGGTATCCTCCGAGCCAGATTCCCGGAAGACAGAGAAAAAACCAGGCTATTGTAAACCAAAGGCAAACCTGCCCCATAAGATTAAGCGGCAAATGGGAATAATCCCAAACCCTTTGCCCCAGCCAAATATTGAAAATTAATCCGCTGATAAATTCAAGCAGGGTTATAATGATTGCCCCTGAGAACATTCGCAGAAGCAAGGGTATTTTTTCATTTAACGCGCCAATAAGCAAAAAGCAGAGCCCGCCCAAGGCAAACATTGATATATGCGTGTCACCGCGCTTGACTATTACTTCAAGTGCGCCGTATATAAACCCGCCCATTAAAAACAATACGGGGTATTTCACAGGCATTGCCCTATACTTAGCCGCACCGAGTACGCCCGAGGCAAAATTTTCCGTTTCGATAGTTTTAAGCTTCATGTTTTATTCCTTTTTATTTTTAGAACATGTATTCAATACCAAAAATATGAATGTTAAGCGGTATTTAATACATGTTCTTATAATTGCCGCCGTTTAATCGGGTTATACATAAAAAAACAATGTTTACGAAAACTATATAAAAAATAATATTACTCCACCGGAGGTTCTATGAAAAAAATAATTGCAGTTATTACAGCCGTTGCACTTATGTTAAATTTTAACATACTTGTGTCGGCAGAAGAATATACAATACCCGAAACAAACGCCTACGTCCTGCTTGAAGCCGAAACCGGCACTGTACTTTATTCCAATAATGAAAATGAAAGATTCCCGATTTCTTCGCTTGCCAAAATAATGACTTTGCTTATAATAGCCGAAGAGCTTGAGACAGGACGGGTTACGCCGTCGGACGAAATACCCGTTTCGGCAAATGCAAGCGGGGTAAAAGGTTCGATTATATGGCTTATGCCGGGTGAAATTATGCCACTTGGAGAGCTTGTCAAAGCTGTCGTTATAAGCTCCGCTAATGACGCGACCATTGCCCTTGCCGAATATGTAGCGGGAAGCGCGGAAGAATTCACCGCCCTTATGAATAAACGCGCCTCTGAACTCGGCATGAACGATACGTTTTTTGCCGATTGCGGCGGTTTTGATGAGAACAGTTATTCTTCCGCCTTTGACGTTTCTGTTATGACGGCGGAATTATTCAAGTATGATGTTTACGGAAAATTCTTCACCACCCGCCTGTCAGCTGTCCGCGAGGGAACCGAGCTTGAAGCCCAGCTCCTCAACACCAACAAATTAGCTCATTGGTATAAGGGGCTTTTGGGCGGTAAAGCGGGGCAGTCGCAAAATGCGGGATTTTGTCTTACCAATTGTGCAAGACGGGATAATATGAAGCTTATCGCGGTGGTTTTGGGTGCAAAAACAGAGGAAGACAGGGTTGACCTCAGCGAATATCTTTTAGACGTCGGTTTTAAAAACTTTGAGCTTATTAGCCCGAATCCTGATTCGGAGAAGTTTTCACCCGTTAAAGTTCTTCGCGGCATTAAGAGAACAGCACAAGCCGCCCCCGACAAGTCGGTGAATTTTGTAGTTCTGCGCGGCGAGGGGCAAAATACCGAATATGAATATACCATGCCCGAAAGCGTTAGCGCTCCCGTAGAGAAAGGTCAGACCTTAGGTAAATTTTCGGTTCGACTCGGGGATAACATTATTTCCGAAACGTCTATAATAGCCCTTGAAACGGTTGAAGAGCTTACTTTTAAGAAAAGTTTTGAAATTATGGTGAGAAGTTTTTTAAGGTTATAACATGAAAATTTATAAATTCTTCCAAAATAACTTGAAAAATTTATAAATTCTGATATAATAAATATAATACAACCTAAATCTGTTAGCGTTCAAAATTCGCATAGTCCCGAAATTTTATATTCAGGAGAAGAAAATATGGCAATAAAATTAAACGAAAGATACCTAAAAGGTTTTGTCAGGGAGCATGAGCTGCAAGGAATGACAGGCGCGGTCGCGGCGGCGCACAAGGAATTGACAGAAAAAAGCGGTCTCGGTAACGATTTCTTAGGCTGGGTGGATTTGCCCCGAGATTATGACAGGGAGGAATTTTCCCGAATTAAAAAAGCCGCCGAAAAAATCAAGTCCGACAGCGAGGTTTTAATTGTAATAGGTATAGGCGGTTCTTATCTCGGCGCAAGGGCGGCAATTGAGGCGCTACGTTCGCCGCTTTACAATTCGCTTAAAAAAGATACCCCCGAGATATATTTCGTGGGGTGTAGCATAAGCCCGACCTATTTGAATGAAATAGTTTCATTGGTTGAGGGGCGCGATTTTTCAGTCAACGTGATTTCAAAGTCGGGAACAACTACAGAGCCGGCGTTGGCTTTTCGTGTTTTCAGGGATTTATTAGAGAAAAAGTACGGTCAAGACGGCGCAAGGAGCAGAATTTACGCCACTACCGACGCCAAGCGCGGTACTTTAAAGGAGCTTTCCGACAGAAAAGGTTATGAAACCTTTGTAATTGCCGATGACGTAGGCGGACGTTTTTCAGTGCTTTCAGCGGTGGGATTGCTCCCGATTGCCTGCGCGGGGTGCGACATTGACGCCCTTATGAAAGGCGCGGCAGACGCTGTGGGCGAATATGCTAATCCCGATTTAGGCAAAAACCCCTGCTACCGTTACGCCGCGCTCAGAAATATTCTTTACCGTAAAGGTAAAAAAGCCGAAATGATGGTGTCTTACGAAAATTCATTCACGCTCATGAATGAATGGTATAAACAGCTTTACGGCGAGAGCGAGGGCAAAGATAAAAAAGGTCTGTTGCCTGTTTCGGCAATATTCAGCACTGATTTGCACTCTTTGGGGCAGTATATACAGGACGGCGCGGAAATTCTTTTTGAAACTGTTATTGATATTAAAACCCCGCAAAAGGACTTTTTCCTTGAGGACGACCCGGACAATTCCGACGGTCTTAATTTCCTGTCAAACCGCAATATGTCCGAAGTTAATCGGAAGGCTTTTGAGGGGACAATTTTGGCGCATGTCGGCGGTGGCGTTCCCAATATTGTGATTGAAATCCCCGCGCTGAATGAATATGAGCTTGGTTATCTTATATATTTCTTTGAAAAAGCTTGCGCTATTTCGGGTTACATACTCGGTGTTAATCCGTTTGACCAACCCGGGGTTGAAAGCTATAAGAAAAACATGTTCGCACTGCTCGGAAAGCCCGGTTTTGAAGCCGCAAGGGCGGAACTTGAAAAATTGCTAAATGAATAAAACACAGGAGGAACAGTAAAATGGTTAAATTAATCCCCGGAAGAAAAGGCTCAGGCAAGACGAAACTTTTAATCAACGCAATTCATGAAGCGGAAAAGGCAAGTAAGGGCAACGTGGTGGCGATTCAACTCGGCTCTTCGCTCAACATTGACATCTATCACAGAATCAGATTGGTCAACATTGAGGATTACAGCATATTGGGCTATGATGATTTGCACGGGTTTATCGCGGGAATCCTTGCGTCAGACTATGACTGCACTGATATTTTCGTGGACGGACTTTTGAAAATCGTCGGAAAAGACCTTGAAGAGGTCGGGAAACTGCTTGACCGCATTACCGAAATAAGCGAACATACCTGTATTACCATGACTATTTCGGCAGAGGTAGAAGAAATGCCGAACTCTGTGAAAAAATATTTACAATAAATATTTAATAAATTCTTGACATTGCCTTTCTTTGGTGTTATAATAAGGTTTGACGTCTGTAAATCAACGGGTTTTTTTAAAAACGCCCGCCATATATACAGTTAAACGAAAAGGACAAAAGGAGGGTTCAAAATGGCGGTACCAAAACGTAAAGTCTCGCGCACACGCCGCGACAAAAGGCGTTCACAGGTGTGGAAGTTGTCTGCGCCCGCTTTTTCCCGCTGTACAAAATGCGGAGAATTAAAATCACCGCACAAGGTATGTTTAAGTTGCGGTTTTTATAAGGGCAGGGAAATTATCGCGCAGGAAGAAGCATAATAAAATCTTAGGGCGCGGTACAGCGCCCTAATTTATTGTAGGGGTACATTTCCCGCCTTTGATAACTTGTAAATATTCACGGACGGTATAGTTTTGTAAAAAATAAAGAAAAAATGACAAAAATAATAAATGTAATAAAAAATTCCCCCGCTTACAAAGCGGGGATTAAGAGCGGCGATGTTTTAATTTCAATTAATGGTCATGAAATCGCCGATGTTCTTGACTATATGTATTATTCCGCAGAAAATAAACTACAAGTAAAAATTTCTAACCAAGCAAATGCTCCCCACGGGATTGTCATAAAAAAGCGCGAGTATGAAGACTTAGGGTTAGAATTTGAAACTTTTCTTATGGACAAGTCCCGAAATTGCCAAAACAAGTGCGTTTTCTGCTTTATTGACCAACTGCCGAAAGGTTTAAGAGAAACTTTATACTTTAAGGACGACGATTCCCGCCTTTCCTTTTTGCAGGGGAATTACATTTCTCTCACAAACTTGACAGAGCGGGAGGTCGGGCGTATAATTAAGATGAAGCTCGGCGTTCATGTATCCGTTCACACCACCAATAAGGCGTTGCGCTGTCAAATGCTCGGAAACCCAAGCGCGGGGTCGGCTTTGGAGCATCTTTACAAAATGGCGGACGCGGGGATTGAAATACATGGTCAGGTTGTTCTATGTCCCGGGATTAACGACGGCGCGGAATTAGAGAGAACCTTAACCGATTTGACCAAGTTAAGCCCTGCGGTCAGGAGTATCGCCTGTGTGCCTGTGGGATTGACAAAATACCGTGAAGGACTTGCGCCGCTTAAGCCTTTTGACAGGGATTCGGCACGTGCCGCTCTTGAAATTATCGGAAAATACAGCATTGCCAGCGCCTCGGACGAGCTTTTTCTGACTGCGGAGCGGGAATTGCCCGGCTATGAATACTACGGCGGCGAGGAGCGGGACTTCTGTTTTCCTCAGTACGAAAACGGCGTGGGAATGTTGGCGTTACTTCAGGAAGAATTTCGCCTTGCTGTTCATGACACGCCTAAAAGCGAAATTGCGCGCAAAAAATCTCTCGCTACAGGGGTTTCAGCCGCACCTTTCTTAGAAAAGCTTGTGAAATTCTGCGATGCCAATGTACAGATTTACGCCATAGAAAATAAATTTTTCGGAAACTCGGTAACCGTAGCGGGACTTGTGACCGGCGGGGATTTAATCAAACAGCTTTCGCCCCATAAAAATAGCTTGGGTGAAGAACTTTTAATCCCGTCGGTAATGTTGCGGGCGGGCGGAGATGTTTTCCTTGATGACATTACTGTCGGCGATGTGGAAAATGCGCTGGGGGTTAAGGTCAGGGTTTTAGACGTTGACGGGGCGCAGTTGTATGACGCGCTTATGGATTAATCACTTTGATTATTTTTAACAATTTTACGCAATCAAGCATGCCCTGCATGTAGATAAGCTCATCGTCAATTACGTCCCCGATTAAAAATATCCGAAAGGAGAAACCCATGCCATTATGTGCCATTGTCGGTCGCCCGAATGTGGGCAAATCCACACTGTTTAATAAATTAACCGGCAGACGGGCGTCAATCGTGGACGACACGCCCGGCGTTACCCGCGACAGAGTTTACGGTAAAACCGAGTGGCTCGGGCGCGAGTTTTCAATTGTCGATACGGGCGGTATTCAAACCGCCTCAAAGGACGAAATCCTTTCAGAAATGCGGGAGCAGGCACAGCTTGCCATTGACGCCGCAGATATTATTATTTTCGTCGCCGATATAAAAAGCGGGGTAACACCCGGAGACGGTGAGGTCGCGTCACTGCTCCTTAAAAGCGGCAAGCCTGTAGTTTTATGCGTTAATAAATGCGACGTTGTAGGCGACGCGCCGACTGAAATTTACGAATTTTATAATTTGGGATTGGGTGAACCTTTTCCCGTTTCGTCAGTACACGGACACGGTACGGGGGATTTGCTTGACGAGGTTATGAAGTTTCTGCCGCCTGAAGAAGAAACCGCTGAAGACGAGGATTTCATTAAGGTCGCCGTCATCGGCAAACCAAACGCGGGGAAATCCTCCCTTGTAAACAAGGTGGCGGGTGAAAGACGGGTTATTGTTTCTTCAATGCCGGGAACCACACGCGACGCGATTGACACGCCGATTGAACATAACGGCGAAAAATATGTCCTCATTGACACCGCAGGATTGCGAAGAAAAAGCCGCGTCAGCGAAAACGTGGAGAAATACAGTGCACTCAGGGCTTTTATGGCGGTTGACCGTGCCGACGTATGTGTTATGATGCTCGACGCTGTTGAAGGCTTTACCGAGCAGGACTCCAAAGTCGCGGGGTATGCTCACGAAAAAGGCAAAGCAAGCGTTATTGCTGTCAACAAGTGGGACTTAATCGAAAAAAACGACAAGACCATGCGGGAATTCACAAAAAAGCTTGAAAACGATTTTTCCTTTATGAAATACGCGCCGATTGTATTTATTTCGGCGCTGACAGGGCAAAGAATTAATAAGTTATTTGAACTTATTAAATATACGAGCGAGCAAAATGCGCGTCGGATTTCCACAGGGCTTTTAAATGAGATGTTAGCCGTCGCTACGTCAAGGGTTCAGCCGCCGACCGATAAGGGAAAAAGACTGAAACTTTATTATATCACACAGGCAAGCGTAAAGCCGCCTACCTTTGTGGTTTTTTGCAATAAAATAGATTTATTTCACTTTTCCTATCAGAGGTATATTGAAAATCAAATCCGCGAAACCTTTTCGCTTGACGGCACGCCAATCAATATTATTCCGCGGGAAAGAAACGATGAGTGACGGACATTGTAAAATGTATTCAGGGGGATTTTTAAAAAATGGAAATTCTTTGTTTTATTATTATGATTATTGCGCCTTATTTAATAAGCGGCATTAACTCCGCCATAATCGTCACTAAAATCAAAAGCGGCGAGGATATAAGAAAACTTGGCTCGAGTAACGCGGGGCTTACCAACACGCTGAGAACACAGGGCAAAACCGCCGCCGCGTTTGTACTTTTCGGCGATGTGCTGAAAGGCGTTTTGTCGGTTTTTGTTGTACGGCTGGCATTTTATTATTTGGTGGGAACGGATACGGCGGATATTTCAAACGGCATGAGCTGGGTAGGCTATGTCGCGGGAATCATGGCAAGCCTCGGTCATGTTTTTCCGATTTATTATAAATTTCGGGGCGGTAAAGGCGTACTTGTGACGGTTTCGGTACTTTACGCCATTGACTGGATTTCAGCGAGTATTCTGCTCGGTCTTTTTATAATAATCGTGGTGATTACCCGCTATGTTTCCTTGGGTTCAGTCATTGCGGGGTCTTGTTATCCGCTTTGCGTACTTATTATCGGCAACTTGGAGCAGGACCCTGCGGCAAAAATAAACGCCCTCTTAGGCATTGTCATAGCTTTTATTCTTGTTTTTATGCACAGGCAGAATATTGTGCGGCTGATTAACAAAACTGAGAAGAAGTTGAGTTTCAGGAAAAGAACGAGGTAGAAATGTGTATTGACAGAAAGAAACGTAAAATTACCATAATTATCACGCTTGCTGTCTTAACATTTATTATCTCAATAATTGCTTTATTTTTGCAACGGAATAGTGTTACATACGGCGATTAGGAAAATATAGGACGGTTGTAGTTTTATGAAAATTTCAATATTAGGCTGCGGTTTCGGCGCGGCGTTAGCGGCGCACTGGAGTGGGTGCGGGCATGAGGTGACGGCGTGGACTAAGTTCGAGGACGAAATAAACGCGATTAAGCGTGATGGCGAGCAGAAAAAACTGCTCCCGGGCATAAAAATGCCGCCCGAAATAAACTTTACGGCGGACATTTCATTAATTAAAGACAGCCAAATTTTGGTTTTCGCCATTCCCTCAAAGTTCGTGCGAGAAACGGCTCAAAAAGCCGCCGAATTTATATCCCCCGGCATGATTATTCTGAATGCGGGCAAAGGCTTTGAGGAAATTACTAAAAAAAGGCAGTCGGAAGTTATAGCCGAGCTGATTCCGAATAATCCTGTTGTGGTGATGACCGGACCCTGCCACGCGGAGGAAGTCGGGCGGGGAGTGCCTACTACGGTGGTTTGCGCGAGCGAAGACAGCGAGGCGGCGTTTTATGTTCAGGATAATCTGCAAAGTGAAACACTGCGTATTTACCTTTCGGACGACGTTACAGGTCTGGAGCTTGGCGGCGCGCTTAAAAACACAATAGCCCTTTGTTGTGGAATAGCGCAGGGAATGAAACTGGGCGATAATTCTACCGCCGCCCTTATGACAAGGGGGCTTGCTGAAATTACCCGTTTAAGCGTGGCGCTCGGGGCGCGGTGGCAGACTTTCACCGGGCTTGCGGGTGTGGGTGACTTAATCGTCACCTGCATGTCGGAACATTCCCGAAACAACCGTGCAGGTAAGCTTATAGGAAATGGTATACCAGCAGTCGAGGCAATTGAAAAAACAGGCACTGTTGAGGGTTATTGGTGCGCTAAAACGGCGCTCGAGCTTGCCAAAAGCTTTAACGTGTCTATGCCTATTACAGAACAGCTTTGCAAAATTCTCTTCGGTGGTGCAAAACCCGCCGAGGCTTTGAAAGCGCTTATGAGCCGCCCTGCGAGACATGAAAAGGAAGAATACTGGGGATAGAAAACGAATGGTCGGGCTGAAAGCCCGACCATATATTTTTTTAATAAAAAAATTCCTCCAGCGACGAATACGGCTCGTTTATATACTCGACTGAGAATTCGCCGTTTGGTCCTCTTGAAATATTTGCGTGAACAATCAGGAGTTGCTCCTCTAACGCCATGCTTGGAATCAGGCGGCTTGTGGCTATGTCGTAGGTGTATTGAAAAGTCACCCTGCCCGTCCCCGTCAGCGTAAGGCTATAGCCCGAAACGCCGGAAAGGTCTACCGCCATTGAGCGACCATCAGCGCTTATGACGGGGGTTGCGAGGTTCTTTTGGGAGGGGTCTTCGGGGCGCAGTTCAACGTTTGAAATTACGGGAGCGTCAGTCATTACCTCAACGCGCAAATTAACTTTGGTGAAGTCAAAGTCGGTCTGGTTAGGCGCGAATTCCTGCCTGAGCATGGCGGAAAATTCAAATATGTCTTTGCCTGATTCGGGATTATAAGTACTGAAATAAAAAGCGGGATAGAATTCAGGCGTTCCCGAAATTAGCGCCGCCGCGTAAAGTTCGTCTTCAGTGAATTCGGCGGTGATAAGGGACTGCTCTGTCTTATCGAAAAAAGCGTCAATATCCACGCCGGAATTATAAAGTCGTCGTACCACCATTTCTTTCCCGAACGCCCAGGTTTCCGTCCTGTCGGTCACAAAGAATATTTCGTTCACCCTAAACTCTAAAAAGGTGTAGCCGCCAATAACGGCAAGCACCGCTATTATTAAAAATACGAAAACAATTTTTCTCATAAATTCCTCCGGTTATATAGTCGTTCAATTTTAAAAACGATATTTTTAAAATTGAACGGGTTTCCGCAGTCCGCAGACTGCGGGCGCTGTCGCAACAGCGCAATCCCCTTTAACTTAAAATTGAATGAATTTTAAGTTAAAGGAAAATAAACACAAACGCCTGCGACAATTATACGTAGAGTATAACGATTACAGACAGTATAAGTTAATATCCCAAGCGGGGATATATTCATGCCGCCGCAAATAAATTTCATATTTGCTGTTTATGCTATTTATTAAAAGCGGCAGTTCCAACAAATCTTCGGTACGGTGGTAAGCCGAAACCATAAGCTTGGGTTTAAATTTGTTTAAAATTTCCGCCGCGCCCGAAAGTGCGCCCGCTTCACAGCCCTCCACGTCCATTTTTATAAGAGTGGGTTTTATTGGGCTCTTTTCATGATTTTTGCAAAATGTATCGGCTTTTACGGTAGTTGTTTTTTTGCCCTTTCCCGTTTCTCCCAAAGCCGACTGCCGCCCGCCTGCGTGGGAAAAACTTTCCTCGCCGTCGCTGCTCCATGCCGCCGCGTTAATTGCCTTAAACTTTTCGGCGGGGAGCAGATAATGTCTGCGGCGAAGTTTGCAAAAGCTTCTGAAATCGGGCTCAAAGGCGTAGATTTTATTGAAATTCCAGTCTACGCTCTCTACGAATTCCTGTACCGTGTCGCCGTCATACGCGCCGAAATCCAAGAAAACCTCACTGCCGTCTTTTTTTATATTCAATAAATCGAGCGCGTCTTCTCTTGGGGAAACGGTTTCGCGGAGTGGCTCTAATTTCCCGCTTATTTTATAATCTATGAGCCTGTCAAAAACTTCTCTCGACTGCTCGTCCGCGAAAATTTCACGGACTTTTTTTATTTTTTCAAAATTTTCAAAAACATATTTTTCATCGAATAAATTTTCCAAAACCTTGCCGTAAACGGGAACGTCGGGGGCGTAGACCTCGTACGCTTCCGAAAGGCGATAAATCTTTTCGAGTACATCGGGTCTGTTGGTTCCGAAAGCTGTTAGAATTATAAAGTTACCCTTGGCAGACACTTCGCCGAATTCTTTTTCGAGAACCGATAATTTTTTAACCTCAAAGCCGCGGAAAGAATGTCCCCGTACAAACTCATCGCTTGCCATGAAAGCGGCGGGGCGAAGCCCTTTTTCCTCCATAACCGAAAGGATTTTATCGGCGCCGTTGCCCATGCCGTAGATTATAACGGGTTTGGGGTGTTGGCTTAAATATTGCCATAGACTTATGGTTTCGGTGAACATATAAAATATTCCTCTCGGCTTTAATTATAACATAAATAGGCTGTAAAATCAAAGATTTTACCACGGCACAAAACAGCCGTTTGCGTTGAAATAAAAACACACGCTACGTATGCGCCGAACGCTAAAGCGTTTGGGCGGGTGTTTTTATTATAACACGCCCGTTGATTTTTTGCAACGCTTGACATTTTTGCCTCAATATGTTAAAATACTAAGAATATAATAGTTTTTAACAGGCGAGCCATCAACGGCAATTTCACCTGTTTCACAGAAGAACGTAAAAATACAAAAATACGCGGAAAGGAACAAAAATAAAATGGCTAATTTTACTGAAAACATCTCGCGTACCTTTGGAGAATATCTGCTTATTCCCGGATATTCCTCAGCAGATTGTACACCCTCTAACGTTTCGCTAAAAACGCCGTTAGTTAAATTTAAAAAAGGGAGCGAGCCTGAAATATCCCTGAATATTCCCCTTTCGTCAGCCATAATGCAGTCGGTTTCAGACGACGTAATGGCGGTTGCGCTTGCACGCGAGGGCGGGATTTCGTTCATCTACGGTTCGCAGTCGGTCGAGGAACAGACAGAAATGGTGTCTCGTGTAAAAAGCTACAAGGCGGGTTATGTCAGTAGCGATTCCAACCTACACCCCGACATGAACTTAGCTCACGTGCTTAAAATAAAGGAAAAAACCGGACATTCAACCATGGCGGTGACTGCAGACGGTACAGAACATTCCGAGCTTTTGGGAATTGTTACAAGCCGTGATTACAGAGTTTCCCGCATGTCGGAGGACACCCCGGTCAGAGAATTTATGACGCCGTTTGACAAGCTTATAACCGCGTCCGCAGATATTACCCTTTCGGAGGCTAATGATATAATTTGGGAGCATAAGCTTAATTCCTTACCGCTTATTGACCAAAACAAGCGGCTTAAATTTTTCGTTTTCCGTAAGGACTACGAACAACATAAGGCAAATGTAAACGAAATACTCGATAAAAATAAAAGCTATATCGTAGGGGCGGGCATAAACACCCGCGATTACACCGAGCGCGTTCCCGCTCTTGTAAAAGCCGGCGCCGACGCTCTTTGCATCGACAGCTCAGAGGGTTATTCCGAGTGGCAGAAACTGGCCATTGACTGGATTCGGGGGGAATACGGCGACGCGGTAAAAATCGGCGCGGGCAACGTTGTGGATAAGGAAGGGTTTAGGTTTCTCGCGGAAAGCGGCGCTGATTTCGTAAAGGTGGGAATAGGCGGCGGCGCGATTTGCATTACCCGTGAACAAAAGGGCATAGGCAGAGGTCAGGCAAGCGCGATTATCGACGTGTGCGAGGCGAGGGACAAGTACTTTGAGGAAACGGGAATCTACATACCTATTTGTTCCGATGGGGGAATCGTACACGATTATCATATAACCTTAGCTTTGGCTATGGGGGCAGATTTTATAATGCTTGGGCGCTACTTTGCACGTTTTGACGAAGCGCCGGGCAATAAGATTATGCTAAACGGCACTTATGTCAAGGAATATTGGGGAGAAGGCACCAACCGCGCCCGCAACTGGCAGCGTTACGACGCCGGCGGCGACGGGCATTTGGCGTTTGAGGAGGGCGTGGACAGCTATGTCTCTTATGCCGGCTCGCTCAAGGATAATGTAAACCGCTCGCTTGCCAAAGTGAAAAGTACAATGTGCAACTGCGGTTGTCTTACGATTTCCGAATTGCAGAAAAACTCCAAATTGACGCTTGTTTCCTCGACCAGTATTGTGGAAGGAAGCTCGCACGACGTTATATTAAAGGACGCAGTGAGAAATACTAATTCCTGAGCGTGATAACGATGTTTCGCGGCGGAGTTTGTCCTAATCAACGGTAATGCTGTCCTTTATATTCTCAAAAACCCTTTCGCCAATGCCTGAAACTTCCATAAGCTCTTCTTTGGAGGCAAAAGTACCGCTGTCTTCCCTGTAGTCAATTATGCGCTGTCCGATGACCTCTCCTATACCGGGCAGACTCATAAGCTCTTCAAGGCTTGCGGTGTTTATGTTCACGAGTAAAATCGACGACGGTCTGTCGGTTTCGACAGGCTCATAAGCTTGGGGAGCCGCACTTTCGGAATCCGGAATGTTTGGTTCTTCTGCTGTGCTGTTATCAGTTGTTGCGGAAATTACCTGAACATAAGTCGGCGAAGAATCCCGCGCGAAATAAACAAGCGCCGCGCAGGTGATTATGAAAACAATCGTCAGCAGGGGAAAGAAAGCTTTTTTCAAAACATACCTCCGATGAACCGCAAAGGAATCACTGTGAATTTATTCTAAAGGTAAAATTAAAAATTTGTTCGATTGAACCTAAGGTGGGTTCTTGTTATTTCTTTCATTATAATGCCTTTTTTTGAAAAAGTCAAATAAGAGCCTGTATTCAACAAACGGAATGTTCTGATTTTAAGCGGATTTTTTGTTCTGCAAGGAAATTTTTCGCGAATATCCGTTGATATTTAAGGAAAAATTGACGAAGTGAATTCCCCGGGGGTGCGCCCCGGGGAATTTTGTCAATTTTTTGATTTACAAACCCTATATTTTGTGATATACTATAAAAAGTATATTAAATTTTAAGGGTGATAAAATGAGCAGGACTAATACTAAAAACTATGGCGACCACAGCCTTAAATCGCTGAAAGGTCCCGACCAGGTAAGGAAACGCCCCGCAGTCATATTCGGCTCGGATGGAATAGAGGGCTGTCAACATTCGGTTTTCGAGATTTTGTCCAATTCCATTGACGAAGCGCGGGAGGGGTACGGTAAAGAAATTGAGATTACCCACTATAACGACGGCTCAATAGAAATCGCCGATAAAGGGCGCGGCGTACCCATTGATTATAACAAAAACGAGGAAAAATATAACTGGGAGCTTGCTTTTATCACCCTTTACGCCGGCGGTAAGTATGATAATAATACAGGCGAAAGCTATACCTACGCGCTCGGCTTAAACGGATTGGGACTCTGTGCCACGCAGTTCGCGGCGGAATATATGGACGTGGAAAGCGATAACGGCGTCTGGAAGCATAAGTTAAGCTTTGAGAAAGGCTTTAACGTTACGCTGAATAAGGATGAGCGCGGCTTTATTAAAAGTAAATCCGACGGCAAATCGGGTACGCGTATAAAGTGGAAACCCGACCTTGATGTTTTTACCGAAATAGATATTCCCGAAAGCTATTTTGATGAAATTCTGACCAAACAGGCGGTGGTGAACGACAGTCTGCTTTTTCGCTATCGCAGGCAGAACGCCGACGGCACTTTCCGCGAGAAAGAATATCGTTACGAAAATGGGATTGACGATTATATAAAGGAAATCGCGGGGACTGATACCCTCACCCAGCCTCAAAGCTGGAACGCGGCACGGCAGGGTAAGGACCGCGAGGACAAGGACGAATATAAACTCAGACTGCGGTGCGCCTTGGTTTTTTCCAATAAAACAAGATTGATTGAACATTATCACAATTCATCATGGTTAGAACATGGCGGAAGTCCCGATAAGGCTTTACGGCAGGCTTTTGTTTCACAGGTTGACGCTTATCTTAAAAATAATAATAAATATAACAAAGGTGAAAGTAAAATAAATTTCTCCGATGTAGAGGACTGCCTTGTTTTCGTTTCGTCCAACTTTTCCACCCAGACAAGCTATGAAAATCAAACCAAAAAAGCCATAAGCAATAAATTCATTTATGAGGCTATGGCAGAATGGCTTAAATCCCAGTTGGAAGTATATTTTCTTGAAAACAAGGATGAAGCGGTGCGGATATGCGAGCAGATTTTAGTCAACAAGCGTTCCCGCGAAAACGCCGAAAAAACCCGCCTTAACCTTAAAAAGAAATTAGCGGGTAATATTGATATTTCCAACCGCGTGCAAAAGTTTGTGGATTGCCGCAGTAAGGATTTGGCAAGGCGGGAGCTTTATATAGTGGAGGGTGACTCGGCACTTGGGGCGGTAAAATTAGCCCGCGATGCTGATTTTCAGGCAGTTATTCCCGTGCGGGGGAAAATCCTGAACTGCCTTAAAGCCTCTTATGATAAAATATTCAAGAATGAAATTATTACAGATATAATAAAAGTTCTCGGTTGCGGCGCGGAAATCAGCGGCGTTAAAGGCGCAAGTAAAGAAATTTCCAACTTCAATATAGAGAATTTGCGCTGGAATAAAGTCGTAATCTGTACCGACGCCGACGTTGACGGTTTTCAGATTCGCACGCTTATACTGACTATGCTTTACAGGCTTACGCCGTCGCTGATTAGCGAGGGGTATGTCTATATAGCCGAATCGCCGCTTTATGAAATAGGTAGCGGGGACTACACCGGCTTTGCTTATACAGAGACAGAGAAGAACAGGATTATTAAGGAAATAGGTAATAAAAAATACACCATACAGCGTTCAAAAGGACTTGGCGAAAACGAACCAGACATGATGTCTCTTACCACTATGAACCCCGACACCCGCAGACTGATAAAAGTCATGCCGACCGACGCCGAAGCGACTAAGGACATGTTTGATTTAATGTTGGGGGACAATTTACAGGGGCGCAAGGATTTTATAAGCGAGTACGGTAGTAATTATTTAGATAGCGTGGATGTTAGTTGATTATGAAAAAACCAAAAAACCAAAAAACCAAAAAACAAACCGCCTACATTGAAGGCGCGGGCATTGTCGTTGAAAAACCCGTCACCGACGCCATTGAAGAAAACTATATGCCCTACGCCATGAGCGTGATTATTTCCCGTGCCCTGCCGGAAATCGACGGCTTTAAGCCGTCGCATCGGAAGCTCTTATACACGATGTATAAAATGGGCTTATTAACAGGTTCGCGTACAAAATCGGCTAACATAGTCGGGCAGACAATGCGTCTGAATCCGCACGGCGATGCGGCTATTTATGAAACTATGGTGAGGCTGGCGCGGGGCAACGAAACCCTTTTGCATCCTTATGTGGACAGTAAGGGTAACTTTGGTAAGGCGTATTCCCGCGATATGGCTTATGCAGCTTCTCGTTATACCGAGGCAAAGCTCGACCCGCTCTGTAAGGAGCTTTTTGACGAAATTGACCGCGATACGGTAGACTTTGTGCCAAATTACGACAGCTCGACCACCGAGCCGGTATTGCTCCCTGTAAAATTTCCGTCGGTTTTGGTTAATTCCAATATTGGCATTGCTGTTTCTATGGCGAGCAATATCTGCTCGTTTAACCTGTCCGAAGTCTGTGAAACAGCGGTCGCTTTAATAAAAGACCCTCTGCACGACATAATAAGTACATTGAAAGCGCCCGATTTTTCAGGCGGCGGGTATATAGTTTATGAAGAAAGTCAGCTAAGGGAGATTTACGAGACGGGACGCGGTTCGTTCAAGGTTAGAGCTAAATATAATTACGACAGCTCAAATAACGTCATTGAAGTAACCGAAATCCCGCCGACTACTACCGTTGAAGCCATTATCGACAAAATTGTCGAAAGCGTAAAAATCGGAAAAATTAAGGAAATAAACGACGTGCGGGACGAAACCGATTTATCGGGGCTTAAAATCGCGCTTGATTTAAAGCGCGGGACTGACCATGATGCGCTGATGAAAAAATTATTCAGATTAACCCCGTTGCGCGATACCTTTTCCTGCAATTTCAACGTTCTGGTAGCGGGTACTCCGAGGGTTTCGGGCGTGAGGGAGTTACTCTACGAGTGGACGGCGTTCCGTACCGAATGTGTAAAAAGGCGGGTCTACTTTGAACTGAAAAAGAAAAAAGAGCGCCTGCATTTACTTCGGGGACTGCAAAAAATCCTGCTTGATATTGATAAGGCTATAAAAGTAATCCGCGAAACAACGGAAGAGTCGGAAGTCGTCCCTAACCTTATGATAGGTTTCGGAATTGACGAAATTCAAGCCGAATACGTGGCTGAAATAAGACTGCGTCACATTAACCGCGAGTATATTTTAAAGCGCACGGAGGAAATTGAAAACCTTGAAAAAGATATAGCCGATTTACAGGAGACATTGGACAGCAAAAGTAAAATCAAGGCTATAATTATCTCCGAGTTAAAAGATATAGCCAAAAAGCACGGCGGCGAAAGAAAAACCCTTTTTGTATTTCCTATGGAAGAGGACGAAGAAGACGCCCCCGACATACCCGATTATCCCGTCAATATTTTCTTTACAAAAGAGGGGTATTTCAAGAAAATCACCCCGCTGTCGCTACGTATGAGCGGCGAGCAGAAGTTAAAGGAGCAGGATTTTATAGACCTGCATGAGGAAACCTCAAACCGTGCCGAGCTTGTTTTCTTTACCGATAAGGGGCAGGCGTACAAAACCCGCGCCTCTGACTTTGAGGACACCAAGGCAAGTGTAATGGGCGATTTTATACCCTCTAAGCTTGATTTTGAGGAGGGTGAAAAGCCGCTCCGGCTTATAACCACCCTCGATTATTCGGAAACGCTGATTTTATTTTTTGAGAACGGAAAATGCGCCAAAGTGCCGCTTTCTTCCTTTGAAACCAAGACCAAGCGCAAAAAACTGCAAAACGCTTTTAATACAAGCTCGCCGCTTGTAGCTGTTTTTAAGGTGGAAGCAAACGCCGACATTGATTTTATTCTCAATTCATCGGCGGGGAAAACCCTTATTTTCAATACCGCTCTGATTCTGCCTAAAGCCGCCCGCGATACCCAAGGGGTTCAGGTTATGCGGCTGACAAAAGCGTATCTGAAAAGCGCGGAAGTTTACCGCGATGGCATGGTGAAAAAAGCGTCGGACGTTGCGGAAATTGTGGCAAAAACCCTGCCCGCCGCAGGAAAAGCGGTAAAGTTGATTAACAGCGAACAATTAACAATGGACAGTTGATAATTTTAAGGATTGCCAAGGCAATTCAGGGGGAATTCCGTTTTTTACGTGATAAAATTACCGAATTAGAAAAAAGACAGATAAAATAAAGTTGAATTTATAATCAAATCATGATATAATAAAAACCTAAAAGCCAACCGGAGGAATGTTATGCTCACAGACATTGAAATCGCCCGTCACGCCAAAATAAAAAAAGTCGGTGAAATTGCTGAATTGTTAAATATTAACGATAATGAAATTGAGCCTATAGGACATTATAAAGGCAAGCTGACCGAAAGCCTTTTTGAGCGGGTTAAAACTAATAAGGACGGGAAATTAATCCTTGTCACCGCAATAAATCCCACTCCTGCAGGGGAGGGTAAAACCACGACCTCGGTGGGGCTGGCGCAGGGCATGTGGAAAATCGGGAAGAAAGCCGTGCTTGCTTTGCGCGAGCCGTCGCTTGGTCCTGTTTTCGGCGTTAAAGGCGGCGCGGCGGGCGGAGGTTATTCGCAGATTATACCCATGGAGGATTTAAATCTGCATTTTACAGGTGATATGCACGCCATTACAAGCGCAAATAATCTGCTTTGCGCTTTGCTTGACAATCATATTCAGCAGGGTAATACGCTTGGTATAGACCAAAGGCGGATTCAGATTAAGCGCTGTCTTGACATGAACGACCGCGCACTTCGCGGTTGTGTAATCGGCTTGGGCGGCAAAATGGACGGCGTACCCCGCCAGGACGGTTTTATTATCACCGTGGCAAGTGAGGTCATGGCGATTTTGTGCCTGGCAGATGATTTGGAAGATTTGAAAAAGCGGCTCGGGAATATTTTAGTCGCCTATACTTTTGACAATAAACCGGTGTTTGCGCGGGATTTAAAGGCGGCGGGTTCTATGGCGGTTTTGTTGAAAGACGCGCTTAAACCTAATTTAGTGCAGACCTTAGAAAACACCCCCGCCATTATCCACGGCGGTCCGTTTGCCAATATCGCTCACGGGTGCAATTCGGTGCGGGCTACAAAATTGGCGCTGAAATTGGGGGATTATACAATTACAGAAGCGGGTTTCGGCTCGGATTTGGGCGCGGAGAAGTTCTTTGATATAAAATGCCGTTTTGCCAACCTGAAACCTGATTGCGTTGTTTTGGTGGCGACTGTCAGGGCATTGAAATATAACGGCGGTGTTCTAAAAAATCAGCTTACGGCAGAGAATCTTGAAGCCCTTAAAAAGGGCGTAATTAACCTTTCGGTTCATATTGAAAATATGAAAAAATTCGGTGTACCCGTGGTGGTGGCGATTAACCGTTTTCACACGGACAGCGATGCCGAGCTTGATTTTCTGAAAGTTTATTGCGCGCAATCAGGTGTGAAATTCGCTTTGTCCGACGTTTTCGCCAAAGGAGGCTCGGGCGGGGAGGAACTGGCGGGTGTTGTGTGTCAAGTCATTGAGACAGAAAAATCTGAATTCAAGCCTATTTACGATACAAACATTTCCCTTAAAGAAAAGCTTAATGTTATAGCACGTGAAATCTACCGTGCCGACGGCGTTAATCTGACTGCCGCCGCTGAAAAAGCGGTTTCGGAAATAGAGGCGCTCGGTTTCGGGAATGTTCCTGTCTGCGTGGCAAAAACGCAATATTCCCTTTCGGATGAGCCCGCAAAATTAGGTAAGCCGCAAAACTTCCATATCACGGTCCGCGATGTTAAACTGTCGGCGGGCGCGGGGTTCGCAGTGGCGGTTACGGGGGACATTATGACCATGCCGGGCTTGCCGAAAGTCCCAGCCGCCGAAAATATTGACGTCAGCGTAAGCGGTGAAATATCAGGCTTATTTTAATAGGTAAAAAATAATTATTATGACTTATAAATCCTTTTCAAGTGAAGAAACCATTAAAATAGGCGAGCAATTAGGGCGTGAATTAAAGCCGAACTGCGCTGTTTTGCTTTACGGTGAGATGGGGGCGGGGAAAACTCATTTTGTGAAAGGTTTGGCTCTCGGATTAGGTATTTCCTCAAACGTGACCAGCCCGACTTTTGCGCTTGTTAACGAGTATGACGGTGAAATCAACCTGATTCATTTCGACCTGTTCAGAATGAATACGCCGGATGATTTATACGCTACAGGGTTTTATGACTATATCGGCAGAGGAGTTATTGTCTGCGAGTGGAGCGAGAATGTGCAGTGCTTGGAAAATGAGTTTGAGAGTTATTATAAAGTTGAAATAAACAAAATAGGCGAAAACGAGAGGGAAATAATTATTAATGCTTATACTCGGTCTTGACAGCTCGGCAAAAGCCGCCTCTTGTGCGGTATACGGTGCGGACGAAAAAAACATAATCGCTTACGGCGGTGTAAACAATAAAATAACCCATTCAGAAACCTTAATGCCCCTTGTCGGTAGCGTTCTCAAAGCGGCGAAATTAACCTTAAACGACATGGACGCTTTTGCCGTAACCAACGGTCCCGGCTCGTTCACAGGGGTGAGAATTAGCGTCAGCGCGGTTAAAGGCATGGCGTTCGCCCTTGGTTTACCTGTTTACCCTGTTTCGGCATTGCAGGCTCTTGCATATAATTTAAGCGGACAAGACTGTATAGCCTGCTGTTTAATGGACGCACGGCGCGGGCAATTTTACAACGCACTTTTCAGAATAAGGGAAACGCCCCCCGCGAGCGGCGAAAAAATTACACGTCTTACCTCCGACAGGGCAATAGCTCAGTCAGAAATTGAAACCGAATTAAGCGTGTATAAAGGCGAAAAAATTATTTTAGTCGGCGACGGCGCAGAGCTTTTTTACAGCCAAATGAAGTTTTCAGCCGCGTTATTGTCTGCGGCGGCTTGCTGTCACCAAAACGCCGTTTCGGTTTGCCTCGCGGCGTTAGAAAATAAAGCGGTTACGGCAAAAGAATTGATGCCGCTCTACCTCAGATTACCGCAGGCGGAACGGGAGCGGACAGGGAGTTAATACTTATAGTGGTATAGAATTTCATAAGAATGAAATTTTTAGTATCAGAAAAGACAGAACAGACTGAGAAAAAGTTAATTGAAATAAAAACTAAAAAACGAAAGGAAAAACACTATGATTTACATCGGTTCAGACCACGCGGGTTATCCGCTTAAAACCAAGCTTATTGAATACTTACGGGAAAGCGGCGTTGAATTCACCGACTGCGGCTGTGATGGAGAAACGGTCGATTATCCCGACATAGCCAAAAAAGTCTGCCTGAACGTACTTAAAGTAAAGGAAAATAAAGGCGTGCTTGTCTGCGGTACGGGAATCGGGATTTCAATAACCGCAAACAAAATTAAAGGTATACGCGCCGCGCTTTGCGGTGATTATTACTCGGCAAAATATACCAGAAAGCATAACGATTCCAATGTTATATGTTTCGGAAACCATACCATAGGCGGGGGGCTTGCCTGCGAGCTTTTGGAGGTATTTCTGAATACCGGATTTGACGGGGGCAAACATATACCCCGTGTTGAGAAAATTGAAAATTAAAAAATGAAAAGGAGAATAAGACTATGCAAAACAGAAGCAATTTAAAAATCCTGGAGCATCCGCTTTTACAGCACAAAATTTCACTGCTTCGCGACAAAAACACACATTCTAAGGAATTCAGAGAGCTTGTAAGCGAGATTTCGATGCTTATGACTTATGAGGCTACCCGTGACCTTCCGCTGAAAGAGGTTCAGGTGGAAACCCCTATAGCCATTGCAAAAACAAAGGTTGTAAGTAAAAAGTTAGCCTTAGTTCCGATACTGCGTGCCGGGCTTGGTATGTCTGACGGCGCAATAACGCTTATTCCCGCCGCAAAGGTGGGGCATATAGGGCTTTGCCGCGACGGAAAAGGTAACGTAACCGAGTATTACTGCAAGCTTCCCGTTGATATAGCCGAGCGCGACGTAATTGTTACCGATTTACTTTTAGCTACCGGTAACAGCGCCTCAGCCGCAATCAGCAAACTTAAAGAGTCGGGTTGCAAGTCAATTAAATTCATGTGTGCGGTAGCGTGTCCCGAGGGCTTAAAAGCGCTTAACGACAGTCACCCTGACGTGACGGTTTTTTGCGGTGTAATGGACGACGGCTTGACCGACGATTTATACATAACTCCCGGTCTCGGAGATGGCGGAGACAGGATTTTCGGCACAAAATAATAAAATAACGGGCGGGGCGTTCCTTTCGTTCTCTATAAAAACGAAAGGGGATAAGCCGCGCCCTGTTTTTTAAGTAAAGAGGGATTATTAATGCTTAAAATTTTTAAATATATAAAACCCAAGGAATGGCTGACGGCAGGAGCGAGTGTATTTCTTATCGTCGCCCAGGTCTGGTTAGATTTGAAAATTCCCGATTATATGGCGGAAATCACAATGCTGATTAAAACGCCGGACAGCGCGATACGCGATATTTGGCAGGCAGGCGGCTACATGCTTCTGTGCGCGCTCGGAAGTATAGGAGCCGCTATTATAGTAGGATTTTTTGCGGCGCGTATCGGCGCGTCTTTCGCGCAGAGGTTGCGCGGTCTGCTTTTCGATAAGGTTGAATCTTTTTCAACGCGCGAGATTAACCTTTTTTCAACTTCAAGCTTGATTACCCGCTCCACAAATGATATTACGAATGTGCAGATGTTAGTCACAATGGGTCTGCAGGTGGTGATTAAAGCACCTATCATGGCTGTTTGGGCAATTACCAAAATCGCGGGTAAGGGCTATGAATGGACTATGGCTACAGGAGCGGGCGTTTTTCTGTTGCTTTTGATGGTTGCCGTGCTTATGCTCTTTGTAATACCTAAATTCAGAAAAATGCAAACCCTGACCGATAATATAACCCGCGTGACGAGGGAAAACCTTACGGGGCTTCGTGTTGTTCGGGCTTACAATGCCGAGGATTATCAGGAAGACAAATTTGAAAAGGCGAACGACGAGCTTACAGGCACTCAATTGTTCACTAACAGGGCAATGGTAATGCTTATGCCTTTTATGCAGACAATCATGAGCGGTCTCTCGCTTGCTATTTATTGGATTGGCGCGTATTTGATTGACGCGGCGGGGGTTTACGAAAAATTAATACTGTTCTCGAATATGGTCGTTTTTTCGCAGTATGCTATGCAGGTAATTATGGCGTTTATGCTGTTGGCGATTATCTTCATCATGCTTCCCCGCGCCGGAGTATCGGCAAAACGGATTAACGAGGTGCTTGACGCCGAGCCTTGCATATCAGATGGCGGCGTTACAGCAGGATTGCCCGGAATCACAGGAGAGGTTACATTTAAAAATGTCAGCTTTAAATATCCCGGCGCTGTGGATTATGTCCTTGAGGCTATAAGCTTTACAGCCCGAAAAGGTGAAACCGTCGCTTTTATCGGCTCTACCGGGAGCGGAAAGTCCACCCTTGTCAATCTTATTCCCCGATTCTTCGACGTGACGGAGGGTGAAGTATTGGTTGACGGCGTAAACGTAAAGGACTACAAGCTCGAATCATTGCTGAACAAAATCGGTTATGTGCCGCAAAAAGCGGTATTGTTCAAGGGTACGGTCAGCTCGAACATTGCTTACGGGGATAACGGCGACAGTAAAGCTTTTACCGAGGACGAGATAAAGCTGGCGGCGGACATTGCCGAGGGCAAAGAGTTTATTGAGAATATGGAGGAGCAGTACCTTGCTTCAGTAGCCCAAGGCGGAACCAATCTGTCGGGCGGGCAAAAACAGCGGCTCTCTATTGCCCGCGCTGTTTGCCGCAAGCCTGAAATATATATCTTCGACGATTCGTTCTCGGCGCTTGATTATAAGACTGACAGGATTGTACGAAACAAGCTAAAAAAAAGCACCCCGGGAATAACCAACATTATAGTTGCCCAGCGCATCGGTACTATTATAGACGCCGACCAAATTTTAGTGCTTGATGAGGGCAGGGTTGCGGGGAGAGGAACCCATAAAGAATTGCTCTGCAGTTGTGCGGTTTATAAAGAAATAGCCATGTCGCAATTAAGCGAGGAGGAGTTAATATCATGAGTGAGCATAAAAATAAAAGCGCCTCGGGAGGTATTGGCGGCTTCAGAGGACGTCCGGGCGCTGTAGAAAAGGCAAAAGATTTTAAGGGCTCATGGAGCAAATTGATACGCTATTTCCAAAAATATATTCCCTCCATTGCTGTCGCGCTCATAGTCACGGCTGTAGGTACAGCGTTTCAAATTATAGGACCTAATAAATTAAGGGATATGACCGATGAAATAGCAAAAGGTTTGCCCGCAATGATAGGAGGACAACCGGTTACGGGGACAATTGATTTTAAAATTATAACGGGTATTGCGTTACTGCTGGTTGTTCTCTACGCTGCGTCGGCGCTGTTAGGCGTTATAGGACACTTAATAATGGCGACAATCGCGGCGGGAATCTCAAAAAATATGCGGACGGGAATCTCGAAAAAAATAAACAGACTGCCGCTTAAATATTTCGACAAAACAAGCTATGGCGACGTAATCAGTCGCGTGACAAACGATGTGGATGCTATAGGTCAGACATTAAACCAAAGCCTTGACAGCATGGTGAGGTCTGTCACAATGCTTACGGGCTCGCTTATTATGATGATTTACAACAGCCCCGCTTTAACTTTGGCGGCGATTGTCCCTACCTTTATAGGATTTTTATTAATCACGCTGATTATGTCTAAATCTCAGAAGCATTTTAACGCGCAACAGAAAGGACTCGGCGAAATAAACGGCTATATAGAGGAAATATATTCAGGTCACAGTGTCGTAAAGGTTTATAACGGCGGCAGGGAAGCCAAAAAGACATTCGGTAAAATCAACGGGGCAATTTACGACAGCGGGTGGAAATCGCAGTTTTTGTCCGGTCTTATGATGCCTATTATGAATTTTATCGGTAATTTCGGTTATGTGGCTGTCTGCGTTGTCGGAGCGGCGCTTGCCATGAACGGCTCGATTTCATTCGGCGTTATTGTGGCGTTTATGATATATATACGTTTTTTCACTCAGCCGCTGTCACAAATGGCGCAGTCTATGCAACAACTGCAAAGAACCGCGGCGGCAAGCGAACGGGTCTTTGAATTCTTTGACGAGGAAGAAATGGCGGACGAAAGTCAAAAAACCAAAAGATTAGAAAATGTCAACGGCGATGTAGAATTCAAAAATGTTAATTTCGGTTATAATCAAGACAAAACCATAATCCATGACTTTTCCGCTAAGGTAAACGCCGGGCAGAAAATCGCCATTGTCGGACCGTCAGGCGCGGGAAAAACAACTATGGTGAATCTGCTCATGCGTTTTTACGAAACCAACAGCGGCGGGATTTTATTAGACGGTACTCCCATAAATCAGGTTACCCGTGAAAACGTGCATGAGCAATTTTGCATGGTATTGCAGGATACCTGGCTTTTTGAGGGAACGATTAGGGAGAATATTGTCTACAGCAAGCAAGGTGTTACCGACGAACAGGTAAAGACGGCATGCAAATCGGCGGGACTGCATCATTTTATCCGCACCCTGCCCGATGGCTACGACACCTTGCTTGATGACAAGGCAAATTTATCTGTAGGGCAAAAACAGTTGCTCACAATTGCCCGCGCTATGGTTCAGGGCTCCCCGCTTTTAATTTTAGACGAAGCTACAAGTTCTGTTGACACCCGCACCGAAAGGCAGGTTCAGCAGGCTATGGATAAGCTGACGGCGGGGCGCACCTCTTTTGTCATAGCCCACAGGCTTTCCACAATCAAAAATGCCGACATAATCCTTGTAATGAAAGACGGCGATATTGTTGAAAGCGGAAATCATACCGAGCTTCTTGAAAAGGGCGGGGTTTACTCCGAGCTTTATAACAGTCAGTTTGAGCCGGCGTCGTAATAATGAATTAAATAAAAACCTGTGTTCGATACCCGAAATGAATAATACGCATTTCGCCGTAAAAACTATTGAGGACTGTATATTGTCTTTAAAAAAGGGGGGATTTTTATTTATTCCAATAACTTAATTACCGAAAAATCGCCGTATCTTTACGCCCACGCTCATAATCCGGTAGATTGGTATCCGTGGGGAGAAGAAGCCTTTAAAAAAGCCAAAAAGGAAGATAAACCGATTTTTCTTTCTATAGGGTATTCGACCTGCCATTGGTGTCATGTTATGGAGCGCGAGTCCTTTGAGGACGGCGAAATCGCCGCTCTGTTAAACCGTCACTTCATTTCCGTAAAGGTTGACCGCGAGGAACGACCGGATGTGGATTCGGTCTATATGTCGGTTTGTCAGGCATTGACAGGCTCGGGCGGCTGGCCTCTTTCAATTATTATGAGTCCGGAAAAAAAGCCGTTTTTCGCGGGGACATATTTCCCGAAAGACGTCCTTATGAGGTTAATTCCGAGAATAGGCGGCATGTGGGTAAATGAGCGCGGCGAATTAATCAAAACCGGCGATGAAATAGAGCGGCATCTTAACCGAATTGAAAAATCAGCTCAAAATGTTAATGCCGAACTTGACAGAAATACGGCTGATAAGGCGGCTCAAGCTTTCGAGGCTTCGTTTGATGAGAAATACGGCGGATTCGGCTCGGCTCCAAAATTCCCCGCCGCTCATAATTTGCTGTTTTTAATAGAATATGACCGTGCAACAGGCTCAAATCAAGCAGCAAAAATGTCGCAATTAACCCTTGAAGCAATGTATCGGGGTGGAATTTTTGACCATATTGCGGGGGGATTTTCGCGGTATTCAACAGACGGGAAATGGCTGATTCCCCACTTTGAGAAAATGCTGTACGATAACGCGCTTTTGGCATGGGCTTATCTCGAGGCTTACAGTTTATATAAAAAAGAGTTTTGTAAAACGGCGGCTCAGAAAATCTTTTCATGGGTTTTCGCGGAAATGACCAACAGCGACGGCGGTTTCTTTTGCGGGCAGGACGCTGACAGCGAGGGAATTGAGGGAAAGTATTACGTCTTTTCATACGATGAAATAGGTGACATTCTGCCGCGGGAAGAAGTGGAAGTCTGGCGCAAATATTACGGAATAACTAAAGGCGGGAATTTTGAGGGGAAAAGCGTCCCGAATCTTATTAAAAATTCAAAATTCGCGTTGAATGATGAATTTATAAATCGGTGCAACAGCAAAATATATAAATATCGTCTGGAGCGTACTAAATTGCACACAGACGATAAAATCCTTACCTCATGGAACGCGCTGATGATGATTGCTTTGACTAAGGCATACACCGTTCTCGGCGATGCCTCTTACCTTGAAGCGGCAAAAAGAAATGAAAAATTCATTTCTGAAAAGCTGTCGTTCCCTCAAACAGCGCCGCGCCTGTACGTCAGGTGGCGCGACAACGAGGTTCAGGGAAACGGAAAGTTAGACGATTACGCCTATTATACCCTCGCGCTTCTTGAACTATATGAGGTCACAAATGACACGGGTTACTTTGATAAGGCTCTCCATTACGCGAATGTTATGGCGGAGCGTTTCTTTGACCACTCGAACGGCGGGTTTTATCTTTACGCAGACGACGACGAGCAATTGATTACGCGTCCTAAGGAAATCTTTGACAACGCCCTCCCGAGCGGGAATTCAGTCGCTTTTATGCTTCTTAACAGACTAAGCAGGGAAACAGGCGAACTGAAATTTTACGAAATGTACAGAAAACAGGCGGGGTTTATCGCCGCTTATGCCGGGCAGTATCCGGCAGGGTGCGGGTTTTCGCTAATCACAGTGATTAACGGCTCAAGTGATAAAAGCTGTAAGGACGGTCAGTGTTTATAACACTGTATGATTATATAAAAAATTCCCCCGCTTTTTACAGCGGGGGAATTCATTAATAATTTTATTCTGACTCGAGTTTTTCGCTTTCGGTTTGGAAGTAACCAACGTCATTGGTCTGGCGATGCATAAGTACTGTATTGTACATAACCCGTTAGCACAATCATACAAATCGATTTTTGATTATTTAGCACATTTTCACAAATATGCTTTTAAAGCTCTTTAATATATAAAGGTATGGAAAATTTTGTTTACAAGTCGGACAAGATATGTTATAATATTTTTACGTGATGAAAAACCGTAATATAAATCAAGGAGGCTATAATCAATGGCAAGAGAAAAAATCTGTATGGACGGCAACACCGCCGCCGGTCACGTGTCCTACGCTTTTACTGAGGTGGCGGCAATTTACCCCATTACACCCTCGTCGGTAATGGCAGAGGTCACAGACACATGGGCAACGGCAGGAAGAAAAAACATTTTCGGGCAGGAAGTCAGGGTTAAGGAAATGCAGTCTGAGGCGGGCGCTGTGGGCGCGGTTCACGGTTCGCTTTCTGCGGGTGCGCTGACTACCACTTACACCGCATCGCAGGGTCTGCTCTTGATGATTCCGAATATGTTCAAAATCGCGGGTGAGCTTTTGCCCAGTGTTATCCATGTTTCGGCGCGGGCGCTGGCGTCTCATGCTTTGTCGATTTTCGGCGACCACAGCGACGTTTACGCTTGTCGTCAAACGGGTTACGCTATGCTTTGCGCTACTAACCCGCAGGAGGTTATGGACCTCGGCGCGGTAGCTCACCTGGCAACGCTGAAAGGAAGAGTTCCTTTCCTGCATTTCTTCGACGGTTTCCGCACCTCCCACGAAATCCAAAAGATTGAGGCGTGGGATACCGATACCCTCGCCAAGCTTGCGGATATGGACGCGATTCAGGCATTCCGCGACAGAGCGCTGAATCCTCAGAATCCCGTTTTGCATGGTACGGCGCAAAACCCCGATATATTCTTCCAGGCGCGTGAGGCTTGCAACCCTTATTACAACGCGCTTCCCGAAATCGTACAGGAAACCATGAATAAGGTCAACGCCGAAATCGGCACGGATTATAAGCTTTTCAACTATTACGGCGCGGCTGACGCTGAACATGTGATTGTAGCTATGGGCTCGGTCTGCGACACCATTGAAGAAACCATTGATTACCTCAACGCAAACGGAAGTAAAGTAGGACTCGTTAAAGTAAGACTTTACCGTCCGTTCGCGGTAAACGCATTTGTGGACGCTATTCCCGCAAGCGTGAAGCAGATTTCCGTCCTTGACAGAACCAAAGAACCCGGCTCTTTAGGCGAACCGCTTTACCTTGACGTAGTGGCGGCTTTGAATCAGGCGGGCAAATTTAAAGACGTACCTGTATTTACAGGACGTTACGGTCTGGGTTCAAAAGACTGCAACCCCGCTAACATTATCTCGGTGTTCAAGAATAAGCAGAAAGTGCAATTCACGATTGGTATAACCGACGACGTAACTAATCTTTCGCTTGCTGTTGTGGATAACCCGAATACCATTCCCGCAGGTACTACAAGCTGCAAATTCTGGGGAATCGGCGCGGACGGCACGGTAGGCGCGAATAAAAACTCAACCAAGATTATCGGAAACCACACCGATATGAACGTTCAGGCGTACTTCTCCTACGACTCTAAAAAGTCGGGCGGCGTTACGGTTTCTCACCTGCGTTTCGGGAAAGCGCCCATTAAGTCCACCTACTTTATTACTAAGGCAGATTTTGTGGCTTGTCATAACCAGTCTTATATAGATAAGTACGACATGGTTCAGGACGTTGTTAAGGGCGGCTCTTTCCTCCTTAACTGCCAGTGGGGCGTTAATGAGCTTGAAGAGAGAATCCCTGCTCCCGTTAAAAGGTTCATAGCTGAAAACGACATTAACTTCTATATTATAAACGCGACCGACATAGCCAAGGAAATAGGGCTCGGTAACCGCGTAAGTACGGTTCTGCAATCGGCGTTCTTTAAAATAGCCAATATTATCCCCGCCTCCGAAGCAATAGGCTATATGAAAGGCGCGGTTAAGAAACAATTCTCCAGAAAAGGCGAGAAAATCGTTGACATGAACTGCAAGGCGATTGACATGGGCGCTGAAAAGTTCATTAAGGTTGACGTTCCCGCGGCATGGAAAACCGCTGAGGGCGAGCTTGAAACTCATAAAGCTGTCGGTGACAGAAAAGACCTTGTAGACTTTATAAACAACATTCTTATACCGGTAAATGCACAGCGCGGCGGCGATCTGCCTGTATCGACTTTCTCATATATGGCGGACGGCGCTTTCCCGCAAGGTTCGGCAGCTTATGAGAAACGCAAGGTAGCGGTTGACGTTCCCGAGTGGATTCCCAAAAACTGCATACAGTGTAACCAGTGCGTTTTAATCTGTCCTCACGCCATTCTCCGTCCGTTCCTTTTGAACGGTGATGAAGCGGCAAAAGCTCCCGAAGGTGCGAAAATGAAAGACGCAACCGGTCTGGCGGGGCTAAAATATGCTATGGGTGTTTCGGTGCTTGACTGCTACGGTTGTTCGGCTTGCGTAAACGTCTGCCCCGCAAAACAGAAAGCGCTTGCCATGAAACCGATTGACTCCCAGTTAAATGAGCAGAATATCTTTGCTTACTGCATGACGGTTTCGGATAAGCCTGAAGTATTCGATAAATTCAAAGAAACCAGCATAAAAGGTTCGCAGTTCAAACAGCCGCTCTTAGAGTTCTCGGGTGCATGCGCGGGTTGCGGTGAAACCCCTTATGCAAAGCTTGCCACTCAGCTCTTCGGCGACAGAATGTATATCGGCAACGCTACCGGTTGTTCCTCTATTTGGGGCGGCTCGGCTCCCGCTACGCCTTATACGGTTAATAAAGAAGGCAAGGGTCCGACATGGGCAAACTCCCTCTTTGAAGACAATGCCGAATTCACCTACGGTATGTTTTTAGGTCAAAAAGCTGTACGCGACAGATTGATTAATAAAACCGAGGAATTGGTTAAAGCCGACTGTGCGTCATCTGAACTTAAAACCGCAGGACAAAAGTGGCTTGACACATTATGCGATGGCAAAGCCAACAGCAAAGCGGCTGACGATTTCATTGACGCTATGGAAAAAGACAACTGCAAATGTCCCATCGCGGCGGAAATATTCAAATCCAAGAACTTCCTCTGCAAAAAATCGGTTTGGGCGTTCGGTGGAGACGGTTGGGCTTACGACATTGGTTACGGCGGACTTGACCACGTTATTGCAACGGGTGAAAACGTGAATATCCTTGTATTTGACACCGAGGTTTATTCCAACACCGGCGGTCAGGCTTCAAAGTCTACCCCTGTTGGTGCGATCGCGCAATTTGCGGCGGGTGGAATGGAAACCAAGAAGAAAGACCTTGCCCAAATCGCAATGCAGTACGGCTATGTTTATGTAGCTCAGGTGGCAATGGGCGCTGATATGAACCAGTGCATCAAGGCGTTCACAGAAGCCGAGGCTTACGACGGACCGTCAATCATCATAGCTTACGCCCCCTGCGTGGCTCACGGCATAAAAGGCGGCTTGGCATTGGCGCAACAGGTGGAAAAAGAAGCGGTCGAGGCGGGTTACTGGCACCTATTCAGATTTAATCCCGCGCTTTCGGCAGAGGGCAAATCCCCTTACTCTCTCGACAGCAAAGCTCCGACTGCGGACTACAGAAAGTTTATCGAGCGCGAGGTTCGCTACAGTTCGCTTATGCTCCAAAATCCCGAAAGAGCCGATAAGCTGTTCAATAAAGCGGCTTCGGACGCCAAGAAAAAGTATGACGATTTGGTTGGATTGGTTGAGTATTATAAGGTGTAATTAATAGTTAAAAGGGCGGGACTGTTGTCCCGCCCTCATGCAAGAATGTTTTCAAGAAAAACGGTGTAACAGGAATGTTACGCCGTTTTCTTTAATTTCTGTTCGGCTTCGGCGTTTCCCAAAGCCGCGATAAAATCAAATGCACCGATAAAGTTATAGTCAATTTGATTTTTCCACTCTTACCAACAGATAATTTATGGTTTGTTAGCTTTTGCAAATCATTTAGAATAACTTGATTTTGCTCAACAGTATTGTTTTGACTTAGTTGTATGTATAACCCCGTCGGATCAACAAACATAATAGGATTATTCCCGGCATAAACATACCAGTTTTTACCATCAAAAGCCGCGTCCTCGCTGATAAAACGCCCTAAACTCGTATCATAATACCTCGCCCGTAAGTAAACATACCCGCTCTCGCTATCATAATACTCCCCGCTGAAACGATACGGATTTCTGTCAAGTTGGTCAATCTCACTTAACT
>Ga0099364_10000036_pt1 | contig 192919 bp, 151 predicted proteins | sample TergutTh196P3_FD_73070 | JGI IMG/M metagenome (GOLD analysis project Ga0099364, IMG submission 73070) | Microcerotermes parvus P3 segment gut microbial communities from Pointe-Noire, Republic of the Congo - Th196 P3 | ecosystem: Host-associated > Arthropoda: Insects > Digestive system > Gut ... | reverse complement strand
TCACGATGATCTGCTCCGGCGTATAGTTCCTCTTTGGCATTCTGCTTCCTCCTTTTTAAAACTGGTTACGACTATCATATCCTATCTTAAAAAGTGGTATGAATCTTGGGGGGAAGGTCACCCTGTGTACCATGTCTGAAATGAGTTCAGCAGGAGTAAACTCGTCAACAACAATCGCCTTATTCTCTTGCCTTGCGAAAAAACCAGACTTACCTGAATTGAAATCCTGCGTAGTGGTTGTATAAAACTCGTCAAGCCTTGTTGCTTCTTCCATCGTCCACTATACCACCCGCCTAAAGCTCTGCGGATTGGTTTCCCACTCTATGCGACCCGCATCAATAATTGCCTTTTCTTCGTCCGTTAGGTCGGTTTCGATAACCAAGCGGTCAGGCGAGGCAAGCAAACGTAGCACTGGGCGCAGGGCTTCAAGCTCCGGCTCTGGAATATCCTTTATGTAGTCTATTACTTCTTGCCTTAACGCTGTCATGGTATCGCGCTCCTTTGTAAATGCCGCCTCGTGTGCCGCTGATGCAAGGTAAACATCCATGCCTTAAAGATAGCAAAATCGCATACAACCGTCAACATAAGCAACACATCAAAAGTAAGCAGAGGTATCTACCATTTCTATTTAGATAAATTTTTATCCGAACTTTTATCTATTTTTTATCTACCGATTAGACCGCTTTATCCGCCGTTCACGGCTAAATATTTCCAGTAGTCAGGGCATGAAAAAGGCCTGAAACCCATTGATTTCAAGCCTTTTTCTTTGGAGCGGAAGACGAGATTTGAACTCGCGACCCTCGCCTTGGCAAGGCGATGCTCTACCCCTGAGCCACTTCCGCAGGCCGGTCTTTCGACCGTTATTCAGTTGTGCTCCGCACCCGCCGTCAAAGGGCAGATGGTGGATGGAGAAGGATTCGAACCTTCGTAGGCTTAGCCGACGGGTTTACAGCCCGCTCCCTTTGGCCGCTCGGGCATCCATCCATATGGAGCTGGCGGAGGGAATTGAACCCCCAACCTGCTGATTACAAATCAGCTGCTCTACCTTTGAGCCACGCCAGCATTTCTGGTTGCGGCAGAGCCCTCTTTTGGCGACCCAGAACGGGCTCGAACCGTCGACCTCCAGCGTGACAGGCTGGCATTCTAACCAACTGAACTACTGGGCCACATTGTTGACCGCCTTCGGGCAGTCTGGTGGGCGTAACCGGGCTCGAACCGATGACCCCATCCTTGTAAGGGATGTGCTCTCCCAGCTGAGCTATACGCCCATCTTGCTCGTCTTTTTTGCCAAACTGCGGGTTGTTGCTCGTCCGCTCGTCAGTTACGTACCACCAGTACGCTCCTTCCTCGCTCCCTCGCACGCCCCTGATTTTGGCAAAAAATACTTCGCAATTTCATCTTGCAAAAGCCTTACGCAACGCTTTCCTGCGAAAATCCTCTGCAATGGCTCCGAGGGTGGGACTCGAACCCACAGCCTATCGGTTAACAGCCGAGTGCTCCACCATTGAGCTACCTCGGATCGATGCTCCTCTCCAATCCAAGTCGCGAGCCAAGGGACATCTTATCACAATAAAATTCCGCATGTCAAACAAAAAAGTGGCTTTTCATTGAATTATCGCATATATCATATATAATTGTCATTGACCGAATGCGGCAGTTGAATACAGACCAAAAATGCTATAGGGGGTACAACCATGAACAACGCAAGCAATCCGTACGTAAATGCACAAACGCAATTCGACACAGTGGCCGAAGCGATGTCGCTCGACATGAGCATGCGCGAATATCTGAGGGTCTCGGCAAGGGAGTTCGTTTTCTCCATACCCGTGAAGATGGATGACGGGACCACCAAGACCTATATGGGATTCCGAATACAGCACAACAATGCGAGAGGCCCTTCAAAAGGCGGCATCCGCTTCCACCCTGACGAGACTTTGGACACCGTCCGCGCCTTGGCAATGTGGATGACGTGGAAAAGCGCTGTCGTCGACATCCCGCTCGGCGGCGGCAAGGGCGGCATCGCCTGCGATCCCCGCACCATGTCGATGGGTGAACAGGAGCGTATGTGCCGTGGGTATGTCCGCCAGCTTTCAAGCACCATCGGTCCCCTTATCGACATACCCGCGCCCGATATGATGTCGAGCGCGCAGCATATGCTCTGGATGCTCGACGAGTACGAGACTATTATGCGGGCGCACTATCCCGGCGTCATCACCGGCAAGCCCGTCGGAATGGGCGGCTCGCTCGGCAGGGCTGAGGCCACGGGATACGGCGTAATGTATACCCTTGTCGAGGCGTTGAGACTACGGGGTGACAGCGTAAAGGGCAAGACCGCTTCGCTCCAGGGCTTTGGTGCGGTCGGCGAACATGCAGCCCGCAAATTCGAGGAGCTCGGCGGCATCGTGACTGCGGTGTCGTGCTGGGACAACAACGACAAGAAAGCCTACACTTTCAAGAAAAAGGGAGGGCTTGACATAAACGCCCTTGCAGCGGCGAAGGATGCTTATAGGGATATAGACAAAGAAAAAGCCCGTGATATCGGCTGTGATATCCTGCCTGGCGATGCATGGCTGAGCGAGGAAGCCGACATACTTATCCCCGCCGCCCAGGAGAACGAGATTACCACCAAGAACCTTGATTCCATCAACAAGTCCGTGCGTGTCATCTGCGAAGCGGCAAACGGCCCCACGACCCCAGAGGCGGATCCGCTTATACTGGCGAAAGACATAATGATAATCCCCGACTTCCTGTGCAACGCCGGCGGCGTCACCTGTAGCTACTTTGAGCAGGTCCAGGGCAATATGAACTACTTCTGGGGAAAGAGCGAGGTCCTAATAAAGCTGGAAACCGCCATGACAGCGGCCTGCACCGCCGTCTGTGAACTGGCAGAGGAGAAGAAAGTCCCATTGCGCGATGCCGCCTATATGATATCCATACAGCGTGTCGCTGATGCCGTCAAGATGAGGGGCTGGGTGTAAAGAGACCTTAAAAAACCCTAGGCTACAAGAGCTTAAACGAGCCTTTGTGAAAGTCGATAAGCCCGTCTTTCCGCATCTGCGATAGCTCATGCGAAAGCGCACTGCGGTTAACGCCGAGGTATTGCGCGAATTGCTCACGGTCCATGTTCAGCTCGATGCTGTCTGACCCTGCCAAAAAGCACACGTTCTCCAAATAGACCATCACCCTGTCCCGCAGGGCGCGCCTATACAAGACGTCTATCTTGTGCAACCGCCGCAGGCTCTCGTTCGCAAGCGTCTGCGTCACGCCGTCCCTCAGCTTTTGCTGCTCCAACGGCGAAATCTTGCCGGAAAACATTCCGTCGTAGTCGACAAAGACGATGTCGCATTCGTCGAGCGCCTGCAAACGGAACGGGCATTTTCGCGAAGCGGAGCACGCGATGTCGAGCCCGCATATCTCGCCAGGGACGAACAATTGCACGAAGTCCAGCGCTCCGCCCTCTTGCTCGCGAACTCCTTGGATACGTCCCGAAAGCAAGACCATGAAGTCCGCCCTGCGGCTGCCGGCTTCGGCTATAGTCGCACCTTTCTCGTATCGTGCCCCTCTCGCCCGCCCACGCATCAAGGCCGCTTCAAATTCGTTCCCTGAAAGCCCACGGAACATACGCGACACACGCAGTGCCGCCTTTTCCCGCTCCCCTATCCTATAGCTCTTTGTGCTGCCCACTTGCAAGCCCACTTAGGCAAACCCGCCAGACAGGCCTGCCTACAATATATACCTGTCTACATCGTCGGCTTTTATCACGTCAAGGAATTTGTCCACGACAAAGTCGCGATCGACCATTATTTCCTTCTCCCCGCTGTCGGGGATGCTGTACGCCTGATCCTCAAGCAGTTTCTCCATTACCGTATGCAGGCGACGTGCCCCTATATTCTCCGTCTGCTCGTTTGCGAGGAACGAGATATGCGCTATTTCCTTTATGGCCTCGTCTGTGAACGTCAGTTCGACCCCCTCCGTCTCAAGCAGTGCCTTGTGCTGCTTTATCAAGGCGTTTTCGGGCTCGGTAAGTATGCTGACAAAGGCTTCCTCGGTCAGCGTCTCAAGCTCGACCCGTATCGGAAAACGCCCCTGCAGCTCCGGTATCAAATCCGTCGGCTTTGCAGTATGGAAAGCCCCTGCCCCTATAAAGAGTATGTGGTCCGTCTTTACAGGCCCGTGCTTGGTGTTGACGACGCTGCCCTCGACTATCGGCAAGATGTCACGCTGCACGCCCTCGCGTGACACGTCGGCGCCCGAACGGAACCCTCCGCCCGATGCTATCTTGTCTATCTCGTCTATAAATATTATCCCGTTCTGCTCGGCGTTCTCCAAGGCGTCGCTTGTCACCTGGTCCATATCAATCAGGTTTGCCGCCTCCTCCTCACGAAGTATGCGGCGGGCATCCTTCACCTTAAGCTTCTTTTTCTTTTTGCGGCCACCGGGGTTTATGGCGTCGAATATGTTTCCTATCGCAATGCCCATGCCGCCCTCGCCCACGTCAAGCTGATTCTGCTTGGGCGCATCAGACACTTCAATCTCGATATATTGTTCGTCAAGAAAACCATCGCGTAATTGCTGCCTTACCTGCTCGCGCGTCAGCTCGACCTCGCTGTCCGTCCTTGTATCGGGCTCGTCCGGCTGCTCCGCCCCATTCGCTTGCGTAGCCCCGCTGCCCGTGCCCCCGACACTGCCTGCCGCACTCACGCCGCCTGCGCCGCCCATAATAAAATCAAACGGCCCTCTAAGCGCCTGCCCGCCGGCTCCCCCGCCCCCACTGCCGCCTACGCCCTGCTTCTTGCGTCCCGGCGCGATGGCGTCAAGTATTTTTTCTTCCGCCATATCCTCGGCCACGCTGTATTTTTCGTCAAGGCGCTTTTGCTTGGTGATGCGGATGGATGCCTCGACGAGGTCACGTACCATGCTGTCAACGTCACGGCCGACATAGCCAACCTCCGTGAACTTGGTCGCCTCCACCTTTACGAAAGGCGCATCCATCAGCTTGGCGAGCCGTCTCGCTATCTCCGTCTTTCCGACGCCTGTGGGCCCCATCATCAAGATGTTCTTGGGCGTAATCTCCTCACGCATCTTTTCCTCGACCAGGCCGCGCCTATAGCGGTTCCGCAAAGCGACCGCCACGCTCCGTTTGGCGCCGTCCTGCCCGATTATATACTTGTCAAGCTCCGCCACGATCTCCTTGGGCGTCATGCTGTAAAATTTGTTGCCGAAAAGGCCCAATACATTCTCGTCCGCCATACCGCAGCCCTCCTATAATTTTTCGACCGAAATATTGTCGTTTGTGAACACGCAGATCGAAGAGGCGATCCGCAGGGACTCCAACACGATGGCTTCCGCGCTCATTTCCGTATGGTTGAAAAGCGCGTTCGCCGCCGCAAACGCATAGTTGCCGCCGCTTCCTATGGCGACAAAGTCTTGGTCTGGCTCGATTACCTCTCCATTGCCCGAAATCACGAGCAGGCACTCATGGTCTGCCGCCACAAGCAGCGCCTCTAGGTTACGCATTATCTTGTCCGATCGCCAGCTCTGCGCCAGCGACACAGCAGCCCGCTTCAGGTTGCCGCCATGCTCCTCTAGCTTCTTTTCAAACTTTTCAGTCAGGGTGAAGGCATCGGACACAGAACCGGCAAAGCCTGAAAGCACCGTCCCCTTGTAAATCTTCCTGACTTTCTTTGCCTTGTGCTTCATAACGGAGTTCTGCCCCATCGTCACCTGGCCGTCGCCGCCTATGCAGACATCGTCCGACCCCCGCCTTACCGCCACGATTGTTGTTGCATGAAATTGCTCCATTTTGCCCTAGGCCCCCTTTCCTTTATTCCTTGTAACCGCACTCGGCGTTTGAGCACGCATATTGCGTTGTTTTCGTCTTTCTCTCGACCAACAGCGCCTCGCACTCCGGGCATTTTTTGTTGACAGGTTTGTACCAATAAACCTGCGTGCAGTCGGGATAGCCCGAGCAGCCGAAAAACGTCTTCCCCTTCCTGCTTTTGCGGGAGACCAAATCTTTTCCGCAAGAAGGGCAGGAAACGCCCTCAATCTTCACGACTATAGGCTTGGTGTTCTTGCACTCGGGATATCCGGAACATGCGATAAAGCGCCCAAACCTGCCCTGCTTGAAAACCAGAGGCTTCCCGCAAAGCTCGCAGTCCTCGCCCGTCGGCTCGTCCTCTACCTTGATCTTTTCTATTTCAGCATCTGCGACCTTGAGCTCTTCGGCAAGCACGCCGTAAAAATCAGAAACGATACCCTGCCAGTTGCGCCCCTCGGTCTCGATGTCATCAAGCCTGTCCTCCATGCCCGCCGTAAACCCTGCATCGACAATCTCCTTGAAGTATTTTTCCATCAGCTCTGTCACCACAAAACCAAGCTCGGTCGGCAACAACGCCTTTTTTTCGCGTTCAACATAGCCTCGCCGCTCCGTCAGCGTCGCTATTATAGGCACGAATGTGGACGGCCTGCCGATATTCTTTTCCTCAAGCTCCTTGACAAGCGACGCTTCGGTGTAACGTGGCGGGGGCTGCGTGAAGCCTTGCTCCGCCTTTACGTCCTTCTCGTCAAGCGCCTCGCCAATCGAAAGCTCAGGCAGCAGATTGCCCTCATCGTCCTCAAGCGTCGTCTGGTAGACCTTCAAAAATCCGTCGAATTTGAGCTTGCTCCCCGTAGAGTGGAAAGTGTATGTCCCGTTCTCGATATCCGCCGCTACGCTGTCGTAGACCGCCTCGCTCATACGGCTCGCCACAAATCGCGACCAAATAAGCTTGTACAGCTTGAACTGGTCCGGTGCCAGCGAGTCCTTTATGTCCTCTGGGCGCAGATGAACGTAGGACGGGCGGATGGCTTCGTGCGCGTCCTGGATATCCTTTTTCTTGTTTGAATAAAAATTGTTCCCGACATAGTTTTCGCCGTAGTGTTCTGTGATATACGTTTTCGCAGTCGCTATGGCTTCCTCCGAAACCCTTACCGAGTCCGTCCTGATATACGTCACAAGTCCGAGAGTGCCCTGGCCTTTGATGGTCACGCCCTCGTAAAGCTGCTGTGCTACGCTCATAACGCGGCGCGTCTGGAAACCGAGCTTGATTGACGCGTCTTGCTGAAGCGTACTGGTCGTGTAAGGCGCATAGGGCTTGCGTCTACGTTCTTTTGCGTCCACGGTCTTTACCGAATAGCTTCCGGCTTTCATTGCCGCAAGCGCTTCGTCCGCCTCGGCCTTGTTGCTTGGTATGAATTTCTTCCCATCCTTTTCGGAAAGCTTTGCCGTGAATTCCTTCGTGTCACCGGATTTCTTCGCAAGCTGCACTGCTATCTTCCAAAACTCCTCAGGAATAAACGCCTTTATCTCGCGTTCACGGTCTACAACCAGCTTTAGCGCGGCCGACTGGACCCTGCCAGCAGACAGCCCCATCCTTATCTTGCTCCACAAAAGCGGGCTTATCTGATATCCCACAATGCGGTCGAGCACCCTACGCGCTTGCTGTGCGTCAACAAGGTTCATATTGATCTTGCGTGGCGCCTTTACTGCGTTCTTTATTGCTTCCTTCGTGATTTCATTGAAGACGATACGGGACTCAGTCTCGTCCGAAAGCCCGAGTATATGGCCGATATGCCACGATATGGCCTCCCCTTCACGATCCGGGTCCGTTGCAAGCAAGACGTTTTTTGCGCCTTTTGCTTCCTTTTTCAATTCACGTATAATGTCGCCCTTGCCCCTTATATTTATATATTCAGGCTTGAAGTTCTCTTCGATATTGATGCCCAGCTTGCTCTTAGGCAAATCCCTTATGTGCCCTACCGAAGCGACGACCTTGTAATTAGTCCCCAAAAACTTCCCTATAGTCCTCGCCTTTGACGGCGACTCCACGACAACCAATGTCTTCGTACCCTTCTTCGCCTTTGCCGAAGCGCTTTTACCTGCTGCCATTTTCCCTCCAGTTCTTGTGCCACTATGCGACTCCATGCGCGATTCCCCCGCAATTGTGCCTACAAGAAATTATTCAAACATGTTTCATTCTTTATGTCAATAGACGGGCTAAGCTCTGGGGATAAAAACCTTGCCCGCACCCGTCGTAACAACCCCTTTGATCTCGAGCAATGTCACAATGGAGGTAAGCGCGCCTATGGGAAGCCCTGTCTCTGCCATAAGGCGGTCGAGCGACAATTCGCCGTGCTGCATCAATGCCGCCACCACCCGTTTCTCGTCAGATGACATTAGCTTGCCGAGGGATGACACGATATCCGTTTCGATTTCTAGGCCTGCAAGTATGTCGTCGATAAAAACAATAGGAGTGGCGCCGTCCGCAATCAGCTTGTTGCACCCGATGCTGCCCTTGCGGTTGATATTGCCAGGCACGGCGTAGACCTCACGACCCTGGTCTGCCGCACACTCGGCAGTAATGAGCGAACCGCTTGCAAAACCTGCCTCGGCGACCACCGTTGCGTTCGACAGCCCGCTGATTATGCGGTTGCGGGCGGGGAATGTGAATTTTGTGGGCCGCAGGCCGTCAACATATTCCGACAAGATCAAGCCCGTCCGTTCTATCTCCTGCATCAGCCCGCGATTTGACTTGGGAAAACAAAAGTCTAGCCCGGATCCAAGCACTGCTACCGTAGGCGTGCCGCCCTCCAGCGCCCCTTTGTGCGCCCAGGTGTCGATGCCCTCTGCCATGCCTGAAACAACGCATACCCCATGCTCGGACAGACGCTTCGCTATGGTGAACGCAGCCCAACGGCCGTATTCCGTCGATGAGCGCGAGCCCACAATGGCGATTTTGGGATGCTTCAGCACATCAGGGTTTCCTGCATAGTAAAGGCGCTCTGGCGGCTTTGGGATAAGCGAGAGCAGGATAGGATAGCGTGGATCCTCCCTGCCAATAAACGGCCTTCCGCTTGAAAAACGCAGACTCGATGCGTCCAATGCGCCCACTTTTATTTAAGCCCCCTATAAGCCACGGCTTCAGCTATATGCACGCTTCCTATCGTTTCCTCGCCCGAAAGATCTGCTATGGTTCGTGCGACCTTTATAAGCTTTGAACGTGCCCTTACGCTTAATGAAAAGTGCTCGTACGCCTGCCTCAACACATCCTCGGCCTCTTTGTCCATAATGCATGCATTCCTGATGCCGTCCGCCTGCAAGCGCGCATTGGGCAAGCGGCCAGGATTCCTTTCCATGGCACGTTCGCGTGCGGAAATCACCACCGCCCTCATTTGTTCCGTATTCATGCACTCGCCGCCACGCGCTTCCGCTTCACCGCCAAGCTCCGCCTCGTCCACCGCGCCCATCCTGATATGCAGGTCGATGCGGTCCATCAATGGGCCTGAAAGCTTTGAGAGGTATCTTTGCACCTTCGTCTGCGGGCATCTGCATTCGTGTGCAGGGTCGCCAAGATAGCCGCAGGGACAGGGATTCATAGCCGCCACAAGCAGAAAGTCGCATGGATATCGCCCCTTGAAGCCGACACGTGCCAAGTCGATGAAACGGTCCTCTAGCGGCTGTCTTAGCATGTCAAGGGTATACCGAGTGAACTCAGGGAGCTCATCCAGAAACAGCACCCCCTTGTGCGCCAGAGAAAGCTCTCCCGGCTTGGGCTTGAAGCCTCCGCCGACTATCGCGGTATGCGTGGCCGAATGGTGCGGCGCGCGAAAAGGCCGCTCGTACATAAGGCCGTGACCCGCTACATGCTCGCCTGCGATGCTGTGGATACGCGTCACCTCGCCGCTTTCCTCGTCGGTCAAAGGCGGCAGTATGCCAGGCATACGCCTCGCAAGCATGGACTTGCCGATACCGGGCGGCCCCGTAAGGCAGATATCATGCGCGCCTGCCGCCGCGATCACGAGCGCGCGTTTTACGGCCTCTTGGCCTTTTACATCGAAGAAATCGTCCTCGCATGCGGGAATGGCCTTGGATTTCTTTTTGCCGCGTCTACCGCTGCGTACAGGGGCTATTTCGCCGCCGCCGAGCAAGTGGCCGACCACCTCGGTCAAAGAATGGGCCGGGTAGAGAAATAGCCCCGGCAATTCCTCGACTTCGCATAAATTATCTATCGGCATAAATAAATGGTCGACGCCGTTTTCCTGTAGGCTCAAAGCCATAGCGACTGCGAAAGCAGCCCTGTTCAGCGTCCCGTCAAGCGAAAGCTCGCCTATGAAAGCAGACCGCCCGCCTTCCGGCAGGTTTATCTGGCTCTTTGCCGCGCCGGCCAGTATGCCGACCGCTATAGGCAGGTCGAAGTGGCTGCCCTCTTTGCGCGAGTCCGCAGGCGAGAGGTTGACCGTGATGCGTCTCAGAGGAAACTCATACCCGCTGTTTGCGATTGCCGCACGCACGCGCTCCTTTGACTCCTTCACCGCGCTGCCTGGCAAGCCCACAAGATGAAAAGCCGGCAGGCCTGCAGTCAAATCCGTCTCTACGGTCACAAGCTCGGTGTCGAGCCCGTTCACGGACGCCGTAAGGACTTTTGAAAATCTGTCGTTGCTCATCTTGCCCGTTTCACTCCCAAAACGCGTTCTCTACATGGTTGATATCGTGGTCATCGCCTACGAAAACCACCTCGATGACATCAAAACGCATATCAAAGTCATCATACAGCCGGTACAGGCGCATCTTCTGCGAAAGGTACCACGATGCGACCCTGCGTATATGCCTCACCTTCTCTGCATTGACGGCTTCCGCAGGGATTCCAAAGACAAGGCTTTGTCGGCACTTCACCTCGCAGAACACAAGCAGCTTGTCCTTCTTGCAGACAAGGTCTATCTCGCCGACCTTGCACCTGAAGTTTTGCTCGACTATGCGAAAGCCCTTTCCCTCGTACATCTCCCGTGCAAGCGATTCGCCCAGTTCGCCGAGTTCCTGTCTGCCATAGTGTGTTGTCTTTGTATTTTCGTCCATGTATGCATAATAATGGAAATTAATACCCCTGTCAAGCAATTTTTGTAAATATTGTATAATTTTTCTGAGGGCGGCCTTCTTACTACCTATACGGTCGCCAGAAAGCCGGTGAGAACAGCAATACAAGCGTAAGCAGCTCAAGCCTCCCCGCAACCATCAACAAAGACATATAGACGCGCGAAAACTGCGAAAACATCGTAAACGCCTCCCCTACCCCAAGCCCTGGCCCTATTACGAGCCCCGTATTTGAAAGCATCGCGATAACGGTTCCAAGCGTGGTCCCCGCATCTGTGGTGTCAAAAGAAAGCACAAATGCCGATAGCGCGACGATAAAAGCGTAAACTATCATAAGGGTGGCGATGCTCGAAACGCGGTCCGACGGCACCGCATTGTCCCCTATCTTTACGGCAACTACAGCGTTCGGGTGCAGGCGTTTATATATATTCCGGCGTATAAGCGAAATGGCGACCAGCATGCGAGCCACTTTCAGCCCGCCAGTAGTCGAGCCAGAGCAACCCCCAACTATCATCACGCCGATAAGAAGCCATTGCGTCGCCTGCGGCCAAAGGTCTACATTCGTACCAGGATAGCCTGCCGTCGTCGCAAACGATATTGACTGCATAATGCCGTACCGCGCCGCCTCGCCCGCCGTGCCATAAGTCCCGAACGCAAGCAGGATTATAAACACGAGCCCGCAGACCGCCGCGAGCATAATGAGATAAGCCCTTATCTCGACTTCCCTGAAAAATTCGCGTGGCCGCCGTTTGAGCAGATGCCGATAGCTCACAAACGACATTGACGCAATGATGCAGAACACCGCAACGATGGTATCTACATACAGGCTGTTTCCAAGCACTGCACCCGCTCGGTAATTCGCGAAGCCGCCTGTCCCCACGCTGCTGAACGAAAGAACTATAGCGTCAAATATCCCCATGCCCCCCAAAGCCAGCAACGCCATTTCCACCAAGGTCAACCCCAAGAAAAGCAGGAATATAGTCCTTGCCGTGTCCGTCATCCGCGACCTTATCTTTTCGACGGTCTGAACTGTCGTCTCCGCATTTGCCAGATTTGCGGCGCCATATCCAAGCATCGGGATAATCGTGATTGCAAATATGATTATCCCGACGCCTCCTAGCCATATCGTAAGCTGCCTCCAAAAAAGCAGGCTTCTCGGAAGCTCTGCCAGGTTTTCCACAAGCGTCGAGCTTGTCGTCGTGATACATGCGGTAGCCTCAAAAAACGCATCTATAAATGTGTGGTGCGAGCCGGAGAGCAGATAAGGGAACGCACAAAAAACAGCCGCAAACACCCAACAGAGCGTGACAGCCAAAAGCCCCTCACGTATTTTGACGGTTTTCGTCCTTAGCCCTCGGCGCGAAAAACGCACGACAAAAAACCCGACCGCCGCAAAGACCACAAAAAGCCACAGGAATATCCAGCCCATATCCAGCTCGCCAAAGATAAGCGAACAAACAAGGCCAACAAGCATAGTGCCGCCTATGATGCCGCTCACGAGGCCAAGTATTGTAAGAACAAACCGTATATCCAGATTTGTTTTCATAGCTGTGCGTTTTATGCGAAAAAGCCCTTTTTCACTCTAAGCAATTTTTCAAGGTCGAACGATTCGGACAGCAGGCTTAAAATCAGGAGACGGTCACCCTCGGTCATTTTGGTGTCATCGTCTGGCAGAATGACCGTTTCCCCACGCTGCAAAGCGATTATGGCGACCCCGCTCGGAAGGTTCAGACTTCCTACATCCTTGCCGTGCAGACTCATGCCACGGTCGGCCATTATCTGCACAAGCTCCGCCTGCCCTTGGATGATATGCGACGAAAGGACGGCGGCACCATCAATAATTCGCACAATATGGCTCACCGAGATATCTATAGGGTTGACAACCATATCGACGCCCATGCTCGTGATAAGCTCGCCAAAGCTCTCCCTGCTGACTTTGGCAATAGCGTCTTCTATGCCCGCCTGCTTGGCCATAAGTGCAAGCAGCAGGTTTTCCTCGTCAAAGCCTGTCACGCCTACAAGGGTATCCACCTCGGAAAAACTCTCATTTTCAAGCAGCTCCGTATCTGCCGCATCGCCGTTGAGGACAAGCGTGTTCTGAAGATGCTCCGACAAATACTGGCATCTCTGCTTTTTTATCTCGACAATCTTGACAGAAGCCCCAAAATCCTCAAGCAGCCTCGCCAAGTAAAAGCCCACCTTGCCGCCGCCCGCAATCATAACGCGCTTGGTGTCCGTCCTGCGTTCCTCATCGATATTTTTGGAGGCGAGACCTTCAATATATTTGCGATCCCCGACTATGTATAGGAAATCGTCTTTTTCGATAATATAATCCTCATCGCATTTCGGTATAATGAATTTGCCGTTTTTGCTAATTGCGGCAAGAGACATTTTTGCGCTTTTCAGACTCTCGCTGATTCCAGAAACCGAACCGACTGCAAACCCTGGCATCTCGCCTGCCTCCATCTCAAGCACGGCCGCCTTGCCGGCATGCAGCACCCCGCCCTGAAACGAATATTTTTCCGTCAGATATTTATTTATTTCTTCTGCCACCCCGCGATCTGGGTTGACTATATGATCGACTCCAAAGATTTCTTCCAGAAGCCTGTACTGCCCCCCGTATTCAGGATCCCTTATTCTCACAATCACCCTCGTGACGCCCAGACGCTTGGCAACGGCACCTATAACAAGGTTTTTCTCGTCACGGTCGGTCACCGCAATAAAATAGTCAAACTCATGGATTCCTATTTGTTCAAGCAAAGATGCCTCTTTAGCGTTCCCCGCCACTGTCGCAACGTCAAGCGAAACCGCCAGCCGCCTGACGAGCTCTTCGTCCTTGTCAATAAGCGTAATAGAGTGGTCGCCGCCCTTTAGTATCTCTGTGATGCGCAGACCTAGTTTTCCAGCGCCTGCTATTGCGATTTTCATACATACCTCCGACTGAGCACTAACATTCCGTCAACACCATACGCCCCTGCGGTAAACGGGCGCGGCCCGAAGGCCGCGCCCGTATGTGCAATTTTACTCTACGAAACTATCTACGCAGTAGCTGCAACTTCTTGAGTGATAGCCTTCTCCTGCTCGTCCGAAAGGATGTGAACGCCCTCGCGCGGCGCGATCTTCCAGTACACAAGGAAGGCCACGAAGAACGAGAAGAGGTACGCATTGGCGTTGATCCATGCAAACACGGCCAGACCGCCAATCTGGGACACCAAAGCCGGCTCCCCAACGGTGGCCGAAATGGCGGGAATAAGGCCCAAAATCGTGGGCAATATCGCACCCGCCACCCAAGCGATGATGGCATGGGTGTTGAAGCCGCTCTTGTACCAGTAACGGCTGTTCGCCTGATAAAGCGAAATGATGTCGATATTCTTCTTCTTGATGAAGTAGTAGTCGAGGATGAATATCGATGCAAGCGGTGCCAAGAACGCGCCATAGGTGTTGAGGAAGTTGAACATAAACCCGATAAAGGCGCCGCCGACAAAGTAGAACGGGATGCCGTAGGCCACAATCGACACGATGCACGCGATAAGCACGCCCGCTTTGTAACCGATTTTGCCAGGGGCAAGGTTCGAGAACCCGTTTGCCGGAGCCACGATATTGGCCGCGATGTTCGTCGTCATCGTCGCGAAGATGACGCCAATGCCGACTACGACGGTGAGCACAACTGCCCCTGTGCCCACTCCAAGATGCCCAAGCACGCCGACTGGGTCGAAGATGGCTTCATCCAAGGCAAGGAAAGTCGCCTGTGCCATGAACGCGCCTACAATCGCACAGAATGCCATGGCCGGAACCATGCCGTACATCTGGCCGCGGAACTGTGTCTTCTGGTTCTTTGCCCAGCGCGAGAAGTCCGGGATGTTCAGCGCCATTGTGGCCCAGAACGCGATATTGCCCGTCAGAACGACGAGGAATGCGAACACATACTGATACGTTTCCGTCAAGCCGCCCGCACTGAGGTCGGACGAAAAGACCTGACCGAAGCTGAAGCCCGCGCCGTTGGCAAGGACAACAGACCAGACCAGAAGCAGCACGATAAGTATGATAAGCACTGGGGAGCTGAACGACTCGAATATGCGTATGGCCTTGGAGCCCGTTGCCGTAATCCACGCACAGAGAGCCATGAAAATCAGGAAGAACAAGAACTGGATGCCAACAGGCTGGTCGTTGAAAGCCGGTACAAGCGCTTTGATGATCATAGTAAGCGCGCCGCCGCCGACCATCGACTGCACCATGTTCCAGCCGCAAGCCGTGACCGCCCTCGAAATCGACGGGATATGCGCGCCGCGCATACCGAATGTCAGCCTCGAGAAAATCGGGAACGGTATGCCGTACTTCGTGCCCGCATGCGAGTTGAGCTGGATAGGAACAAGGATGATTGCGTTGCCGAGTATGACGTTGAGTACCGACGCCCATACGGGAAGGCCGAGTGCGACGCCGCCCGAAGCCATCATGATGGACGGTATACAAATCGCCATTCCGACCCACAGCATCGAGATATGGTACGTGTTCCATGTCCGCTCTGCCATTGTTGAAGGCGCAAGATCCTCGTTGTAATACTTGGAATCCGCCAGCTGCGCCTTTGCAGAATCGGTAAGCTCATAGAGCCCATCCCTCTGCAATTGTGTGATTTCTGCCATAACTACCTCCTTTTTAAAGTACCCCTATAACTAAAAATTAGTCCAATATAGTCAAATAGCGCGGTTAGGCGCTATCTGAGGTCTGATTATTCCAAGGCGACAAGCGTAAGCGAAACCGCCACAAAAACTATGGCGCCGGTAACGGTGATCCTTGTAAAAAACCGCTCCCACCCTCGGCTCTTTTTCTTGCCGAAAAGCTGCTCCGCACCGCCTCCTATGGAGCCCGAAAGCCCCGCGCTATTGCCTTCCTGAAGCAACACGAACGCAATCAGGATAAGGCTTGCCGCCAGCAATAATATCTTCAACATCAATACCAAACTTCAACACCTCCGTTACATACGCCACATACAGGCGGATTGTATCACAAACGCCTGTGCATTTGCAAGCCTAAATCAAACCCGCCCCAAATAGCGGCGCGAACACCACAGCAACGATGGACATAAGCTTTATAAGGATGTTCAACGACGGCCCCGATGTGTCCTTGAACGGGTCGCCTACCGTATCGCCGACCACGCCCGCCTTGTGCGCCGGGCTGCCTTTTCCGCCGTGGTTGCCTTCCTCTATGTACTTCTTCGCATTGTCCCACGCGCCGCCTGCGTTCGCCATCATAATGGCAAGAAGCACGCCCGAGACAAGCGCGCCGGCGAGCAGGCCGCCGAGTGCCGCCGCCCCTAGCACTATGCCGACGACCAAGGGGGCGACAATGGCCAAGATACCCGGAACGACCATTTCTTTGAGCGCCGCCCTTGTTGAAATATCAACGCACCTTGCATAGTCGGGGTTCGATGTCCCTTCCATTATGCCCTTGTCCTCGCGGAACTGCTTGCGTACTTCCTCAATCATCTTGAACGCCGCCTTGCCGACGCTGTTCATCGTAAGCGCGCTGAAGAAGAACGGCAGCATACCGCCAATAAACAGCCCTATGACAACTATCGGCCTGAGCAGATTTATGGTCGGGTCGTCTGGAAGGCCGAGCACCCCTGGGTTCTGCTGGTTTATCACCTGCGTATAAAGCGCGAACAGCGCGAGCGCCGTAAGCGCCGCCGAGCCGATGGCAAAACCCTTGCCTATCGCCGCAGTCGTATTGCCCACGGAATCGAGCTTGTCCGTGATTTTTCGCACATCGGGCGGGAGCTTCGCCATTTCAGCGATGCCGCCGGCATTGTCCGAGACCGGCCCGTAAGCGTCGACCGCCACGACCATGCCCGTAGTTGACAGCATGCCGACCGCCGCAAGCGCGATGCCGTACATCCCGGCGAACGCATAGGCAAAGAATATGCCCACCACGATGCAGATGATAGGCCAGACCGTCGACAGCATGCCGACGCCTATGCCGCTGATAATGGTCGTAGCCTCGCCCGTGACCGACTGCTCCGCTATATGCTTCACATGCTTGTAGTCCGACGAAGTGTATATCTCCGTAAGCTTCCCTATGGCGACCCCGACAAGCAGCCCCGCGACTACGGCGATGGCGCAGTTGGAGTTGCCGAAGAACAGATTGCTCATCACAAAGGCTACCACGACCACGATGCCTGCGCTCACATATGTCCCCATATTGAGTGCCGTCGCCGGGTTGCCGCCATCCTTGCCACGTACAAAGAACACGCCTATTATCGAGGCGATGATTCCGAGCGCCGCCAGGAAAAGCGGGAATATCGCGCCCGCAAGCGGAGGAAGCTCAAAAGCCGCTCCGAACTTAGGCGTGATGGTCGGGATGATGACCGCCAGTGAGACGGCCGAGATAACGGAACCCACATAAGACTCGAACAAATCAGAGCCCATGCCCGCGACGTCGCCCACATTGTCGCCCACATTGTCCGCGATGACGGCGGGGTTGCGAGGGTCGTCCTCCGGTATGCCGGCTTCGACCTTGCCGACCAAATCAGCGCCGACGTCCGCAGCCTTGGTGTAGATGCCGCCGCCCACGCGCCCAAACAGCGCCATGGACGAAGCCCCGAGGCCGAAGCCCGTGATTATTTCGCTATATTCGATGCCTATTCCTGTGTAAATGTAGATGAAAAGATAGCCGATGCCGAGCAGCCCCAAACCGACCACGCAAAGCCCCATCACGGCGCCGCTGCGGAATGCGACCTTGAGTGCCGCAGGCAAGCCTTTGTCGTTGGCCGCGCTCGCCGTGCGGACATTGCCCCAAGTCGCCACCTTCATGCCGAAGAACCCCGCAAGCACCGAAAACACCGCACCATTCAGGTAGAACAGTGACGTTGTCCAACTGATCGCAAAGCCCAGCACCACCACCAAGGCCACGATAAGCACCGCCATGAACTGGTACTCGCGTCGCAAAAACGCCATCGCCCCTTGGCTGATAAACCCGGAGATTTCCTCCATACGGGACGTGCCGATCGGCTGCGCCTTCACCCACCGCGCCAGCACGAGTGCCACCACTAGGGCTACCACCGCGAATACCGGCACCAAAATCATCATCATTTCCAAGCTGTTACCCATTAGTTTTCTTACCTTTCATATGCATTTTGTGGACTATATCATACACTACAAATCGCCAGAAACCCTTCGGGCTGCAAACTTGCGCCGCCCACAAGCGCTCCGTCGATATTTGGCATATTAAGTATCTCTGCGGCGTTCTCCGGCTTTACGCTGCCGCCGTATTGCACACGGACAGCGTTTGCAGCATCCTCGCCATAAAGTTTTTTTACCTCGCTACGGATAAATGCGCACATTTCTTCGGCCTGGGCCGCCGTGGCGGTGCGTCCCGTCCCTATCGCCCAAACGGGTTCATACGCTATGACAAGCCGCTGAACGCACTCGGCGGTCAGGCCCGAAAGCCCTGCCGCCAATTGGGTGCGGACGACAACGAACTCCTTGCCCGCCTCGCGTTGCGACAGCACCTCGCCGACGCAGAATATAGGGGTGATGCCATGCTCAAACGCCGCATGGAGTTTTTTGCTTACGGTTTCATCCGTTTCCAGGAAATATTGACGTCGCTCGGAATGCCCTACGACGCAATAGTCCACCCCTATCTCGGCGAGCATCGGAGCGGATATCTCGCCCGTATAGGCGCCTTCCGCCTCAAAGTGCATATTCTGTGCCCCGATGCCTATGCCGCTGCCGGAAAACGCTTCCTTCAGAGCCGCAAGCTGCGTGAAAGGCGCACAGACCGCCGCCTCGTTTTCCGTATTGCTTCCGGCGAAAATCGTCTTGAACTCCTTGGCAAAGGCCACAGCCTCAGCCGTGGTCTTGTACATCTTCCAATTCCCTGCTATCAATTTCTTTCTCATTTTTCGTTCAGCACCTCCACACCCGGCAGCTTTTTTCCCTCGATAAACTCAAGCGACGCGCCGCCGCCCGTGCTGACATGGCTCATTTTTTCGGAGAAGCCATAGAGCGCTACCGCCGCTGCGCTGTCCCCACCACCGACGATGGACATCGCGCCGCTCTCCGTAGCCTTCACGATGGCTTCCGCCACCGCCCGCGTGCCTTTTTCAAAGTTCGGCATCTCAAATACGCCCACCGGCCCGTTCCACAGGATGGTGCCGGCGCTGGCGATTTCACGCACAAAAGCTTCCGTGGTCTTAGGCCCTATATCGAGTCCCTGACGGCCTTCTGGCACTCCGTTCGGCGGTGCCGCTTCGTACACCTCAAAAGGCGCATCGTTCGAGAACGCCTCCGCCGCCACGACATCCGTGGCGAGAAGCAGTTTTACGCCTTCTTTTTCAGCCCGCGCAAGCAGCGAGCCTGCGAACGCTATGCCGTCCTTGTCCAGTATGGAATCGCCTATCTCGCACCCCTGCGCTTTCAGGAAGGTATAGACCATCCCGCCGCCAACCAAAAGCGTGTCGGCTTTCTGCATAAGGCTCTCGATCACGGCTATCTTGTCCGCCACCTTTGCGCCACCGAGTATCGCAACGAACGGGCGCTTAGGGCTGTCGAGCGCCTCGCCCAAAAACTTTAGCTCTTTCTCGATAAGAAATCCCATCACAGCGGGGATGTAGTCGGCCACCCCGGCAGTCGAGGCATGGTGGCGGTGCGCCGTGCCGAAGGCGTCGTTGACAAATACGTCTGCAAGCGATGCAAGCTCTTTCGCAAACGGCGCCTGCACGGAAAGATCTTTCGCATCTTCTTCCGTGCGGAAACGTGTGTTCTCCAAAAGCATCACCTCGCCCGCCGCCAAAGATGCCGACTTCGCCCGCACGCCATCGTCCACCACCGCAGGCACGCTCTCGAACCATACGGGAGCGCCAAGCCTTGCTGAAAGATCCGCCGCGACCGGCGCAAGCGAAAACTCAGCCTTGGGCTCACCTTTCGGCCGCCCAAGATGACTCATAAGTATGACGCGGGCGCCCTGCCCTCTTAAATACTCAATAGTAGGCAGGGCACCCGCTATCCTCGTGTCGTCCGTGATGCGCCCATCGCCATCAAGCGGCACATTGAAATCGCACCGCACTATAGCGGTCTTGCCGCCAAAATCAAAATCCCTTACCGTTTGTTTCATAATTCTATATATACTCCATCAAATCGACGGCGCGGCAGCTATAGCCCCACTCATTGTCGTACCATGAAAGCACTTTCAGCATGGTGCCGTCGATCACCATGGTTGACATCCCATCGACAACGGAGCTACGCGAATCGCCCTTGTAGTCGATGCTGACAAGCGGCTCGTCGCTGAAGCCCAGTATCCCTGGCATTTCGGTCTCCGATGCTTTCTTCAAAGCCGCGTTCACCGCATCCTTGTCCGTAGCTTTCGAGAGCTCAAAGACCACGTCCACGACCGAGACCGCAGGCGTAGGCACACGCATCGCCCCGCCGTTCAGCTTGCCCGCAAGCTGAGGAAGCACGAGCGAGACCGCCTTTGCGGCGCCCGTCGTCGTCGGTATCATCGACATCGCCGCCGCCCTCGCCCTGCGAAGGTCCTTGTGCGGAAGGTCGAGTATCTGCTGGTCGTTCGTATATGAATGTATGGTAGTCATCATGCCACGCACTATGCCGAACTCGCGGTCGATGACCTTTGCCACCGGCGCAAGGCAGTTCGTTGTGCATGACGCATTTGAGATCACATGGTGTGCCGCAGGGTCATACTTGTCCTCGTTGACGCCCATTACTATCGTGATGTCCTCATCCGTCGCTGGCGCCGATATGACGACTTTCTTCGCGCCCGCCTGGATATGCTTCTCTGCGTCCGCCTTCTTTGTGAAGATGCCTGTCGACTCAAGGACCACTTCGACCCCAAGCTCGCCCCACGGCAATTCTGCGGGGTTGCGGACGGCGGTTATCTTTATCTCCTTGCCGTTCACTACGATGGCATCGTCCTTCGCTTTCACGTCCCCTGCGAAAATGCCGAAGCAGCTGTCATACTTGAGCAAATGCGCCAGCGTCTTGGCATCTGTGACATCATTTATCGCTACGATATCTAGATCTGACCCTTTTTCCATAGCCGCCTTGAACGCATTGCGCCCTATCCTGCCGAACCCGTTGATCCCTACTTTTTTTCCCATTTCTTTTCTCCTTGAGTACCAAAAATATAACCACTACATTCTATACTTTCTTTCTCCGCCATTCAAGGATTTTTTGCTTGTGGTATACTATGAGCCACAGAAAGATTTTTTTGGAGGTAAAAACATGAAACGTATCAGTATCGGCCTGCTCGGGCTTGGCAATATAGGCGCCGGCACTTACAAGGTGTTGGAGCAAAACCGCACGCATATCGAGGCAACCACTGGACTCGACTTGAGAATCACAAGGATACTCGAATTGGATCAAGAACGCGACCGTGGGTTCACGGTGCCGCCAGGAGTGTTCACCGAGGACCCCTCGGCAATTTTCGATGACCCGGATATTGATATCGTTGTCGAGCTTATCGGCGGCATCGAGCCGGCGACCTCTTTTATGGCCTCGGCAATGAAAGGCGGCAAAAGCGTCGTGTCCGCAAACAAGGCGGCCATAGCCGAAAACTATGAGCTTCTTACCGAGACTGCGGCATCAAGCGGGGTGGGATTCCGCTTCGAGGCGAGCGTCGGCGGCGGCATCCCCCTTATCGGCGCCATCACCGAACACCTCTGTGCCAACGAGTATACGGAAATGCACGGCATATTGAACGGCACGACCAATTACATACTGACGAAAATGAGCGAGCAAGGCCTCCCATATGACGACGTGCTGAAAGAGGCGCAAGAACTCGGCTTTGCGGAAGCCGACCCCACAGGCGACGTCAAAGGTGAGGATGTAGCCAACAAGCTTTCAATACTGATGTCGCTCGTGTTCGGCAAGCGCGTGCGCCCCGAGGACATACCCACGCGGGGCATCACGAGAATCACGCCGGAAGATTTCAGGGAGGCTGCCGAAAACGGCTGTGTCATCAAGCTGCTGGCAAGCGCTTTCCGAGCGCCGGACGGCACATGCGAATGCTTCGTCCAGCCCTCATGGCTGAACAAAACGCACCCCCTCGCGGAGGTGCGCAATGAATACAACGCCTTGCTTATACGAGGCAACGCCGTGGACGACCTAGTGTTTTACGGCAAAGGCGCTGGGCCTTTCCCCACCGCCAGCGCCGTACTTGGCGACGTAATCGCCATCGCCCGCCGCCTATAGGCCATACCCCTACTTGGGGCCTGAAATGATCTCCACCTCCTGATAGTTCTCGACGCCGGCCGCGTTCGCTTCGTCCGTGTCGATGTGGAATTCGTTCCTGTGCGGGTCGCCCGAGCGGATAAGTACATCCTGAAAGATGACCGGCCGCGTCCCAAAAGTCTGCACATCCACAATGTCCTTGTCCTTCAAGCCCGCTTCCTCGGCCTCGGACGGAGAAAGGTGTATATGCCTGAGCGCTATCATCACGCCCTCAGCGAGATCAAGCTCGCCTGCCGGCCCCACCAGCTTCACGCCCGGCGTCCCGTCCAGCTTGCCCGACTCGCACACAGGCACGTCAAGCCCGAGCGCACGGGCGTCCGTCGCCGAGATCTCGACCTGCGTCTGCGGCCGCGTCGGCCCTATGATGCGAATCCCCTTGAACGTGCTCTTAGGCCCGACGATATCGACCCTCTCATCGGCCGCGTACTGGCCTGGCTGCACCAGTTCCTTTATCGGCGTAAGCTTCGCCCCCGCCCCAAAGAGCGTTTCGAGGTCTGCGTCCGACACGTGCAAATGCTTGTTTGAGATGCCCACTCCTACTTTGTAACCCATTCTGATAATCCTCCTCTTAAATAAACCGCAAACTACCCTTAACGAATTGATTGTTGACTACACTTCAAGCGCCGCGATATACGGTAGATTCCTATACCTCTGGTCTGCATCAAGCCCGTACCCGACCAAAAATGCAGGCGGTGCCGTGAAGCCTACATAATCCGCATTTATATCTATGCGCCGCCCCGAAGGCTTGTCGAGCATGGCGCATACCTTCAGGCTGGCCGTCCCGTGCCCCTCAAGATAGTTGCACAGATAGTCGAGCGTCGTGCCGCTGTCTATGATGTCCTCTACAATGATAACATGCCGCCCCTCTATATTAATATTAAGATCTTTCAAAATCTTCACGATGCCGGACGATTTCGTCGCCGCGCCATAGCTCGAAACGGACATGAAATCCACGGCGGTGTCAAGGCCTATCGACTTCATTATCTCGGACAGCCACATCACGCAGCCCGTCAATATGCCGATAAGCACCACTTCCTTGCCCGCATAGTCGGCCGTGATCTGCTTGCCTATCTCAGCCGCCCTCGCCTCAATTCGCTCCTGCGTAAAAATCGCCTCGCCCTGCTTGTAATCACCCACCGCATTCACCTCGCTCTCCACTCGCTCCATTCATTGCAAATAACCCTCCATCGCCCCAAGCAATTCCTCCACGCCCGTCCGTTTCAGCGACGACACGCACACCACACGCTCCCCGTCCGGCAGCCCGAGCGCGCTGCGTATAGCCGCCAAATGCCTAGAACGTATGTTTGTGCCGATCTTGTCCGCCTTAGTCGCCACGATAAGCGCAGGGATGCCATAGTGCGCAAGATACTCCACAAGCTGCCCGTCCTGCCCCGTCGGCTCATGCCGGATGTCCACCAGCACGCACACCGCTCTGAGCGTGTCCCGCCCCCCAAGATAGCTTTCGACCATCGCGCCCCACTTCTCCGAAACGCTGCGGGACACACGTGCATACCCATAGCCCGGCAGGTCGACTATGCGGAACTCATCGCCGTTGACAGAATAAAAATTTATCGTCTGGGTCTTGCCAGGGCTGCCGCTGACCCGTGCCAGGCTCTTCCTGTTCGTGATAAGGTTCAAAAGCGAGCTCTTGCCCACATTCGACCGCCCCGCAAAAGCGATTTCCGGCGGTCCAGCCGATGGGTATTGGTCACGGCGCACCACAGTCGCCAGAATGTCAGCTCTTTTTATTATCATTTTTCTTGGAGGGTTTGGGCGCTTTCGTAAGTATGTGCGGTATCGCATCATTTGCGTGGTCAAGCAGCACAAACTCCGTCGCCTTGCGAACCTCATTCGGTATTTCCTCAAGGTCGACGGCGTTGTCGCGAGGAAGCAGCACCTTCCTTATGCCTGCCCTATGAGCCGCCAAGACCTTCTCCCTTATGCCCCCCACCGGCAACACCTTGCCTTGCAAGGTTATCTCGCCCGTCATGGCGACATCCTGACGTGCCGGTATCTTCGTGAGCGTGGACAGTATCGCCATGCACATCGTAACGCCGGCAGACGGCCCGTCCTTAGGCGTCGCCCCCTCAGGCACATGGATGTGGATGTCGTATTTGTCATAAAAATTTTCACGCACCCCAACGCTTGCCGCAATAGAACGGATATATGAGATCGCAGCGCTGCCGGACTCCTTCATCACGTCGCCAAGCTGCCCCGTCAGAACCACGCTCCCCTTGCCTAAAACAGCCGAGGTTTCTACAGAAAGCGTCGTTCCGCCCACTGCCGTCCACGCAAGCCCCGCCGTCACCCCCACGAGCGTACCCTGAAAAGCCGTATCGTACCTGAACATATGCTTGCCGAGGTATTTCTCAAGGTTCCGCGAGCTTATCACGGCCTTCTTGGTCTTGTTCTCGACTATCCGCCGCGCCGCCTTGCGGCATATGCCAGCTATGTTCCGCTCCAAGTTCCTTACGCCCGATTCGCGCGTATAATGATTGATGATCCCATGCAACGCCGACCCCTGTATCGCAAGCATAGTCGCGTCAAGCCCATGCTCCTTGAGCTGCTTGGGGATAAGGTATTGCTCGGCAATCTTCACTTTTTCGTGCTCCGTATAGCCTGGCACCTCAATAAGCTCCATCCGGTCGAGCAGCGGCTTGGGTATAGTGTCCGTCGTGTTCGCCGTAGTGATGAAGAACACCTTGGACAGATCGAACGCAAACTCCAAGTAATGATCGGTAAACTCTTTGTTCTGCTCTGGGTCTAGCACTTCAAGCAGTGCGGACGCGGGATCGCCACGGAAATCCGTGCCTATCTTGTCGACCTCGTCGAACAAAAACACTGGGTCCATCGTCTTGGCCTCTTTCATGCCGTTTATTATGCGGCCTGGTATAGAACCTATATACGTACGGCGGTGGCCTCTTATCTCGGCCTCGTCCCGTACGCCGCCAAGCGACATGCGCACAAAAGACCGCCCCATCGCGTCCGCCACGGATCGCGCTATCGAGGTCTTGCCCACGCCTGGCGGCCCCACAAGGCAGATGATTGGGGCTTTGAGCGACGGCGAAAGCTGCATTACGGCCAGATATTCAAGGATGCGCTCCTTGACTTTCTCTAGCCCGTAGTGATCCTCATCCAGCTTTTTCGATGCCGCACGGGTATCTATATCCTTCGCGCTATAGGCGTTCCACGGCAAATCAAAGACACCGTCTATATAAGTTCGCACGACTGTAGCCTCCGCCGAGCCCGGCTGCATGCGGGAATACCTCTTGATCTCCTTTTCGACTCTTTCAAAGACCTTCTTGCCGAGCTTCAGCTTTTTCAGCTTCTTCAGCCAATCAGCGGCCTCCTCTTCAGCATTCTCGTCATCCCCGAGCTCCTCACGGATTGTCTTGAGCTGCTCACGAAGATAGTACTCCTTTTGGTTTTTGCCAATATTGACCCGGACTTTTTTTGTGAGATCCTGCTCGATGCGAACAATCTCGATTTCCTTTTTCAACATCCCTTCAAGCATCTCAAGCCGCTGCCCTATGTCAAAAGCCTCAAGTATCTGCTGCTTCAGCTCCGTCTTGAAATCCACATGTGAGGCGATGGTATCAGCCATTGTGCCTGGGTCATCTATAGACTCGATCGAGGCGAAGGCCTCCGAGGGCAGCCTCTCGTTCAAAGACAGATATTCGTCAAAGCTTTCAAGCACAAGGCGCGTCAGCGCTTCGATACGCGGAGGTATTTCAGAGAAACTCTCGTGAGGTATCTCCGTAACAACCGCTTCGACAAAAGGGGCCTCCGCTGTTATTTCCTCTATACGCCCGCGCGCAGTCCCCTCAGCCAGCACACGTATGGAATCGCCCGGCAGCCTGAGCATCTGCTTTATCTTCGCAACAGTCCCCACCATATAGTACTCTTCTGCAGTCGGCAACTCAGTCTCCGGGTTTTTCTGGGCCACCAAAAAGATGATCTGGTTGCTCATCATAGCTTTTTCAAGAGCATTTACAGACTTCTCGCGCCCTATATCAAAGTGAAAGACCATGTTCGGAAACGCCGCCATCCCGCGAAGCGGTATGACCGGCATAGGCATGCGCCGCCCTGAAAAGATATCGTTGTGTGCTAATTCATTCTCCATATGTTATGCGATGTCAGGACACGTTCTGTGCCTCACCCTCTATCAGCGCATCAATCTCCAAGTCCCCGGACAGCCTCGGCATATCCGCCAGCACAAGCGTAGGATGCGTATCCTTTTCTATTGCCGCCTCGGTGATAACGACCTTTTTTACGTCCGACCTGGACGGTATCTCAAACATTATGTCCGTCATCGCGTGCTCAAATATGCTGCGCAGGCCTCGTGCCCCTGTCTTGCGCGCTATAGCCTTCTCGGCGATCTTGCGTATCGCGCTTTCTTCTATTTCCAAATCCGCCCCGTCGATTTTAAAGAGCTTCTTGTATTGCTTGAGCAGCGAATTTCTTGGCTCCGTTATTATCTGAACGAGGGCATCCTCGTCAAGCTCGTGCAGCGTACACATCACTGGCAGCCTCCCGATAAACTCAGGAATCAGCCCGTACTTCAAAAGATCCTCCGACTGCAATTTTTTCAGCACATCGGCCTTTTCCTCCTTGTTCATCTTGAACTCGCTGTTGAAGCCGATGGTCTTCTCCCCTATGCGACGCAGGATTATCTTTTCGAGCCCGTCGAACGCCCCGCCACAGATAAACAGCACATTCGTCGTGTCAAATGGTATGAAGTCCTGATGCGGATGCTTGCGCCCGCCCTGCGGCGGCACATTGGCAATGGTCCCCTCTATGATTTTCAAAAGCGCCTGTTGCACCCCTTCGCCGGAAACATCGCGCGTTATCGAGGCATTGTCGCCCTTGCGTGAAATCTTGTCGATCTCGTCCACGTATATGATGCCCTTTTGGGCTTTCGCGATATCGCCGTCCGCCGCCTGGATAAGCTTCAATAATATGTTCTCGACGTCCTCGCCCACATAGCCCGCCTCCGTCAGCGCCGTGGCGTCCGCAAGCGCGAACGGCACATTGAAAATCCGTGCCAATGTCTGAGCCAGCAGCGTCTTGCCCGATCCCGTAGGCCCTATCATCACGATATTGCTCTTTTGTATCTCCACCCCGTCGTTGTCATAGTTCCCCGCATAGTTTATACGCTTGTAGTGGTTGTACACCGCCACCGACAGCACCTTCTTCGCCTCATCCTGCCCTATCACATAGTCGGACAGCGCCTCATAGATCTCTCTGGGCTTCGGAACATACAGGCGCCCGTCGCGTTCGCCTCCATATACGCGATTCTCACGTGCATATTGTTCCTCCTCCTCACGAAGAATATCTATGCAAAGCTCAATGCAATCATTGCAGATATACACATTCGGCCCTGCGACAAGCCGCTTCACCTCATCCTGCGTCTTCCCGCAAAAGCTGCATCTTAGCTGCCTTCTGTCATCACTCTGTGCCACTACATGCCTCCATTTTTATTTCGCTTAATAATATAACTTTTCTGCCGTCCCATTGATTTTGCTTGCCTTGTTTACTATGTACGCGACTCTATCACCCTGTCGATAAGGCCGTACGCCACCGCATCACGGCCTGAAAGGAAATTGTCCCTGTCGGTATCGACTGCGATGCGTTCAAGCGGCTGCCCCGTACGCTCAGAAAGTATCCTGTTGAGCCTCTCACGAGTCCTAAGTATATGCTCGGCGTGGATCTTGATGTCTTCCGCCTGGCCTTGAACGCCACCCATAGGCTGATGAATCATGATCTCGGCATTCGGAAGCGCAAACCGCTTGCCCTTTGCGCCGGCCGAAAGAAGGAGCGCGCCCATGCTCGCCGCCATGCCTACGCAGATGGTGCTCACGTCCGAGCGAATATACTGCATGGTGTCGTAGATCGCCAAGCCTGCGCTCACAGAGCCGCCAGGGCTGTTGATATACATATTGATGTCCTTGTCGCTTTCTTCGGCCTCAAGAAAGAGAAGCTGTGCCACGACGAGAGATGCGATATGCTCGTCGATGGCCTCGCCCAAAAATATTATCCTGTCCTTGAGCAATCTGGAGTAAATGTCGTAAGACCGCTCTCCGTGGCCTGTCTGCTCTATTACATAAGGTATCAGCGCCATAGCTATTCCTCCCGTCTTTCCCTTTTGCTAAGCTTCTCCCGTTATAGCGTTCGCGTAGATGTAGTCCACCGCTTTTTTGTTCTTGATATCATCCTTTAGCAGCTTTATCTGGAACTCCCCAAGCACATCCCTCAGTTTTTCCTTCTCCATGCCGTACTGCTCGGCCATCTTGGCAAGTTCGTCCTCCACTTCTTCCTCGCTTGCCTCAAAGCCCTGCAGCCTCGCGATATTCTGCACGATAAGTTTCGTTTTGACACGCTTGTATGCGTCTTCCTTGATACGCTCTCGCAGCTCGTTCGGCACCTGCCCTGTCATTTGGAAGTATTGCTCCAACTTGAAGCCCTGCTGCTTTACGCCCTGCTCAAACTCCTTCAGCATATCTTCAAGCTGGTCGTCAACCATCACCGTCGGCACATCTATATCGTTGGCCTCGTAGATCTTTTGCAGGATGGCGTCCTTCATCTCCATCTCAGCCCTGAGCACGCCTTGCTCCGCAAGCTTCGTCTTGATATCCGCACGAAGCTCGTCAAGGGTGTCGAATTCGCTGATATCCTGCGCAAACTCATCGTTGAGTTCCGGCTTTTCCTCGACCCTCACCTCGTTCACCTTTACGGCAAAGACAGCCTCTTTCCCCGCAAGCGTGTCCGCATGGTACTCGTCTGGGAAGGTCACCTTTACATCCACCTCGTCGCCAGCCTTCTTGCCCAGAAGCTGTTCTTCAAAACCCTCGATGAAGGCGCCCGACCCGAGCTTGAGGTTGTGGCCTGCATCCGTGCCGCCGTCAAACTTCACGCCGTCAATAGAACCCGAGTAGTCGATATTGACCGTATCGCCGTCCCCTGCTTCCCCATCGCTTTCCACAAGCCTCATGCCTCGGTTCTGTGCTTGCTCCAGTTGCTTCTCGACGTCTTCATCCGAAGCCGGGTAGCTGACGCTCTCTATTTTGACGCCCTCATAATCCTTGACGTCAAATTCGGGCGGGGTCTCCACTTCGATCTTCACCACAAACCCTTCGCCATGCTTTATCTCCGGAAAATCGACCTCCGGCCTGCAAACAGGCTCTATGCCAAGCTCGAGCAACGCGGCTGGATAGTCCTTTTGGAGTAAGCCCTCGATAGCATCATCATCGAACACATGCTCCCCGTAGTGCTGCATTATGAGTTTGCGCGGAGCCTTGCCTTTACGAAACCCATCGATACGGAATTGGTCTTTCATCAGCTTGTAGGCATCTATAAGCGCCGCCTCAAACTCCTCCGCCGTATACTCAAGCTCAAATTTTACTTTCGCATCCTGCTTCTCTATAAACGTCGCTTTCATATTCTTACCTTACCGTTCCCTTTCACATGATAGTTAATCCACCGCCAATGCCGCCCGCACAGCGAACAACATCCGGTGCTTACGCACCCGACCACGAAGTATATCACAATATCGAACGGTTTTACAGCCTACCGGCCGGCGTTGCCGCGCTCAGGCTCCCGGAAGGGGTTCACCTCCTGCTGTATCCTTTCCAGCTCCGACTGCGAAACCAAGGTCACCTCGGCTTCCATCGCCTCGCCGTCACGGTCGAAAACGACCGTGATGGTGTCGCCGGAACTATACCCCAAAAGCAGCTTTATAAGCGAGTCGCTGCCGTCGATCTCATTGCCATCTATGGCGGTGATGACGTCCTTGACCATCAGCCCCCCCCGCTCTGCCGGAGACGCCGGCGCCACATCCGTGATGCACGCGCCGCTGTCCACCATCAGCTCCACATTGGGGTAGTTATCCCTTATCACGCCCACGTCCGCCGCGCTTACGCCCATGAACACACGTTCGAAACTTCCGTCCCTTATGACTTTCTCGACGATAGGTATGGCGGTATTTATCGGGATGGCAAAGCCCATCCCCTCCGCATCGGCTTTCGCCGTATTGATGCCTATGACCTGCCCGCGGTTGTTGAGCAGAGGCCCGCCGCTATTGCCTTGGTTGATGACCGCGTCCACTTGGATAAGCCCTTGCATCCTGGTGTAGCCACCCATCCCGTCAGCCACGGTTATCGTGCGGTCGAGCCCGCTCACCACGCCCGACGTGACGCTTCCGCTGAACTCCAGCCCGAGCGGGTTGCCTATGGCTGCCACATACGAGCCTATTAGCACAGCGCCTGAGTCTCCAAGCTCCACCGGTGCAAGCCCTCTCGCCTCCACTTTCACCACTGCGAGGTCCAAGCCGGCATCGCTCCATACAAGCGTGCCGGGTATCTCATCGCCGTCGCTCAAAAGTATATCGATCGCGTCAACGCTGCCGTCCATCACCACATGCGAATTGGTCAGGATATAGCCGTTCGCATCTATTATCATGCCTGTGCCCACGCCGCTTACTTCCCTTTCGCCAAACCCGAAAGGCAAGGAGCCCATACCGTACCTGCCTGTTGCCGTGATGCCTACCACAGACGAAAGCGCTTTCTTCGCTACGGCCTCGGTCGTCGTGATATCGTACGAGGGTTCTATCGTCACGACGGTGCCGCCGTCCATGGTGATTATCTGGCCAGGGTTCATCCCCGCGCCTATAATGCCGCCTCCGATGCCGGACACAACGCAAGCGACGATGATGACGACGACAAGCACCGCCATGTTCTTGCGGCCGATGCCGGATCCGGGCGGGCGCTCCTTGCGCTCTTTTTCCTTCTTGCGTTTAGAGGGGGGAGGCGACGGTTGCTGCCCGTATTGGGCCTGTGCGAACTGGCTGTACGGCGACGAGCCGTAAAGCTGCCTCGGGGGCGGTGCCTGACCCGGCTGCCCGTAGACCTGCCCTGGGGGTGCATAGCCCTGCCCCGGATGCACGTACGCCTGAGCTGGCGGGGGCGGTTGCACCTGGTTGTACGGCTGATGCGGCGACTGTGCCTGCGTATAAGGCTGCTGGGCATACGGCGACATATGCGCCTGCGTATACGGTTGTTGCGTATACGGCTGCTCCGGCTCTCTCAGTATGAAATTCGGCTGCTCCGGCTGCTCCGGCTCCATCGGCTCCGGCTCTGGTTGCTCCGGCTCCGGCGCAAACGGCGACGCAAAATCCCTGTTCTCGTAATCATTCATCTTAAACACCCTCCTTCAGCGGTTATCTTCCACCACCTTGCCACGCCACGCTTAAACGTACCTGAAAGCGGCAGCCCCCTTCTGGATGGGGAAGTGGCTTACATCTGCGCAAGCCGCTTATACTGAGCAAGCCGCCCGCTTGCGTCATCCTCGCAGGCCTCAAACAGCCCTTCCGCCACATCCGGGAACTCATGCGACAACGACTCATATCGCACCTGCCCCATGATATAGTCGCGGAAGCTCGCCGTCGGCTCCTTGCTGTCAAGCGTGAACGGATTCTTCCCCTCGTTCTTAAGCAGCGGGTTGTAGCGGAAGAGATGCCAGTATCCGCACGCCACCGCATCCTTCATATCCTCCTGCGTCTTGCCCATACCCTTCTTGAGCCCGTGGGCGATGCATGGTGCATAGCATATGATGATGGATGGCCCGTCAAATGCCTCCGCCTCAAGGACGGCCTTCATAAACTGGTTCTTGTCCGCGCCCATGCTCACCTGCGCCACGTAGACGCTGCCATAGCTTATCGCCATCATCGCAAGGTCTTTCTTCTTCATGCGTTTGCCCGAAGCCGCAAACTTGGCGATTGCCGCCGTGGGCGTCGCCTTTGAAGCCTGTCCGCCAGTGTTTGAGTAGACCTCGGTGTCAAAGACGAGCAGATTGACGTTTTCGCCAGAGGCGATCACATGGTCGAGGCCGCCGTAGCCGATGTCGTACGCCCATCCGTCGCCGCCCACAGCCCAGATGCTCTGCTTCATAAAGTAGTCCTTGTCGGCAAGTATCTCGCCGCAAAGCTTTTCGCTCTTGCTTTCAGTCAGCTTTTCCGCATATGCGTCCGCTGCGGCACGGGCCTCCGCTCCGCCCTCGCCCATACGGTCAAGCCACTCCTGCGCGGCGTCTTTCAGCCCTTGGCTTGCATTCGGGGAGGCAAGCAGCTCGTGCGTCTTGTACGCAAGCCTGCCCCGTATCTGCTTGTTCGCAATAGCCATGCCCATGGCATACTCCGCATTGTCCTCGAACAATGAGTTCGCCCACGCCGGGCCACGGCCTTTGTCGTCCGAGCAATACGGCGTCGACGGCGCGGAGCCCCCCCAGATGGACGAACAACCCGTCGCATTCGCTATCATCATCCTGTCGCCAAAGAGCTGTGTGACCACCTTTATGTAAGGAGTTTCGCCACAACCCATGCAAGCGCCCGAAAACTCGATATACGGTTTTGCGAACTGGCTGCCCTTGACTGTTTCCTTGTTCATAAGCCCGTCGCGCACCGGCAGCGTCGCAAAATACTCCCAGTTCGTTTCTTCGGCGGGATCCCATCCGGCCTCGGTCATCACGAGCGCCTTCTCCTTCGCCAGACAGATATCCGCGCAATTTCCGCAGCCCATGCAATCTAGCGGACTCACCTGGATACGATAAGAAAGCCCCTCAAAGCCCTTCCCGACCGCTGGTATCGCTTCAAACCCCGCCGGCGCCGCCGCCTTCTCAGCGTCTGTCAAAAGCACAGGACGAATGCTTGCGTGAGGGCATACAAAAGAGCATTGGTTGCACTGTACGCACTTGCCGGGAATCCATGTCGGTATCGAGAGCGCGACGCCGCGTTTCTCGTACGCCGAGGTCCCCTGCGGGAAAGTGCCGTCCTCGCGGCCTGCAAACGTGCTCGCAGGAAGCTTCCCGCCCTCTTGCCTGGTCATAGGAACAAGCACGTCGCTTATAAATTCGGGGGTCTCTTTGCAGACGGCTCCCTTGTCCGGTGCGTTCAGCCACGCGTCAGGGACATCTATCGCTTCAAAATCCGTAAGGCCGCGGTCGACGGCCGCATAGTTCATATCGAGCACCTTTTGACCTTTTTTGCCGTACTCCTTTTCGATGCCTGCCTTCAGGTATTTCACGGCCTCCTCTATCGGCATGACTTTCGTCAGCGCGAAAAACGCCGCCTGCATTATCATGTTGATGCGGCCACCTAGGCCTATCTCAAGCGCGGTCCTATACGCATCGATAATATAGAACTTCGCCTTTTTCTCCGCGAGCGCGCGCTTGACCGCCCCCGGCAGATGCTCCTCAAGCTCATCCTTGCCCCATATGGTGTTCAGCACGAAGATGCCCCCGGGCTTCAGGTCCTTTGTCATGTCATATTGTTCCAAATATGCCTGATTATGACAAGCAACATAATCGGCGCTGTTCACCAGATAAGTCGACTTGATCGGAAGATTGCCGAAACGCAAATCGGAGATTGTGACCCCACCCGATTTTTTGGAGTCGTATGAGAAATATCCCTGTGCATACATATCCGTGTGGTCGCCGATGATTTTTATTGCCGTCTTGTTGGCGCCGACCGTGCCGTCGGAGCCGAGGCCCCAGACCCTGCTCATAATAGTGCCCTCCGGCTCGGCCGACAGTTTGTGGTCGTAATCCAGTGACGAGTTGTTGACGTCGTCTGTTATGCCTATGGTGAATTTGTCCTTAGGCCCAGCCGCAGCCAGGTTGTCGTAGACCGCCACGATCTGCCCAGGCGTTGTATCCTTGGAGCCGAGGCCGTAGCGGCCTCCATAGACCTCAGGCGCGCCCGCCTTGCCGTAAAACGTAGAGCGCACGTCAAGGTAGAGCGGGTCGCCAGTGGCGCCGGGCTCCTTGGTACGGTCGAGCACCGCGATGTGCTTCACCGTAGCCGGCAGCGCCTTGACAAAAGCTTCCTCTACAAAGGGTCGGTAAAGCCTTACCTTGACAAGCCCTACCTTTTTGTTCGAAAGCACGTTCTCCAGCACTTCTTCCACGGTTTCGCAGACCGAACCCATTGCCACTATCACGTGTTCGGCGTCTGGCGCGCCCACATAGTCGAATAAGTGGTACGGACGCCCCGTCTTCTCGCTTATCTGCGAAAGGTAGTCGGAGACTATGGCAGGAAGCCTGTCGTAATAAGGCTGTGCCGATTCCTTGGCCTGGAAAAAGATGTCCGGGTTTTGCGCCGTGCCGCGCGTCACCGGCCGCTCTGGGTTGAGCGAGCGGTCGCGGAACGCCTGTATCGCTTCCATATCGACCATTTCCGCAAGGTCTTCATAGTCCCATGCTTCAATCTTCTGCACTTCGTGCGAAGTCCGAAATCCGTCGAAGAAATGCAGAAACGGCACACGGCCCTTGATGGCGCAAAGGTGCGCCGCCGCGCCGATGTCCATGACCTCCTGCACCGAGCAGCTTGCAAGCATGGCGAAGCCCGTCTGTCTGGCGCTCATAACATCCGAGTGGTCGCCGAAGATGCACAAAGCGTGCGCCGCAAGCGTGCGTGCGCTCACATGGAAAACGCCAGGCAGCAACTCCCCGGCTATCTTGTACATATTGGGTATCATCAAAAGCAGCCCCTGAGATGCCGTGTAAGTGGTCGTCAGAGCCCCCCCCTGAAGCGACCCATGCATCGCGCCGGCGGCGCCGGCCTCGCTCTGCATTTCCGTCAGGCGCACAGGCTGCCCGAAGATATTCTTCCGGCCATATGCCGCCCATTCGTCGACGACCTCTGCCATCTGGGAGCTAGGCGTTATGGGATAAATCGCGGCGACCTCCGTAAACGCATATGACACATGCGAAGCGGCTGCGTTGCCGTCCATTGTTGCGACTATCTTGTTCTTTTTCGTTGTCATTTTTCACCACTTTCTTCTTTCTCACAAAAATAAATCCACGGTCAAAAGCTTACCATGAAAACCTATAAAAATCTATCGTTCAGAGAGTTTACGCACGATTTCGTCAGGAATTCTATAGAGCGGAAACTGCACCATAACAGCCCCTGACAGATACGCTGCCATAGGCATGCCGTAGACCACGCTGCTACGTTCGTCCTGGCCTATTGTATATCCGCCGTAATCGCGGATCTTCTTGAGGCCTGCCGCGCCGTCCGTGCCCATTCCTGTAAGAATCACTCCAAGGGCGTGCGAGCCCGCCGCTTCCGCTACAGAATCGAAGAGCACATCCACCGACGGCCTATGCCCGCCCACCTTCTGCCCCTGCCCGCACCGCACACGGTAGGCAGGGGCGATGGAGCTTCTCTCTTTCCCTGTGCCGACTCTCTCCACTCGCAAATGATAATCCCCCGGGGCGATCAGCACCCTCCCCGGCCTTACCTCATCGCCGTCCTCCGCCTCTTTGACGTCCAGGTTCGTGTCCTCATCAAGCCTTTTCGCGTACATCGCCGTAAAGCCCGCCGGCATATGCTGAACGACCACCATGCCCGGCATATTCGGCGAAAATTTTGTAAGTATGCTGTTGATTGCGTCTGTGCCGCCGGTGGAAGCGCCGATAGCGATGATGCTTTGCGGGTCTATCTCCCCTCTCAACCCCTCGGCTTCAAGGGTGATGCCTGTATTCGTGCGGCGGCGATAAGCAAAACGCGTCCGTGAAGCCGCGATGATCCTGCTTTTCAGATCCACGAAGAAATCCTTGGGGTCATCCGTCAAACTGTCCGGCTTCGCCATAAAATCTGCCGCGCCCGCATCCATCGCCTCGAAAACGCTGGCTTTCAGCGAGCTGACAACTATGGAGGCCAGCGGGTATTGCGGCATAAGGCGACGCAAGAACTTGATCCCGTCCATGCGCGGCATCTCGATTTCAAGCGTCATCACATCGGGGGCGAGCCTTAGGATTTTGTCCTTTGCATCGAATGGATCCCTCGCGAAGCCGACCAGCTCGATTCGACCGTCGCCCTCAAGCCCTTTTGCCATAAACTCGCGAAACAATAATGAATCGTCAAGGACCAAAACCTTGACTTTTGCATCGTCACGCATTGCCGTCCGCGATTTCCTCGATTATCTCCATTTCTTCGGTCTTGAGAAGCTTTTCCGCATCCAGCAAGAGCAGCACGGTGTTCTCCACCTTGCCAAGCCCCTCGATATAGCGGTTCTCAAACCCAAGCGTGCCTCCGGGCGGCGGAAGCGCGATCTGGCTGTCGTCGAGCGATAGCACGTCGTCTACCTTGTCCACTATAAGCCCTACGGCAATCGAATTGACATCGATCACGATAATGCAGGTGCGCTCGGTGTAAGCCAGCTCCGCCTTTCCAAACTTGAGCCTTACGTCGATAAGCGGAACAATCCGGCCACGCAGATTGATGACGCCCTTTACATAGTCCGGCGTTTCCGGCACCTTCGTCGCTGTTTGGACACCGATAATCTCAAGCACGAACCGGATTGGCAGCCCGTAGACATTGTCTTCAATTGTAAAGGTAAGGTATCGTCCTCGCTGGGTGTCCTCTTCCTCAAAACCGTCTTCTTCAATATAATCCGCCATATTGCATCCTCCGTTCTGCTTAGGTTCTTTCTGCGAGTTTTGACAAAACTTCGTCCTCAAATGGGATGTCCGCAAATAGGACCATATAGTTTTTGAAATCGCGCTTTCCAGCTGAAAAACACTCTTCAATGATAAATGGCTTGCCATCATCGGTCGAAAACTCCGCCATAGGCACGGCCAAGGCCGCCTCTGCCCCAGCGACCCCCACGTCCACACAAGGTGTCGACATGTCAAAAGCGAGCCCTGTAAGCGTCGAAACGACACCGAGATACGCAGACCCCAGCATATTGCCCATCTCTTTTATCGCCGAAAGCCCCAGCTCAGAAATGTCTCCCGGCACGGCACTATTGCCATCGCCGTCATCGCCGCACGTGCCGTCCACCAATATTCCTGCAATCCCTTCCGCATCCTCACGGCCTAGCAAAAACACCAGGCTACCGCTCGCGTCGCCATTATAGCGAACCGTGACCGCGACGCAGCCGCCATCCGTACTGCCCAAGGCATCGACAAGCCCCTCGTGGTCGAGCGCCCTCACTTTCGGCTTGCTGATGCCTAGGCTTCCGCCGAGCATCGTGGACAGCGACTTCGCCAGGCTCATCCGAGCACGTTCCTGACGGTCTGCACCAGCCGCTCTGGTTTGAAAGGCTTGACGATAAAGTCGAGCGCGCCCATCTTTATCGCTTCTATGACCATCTTTTCCTGCCCGATGGCGGAACACATGACAATCTGTGCGCCAGGGTCGTTCGCACGTATTTCCTGCAACGCCGCAAGTCCGTCCTTGACCGGCATCGTGATGTCTAGCAGCACCAAGTCGGGCTTGGCTTCATTGAACACCGCAATGGCCTCCTCGCCGTTGCCCGCTTCGACAAAGTCGGAAAACCCTGCTTTCTTTAGGTTTTCTTTTATCATCATCCGCATAAAAGCGGCATCATCGACTATCATTATCTTTGGCATCATAGCCCCTCTGCACCAAGGTTTGTATAGACCTTTTGCACATCGTCATCATCCTCAAAAGCGTCCAGCATCTTTGTCAACAGTTTCCGCGCCTCATCATCCTTAGGCTCGGCCTCCATGCTCGGAATGAAATCCACATCGGCTTCCTCAAGCTCATATCCGGCTCCGCGCAACGCGTCTGCCACCGCATGAAGATCCTCCGGCAAGGTACGCACTTCCCAGTAGTCACCCGCGTCAAGCACATCCTCAAGCCCTGCGTCAAGCCCTGCCTCCATAATGGCGTCCTCGTCCGCCGCGCTTTTCTCGATAAGGACTACGCCCTTTCGATCAAACATATACGACACCGAGCCCGGCGCGCCGAGGTTGCCGCCGTACTTGTCAAAGTTGTGCTTCACCGCGGCGGTCGTCCTGTTCATATTGTCCGTAAGGATGTCCACGATGATAGCGATGCCCGACGGCCCGTAGCCCTCGAAACGCCCCTCAGTAAGCACGTCGCCCGCAAGCTCGCCCGTGCCCTTTTTAATGGCCTGCTCTATTTTGTCCTTGGGCATTCCCCCGCTTTTCGCCTTGTCTATCGCGGTCTTTAGCGACGCGTTGTACGCGGGATCACCTCCGCCCTTCGCCGCCACTATTATCGCCCTCGCATACTTCGTAAAAAACGCCGCTCTCTTGCTGTCCTGCGCTGCCTTGCGGCCCGCTATCGTCCCATGCCTTCCCATATTTCCGTGTTTCCTCCGTTTTTCTATATTTCTTTCGCTTTTCTCCATTATAACAAAATTAATTATGCTATTGACATAATGAGGCAAAACTATTAAAATGCGTCCTTACATTGGTTAAATCTGTATTTGGACTCATATTTTCCTACTATCAATGAGGACTCTTAAAAGAAAGGAGAGCAACGTATGGAAAATAACCGCGGACAATGGGGATCATCTATGGGGTTCATACTGGCAGCCGCCGGCTCAGCCGTCGGCGTCGGTAACCTCTGGCGATTCCCGTACCTGATGGGAAGCAATGGCGGGTTTTGGTTTCTCATCATCTATCTGGCATTTGTAATACTGCTAGGCATACCCGTGCTGCTGGGCGAATTTTCGATTGGTCGCTTCACCCAGCTTAGCCCCGTAGCAGCGTACAAAAAGATCCAAAAGGGTTCGGGCTTCGTAGGAGTGCTTGCCATCATAGCGCCGTTCGTCATTATGACTTACTACGGCGTGGTTGGCGGCTGGGCACTGAAGTTTATGGGTTCGTTCGTCACCACAGGTGCCGGCCTTGACTGGAGCGCGTTTACGGGAGGCGACCTGACCCTCGGAGTGTGGCAGCCATTAGTATGGACTTTTATCTTTCTTGCAATAGCATGGTTCTGCTGCATCTTCGGAGTCAAGGGCATAGAGAAGGCAAACAAGGTAATGATGCCTGCGCTCTTTGTGCTGCTTATCATCGTCATCATCCGCTCCGTGACGCTTCCGGGAGCGAGCGAAGGCTTTATGTTCATGTTTGCGAACGTGGACGGCTTCACGCTCGGCGCCGTGCCTGCGGCGCTCGGTCAGGTGTTCTTCTCTATGAGCCTTGCGATGGGCGCGATGATAACCTACGGCAGCTATCTGAGCAAGACCGAGAACCTGCCCAAGTCCGCCGTCAGGGTCGCAAGCCTCGATGTGCTGGTCGCGCTCCTTGCGGGCGTCGCCATCTTCCCTGCGGTGTTCGCCATGGGCGCCGAGCCGGGCGCAGGCGTAGGGCTTACATTCTTCACCCTGCCGGGCGTGTTCGAGGCGATGCCGGCCGGAGCGGTGTTCGGGGCGATATTCTTCCTGCTCATCTTCTTCGCAGCGCTCACCTCGGCCATTTCGCTTATCGAGGCATGCAGCGCATTCGCGATCGACAGCCTCAAGCTTTCACGGAAGGCTGCCGTTTCGATCCTGTGCGTCATCTTTGCCGTCCTGTCCATCCCGAACTCCATGTCATTCGCTGCAGGGACTCCGTTCTCCGGCGAGGTGTTCCTCGGCATGGAACTGTTCAGCTCTGTGGACGAGATCGTCAACAACTTCATCCTGCCGCTCGGCGGACTGTTCATGTGTATAGTCGTCGGGTGGTTCTGGAAGCCACAAAACGCCATCGGCGAGATCGAAAGCACCCCAGGCTACACCTTCAAAGCGCAAAAGGCGTGGTCGATGTGCATAAAGGTCGTGACGCCCGTGCTTATAGCCATCGTGTTCGTCACATCTGTGCTCAAGCTGTTTGGGGTCGTTTCGTTCTAATCAGGGCAAGCAGCCGTTACAGCAACTCTAGGCCCATTGGCCATTCTCCAGAACCGCCGTCGGGACTTCCCGACGGCGGTTCGCTGTTTGCTGTTTGCGGTTCGCTTATTTGCCCTAATCTTCGGCTCTGTCCACCAGTTCCGAGAGATCATCGTCCCCTTTGAATCGCAGCACGTTCACCATAAAGATGTTGAGCTTGTTTACGATGTTTGGCGGAAGGAGGTTGCCATCGACTTCCACCGAGAGGATGGGGTAGTTGCGTTCACGCGCCCATGGCGTGTATATGCCCTCTATGACCCGCCCTATCAGGCAGGCGAATGGTGCGATGTTCACTATGCCTGAGTAGCCTGCCTCCATGGACGCGGCCGCCGAGCCGGAGGACACCGCTATCTCGGAGTTGAGCTCCAAGTTCACAAAATGCTCCTGGCTGTATTTCATTATAAGACGCATATCGTGGGGCGTTTCAGGTATAAGCCCGGTGGGGCCCAGTATCTTCAGCACCTTTTTCTCCACAGAATGCTTCCACCACATTTCGATGCCCAGTATCTTGAGGTCGCGCCAGGGCTTTGAGAAAAGCCGCGTCCCGGGCTTCCTAAGGGCGATAAGTTTCTTGAGGGCGTACTCCCGCACAAAGTCCAGATAGTGGATCCATTCGCTTACGCCCGCCACCTTCACCACGATGCCCCGCTCGCTCATTAGCTCCGTCAGCTCGCCCACGGCAAAGTCGTCTCGACGCACGTAGATCTCGCCGACCACAAGCACCTTCGGGCAGTCCTCCAATTTTTTCTTTAAGGGTATTTTCTTCACGTCGGCCGCAACCTTGGCGAGTTCCGTCCATATGCTCTTTGGCTCGCGCTCTACTGCGGACATCAGTTTTCGCCATGAGGCTTTGTAATCCTCGGTCGCCTTGACGGGGTCACAGGCCGTGGTCAGCAACGAGTTCTGGATGTCCTTCAGGTAGTCCGAGATTACAAGCCCCTTCCACATCTCCTTGGCGAAGTCCCCGCCCACCTCGGTATACGAATTGTCCGCGGAGAGTATAAAGACGACCACGTTCTCGAGCCGCATATCCTTGAACAAATTTTCATAATATATATAGTATTGCCCTGTGCGGCATGGCCCCGTCGTGATGGGCACAAAGAGCAGGTATAGCTCATCCTTACGGTAATCCTTGCTCCAAAAGAACTCAAGCGCGCTGCCAAGCACCAGATGGCTCGGCACACATTCCTTGCCCGAAGCGTGGGCGCGGGCTATCTGGAGCGTCCTACCGGTGGCGACAGGCAAAGCCTCGGCGTTGATGCCCTGCCCCCTGAGCGTCGCCCCCATATACTCGGTGGAGATGGCGCCCATATTTGACAGCAGCACCTTTACGCGTTTGTTGTTCCTTATCCTTACTTTTTCGCCGGTCTTGTGGTTGTCCACCCTGATTTGGTCCTCTGTGGATGCCGCGGGGTCGTATACAAACTTCCAGCCGTTGTCGTAGCGTTCCGCCTCGGCCTCGCCCCTCTTGGCGCGGTAGCCGTCGATGATGTCCAGAAACGCCTCGACCCTCGTGTCTATGCCGGCGTCCGCGGAATGCGAGTCAAGCTCCAGCACCAAGAAAGGCTTCTGCCCCATAATCCACTTAATATAATGTAAGATAAAGGAGTCCGGCGCGCATGAGAAATTTGTGACGAAAGTTAGGTAGATATTGTCCTCGTTCTTTAGCAGGGTCGCGGTCTTGACGTCCTGCTGCCCGTAGAACCAATACATGTTCGAGAAGATGTTTTCGTCCTCGAACGGCAGTATGTCAAAGGGCACGACGGAATAGCCGCGCGTGGTGAACTTGCGTGGGATGCCCATATTCGCCTCTGGCGTGAACGCGTTGTAGGGCCGCCCAAGGAGCGCTATCACCGGCCTGTCCGCCTTGCGCGCTTCTTCCAAGGCCTCAAGCCCCAATGCCCTTGCCGCGCTGAAATAATCTTTCTGCTTTGCCAATGCCTTGGCGAAAGCCGCCTTGGTTTCTTCATCTGGGATGCCAAGCCTGCCCCCCATCACCTGAAAAAGCTCAAGCGCCTTTTCGTCGCCGAACTTGAAGCTGACCACCAACGGAAGCCACTTCGCCTTGTCCACGTCGGGGAAGGCCTTTTCCATATAATATGGCAACGCCTGCGTTATGGGGCAGAAGTTCGCATGGACGTTCTCCTCGTAGCTAGGCATGTCACGGAAGTGCGGCAGCAGCACATAGTCCGCGCCTTTCTCTATGCAGTCCTGCACTGCGCCGTGAGCTATCTCCGCAGGGAAGCAATATTCCGACTCAGCCCGTGCAAGTCCCTCCGCGTCCACATCGGTGGAGAGAAGCGTCTTTATGCCAAGTTCGTGGAAAAACCACGAGTAAAGCGGGTAGAGGGTATGCACCGAAAGCGCCCTCGGTATGCCCACAGTGAAATCCCTTTTCGCGTCTTTTGGCTCGCTTGGCGCGGCGTATTCCTCGAAGATAAGCTGCTGCCGCCTCTCCACATAGTCAAAGACGGGCACGTCCTTGATGGCCTTTCGCATATTTGTGTATTTGTTGCAGCGTCCGCCGAACATATACTTGCGATCCTCTATGTTCAGCACCTGGATGGGGCAAAGGTTTTCGCAGGCTTTACAATCGAACACACGTTCGTATTCTATCTCGCGCGAAAGCAGCTCGCCTATATCCACCCTTGTTTCGTCAAGAAGCCCGTCGGCCTGCTTGCGTTTGGCGAGCAGAGCCACCCCGAAACAGCCCAGAAGCTCAGGCGACGGCGGCACGAGTATCTCCTTGTCGAGAAGCATCGCGAACGCCAGAGGGACGGCAGGGTTTTTCGCAACGCCGCCCTGCAAAAATACCTTCCCCCCTATTGTGCGGCTCCCGACCACGCGGTTGAGGTAGTTCGATACGATGGAGCAGACGATGCCGGCGGTGATGTTCTCGCGGCTTGCGCCCTGTTGCACCGCCTTTCTTATGTCGCTGTTGATAAATGCCGAACAATGCTCGCCGAATTTGAGCGGCGCGTCCGCACCGAGCGCGATGGGGCCTATCTCCTCCGCGCTATGTATGGAAAGGTCGCCCGCCGCGCTTTCTTCGAGGAACGAACCCGTCCCTGCCGAGCACGCCTCGTTCATGGCGTAGTCTATGGGCACGCCGTTCTTGAGCAGCACGTATTTTGCGTCCTGCCCGCCTATCTCAAATATGGTCTCGACCTCTGGGTCGAAATACGTGGCGCCTACGGAGTGCGCGATGATTTCATTGTATATGCCCGACGTTTCGAGAAACACACCAAGTATCTCGCGGCTTGAACCAGTGGTGGCGACAAGGCGTATATCGACGTCACCTGTGCCAGTGTCAAGGACAGCCTTGTCCTGAATTATTTTCAGGCACTCTTTCAGCGCCTTTACGGGATCGCCGTGGGTGCGTCCATAATGGCTCGCCACTATCTCGTCGGTCTCCATGTCGACAAGGCACGCCTTGGTGGTGGTGGAGCCCCCGTCCACGCCAAGGATATACTTGCGACCCGCCATGACCTTGCCGCGGGGCTCCGCTCCGGATGCTTCGCTAGTCCCGCCGAAGAACCTCACCTTGTCCGTCCAGTCCTTGAGGGCGGGCAGCGGGTTGAAACGTATCTCGTTCGGCCTGAGCAGCCTGTCCGTCTCAGGGAGCGGGCTTCCCGAAGCAGGCGCAAGCACGGCGGCGCCCAATGCCTCGAATACAGGCGCCGTTTCGGGAATCACAAACTCTATCTCCGGAGCCTTCTCCCTTATAAACCGTATGATATGCCTGTTCAGGGTAATGCCCCCGATAAGAGCCACCTTGCCGGAGGTGACCTTGGCACGCTTCAGAAAGTCCACGACCTTGACCGCCATCACGTCGGAAAGGGAAAGGACTATGTCGTCCTTGGTCGCTTCACGCTTGTTGAGTCTATGGGTGCAGTCGCTTTTCATAAACACGGAGCAGCGAGTGGACAGCGGGTATGCCTTGGCGGTGTCGGGCACCTTCTCGATATCCTCTATGCCCATGTCCATACGGGCGAGCTGCTGCATAAGGAACTCGCCGGTGCCAGAGGCGCACTTGTTGCCAGAAAAATTGTTGACTATCTTGCCCTTGTCAAGGGAGTAGACGATAAGGTCTTCGCCGCCCATGCTCACGACAGCGTCCGCATCGAGCGATAGCGCCTTTAGCGCCGCCTCCACGCAAAGGGGTTCAAGCGTGCCCGACGCATCGAACAGAAAGCGGCCCTCGTTGCCTGTCACAAGCGTAGGCGTGCCCGCAGGGATGCCGCCTTCCTCTATAAGCTTCCTGGCCGCCGCCCCAAAGTCCCCTTCGTGGACCTTGAAAGCGCTCCATATCGGCAGCCCATCCTCTGCCAGAACCATCTTTAGGGTCGTAGACCCTATGTTAATACCCAAAGACCGCATACTTCACTCCTTGCATACTATATACACCAAGCACTCATTTTACCACATAATATCGAGAAGTACGGGGCAGTGGTCGCTGCCCATGACCTCGTTCAATATCACCACGTCGTTCACTTTGTCAACGATACGGCTTGACACCACAAAATGGTCTATCCTCCAGCCTGCGTTGTTCGCGCGGGCGCCGTAGCGGTACGACCACCAGCTATATGCCTCCGTCCTGTCGGGGTAGAGGTGGCGGAAGCTGTCCACAAAGCCCGCATCCAATATCTCCGCAAACTTCCCTCGCTCCTCGTCGGTAAACCCTGCGCGCCCACGGTTCGGGCCTGGGTTCTTGAGGTCTATCTCCTGCGGCGCCACATTCAGGTCGCCGCATAGGATGACCGGTTTTTTCGCGTCAAGCCCCTTTAGATAATCCCGCCGGGCGTCCTCCCACTCCATCCTGTAATCGAGACGCACAGGAGGCCCGCCGTCCTCCGCGTTTCGCGCGTTGGGCGTATACTCGTTCACAAGGAAAAACTCATCGAACTCCAAGGTGATGGAGCGTCCCTCGTCATCGTGCTCCGGCACGCCTATGCCGTAGGCGACCGACAGCGGCTCCGGCCTCGCAAACACCGCAGTCCCCGAATACCCTTTCCGCTCGGCGCTGTTCCAATATTGTTCGTAACCCGGCAATTCCACCACGGCCTGCCCCTGCTGCATCTTTGTCTCCTGTATGCAATAGATGTCCGCATCGCATACCGTGCAGAAGTCAAGGAACCCTTTCCCAAGCACGGCCCTCAACCCATTTACGTTCCATGTCGCTATTCGCATTGCTTCCCCCCCACAGGCGTGCCGTCAGGCAGCCCTTTGATATCCTTTATATATACACGGTACAAGAAAATTATTCCCAATGCCAAAGCGCCTATCTCCGCAAGCGGATATGAGTACCATACGCCGTTAACGCCAAAGTTTATCAATAATATATAGGCGAGCGGCAGGATGAAGCCAAGCTGCCTCACGATGGCGATGATAAGCGCGAACACCCCATGCGCAAGCGCCTGGAACAGCCCTATCGTGATGATGCCGAAGGCGGCCGGCAGCCATGCGATGCTGATAGTGCGAAGCGCGTTGACCCCCATTTCGAGCGTCTCTGGGCTGGCGCTGAAAAGCATCATGATGCGGTCGGGGAATATCCAGAATATAGCCACCCCTATGACCATTATGATGGTCGCGGCAACCACCGCATATTTATAAGTGGCTATAAGCCTTAGGCGGTTCCCTGCGCCAAAACTATAACCTATGATAGGCAACGCCCCCTGGTTCAGGCCGACAACAGGCAATATCGTGAAGGTTGACAGCCTGTAATACACGCCTAGCACGAACACAGCCGCCCCGTGCGCAAACAACATTTTGTTCAAAAGGCTGACAAGGACGGGCATTACCGCCTGCATCACCATGGTAGGAGCCGCAACGACAAGGATGTCCTTTATGGTCTCGGGCTGCGGGCGAAAGCCCTTGAAGCTTACACTTACCGCGTGCTTGCGGCTGAACAGAATATATAGCGCGATGACCAGCTCGATTGTCTGCCCTATTACGGTGGCATAGGCGGCGCCGGCCACGCCGAGCTGCGGAGCGCCTAAGTAGCCCATAACGAGTATGGGGGTAAGCACGGCGTTCGTTCCTACCCCGACAAGGCTGAACAGCATGGGGTGGAACATATTGCCGGTCGCCTGCAAGGTCTTCCCTATCATTATCGAAAAGCATATCGACACGGAACCTATCATCACTATGCGGCAATAGGTAAGCGCCATTTCGTAGATTTCGCCGCTCCCTTCCGCCCCCGTAAAGAGGCTGAGGAAATCCCCTGCGAAAAATATCCCAAATATGGCGAATATTACCCATATCGCCAAAGCGAACACCATGCCGTGCGTAGCTGCGGAATCCGCATCCTCCTGGCGCCTCTCGCCAAGCCGCCGCGATATAAGCGATGTAAGCCCCACGCCTATCCCGACGCTTACCGCCATCATAATCATCTGAAGCGGAAAGACCAAGGCCAAGGCGGTCATGGCGTCCTCGGAGATCATAGAGACAAAAAGGCTGTCGATCAAGTTGTACATCGCCACCGCGAGCATCGAGATCATCGGCGGTATGGACATACGCGCAAGCAGCTTTCCTATGGGCATGACGCCCATCCTGTTTTCGGGCATAGATTCGGTCTACCTTCCTTACACAAAAAAATGAGAGCAAGCCGTAAGCCGGGTTCTGTCGTGGACGATCATCTATCTGGGACCATTGTTGCCAATGGCCTCGTGCGGCTACCAATTAGCGGGGACATGCCAGGCCAGCACTTTTGCGTCCCCTTGCCTTGCTCCGGGTGGGGTTTTCACGGCCGCCCTGTCTCCAGGAGCGCCGGTGCGCTCTTACCGCACCATTTCAACCTTGCCGTCCTGTGCAAGCACAGTCTTAGGCGGTGTGTTTCTGTTGCACTTTCCCTACGGTCACCCGCGCCGGACGTTATCCGGCACCCTTGCCCTATGGAGCCCGGACTTTCCTCACGACACATAAAGCATCGCGCGATCGCCTAGCTTACTCTCTTGGTGTATTGTAACATATTATGCGTCTATATCCACCACAAGATCTGCCGCCGCCACGTTACGCAGCTCCTTCTTCGCCATGGCGTCGTATATGACAGGTATGACGAAAAGCCCCATCATGGTTCCGTAGGCAAGCCCCCCTATGCAGACGATGGCAAGGGGCTGCATCATTTCCGACCCCTCGCCGATGCCGAGCGCCATCACCGCCAACGCGCCCATGGTTGACAGTGCCGTCATCAGGATCGGACGCAGCCTGACAGCCGCCCCCTCCCGTATGGCAGCCACCCGCTCCATGCCCTCAAGCCGCAATCGGTTTATATAATCGATCATAACAATGCCGTTGGCGACTATGACCCCCACAAGCATGGCGAATCCGAGCAGCGATATCACCGACAATATCGTGCCCGTCATAAGCAGCGCCAAGAAGCCGCCAGTGAAAGCGAGCGGCACGGTGAACATTATTATGAACGGGCTCAACAGCGACTGGAATTGTGCGACCATTACCAAGTAGACCAACAGCAGCCCCAAAATCAGCATGAACCCAAGCTGCTCGAAAGCGTCCATGATGGTAGCGCTCTCGCCTGTTATCTCGTATGTGACGCCGGGCGGCAAGACGAGGCCGGCGATGATGCTGTCAAGCTCCTGCGCCACGAGCGTCACGCTATACTCCGCGTCTATTGACACCCTGACGGGCAGATATCGCCTTTGGTTAGACCTGAGCACGGACGGCAGTGTCTCGTCCTCGCTTACGGTGGCTATGTCCAAAAGCTTCACCCATTCGGTCGTGCCGTCCCTTTTGGACACGGGGAAGGTGAGCCCTCTCACAAACTCAGGCGTGAACCCGTCATCAAGCCCTTGCTCGTTTACGACCGACACGCCATAGCTGTCCCCACGCCATGTCACCTCGGTCGCGCTGCTCTCCGCCGTCAGCGCGGAATTCACTTGCTGAAACACCTGCGCCGTGGTGAGCCCGTGCTCGGCCGCCTTCATGCGGTCCACAGTGAAGTTTATCTCCGGCATGGCGTTTTCGAGGCCGTCGTTCACCCCTTCCACCCCCGTCACGCCTTCTATGGCCTCGCCGATGATTCTTGCGGTCTCCACCAATAGCGTCCCTTGGTCGGCAAAGATATTGACGGTGACGCCGCTTCCTCCAAGCGCCGAAGCGTCCATGCCGCCACCGTCGCTGATGTTTATCTCAAGGTCCATATCGTCAAGCGCCGCCCTTATATTGTCCGAGACCTGCGCCGAGTCCGTGCCCGGCTCCACCAGCACATATGAGCTGACATTCCGCATGACGCCGCCCTCGCCGCCGCCCATCAGAAAGCCCATCATCCCCCCTTGGCTTGAGCCGGACATCATGCCGAATGTCTCGATGCCCTCGACCTCCAATAGCCGCTCCTCCGCCTCGTCCGCAGCCGCCCTGCGTTCCTCCAGCGTGGTCTCCCTCGGCATGGTCAGCGATATGGCAAGCTCGCTGCTCGCCCCCTCTGGCATATAGGCAAAGCCCTTGCCCACGACCGCCCATGCGCTCCATGCGAGCAACGCCACCGAAAAAACGATTATCACCGGCTTGTATTTGAGCGACCACACGAGCGCCCTGTCATAGACGGCAAGCGTGCGGCCGCCCCAGCGGTGCTCCTTTGGCTCCACATTCTTGAACATCCCGCTTGCCAAGGTCGGCACAAGCGTCATGGCTATTATCGTGCTTGCCGCAAGCGCGAAAGCGTAGGTTAGCGCGAAGTCCGTAAACAATTGGCGCGTCAGCCCCTCCACAAAGACGATTGGCAGGAACACGCACACCGACGTGAGGGTGGTCGCGATTATTGGCCCTAGCATCTGCGTGGTGCCGGTCACCGCCGCCTTTATCGGCGAATACCCCTTTGTCCTTAGACGGTATATGTTCTCTATGACTATGACGCTGTCGTCCACCAATCGCCCTACGGCGATGGCAAGCCCGCTGAGGCTTATGATGTTTATCGAGACGCCCGCGAAATACATCGCTACCAACGCGAAAACGAGCGATATCGGGATGGAGCATAGCGTGATGAATGTCGGCCTGATGTCCCTCAGAAAAAGCAGCAGGATAAGCACGGCGAAAAGCGCGCCCCATAACAAGTTCGACGTAAGCGTGTTTATGACCATGTAAATATAATCGCCCTGGTTCATAAACGGCGTGAATTTCAGCCCTGGATACTCTGCTGAAAGCTCCGCGAATTTTTCAAGAATCGCGTCCGTCACCTCTGTAGTGGAGCTCTCGCTCTGCTTCATAAATTCGAGCAGGATGCCGTCATTGCCGTCAATCCTGGCATAGATGTCCGAAAGGTTGTCGCTCATAAAGACGTCCGCCACATGGTAGAGCCTGATGACGCCTACATCGTCCACGCCCGTGTCCATCAGCGCCATGTCGCTGAGTTCGTCTATAGAAGCCACCTCGTCGCCGACCCGCACAAGGTACTCCGTGAACTCCTGGCGGACAAGGCCTGCGGGCATTGTGAAGTTCTGCGCCTGCAACAACGTGGAAATCATAGGCATGGTCAGCACTGCGCTCATATCCGCCTGCTTTAGGGCGTTTTCGAGGGCGTCCTCAAATTGTTCGAGGCCTTGCTCTATCTGCATAATGCCTGCGTTGAGCTGCCCCTGCGCTGCGGCGATCTGCGCTGCGGCGTTCGACAATTGATGCTGCGCCTCGATGTTCGCAGTGACGAGCGCACCTTGCACCTGCCCCAATATCTGCGGCATCATCAATGTAATGGTCTGGATGCCCGATTCGAGCGCGGCTATGCCTGCCTCTATCTGGGCCTTTTGGATATCGAACTCGGCAGCCACCCTGGCCGTTATCTCCGCAACTATGATATCTTCCATCCCGGGCGGGAAAGTGCCGCCGAACTCCTCGTCCCGCACTTTCTCTATCGCCAGCTCCGTGGCTATCCTCTGCATCTCCGGCATGGCGGCAAGGACGTCTTGCAGCTCTTTTAGCTGCTTGTCCAGATCGGCGACCTGCCTTGTCAGCTGCTTGGTGATGGCCTCGCCAGACTGCGCCCATCCTCCACCCATGCCGCTGGCGAGTTCTTTTGCCCCGCTTTCGATTTCCTCGCTGCTTTTCTTGAGGTCCTCCAGCCTACCCTCAAGCTCGGACTTCGTCTTTTTGAGGTCTCTCTCCCTCTCGTCTATCTCCTTTTCAATGGCGGCCGCTATCCTTGCGTTGACTTCAGCCACCTTTTCGGCGCGTATCACCACGTTCACCTGCTCACGCCGCTTGCCGCTGACATCGACCCTCGCGACGCCGTCTATGCCTTCGAGCCTAAGCTCCAGATCCTCCTCCATAAAACGCGACAGGTCAGCCGTTTCGTAGCCCTCACGCTCCACGGCCGCTATCATGGCGGGCATCATGTCAGGGTTCATTTTTATGATGACGGGCGTGCCGATCAAATCGTCCCACCCGCCCTCTATCTGGCTGATCCTCTGGAGCATGTCGATCGTCACGGTGTCGAGGTTCACGCCATCGGCGAACTCCATTGTTATGGAGCTGAAGTTCGACCGCGATTGCGAACTGATGTTCTTTAGCCCCCCTAGCGTCGCAAAGCCCTGTTCTAGCGGCCTCGTCACCTCCGCCTCGACCTTTTCCGACGTGGCTCCGGGATAGACCGTCATGGTCATTACGTATGGAAGCTCAAGGTTTGGCAGGAGCTCCGGCTTCATGCTTCGGTAGCTTGTGATGCCAAGCGCAAAGACAACGACTACGACCACCAATACCGTAAACGGTTTTCTAACGCTGAATCCTGCCAATATCCCTCCTGAAACCTCGTCAATAAAATATGTTTCATTTTACAATGCAACAAAACCTTATTATAATGGTTTTGGTTCTAAAATCAACTTGATTGGAGGAAACAATGGGGACATTTTATGTCGAGCGAGTTTAACAACGACTCCTTGTTGGAGCTCTATCTATACGAGTCTTTTTCGTTGCTCGATTCACTCGACGACATTCTGCTTGCCGCGGAGTCGTCGGGGCGTCTTACGGGCGAGAACATAAACGAGATATTTCGCATAATGCACACCATCAAAGGAAGCTCGGCGATGATGTCGTATAGCGGCATCTCCGAAGTGGCGCACAAGACCGAAGGGCTTTTTGCGGAGATACGGGACTCCGGGTTTGACACAGTACACTTCAACGAGATATTTGACGTGGTGCTTACGGTGTCGGACTTTCTCAAAACAGAGGTGAGAAAGGTGCAGGAGGGGCAGGCGCTAGAGGCAGATGTATCGTCGCTTACGACCGCCGTGCTCGCTCTGACCGGCAAATTGCAGGACAAGGGGTTTGAGGAAGAGGCAATGCCCCCTCCGGAAGCCTTTATGCCCGTAGCCCCCGAAGGCGGACGTATGCTCGGCGTCGATCCTGCGCCAAACGAGCTCACAGCAAATATCGCGAAAGTCACAGCAAACGCCGCAGCCACGTCCCAATCGGACGCACGCGAAACATATTGCCTCCATATACACTTCAACGAAGGTTCCAAAATGGAGAATATCCGAGCCTTTATGCTTATCAACAAACTTTCGGAGAAGGGCACGGTAAACCGAACCATACCGGAAAGCCCCGAAACCAATCCTGAGGCGGCAAACACCATCATCGAAAACGGCTTCTACATAAGCTATGCCACTTCGCTTTTCCGTGAGCAGATCGAGACGCTTATCAAAGGCACATTGTCAGTCGAGTCCATATCGTTTGTAAGAAAGATGCCAGACGATCCGAACGGGGCGCCCGCCCGCGAACAGGCAAGGCCGGAGCCGCGCCCCCAGCCTATCGCCGTGCCGCCGCCAGACACGCCTGACGAGCCGGCTGCCGACGCTGTCCCAGACGAGCTGCCCGCCGCCTCTCAGGCCGCCCCTCACAGCGCACAGAACATTATTGGCGTCGAGCTGAAAAAACTCGACACCTTGCTCGACCTTGTCGGCGAGATTGTCATCAACGAGTCGATCGTCACGGAAAACCCCGATCTGAGCGGGCTTGAGCTCACAAACTTCCGCAAGGCGGCACGTGCGCTTGACAAGCTTACCGACGAGCTTCAGGGCACGGTGATGGCCATACGTATGTTGCCTGTATCCACGGTGTTCCAACGTATGCGCCGGATAGTCCGCGACATGTGCAAAAGCCTGGCCAAAGAAGCATCCCTTGTTCTGGTGGGCGAGGCCACCGAGGTAGACAAGGCCATTCTGGACGCTATGTTCGACCCCATCATGCACCTTGTACGCAATGCGATGGATCACGCCATCGAAACCCCGCAGGACAGGCTACGGGCAGGAAAGGCTGCGGATGGCCACGTCATCCTTTCTGCCCAGAACAGCGGCGGCGATGTCGTCATCTCAGTCAGCGATGACGGCAGAGGCCTCGACAAGAATGCTATTCTGGGCAAAGCACGGGCATGCGGGCTCTTGCGCAAACCTGAAAGCGAATACACCGACAGGGAGATTTACAATCTGCTTATGGCGCCAGGGTTCTCGACACGGGACGACGTTTCCCTGTACTCGGGGCGCGGCGTAGGGCTTGATGTCGTCAAAAGCAATATAGAGAAAATCGGCGGCTCTGTCATCATAGAGAGCAGGGAGGGGCTTGGCACGAATATCATAATGAAAATACCTCTCACCCTCGCCATAATACCGTGCATCGAAATCGCCATAGGCGGAGATGTCTATTCCATCCCGATAAGCAATATACGCGAGTCGTTCAAGGCGGACGCGGGGCAGATCGTCACTGACCCATCCGGCGCTGAAATGATACTTTTGCGTGGAAAAGCTCATCCGATCGTGCGCCTATATGAGCGTTTCGGCATAAAGAGCGCAGTGACGGATATCTCAAACGGCATCCTTGTGCTCGTCGAATCAGGGGCCCACACCGCCTGCCTGCTCGCAGACTCCCTTGTCGGAAAGTTCCAGGTCGTCGTAAAACCGTTGCCCTTGTACCTCAACAAGTTTAAGGTCAAGCAAGCGGGCGTCTCCGGCTGCACCATCATGGGCAACGGCAATATCAGCCTTATTGTCAATGTTCATGAAATGATTGGCGGCCACTAGCGCGATGAACACGATTCTGGCCCTCGGCTCACAGGAGTTTTTCGATATATCCGAATATATCAAGAAAAAGTACGGCGTCAACCTAGCCGCCAAAAGCTCGCTTGTCGAAGGCCGGCTGAGCACATACGTGCGAGGCAAAGGCTTTTGGACTTATGGCGATTATTTTGAATATGCCAAGACCGAACCCTCTGGCGCGGAGATGGCAAACCTTATAAACCGCCTTACGACAAACCATACTTTTTTCATGCGCGAAAACGACCACTTTGAGGTTTTTACAAAGGAAACGCTGCCATGGATCCTGTCGCTTCCGGACGGCCACGACCTACGCCTATGGTCAGCGGGCTGCTCCACAGGAGAGGAGCCTTACGGCCTGTCGATATATATATTCGAATATATGGAGAAGCACGGATACGGCATAGACCGGTTTGAGACTACCGTACTGGCCTCCGATATCTCGGAAAAAGCCCTGACTGCCGCTTCCGGTGGCGTTTTTCATCATGAAAACCTGTCAGCCATGCCTCCTGAGTGGGTCGGAAAATATTTCTACGATCTAGGTGAGGGGTACTTTCACGTCATGCCTAAGCTACGGGCAAACGTCGCCTTCAAAAAAATTAACCTGCTGGACCCTCCCATAGCAAAAAAGCCTTTTCACGCAGTTTTTTGCAGGAATGTCATGATATATTTCGATGCGGAAACCCGCGAAACATTAGTCAGCCATTTCTATGACATTATGGAGCCTGGTGGATGGCTTTTCGTCGGGCATAGCGAATCGCTCAACAATATAAGGCACGGGTTCAAGTATTTGCAACCCTCAGTATATATGAAACCGCTATAGCAATCTCTAGTCCACAAGAATCGGCATCGGAAGCGGAACGGCGCCAAGGCCTCCCCCTCCGTAGCTCCAGCGGTTGACCGAGTTTGTGCCCTCGTCGACCCGCAGGCTTCCAATCTGCGCAAAATCATTGTCAAGGGCGTAAGCGCCCACAACGCCTGGCCCAACCACGTAGAAAACATCCCCTATAAACAGCCCCCTCATTTCCTCCCATGTTGTGCCGCCTCCGTCGAAGCTTACCCTCGCAAGCCTGCCAAACCCGCTGGCCTCGCTATAGCTATATATCAAATAGCTGTCGATGGTCGGAAACGCAACCAACGCTTTGTCGGCGCTTACGAGCACCGCCTTGTGATTTTGCTCGGGGGGCGAAAACTCGCCATCAAGAACAAGCGAATGGCGCTCTTTGACGTTCGCCGGGTCGCTGTTGTCAAACATTGTAAGTTCAAGCCCGAGCCAGGCTCCCGTTTCAGGGTTTGCGGCTATTCCGAGCCCAAAGAGCCTCCCCTCGGAGTAAGGGCTGAGATATTCCGGGAACCCGCCTATGTCCAGCTCGCTTGCTATTCGGGGGCTGGCAGGGTCGCTAAGATCTACAGTCAGAAACGGCACGCTGTCACGATTGGCTACAAAATATGCATTCTCGTCCATAAACCGACGCGAAGCAACATGTGCGCCAGGCGCCAAATCCTCAATGCCGCCTAGCATATCTAGGTTGATATCCAGAGTATAAAGCCCGGTCATCGTCTTCGTTTCGCCTTGCGGAAGCCTTTCCCAGTCTTCGGGCGAATAAGACGCTTCCTGGTCAATAAAGCCGTACCAGATGTTCAGGTCATTGATCGTAGTCACTCTAAGCACATCATGGCGCTCATCGAGCGACAATTGGTTCAGGACATAGCCGGGCACCCGCCCTTGCGCTCCGGGCGCAACCAACCCGTCACTTATGGTAAGTTTCGTAAGCACTGTTTCCGACCAGTATTTGTGCCTCATATATGTGCCGTCCACGTCTTCTTGATCGTCCCCCGAAACTGTCTGTGCGAGGTAGACGGCACCGGAACTCACGTATATAGTCCCCGCGCCCCCGTAGACTGCCTTGTACGATGCAAAGTCCCCCGACCCCATTGCGTCTATGCCCGAAACGACGGTGTAAGAAGGCCATGTGGTGCCAGGGGGCAGGTAAATGTCATTCTCGGCCGGCGTGAACTGCTCGCCATCCCGTGCAAATAATGGAACGTATGTTCTGAAATCTTCGCTTCCCATCTGCATGATATCCCCGTAATATGTTGAAACCAGATAGAGATAGCCATCGACCATCCGGCTTGTATTGTAATCGCCGCTCTGCGACAAGGTGTGGATCTTGACGGGCGCCGCACGGTCGCTGATGTCAAAGATATCTACCGATGTATCCATAAAGCGGCCTGTTATTGGGTACTCTATGCTGGTTACAAGCCCTCCCAAGGCTACATCACCCTGCGCTATAGGGTTGAAGCCGTGGCGAATCGCCATAAGGCGGTCGCCGACCACATATATGTCGAAATAATAGTGATCCGTACCATCGCTGCCCAAGGGGTGCGAAATCCGTGAAACGACATCCATATCCTCCTCGTCCGCCTTGACTATAAAAATATTTTTGGTGTTGATTGCGTAGATATACCTACCGTCGGTCTTGACCACGTCAGCTTCGCGAACACCTCTGACCTGCTCGCTTGTTTCGGAATGGCCGCTTTCCCATTCATTGTCCACTTCAAGCTCCATATCGCCTTCTGGCGAAACATTGGCGCCCATATCGCCTTCATCCGAAAACTGTGGCATGGATTCGTACCCGCTTCCTGCCACGCCACCGTTCATTGAATGGTCCCCGAAAGGCGCGATGCCGCCATCCGGCAGAGCGCCGGCGCCCTCAGACATGCCTAGACGAAATTCCGCAGTTTGCTCCCTTATAAGCCTGAACAGGTTTTGGTAGTCCCTGCCGGCCGTCGCCCACCCGGCGGGTGCAGGCTCGCCGCTTGCCGGCGGTGCTTCTTGGTCCGGGCTGCCGCCTGCCGGCGCCGTGCCTCGCGGAGCGAAAGGCCCCAAGCCGTTTATGAACAGAAACGTAAATATGACGCAAGCCCAGGCAGCGGCCGCAACTGAAACCAATACCCTTTGCCTCTTTTTGCGTTTGGCAAGAAGCTCTGCCTGCTTCTCCTCTGTAAGCTCCGGCTCATCCGGTTCAGCGTCAGCATCCGCCGCCGCCCCTGCCATAAGCTCAGGTATCGGCTCTGCATCCAGCTCCGCATCAAGCTCGATGTCATGCTGCAGACTATATGATGTGTCGTCCGCCTCTATTTCAGAGTCTAAATCCAGCTCCATGTCAGACCACAGGCTCTTTTCAAAGTCCGACTCGAATTCAAGCAAATCATCGAGGCTCAGCCCCCTGTCGTCGTCCAGACCGCCGTCAGGCTCCACATCCAGCTCCAAGAAATCAATGTCATGATCGTCTTTGCTCATCTTCCCCCCTTTTCTTATATGAGCGGCCTGCGGCGGTTCACCGCGCCTATCTCCAAAGCATCCAATGAGTTGAGAGCCTTGCCTGTGCCTACTGCAACACAGTTCTTGGGTTCGTCGGCGATAAAGACCTCTATGCCTGTGCGGGCCTTGATGCGTTTGTCAAAGCCGTTGAGCAGAGCGCCTCCGCCAGTAAGTACGCTGCCCGTCGCCGATATGTCAGCCGCGAGCTCGGGCGGCGTGTTTTCAAGCACGCGATGCACGGCCTCGCATATGGCAGTAAGAGGCTCGTCGAGCGCTGTGAGCATTTCTTCCGAAGTCACTTCAATGGACTTGGGAAGCCCCGTGACGAGATCCCTGCCCCGGCAAGTATAGGTCACGGACTCTTGGCGCGGATAGGCCGTGCCTATGGTCATTTTCATCTCCTCGGCTGTGCGCTCGCCAATAAAGAGCTTGTGCTCCTTCCGCATATATTTCACTATAGCCTCGTCCATGCTCTCACCCGCCACCTTGACCGACTGGCTTGCCACGATGGTGCCAAGCGAGATGACCGCCACATCGGACGTGCCGCCCCCTATGTCTATGACCATCTTGCCGTCAGGGCCTGCAATGTCCAGCCCTGCGCCGATGGCGGCCGCGATGGGCTCCTCCATAATAAAGACAGATTTGCCGCCGGCTTCTGTCGCGGCTTCTATCACAGCCCGCTTCTCGACCTCTGTTACGCCCGAAGGCACGCATATCATAATGTTGGGCTTGAAAACCGAGCTCTTGCCGCACGTCTTTCTTATGAAGTATTTGAGCATCCGCTCCGTGACGTCATAGTCCGAGATGACGCCGCCCTTGAGCGGCTTCAGGGCGATGATGGACGCGGGCGTGCGGCCAAGCATCTGGCGGGCGTCCTCGCCCACTGCAAGTATCTCGTTCGTTTCCTCGTTGAGAGCGACCACAGCAGGCTCGTTAAGGATGATGCCCTTGCCCTTCAAATAGACAAGAACATTCGCCGTCCCCATATCAATGCCGATTTCCCTGCCGAACGCCATAGCTGCTCCTTTCGCAATATTGTACCGTAACAGTATATAGGAGTTATCCAGCGCTGTACAGACCTGCATTCGGGTCAAACAGCATAGACGGGCTTATGGGCTGGTCGCCGATACGCATTTCAAAGTGAAGATGCGGCCCGGTAGAATACCCCGTATTGCCGACCGTGGCTATGAACTCGCCCTGCTCGACGAACGCGCCTTCCTCCACGTCGACCGTGTCCAGATGATAATAGATGCTAATAAGCCCGCCGCCGTGGTCTATCACGATTGTGTAGCCCGTGTTGAGCAAGAACTCCGAAAGCAGCACCTTACCCGCCCCCGTCGCATGGACAGCCCATCCGATAGGCAATGCATAATCTATCCCGTTGTGGCTGCGTCGCGTGTTCGGGTTGCCGTTCGTGATGCGTATCTCGCCGAATTGCGTGCTGATAAACCACGTGTCCTCAAGGTCGACGGGCTGCACGAACATACCGTCCCAATACCGTTCCTCAGTGAACACGGAGAAAAGCGGTATGACTTTTTCGCGAAACTCCTCTATCGCCCTGGGCGTCACCGCCGCCGCCACAGACGGGACACTTGTGTCTATTATCAGGTTTTGGAAGTCGAAGTCGTATTCGGATACGGTGACGGTCGCTTCGTATGACAGCTCGCCAGCGGTTATCGAGACGTGATATTCGCCGGGCGTGCGGGTATTGCTTATAGGTATCGTGGCGTACCAGTTCGTGAAGCCTTCGGCGGGCAGTGACGCCGCCTCGCCGTCCGCCACAGCAGGGACGCCCTTTGTGAATACCGCCATCCCAAGCTCGGTCTCAAGCTCCGGCACTATGCCTTCCTCGACATTTTCGAGCCTGAGCGACAGGATATCGCCTTGCGCGAGCTCGGTGCGTCCGACGGTGAACACCGGCGGAGGGTTTTCCAAGGAGAAATACGCGGTATAGCTAAAGGTACCGTACGGGGCGGGACGCGGTGCCCTTTCAAGCGTCCCCACGATATGCAAGGCATAGTCGCCAGCCCTCTGTATGATGATGTCCTCATGCGGGGGGACAGGGTCGGCGTCTGGCTCGGCGGCGGCTGTCTGGCCGACGTCTCCAAGCGACACGCTCCATTCCATCCCCTCTGGCAAAACGACCTCAAGCCCATACGGTGCCGTACCGAGGATGCCCAGTGAAATATCTGCGCCCGCCTCAATATCATAATCGAAGCTCTTCTCCAACTCCAACCCAAAAAACGGCACAAGCGTCCCCACCGCCTCGGGATATCTTTCTTGCAGATATGGATTCACAGGTATGGTCACGCTCGCCGACTCAGGGTAAACCATATGCCCTGCCGCCTCGATAGGCACGACAGGCACGCCCGAAGCGTCAAGAGCCTCATAATCCCCCTTCCACGAAAGATAGGCGTAGAAAAATCCTAGCGCGACGATGGCCACCACCGCTATTGCCACTACGATCGCTATAAGTTTTTTGTTCATACGGCCGCTATGGACTCGGCAAGTATCTCAAGCCCCTCATCTATGTCAGGGTGTTCGATATTGAGCGGCGGCAACAGCCTTATCTTGCTCTTGGCGGTAAGGAGAAGAAGCCCGCGGGACGCCGCCTCTTTGCAGACGGCCTTTGCGTCAATATCGCCTATGTCGACGCCAAGCATCAGGCCAAGCCCGCTGACGCCCTTCACGCCGGGAATGGCGAGAAGTTTTTCTCTGAAATATTTGCCTTTTTTAGAAATATTTCCAAGGAAGCCCCTGTCAGGCTCGCCGTTTCCGTCCAAAAACTTTGAAAGCACATAGTCTACGCCGGCACAGACCACAGGATTGCCGCCGTAAGTCGAACCGTGGTCGCCCTGTCCTAGCGCGTCCTTCGTTTTCTCGCCGAAGATGACGCCTCCGGCGGGCAGGCCGCCGCCCATGCCTTTCGCCACGGTCACGATATCCGGCCTCACGCCGAAGTGGTCATATGCCATAAACTTGCCCGTACGCCCGATTCCCGTCTGCACCTCGTCGGCGATAAGCAAGATGTCACGCTCCTTGCAAAGCCCCACAATCTCACCCACAAACCCCGCGTCCAGCTCGATTACGCCACCCTCCCCCTGCACGAACTCAATCATTATGGCACAAGTCTTGTCGGTCACGGTCGCTTTGAGCGATGCCGCGTCGTTTGTCTCCGCATAGTCGAACCCCTGCAAAAACGGCGTGAAATACTTATGGAACCCGCTCTGCCCCGTAGCCGTGATCGTCGCAATCGTGCGGCCGTGGAACGAGCCTGCGAGCGTCACTATGCGGTAGCGGTCAAACCCGTCTCCCGCCTCCTGCCCGTACTTCATAAAGCTGTGCTTGCGGGCGGCCTTGATGGCGCCCTCGTTGGCCTCGGCGCCTGAGTTCGCAAAGAACACGCTCGACATGCCCGTAAGCATTACAAGCTTTTCGGCCGCCCTGGCGCAAGGGTCCGAGTAGAACAGGTTGCTGGCGTGCTGCAATATTCCTGCCTGCGCCTGCACCGCCGCCACCCATCCAGGATCGCAAAAGCCGAGCGAATTGACGCCTATCCCAGAAGTGAAGTCGATGTATTCGCGCCCCTCTGGGTCTTTTGCGCGGCTTCCGCTCCCTTCTGCAAGCACGACATCATACCTTGCGTATGTGTTCGCCGTGTATAGATCCTCAAGTTTTTTTATTGCTTCGCTGCCCATTATTGCTCCCGCCGTCACTTACGCGAAAAAATCACTCTCGGCCTTCCGGCCTCCCACTATGGTGGTGCCTACGAACCCTTCTTCATGAGACGGCATCCGCCCGTTTTCAATCTCCGCCCGTGCGGCCAACAGAAGAATCAGCGCATGGGGAACGCGGCCATTTGCTATGGATGCGGATTTCACGCCGCGCCCTATGGCATCCGTAAGCCCTCGCACCTTCGGTATCATGCCGCCGCTTATGACGCCAGATGCTATAAGCCCTTCGGTTTCATCTGTTTCAAGCTGGAAAATAAGGCTTTCAGGGTCATTCATGTCATACATGACGCCTGGCACGTCCGACAGGGTGATATAATAATCCGCGTTAAGGCTCGCTGCTATCCTCCCTGCCGCTGTATCCGCATTTATATTGTAGGCCAGCCCGTCCTCCCCTAGCCCAACGGTCGAAATGACGGGTATTATCTCCCCGACCAGAAGCAAATGAAGCAAATCCTTTTTGACCCGTACGACTTCCCCCACAAAACCAAGATCCGGGCTCTCCTGCCTCTTGCAGCGCAACATGCCCCCATCAATGCCGGAAAGCCCTATCGCTTTGGTCCCCTCGTTTTCAAACATCCGTACCAGATCCTTGTTCACCTTGCCGCAAAGCGCCATCATCGCAGCCTCCATCGTATCCGCGTCCGTATAGCGCAACCCTTCGATAAACCTGGTTTCGAGCCCAAGGCGTGCCTGCAGGCTGCTGAGTTCCGGGCCGCCGCCATGCACCAGCACGATATTCGCGCCGAACTCCCTGAGATTAACGATGTCCTTTACAACGCAGTTCTTGAGCGCCGAGGACTGCATCGCCGCGCCGCCGTACTTCACGACGATGGTTTTCCGGCGAAAATGCTTGAATATCTCTCTCATCATTTGTTCATTATTGATTCTCATATTTATGTCCTATACATTCCATTGATACGCACGTACTCGTAGGTCATGTCGCAGCCGAACGCCAAGGCGTCGGCCATGCCGTCGTGCAGGTTGACCGTGATAATGATTTCGTCCTCGCCGAGCACCTTCTTTGCGACATCCTCGTCAAACTCCACCGCAAAGGATGCGTCGCAGACCGTGACCGCGCCCGCCGATGATGACAGCACGACCTCGACATTGTCCGTGTTGAAATTGCCAGGCGCATACCCGACCGCGCACATTATCCGCCCCCAATTGGCGTCGCTGCCGAAAATGGCAGTCTTTACGAGGTCCGACCGTATCACCGTCTTGGCTATGTTCATCGCCACCTCGTCCGTAGGGGCGCTTTCCACGCGGCACTCGATAAGCTTCGTGGCGCCCTCGCCGTCCTTCGCGATCATCCTTGCCAGCTTCACCGTGACCATGTTCAGGGCTTCTGCGAATACGTGAAAACCCTCGCCAAACGATTCCAGACGCTTGTTGCCCGCCATGCCGTTCGCAAGCAGCACGACCGAGTCGTTCGTCGAAGTGTCGCCGTCTATGCTTATCTGGTTGAGCGAATGGTTGATATCGTTTTTGAGCGCGTTGCGAAGCAGGCGCGGCGAAATGTCCACGTCCGTGGTGATAAACACGAGCATGGTCGCCATGTTCGGGTTTATCATGCCGCTGCCCTTCGCCATGGCGCCGATGCGGCAGGTCTTGCCCCCAAGCTTGAACTCGACGGCGGCCTCTTTCTTCACGGTATCGGTCGTCATGATGCCTTCCGCAGCATATGAGGCTCCGTAATGTTTCCCGCCGTCCGCACCATCCGCAGCGTCAAGCACGGCCTTCGCAAGCTTAGGGATGTTTTTCTCAAACGGCTCGATCTTGGGCGACACCCCTATCACGCCCGTGCTGCACACAACCACGTCACGGGGGTCTATCCCGAGCGCCGCGCCCGTAAGCTCGCACGTCCTAAGCGCGATTTCGACGCCGTTCGGCGCCAGCGTGTTCGCATAGCCGCTGTTCGTGATGATGGCGCGCGCCCTGCTGTCGGAAAGATGGTCCATCGTCACCTTGAGCGTCGCCCCTTTCACCTTGTTGGTCGTATAGGCCGCCGCCGCGTCGCAGACTTTCTCGCTGTAGACGAGCGAAAGGTCTTTCTTCTTCGACTTCTTGAACCCTGCGAACATGCCCGCCGCATAAAACCCTTTCGGCGCGCACACCCCTCCGTCCATAAAACTGATCTTTTCTTTCATATCATATTACCCCTCAATCGCCGAGACTCAGACCCTTTCCCTCCGGCAGCCCAAGCATCAGGTTCATGTTCTGGATCGCTGCGCCCGAAGCGCCTTTGCCTAGGTTGTCGTATCTCGACACGACTTCTATTCTATCATCATTGCCGGTCACAAACACTTCAATATCGTCACGGTTTGCGAATGCGTCCGCCGAAAGAAAGCCTGCGCCCGCTGCCTCGGAATGTTCAGCGCCGAGTTCACGCACTTTCACTATCTGGCTTTCTGCATAATAATTCGCGAGGGCCGCACGTATTATCACCACAGAGGCAGGTCGTCGCAGAGCGCTGCGTGGAAGGGGCACCCCCACCATCATGCCGCTGTAAAAATCGCATACAATAGGAGCAAATATCGGTGCGTGTCCGAGTCCAGAATATTTTTCTATTTCTGGAAGATGCTTATGGGCTTGAGCGAGGGCGTATTGCCTGGGGGCTGATAGCGTGCTCTCATTGGTTGCTGCGGTGCTTTCGTATTCGGCGATCATCGCCTTGCCGCCGCCGCTATAGCCCGTCAGCGAGTGGAAGCCCAAGGCGGCATCCTTATCTACGATGCCCGCATCCACAAGCGGGCGCATGGCAAGGATAAAGCCAGTCGCATGGCAGCCGGGGTTTGCCACTTTTGTGGTGTGCCCCCCTATGCCGCCCGTGCCAAAAATCTCCGGCAGACCGTATGCCCAGCCTTCCGCCGTACGATGCGCTGTGGAGCAGTCGATGATGCGGGCTTCAGGCGGCGCGGCGGCAGCGATATCTGCCGCTTCGTCGTCTGGCAGACACAGGAAACTGATGTTCGCATCGGCAATGCACGCAAGCCGCGCCGCAGGGTCCTTGCGCCGTGCCTCATCAATCTCCACAAGCTGAATGTCAGCCCGCTCCGCAAGCCGTTCAGCGAGCCTGAGGCCGGTCGTGCCCGCCTGCCCGTCTATAAAAACCTTGTGCTTCATAAATATTTCTCCGCTACTGCATAATCATCCAAGATTATACACCCTATTCGCGGCGATGTCAACGATTTTTGCATAAATATTCATTACCGCTGCATAAATATGCACCTGCATGCAACCTCCCCCGCTACTTGACAGCCTTCTTCACCTTGGGCGCGGCAGACGTGCCCGCCCCTTCGTCCGTGCGTATAAGCTCCGTGACCGAAGTCGCAAGCCCCGCAAGCCCCTGTATATTGCTCGGTATGATTATCTTGGTCGCCCGACCGTTCGCCACCTTCGCAAACGCCTCGAGGCTCTTCAGCGCAAGCACGGGATCCGTCGGGTCGGACTCCACTATCATGCGTATGCCGTCCGCCGTCGCCTGCTGCACGAGCCTGATGGCGTCGGCCTGCCCCTTCGCCTCAAGCACTTGCTGTTCCTTGGTGGCCTCGGCCTCGAGTATCTTCGCCTGCTTCGTCCCCTCGGCCTCAAGTATGCGGGCCTGCTTTCCGCCCTCCGCTATAAGCACCGCCGACTTCTTCTCGCCCTCGGCGCGCAATATGGCCTCGCGCCGTTCGCGCTCGGCCCTCATCTGCTTCTCCATCGCGGTCTGTATGTCCCGTGGCGGCGTGATGTTCTTCACTTCCACGCGGTTTATCTTGACCCCCCAAGCATCTGTTGCCTCGTCCAGCACGTCCCGCATCCGTGCGTTGATATGCTCGCGGCTCGTCAGCGACTCATCGAGTTCAAGGTCGCCTATGATATTTCTCAGCGTCGTGGCGGTCAGGTTCTCTATCGCCGCCATCGGGTACTCGACGCCGTATGTGAACAGCTTGGGGTCCGTCACCTGGTAATAGATGACCGTGTCGATCTCTATCGTCACATTGTCCTTTGTTATCACAGGTTGCGGCGGGAAATCTAGCACATTCTCTTTAAGAGAAACCTTGTTCGCAATGCGGTCGATGACGGGAATCTTGACATGCAGCCCCACCTGCCACGTCACCGTGTACGCGCCAAGTCGCTCAATCACGAACGCATGTGCCTGCGGCACTATCCGCACATTGCTCAATACAATTATTATTGCGATGATAATAACAACGATAAGAGCTATTGTTGATGGGTCAATCGCTACGTCAAACATGGTTTTTCTCCTCCTTCACAATCAACTTGACGCCCTCGACTTTTATTATCTCCACCCTGTCGCCTTTCTTTGCGGAAAATTCGGGCGCCTCGCCGATGGCCGTCCAGACGATGCCGTTCACCTTCACTTGCCCGCTGTCAAAGGGCTTTATCTCCTCCACAACAAGGCCAGGCTTGCCCTCAAGCTGCTCAGTGTAGTTTTTCTCCCGCCCCACCTTCAGCCTCTTGATAAGGATAGGCCTCGTAAAGACAAGCAGCACGATGCTTACGGCGAAAAACGCCACTATCTGGACAGGGATGGGCGCGCCCATCGCCGCCGCTGCCGCCGCTGCCGCCCCGCCGATGGTGAACCATATCGTCAACAAGCCGGAAACGAACCCTTCCAGCACAGCAAAAATAACCGCGCAGGCGATCCAGAACAAAATCATATTGGCTGCAAGCAGTTCAAGCATTTATGCATATCCTTTCCTTCATTCTGACACTCTATTTTCCCAACACTTATTATACACATATTTTGCGATGTTTTTGACATATCTTAATACCTGATGTATAATCCCATTCGTCGCAAAAATTGCGGCATATATGCGCCCGTAGCTCAGCTGGATCAGAGTACTTGGCTACGAACCAAGGGGTCGGGAGTTCGAATCTCTCCGGGCGTGCCATAGAAATGAATGTCAACAATTACTCAATACAGGCAGAGGCCGCAAGGGCTGGGTTTGTGAAGTGGGATCAGGATGCCATGATCTCGCGGCTTGGACTTGAGGCTGACGACTCCCATATGTATATAGAATTTTTTCAGGAAAGGCACAGCATCGACCGTCTCAACGGCAAGGTGTTTCGCTGCGCAGCGGGGACACCCGCAGGCTTCAACGCCACCATGTCCATATACGATGTCCTGTGCTGCTCCAAGGCAGAGGCCTTTCTTTCGGGCGAGTGGCAGACGCTTGAAAACCTGAGTCCTCATTCAAACTTCGGCTCGTCAGGGAAAAACCTATTCGGCTCTGCCGCGAAAAGGCTTTCTGGCGATATTGAAGGATTGCGGGGCGCATGCACAATTTTAGGAGGGCGGGAAGCGACAAAAGCCGATGCGGGGTTCGCTTTCGATGTTTTTCCGTTTTTGCCCACAGTGTTCCAGTATTGGGACGGCGACGACGAATTTGAACCGAGAATCAAATTCCTTTTCGACGCGAATACGCTAGACTACATACACTTCGAGACAGCGTGGTATATAGCTGAACACTTGATCGGGCTTATCGAAAAAGAGGAGCTTCGTCATAAATAGCAAAAAGCAAGAGCGCCGTGGAGGGGGGAGGCTACCACGGCGCTGAAAGGGGTAAGCTATTTTGGTTTTTGCCCGTCACCTGATTGCAATATCAGAATAAAGGTTGAAGCAACTTCAAGGTCAATACCTTTTTTGAAAATTTTTTGAAAAACTTTTCATTGGAATTTCAATAGTTTTCTTGTGGCAGTGCAGAAGCATTTGCTAAAAAAGCCCTTTTAGCCTTAGAGTTACTCTAACCTTTTGCCTCGCGACGTTGGCAATTATGGTAAAATCGACCCCGTGGGCAGTTTGAAACAAAAACAGAAACGAGGAATAGGAAAAGCGGCGAGGCTGGCATGCGTGTTCGCAATAGCGGCGGTTGCTTTTGTCGTGGGCATCAACCTTATAGTGATCGAGACGGCGAAGCCGCTCATTGTCTCGGCAGAGGATACCGCCCTGCTCACATACGAAAGCGGCACGGACTGCATCCTGGTGCTTGGCGCCTCCGTGACGCAGGAGAGGCCGAGCCATATCCTGGCGCATCGGCTTGACAAGGGCATCGAGCTTTTTGGCCTCGGCGTTTCGGACATCATGCTGCTTTCTGGCGACAACGAGACCGACGACTACAACGAAGTGCAGATTATGAAGAATTATGTGCTTGAGCATGGCGAGGGCATCGGCATCACAGACGCAAATATCTATGTGGACGCCGCAGGCTTTTCCACGTACTATAGCGCCGTACGCTGCAAGGAGGTGTTTCAGGCGGAGCGCGTGGTCATAGTGACGCAGCGCTACCACCTTTACCGTGCGGTCTATAATGCGAAAAAGGTGGGTCTAGACGTCTATGGCGTTGCGGCAGATGATATCCAGCACGGGCAGTGGCGGCGTGACCTCCGCGAGGTGCCTGCGCGCATCAAGGATTTCTTCCTCTCCCTTGTAGGATACACGCCGACGGCGATGGGCGACCCCACGCCGCTTATTTACCCATCGACACAGCAAGGGTGACCGCCCGCCTACAACCCGCTTACCTCCGGCAGATGCTTCCAATACCGCGCAGGCATAAAGCCCCTCTGCGTCTTGGGGTTCGCCCGTTCGCGTATCCCCATGGCGTCGAAGTACCCCTTCCAAAGCAGGCGGTAACCATGCTCGTCCTCCGACGCCTCTATAGGCAGCGCCGCTTCGAGCGGCATCACCTCCCACTCCCCGCCGTATGCGAAAAGCCCCTTGCCCCTTGAGACATCGTGGATGACAAAGGGCTCGCTTTTGTAACGGTCGGAAAAGTGAGGCGCGATAAACTCAAGCACATCGTTGTCCAGCTCGACTTTTGCGTAAAGCAGCGTGTTGCCACTGATGCCGTCCCTTGCTTCCGAGAAGCGGACAAGCCCGCAAAGGCGGTGCACCTCACGCCCTACGCGCTGCTCCGCCGCCTCTGCCGCTTTCACGACCGGGTCGCCGTGCATAAGGCGGATTTTAGGGCCGTGCCTGAAGCCAAGCGCTATATACCGCAGCATCTTCATTTCCTTTTCCGGCTCGTTTGAGCAAAAGACCTTGTAGATGCGTTCTGCGTCCCAAGTCGAGATCCTTGCGTTTACGGCGTCAAGCACCCGCTCGGCTTTGGCCGCGTCCGTTTCGACGCTCATGGCGTAGCGACATAAGTCAAGCTGGTATAGCTCGTCCGGGAAAATCCCTTCGGCCTTTTCGGTGTACCAGTGATGGTAGGCGCAGGTCAGGAAGCCTTCATATGTGTTGTCGTAAATATAATTCATAGCGATGCCTCGAATAATGATATCTGCGGTTTTTCGCCGCCGCCGAGAGCCCTGCGGATGTCGGCGGCGTTGAGCGTGCCGGGGTTCATCAAGGCCGCCGCGTCCTCTGCCGCCCGGCTTTCCAGCATAAAAACCGTCCGCAGCTTCTCCGCCTCTTGCTCCTTGCCGCCGTGATACCTCCCGCCGCAAGTCAGGAAATACCGTGCCCGCTTCATTACGACCCCCATCTTTTTCAGGTCTTCATAGCGGACTTTCTGCACCCTCCGCTGACGGAGTATCCGCCTTGCCGACACGTTCCCGATGCCTGGGATGCGAAGCAGCTCCGCCTCGGACGCCGTATTTACCTCTATCGGGAATGCGTCTATATGCCGTAACGCCCATATCACTTTCGGATCTAGGTCGTAGTCAAGGTTCGGCTCCGTCTCCGTAAGTATCTCGTCCGCCGAGAATCCGTAAAACCTCAGCAGCCAGTCCGCCTGGTAGAGCCTATGCTCCCGACGTAGCGGCGGCGGCGAAAGCAGGGACGGAAGCTCCGGCGCGTCCACCACAGGGATATAGGCGGAAAAATACACCCGCTTCATGGTGAAGCGTCTGTAAAGCGCCTCGCTCATATGGAGTATCTGGCGGTCGCTTTCCGGCGAGGCGCCTATAAGCATCTGCGTCGTCTGCCCCGCCGGGGCGAATTTTTCGTTCCATGTCTTGCGCCTGCTTTCGCTGACGATATGCCCGCCGGTTTTCCGCGGCGTCGACGTAAGGGCGCCCGCCTCGCCCCCTGCCCCCTCGCCCACGTAAAGCCCTGTCCCGCCCATGTCGATGCCCTCGTACCCTGCCGGCCTCAGCCGCTGCATATTCCCGGCGGCTTTTAGCGTCCTCTGCTCCATCTGCGTCCTCGTGATCTGCGTCATGGGCGCGAATATCGCCTCCGGCTTCTTTTGAGGCGCAAGCAGCGACAGGCTCTGCGAAGTCGGCATCTCGATATTGACGGAAAGGCGGTCGGCGACCAAGCCTATCTGCGTAAGCAGCTCCGGCGACACCCCTGGCACGATCTTCGCGTGTATATAGCCTGCAAAGCCATGGACCTCACGCAGCAGCCACAGGCATTCATACATACGCTCCGCCGTGTGGTCGGGCGACACAAGCACCGCCGACGACAGGAACAGCCCCTCGATATAATTGCGGCGGTAAAACTCGATGGTAAGCTCCGCAAGCTCCTTGGGCTCAAACGTCCTGCGCGCCCCGTCCGCCGTCCGCCTGTTGACGCAATACTTGCAGTCATAGACGCAATCGTTCGACAGCAGCACCTTTAGCAGGGACAGGCAACGCCCATCCGATGTCCATGTGTGGCATATGCCCGCGCACGCCGCCGACCCGATACGCCCTACGTTCACGCGTGCGTGGCCGCTGCTCGAACACGATACGTCATATTTCGCGCTCTCCCCTAGTACCGTCAGTTTTTCAAACGTCCCGCTCTCCATAGCAACCCCTCTCGAACATACGATAACGAACTTATGTTCTATTGTACAATAGTGCGAACATAAGTTCAATAACAATTTTGTTACGGCTTTGTTTGCTTTTTGGGGCGGCCTCTACGATATCAGCGGCAGGGCCGCCGTAAAGCGGCTTCCGGCGCCCTCGATGCTATAGACCTCAAGCGACCCCCCGTGACGTTCGGCTATCTGCCTGGCGATCGAGAGTCCAAGCCCTGCGCCGCCTGCGTTGCGTGTCCTTGCCTCGTCGACACGCACGAAGCGGTCAAATATATGCGGCAGGGCCTCGGCCGGTATGCCTTCGCCCTCGTCCTGCACCACGACCAAAGCCCGTACCGTATCAGGCTCCGCCGAGACTGACAGCATTATGCCCCCGCCCGATGGGGTGTATTTCAGGCTGTTGTCCACAAGTATGCGAACAAGCTGCTTGACAAGCGCTGGATCCGCGCTCACATAGACGCCGCTTTCCGGCAGCCGTGCCTCGATTTCATGGGAGCCGGACGCACCCTCTGCATCGCCCTCTCCATGACCTTCCTCTAGCATAAGGGCTTCACGCAGCACCTCGCCCGCAATGTCCACCAAGTCGATGCGTTCAAAATTGAGCGCCAATGTGTCGCTGTCGCCCCTCGCCAGAAAGAGCAATTGGTTGACGAGCCTTTTCATCGACTCGGCTTCAGACCTGATTGCTTCGATGGATTCTTTCAAAGTTTCGGGGTCCTCGCTTCCCCACCTCGACAAAAGGTTTGCATAGCCCTGTATTACGGCTATGGGCGTCCTAAGCTCGTGCGACGCGTCCGATACGAATTTGGTCTGTGCCGCATACGCGCCCTCCAGCCGGTCGAGCATATCTGTGATTTCCGCAAGCAACGGCCTCAGCTCCGGCGACACGGCTTCCGCCGCGATATGTGGGTTCATGTCCCCTGCCTCCACTTGGCTTAGCGCCTCCGCCATACGACGCAGCGCTTCCGAACTGACGTTTGCGCCACGTACGCCGCCCGCTTCCGCCGCCGCTCCGGCAAAGGCGTCAGCCGCCACCCTGAGCTCCCTCAAAGGCTCAAGCAGCTCACGTATATACTTTCGCGACTCTACGGCCTGCCCTATCACCAAAAGTATCTGCACCACACCGATGGTCACGAGCGCCCACAGTGAGCCGATATCGAGGTATCGTATGCTCCTCAGCCATTCGACCGCCGCTATTATATTCAGGTCCTCATTGAATACAGTCCTCAGCGCGGCCTCGTCCGCCCACGATATCGCTATCATAAACAGCAGTATTGCATCTATAAGGATAAAGGCGGCGATCTGCCCTCCCGCGATGCGGCCTGACAGCCGCCATGCGATGCGCCTGTGGTCGCTAGGCAGTTTTTTATTGGCCGTCTTGTCCGCGCTCATCCGATTTTGTACCCCGCCCCACGCACCGTCGTGATCACTTTTGTGTCAAAACGTTCATCTATCTTGCTTCGCAAAAACCTTACGTAGACGTCCACCACGTTTGTCTCGCCTATATAGTCGTAGCCCCAGACTTTGTTCAGCAGAGCTTCGCGGCTCATAACGCGGCCTTTGTTTTCGAGCAGGCAGGTCAATAGCTCAAACTCCTTGTGCGTAAGCTCGAGCTCTGTTTCCTCTTCCTTTTTGCCTTTGCCGGATTTCTCCATGAAAACCGTCCTGTGCGCCTCTTTGTTTACACGCAGTTTTTCAAATTCAAGAATGCCATCCGCATTGCCTGCGTCATTTGCGTTCGCACCGACGCCGGACGCCGCCTTGCGTGACACCCGCACCGCCGCGCGTATTCGCGCCAAAAGTTCCTCTATGGCAAACGGCTTGGTGACATAGTCGTCCGCCCCGCTGTCGAGCCCTAGCACCTTGTCCACCGTCTCGTCACGCGCCGTAAGCAATATCACGGGCGTCTCTTTAGACTTTCGCAGGCGGCGCAAGACCTCGACGCCGCTCATGCCTGGCAACATGATATCGAGCAGTATCAGGTCGTAGTCGCCTTCCTCCGCCGTCTTGAGCCCGCTCACGCCGTCCGCCGCCTTCTCCGCCGCGTATCCCTCGTGCGCAAGTTCAAGCTCAATCATGCGGGCCAGCTTTTCATCGTCCTCAACTATGAGGATTCGTTCCATTTTGGTTTCCCTCCGCATTAACATTGGCGTTCGCATTGCCGCATCCCAGGTGCGGACCGGAAAAACGGTAGCGCCATCCGCAGCACAGGCCTATTACCAAAATGACGACCGCAAACCAGAACACCCAGTAGATAAGGCAGAACAGGAACAATATCACTGGGAAATAGAAAATACGCTCGCCTTTGTACCAGACCTCGAAATAATTGACTATGCCGGCGCGAATCACGCGTCCTAGCCATGCGCCGAACCTACGCATATTGTCCTCGAACTCGGTGTCTTTTTCGTCTTGGTAATTGTGTGGCTCATGCGCACCGTGCGGGCCTTGTGTGCCCTGCGTCCCTTGTGCCCCTTGCGTCTCTTGTTGCCCTTGCGCCCCTTGATTCATGGTAAAATTTGGTATTGATTGCTGTTGCGGTGAGGGGAGCACCGCTTCGCTGCCCTCCTTGTGGGGCACAGTCCCTGCCCCATACGACTCGCCTACCAACGTGGCAGACGCGTCGCTCGCCGTTGAGTACGAAGCCCCTCCTTTTCCTCGCCCTGCGTTAGGGCCGAACTTGCCGTCCCGCTCCAAGGCGATGATAGCGTCAAGAAGCGAGCCGTTCGCGGCTTCGAGCGCCTCGTTCGCGACCTCGTAGCTCACATCGGCCCGCTCCATCAGTTTTTCCGCTTTTTCGATAGTGACTTTCATCGTTCCAATCCTTTCTTCGATTTCTGCTGTCACCATCTTACCGCAACAAACTTAAAGCCCCATTTGAGGTAAATTAAAAACGCATTAAAACCCCAAATGAGTCATCAAAACCCCACGCCTGCACGGAAAGCCTTTATGTTCACATCGCGAAGCTTTTCGGGCACTGCGGAGGCTATGACCTCTTCCCAGTCCACATCGGGGTTGTCGGCAAGCCCAAGCTCCTTCAAGAGCGCCCCAAGCAGCACGAGGTTCATCGTGCGGACATTGCCCACCTCGGTCGCTATGTCCGCCGCAGGCACCACCACGGTGTCAAACACCGCAGAGACCGCGGCTATGGCGTTCTCCGGGTATTCTGCGGCTCCCACCGCCACGCTCATAGGCGTCAGACGGAAGTCGTTCACTATGAACCGTGCGCCTGGCTTCATCAAGCTTGTGTAGCGTACGGCCTCCATGCGTTCAAAGGCCACGCCTATGTCCGCCTGCCCGTTTCCGAGCAGCGCCGAATGGACTTTCTTTCCGTAGCGTATCTGCGTCGTCACGGAGCCGCCGCGCTGCGCCATGCCATGCACTTCGCTCATCTTGACGTCAAACCCTGCCTTGAGCAGCCCGTCCGTCAATATATTGCTCGTCAATATCGCCCCCTGCCCGCCAACGGCGCAAAGCAGTATAGTCTTTACATCACTCATACTTATACCTCCACTGTGGTGATCGCATCCGCCGGACATACCTGGGCACAGACAGTGCAGCCGACGCAAAGGGTTATATCTATCTGCGCCTTCTTGCCGCTCATCGCAATGGCCGGACAGCCGACCTTGGTGCAGAGTTTGCAGCCCACGCACTTGTCGGCATCGACCTCGCACAGCCCCCGCTCGAACTTCCTGGTCTTGACCAAGACGCACGGGCGCCGGGCCACGATTGCCGACCTTTCGCCGGCCTTTATCGCCGCCACAGCCCCGTCGAGCGCCGCTTGCATGGCGGCCAAGTCTTGCGGGTCGACCGTAAAGACCTTTTCAAACCCGACCGACTTCAGCGTACCCTCTATGGATATTATGTTTGCCGTATCGCCCATCAATGTGCGTCCCGTGCCGGGGTGGTCCTGATGGCCGGTCATGCCCGTGGTGCTGTTGTCGACCACGCAGGGGATGACGCGGGAATTGTTGTAGGCGATCTCTATCGCGCCCACGATGCCGTTGTGCATATAGGTGGAATCGCCCAGAACGCCGAACACGATGCGGTCGTCGCCCTCAAGCTCAAAGACCTTCGCCATGCCCGCCGCCACCGAGAATCCGCCGCCCATGCAGACGCACGTCTCTATGGTGTTGAACGGGGGGTTGCAGGCGAGCGTGTAGCAGCCGATATCGCCGCATATGACGTACTTGCCGTCCTTGTTGTTCTTGGCGATGGTGTAGAAGAACCCTCGATGCGAGCAGCCTGCGCACAGCACCGGCGGCCTTGGCGCGGCTACGGCATCCACCGTCTTGAAGTCTGGCTGCACCCCGAACAATGCCCCGTTTATCACTTGCGGGTTCAGCTCCCCCATAGGCGGTATCTTCGCCTTGCCGATGCAGTCGATTCCCGCCGCCTTTATAGCGACTTCCATAAATGGGTCCAGTTCCTCTATGACGTAGAGCGTCTTGACCTTTGCCGCGAACGCACGTATGCTCTCGATGGGCATCGGCCAGCTCATGCCGACGTTGAAGTACGATGCGTCCTCGCCAAAGACCTCTTTCGCATAAGGCCTGCTGACCGAGGCGCAGACGACGCCTACGTCCGTGCCGCCCATTTCCGCGAAGTTCAGCGGGCTTTCATTTGAATATTTTTCAAGGTCTATGAGCCGCTGCTCCACTTTCTGGCGGTGCTTTGTGGCGTTGGCGGGCGTCGCAACGTACTTGGGTATGTCGGGTTTGTAGACTTTCCACGGCACGTCTGCGCGCTCGCCGGTCTCCACTGCGGACTTGGAATGGCAGATGCGTGTGGTCACGCGTATCATGACCGGCGTGTCGAAAGTCTCCGATATATGCATCGCCTCAGCCATGAACTTCTTGCACTCCGCGCTGTCGGAAGGCTCAAGCATGGCAATCTTCGAGGACTTGGCATAGTGCCGGCTGTCCTGTTCGTTCTGCGAGCTGTGGATGCTTGGGTCGTCGGCGACCGCCATCACAAAGCCGCCGGTCACGCCGTTGTAAGCTGCCGTGAAAAGCGGGTCGGCAGCCACGTTGAGCCCGACGTGCTTCATTGTCACGAGCGACCTGACGCCTGCAATCGACGCTCCGTAGGCCGCCTCGTACGCAACTTTTTCGTTCGGTGCCCATTCGCAATAAATAGAATCGCGGTATTGCGGCAGGTTTTCGAGAATCTCCGTACTCGGCGTTCCCGGGTACGCCGACGCAAACCGCCCACCGGCCTCGTAAAAGCCGCGGGCAAGCGCCTCATTTCCTGTCATCATTTTCTTCATAATTGTTCTCTTGATCTCCTCTATTCACATTCACACACTATTTAAGAAATAATATCATATTTTTGGTATAATTTACGGGCTATGTCTAAAAACTACGGGAGGAATGTTGCAATATGGTTTACGTTAGCAAGAAAAAGAAGAAGGAAATAAGGAAGCGCAGATTGCTAGGGCTTGCAATCGCGGCGGTCGTGATTGTCGGCATATTTGCCCTTAACTGGCAGGTCAGCCTAGGAGTCACGCTCCTGACGGTCAACGGCGCGCCTGTCCGCAGCGGCATGGTGGACGGCGTGAGCTCGTATCTCCAGTATATGCAGATGGGGAGCTTCCCTGAGGACTCGACGGCAGATATGACGCCCGAGGAAAGGGCAGAGGAGCTGGACTGGCAGCTTGTCCAGCGCAACAACCTGATAGATATGCTCTTTATCCCCCTCGAAGCCCTCAAAAGCCATTTCAAGGAGGAAGGCGTCGTTTTCCCGAGCGCGGAAAACTCGGCCGCAATAAAAGAGGCCGTGGATGCGACCTTCGCGAACCCGCCCACATCCAGGCTGCTGTCGCAGCACAATGTGAGGAAAGCGCATGTCGAATATTATTTTGAATACCTCGAAGCCATGGACGTGTTCCGGGATGAAGTGCTTGAAGCCGACCCCGTCACAGAGGAGGACGTGCAGGAATACTACGACGAGAATATATTCATGTACGAAACCCCTGGGGACTTCACCATGCAGGCGAGCCATATCTTGATCTCCGACGAGGAACATACGGCGGAGAAACGCGAAGAGATAGAGGCGATATATGAGATGATCCAAGACGGCGAGGATTTTGCGGATTTGGCACGGGAATACAGCGACTGTCCGAGCGCGTCGGAAGGCGGCGATCTCGGTGAGTTCGGGCGGGGGCAGATGGTGGCGCCCTTTGAGGAAGCCGCGCTCGCGCTCGAGCCAGGCGAAATCTCCGGCATAGTCGAGACCGAGTTCGGCTATCACATCATCCAGCTAACCGACAAGAACGAAACCGAAGGCAGCTCCACCCCTATTGAGGACGTGGAGGAGTCGATTGATAGCATGCTGAGCAGCCAGCGCGTGCAAGAATCCCTTGACGAACTCAAGGAAGCCGCGGATATCGTGTACCATGTCCTTGTGAACCCGACGACCGGCAAGCTGCCCATGAGCATAGACGAACTCAACGAGGCACGCGGCATAGAGCCGGAGGACGACGAGCTCGATATGGAAGGCGATGACTTGGATGACGAATGGGATGACGAGTGGGACGACGAATGGGATGACGAGTGGGATGACGAATGGGACGACGAGTGGGACGATGAATGGGATGATGAATGGGACGACGAGTGGGACGACGAGTGGGACGATGAATTTGACGACCACGAGGACGAGTAGCCCGCCGTCGCAGAGCGAAGCGATCTTGATATAAATCAAAGAGCCGTCGGTTTTCGACGGCTCTTCTTTTGGAGGCGACACCCGGACTTGAACCGGGGGTAAAGGTGTTGCAGACCTCTGCCTTACCACTTGGCTATGTCGCCCCGCTTGTCTTTTTTCCGATCTGCAACACATTGGCTAGGGCGGCAGGATTCGAACCTGCGGATGACGGAGTCAGAGTCCGTTGCCTTACCGCTTGGCGACGCCCCAGCGTTGGGGTGGGTAATGGGATTCGAACCCACGAATGCATGGACCACAACCATGTGTCTTAGACCACTTGACTATACCCACCGCGCGTTTGTTACACGCACACACACAATGGCGACCCAGAACGGGCTCGAACCGTCGACCTCCAGCGTGACAGGCTGGCATTCTAACCAACTGAACTACTGGGCCACCAATGGTAGCGGCGAGTGGAGTCGAACCACCGACCTCCCGGGTATGAACCGGACGCTCTAACCAACTAAGCTACACCGCCGCATATGCGATAAAAAACCGCAACGTCTATTCTACTATTGTTCGAGCGTGCGTGTCAAGAAAGCTAATGGACTATGTGCGAATGGATTTATGGATGGGCGACCCCGTCGGGCATCACGAACTGCGCCTTCTCCGGCGCGATAAAGACCTTGAACATTTTATTGGTGTAACGCACCTCCCCGTCCGTAGTGAATATAAGGCCGCCCGAAGGCTCTATCTCCACGCTTTCGGTGCGTATCATTATGTGCTTCGATGCAAGGCCGGGATGTTCCATATGCTTGCCGTCGTGGTATATCCCCACGAGACGCAGGAACTCACCGCGCGTCAGGGGGTCGATTACCAGCAAGTCGAGCAGGCCGTCGTTCACTATGGCGGGCGGGATGCCATCGAAGCCGCCGCCTGAAAAGCGTCCGCTCCCCACGCCGCCGAGCAGGAAATCCGCCTCGAACTCGTCTTTGCCCGCAGGCCGGAACACGGCACGGCTCATCTTGAACGACGCAAGCTCGCGCAGCACCCCCGCTATATAGGCGCCCGTCCCCTTTATAAAGAATTTATTTTTGAGCCTTGTCATATGGCCGACGGCTTTGGCGTCAAACCCCATATTGACCATGTTGATGGCAAAGAACGTCAGTTCGTCGCTCTCCACGCCCGTCTTTGGGTGTGCGGGCGTATAGGTAACCTGCATCACATCCACAGGGACAGCCGTGCCCGCAAGCTGCGCCGTGATATCGCGAAAACGCTCCTTGCCCCCGAAGTTTCGTACATAGTCGTTGCCAGACCCTGCGGGTATTATCGCAAGCTCGGCGTTCCCTGCGCCGTAAAGCCCTGCAAGAACCTCGGCAGCCGTGCCGTCGCCGCCGCACGAGTAAAAACGCATGGTCTCGCCCTCGCCGGACGCTATGCGGTTTTTCACGTAGGTGGTCGCCTCCCCCGGCCCGCTTGTCCGATGGATCTCGTACTCCGCCCCCCACTTCTTCGCAGCGGACAGGATATGCGGCAAAAGCGCCTCTTGGACTTTGCCGTTGCCCGCCGCAGGATTTATTACGAAACAATGCCTCATACCGTATAAAATTATAGCACTTTATGCTACAATTTTTAATATGACTACAATATTTAATATGGGAAATGTAAAAAGTATGGACAAGATCTCTATTCTTGGTTATGGATGCATGCGTTTCACCCGCAAGATGGGTTCTATAGACATGGCAAAGGCCGAGCGGGAGGTGCGGCTCGCCATCGAGAAAGGCGTCAACTATTTCGACACCGCATATATGTACCCCGGCAGCGAGAAAGCCCTCGGCGCTATCCTGGCAAAGGATGACGGACAGGGCGGAAAGCTCCGTGACCGCGTCTATGTCGCGACGAAGCTGCCGCATATGCTCGCCAATTCGCGTGAGGATCTGGAAAAATACCTTGAGACCTCGCTTGAACGCCTTGGTATGCCCTATGTGGACTATTATTTGGTTCACAACCTCAGCAGCCTTGAGGGTTGGGAGCGGTGCAAAAGGCTCGGCGTCGTGGAGCTGCTTGAGCAGGCGAAGGCGGACGGCAAGATAAGGCATATCGGGTTTTCGTGGCACGGCAACCTGCACAACTTCCGCAAGGTCGTGGACGATTATCCGTGGGAGTTCTGCCAGATACAATACAATTACTTGGATGAGCATTTTCAGGCGGGTACGGAAGGGCTGAAATACGCCGCAGGCAAAGGGCTTCCCGTCATCGCCATGGAGCCGCTTAGGGGCGGGACCTTGGCAGGGCGGCTGCCTGTCGAGGCGGCGCGCATCGTAAATAGCCACAAGTCGGAGGACGCTTCGGCGGGCATCGCAGGCAGTGACGCTTCGGGCTCGCTCCGCTCGCCCGCATACTGGGCGCTGCGTTGGCTCTGGAGCCACCCCGAAGTCACTTGCGTGCTCTCAGGGATGAACGACGTGTCCCAGGTCGAGGAAAACACAGCCGCCGCCGCTGACGCCGCCGAATACGGCCCGCTTTCATCAAAGGACCTTGCGATGGTCGGGCAAGTCAAGGCCGTTTTCGAGAAGTCCATCCGCGTGAATTGCACGGGATGTGCCTATTGCGTGCCCTGCCCGCATGGGGTCGATATCCCCTTCTGCCTGTCCGCGTTGAACAGCCAAGCCATGTTTGGGGGCATTACCTCAAAGATCATGTACTTTTTCACCGTAAGGGCGATGAAAGGAAAGCCGTTCGCCGGCGCGTCCGCCTGCAAGAAGTGTGGCGTGTGCGAAAAGAAGTGCCCGCAGCATATACGCATTATGGAAGCCTTGGACGAGGCGGCCAAGGAAGTGGAAAACCCCTTGCTCAAGGGCATCTTCGCCTTTGCAGGGCTGTTTATGGGGCGATAGACACCCAAGCGTAGGGGCGGCAACCTGCCGTCCGCAAGAATATAAGGAAAGGACGCAAAATGGACCAACGAATCAAAAAACTCGCAAAGTCGCTCGTAAATTATTCCGCGAAGATACAGCCCGGAGAGCGTGTGCTTATCTCTTACGAGGGCGAAGCCGCCAAGCCGCTTATCCTCGCCCTGATACGCGAAGTCTACAAAGCCGGCGGCGTCCCCTACGCCGAGATTCGCGACTCCCAGGTGCAACGCGAGCTTCTGCTCCATATGGACGAGCCGCAGGCCGCTTTCGTGAACAAGATAGAGCTTGCCCGCATGAAGGGCATGGACGCCTTTATCGCGGTGCGTGGCGGCGACAATTCCTCGGAGCTGTCGGATGTCCCCTCGGACAAAATGAACCTTTGGAACCGTGCCACCCGCCCGGTGCTAAACTACCGCGTCAACCGCACAAAATGGGTGGTGCTGCGCTACCCTGTGGCGTCGATGGCGCAGCTTGCGGGCATGAGCAAGGCCGCTTTTGAGGATTATTACTTCGATGTCTGCTGCCTCGATTATGCGAAAATGAGCAAGGCGATGGACAGCCTTGTCGCGCTTATGGAAAAGACGGATCGCGTCCGCATAATCGGTCCCGGCACGGACCTCTCTTTTTCGATAAAGGGCATCGGTGCCGTCAAGTGCGACGGCGAATGCAATATCCCCGACGGCGAGGTGTACACCGCACCGGTCAAGAACAGCGTCAACGGCACGCTTGCGGTGAACACCGCGTCCGAGGAGCAGGGTTTCACCTATGAGAATATCGTTTTTGAATTTAAGAACGGCAAGATAGTGAAAGCCGAGGCGAACAACACAAAACGCATAAACGAGTTGCTTGACACCGACAAGGGGGCGCGTTATATCGGCGAGTTTTCGCTTGGGGTGAACCCGTATATAATGCAGCCGATGAAGGACACGCTTTTTGACGAGAAGATAGCGGGGAGTTTTCACTTCACGCCCGGCAATGCATACGAGGACGCCGACAACGGCAACCGCAGCGCCGTGCATTGGGATCTTGTGACCATTCAACGCAAGGAATGCGGCGGAGGGGAGATTTGGTTCGATGATAAGCTCGTGCGAAAGGATGGGCTGTTCGTGCCGGAGGGGTTGCGCTGCCTGAATCCGAAAAATCTTAGGTAGGGGTGATTTGTGCCGGGCGGTGGCCGAGGTAGTCCGTGGACACCAACGTATACCGCACGCCCCTATGCTCGCCCATTATCCCCTTGCGGAACGCCTGAGTACCATGCAGGTGACCGTAAACCACTTGCGATACGGGGTATCTCTCTATCAATTCTGTGAACGGCGAGGTGTTTGAGGGCGTGAGGGCCGGCGGGAAGTGGAGCGCGCAGATTATTTCCCTTGCGCCTGCGGCGACAGCTTTGTCCAGGGAGAGCCCTAGGCGGATAAGCTCACGCGCCAGTATCTTCTCGTCGTCAGCCCCATAATCTTCCAGGCCCGGCAGCCCCCAGCCCCGTGAGCCACACACGGCCACACCCTCGGATTCATCGAAGAACGTGTGTTCATTTTGCAAAAAGCGCATGTCGTCGTAGAGCGAGTTAAGCTTGGTGATGCCTTGCCACCATAGGTCATGGTTGCCGCGTACGAGAAGCTTTTTGCCCGGTAGATTGTGCAAGAACTCAAGGTCTGGAAGGGCTTCGTCAGGCTTCATCGCCCACGATATATCGCCCGCCACGATCACCATGTCGTCTTCCGACACGTCCTCGCGCCAAAGGGCGGCCATACGCTCCGCATGGTCGAGCCACGCCACGCCGAATACGCCCATGGGCTTGTCAGAAGTAAATGAGAGGTGGGTATCCGCGATTGCGAAAAGCTTATTCTTCGTCACCTTGTCCGTCATCTTCACGAAGCGGCCGCTCCTCACGCGCGCCGTCGCCAAAAACATATATCACCTTGCCGTCGCTGACAGGCTCGTCCCTATACGTGGTGACCGGATCCACGTCCACTATCTCGCCATCAGCGGCGGGGCCCCCGAAGATGTTCCCGAAGCCGCCTTTCAGCCGCATGGTCACCTTTGGCCCCAATTGATAATAAATCAAAAGGCATCCGCCAAGCACCACTATCAAACCAAGAATGATCAATGCCATTTTTACACTCTCCTGCCTATGTCCTTATCCTGATATAGCTTCCGGTCGGCTTCCCTATCGCCTCGCCCTGCTCGACCTCAAAATACTCGTCGAGGCTTCTCAAAAACATCGACAATTGCTTCGGCCTGTTCCATTGCGACGGGTCGAACTCCGGGAAACGCCTGTACAGCACGCTGCCGATAGGCGCGATATTGACCCAGTCGTCGCCGATAAGGTCGGAGTTCTCTATTGCCGTGATTATGGTGTCGATGACTTTCTTGGGTACGGACTGCGCTTTTTCGGACCCCTTGCCCGATGATGTCGACGATGACGCAACAGGCTGCGCCTCCGCAGACGTGCCGCCCTTTGCCGCAGCGCCCGCCGTTGCAGTTCCAGAACCGCCGCTTCCGCCCTTTGCAGCAGCTGTCGCCTTTGGCTTTTTCGGCTCAAGCCTTACCTTGGCCTTCTCAGCCTCGCCAAGGAAGTAGAACTTGCTGCACGCGCTCATAAACGACTTCGACGTCGCCTGCTTGCCGGTGCCCATGCCTATTACGATAAGCCCCGAATCCGCTATCCGCATCGCAAGCCGCGTAAAGTCGCTGTCGTTCGTCACTATGCACATTATGTCGATTGTGTCCGAATAGAGCAGGTCCATCGCGTCGATGATAAGCGCCGAATCCGAGCTGTTTTTCCCCGTCGTGTTGTGTATCTGCTGCACTTGGGAAAGAGCGTGCTCCGCCACTATCTTGTTCCACCCGCGTGCCTGGCTCGACTTGGACTCGGACGTGAAATCGCCGTAGATGCGTTTCACCGTCGCACGCCCCTCAAGCGATGCCTTGTCAAGAATCTCGTCTATATATTTGGCAGCGATGTTCTCCGCGTCTATCAACACGGACACTCGCTTGTCCTGAATTTCGCTCACTATTATTGTTCCTCCGTCAATTGATTGTCGATGGTATCGCCCGGAGGCACCATCGGCCATACGTTTTCGTCTATGAATATGTCGCAGCAGATCACGGCAGCCTTGCCTGTCTTGCGTGCCGCCGCAATCGCTTCCAAAAGGTCTTTCTTGTTGCCCACGCGGTATCCGCTCAGCCCGAACGCACCCGCCAATTTTTCATAATCCACGACGTCGGGCAGATCCGTCGCCGAGTAGCGTTTCGAGAAAAACAGCTTCTGCCATTGCCGCACCATGCCGAGAGTGCCGTTGTGCATCACGAATATTATTATCGGCAAGCCGTGTATGGACGCCGTCGCAAGCTCGTTCATGTTCATGCGGAAGCTTCCATCGCCCGTAAAGAGCAAGACCTGCTGCCCTGGGTTTGCGATGGCGGAGCCGATGGCAGCCCCTAGGCCGAAGCCCATCGTCCCCGTGCCGCCGCTCGTTATCAGCTTTCTGGGTTTCGTGAACGGCCAGTATTTCGCCGTCCACATCTGGTGCTGCCCCACGTCGGTCGCCACTATCGCATCATCGCCAAAGACGCCGTGAACGGCTTTGACAATGTTCTCAGGCGTAAAGGCGTCCGCGTCCACAGGCTCCCTGCGCCACTCGTCCAGCTTCTTATGCCACTCTGCACGCTTCTGCTTCTTCACCAATGGCAGGAGAGCAGCCAAGGCCTCGCGTGAATCAGCGCATATACGCAGGAATGTATTCACATTTTTGTCAAATTCTGCACGGTCGATGTCTATATGCGCCACCGCCGCCCCTTTCGCGAAGCCGCCAGTGTTGCCGGTAAGGCGGTCGGAAAAACGTCCGCCGATGTTTATGACCAGGTCGGCTTCATGCACCGCCATGTTCGACTTCCGTTCGCCGTGCATACCCAAAGTGCCGAGGGAAAGCGGGTCTGTCCGCGAAAAGCACCCTGTACACATAAGCGTGGTCACGACGGGTATGTCCGCCTTGTGCGCGAGCTCAGTCAGCTCGGCAGATGCCCCCGATATGGACACGCCGCCGCCCGCTATTATCACGGGGCGTTTTGCGGAATTTATAAGCTCGGCAAGCTCTTTTATCTTGTCTTTTTTGAAATCCGGCGTGGGCAAGAGCGGCCTCGGCTCCTTTTGCTCGTACTCAAACATATCGATGAAAAGATTTCTCGGAACGTCTATCAGCACGGCGCCCGGCCGGCCGCTCCGCGCGATCTGAAAGCCCTCGCGAACCGCCTCCGCTACGTCCTCCACCTTGCGGAGCGCGTAACTGTGCTTCGTGATGGGGAAAGTGACCCCGACGATGTCAACCTCTTGGAATGCGTCACGGCCTATCGCCGCCGTCGGGACCTGCCCCGTGATGACCACGATGGGCGAGCTGTCGAGCGTCGCCGTCGCGATGCCCGTCACTGTGTTGGTGGCGCCTGGGCCGCTCGTCGCGAACACCACGCCCACACCGCCGGTCGAGCGCGCATAGCCGTCCGCCGCATGCGTCGCGCCCTGCTCGTGGGCGGTCAGGATGTGCTTCACCCGCCCGTCCGCCGTATAGTCGTAGAGCGCATTGTAGAGCGGCATTATCTGTCCGCCTGGGTAGCCGAAAATCGTGTCCACGCCCTGCTCTAGCAGGCATTCCATTATGATTTGCGCACCGTTAAGCTGCATGATCCATTCTCCGTCCTTTGTTCTTCGCTCCGTCCTTCGCCCCTCTTGACCTATTGCTCCTTGCCCCAACTGTACATCTTGCGTAGCTCAGTCCCGACTTTCTCAAGCTCATGCTCCGCCTTGATGCGTCTTGTCGCCAGGAAGTGCGGCCTGCCGACCGCGTTCTCAGCAATCCACTTGTGGGCGAATGTGCCGTCCTGTATTTCTTCGAGAATTTTACGCATTTCTTTCTTGGTCTTGCTTGTGATAATCCTCTTGCCCGTTTCGTAATCGCCGTATTCGGCTGTGTTGGAGACAGAGTCGCGCATTTTTGCGAACCCGCCTTGGTATATGAGGTCCACGATAAGTTTCATTTCGTGGATGCATTCAAAATAAGCGCTTTCGGGCTCGTAACCCGCCTCGACAAGCGTTTCGTAACCCGCCTGCATCAGGGCTGTGACGCCGCCGCAAAGCACGGCCTGTTCGCCAAAGAGGTCTGTTTCGGTCTCCTCGCGGAAAGTGGTCGCAAGCACGCCCGCACGTGCGCCGCCGATGCCCGCCGCGTAAGCAAGCCCTATGTCGAGGGCTTTGCCGCTTGCATCCTGATGGACTGCGATAAGGCTAGGGACGCCCTTGCCCTCAAGGTATTCGCTGCGTACCGTATGTCCCGGCCCTTTGGGCGCCACCATTATGACGTCCACGAATGCGGGCGGGGCGATCTGCTTGAAGTGTATGTTGAAGCCGTGCGCGAACGCCAGGACTTTGCCCTCGCTCAGGTTTGGCTCTATGCCGTCTTTGTAGACGCGTGCCTGCTGCTCGTCGGGCACAAGCACCATGATGACGTCCGCCTGCTTCGCGGCGTCGAACACGGTCAGCACCTTGAGGCCTGCAGCCTCGGCCGCTTTCCATGACTTGCTGCCATCGTAAAGCCCGACAACGACCTTGACGCCGCTCTCTTTTAGGTTGAGCGCGTGCGCGTGCCCCTGGCTGCCGTAGCCTATCACTGCGACGGTCTTGCCGTCGAGATTGCTTATGTCCGTATCTCCCTGATAATAAATCTTTGCCATTGTTCTCTCCTTGTAAAATTCACTGCGTCATCCACGACAAATAAGTATACCACATTTCGCCGCGCGAAAGGGGAATAAAAGGGCAAGCTGCCCAGACGAGATATGTAAAAGGGGGTGGGCGGAGATCTATCCTGCGAGTTCGCCTTGCAAAATTGATTTTATAAAGAGCGAAAGGGAGCTTTTTTCATGTTGGGCACGCCGTTCAAGAGCTTCTATTTCTGCAACCGGCAACGCCAAAGCTTGCAGGGCAGCCAAGGCACGCCCATGACTCGTAGGGACTTCCTCAACCTCGCTCACAGCCCAGTCCCTTTCGCAACGTGCAGACAATGTCGCAAGCATTTCCTGATTTATCGGCTTTCCGCCTATTGTGCCCAAATTCGATTTGTCCATAACTAAACACTCCCTTTTCGATCATACAGATATCGGTTGTAGCTTGGCCGTATTTTCATCGCATGAATTACAATATCTTCCCCCTCGTCATTTGTGATATATGCAATTTCCAAACTGCGGCCTATTGTATCAAATCCAAACAGCATCACAATGATAGGTTCCTCCTGCGTAACGATAGAGTTTAGAGGAAATTCATATACATAAGCAATATCTACGTCCGAGATGCCATGTTTTCTTGCCGAGTCGATGATTACCATATAGCTTCCCTGCAACCCTCCGTTCTTTGATATAAATCATATGTCGAGTATACACTTGATTCTATAGGTTTTGCAAATACAAAAATGTAAAGGGGGCGGCCGTGAAGGCCGCCCCCGTCTGTTCTGTTCTGGCCGCTCCTACGTCTCTAGACGGACAGGAGCTCGCCGAAGTTGACGGAGATGATCACGCTGCCGCCGGAGGGCTCGGACACATCTGCCGCATCGATGCCAGGAGAGTTCTCCACCCTGGTGTTCGTAAGCGTGTGCGTGGTGGTGGCGGTGCCGGCAAGCGAGACGGTAAGGATTATCCTGTAGTGATTACCTGCATCTGCCTCAAAGTCAGCATCGAGGGCAGACCAGCTATCGCCGTCGTCCGACACATACCACACCGCCGTAGCTGCCCAAAGATTATCTACGCCGTCGATGTTGGTGACAGGCGATTCGTCATCTTCTGGTGGCGTGATCTGGCCGAGCAAATCCACGACCAGCGATATCAGCCAGGCGCCTGTAAGCTCGACGGCTGTGCCGCTGACGGTGTAGGTCGTCCCTGCGGCGGCCGGATTTGTGAAGCTGCCGACTTCCGGGTTTGCCGTCCAGCCTGCGAACACGGAGCCGGCCACGGAACCTGCGTTGATCGTCACCTCGGCGCCGTCGAAGTATATGCCGCCGCCTGTGCCTGTGCCTGCGCTTGTCACCGTCACTGTGTAGTAGTTGACCGTGGCGTCGTTGTCTCCTGTGGCAGAGGTCGTGACCGACTTTTTGGTGTCAGCGGCGGTGGTGGTGACATCGTAGATATTCCACTTGCCGTCGTAGACTATTCCGGTATACACGCCGTCTGTTCTTGTAAGATTATTCGTTATGGACAAAGCGCCGTCCCTTCTGACGTCAAGCTCCTTGTCGGACGTCGTCCATGCGCTCGTGCCGTCGTCAAGCAAAGCCGTGACCGTCACGGTGTAGAACTGCAGCGTCGGCGTGACGTTCGCATTTGCCACTGTCACGGTCGCGCCCGTAAGTTCGTCATCGATGACCACGTTGTAGGTGGTGTTTGCGGGCACTGCGGGGAAGCTGTAGACACCTGCCGCAACACTGGAGGCGGCAATAGCACTGCCGCCTGCTGTAGGCTCAAGTTCGACTTCTCCATACGCCGGCGCACCTGTGGTCCACACATCGCCGTCAAGATTGAGCGTAAGCCCGACTGAGTACACATCGTCCACAAATATCGCCTCGACTATCACATCGCCAGCAATCATCATAAAGAAGGTCGTCGGAGAATCTGGGTCGTCAATGGTCGGGGCGCCTGTCCCCGGAGTTGTGACCTCCCAGCCTTCAAAGCGCTTGCCTGCCACTGTGCCTGCAACGATATCGACCTTCTGGCCTTCGCGATATTCTCCAGCGCCACTGGCACCTGTGCCAGTGCCGACGAGGGTCACGGTGAACTTCGCTGCAACGCCCTCGACCTCTACTTCCACGTCAACCTTCTTGCTCAGGTCGGTTATCGTGTATACGGACGGAAGCAAGGTGTTTGTCCTGTTGGTCGGGTTGCTCACATCGATGGTCGCGCCGGTCCATTCGTACTCGAAGCTCAAAAGGTCTTCCAAAGGCGTTGCGTCCGTTGCGGTCGCGGTGATGACGAGGTTTGTGCCGTCACCCTTGCTGAGCACTATGTCGCCGTCTTCCACTTTGTTCGTGATGCCATCGCCTGCGCCGTATGTCGCGGCTATGGCGCTTTCCGTGTCGGCCGTCTTGTCGCTTATATCGAAGTTAACGGTGAAGTAGTCGAGCTCCTGGGTGCGGGTGCCGGTCACAAACGTCAAGCCGGTATTGTAAGTGCCGCCCATAAGCTGCTCATGGATTTCCCAGGTCTTATCATTCGCCACTATCGCCACGTAGATGCCGCCCGCTGGAGTCATGCCAACGAAATTCTCAGGTTCAGGATCGAGGATAGTCGAATCTAGCAGCACGTAGCCCTTGTCGCCCCAGAGCGCGCCGTCCTTGTTGACGGTCAGCGTCACGGCCATCTCATCCACATCGGGGGACGGCGTGGCTACTATGGTGAGCGTTTTCTCGTCGGTCACTTTATCAATTTCGTCGCTACGCTCGTTGTCCTCGTGTACCCAGCCCTTGCTCAGCTTCACAGTGAAGGGGAGGCTGCCGTTCGTGCCGAGCGGTTTCTCCGTGTTTCCAGGCTCAGCATGTTCAAGCGTACCCGGGTCGAGCTCAGTGGTCACGCCATCCAGCTCAAGTTCGCCGATAAGCCTGTTGACTTCATCCGTTGCGTCAGACAGATTGTCTGCGCTGACCTGCAGCGTCGTAAACGTCGCCGCCTCGATGGTGGCCTTGGCAGCCGCCACGGCCGCTATGTCCTCAGTCGGGTCGTAAGGCGTCGCCACTATAACGAGCTCAAGAGCATCCGTCTTGATGGGCGCAATACCGCCTTTTACAAGCTCCACTTCGAACTCTAAGACCCCATCCTCGCCGTCAAGAGCCAAAAAGTCAGGCGTCACAGCGCCTTTCACCGCATCCTCGTAATCTAACGCGAGAACCGTGTAGTTCACGCCGTAAAGCTCAAGCTCCTCTATCTCATCCTCGACCCAATCCATGGCGTCGGCCTGGCTGTCCACGTCTTCCTGCAAGACAACTCTGTCGGCAAGGGCTGCCTCAATGGCTTCCTTCGCCATCTGCATCAGGGTTTCATCGTCGTAGACGTCGGTCGCGGGGAAATCCGCGCCTATAACGAGCGCATAGGTGCCGAACGGCTTTTCGGGATGTTGTATAAGTATCCCACCTGCCTCTGTGGCATCGGTTACGATGACTTCAGGAGGTATGAGCACGTTATTGGCGTCAACGCCTAGATTCCACAGCTCATAGCCAGGCTGTGCTTCGGCCATAAAGGCGACGCTATATTCCGACAGCTGCTCAAACCTCGGAAGATCATGGTCATCAAAGTAGAGTTCTATGGGAAATCCCTCTTCGTCAAGCAAAGCCCATATTAAGTCAGCGTAAGCAACCTCGGCCGTAGCGCCGTCCCAGACCGCAGCCACGCCTGCCTCCGGCTTAAGGCCGCCGATGGTCAAGGTCTCGATCAGCTTTGTAATCTGGAACTCCAAGGGGATATAGCCATCGGCGGTGGCGCGGTCACTGCCCGTCGGGTCGTGCGTAACGTTCAATATATCGTAGAAAACGCCATCACTGTCGTCCCATTTGATTCCCGCCACGGGCTTGACGTCCACAGTGAGCGTCGTGCCTGGCAGAAGCCTGTCATGAGACCATGAGCCAGCAACGACCTCAAACGGCGGGTCTAAAGATATGCCGAGATCAAATTCAATGCTATCAAGAGTGCCTGTGCCGGTGTTGCGGATGGTAAGCGTCCTTTTAAGGGCTGCTGCATCCTCCGGGCTCAGGACGTCTCCCCTATGCGACGGGAACTCGCCCGTAAACCAGCCGTCGACCACCGCGATCGCATAGAAAAGATCTTGGATGGTTATGCTGAAGTCCTGGGTGTCGGAGCCGTGGGCGTTTGTCGCTGTGACACTAAACTCATAGGTGCCCTCATCTGTCAGCATCGGCACCGTGCCCGAAAGCACGCCAGTGCCGGCATTGATTGAGAGCCAGTCAAGTTTGTCGCCGTTTGCGCCTGTGTTTCTGTCAAGGCTCCAAGTGATAGGCGCATCGCCCGCCACGACCGCGGTCGGGAAGCTGTACGCATCGCCTACGGTGACCGTGCCAAGCCATTCGGGATCGTCGGCATAGTCGAACTGCGGGGCTACGCCTGTGCCTGCGAGCTTCCAGTGCGCAAAGAGCGTAAGGTTCCTGTTCTGTACCTCGCTTATGTCAGTGATAGGCATGGCGCCCCTGGCGTTCTTGTTCCTGTTGTTCCACCATCCGTCGAAGATGAGCGGGTCGGAAACGATATCGCCGTTCGCGTTCACGTTTGAGGGCGGGGTCGGGATCGGCAGCGGGCCTGTCTTGACATGCGTCATCTGGTTGTTGCCGCTGCCAACTGTCCACCTAAAGGCGGCGTTCACGTTGGAGGTGCCGGCTGCAGCCGCTTCTGTGCGGCTGTAGACCTTGTAGTCGCCATTGCCTTCCGGCACTATCACATTGCCGTACTGGTTGAACGAACGCACCTTGTAGAGATTGCCTGTAAGGGTAGCGACCCTGTTGTTGTTGCGTGGGTCGATAAGCGTGCCGCCGTTCGCGTTGAAGTTGACCGAACGCTCGGCGCTCGCAGTCCAGCGGGCCCAGAGAGTGTGCGTCTGAGCAAGGACATTGATGGAGGCTTCGGGATTGTTGTCGACCCTTACGCCTGCATTGCCGCTCTTGGTGGTCCACCAGCCGGCAAAGGCCTGGTTCGCCCTGACAGGCTCGGTAAGGAAAGGATCTGGGGTCTGCTCTGCCCTGTTCGCCTGCATATCCGCAATAGCCCAGCTATATTCGCTGTAATGCTTGAGGCCGAGGGACACCGGGGTAGTATAGGCGGCCTTGTTTGCCTTCGATGTGCCGATGGGCTGCCACTGGCCGCCGTTCACATTGAACGTCACCTGCTTTGCGGGCGTCGTCCATATGGCCCGCAGGGTCATGGTGCCGTTCGCTGTGAGGCTTTTCGGGTTCGATGCCTGCACCACTGCCAAGGAATCTGCCGTGATAAGGCCACCCAATGCGCTTGTCGTGCTCCAGCCGAGGAACTCGGTCGTGGCGCCGGACGTGCGTGTCGGGGGGGCAGGATCGAAGTGGGCAAGCAGCTGCGCAAGGTTTGTGCCGCCGGGGACGTTCGTTATCGTGGCCGGAGCAGTGCCGTTCACGCCGCCGTTCACATGGAATGCGACATTGACCGGCCTGGGCGTCCATTCCGCCTTCAGCACGAAGTCATAGCGGGCGTCGTTTATGTCGGAAAGGTCTATAAGGCCGTCCTGACCTGCAGTGCTGTTGCCGACCCATATGCGGGTGTTCTTGTCGACCGGCTCGCCGTTGTAAGTCCACACAACGGGGGCGTAGCCCGGCCTGTTCGGGTTCGGAAGCGAGCCGAGCGCCGTGTTGACAGTCGAGCTTACGTTCTTGCTCTTTGGATTTGCGACTGCCGGCAGGCTGTCATCCGTGTTGATATCGTAATTGACCGTAAGGGTGTTCGCGAAACGTGGCCAGAGGTTGACGCCTCTCACATCAGCCGGCGGCGTAGCGATATTCGTAATCCATGCATTCTGCGTCCATCTGGCGCTAAGGGCGCCTCCGCCTACAGATGTGGTTGCGTTACGCGTGCCAGACCAGCCTACGAACAACCTGCGGTCGTTGGTGGCGGTCCTTGTCGGGACCACATATGCGGACTTGCTATCGTACGCCCAACCCTCAAGGGTGGTGGGCCATGCGGTCTGGAACGCCTGCGTATGGTCTGTCGGGAAACCGTCCGGCTGCTCCGTGCTTGTGGTCGAGATGTTGTACTTTATCGGCACTTCAGCGTCCGCCACCCACAGCGCCTGCAGGGTGTGGTTCTTGGTGTTCCTGACCGTCTTTGTCGACCAGTCGGGGGTTATCACCAAGGTGGCTGCGTTGTTCTTGGATGTCGTCCAACCCATAAACACGAAGCCGTTCCTCTTGGGAGTGTTGTCCACAGGGGTGTTTGCGACCCTGTTTATCGTGGCTGTGAGAGCCGGGTTGTACTCATTGGAACTGGCTGCCACGACGGTGCTTCTTGCTGATGTCGCAGTGCCATTGTCATGCTCGAAACGGCCTCCGTTCGCGTTGAACGTGACTACAGGGGTGGCCGCTTTCCAGGCCGCCTTGAGTTCGTGGGGGCCTGGCATCGCATCCGCCCTGAAGTTTGTGTTGTAGCTGACGCTGTTTGTGATTCTGGTGCCTACACCTTCCACATTGGGGGGAACACTGTTCACTTCCCTGAACCAACCCTCAAACGTAAAGCCAGGACGCACCGGGTTCGGCGGTATGCTGTACCTGCCGTTGAAGTTCACGGTCCTGGTCGCACGCTGCACCACGGCTGAGCCGTTTGCGGCAGCCAGCGTGATGGTGGCGCCTGCGCCTGCGTCATAGGTGACGTCGTATCTTGAAACCGTAAAGGCGCCGGAATACCTTAAAGGCGTTTCGCTTGCGGGCACGAGGCCGGCAGAAGGTATGCGCGTCTTTGAGTTGCCGGTGATCGCCGCGTTCGGCACAAACCAGTCATTGGGCTTGACATCGACAAAGCGGGCGGTGCTTATGGCCGCCGCCGCAGCCGCCGGCCTCTCGACCTTGGCGACAGGGGTCACGGCCTCCCAACGCGAGCCGACGAGGGCCGTGGTCACAAGCTTCGTATCCACAAGGCTTGTCGGGGCCGTTATGGTCTCGAGCAGGCTGCCTTCGGGGCTGTACCAATTGATGTTGTTGGTGAGGTTGGCAGTGCCTGTGTCGCGGGCGTACCATTCGATGGTGACGATCGCCTCGCCCACCTCGACCTTCGCGACACGGCTGGACACGGGATCCGACGCCTTGTTCCCGCCGTCGCCGTTGTCCGCAATCCTGTTCACTATGTCGACAAGATAGTATTTCGTGCCGAATACATTTATGGGGGCTTCGAAAGCCTCAGCTTCCTGCCCGACCAGCAAGGACTTGTCGGCTCCGGCCGCATTGCTCTCATACCATTGGTACTCAAGGTCACCGTCGTCGGGCGAAATCGCTGCCACCGCCAGCTCGACTGTGTTCGTGTCGTGCCTTACCGCCGCCGCATCCTGAGGCTCGCCCGTGATGACGGGGTCTTCGGCATCGACGGGCGGATCGACGGTGAAGAAGAGGTTGATGTCGTACTCGACCGTACCTGTGTCGCCATCGCTATGGCTTACGGTCACCGTGCCGGTGTATGTGCCTGCAACATACGGCGGCGTCAAATCCACCGCGACCGTGAATGGCTCCGTGACCGCTGTCGGGCCTGCGGCGATGGTCTTGTCAGTGAACGGGGTAGGTATAACAAAATCGTCGTCGCCGGCGTCAAGCTCCGCGCCTACATCTGTCAGCGTCGCTGTGCCGGTGTTTTTGATGATGAATTCCACTTCCGGCGCCGTGCTCGAATACTGCGAGGGCTTGCTCGCGAAAAAATAAATGTATTCTCTGGGGGATACAAGGACAAGAGAGCCTTCGTCGCTGTCGTCCACCGAAATGGCGGCTGTATATGTGCCAGCGGCGACAACCTCAAAGCTCAGGTCTATTACGAGCAGTATATTGTCGGCGTCGTCCTTGATCGTCAGGACGTCCTCATGCTCGCCAGCCGTAAGTCCGGTCGCCGGCATTACGACAATATCAGTTGCTCCACCTGCTGCAAGGTTGTCTCCACTAAGATCGCCTGAAGATATTATGAACTTGGCTGTGCCGCCAGTAATGACCGAAGTGAGATCCTCGAGGTCTTGGTTGCCGGTGTTTTTCAGCTCAAAGGTCAATTGATAGTTTGTATTGGTGTATCCAGCCAAAGCAGCAGGCCATTCTACGCTGCCTTCGCCCGGATCCTCTTCGGCCTCGGTGTCAGCCACCAGGAAGTCCCCATGGCTGAGGGTCGCCGCAAAAGTCGCTGCCTCTACTTCAAACTCAAGCTCTATCACGAAAAGGTCCACGGGGGTGCCGGTGCCATAGGTGATGGTGAGCGTGCCCTCGTGTACGCCTACGTCTAGACCCGCCACCGGGCCGATGGAAAACGTATCAGTAGCGCCAACGGCAAGGCTTGCGACGATAGGGCCAGCCCCGATGAACGGCGTGGGGGTCGGATCCCCTTGAAAGCTAAGCACCGCCGCAAGGTCTGTCAACTCCATATTGCCGGTGTTCTTGATGGTAAAGACCGTCACCGCCGGGGCAAGATAGCCTTCCGCCAAAGCATCGAACTCATATGTGCCCGTGCCTGCGGCCACTTCCGAGTCGGCCACTTCATAACTACCCTGGGCTAAAGTCGCTGCGAATTTCTGCGGCTCAACGGTGATGGAGAGGTTTACATCGGCAGTATACGCCGGGACATCGTCACCAACACCTGCGGGATCGGGCTTTCGGCCCGTGACGCTCATCTTGTCGGCGTAAGCGGCGGTTTGACCTGCAAGGGTCGCCGCCACATCAACCGTGACTGTCGCCGTACCACCGACGGCAAGTGGCGTGCCGGGAGTCACAGCGCCTGAGGTGAAGGGCGGAGTCGTGAAGTCGCCTTCAAAGCTCGGGGCATAAAAACTGCTTATGGGGCTGTTGCCTGTATTCGTCACGTTGAACAACACCGCGGTCGGCGGGGCCGCATAGCCGGCTACCAACTTTTCGAATGTGTAGGTTTTTGTGGTTTCGTTCCACTTGGCGTCCACCACCGCCGGCACTATATCCAGCGCGTAGACGTGGTCCACCTCGCCGATTTCGATGTCTTCGACTTCGTCGCCGCCGTACACGACCCCGGCATTAAGGTAAAAGGCGCCTATCGCATCCGTGATCGTCAAAGTGGCTTCGATGATAACGAGGTCATTGGCGCCATAGTCCACCAAATCTAGTGTGTCAAAGCCCGAACCATTGGCATTTATGTAGGAATCGAGATCTACGGAAGAGGAACCTCCGCCACCCACATAAAACCCTTCCGCACTGGCGATGACGACCTTGATGGGCGTACTCACATCGTCGCTCGCCTCAAACACGACAGCCCCTTCGCTGAACGTCTTATTGAGGGCCGCATCAATTTTGACGTCTACAGCCCATGTGGTCCCGTTGAACACGGCTTCGACCACTTCGCCTTCGCCTTCGTCGGCCAGAGGCTGCATGCCCCCGCTACCGAAGGCCACGCCCGCGGGCACTAGGCCTATTATCAAGGCAAGCGTAAGCAGCCATGCCAGCATCCTTGACTTCATTTTCGTTCTACCCATTTTGATTACACTCCTTTTTCACAAACATACAATCACTATAACGATTTGATATATTACAATTATATAATCCCGCAAACACATAGCCGCGGAATCACTCAAGCCTATATCGGATTTTCTTCATTATGGATTCTATAGACTCTGACATAACAAAGCACACGCTACACTGCGTGTCTCCTTTCGGGCAAAAACGAACGCCCCCCCCCCGAACGGGTGTTCTTGATTTGTTGGGCTTGTCTATTTTCTATTGCTGCTTTCCCCTTTTCTATTCCTTCTCCTCTTGCTACCGATTTCACGACCAAAAGCACATTCGTAATGACATTGTCACATTTTTTTAAACTTTATGCAAGGGGGTAGAGGAAATTTTTTAGGGAAAAGTTGCGTTGACATTTATTTGAAATAATGTTATTATGTGTTACTGGCTATCCCTAGTAGGTAGAAAGGAGGTCGTATGTTTTTACTGTTTGTCCTATCTGTCGCAGCGAGTGCTTTGGCAAACTTAGTAACAGACATCATTCGCAAATGGCTAGACGGATAGAAGTGATGTGCCAGGTAGCCTAGTGAAAAGCCACGGACTCACACTCCGTGGCTTTTCGTTCTGGTCATATGCTTTTCCCTAGTCAACTTTCGTTGATAGGGGTATTGTCGCATGGAGGAGGGGGGGATGTCAACTACTAATTTTTGGGAATTTATTGGATGGGATGAGGGCGGCGATGTCGGGCGGGAGAGGGGCCACGATGTGCATGGGGGCGCCGGTGGTGGGGTGGGTGAAGGAGAGGGAGGAGGCGTGAAGGGCGTGGCGGGGGACACCGCCGCCAACGCCGACCTCATGCGGGGCTCTCGATTTTGGCGCGGGGCGGCTTTCCTGCTCAGGCCAGGCCTTGCGACGCGTCCGCAGGGGCGCTGCCGAAAGGCTCGCTGCGGCTTCGCGAAGCTCTGCCTTCGCCTCGCTTTCGGAGGCCCCTTGCTCCGCCTCGCGCCTTTGGCGCTCGACGCGAAGGCCTGGTTCCGAGTCGCAAGGGGCGGAGTCCCGCATGAGGCCGGTGTCGATGTCGGTGTCGGTGGGGGGGGCGTAGAGGGTGTCGCCGAGGACGGGGTGGCCGTAGTGGGCGAAGTGGACGCGGATCTGGTGGGTGCGGCCGGTGAGGAGGCGGACGCGGACAAGAGTGAGGGGGACGCAAAGGCCCGGCTCCGAGTCGCAAGGGATGGAGTCCCGCATGGCGTCGATTGTGGTGATTACTTCGTAGGCGGTGCGGGAGGGGTGGCCGCCTTGGGACTCGGGGATGACGGAGCGGCGAGGGTCGGCGGTGGCGGTGGGCGGGCGGCCGATGGGGAGGTCGATGATGCCGGAGGGCGGGAGGGTGTCTTCGAGGCGCCCTTCCAGGACGGCGATGTAGACTTTTTCGACGAGGCCGCCCTCGCCCTGCTTCGCAAGGCTCGACTGGGCGTAGCTGTTCTTGCCGACGAGCAGGACGCCGGAGGTGTTCATGTCGAGGCGGGAGATGAAGCGGGGCTTGTAGCTTTCGCCGCGTTCCCGCATATGGTGGGCGATGGCGTTTGCCAGGGTGCCGGTCTGATGGCCCTTGGTCGGGTGGACGACCATGAAGGGCTGCTTGTCGATGGCGAGCAGGTCGTCGTCTTCGTATAGTATGGCGAGGGGGATGGGCTCCGGCTCGATGTGGGTGTCTTCGTCGGGGAATACGAGCAGAAGCTCGTCGCCGGTTTTGACGGTGTCACGGAAGCGGGCGGGGCGACCGTTGATGTAGAGGGCGGGGACGGGGGCGGGGCGCTCGACGCGAAGGCCCGGCTCCGAGTCGCAAGGGACGGAGCCCTGCATGGCTCTCGATTTTGGCGCAGGGCGGTTTTCCGTCGTAGGCCGGGCCTTGCGACGCGTCCGCAGGGGCGCTGCCGAAAGGCTCGCTCCGGCTTCGCGAAGCTCCGCCTTCGCCTCGCTTTCGGAGGCCCCTTGCTCCGCCTCGCGCCTTTGGCACTCGACGCGAAGGCCCGGCTCCGAGTCGCAAGGGACGGAGCCCTGCGGGGCTCCGGCTTTATTGGCGGCGGTGATTTTGCGGACAAGGCGCTTGGAGATGCCACGGGCGCGCTTGAGGGCTTTGCCGGCGGTCATGCCGTCCTCGGACGGAGCGATTGTTAAGGTTAGAGTGTTTTTTATTATTGACATATATCTTCACTAATGGTATTATTTTCTTGCCGTTCCTCCTGACTCATTGTGCTTACGGAAAGGAGGTGAGAAATGGAGTATTTTGCAGGGTTCTTGGTCTCGTTCGCAGCGAGCATGGTTGCTTTTTATGTTTGCAAGTGGCTTGAGCGAGACGACGATAGACGGTAAGCCCAAAATGAATCCCCGCCGGGTAGACGTCCCGACGGGGATTTTTGATATGGAGTTGCCACATCTGCCGGGTTCCTGTTCGGCTTGAGGATATTATTGCATTAAAGGGGGGGGATGTCAATACCCAATTTTTGTCAATTGCGTAGCGGGCAGGAGTGGTCAAGGCATCAGGAGCTTTTGCTTGACCGTGCGCCAGAACTCATAGTCCTTGAAGCGAAGGAGGGTGACGCTTTGGTCGGAGAGACCCACCTCTATGCTGCGGACGGAAGTGTAGAGTGCCCCATCGCCGTCGAAAGCCACACGGGTCTCACGCCCTGCGTCCACATTGTCATCGGCGCTGTCCGGGTCGGGGATGATGCGGATGGGCAGGCCGGGCGGAAGTATGACGCCGCTGGTGAACGAGCGGTAGGCCGTCGTGTTGACGGGGGCTATGGGCGAAAGCTGGAGCAGGTCGAGGCGCGGATCCACTATGCTGCCGCCGAGCGCGTAGTTGTATGCGGTGGAGCCGGCCGCCGTGGAGATGACGAGGCCGTCGCCGTGAAACTTGCTGACAAGGTTCTCTCCTATATATATGTCGAAGTGGCCGAGGCGGGAATCGCCGGCCTTGACAACAAACTCGTTGAGGCCACGCAAGGTCTCCGTGCCGCCTGCGTGGTCTATGGCGCAGAGAACCGTTCGGTAACTTTGTTGGGCGAAGTCGCCTGCTTTGTATTTTTCGATGAAAGAATCGAGGTCGGCCTCGCTGAGCTCTTGGAAGAATCCGAGGTGGCCGGTGTTGACGCCGACGAAGGGCGCCGGCGGGAAGTCGTAGCGGCGGAGGGTACGTAGGAACGAGCCGTCGCCGCCTACGACGATGATAAGCGAGGCGCCCTCGGCCTTGTCACGGACGGGTTGGAAGCCTGCGGCGGTCAGTTTTGACGCAAGCAGATCCGCGATGCGGGCACAGTCGCGGGTGCGGCCATAGTCGACGATGTTTATTATTTTACGCATTATGCCCTCCCATCCATAACGGCGGCGGCAAATTCCTCAGCCAAGGCGGTGAAGGTCCGCATCGCGTCCTCCACCGGGCCGGGCTTGCCCATATCGACGCCGGCTATCTTCAAAAGCTCTATCGGGTCATCCGAATCGCCTGCGGACAGGAAACGCAGATAGTCCTCCGCTGCGCCCTGCCCCTCCGACAATATTCGCTCCGCGATGGCCGCCGCCGCCGAAAACCCTGTCGCATATTTATATACATAAAAGGCACGGTAAAAGTGCGGGATGCGTGACCACTCGCTCTTGATATAGTCATCGGCCTCCACCGCCGCCCCGTGATACTTCTCCACAAGCCCCCCGTAGAGCCCGCACAGAAACTCATCGGTCAGGGGCTCGCCCCGCCCCGCCGCCTCATGCGTCAGCTTCTCGAACTCCGCGAACATCGTCTGCCGAAACAAGGTTGTACGAAATTCCTCAAGATAGAAATTCAAATAATATGCACGCTCCTTGTCGTCCTTTGCGGCGTCGAGCAAGCGGCGAACTAGCAGGTTCTCGTTCACGGTCGAAGCGACCTCAGCCGTAAAAATGGAATGGCTGCCGTAAGTGTAGGGCTGTGCGCGACGGGTGTAATAGCTGTGCATGGAGTGCCCCATCTCATGCACGAGGGTGAAAACGTCCCTATGCTTGCCGTGATAATTCATCATTATATATGGCTTGCTGTCGTAGCACCCGAACGAGTAGGCGCCGCTGCTCTTGCCCTCGCTTTCGTAGACGTCTATCCATCGTTCGGACAAGGCGCCCTCGGTGCAGGCCTTCACGTATTCCTCTCCGAGCGGGGCAAGCGCCTCCCCCATTATCGCCACGGCTTCCTCGAAGGGGAACTCACGTTCGCCGGGCGGTTCTGCGACGGGCACGTAGATGTCGTACATCGCCAATCTGTCCAATCCGAGAGCCTGCCGCTTCACGTCGAGATAGCCATGCAGGGCGGGGAGGTTTTTCCCTACATTAATAATAAGATTGTCGTACACGTCCTCGCTTACATTGTCGCCGGACAGGGCGGCGGCGAGCGCGGAATCGTGATGCCTTATCCCTGCGCTTATCACATCGGTCTTTGTGTTTGCGTTGTAGGCGGCGGCAAGCGTGTTGCGTTGCTTTTGGAAAGCGGTGTAGATGCCTTCGTAGGCGGCGCGGCGGACGTCACGGTTTTTCGATTCCAGGAATCTTATATACGAGCCGTGGGTTAGCTCGACGGGCTTTCCGTCCTCGCCCTCGATCTCGCCGAATTTCATGTCGGCGTCGTTTATCATGGTGAAGATGTCGTTCGTCGCGGAAAGGACCTCGGACAGGCGCGCCAGGATTTCTTCCTCGGGGCGTGAGAGGATATGGGGCTTCTGGCGGATAAGGGTACGCAGGACGTGGGCGTAGGCGTGCAGGCCGTGGTCGGCTGCCCCTGTAGCGGATGGGGTGATGCCGGCGTCCGCGACCAAGTGCTCGCACGTCCCTATCACCTCCGGCTCGAAGAAGGCGGTGGCTGCGGCAAGCCGTGACAGAAGCGCCTGGGCACGATCCGTCATCGCCTGATACTTAGCCTCCCTATTGTCCTCGTCCCGCCGCTGACGGGCATAGACGTACACCCGCTCGGCAAGCCGCCATATTTCGTCACGCTCCCTCAGCGCGTGCAGCAAGGTGTCCGCGCTCTCCGAGAGCCGACCATCGTACGCCGCAAACCCGTCGGCCATATCCAGCGCGTGCGCATAGTCCCGCTCCCACTCGGCCTCGTCGTTATACAGCGAGCCAAGGTCCCATTTATATTGTTCCAAAATTTCCGATCGTTTCACTTCCAAGACACTCCCTGCTATTCTGTGGTATTATTTATACAGTAGTATAACAACAATATGAGGCATTTGGGAATGGATAACAGGGCAATTGGATTTTTTGACTCCGGGCTTGGAGGGCTTACATGCATACCGCACCTGCTGCGGGAGTTTCCGCATGAGCGCGTCGTCTATTTCGGCGACACGGCACGGACGCCCTATGGCTCCAAGGACCCGAGCACAATACGCAAGTTTGCCGCAGAGATGGCGGACTTTCTCATAGAGGAGAAAAACGTCAAGATGGTGGTGATCGCCTGCAACACGGTGAGCGCCGTGGCGCTTGAATATCTTCGCGACCGCCACCCCGCCACCCCATTTCTCGGCATTGTCAGCCCTGCATCGCATGCGGCCGCAAAAACATGCACCCCTGAAAACCGAATAGGCGTCATAGGCACAAAGGCGACCATACAAAGCGGCGCCTACAATAAAAAAGTCACAGGCCTTGCGCCATCGCTGAAGGTCTACAGCATGGCCTGCCCTGCCCTCGTCCCCCTTATCGAAGAAGGCATTGTTGACAGCGACATCATGGACATGACCATTGAACATTACATGAAGCCTTTTGTCAGCGCCAATGAAATAGACACCCTCGTGCTAGGCTGCACGCACTACCCGTTCATCCGCAGAAACATCGAGCGGCTTTATCCGCAGCTTCGCATAATAGACCCATCCGAAGAAATACTCCTAAGCGTTGCGGACGCGCTTGACAGGCACGGCCTGCAAGCAGGCGAAGGCGGGACTGACCATGTCTTTTACGCAAGCGATCTTTCTGAAAACTTTGTGAACATAATAAATATCATTTTTTCCGAGGCGCAGCATCCGATAAAATTTGATGTTCTTGACCTTGAAAGTCACCCCGTAAGGAAGGAACGAAAGGAGCGTACCCTATGACATTGGACGAATTGCTTGCATTGCTCGACATCAGCACGCCAGAGGAGCTGGTGTATTTCGAACAATTTGCGGACTTGATGGAAAACCCGCAAGACATCCCGTATGAAACTCTGGCAATGCTGACGGAAGGGATGGAGCCGGACGTGATCGCCGAGCTGCTCTCGGGATACTTTGAGGACATCCTTACTTCCGTGCCGGACGGCGAAGACGAGCTGTACACGCTTATGACCAACATCAACACTACCCTCGGATCCCTCGCAATAAGCAATGAGGACGACGCAATGCGCGTGTTTGCGGAGGAATTGCATAGGTTCAGGTCTTGGTATCTGTTTGAGGCCAGCGTGCTCTGCACAAATCCCGAGGAAGGCACGGAAAGAGAGATCGTATTGCTTGAGGCCCTGACAAACCACCGCGCCAAGAGCTTCACAGACGAAAGTTGCGAGCTGGACTTTTCGGGAGCGCTGGATTTCCCGCTGGACGAGTATATCGTTTCCCTTGGCTCCATCATCGAAGACGATTATGGCGACGGCGATAGTTACGGCGAAGAGGAGGATTATCGCGACCCCGAAGAAGAGTGATTTTTAATAGAAAAACTCGAGCGATTTTTGTGCTTGACAACATTTTCAATCCATGGTAATATATCCCACATAGGTTTTACTTGACTTTACTCGCTGTTAGCGAGATAATGAATGCGAACATGCGTTTGAGAACGGAGGATAACATGGCAGACAACAAAGACACAAGAGAAGTAAGCAAGGACGAAAAAGAAAAGGCGCTCGAAGCGGCCCTGAACCAGATTTACAAACAATACGGCCAGGGCGCGGTGATGCGGCTAGGCAAGGACGGCGCAGCAGAAAACGTCAGCGCGATATCGACAGGCTCGGTCAGCCTCGATATCGCCACAGGCATCGGCGGTGTGCCACGCGGCAGGATTGTGGAGGTGTACGGGCCGGAGTCGTCTGGCAAGACCACCCTGACGCTCCATATCATAGCGGAGGCACAGAAGAACGGTGGCAAGGCAGCTTTTATCGACGCAGAGCACGCGCTTGACCCTGTCTACGCAAGGAGGCTTGGCGTGGACACGGACGAGCTTTTGGTGTCTCAGCCTGACACGGGCGAGCAGGCGCTTGAGATATGCGAGATGCTTGTGCGGAGCGGCGCAATAGACGTGATAGTGGTAGACTCGGTGGCGGCGCTCGTGCCACGGGCTGAGATACAGGGCGAGATGGGAGATTCGCACGTAGGCCTGCACGCCCGCCTTATGAGCCAGGCTTTGCGCAAGCTCGCAGGCGCCATCAACAAGTCAAACACCTGCGCCATATTTATAAACCAGCTCAGGGAGAAGGTAGGCGTCATCTACGGCAACCCAGAGGTCACTACGGGCGGGCGGGCGCTGAAATTCTATGCCTCCATGCGCATAGACGTAAGGAAGGTCGAAACCATCAAGTCGGGCGAGCTTATGCTCGGAAACCGCACACGCGCGAAGATCGTGAAAAACAAAGTGGCGCCGCCGTTCAAGCAGGCGGAGTTTGACATTATGTACGGCGAAGGCATCAGCAAGCTCGGCGATCTGCTCGACTGCGCGGCCGCCGCAGGCATAGTGGACAAAGCCGGCTCGTGGTACAGCTACTCGGGTGACCGCATAGGCCAAGGCCGCGAAAACGCCAAGGGGTTTTTGACGGACCATCCCGAGATCGCCGCACAGATAGAAGATCGCGTGCTCGAAAAGCTGAGGAAAGACCGCGAAGCCGCGGCGGCGGTAGAAGCTCCTGCAGAGAACGTGGAAGAGGCTGTGCGTGTGGACGAGGACGGCGTGGTCGTGGAGGGCTGACCGCTTACGAAAAATGTTTGCGGACTATGTCACATAGCTCAAGGACGCACAACTGCCTGTTGATACGGCGGCCACGGTCACGGAAGCGCTTTTCGTGGGTGTGAACCGTGATGTCATGCACATCGTCGCGTGCGAGGCCGTGTGTCGCCTCGTGCGGGGTGCGGGCTGCCAACGCAAAGAACACCGTACCGACGGGCTTTTCTTCGCTGCCCCCGCCTGGCCCGGCCACTCCTGTGACGGCAACCGCGATGTCCGCGCCCGAACGGGCGAGCGCGCCCGCCGCCATCTCGCGCGCACAGGCTTCCGAAACGGCGCCATGATTGTCAAGCGTATTGATTGACACGCCAAGAAGCTCCTCCTTTGATTTGTTGCTATAGGTGACAAACCCTCTGTCAAAGACTTCTGACGAACCTGGCACGGAAGTGATCGCGCCCGCAAACAGGCCGCCCGTGCAGGACTCGGCGGCAGCGAGTTTCATGCCTTTTTCCTTGAGGAGCTCCACCACCACCTGGGGATAGTCCTTGCCCTCATCGCTGTACAGATATTCGCCTGCAAGCTCTTTAGCCCTGACGGACGTGGCCTCCACGGCGGCCTCGGCCTCATGCTTGGCGCAACGCATGGACGATATCCTTACAGAGACCTCGCCCTCCTTTGCGTAGGTGGCTACGGTCGGGTCTGTCTGGCCGTCGATGACAGGCAGAAGCGCCGTTTCAAGCGCCGACTCGCCGATGCCGTAAAAGCGCAGCATTTTGCTATGTATGACGGCATCTGACTTTTTCGCAAGGTATGGCATGACGCTGTTCCTCATCATCTCCACCATCTCGCGCGGAGGCCCTGGGACAGCTATAAAAGCCTTGCCTTCTTTTTCTATGACAAAGCCTGGCGCGGTGCCGACTTCATTGTAAAAGACCTCTGCGCCTTCAGGGAAAAACGCCTGCCTTAAATTGTTCTCTGTATAGTTCGACCTGCCGTAGCTGCGCATTATTTCATCAAGGCGTCGGTGGGCTTCGCCGTCGTGCAGCAATGTCACGCCGCAAAGCTCGGCTATGACCTCCTTGGTGAGGTCGTCCTGCGTCGGCCCTAGCCCCCCGGTCGTTATCACTATGTCAGATTCGCCTGCGGCACTGGCCAGCGTCTCTTTCAAGCGCCCTGGATTGTCACCGACCGTAAAGTGATAAAGCACGCTGATGCCGAGCAAATGGAGCTGCTCTGAAATATACGCGGCGTTTGTGTTTACTATCTGGCCGAACAGAAGCTCTGTGCCTATGGCCACTATTGAAGCGCTCCGCATCTCTAGCCCTGCCCCCTACTTCAAATTGAGCAGCTTGCGGCTTTTCCAGATGTATTCCGCCCCAGAATAAACCGTGATTATCACAGCCGCCCAAAGGCAAGCCATCCCCGCGACATTTACAAAAGCCCAAAAGCCCTGCATGGCAGGGTTTGGCCCGGCGGCGTTGCCGAGCAGCATAAGGCTTAAAGCAATTATCTGGGTGACAGTCTTGAACTTGCCTGCGCTACCTGCCTCTATAACGACCCCCTCGGACGCAGCCACCCCCCTGAGCCCCGTAATGGCAAATTCGCGGGCAAGTATCACTATGACCATCCAAGGCATTATCTCCCCTGTCCCGACAAACGCGATAAAGGCGGCAGTGGTCAACACCTTGTCCGCAAGCGGATCCATAAGCTTTCCGAAGTTTGTGATGAGGCTGCGCTTCCTCGCGATATAGCCGTCAAGCGCATCCGTCAACGAGGCAATGATAAAAACGGCAAAGGCAAGGGCGGAATACAGCTGCAACCCATCCTTGCCCATATAGAAAAAGACAAGGAACACGGGAACCAGCGCCATACGAATCACGGTCAATAGATTTGGAAGGTTCATTCTATAATCTCTCCTATAAGATCGTAGTCCATCGCATCAGTGACGCGCACTTTCACTATCCTGCCTATGATATCACTCTCTGCCGGGGCTGAGAAGATGATTTCGTCATCAATCTCTGGCGCGTCTGCGCGCGTGCGGCCAGTATAGACGCCTTCATCCACGCTCCCCTCCGCCAAAACATCCTGAACGCTGCCTATAAGGCGCTCGTTGTTTTCGAGCGATATGCTTTGCTGGAGCTGCATCAGGGCGTCACGACGGGCTTCCGCTGTTTCCGCGTCCACTTGGTCAGGCATAAGGGCGGCGTCCGTGCCTTCCTCAGGCGAGTATGCAAAGACGCCGAGGCGGTCGAAACGCGTTCCCTCTATAAATGCGTATAGTTCTTCGAACATTTGTTCGGTTTCGCCTGGCAGGCCGGTGATGAACGTCGTGCGTATGACTATATCCGGCATAGCCGCACGCAGACGCGCTATGGCGCCTTTTATGCTCCGGCTTGTGGATCTGCGGCGCATGGACGAGAGTATGCCGTCGTTTATATGCTGGAGCGGCATGTCGATGTATTTCAATATCTTTGGCTCGGATGCCATGACATCTATAAGCTCGTCCGTTACGCATTCTTCGTAGCAATAGAGCAGGCGTATCCATTCGATGCTTTTTGTAGCGTCTGAGGCGCAGAGTTTTTTAAGGAACTCTGCGAGGGCATGGTGGCCGTAGAGGTCTTGGCCATATCTGGTCAAGTCCTGGGCTATAAGGATAAGCTCTTTGCAGCCTTCTGCGGCAAGGGTTTCGGCTTCTGCGATGACCTGCTCGATGGGGAAGCTGCGGTAGGGGCCGCGAATGGAGGGGATGATGCAGTAGGCACAGTGGTTGGAGCAGCCCTCGGCTATCTTTAGGTAGGCGGAGTGGCGGGGGGAGAGAGCGAGGCGGGGCTTGCGTCCTTCAGACGCAAGGCGGGGCTTGCGTCCTTCAGACGCAAGGCGGGGCTTGCGTCCTTCAGACGCAAGGCGGGGCTTGAGTCCTTCAGACGCAAGACGAGCCTTGCGACGCGTCCGCAGGGGCACTGCCGAAAGGCTCGCTACGGCTTCGCAAAGCTCAGCCTCCGCCTCGCTTTCGGAGGCCCCTTGCTCCGCCTCGCGCCTTCGGCGCTCGACGCGAAGGCTCGTTTCCGGCTCGTCAAGCTCAGCCTCCGCCCCGCTTTCGGAGGCCCCTTGCTCCGCCTCGCGCCTTCGGCGCTCGACGCGAAGGCTCGTTTCCGGCTCCACCCCGCCAAGCTCCGCCAATGACGCTATTACCGCTGGCAGTTTCTCGTACTCGTTGACGCCGAGGAGGGCGTCGGCTTCGGGGAGGTCTGAGGCGAGTTCGGCGGCGTAACGCTGGGTGAGGCAGCCAGTCACTATAAGGCGTTTGCCATCCTCTTTATACGGGGCGTAGCTGAAAACCGTTTCGAGGGACTCGCGCTTGGCGGCCTCGATAAAGCCACAGGTGTTGACTATGATTACGTCGGCTTCTTCGTGCGTAAAAACTATGCTGTGCCCGGCCGCCGCAAGCAGGCCGGCCATACGTTCCGAGTCGTCCTGGTTTTTGGGGCAGCCTACAGTGTCAATGAAAACGCTTGACATGCGTGTCAATCCCAATCGTCGTCATCGTCGTCGTCGGCGACAGGGGCATCGGCGGCGACGGGGGCGTCGGCGGCGAAGTCGAGGTCGTCAAGGCTTGCGGGAATGTCGGAGTCGTCCCAATCGTCGTCATCGGCGGTCTTTGGCATGGATTGCTTCGGGGGCACATCCGTGGTGTCCGCCGGAGAGGTCAAGCCCCCTCGCAATGACGGAAGCGTGTCATCGCCGTCGGTCGCCCCCTCATCGAAGGCGTCCATTTCACCATATGCCAGGAAATTCGCAAGTTCTGATTCCGTCATAAGAAGCCGTCGCGGCTTGTTCGTGCCGTCCGAGGCCGCCACTATGCCGCGCTCCTCCATCATGTCCACCAACCTTGCCGCACGGTTATAGCCCACGCGGAAGCGCCTCTGTATCATCGAAACAGAAACCTGCTTCTGCTCCGACTGCGCCACCATCTCGACCGCATCCATGAAGAGATCGTCTTCATCGTCGGTCAACGCGCCGCCTGCAGGGGCCTCCACATGCGACATGATCTCTGTGCTATAGTCGGGATCCATTTGCTTCTTCACGTAGTTCACGACCTTTATGACCTCGTTCTCTTCTGTAAGGGCGCCTTGGACGCGCATGGCCTCGCGTGTCCCGACCGGCGAAAACAGCATGTCGCCTTTGCCATGCAGACGCTCTGCGCCCGGATTGTCGAGAATGACACGAGACGCGGAATTGGACGAAACCGCAAACGCGATGCGCGATGGGATGTTCGCCTTTATAACGCTTGTCAGTATAGACGCAAGCGGCTGCTGGGTCGCCACAATCAAGTGCATGCCCGCCGCCCTTGCCATCGCCGCAAGACGGGATATCGACTCCTGCACCTTTGCCGAGGCTACCATCATCAAATCGGAAAGCTCGTCGATTACAATCACGATCTGCGGCTCCACTTCGTCATAGCGCTTCTCTTTCAACATTTTCTTATTGTAATTCTCGAGATCGCGTACGTTTTGCTCCGCGAATTTCTTGTAGCGATCGTTCATAACGGTGACTGCGTACGACAGCGCCATCGCCGCTCGCTCCGGGTCTGTGACGACAGGCAAAAGCAAGTGGGGCAAGTCGTTGTAGCTTTTGAGCTCCACCACCTTTGGGTCGATAAGGATAAGCTTCACCTCGCTCGGCTTTGCACGATACAGGATTGAAAGCAGGATGCTGTTCACGCAGACGCTCTTTCCGGAACCCGTCGTCCCGGCGATAAGCAGATGCGGCATTTCTTTTAAATCAACAATGATCCGCTTGCCGCTGATATTCTTGCCTAGAGCAAAGCATATCTTGCTTTGCGTGTCCCTGAACTCCTCGCTGTCTATCATATCGCGCAATGTGACCGTGCTCGTATTGGCATTGTATGCCTCGATGCCTATGACTGACTGGCCTGGCATGGGCACCACGCGTACGCTTTTGACCTCCAGCTTGAGCGCAAGGTCGGACTCAAGGCTGCGTATGCTCTGTATCTTGACGCCGACATCCGGCTCGACCTCGTAACGCGTGACAGTCGGGCCGACCGTGACCTTGACGACACGCGCCTCGACGCGGAAGTCGCGCAGAGCCTGTTCGAGCCTGGCGGCATTTGCCTTCAGCTCTGCGGGGCTTTCCGATTTTGTCTTGGCCTTGCTCTTTTGCAGCAAGTCTATAGGAGGCAGCCTGTAATCGCTGTCGTCCTGAGAGCCGCCAAAGTGCATGTCGCCGGCGGCTCGTTTGCCGAGGGCGGTGCCAGAGGCGGCAGGTTTTTTTGCTTGACGGACGGGGGCTTGGATGACATCTGCTGACGCAGACGTGCAGATAGCCTCATCATCGCTGGCGGGGTCGGGCACGAACGGCAGCGTGGTGTCCTCTATCTCAAGGCCGCGGGGCTTGGTGAAGTCCCCGTAAGTTTCGTCGTTTTTGACTGCGTCCAAAATGCTTGTCCCTTTGCTGCTACCGGGCGAAGGCGAGGATGGCGCAACGCCTTCGTTGGCCGCGCCGCCGCCCAGAAATGACGGTATGCGGAATATGCCCGGCTTCTTGGCGGCACGCGACACAGGCGGGAGCGCAGCAGCCGCGGCGATTGCCCGAGCTTCGTCCTCGGATTTCCTTTCGAGCCGCTCTCTGCGCTCTTCAAGCGTCCGCTGCCGGTCGTCCCTGCGCGACGAAGCCTTCTCTTTTACGGCTCTCGCTCCGCGCGACATAGGCATGCCCGCAAGCAGAATGCCAGATATGATGATAAGCGCTATGCAGGATATGTAATGGCCTGCCACGCCCACAAGGCCTATGAGCCACTTCGCTATATATGTGCCTAGCACGCCGCCGCTCTCGCCGTTTACGCTCAGCTCGAAGACCCCGCCCACGCCGGAAGACGCATTGTCGCCTGCGTCGCCGTCCGCATCATCGTCCGCATCGTTGTCTGATGCGTTGCCCGTATCATCGTCAGCGGAATCGCCCGCAAGCTCGCCTGACGGCTCGCCCGCCGTTTCGACGCCTATAATCTGCGCTTCGCCGTCCACCACCTCTATATATCTGCCCGCAATCAATATGCACATAAGGAGAAAGATCGCGATGACAAGCACTATGCGCCATAGCTTCCCTCCCCTTACCGTCCCTACAAGCAACAGCAGCCCATACGCCATCAAAAAAAACGGAAGCGCCATGGCCATTACGCCAAAAAAGCCGGTAAGCCCGTACTTCATTGCCGCACCGACACTGCCGCTGGCCTCCGAGAACAGCGCGAACATCAAAAACGCCCCGACCGCTATAAAGGCGATAGATATGATCTCCAGCCGGATGCGCGCACGCTCGTCCGTGATCCCGCCGCCGTGCGCAGCCCCCTTTTTCCTTTTCTTTTTATTTCCCTGTGCCACTTTTTTATCTCCAATTCGAGTATAGCCACTCATACATCATTTATTATAATACAAAACATTTGGCGCAAAGTCGCAATATATAATACATTTCTGTGACACGAAACCCCCAAATGGTGTATACTTGCTGAGGACGAAAATACGCTGGTTTGCGGCTTAATAGGAGGTATTGGCATAAAATGAAAGTATTGGTAATCAATTGCGGCAGCTCTTCACTCAAATATCAAGTTCTCGATATGTCGAACGAGAGCTTGCTTGCCAAGGGGCTTGTCGAACGAATCGGCATCGAGGGATCGGTGCTCAAACACGAAAAGACGAATGTTGAGGAGAAGTTTATCCAAGAAACCCCGATGAACGACCACAAGGACGCGATAGAGAATGTTATGGAAGCCCTTAAGGACCCGGTCTACGGCGTCGTCAAATCGATGGACGAAATCGGCGCGGTCGGCCACAGGGTGGTCCATGCCGGTGAAAAGTACGCGCACTCCGTGATGATAGACGCAGACGTCATAGCCGCGCTCGAGGAATGCATACCTCTCGCGCCGCTCCACAACCCGCCGAACCTGCTCGGCATTGCCGCCTGCCAGGCTCTTATGCCGAACACGCCGCAGGTCGGGGTCTTCGACACGGCGTTCCACCAGACCATGCCGCCGGAGTCGTATACTTACGCCATCCCATATGAATATTACGAAAAATACGGCATCCGCCGCTACGGCTTCCACGGCACCAGTCACAAGTACGTAGCGGAGCGGGCGGCCTTTATGCTGGCCGCCAATCTGGAGGATCTAAAGCTTATCACCTGCCACCTCGGCAACGGCGCCAGCGTGTCCGCCATCAAGCGCGGCAAGTGCATCGACACTTCGATGGGCTTCACTCCGCTTGCAGGCCTCGTCATGGGGACGCGTTCGGGGAATGTCGACCCTGGCATCATCTCTTTTATTGCGGACAAGGAAGGCATCACGGGCGATGAAGTGCTTGAGATACTGAACAAGAGGTCAGGAATGCTCGGGCTTACCGGCATTTCGAGCGATTTCCGTGATATCGCGGAAGCCATAGAGGACGGGAATGAGCGGGCTGCGCTTGCGTTGAATGTTTTCGCGCACCGTGTCCGATTCTTTATCGGCGCCTATATCGCCGAAATGAACGGCGTGGATGCAATAATCTTCACAGCCGGCGTCGGCGAGAACGATGTCAATGTACGCGACATCATCTGCTCCGAGCTAGGCAACCTCGGCATCAAGCTCGACCTTATAAAGAACAAGGTACGCGGCAAGGAGACCATCATCAGCCGCGACGATTCCAAAGTCTCAATATTGCTGATACCGACGAACGAGGAGTTGATGATCGCGCGCGACACATACGCGCTGGTGAAATAGCTTGTTGACAGCGCGGGCGCGCTTTCGTATAATGTGACGGTTGCAAACAAGGAGGTGTACTAAACGATGGCTGTACCAAAACGCAAAACTTCAAAGGCAAAGCGCGACTCAAGACGTGCGCCAAATATGCGCATGACGGCACCGGGGCTTTCAGTTTGCCCCCAATGCCAGAGCGCAAAGCTTCCGCACAGAGTATGTGCTGTATGCGGATATTATGACGGACAGAAAGTGGTTGAGGACGACGAATAGCCCTACGACTGACCCAAAAGCATGTCCATAGTGTATAGACCCGGCGGCTTTCCAGCAAGGAAGGCCGCCGCTTTTAATGCTCCGACGGCGAAGACCTTGCGGCTATAGACCGTGTGCGTGATTTCAATCACTTCATCCGGGCCCGCGAACATCACCGTATGCTGCCCTGGTATGGAGCCGCCGCGTATCGCGTGGATGCCTATCTCCGAAAGGCTGGGCTTGTCCTCGCGGCCGTGGCGGCCGTAGATATATTCCTTGCGGTTTTTCAGCTTTTCGTTGATTGCGTCGGCAAGCAGGACGGCCGTGCCCGAGGGCGCGTCCTTTTTTTGATTGTGATGCGCTTCGATGATTTCGATATTGAAATTGTCTTCTATGGCGGGCGCCGCAACCTGCGACATCTTTGCAAGAAGGTTTACGCCCAGCGACATGTTTGAGCTATGGAAGACCGCCGTGTCCTTGGTCGCCTCCTGCAGAAGTCCCAGCTCAGGGGCGCCGAGCGCCGTGGTCGCGACGACTATGGGGGTCTTGGTGTTTATGCAATATCTGAGAGGCACCCCGACAAAAGCGTAGTTTGAAAAGTCTATGACCACGTCTGCTGCCGGCGCTTTTTCAGGCGCATTGTCCGGCGCGGAGAAAACAGGCATGCCGTCCACAACCCCGTCCTCCAAATCAAAGCCCGCAACTACTTCAAAATCGCCAAAGCCCGGCTCGCTCTCGAGGACCGAACGGAGCGTGGCGCCCATACGGCCACCGAAGCCGCTTATTATTATCTTTGGCATCTTAGGCCTCCTTACTTCAAAAACAGCTCTGCGATCTGCACGGCGTTCGTAGCCGCCCCTTTGCGGACATTGTCCGCGACGCACCAAAAGTTGATGCCGCTCTCGATGGAGAAATCGCGCCTTATGCGGCCTACAAAGACCTCATCCCTGTCGGCGCACTCACGAGCGAGCGGGTAGACGTTGTTCGCCGTGTCGTCCTGCACCACAAGGCCAGGCGCATTCGCCAAAAGCTCCTTTATCTCGTCGATGCTGCCGAAAGGCTTTTCAAATTCGACGTTTATGGACTCGCTGTGGCCTACGTACACGGGAACGCGCACGGTGGTCGCGGTCACCCTGATATCGTTGCTATGCAGAATCTTTTGCGTTTCGTCAATCATCTTCTGCTCCTCTTTCGTGTAGCCGGTGTCGAGGAACGAGTCGATATGGGGCAGGCAGTTGTTGAAGATCGGGTGCGGGTAGGCGACACGCAGGTCGTTGCCCTTGATGCCCTCCTCAAGCTCGCGCAACCCCTTGACGCCGGAGCCGGCGACAGCCTGATATGTCGAAAACACGATGCGGCGTATCCTGTACTTTTCGTGCAGGGGCTTGAGCGCCACCATCGCCTGTATGGTTGAGCAGTTTGGGTTTGCGATAATGCCTTTGGGCGTATCGAACGCATCCTCGGGGTTTGCCTCGGGAACGACAAGAGGGACGCCGGGGTCCATGCGCCACTGGCTTGAATTGTCGATGACAAGCGTGCCAGCCGCCGCAGCTATAGGGGCGAACTTCGCGCTGGTGCCGCCACCTGCGCTAAAGAGCGCTATGTCGATATTCTTGCCGTCAAATGCCGCTTCGTCCAGCTCCTCTACCACATAGTCCTGTCCTGCAAAAGCCAAGGCCTGACCCGCCGATTTGGCGGATGCGAACATATGCGCTTTTTCAAAAGGAAAGCCCCTCTCCTCAAGCACCTTGAGAAACGTGCTGCCGACGAGGCCTGTCGCCCCGACTATAGCTATGACAGGCTTTCTGCCGTTAAGTTCCAATTTCATATTGTCCTCCCTTATTTATCAAACCCGTACTTGGCTATGCGCTCTTTGTTCTCCACATTGAGCCCGATCTGGGATACATTGATAAGGTGCCTGAAATTCAGGTTCTCTGAAATGCTGTTGTTGCCCCAGGAGCCGCAGCCTAGAGTGGTCGTTACCATGAATCCGTTCGTGATGGCGCCGCCTGCGCTCGTTGACGAGGGCTGATTGACGACCAGGCGGCTGATGGTAAGATAGACGCCCGCTTTTTCAACATTCCCTATATTGTCCGAGTGGATCGCGCAGGAATGGCCTTTGCCTTCCACGTCCAGATTGCTTTGGGCGATATGCAGCGCGTCATCGAAAGTGTCATACTTCAGAGCCACCATTACTGGGCACATCTTCTCCTTGCAAAGGATTTCATCCGTGCCATAGCCATCGCCCTCAATGACGATGACCTTCGTGTCCGCAGGGACTTCCACGCCAGCGAAGCCAGCTATGGCCTGCACGCTCTGGCCGACGGCGGCGCCCGCTATATGCCCGTCCTCGAAAATGGCATCCCTGAACTTCTGCTTGTCGCCAGCATCACTTATGATATAGGCGCCTTTGGATTCAAAGGCCTTCATCACCGCGTCGTAATCGTCCTTTGGCGCTATTATCGACTGCTCGCCGGAGCAGATGATGCCGTTGTCGAACTTCCTGCCGGCAATCACCTTTTCGGCGGCGGCCTCGTAGTCGACGCCTTTGTCGATGATGACCTGCACGTTTCCAGGGCCTACGCCTAGGGCGGGCTTTCCGCTGCTGTAAGCGGATTTCACCATGGCCGCGCCGCCCGTGGCGACAACTATGTCGGCCTGAGCCATAAGCTCCGTGGTCGCGGGGATGGATGGCTCCCTGATAATCTGTATCAGGTTTTCCGGCGCGTTATATTTTTTCAGCGCTTCGTTTATAAGGTCGACGGTCTCTGAACTGCAGTTTTTCGATCTAGGGTGAGGGGCGACAATAATTGAATTGCGGCCCTTCAGCGCGAACATGGCGTTGCACATCGGGGTGACGATGGGGTTTGTGGTCGGAGTGACCGCCGCGACGACGCCTATGGGCTTGGCGACTTTCATTATGCCTGTCGCTTCGTTCCGCTCGATGATGCCGACGGATTTTACGCCGTTCAGGTCGCTCCAGATGCCTTGGGACTTGCCGCGGTTTTTCAGCACCTTGTCCTCATAGACGCCCATTCCGGTCTCGTCCACCGCCATCCTCGCAAGCTTCTCCGCGTTGTCGAAGACGACCTTGCCAATCTCCTTCACTATGGCGTCCACTTGCTCCTGGGTGAAAGACTCATACTGCCTTTGGGCGATTCTCGCCTTCTCCACTAAGTTCCCTACCAACTCTTTTGCCTCCATTTGGCTCTCACCTTGACCTTTCTTTATAATTGCGATGACTTATTGAAATGATGTGTTTCTGCGTTCATTTGCGTTCACTTATGTTCATTTGCGTTCGCACAGCTCAAGCAGGACGCCTCCGGCGCTTTTGGGATGCACAAACGCTATGCTCGCGCCGCCGGCTCCGTACCGCGGCGTCTCGTCAATCAACCGAACGCCCTTCTCCTTCAGCTCTTCGAGCGCGGCTTCTATATCGTCGACGCGGATTGCGATATGCTGCACCCCCTCGCCGTTCTTCTCGATAAAGCGCGCCACCGGCCCGTCTGGCGACGTGGACTCAAGAAGTTCAAGCTCGCTGTCGCCGCACGGCAGAAAAGCCACCTTCACCTTCTGTTCCGCGACTTCCTCTACACCCTCCGCCTTTATCCCGAGCATGCCCTCGTAAAATCCCAGGCTTTCTTCAATGCTGTTGACCGCAATGCCGACGTGGTCGATTTTCAATGTCTTCATTTTTAATTCACTCTCCTTTAGCAATTTTTTCTGTCTGGCGGTCTGGGACAGAAGGCTTATCGTCTTGACCAGCTCTTCAATCCCTTCGCCGTTCATGGCGCTCACCATTACGACAGGCGCCGACAAGACCGCCCGTAGCTCATGCGCCGTACGATCTGCGCCGGGCAGGTCGCATTTGTTTACGGCAAAGACGTCACCTATCTCGAGTATCCCTGCCTTGATGGACTGTATTTCGTCGCCCAGGCCTGGCACCATCACAACGATGACGACATCCGCATGCCTGACGATTTCGATTTCCGACTGCCCTACCCCCACCGTCTCTATCAAGATGGGGTTGTAGCCGCATGCCTCCAATACATCCGCCGCGCCTGCGCAGGCGTCCGACAACCCTCCGGCAGCGCCCCTGTTGCCCATGGAGCGGAAAAATATGTCGGTCGTCTCGGACGGCGCATCCATCCTGACGCGGTCTCCAAGGATAGCCCCGCCGGAATAGGGGCTTGAGGGGTCGACGGCGATAATGCCGACCCTGTTCCCGTCCTTCGCAAAAGCCTCCGCAAGCTTGTTGACCAGCGTGCTTTTTCCCGAACCGGGCGGGCCGGTCAGGCCGATTCTCTTGGCGGTTTTTCTTTGCCCTAGCTTGTCAAGGACTAGCCGAACCGCGTGCGCGTCCGCGCCGCCGTTTTCAACCAAAGAGATGCATTTCGAGAGAGAGCGCCGCGAACCTGCAAGCGCGTCCTCTACCAGCTTGTCAATATCCCAGTTCACGCACCACAGGCCTCTCTAATAAAGTCGGCGATGCTCGCGGTCGTCGCACCAGGAGTGAAAATCGCCTTGACGCCAGCCTCTTTCAAGGCGGGAATGTCCTCGTCCGGTATGATGCCGCCTCCAAACACGATGATATCCTCCGCGTTCTCCTGCTTGAGCAGCTCTATCACGCGCGGAAAGATGTGGTTGTGCGCGCCTGACAAAATGCTGAGGCCTATGGCGCTGACGTCCTCCTCTATCGCCGCCCTGACGATTTCTTCGGGCGTCTTTCGCAGGCCTGTATAAATGACCTCAAAGCCCTCGTCCCTCAGGGCGCGCGAAACGACCTTCGCGCCTCTGTCGTGCCCGTCCAGCCCCGGCTTCGCTATCAATATTCTGATGACTTTGCTCATGTATGGTATTTCCCTTCTATCTACTTATGCTTCGCACATTGTGTCTCGCGCTACAAAATTTCAACCGGATGGTACTCGCCGAACACCTTGCGAAGCGTCCCTGCGATTTCACCCTCGGTGCAGTACAGGCGCGCGCAGTCGATGATGAACGGCATCAGGTTGTCGTCTTTCTCTGCGGCTTCGCGCAATTTTTCGAGCGCGGCGTCCACGGCTGCATTGTCGCGACCCTGTCTGAGCTTGCGCAGTTTTTCCACCTGCCTGTCCGCTACGGCCGGGTCTACGCGCAAAAGCCCTTTTACGGGTTCTTCTTCCATCTGGAACTTGTTGAGGCCGACGACGATCTCTTCCCCTGCTTCCACCGCCTTTTGCCAAGCGTAGGCGCTGTCTGCGATTTCGCGCTGGATATAGCCCTGCTCTATCGCTGCGGGCGCACCGCCAAGCGAGTCTATTTTTTCGATGTATGCAAGCACGGCCTTCTCGATCTCGTCCGTCAAGGACTCGACAAAGTAGCTGCCTGCAAGCGGGTCCACCGTGTCGGTCACGCCGCTTTCGTTGGCGATGATCTGCTGCGTACGGAGCGCGAGCCTCGCGGAGTCCTCAGAGGGAAGCGCCAAGGCTTCATCATAGCTGTTTGTGTGCAATGACTGCGTGCCGCCAAGGACGGCAGCGAGAGCCTGAAGCGTCACGCGCGGGATATTGCATTGCGGTTGCTGTGCGGTCAGGGAGGCGCCGGCCGTCTGTGTATGGAAACGCAGCTTCATGGAGCGCTCGTCCTTCGCCCCGAACCGGTCCTTCATAATCTTTGCCCATATCCTGCGGGCTGCGCGGTATTTTGCGGCTTCCTCGAACAGATTGTTCTGGGCGTTGAAGAAAAACGAAAGACGGCCCGCAAAGGTGTCTATGTCCATGCCCGCTTTCAGCGCCGCCTCTACATAGGCTATGCCGTCCGCTAGCGTGAACGCGACCTCCTGTACCGCTGTGGAACCCGCCTCGCGGATATGGTAGCCGGAGATTGAAATGGTGTTCCAGAGCGGGACGTTCTTCGCACAATATGCGAAGATGTCCGTGATAAGGCGCATGGACGGCGCCGGCGGGAATATATATGTACCCCTCGCCGAGTATTCTTTAAGTATGTCGTTCTGGATGGTCCCGTTGAGTTTTTCCGGCGGGACGCCCTGCTTCTCGGCCACCACTATGTAGAACGCAAGCAATATGGCCGCAGGAGCGTTTATCGTCATCGAAACGCTCACCTGGTCAAGCGGAATGCCGTCGAACAAGACTTCCATGTCGGCAAGAGAGTCGATTGCGACGCCCACCTTGCCTACCTCCCCTTGCGACATCGCATCGTCGCTGTCATACCCTATCTGCGTCGGGAGGTCAAACGCGATGGAGATGCCGGTCTGCCCTTGCTCCAAAAGATATTTGTACCGCTTGTTTGACTCTTCGGCCGTTGCGAACCCCGCATATTGCCGCATAGTCCAAAAACGCCCGCGGTACATGGTGGGCTGGATTCCCCGCGTAAAGGGGTAGCCTCCGGGCGTGCCGAGGTTTTCCGCCAAGCCCGGGGCAGGGTCATCGCCCGTATAGCAGGGCTTGACTTCAATGCCTGAGCCGGTCTTGAACAATTCTTTTCTTTCTCCCATCTAACGTCTCCTGTCTTGATAATAGCTTGGCCTAAAGATACTATTTTTATGAAGTATACACTATATCCACGTCGATTTACAGTCAATAAATCCCCTTGGGCGACAACAAAAAAGGGGCGTCTAAGCGCCCCTACCTCCTTTCGATGCTGATTGCCTTGCGGCCTTATACGGCCTCCGCCAGCTCCACGCCTGCGGACTGCGCTTGCGGCGCTTCCTCGCGGTCTGGCCATTGCAGGAATTGCACGTTCTCCGCAACGAGTTTTACGGGGTAGCGTTTCACGCCTGCCGAATCCGTATAGGAGTCCGACCGGATATGCCCTGATACGCCCGTGACAAACCCTTTCCGCAGATACTTTTCGCAAAGGCCGGCCTGAGTGCCAAAGACCGTCACGTTGACGAAGTCGGCTCGGTCCTCTTTGCTGCGCACGTCGTCGATGGCAATCCTGATGTCGCAAATTGCCAAGCCTTCGCTCGTATGCTTTATATCAGGATCCTTTACAAGCCGCCCAATGATGTTCACGCTGTTCATGTATTCTCCTTTCCGCCCCCATGGGCTGATGCGTGATTTATGTTGTTAGGGATATTATACCATATTATGCAATATATGTATGTAATTCGCATAAAGATTTTGAGGTGGTTTGGTGAAGAAAAGCGGGCGGCAACTTGCCGCCCGCTTGTATGGCGATATTTTTTACAGCCTAATACAAGTCGGCGAAAATAGCCCTGTACTCGCCATCCTCCAGAAAGACGTAGTTGTTGACCAACAGACGTTGCTGGTTTGCGACCGTGGACTCGGCGAACTCGTCTATCTGCGCCTCGGTCATGCCGTATTCACGCAAGGGCTTCTTCGCAATCAGCCTGTCGAGGAAGGTGTCGAACTCGTCGTAGACGGGGCCTGAGTAAGTGGCATCCAAGTTCAGCATTTCGGACAGCATCTTGGTAAGCTCGCGAATCTTGCCGTTCGGGGCTTTTTTCGCATACAGCTTCATAACTGCGGCAAAGAACTGGTAGTTCGCCTCGCCGTGCGGGACATGGAAGGCGCCGCCTATCGAATACGACAGGGCATGAACCGCCCCGCAGCCCGCATTGCCGAATGCTATGCCGGCGGAGGTCGCCGCCATCAGAAATTCTTTCATATAGCCGAAGCGCGCTTCCTCGCCGAACTCCAACATGCCCTTATAGCCGTGCATTATTGTCCAGATCGCTTTCTTCGCAAACATATCCGTGAAAAAGGACGCCTTGGGCGACAAAAACGACTCCACCGCATGGATGAGGGCGTCAAGGGACGACATCATAAACGCCTTGTACGGCAGCCCCCTTAGCGGCTCAGGGATAAGAACGACACGCTCGGCAAAGGTCTCCTCGACGGCTATGCCCTTCTTGATGCCGAGGCCTTTCAGGGAGCTTATCGCCACGTTTGTGACCTCGGAGCCAGTGCCGCAAGTGGTCGGGACCGCCACGAGCTGCTTCATTTTCTTGGGCTCCGCCTTGCCCGTGAAAAGGTCCTCCGACCTGTCGGGGATGTTGAGCGAGAGCACCTTGCATATGTCGAGTATGGTGCCGCCGCCAAACGCCGCGATCCTGCCATACTCCGTCCTCTTGAGGTCTTTGTGCATAGCGTCAATCATTTCGTCGGTCGGCTCCCCTTCGCCATATTCCTCCTGGAAAATCACTTGCGGGTTGCCGCCTAGGGGCTTGAGGTATTGCTCGTATAGCCACTTGTTCGTCACGAACAAATCGCTGTCCACGATGGGAAACGCCTCGATCCATTCCTTTACCGTATCGAAATAATGTATTACCGGAACTAGCTTCAATGTCTGCATTTCTCTCTCCTAATCCACAAAGCGCTTGTTATATTCTTCTTTTAGACCGCCACGGAAATCCGGGTGGGCAATCTCTATCAATGCCTTGGCGCGCTGCCGCAGCGACCGCCCTTTCATTTCGGCGACCCCATGCTCGGTTATTATATAGTCCACGTCCACGCGCGATGTCGTGACGGGCGCCCCGTGAGCCACGAACGGCACTATCTTCGATATGCGGCTGCCGTCCTTCTTGACCGTGGATGACGGCATGGCGATGATGGACTTGCCGCCTTCGGCCATGGCGCAGCCACGCACAAAGTCAACCTGGCCGCCCGTGCCGGAAAACTGCTTGAGCCCCATAGCCTCGCTCACGACCTGGCCTTGCAGGTCTATCTCGATGGCGGCGTTGACGCCGACGGGCTTGGTCTGCCGCATAATGGTGATGGGGTGGTTCACGTAGTCCACCGGCCGCATTTCGATGGCAGGGTTGTCGTCCGCCCAGTCGTAGAGCTTTCTGGTACCCATCAAGAACGTAACGACCATCTTGCCACGGTTCTCCGATTTCTTCGAGTTGTTTATGACGCCCTTTTCGTAGAGCGCGAGCGTGCCCTCGGAAACCATTTCAGAGTGGATGCCAAGGTCTTTCTTGCCGTCAAGGAACATCACCACTGCGTCGGGTATGCCCCCGATGCCAAGCTGCAGCGTGCAGCCGTCCTCTATAAGCGAAGCGCAGTTCGCGCCTATGGCTTTTTCCTCGTCGCCTATCTTGGGGGGCTGTATCTCGTAAAGCTCGTCGTCCGCCTCCACGAAGCAGTCTATTTCCGAGACATGGAGAAAGCCCTCACCGAACACGCGCGGCACATTTTTGTTGACTTGCGCGATGACGAGTTTTGCGGAGCGGGCGGACTGTATGGAGTAGTCGATGCTCGTGCCCATATTGCAAAAGCCGTATTTGTCAGGGGGGCTGACTTGGACGAACGCCACGTCGCACGGCACTCGGCCTGTGCGGATAAGCGAAGGTATTTCATGGAAAAATGCGGGCGTGAAGTCCGCCCGGCCCTCCGCGAGCGCCGCCCTCGAATTGCCTGCCGCAAACAGCGGGTTTGCGACGAAGTATTTTTCGTAGCCCGGAGCCGCTATGTCCACGTCGCCGTTGCGTACCATATGGAATACGCGAAGACGGTCAAAGCGTTCACGCTGCGACACAAGCTCGCGCATAAGGGTCTTGGGCTCCATGATGGCGTGGTGAAGCCACAGGGCGCCGCTTGCAGGGATGCGGGCTATGGCGTCTGACGGCGTTGTGAGCTTTGAAGCGTACAGGGCATCAATGGTTGCCGATGCGGTCATCCTTCAGCACCTATTCCTTTATCCCTGCGATATCTTTCGCAAGCTGCTTCTTGGCCTCGATATCGCCCTGCCGCGCTATCATGATGCGCTGTGCCTGCGGGCTGCCGGCGCCGTGCATGGACTCCGTGCGGTAGCCGACCGCCGCGCTTCCCAAACATATGTTCTCAAGGAAACGCAGCACACGCATCCTGTTCTCCGTCGGCACGCCGTCCACGCCTGCGAAAAACTTGTCGCACCATTCGCCCAGCGAAAGGTTTGACGCGGTCGGCACTTTCAGCTCGGATTTGAAGTCGAGCTCGGACGGCATCGTGACCATCAGCCCGCCCGCAATATCCTCCGCGATTCGCACTATCTCATACGGGAAGCGCGTAACGTTCTGCTTGCAGACATTGGCGAGAAGCATGTCTATCTGGTAGTTGCCCGCCGCCGTGGGGCAGCCCTCGCTTGAGCAGGCAATGCCGCAACTGTAAAGGGTCTCGTTTAGGTGGGTCATCTCTATAAGCTTGTCCTTGATATGCGAGGCCTTGTCCGCGCCGCCGTACTCGGCAGCGAGCGCCGCCGCCCCGATGATTACGTCGCCGACGCCGACCTTGCAGCCGCCATACGACTGGCGGTGATAACCGGCAAAACGCTCGACAAGCATGCCCGCGAAATCGTATTCGCCGCACATGAATATGCGATGATTCGGCACGAACACATTGTCGAACACGACGAGCGCCTCCTGCCCGCCAAACTTCTTGTTGCCGAGGTCGACATCCGCGCCCGGCTCAAGCTTCCTTGTGTCGGAAGCCTGCCGCCCATAGATCATAAAGAGCCCCGGCGAGTCGGAAGGCACTGCAAAGCAGACGGCGTAATCCTTGTCGCCCTCGCCTACGGACTGCGTGGGCATCACAAGATGCTCGTGCGAGTTGATCGACCCAGTCTGGTGGGCTTTTGCGCCGCGTACCACAATGCCGTCAGGCCTACGCTCGACTATCCGCACAAAAAGGTCGGGGTCCGTCTGCTGGCTGTGGGACTTGCCGCGGTCGCCTTTGGGGTCGGTCATGGCGCCGTCTACCATCAAGTCGTTGTCCTGTATGTATATCATGTATTTTTTGAAGCTTTCATGGTAGCTCGTGCCATGCTTCTGGTCGCATTCATAAGTCGTCGAATAAACCGCGTTGAATGCGTCCATGCCGACGCAGCGCTGGAAGCACGAGGCCGTCTTGCGCCCCAACAGCCTCTGCATCTTGACCTTTTTCACCAAGTCATCCTGGCTCATATGCAGATGCGAGAAGCGGTTTATCTTGCGGCCGCTCAAGTTCGACGTGGCCGTCGCCAAGTCCTCATGCTCAGGCTCGTGCGCCAGATCGTAAGTCGCCGCGACGCAGTTTATCGACGGCTTGACAATAGGGTGGTCGATCCAGTTCGGCTCCTTCCTCCCAAAAAGATACACCTGCGTGCCCAGCTTCCGCAAACTCTCAATATATTGTGCCCCAGTCATCAATGCCATTTTTTCATACCTCCTTGCAGCAATTGTTTACGTCTTTCGCAGACCGCTCCAGTATACTCTATTTTGTCGTGCAATGCATAGAATTATCTGTCTGCGATAATGAGCAGACGGCCGTGGCGAACCGAGGCCGTCACCGGCTCGGCATCGACAAACTCGTTGCTTGCGCCCACGGGGTAGCTATGCGTCAGCACGGCATCGTCAAGGTGGTATTTCGCGTTTTTTATGCACACGCCCGAACTGCGTTCCGCATAGGAGAACACGGAAAACTTTGCCCCGGGGCATCCACTGAAAACGGCGGGCACAGCCTGCCTTGCCTCGCCACGCAAGGGCAAGCCCTCACCGTCCGCCATGAACAAACGTTCATCGGCCGTCACGACCTCGGCCTCGCAGCCCATGTCCATAAGGAATGACAGGACCTGAAGATTTGCCATGGTGTGGGCAAGGTCGCCGCCTATCCCCCCGATTATCAGAAACCGCTTGAAGCCTTTAGACAGCCCATGCCTTACGCAGAGCAATGTGTCCGTATCGTCCTTTTCGCTTGGGAATCTCACGCATTCGATGCCGAGCGCGGCCGCTTCTTCCGCCTGTTCCGCAGAAATGCTGTCAAAGTCGCCTATCACGGCTTTGGGCTTTATCCCCGCCGCACGGCACACGCCATACCCCCCGTCGGCGCACACTACATAGTCATCGGACTCTATGCCGAGAAAGGCACGTTCCATACCGCCCCCTTGCCAAAAGCCTGTGAAAATCACAAAGCGGGCGACCGCCTGGTCAGTCCCCATACACTCCCGTGCCTAAGTGCCTGTTGATGCTCCGCGTCAGATGGTCGCTGGTGGGAAGCGGGCTGACGAGCTTGCCGACAGCCGTAGCCTTTTCATTCCACATATCCTCCGATGCCTCGCCCACCGTCACAGCCTCCGGCCATGCCTGGATTTCGCCTATTGAAGCATATCTGTAAATCGGCACTGCGTCGTTCATCTCACGCGAGATATCCGCCTCGGTTTCCCAGTCTGTACGGGCGCCGGCGATATTGGCTATCTCACGGAACACCTGCCAATTTTTATAAGGCATCTGTGCCTCTGTCCCAGGCAGAACCTCCAAAAGCCGCCCTTCCGTATTTGTGTAAGTCCCGTCTGCAGAAGCGAAGCCTGATGCCGGGATGACAACGTCCGCCCGTTGCGCCGTCGCCGTCAAATGCGTGTCGCAAACCATCAGGAAAGATGTCTGGGCCAACAATTTTTTGGCAGCCCTCAGCTCGTCCGGCTTTGCCCCGTTCGTCTCGGCAGCCATGATTTGCCCTATCGGATCCTCTCCAAGCACCAAAAGCGCCTTGACGCCCGCTCCGTACCCGCTGTTCAGGATGTCTTCGGCTGATGCATGGATGTCCAAGCTGTACAGCCCCATGCTATTGCACTTGGGAAGCACCTCCATAACCCCTTCTCGCGGCTTGCCAAGATGCCCCGACAGCAACGCGATGCGGCAGACAAGCCAGGCCGCCTGAGGCGTAAGGACGTTGCGCTGGTACACAAACATCGCTTTCTTCACCCCTTTGAGCTCTTTTGCGATTCGCTTGGCCTTTGAATCCGCCTTGCCGCCTTTAAGGGCTGTCTCTATCTCGTTCAGGATTTTAAGGCTGTTCACGGTATATACGGTCTCGCCCACTATGCGCGCGTCGAATGACGCATAGCCGCTTTGGTCTTTCGCTCTTCTGTCCTCAAGCTCTATGCGGACAATCTTGACGCCTGCCAAGGCCGCCATGCGCAGCCTGGTCGCGAGCACAGGGTTTGCCGCAAAATCAACACCCACGGCAAGTATATAGTCCGTATTGTGCAATTCCTCAAAGCTTGACGGTGGCGGAGAGCCGTAAAACGCCGAAGCGGCCGACCTTCTGTTGTTGAAGGAGAAGACCCGTGCCCCAAGCGATAACGCAAGCGCCCTCGCCGCATATGCCTCCTCATTGGTCAGGCGGTCTGATATCGACACGGCAACACTCCCTGGCCCGTATTTGGCGCTTACGCTCTGCGCTTTCTTCGCAGTCGCGACAAACGCGTCATACCATGAAGAACCCTCCCTATTCTCGGTTACAGGGTCCAAGATAAGAGGCGTCTTCAGGCGGTCGCCAAACTCGTCATCCGCTATCTCCGAGCGGTCAAACCCAAACTTGCCGCGCCCGCAAATAAGCCCCTTGCCCCCCGCTCCCATACTCGGGTTTGCCCTTACAAGCAAATCCCCATACGTCTCGAGCGCTATTCTGCAGCCTATCCCGCAATGGGGGCACACCGTTTCGGTGGCAGTAGTGGCAAGCGGTACGTCTTTTTTGAGAGACAGGCGCTCACGCATCGCCCCGGTCGGGCATGCGTCCACACAAAGGCCGCAAGAGATGCAGCCGCTCTTGGGAAGCGGCATTTCATGCGCCGGCCTGACGACTGTGTCAAAGCCGCGCCCTACAAAACCGAGCGTCGCCGCGCCTGAGACGTCTTCGCATACGCGCACGCAAAGGCCGCACAGAATGCATTTGCCTTCCTCGCGAACAATGAACGGGTGCTCGCCCCCTTTGTCGTCGGGCGAAGGCATATTGCCGTCCGGGTCTGCCGCCGACAATTCACCTGCAAGGCGTCCTGGCTCTGCATCGTACAGCCTTGAATACTCGACCAACTTGCATTCAAAATAGTCGCCACAGCCACAGGACAGGCAACGCATGCCTTCCTCTGCTCCAGCCTCCTTGTCCCAACCGACCGCCACTTCCGCGAAACTCTGGCTGCGCTCTCCAGGCGGCAGGGTGTTGACGGGCGGACGGAACAAACGCTCTCGGCCTTCGAAAGAGCGCTCCGTGACATCATGCCGCTTCACCGTATGTATGGGGTCGTAAGTGATTCTTTCTCCGAACAAATAGGCGTTTATGACGCCGGCGCTGTGCTTGGCGTCCGCAACGGCCTCGACAGCGATGCTTACCTTGTCATTGCCGCAGTCGCCGCCCGCAAAAACGCCTGGCACGCTCGTGGTAAAAGTCTTAGGGTCGTAAGCGACGCCTTTCTTGCGCGTAAGCTTCAAGCCCTTGACGCCGAGCGATGCAGGGTCCGCCGCCTGGCCGACCGCAAGCACCACCGTGTCGACAGGAAGCGTTTCAGTCCTGCCCTTTATGGGCACGGGCGCCCGCCGCCCCGATGCATCGGGGTCGCCGAGCCGCATCTGCTGAAGCTTTATCTTCGCGACACGACCATCGGCGCCCGGCATTATCTCTATCGGGTTCGTAAGCTCCTTGAAGATCACGCCTTCCTCGTCTGCCTCGACCACCTCAATAAGCTCGGCGGGCATTTCGTTCTTAGTCCTCCTGTAAACGCTGTAGACCACCTGCGCGCCCATGCGCACTGCAGTGCGGCAGGCATCCATCGCAGTGTTGCCACCGCCGACGACCGCCACGCGCTTGCCCAGGAACACATGTTCTCCGCCTGCCACCTTGCTCAGCAGCTCAATGCCGCCGATGACGCCCGGCAGGCCTTCGCCTTTCGCTCCCGTCCCGGTAGACACCCAAGCTCCTATACCGATGCATACCGCATCATAGCGGGCCCTGATGCTTTCCATGGATATGTCGCGGCCGACGCTCCTTCCTGTCCGAATGTCCACGCCCATTTTCTCTATCCTGTTTATCTCAGTCTCAAGCACGGCCTTGGGCAGGCGGTATTCCGGTATGCCGTAACGCAGCATCCCGCCCGCCTTAGGCATCGCTTCATAAATCACTACGCCATGCCCAAGAAGCCTGAGAAAATATGCAAGCGAAAGCCCGTAAGCCCCGCTCCCTATTATGGCGACGCGCTTGCCTGTCTCTTCCGGCATCTCGGGCATCCATTCTGCGTCCTTGTCGTTCTCGATCGCAAAATCACCGCAAAGCCTCTTTATCCTCGCGATGCCTATTGGTTCCTCCACAAGTCCGCGCCGACACTCCGTTTCGCACGGATGGGGGCAGACGCGCCCCATCGACGCGGGTATGGGAATGCGCTCCATTATAAGCTTATAGCCTTCCTCAACCTGCCCGTTGGCGACAAGCCCCACATAGCCTTGGCAGTCCGTGTTGGCCGGGCACGCATGGTCGCACGGCGGCCTGCAGTCGCCCGTATGGTCGGACAGCAACAGCTCCAGCATGGTCTTGCGCGACTGTATCACCCTGTCAGTGTCCGTCTTTATGATCATACCGTCAGAGAGCTCCGTCGCGCATGCCTTCATCAGTTTCGGGCTGCCCTCGATCTCGACCACGCATATGCCGCATGCCCCGTAGACCTCCGTGCGCCTGTCCTCGCACAGCGTCGGAATGAATATCCCGCTGTCCCGTGCCGCCTCGAGGATGGTCTGCCCTTTGTAAGCCGTAAGCTCCCTGCCGTTTATGTTGATGCAAAGTTTTTTCATTTTGTCAGTCCTTTGTCACCGCGCTGAATTTGCACACCTCTGCGCATCTGCCGCACTTTATGCACTTCTCCGCAGCTATTGCATGCCGCTCCTTCACTTTTCCCTCGATAGCCCCGACAGGGCAGGCGCGCGCGCACTTCGTACAGCCTATGCACGCATCCGAGATGCTGAAGCTTATCAATGCCTTGCAATAGCGCGCCGTGCATTTTTTCTTGTAAATATGGTCTTTGTATTCATTCCTGAAATATTTCAATGTGGTCAAGACCGGGTTCGGCGCCGTCTGCCCGAGGCCGCACATGGAGCCGTCTTTTATTTTGACGGCAAGCTCCTCAAGCTTCTCTATATCGCCGTCCTCGCCCAGCCCTTGCGTTATGCGCTCAAGTATCTCAAGCATTCTTTTCGTGCCGACCCTGCAATAATTGCACTTCCCGCAGCTTTCTTTGCGGGTGAAGTCGAGGAAATAGCACGCCATGTCCACCATGCAAGTGTCTTCGTCCATTACGATCATGCCGCCTGAGCCGACTATCGCGCCCGTCTTTGTGATGTTTTCATAGTCTACAGGCGTGTCCGCAAGCGATGCCGGCACACAGCCGCCCGAAGGCCCGCCAAGCTGCACCGCCTTGAACTTCTTGCCGTTCTTCACGCCGCCGCCAAGCCCGAATATGATGTTTTTCAGCGGCAGGCCCATCGCCACTTCGACCAAGCCGCCCTTTTGGATCTTCCCCGCAAGCGCGAATATCTTGGTGCCGGGGCTCTCGTTCGTGCCATATGCCGCAAATGCCTTGCCTCCGTTAGCCACTATGAAAGGCACGTTCGCAAATGTCTCCACATTGTTTATGTTGGTGGGCTTGCCCCAATAGCCTTTTTGAGCCGGGAAAGGCGGCTTGAGCCTGGGCATGCCGCGCTCGCCTTCCAAGGAGGCGATAAGGGCGGTTTCCTCGCCGCAGACGAAAGCGCCCGCGCCAGCCTTTATCCTGACTGAGAAATTGAAGCCTGAGCCAAGGATGTTATGGCCAAGAAAGCCGGCTTCCTCGGCCTGCGCTATGGCAGTTTCCAGCCTTTTGATCGCAAGCGGGTACTCCGCCCGCACGTAGATGATGCCCTGAGCGGCTCCGATGGCATATCCGCCGATAGCCATCCCTTCGAGCACGGCATGCGGGTCGCCCTCCAGCACCGAACGGTCCATAAACGCGCCAGGATCCCCTTCGTCCGCGTTGCATACCATATACCTTTCGCCGCCACCGCGCGCCGCGTCCCATTTGAACCAAGTCGGGAAGCCTGCGCCGCCGCGGCCTCTGAGCCCGGATGCCTTCATCTCGCTTATCACGTCCTCCGGCGACATGGACGACAGCGCTTTTTTCAGCGCTCCGTAGCCGCCCGCGCCTATGTATTCCTCTATCTTTTCGGGGTTGACCTTGCCGACGTTTCTAAGGACTATGCGGTCTTGGAGCTCCAGGAATTTCGCATCCTCGCCGCTGATAAGCAAGTCGTCGCAGACCTCGCCCTTCTTTACATGACGCTTCACTATCTCTGCCGCCTTGTCTTCGGTGGCTTTCACATATCGTGCCGCGAGCTTGCCGTCCTCGCCATAGACGTCGACTATAGGTTCAAGATAGCAATTCCCGACGCAGCCCGTTATGTCTACAATCGCCGACTCGCTGTCCTTGAGAAGCTCGCGAAGCGCAGACTCGGTCTTTTTCGCCCCAGTGGCAATGCCGCAGCTGCCTTCGCCCACTACGATCCGCAATGTCATTCGCCCACCTCCTCCGTCGGCGCGCTTTCCGCTGCCGCCGAACCCGTGCCCGCAACAATGTCCACAGCGACAGCACCTGCGGCTATTTCGCTCAAAAGGTTTTGGACTGATGCCCGCGTCAGATTGCCGTACACTTCCTCGCCGTCCTGCGAACGCACCATCATCACCGGCGCCAGCGAGCAACACCCTAGGCAGGCCACCACGTTCAGCGTAAACAGCCCATCCTCCGTAGTTTCGCCGTCCGCTATCCCAAGCCGCTCGGTCACAGCCGCCTCTATCTCCGCCGCGCCGTTTACATGGCAAGCCGTGCCCATGCAAAGCATCAGCAGATACTTGCCGACCGGCCTTAGCCTGAACTGCGTGTAGAATGTAGCGACGCCGTAAATCTTCGAGAGCGCCGTGCCCGTCCGCGCCGAGATATACACCAGCGCCTCCTCAGGCAGATAGCCAAGGACGTCCTGCGTCTTTTGGAGTATCGTGACAAGGCTGCCCTTCACGTTCCCGTATTTTTCTAGTATAGGATCAAGTCTTTTCATGATTTTCTAATCGCCCACATTACTTTATTATACGCGAAACCGTCTTGAATGTATCGGATTTGCTGTCGTTGTCCAGCAGCTCGAACAGCGCCGACTCCACAGTGGTCGGCACCACGCCCGCCTGCACCATCCTCTTTATCGCCGGCTTCTCGTCGCGCTCCTTGCGCGAAGAAATCGCGTCGGTCGCAAGAAACACCTCATAGCCGGCTTCGAGCATGTCGAGCGCGGACTGGAGCACGCATACGTGAGCCTCCACCCCGCAAAGCACCACCTTCTTCCTGCCCAAGTCTTTAAGCAGGTCTACAAATAATGGCTCGCCCATTGCCGAGAACGACGATTTTTCGATATGCGAAAACTCCTCGCAGGCTTCCCTGATCTCAGCCACGCTCTCGCCCAGGCCCTTCGTGTACTGCTGCGTGACGATGACAGGGCAGCCCTGTGCCTCAAAGCCTTTTATAAGTTTCGCACCCTCCTCCACGGCGGACGCGCCCCCATGCATGGCCGGAATGAGCCTCTCCTGAAAATCCACCACGACCAACACTGCCTCGCTTTTCGCCAAACGCTTCGGTTTGTTCGCACAAATCTCCATCTTGCCCGCCTTTCTTGCAATGATATATTGATATTGTTCCATTCTAGCTTCGAATGCAAGTATAACATATTCTGATTATGTCGCAATTGTCACCTAAATGTCTTAACTTTTATTTGCGGCAGTATGCTAGAATGTCTTTATGTGTGAAGAATCTGCAAGCCAAACTCCAGAGTCCAAAAAAGTCTACATCCTGTTGACCAAGCAGACGGATCCGTTTTCGCGAATTTTCGGCATAATGTCGGGGTGCAGATATTTTCACGCCTCTATCGGCTTCGAGGAGCGTGGCACTTTTTTCAGCTTCAACACCAAGCGCGGATTCTGCATTGAGCAGCCGTCAATAAAGCGGCAGTTTGTGCCGTGCATGCTGTACAGCCTCGATGTGAGCGATGAGATTTATGACGACATCGAGGAGCGGATACGTGTTTTTCGCGAGAGGGAGAAGCCGTATACGTTCAGCTATTTTGGGATGTTTCTGTGCATTTTCCGCATGCCGCTGAAGATACCGTTCCTTTTCAACGACAGCTATTTCTGCTCGATGTTCGTTTCCGAGCTTATTGTGAAAAGCGGCGCGACCAAGCTAAAGGTGAAGCCGCACCGCTACCTCCCAAGGCATTTCCCGCACGAGCCAAACCTCAAACTGTGCTTTGAGGGGGTCTGGGGCGAGCCTCCCGAATACAGCGAGGACGGCGGCGACCTTTATTCGATACCGGTGCGATATGCGAAGCGCTACGTCCGCGAGGCAGGCAGACGCGCGCACGTGACGGTCAAGATGACGCGGCACACTGCCGCGCAGACGGCCACACGCACGGTGCATTTCGCCAGGCGCAGGGCGATTCACGCACGCGACACTGTCTTCCGTGCGCCCGGCAAGTTTTATATAATATGCCGCGACAATCTTTATACGGCAAAGGACACGGCAACGAAAGCCTCACGTGAAGCGTTTGAGGCACTGGAAAGGTGGTGGATGTCATAATGACTATGGAACGGAGCATCATAGCGACGGACAAGGCGCCGGCGGCCATAGGGCCGTATTCGCAGGCCAACCGCATAGGCGACTTTATCTTTACTTCAGGGCAGATACCGCTCGACCCGGCTACTGGCGAGATGGTGGGCAGCGATATCGTGGAGCAGAGCGAACGTGCGTTCTCGAACCTTAAAGCCGTGCTTGAAGCGGCGGGCACAGGCCTGGACCGCGTCATAAAGACGACGGTGTTCCTTGCGGACATCGGCGATTTTGCAAAGATGAACGAGGTCTACGCGCGGTACTTCACAGGGTCTATGCTGCCGTCACGGTCGGCGGTAGAGGTGGCGGCGCTGCCCAAAGGGGCGCTGGTTGAAATAGAGGCTGTAGCTGTGGTGTAATTTTTAGCGTAATTTGTGGCGTAATTTGTGGTATAATTCGTTTACGCTTACGTGCAGGTGTAGCTCAGTTGGTTAGAGCACCTGGATCACAACCAGGGGGTCCCCCGTTCGAATCGGGGCATCTGTACCAAGGAAAAGCCTTGCAATCGTCAAGATTGCAAGGCTTTTCTCTGTAGACCATGAAGGATTATGGCAAAGCTTGAAAAGGATTTGACATATACGTTGTTATGACGTATATTAATGCTATAAGGAGGCAGGAAATGAAGCGCAGGGACTTAGAAAAGCTGCTGAAATCCAAAGGGTATCGCCAAATAACGGATGGGCATAAAAAGGGAGAGCGAACATGGGAAAGAAAACAGTTTATCCAGTCGTTTTGACACCGGAGAAAGATGGTGGATTTTGCGTACACGTCCCGGACTTTGATTGCGACACGCAAGGCAACGACCTGGCAGATGCACTTTTTATGGCAGAAGATGCAATCTCCATGATGGGCTTGTGCAAGCAAGACGACAACGAGCCATTGCCCAAGCCTTCCAATATCAACTCGATAAAGGCGAAAGGCAACGAAATGAAAACGCTTGTAACGGTGGATTTTGACGATTATAGGCGGAGGCATGAAAACAGGGGGGTCAGAAAGACGCTATATGTCCCCTCGTGGCTCAACGCCCAGGCGGAGGATGCCGGCGTCAATTTCTCTGCGACTTTGCAAGAAGCGCTGAAAGCCAAGCTAGGGGTTGAGGCAGTGTGAAAGCAGAGGACAATATAAATCCAATGCGAATTAAAGGGGCGCCCCGCAGGGGCGCCCCTCTTATTATGCAGTCGGGCTTATTGACATTGCGTAATTTACGTAATATGATAAGTATTGCAAGGAGGTGGCGGCATTGAAGCGCAGAGATCTGGTAAGGGAGATAGAAAGGCTTGGCTACACGCTCGACAGGAGCAGTGACCACGGCATCTTTGAAAAGGACGGGTGCCGACCCTTACAAATTCCGAACCATCGTGAAATAAACGAGCAAACGGCAAAAGAAATTTTGAAGATAGCGAAAGGAGACTGAGGAGATGGAATACGTATACCCCGCAATTTTTCACCCCAATGACGATGGTAGCATCACCATCACATACCCGGATCTGCCAGGTTGCATAAGCGAAGGAAAGTCGCTTGCAAACGCCATGTACATGGCTCAGTCCGCTTTGAAGCAGTGGATTGAGTATCTTGCAGACAAGAAGATGGTTTTGCCTGCGGCCTCGGCCGTGCAGGATGTCAGCGCAAAAGGCAACGAGTTCACTAGCCTTATACGTGCCGAGGTGAAAGACGGTCGTGCCGTCAAACGCACCATCAGCATACCTCAGTGGATGGACGAAAAAGCCGTCTCGTCTGGATTGAGCCTGTCGCGAGTAATGCAGGACGCTTTAGCCGAACGGTTCGCCTAAACATGAAATATATAAGTCAAGGACGAATTAAAAGGGGCGCCCCGCAGGGGCGCCCCTCTTATTGTGCCGTCGGGCTTATTGTGCAGTCGGTCTTACTGCACAGCCGCTATTTTCTGCAACACCCTCGCTAACACATCGAGATAGTATTGCAATTCTTCTGTTGTCCAGTCGGCTTCTTCAAGGTTTTCAAGTTCCTCTAGCATTTCTGTGAACTCCTCCAGCAACTCAAGATAATCAGTCATGATGGCGGGGTCTGTCGGATTGTCTTGATACTTCTCCGCAATATCTACGTATGTATCAAAAAATCGCTCATATGCATCCATTTGCGCCTTAAAGCTTGAGCTGATTCCGTCCGAGCCTGCATCCCCAGTTGGTTCTTCTGCCTGCTGTGCCGGCGGCGGCGATGCCGGTTCGGGCGCAGATGCCCCACCACCGCCACCACATCCGCTTAGCACCATGGCAAACACCAAAAACACGCTTATGACGATAACTAACTTTTTTAGATTTTTCATTTTGCTTTCTCCTTTTGCTCTTGCAATAACTGCTCTATGCTCCTAAAAATGCCCTACTTAGGCGGGGTGCCATAGTGAGCCATTATTAGCCTGTTTTCGGCGTCCACGGCCTTGTTGTAATTTGTGCGTTTCACCAAGACCACTATTGCGATTATGACAATTGGGATGCCCACGAACACCGCCAAAGTGCAGAGTCCGACAATCAGCCCGATTATCGGCACGGCAAGGCCCTTTTTCTGTTTCAATTGCAGAGGCGGGGGCGTTTGGAGGGGCGGGGGTGGGGGTGCTTGCTTTGGCGGAGGGGCCGCTTTTTGCGGGGGCGGCGTTTGCTCCTGCGTCGGTTGCTTTGCTCCCTGCTTAGGCACGGTTATCGGGGTGCCGCAATACGCACACGGCCTGGTCTTGCCCGCCGACCCTTTGTTCTTCGCCCCGCAGCTGCCGCAGGTGATTGTGACGAGCTGCCCCTCTATTGCGTCATCGTACAGGATGCTCGCGGTCACTTGGTTTATCACATCCTCCCTCACCTCGATGACGGCGGCATCGTCCAACGACTTGATCTCGACGTTCAGCTTGTTGCTTTTGGGGTTGTATCCCGTTCCGACGCCCCTAATCTGCACGGTATGCTGACCTATGGGCAAGTCCAGCTCGGACTCCATCCCTGCGTGCAGGGCCAATGCCCGCTTTCCGTTGACCAAGACCTCAAAAGTGCTACACCCGCTTTCATCAGGCTTGAAAATTTTGCCCTTTACGATTGTGCGTTCATTTGTTTTCACTAATATCATGATCCATGCCCTCCTGTTTCACACTTGGCAAGATGTCAAATGCCGCCCCTTTTTGGCGTGTGGCTGTCCCTTGCCTCTGCAACTTTCGCGTCCTGTTTTTTCGCGTGCTTGTTTGCCATCGTCAACAAGATGACTGTGACAGCGACGATGGCGATAAGTATTACTTGAATATTGGCAAGCAATGTTATGCTGGTCGAAATTCCTGCCAGGAACACTATCGACACGACAAGCGAAACAATAATATAGATGATAAGCGCGCTAAAGCCCCCGGCGACAAGCAACGCAGCGGAAGTCTTTCTGTGGTAGTTGCCAATAAGGATAATGCCACCGGCAGTGATTACCTCCGCAAGGACCATGAACATAAGCGCGACATAGTGAATAGTTTCACGCTCTTTGACGGCGGAGAAGAACACCATCAGTGTGACGCCGACGGCAATCAGCATTATTATCACTCCCAAGATATTACGTTTCGTTATGATTTCCATTTGCCATACCCCCTTTACTCTGCTTTTTCGCCACATTCGGGGCAAAATTTTACGTTTTCGCTTAGTTCCGCATCGCACTTTTGGCAAACCTTGGCCAAGCGCTCGCCGCATTCAGGACAGAACTTTGTCCCCTTTGCAATTCTCGCCTCGCAACCGCCACAGACGATATCGTCGGGATTTATGGTGGTGTCCGTACCGCACTCAACGCAGAAGCGACTGTTTTTGTCGTTGGCTTTGCCGCATGAGGGACATGCTTTCTGCTCTGGTTCGGCTGTTGGCACGGCTGCCACGGCTGCCGCGACAGGCGCAGAAGCAATTGCTGCGGGTGCTGCGGGTGTGGCGGGTGCAGGCACGCTCGTGTCTATGACTTGCGCGATGCCGCCCATCTGTCCGCCCATCGCACCGCCAAGACCGACGCCCATGCCAAGCCCCATTCCCGCGCCCATAAGCTGCGCCGACCCGCTCCCCTCGTTTCCGGCGGCAGTCTCCAAAGTGTCAAATGACCGTTCCTGCTGATAGTTGAAGCCGATGATATCCATCTCCGCTTTCTTCGCCAACGACTCTTTCAGCTTCTTGACGGCGGGGTCGTTTTCGGAAACGCTGATGTCGCTGACGAAGAAGTTCACCAACTCGATCCCGAACTCATCCATTGTCGGCTTGATTCGCTCGTGCATAAATTGCGAAAGCTCGTCAATATATGCGTTTATCTCCATTATGCTTATCTGCTTGTTTATCAAGTAGGAGGAAATGCTGTCCTTGACTTTTGTGATGTAAAGCCCCTTGAAATAATTTATTATGCTGGCGGAGTCAAAATAGGGGAGCGTGCCGACAAGCTTCACCAGGAATTTTTTCGCGTCGTTGATCACGATGCCGAACTGCCCGAACGATCGAACAGGGATGAAAATATTGTACTTTGCGTCCTGAAGCTGTATCGGCGTGGGCGTGCCCCATTTTATATCGAGATTGTAAACTTTGTTTATATACCATATTTCTGCCGTGAACGGCGAGCGTCCACCGAAAGGCAGATTTATTATCTTGTTCAGAATCGGGATGTTTTTTGTTTCCAGGGTATGCCTTCCGGGTCCAAACACATCCAAAGCCTGACCGCCTTTGAAAATAATGGCCTCTTGCGATTCATTGACTATCAGCTGCGTCCATGTGCCAAGTTCCTCGTCGGGATATTTCCACGCAAACACATCCGGCGTGCCGTCGAATTTGACAACTTGGAAAAGCGCATTCTTTATTTTTTTGTGTACCGCCATTTGGATTTCTCACCTCACCTTTCGCAATTGTTTTCGCTTTAGCTTAGGAGTGTCCAAGGCAATACAAAAGGACACCCGCTCGGTTCGGCAAAACCACAAAGACTATTCCAATCTCTGTTTTGAGCAGATGCCCTCATTTGAGATCGAAAAAGCCACCCCGAAGGGTAGTGGTTTTGCCAAGGCGATTGTACCACAACATAAGCACATTACGCAAAAGCAAGATACGGCGTGAAAACCGAAGATACACATCAATTACGAATTAAAGGGGCGCCCCCGAGGGGGCGCCCCCTTTTTTGATGACCGTACCGGTGCGTCCCTTTGAATGCTGGTAGTTTGAGGTTTTGCCAACCGGCTTTCATGCTGGGGAGAATGGATTTACCGGGGCAACTTTGGAAAAACACACCTATTACGGAAACATCCTATCTCTGTACAATACGAATAATAGACCTATTTCTACAAAAAGTCAATAGGCTGGGGCGATTTTCTTTATAAAATTATATATTTTTTCTAAGGTTTGTTTTTTCGAGGAAAACAGACCCCACAATCAAGGCCGCAGCAGAAATTACGATGGCCGCCACGATTCGCACAAGGCTGTCCAGAAAAAAGTGATCGGGCAGTATAAGGATGACGGGGTCTGTCATCGCGTCGAACACCCAATAGTCGTTGTCGAAAAAAAACTCGTGGAACATGACGAAGAACCTGTCCCATCCGACCGCCCCCATCACGCAGACTACGGCGGCGGGTATGGCAAGGGCGAGCGCCCCGCCCAACGCAAGGAAGCTATAGCTGCGTGGGCGACCCTTTCTTTTTTTAATGATTGCGTTAAGGAGTGCGCCGCAGCAGATGGCGGTCAAGGCTATGGAGACGATAAGGGCGATCTGAAAGACGGTGAAAATCGCCTTGACCTCCTCGAAGTGTACGCGGCCCGGCTCCGACATCGAAAGCGTCGGGAACTCAAGCGGGCCCGTGAAAAAAATCGAGTTGTAGTCGATAAGGGCGTTGTAGTTTTCGAGGACGTCCTCTCGGCTCATGCCTACGGCCTGCGGCAGATTCTCTCTGTCTTGCAGGCGGGTATAGGCGCCACGGTCAAAAAGCACGGCGGTCACGGACGCCGATATCACGAGGACGGCTATAAGGATGGCGGCGATGACGCCGAGGGGCGTAAAACGCCTAGGGGGATTTTCTTCTCTCATGGCGGTTATTGTACCACACGGGGGCGCAGTGCAGTATTGCAGCCCGTCATTGTGGTACAATACGCATATGTTTATCGAAGAACGCAGGGCAGCATGGGCGGAAATCTCGCTCGGCAATATCAGGGACAACTACCTCGCCATACGGGGGCTCGCCCCAGGGTGCGAGGTGATAGCCTGTACCAAGGGGGACGCCTACGGGCACGGCATAGTCAGGACAGCGTGGGAGCTTATGCGCGAGGGGGTGGAATATCTAGGCGTCGCGACGGTGGGTGAGGCTGTGCAATTGCGTAGTGCCGGCATAAACACACGGATGGTCTTGCTTTCGCCCACGCCGAGGGAGAACGTGAAAGACGTCCTGTACCTTGGGCTGATACCGGTGGTCACGACCCTTGACGAGGCGAAGCTGCTCTCGTCAACGGTTGTGCAGGAGGGCGTCAAGGATGACGTGCCGTTCTTCGTGGCGCTTGAGACGGGCATGGGCAGGATCGGCTTTATGCCGACCGACGAGGCAGTGGGCGAGATCGCAGCGCTTGCCGCACTTCCAGGGATATGTATGTGTGGGGTGCTTTCGCATTTCGCGACGGCGGACGAGGCGGATCTGTCGTATGCACAAGGCCAGATCGGGGCGTTCAATGGGTTTTGCGAACGACTGGCGGGGGCGGGCGTCGATATAGGCAAGCGGACCATCGCAAACAGCGCGGGCATCATGGCGTTGCCCGAATCGCATTTCGACATCATCAGGCCGGGGATAGCGCTCTACGGAATATATCCGTCCGAGACCATGGACAGAGGGGGGCTTGCGCTCAAGCCTGTTATGTCGGTCAAGGCGGACATCGTGTATATAAAGAAAGTCCCTGCGGGGTTTTCCGTCAGCTACGGGCGGCGGTTCGTCACGGAACGTGAGAGCCTTATAGCGACGCTGCCCATAGGCTATGCGGACGGCCTGCCGCGGGCTACGACGGGCAAGGGGCGGGCTCTGGTGCGTGGACGTTACGTGCCCATAGCCGGAACTATCTGCATGGATATGTGCATGGTGGATGTGACGGACGTGCCTGGCGTAAGCGAATACGACGAGGTGGTGCTTCTGGGGTCGCAGGGCGACGGCGTCATCACTGCCGAGGAGATAGCGACGAACGCAGGCACGAACACCTACGAAGTGGTCTCCCGCTTCGGCCAGCGCCTCCCGCATAAGTATGTTTAAGGGGCGCTAAACATTGAATAGGAAGTGAATCACATCGCCGTCCTGTACGATATACTCCTTGCCCTCGGAGCGGACGAGCCCCTTTTCTTTCGCCGCCGTCATGCTCCCGCACTCAATCAACTTCTCATAGGCTATGGTCTCTGCACGGATAAAGCCACGCTCAAAGTCCGAATGTATCTTCCCCGCCGCCTGCGGCGCCTTTGACCCACGGCGAATAGTCCAGGCTCGCGTCTCCGGCTTGCCCGCCGTAAGGAACGAGACAAGGTCGAGCAAATGGTATGAGGCGCGGATAAGCTTGTCGAGCCCCGACTCACGTATGCCCAGTTCCTCAAGGAACATCTGGCGTTCCTCGTCGTCGAACTCCGACAGCTCCGCTTCCACCTTTGCCGCCACCACGATCATGTCCGCCCCCTCCGCCTCGGCTATCTCCCTTACCGCCTTGATATAGGCGTTTTCTTCGGCCTCGCCCGCCTCGGCGTCGTTGATGTTCGCAGCATATATCACTGGCTTGAACGTGAGCAGATCCAATGTGGATACGAACGTGTGTTCGTTGCTTTCCAATTCCATCGCTCGTACCGGCACTTCGGAAAGCAGCCCTTCTAGCAGGCGTTCGAGCAATGCAAGCTCGCCCGCAAGCCCCTTGTCCCCTTTCAGCGCCTTGCGTGTCTTTTCGATGCGTCGCTCTAGCACTTCCATATCGGCGAGTATAAGCTCAAGGTTTATCGTTTCGATGTCGCGGGCGGGGTCTATCTCGCCGTCCACATGCATCACATTGTCATCGTCGAAGCAGCGTACGACATGGACGATGGCCGCCGCCTCGCGTATGTGTCCGAGGAATTTGTTGCCGAGCCCGTCGCCTTTCGATGCGCCTCGTACAAGCCCCGCGATGTCAAAGAACTCTATGGCGGTGTGGACGGTGCGGGCGGAGCTGAACATATCCGTAAGGACGTTCAGGCGTTCGTCGGGCACGGACACGACGCCTATGTTTGACTCCTTTGTGGAGAATGGGTAGTTGGCGGCCTCGGCGCCGGCACGCGTCATTGCGTTGAACAAAGTGCTTTTGCCGACGTTGGGCAAGCCTACGATACCTAGTTTCATTCGGTTGTCTCCTCCTCGTTGTTCACAGGGGTTTCTTTCGGCTCCTCTTCAGGGGCAGGGGGTTCCCCCTCGTTTTCCACAGGGGTTTCTTTCGGCTCCTCGGCGGGCTTCTCGTCTGCGGGCGGCGAACTGTCGCCCCTACGTTCTGGTTCCTCGACCGCCTTGTCCTCCTCGAACGAGGTGTTTACCGCGCCGGGCGGCAAGTGGCGGGCACGTTTGTAGAACAATGCGTAGAGTACGCCCGCGCATATGATGACGATAATGGACAGCACCTGCGCCTGCTTGTAATCGGCGCTCCCTATATACACTATAAGCGAGTCCGTGCGAAGCCCCTCGATAAAGAACCGAGCCGCCGAGTAGAGTATGCAATACAGCAAAAATGTCTGCCCCACGAACTTACGGCGATTGTCCACCTGCCATAATATTATTACGAGTATAAAGCACCAAATCGATTCATAAAGGAAAGTCGGGTGGACAGGCACCCCGTCCACTATGACCGCCCAAGGCAAGTCCGTCGGCGTGCCGTGCGCCTCCGAGTTGAAGAAATTGCCCCACCTGCCTATCGCCTGGCCCAGGGGTATGCCGACGAAGAACACATCGACGATATTAAAAAACTTTTCCTTATATATGCGTGCGAGCAGCGCCGCGACCAGGCAGCCGAGTATAAGCCCGCCGTGGATGGCAAGCCCCCCCGCGCGGAAGTTCAATATCTCCCCCGGGTTCGCACTGTAATACTCCCATTCAAAAATTACATAGTAGACACGCGTCCCGACTATCCCCGCAATCAGAATAATCACTTCGAGCATAAATGTGCGGTCTGCCGAGATGCCGTGGTACTTGGGGGCACGATAATAAATGACGATAAACGCGCACAGAATGCCTATCGCGAGCATCACGCCGTACCACATCACGTCGAAGCCGCCTATGCTGAACGCTATACGGCCTGGGCTTTCCATCATCGTCCTGTACCTCCTAAAAGTTCGTCAAAAGCTGCAAGCTCGGCTTCGGGGTCCGCCGCATTGAGTATGGCCGAGCCCGCTATCAATATCTCCGCACCGGCTTCCGCCACCGCCAAGGCGTTCGCGCGGCTTATCCCGCCGTCCACCGCTATCTTGAAATCCAGTCCCCGCTCGCTGCGAATCTCCGCAAGCCTGTGGATTTTGTCCATGCAAGCGGGAATGAACGACTGCCCGCCAAAGCCTGGATTTACGCTCATCACAAGCACTTGGTCCACGATGTCAAATACATAGTCCAGGGCTTCCGTAGGCGTCGCAGGGTTGAGCGCCGCGCCACATTTCACGCCGAAAGATTTTATATGCCTGAGCGTGCGGTCGAGGTGGACGGCGGCCTCGGCATGCACGACGATAAACTCCGTGCTTTCCGTGACATAGCCCTCCACGAAACGTGCCGGCTCCGTGACCATCAAGTGTACGTCAAAGGGCAGCTTCGCCCCCCCCGCAAGCGAACGCACCACGGGCGCCCCAAACGATATGTTCGGGACGAAATCCCCGTCCATCACATCGAAGTGTATATACCCGACCGATGGGTGGCGTTCAAACATACGAAAGGTCTCGCCGAGGTTCGCGAAATCGGCGGTCAGTATCGACGGTGCAAGCTTAGCAATACATTTACTATTCTCGAACATATGTTCAAAACTCCATTTCCTGCTTTGCGGCGAGCAATTTCAAATATGAGGCGTATCGTGAGCGTTTGACGCCGCCGGTCTCCATCGCCCCTCGCACAGCGCAGTCCGGCTCGTTCTCGTGGCGGCAGTTCTTGAAACGGCAGTCCTCGATATGGGCTTCAAACTCAGGGAACAGCGCGTCTATGTTTGCGTCCGACAAGTCTGACGCCTCCGTCGCCTCAAACGAGCTGAACCCCGGCGTGTCGTATATCTTCGTGCCGTCCGCAAGCGCAAACAATTCCACGTGGCGCGTGGTGTGCTTGCCGCGCCCGGTCTTGGTGCTGACGTCCCCGACCGCAAGATCCATATCCCCTGTCAGCAGGGCTATAAGGGAGGTCTTGCCCACGCCAGAGGCGCCTGCGAACGCCGCGCTCTTGCCTGCGATAATAGACTTGAGCTCCGTCACCCCCTCGCCCGTCAGCGCCGACATCACCACCGAGGGGTAGAGCTCTGCGTACACCCCTGCTATGCGTTTCGCCTGCACCGATGAAAGATCGTCCTTGTTGATGCATAGGCAGGCCTCCGCATCGGCGGCTTCCGCTGTCACGAGGAAGCGGTCGCAAAGTTCAAGGCTCGGCTCTGGCTCAGCGGCGGCCACCGTCACCACAAAGATGTCCACGTTTGCGACAGGGGGGCGGATAAAGGCGTTCCTGCGTGGCATTATCTCGTCCACGACGCCTTCTTCCTCGTCCTGTATCGTGATTCGTACGTGGTCACCGACCAGCGGCGTCACGCCGTCTTTCTTGAATATTCCCCGCGCGCGGCATTGGTAGACCGCCTCGCCGGTGTCGACGTAGTAGAAGCCTGACAGGGCTTTGACTATCTGACCCTCAGTCATCAGCCCGACGTTCGTAAAAAATCATTTCATCACGCTCCACACGGCCAACTGTCAATCTCTACGGATTGTCCGGTTCCGGCGGCGGATCCTCGGTGTACTGCGCTATCACGTCTACATTTGACTGTACGTTCGTGAAGCTGCCCGACCAGCCGGCAAAGGTCCATCCCGACCGTGTCGGATCCCCTGGCGGTGTCGCGCTCCCGCCCGCAGTCACCGTCTCCTCTTTCAGCACCGTGTTGTCCCAGTCGAGGAACCTGACCGTGTAAGTCGCAGGCGGTGGCGGCGGGTCAGGCGGGCTCTGAACCGTGATCCTTACGCTGGCGGTGCCCTTTATGTTGTTGTTCGCCCTGGATGTCGCCGTGACGGTGATGGTAGTCGCAGCCTGGTTCGACGCGATGGTAAGCACGCCGCTGTTGTTTATTCCTGTGCCGTTGGCGACGTTGCTGCCGCTGATCGACCAAGTCACCCTTGTGTCAAAGCCTGTAACGCCCTGCACTCCCTTGACATCTGCCGTGAAGTTGCCGGACGTCCCCGCATTGTGCGGACGCCGTATCGAGTCAGGCCCTGAGACCGAGATACTGTCTATGCCCGCGCCGGCGCTTACCTCCACCCTTACGGTGGCGCCCTCACGGACGGATGTGTTCGCCGCAGGGTTCTGAGAAATGATGGAGTCTACAGGCTGGTCGCTGATAACCCTGATGACTTCAAGCACGAACTTGCCTTCCTCCGCCATCTTCAGCGCTTCCTGGACCGTCCTGCCCATCATGTTCGGCACGGTGGTCGTAAGCTCCCTCGCCCCAAGGCTGACAGTGAAGTTGATGCGGCTGTTGCCCGCCGCCATGTCACCCGCCCTCGGAGACTGCCTTATGACCGTGTCTACAGGCTGGTCGCTGTTCTCGTATTCCACGGTCCCTATCCTGAAGCCCGCTTCGACGATAGCGTACTCGGCGCTCGACTTCGACATCCCGATAAGCTCTGGGACCTCCGTGGGGTCGCCCAGCTCGTTGGGGTCGTCCTCGTGCTCAGGCTCGTCTATGGGCGCGCCTGCGACCGTCAGGGTGACCGTCGAGCCCGGACGCACCATTTCGCCTTCCTCTGGGTCTTGCTCCATTACCTCGCCGACCCTGAACTCCGGCTCATACAGACCGAAGGGGTCGTCGCCCAATGCAAGGGGGTCGTCCGCTAAATCCGCTAAATCCGACAAATCTGATAAATCTCCCAAATCTGTCAAATCATCTGATGCCGCATACGAGTTTGAGGAACGAGCGGGAGGCGCCGGCAACGGCTCTGTGATTATTGTGACAGAAAGCCCTTCCTCGGTCAGGAGTTCCGTAGCGTCGTCCATATGCATGCCTACGACGTTCGGCACCCTGACGGGCTCGTACGCCAACTGCCCCATTATGAATTTTGAAAGCGGGAAGCTGAGGACGATCGCTATCGCGATGACCGCGATTATAAGAATCATCTTCTGCTTCTGGGTAAGCTTGCTCTTGGGCTTCCCGTCGTCGCCATCGTCGCCGCCGTCGCCGTCCGGTACATCTGAGCCCTTGCGGGCGCCGAACAGACCAAAGAGGCCTCCCTTCTTGACAGGCTCCTCGTCCTCTACGAAAAGATCGTCATCCTCGAACGAGCGTCTGCTGCGGCTTCTGTAATCCGGCTCTTCATCGTCGACCGGATAGTCTTCCGGCTCGTCGTCGTACACGGGCTCCTCGGGCTCGGCCAGGGCGCTGTGCCCGCCTTCCGGCACTTCTTCCGCCATGTTCGTGGGCGCGACGAAACCCGCTATCTCGGGGTCGTCTATGACGCCCGTGATGAAGTTCACATTGTCGAGCGTCTTGTACATCTCATCTATGTTAGTGAAGCGGTCGCTCTGGAACTTGGCCGTCGCCTTCATGACGATCTGGTCTAGTCCGGGCGGCACGCCCTTGACGAGCCGCGACGGCGGGATGATCGTATCGTTCATATGCATGACCGCGATGGTAACCGGGTTGTCCGCGTCAAACGGCACACGCCCCGTCATCATCTCATACAGCACTATGCCGAGCGAATAGATATCAGACTTTTCATCGACATACTGGCCTCGGCTCTGCTCCGGCGAGAAATAATGGACGGACCCCATGATAACGCCGCTGTCATTTATGATCGTGCCATCGGAAACAGCCTTGGCGATCCCGAAGTCCGTAATCTTGGCAGTGCCGTCCGCCGTCATCAAGATATTGTGCGGCTTGACATCACGGTGGATGATATTGTTGCGGTGCGCGAGAGAGAGCGCCGACGCGATCTGCTTGGCGATGCGTATGCAACGCTTGTAATCCAGCGGCGCCTCCGCAGCAATGACATCGGATAGCGGACGGCCTTCGACATATTCCATCACGATATAATAGATATCGCGATCCTTGCCCGCGTCGTGGATGGTCACGATGTTCGGGTGAAGCAGGCTTGCCGCCGCTTTAGCCTCCCTGATGAAATTCTCCACGAAGGTCTGATCCGCAATGTATTCCTTCTTCAATATCTTGATGGCTACGAAGCGGTTCAGCTGCCTGTCGCGCGCCTTGTAGACGACAGCCATGCCCCCATCGCCAATCTTCTCCAGAATTTCATAACGTCCCGCCAAAACTAAAGTTCCCATAATTCCCTCCTAAGCATTCACTTATTGTCTACGCAGATTACCGTGATGTTGTCATTGCCGCCGCTTTCGTTTGCGGCATCGACAAGCAGACTGCAAATATTGTTCAAATTCCCTTTCTCTTTAATGATATTTGCTATTTCATCGTCCGTCAACTCGCCGTGCAGGCCGTCGGTGCAGAGCAGTATACGATCGCCCCTTTGCAAATCGAAACGATAAAAGTCAGGGTCGGTGTGCTTGGCGGAGCCAAGCGCCTTTGTGATAATGTTTTTTTGCGGATGCCGCCGTGCTTCGCTTCTGGTAAGCGTCCCCGCGTTTACAAGCTTGTTGACATAGGTATGGTCTTCCGTAAGCTGCTTCATCGTGCCGCCTCTAAGCATATACGCCCTGCTGTCCCCCATGTTGATCACATAGGCGGATTCCATGTCGAGGTAGCACAGCACGAGCGTCGTTGCCATCTTGCTCATGATGGGGTCGGTCTGCGCCTCTTTCATTATCTCAGCATTGACCTTCTGCAAACACCTCTGGAAATAGCCCCTCAGCCAATTCTCACGATTCTTGCCCCTGAGGTCGTCTGCGGCTGAAAGCGGGTTTTCTGAAATGAAAACCTCAATGCCGGCCATCGCTTTCCTGCTTGCAACCTCTCCTGAGTTCTGGCCGCCGACGCCGTCCGCCACCGCATAGATGCCGTGCTTGGGCAGAAGCAACAATGCGTCTTCGTTGCCAACGCGCCGCTTCCCCGTATCGGTTTTAAATCCGAACGCTCTGCTCTGCATGCAGTCCTCCGCAATGGGCTTCCTTAACGGGCTTGCATTCGTTTAAGCCTGCACACGAAAAATCCGTCCATTCGTCCCGTCACCGGCAGGAGTTGAATCATATCGACCAATTCAAACCCGCAACACTCTTCCAGAAAAGATTTTACCACATCTTCGTTCTCTTGTTTTGAAATTGTGCAAGTTGAGTAAACAAGAGTTCCGCCGGGCTTTACGTACTCTGCCGAGGCTTTGAGTATGCCAAGCTGCAATTCCGGCAGTTTTCTCACCTCTTCGCGCTCCTTGTACTTGACTTCGGGCTTGCGGCGGGCGGTGCCAAGACCCGAACACGGCGCGTCGACAAGCACCCTGTCTGCCGCCCCTACAAGGTCTTTGGCCGCCGCACGGCCATCGTGCAGCCGGGTTTTTACGATGCTTGCGCCGAGCCGGACAGCTTCCTTGTTTATCAAGCCGAGCTTGTGCTCGTAAATATCCATGGCGTATATCCTGCCGATGTTTTTCATCGCTGCCGCCAGCGCCATCGTCTTGCCGCCTGGCGCCGCGCACACATCTACCACGGTGTCGCCGGGTTGGGCGCCAAGGCTCTCGGCCGCAATTTGTGAGGATTTGTCCTGCACGGAGAAAAGGCCTTCCTTGAATAAATCTGTGTCGAGCGGTTTTTCGCCGCTGGGGCTTTCTACGAAAAGCAGGTCTGGCATATCTTCGTCCGCCTCTGCCGCAAAACCCAGAGACTCAAGCCGCGATTTCAATTCTTCCGGCCCTGCTTTGAGCGTGTTCGCACGAATGCAGAAGTCCGGCCTTTGGTTGAGCGCATCAAGCAGATGCTCCACCCGCTGCGGGGATTCATACTCTTTGAGCCACATTTCGACTATCCACGGTGAGAAGCTGTGTTTGACGGAAAGATAGCGAGCCTCGTTTTCTTCACGGGGCGGCAGGGCTATATTGTCCTTCTCCCTTATATACTGACGCAGGACGCCGTTGATAAATTTTTCGCGGCCTCGGGCGTAACGCTTTGCCAGTTCCACGGTCTCGGAAACTGCTGCGTAATCCGGCACGGAGTCGAGCGACGAATGCTGGCAAATGCCCATCCGCAGCAATATGCGGTCGGATGCCGGCAGTTTATGCACTGGGGTCTTTACGAAAAGCCCTATGACATGGTCAAGGTACAATTGCCTTTTGATGGTGCCGTAGACGAGTTCGCGGACAAACGAGACGCGTTCCGGATTGACTTTTCTTATGGCGTTTTGGACGGCAATGCCTGAGTACGCTTTGTTTTCCTCAACGTCCCTCAGGGCAAGATATGCGGCTTTTCTCGCATTGTCCAAATCTTGCGGCCTCCGTTATTCCAAGGGCGTATCTTTGTCAAAAGCGTTGCCTTTTAGGTATTCCGCCACGGGCATGGCTTTCTTGGCCGGCATTTTCAGCGCCTCTATCAATAGGGCACCATGGCCTGTGCGGACAGCAACCCCCTTTTTCGAAACGGCCAGAACCGTTCCAGGCAGCGCTTTTTTGTAATCCGTGATAGACGCGCCGCATTCTTCCGGCACCACCGCACGGGCTGCGGTCAGCACGATGCGTTCATCGCCCCGCATTACGTAGGCACCGGGGGCGGGCGTCATGGCACGCACCCGTAGCGCCGCTTCTTCCGCGCTTTTCGTTAAATCGAGATGGCCGTCGGCTTTCGCTATCTTCTCAGCATACGTAGCTTTCGCCTCGTTCTGAGGGACGCGCGGCGCCGTCCCGTCCGCGATTGCCGGCAGGGTATCCACCAAAAGCTTCGCCCCGGCCTGCGCAAGCGCCGCCGTAAGCTCCCCTGCGGTCATCCCCGCCACTTCCACCCTGGCGGAGGCTATTATATCCCCTGCGTCAAGCCTTTCGACCACATGCATCAAGGTGACGCCCGTTTCGGCTCTTCCGTCTAGTATGGCCTGCTGAACAGGAGCGGCGCCTCTGTATTCAGGAAGCAGCGAGGCGTGGATGTTTATGCAGCCGAGCGGCGGCAGCCCCAGCAGCGATGCCGGCAATAGCTTTCCATAGGCCGCCACCACTATTAAATCGGGAGACGTTTTTGCGAACACATGTTCTAGTTCTGGATTGTCTTTCACGCGCTCCGGCTTCAGCAGGGGAAGCCCATATGTTTCCGCGTAAAGGCCTACCGGCGTCGGAAGTATCTTCCCGCCCCGCCCGCGTGCCTTATCTGGCTGCGTGACGACGAAGGCGATGTCGTGCCCCGCCGTACGGAGCGCGTCAAGCGCAGGGACGGCGAAATCCGCCGAGCCCATATATGCTATTCTGAGGCCAATATCGCTCATTTGGACTCTATATCCTCAATTTCCTCTGCGATGTCCGTATACAATATGCCGTTCAGGTGGTCTATCTCGTGCAACAGGGCTTTTGCGAGCATGCCTTCCCCTTCGATCTCAAACGGCTTGCCGTCAATATCCAAGGCTCGCACTTTCACGCGTGCGGGGCGCTCGACAAGGCCGCTTTTGCCTGGCACGGACAGGCAGCCCTCTTTCGACGCCGCCATCTCCTCGGACGCCTCCACCAGTTCGGGATTTATCAAGAGATATTTTATGGGTTCGGGAACGGGGTTTGGGTCGGTACCGCCATCGGAGCTATCGTCCTCAGGCTCCGCCGGCTCGGTGACGTCGATTACCGCGATGCGCCTGAGCACGCCCACCTGTGGCGCCGCCAAGCCGACGCCCTCCGCCTCGTACATGGTTTCCCACATATCCTCGGCAAGCGTCCTGATACGGTCGGTCACTTCCTCTACCTCCCGCGACCGCTTCCGTAGCAGAGGATCCCCTTCACAAATGATTTTCCTGAGCGCCATCTAAGCCTTTCCTTGTTTTCGACAACTCTGCGTTATGAGCCTACATCAACGAATACGGATTCACATCAATTATTATACGATAACCAGCCGCCGGGTCGGTATTGATTTTTTGTTTCAATTCCGATAGCGAACGTTCGAGCGTTTTTCGTTTTTTCGTCTCTGCTTTCACATAGAGGTGGTAGCGGAAATCGTCCCCGACCTTCGCGATGGGCGCAGGACGCGGGCCGAGCAATACGTCCTCCGTGAACATGCCCGGCACGGCAAGCAGGCCGTCCCGCACCCGCTCCGCCCCCTTGCATGCGAGGCCTTCGTCCTCGGCGTAGGCTGTTATCTGCACCACGTCCGAGAACGGCGGGTAGAGCAGCGTATTGCGGAAAAACAATTCCGAACGGTAAAAGCCCTCGTAATCGTGGGCGCGCGCGGCTTCGATGGCGTAGTTTTCCGGCATATAGGTCTGGATAATGACACGGCCGCGTTCCTCGCGCCGCCCCGCCCTGCCTGCGACCTGGGTGACAAGCTGGAACGTACGTTCGGGCGATTTGAAGTCCGGGATGTTTAGGCCGATGTCCGCGGCGACTATGCCCACCAGCGTAACGCCCGCAAAGTCAAGCCCTTTCGCTATCATCTGCGTGCCGATAAGTATGTCCGTCTTGCCGGCGCCAAAGGCCGCAAGTATCTTCTCGCCGCTACCTTTTTTCTTTGCCATGTCCGCATCGAGCCGCGCTATCCTAGCGTCAGGAAAGGCCTCTTTCGTAAGCTCTTCCACCTGTTCCGTGCCGAGGCCGAAGAACCGCAAATCCGACTTGCCGCAAGAAGGGCAGGCATCCGGCACATTTCGAGACAGGCCGCAATAATGGCAGTTCGCACGGTTCTCGGCCTTATGGTAGGTGAGCGAGATATTGCAGCGTTCGCACTTCATCACATAGCCGCAGGCCGTACAGGACACGAACGATGACCAGCCTCTGCGATTTAGGAACAACATGATCTGCTTGCCGTCCGCAAGCGTCTCGTTCATTGCGTTGTATAACAATTCGCTGAAAACGCCTTTGTTGCCCTTCAGCAGTTCCGAACGCATATCCGCCACGGTCAACAGCGGCAGCGGCGTCGCGTTGTAGCGTTTTGTGAGCGCGAGCTTTCTGTAAAGGCCTCGTTCGGCGCGGTACGATGAGACCACGGACGGTGTGGCGCTGCCGAGAACGACCGTCGCGCCTGCGGCGGCGGCTCGCTTTATGGCTACTTCGACCGTGTCGTACTTGGGGCTCATATCGGATTTGTACGTGGTCTCGTGCTCCTCGTCCACGATTATAAGCCCGATTTTTTCAAACGGCGCGAAGATGGCAGAGCGCGCGCCTATCGCGATATCCACCTCGCCGTTTTTTATCTTCATCCATTCTTCGTAGCGTTCCGTAAGCGTCAGCTTGCTATGCAGGATGGCGATGCGAGCTTCCCCGAAGCGCTCGATGAAGCGCCTTACGGTCTGGTGCGTAAGGCTTATCTCCGGCACAAGCATAATGACGCTTTTGCCGAGTCCGAGCGCTCTTTCCGTCGCCGCCAGATATACCTCCGTCTTGCCGCTGCCTGTCACGCCATGAAGCAAGAACACCGTGCCTGCGCCTTCCTCGATGGCGGGTAGGATGGCAGCGGCGGCTCGCTTTTGCTCGTGGGTAAGGGGCGGCGTCTCTTTTACCGTCTCATTTACCGTCTCTTTTGCGACCCCGTCCGCCGCCGCCCCCTCCTTGCGGGCGCGGGGCTTGCCCGCCGGGGCGAAGCACCCTGCCGCCTCTATATACCGGCAATAATACCTCGTACGCATCCATTCGCATATGGATACTGCATCCGGCGGAAGCGAAATGGCCTCGTCCACCTCGGCGAGCTTCGATATTCGCTTGCCCTCAAGCCCCTCTGGCAGTTCGTCATGCACTGCGAACACATAACCGGACATCCGGCCCTGCCCCTTCCCGAACGGCGCCTTGACGCGTGCGCCCGCCTTTATATTCGGGAATGCCGACGCATCGTATGTGAAAAAATTATCGACATTGTCGCTCTTTGTGTCGATGACCACATCTACGTATTTCATCTTTTTGAAAACCTGCATCCGCAATAATCTTGGCGATAGAGGTCGTATATCTTCGCAAGCTCCGCCGTGCGTTGCTCGCCGCCGCCCTTTTTGAAATCGTCGCCGACGAACGAAAGGCCGTAGGTCAATGCAAGCCCCTGGCCGGCTTCACGGATATACCCGTGGTCCTTGTGCCGGCTGACGGACAGGGTGGTCGAAAAATGCTCATAGCCGTGAAGGGCGGCATAAGCCGCCGTCTTTTCGAGCCGGTCCCGTATGCAAAGGCGGCATCGCTCGCCACCCTCCGGGCACGACTCTTTCCCTTCCACAAGCTTCAGGAACGCCGCAGGCGCATAAGGGGCGCAGACGAGCGCCACAGGCTCGGTCTTGCGGCTCGACGCATTGTGCCTATCCACAAAATCCTGCTGAGCCTCAAGCCGCTTTTTATACTCCGCCTCGTCATCGATATTGGAATTACAAAAATAAAGCGTTATGCGGAAACGGGACGCAAGCTGCTCCACGACGGCCGATGAGCACGGGCCGCAGCAGGCGTGGAGCAAAAGAGCGGGACGCGAAACCAAAGGCTCGCCAAAGACAGTGCAGCCTTCATCAATTATTTGGAGGTCTTGGTCTAGCACGGACGCAGACGACGGCTATAGGAGCGCGTCCACTTTTTCGTAAAGCGCCTTTTTATCGATAACGCCTGTCAGCCGCTCCGCGATTTGGCCGTCCTTGAAAAAAATCATCGTCGGGATGCCCATAATCCTGTTTTCGACAGCGATGCTCTTGCTCTCGTCCACATTGACCTTGGCGAACACCGCCTTGCCGTCGTAGGCTTCGCTGGCTTCATCGAACACAGGCGCGAACATCTTGCACGGGCCGCACCAGTCGGCATAGAAGTCGACCACGACCACGCCTGCCGAAATCGTCTCGCTGTAATTGCTCTCATCAAGAATCCTTATCTTGCTCATTCTTACACCCTCCTTAATAGGTATGCACCCTCCTTGCGGGCACGCCCATTCTATCATAAAACTGTCTTGAACTGGCTAATATATCCGCTTGACCGGAAAGTTTTCCGCTGCGAGCGCGGCAAGCACACGCTCGATATGCTCGGGTCCGTTCGTCTCGACGGTCACCTCCAGCACGACGCGGTTTGAATAGCGGTCCAACGCCTTGAACTGATCGTGGTCAAGCTCGATGACATTGGCGCCCTCACGCGCAAGGAGCGATGCGACGGCCACAAGCTGCCAGGGCTTGTCGGGAAGCTCCACGGTGAAGCACATGATGCGGCCCCGACTTATCATGCCCTGGTTGACGACGGAGCTTATGGTCACGGTATCGATATTCCCGCCGCTCAACACGCATACGAGCTTCCTGTCCGCACGCGCCCTTTTGCGGGCGCCCGCAAGCGGAAGCACGCCTGCCGCCTCGGCGACGAACTTATGTTTCTCCATCATCAAGAGGATGTTTTCCATGATGTCACGCTCGGAGACGGTCACAAGTTCGTCAAGATGCTCCTTTATCACTGCAAAGCACAGGGTGCCCGGCTGCTTGACAGCGACGCCCTCCGCACACGTATATATGGATTTTTCGCGTTTCAACTTGCCTTGCTCAAGCGAGTTCTTTATCGCGGGGGAGCCTTCGGGAATGACGCCGATGATTTTTATGTTCGGATTGACGGCTTTCGCATAGAGCAATATGCCGGAGATAAGGCCGCCGCCGCCTATGGGGCAGATGATCTCATCGGCGTTCTCAAGCCCCTCGATGATCTCTTTTGCAAGGGTGCCCTGCCCGCAGATCACCTGGTAATCGTCAAAGGGGTGAATGAATGTCTTGCCCTTCTCCTTTGCGAGCTCCGTGGCTTTCTCAAAGCTTTCGTCGTATGCGTCACCGTAAAGCACGACCTCAGCGCCGTAGGCTTTTGTCGCCTCGACCTTGAGAAGGGGCGTGATGCCAGGCATGACTATGGTGGCCTTCGTGCCTCTGTGCTCGGCAGAGAAAGCGACGCCTTGCGCATGGTTTCCGGCGGATGCCGAGACGATGCCATTTTTCAATTCGTTTTTTTCCAAGGACGCGATCTTGTTGTAGGCGCCCCGTATCTTGAACGAGCCGGTCACTTGCAGATTCTCCGGCTTGAGCCATACCTCGCAGCCGTAGTCGCCGCTATAATAATCGCTCTTTATAAGCGGCGTCGGCTTGATGACGCCTGACAGCCGTTCTGCAGCCCTGTCGATCTCCGCCTTATGGTCTTGCTTCAGATATTTTCGTACTTCGCTCTGTTCCATGTCCTCTCCTTGTGTTCGGCTCGTTTATCAACATCGCCGCTGTTGATTGTATCATAATAATTCACCAGTGAAGCTGAATGTTTTCACGGATGCGATGCGGACGGGCAGGATGGCGCCTATGATGCTTGCATCGTGTTCGGGTGCGGAGGCGGGTACGGACGCCAGTGCCGGAAAATTCACCAGCTTTCCTCCGAACGTGCGACCCGAAAGCATGGCAGCATCGGTCTTTGACCGCCCCTCGACAAGCACGTCCTGGACGCTGCCCACATAAGCGCGGTTCTTTTCGAGCGTTATCTCGTTGAGGCGCCGCACCATCCTGTCAAAACGCTCGTGCTTCACATCTTCGGGCGTGGGGTCGTCGTACCCCGCCGCCGGCGTCCCCGTACGCGGCGAGTATATGAAAGTGAACGCAGAGTCGAAACGCACCCGCTCGATCAAGTCCATGGTCTCACCAAAATCCTCTTCCGTCTCGCCCGGAAACCCTACGATAAAGTCAGTCGTGATTACGATATCCGGCCGGGCTGCGCGCAGGCTCTCCACAAGCGCTATATAGCCCTCTTTCGTATAACGGCGGTTCATGCGTTCAAGCACCTTGTCACTGCCCGCCTGCACCGGCAGATGTATTGATGGGCAAAGGGTGGCCGCGCCGCCTTTTTTGACAGGCCCAAACCTGTCAATCAATTTGCTTGACAAATCTTTCGGGTGCGAAGTCGTAAACCTTATCCGCTCTATGCCTGGCACTTCGTCCGCCATGGATATAAGGTCCGCAAAGTCGATGCCATCGCCATTGTAGGAATTTACATTCTGACCTAGCAAAAGAATCTCCTTGGCTCCGGCAGCGGCGGCGTCCCGCACCTCCGCAATTATGTCATCGGCAGACCGGCTGATTTCTCGGCCACGCGTATACGGCACAATGCAATATGTGCAAAAATTATTGCATCCATACATTATATTGACGCTCGCCTTGAATGAAAGCTCGCGACGCACCGGCAGGCCCTCGCCCATGGACGCCCGCTCCGTAAGCACGGACGTGAGCGGCTTCCCCTTGCGACCGCCCACGATTTTTTCGATAAGCTCAGGCAGGGCGCCGATATTGTGCGTACCGAAGATGATGTCCACCCATGCGTGCTTTTCGTGAATCTGCTCCGTGATATGCTCCTGCTGCATCATGCAGCCGCAGACAGCGACGATGGCGTCTGCGCGGTTCGTCTTGACGTGCTTGAGGCGGCCAAGGATGCCGAAGAAACGATTGTCCGCGTTTTCACGCACGCTGCATGTGTTCACGACGATGACGTCCGCATCTTCGTAATCTGCGGATTCTATATAGCCCATTTGCTCAAGCAGGCCGGCGATGGTCTCGCTGTCCCGCTCGTTCATCTGGCACCCCAAGGTCTGTATCGCGTAAGTACTCATAGAATAAGAGTATATATGTTTTATAATTGTGCTTGCAAGTGGGTTAGTATTGTGGTTATAATTGGTGAAAAGGGACACCGTTTAGGCGGCTCCGTCCCCACGAATGGTTTTGAAGCCACCCTACGGGTGGCTTCTGTTTTTCTCGTCCCAGGCCATGTCAATATATACTTTGTCAACCATATATTGACATTTTATTTATTTATTGTATAATGGCTCCATGGATACGCTTACGCCCAACATTTGCAGGCAACCAGTAGCCACCGCCCCGACCTCTGTGACACCCGCCCCCGCCCGGCCGCGCAGGCCGCTCGCCTATATAGCGGGGGCTTTTATCGCCGGCATCGCCTACTGCTATTTCTTTGCGCCGCCGGACGCCCTGCTGCTCGGACTCCTTGCGGCATTGATGGCAGCCCTGGCCGCCAAAGCCCTTATTGACACCCCGCCGCTCACGCCTTCACCTAAACCTTTCATCTTGCTTATATGCGCGGTCTTTCTCGCAGGCTCCGCCTACACACATGCGACATTTCAACGCACCGACCCGCTCGAACAATATATGACCGACGGAGAGGGCTATGTCGAAAACGCCGCCGGCCATGTGCTTCTTGCCGAGCAACGCGACATAGACTACAGGCTTCTGACCCTCTGGGCCGACGGACGCAAGCTGCTCGTACGTGTATATGGCGAAAAGGGCAAACCCATGGCGCCCGCCCTCGAAGACCTTGTCGGCAAACGCGTCTCAGTCCGAGGCCCCATATCCCTACCCGACACCGCCCGCAATCCCGGCGGCTTCGATTACCGCCTCCACCTGCTTTCAAAAAACATCCGCATCATCCTGACCTGCGAGTTCGCAGATGACCTGACCATCCTAAACGACCCCGCAAACATAAAAACCCTTCACTGGCGCGCGCTCGGCGCGCTCGCCAAGGCCAAGGCAGCTTTCACCGAACGCGTTCAGTCAATCCTCCCGCCCGAGACCGCCTCGCTCTTTATCGGCATGATGTTCGGCGACAAAGGCGGGCTCGACGAGGAAACCTACGACCTTTTCAAGCGGCACGGCGTCGCGCACATCCTCTCCGTCAGCGGCCTGCACGTCGGCATGGTCTACGCCTTTGTCTCCATGGCGCTCGGCAAACGCAAGACCAAGAAATTCTACGTCGTCGCGCTCGTGCTGTTGCTGTGCTATGCGGCGCTCTCAAACTTCTCGCCGTCGGTGATGCGCGCCTTTTCGATGATAGCCGTCCATATCGGGGCCATGCTGCTGAACCGAAGATACGATATGCTCACCGGCGTGCTGTTCTCAGCCCTGATCGTGCTGCTTATAAACCCGCTCGCCCTGTTCGGCGTCGGCTTCGTCCTATCGTACACGGCCGTCTGCTCGCTGTCGTTCGCCCTGCCTTTCGCAGACAGGCATACGGGCTTCGTAAGCAAGCTCACGGGAAGGGCTGTCAAGCCTGGCGAGCTGCGTGAGATATACGGCGCGAAAACCTCGGCCATACTCGGCGGGAAGATGCTCAAAACGCTCATTCCCGCCGCAATAATACAAGTCCTTATGCTGCCGCTCACGATGTACTTTTTCAATACCCTGCCCGTGCTCGCGATCCTTATCAACATCCCCGTGATAGCCCTCGCCTCGCTTATCGTGCCCTTCGGCATCGTTGTCCTGCTGCTGGCCGCCGCGAGCGCCTTCCTTCCCGCCCTGGCCGCCCTCGCAAACCCTGCGGCGGGCGTGGGTGCATCGTCGACCGGCGTTTTGATAGACATCATGCTCGCGCTGACGCAGGCGGCGGACAAGATTCCACACAGCAGCTTTACCGTGCCTTCCCCGCCCTTGCCAATAATTTTGTTGTTCTATTTTGTAACTTTCTTTTTGCTGTCAGACACTTTTGCGATGAGCGGGGGGTTTGCGCGACTCAAAGCTAGGGGGGTGGTACTTCCGACCGTTATCGCCCTATCGTGCCTGCTTGTGATGCAGACGCCAATGGGAAGGCAGAACGACGCGCCCTACACCTTCGTGGACGTGGGACAGGGCGACTGCCTGCATATAAAGACGGCCGACGGACGCAACTACCTGATGGACGGCGGCGGAAGGTTTGGCTACGATATCGGGAAGAATGTCCTTGCGCCTTACTTGCTAAAAAACGGGGTTGCGAAGCTCGACGGCATCTTCGTGTCCCATCTGCATATGGACCACTTCAAGGGGCTTGCGGAGCTTGCGGCGTATATGGACGTCGGCGCCGTCTATGTGTATGAGGGCAACCGCGTCCGCACGGATGCCGTGACGCACGCATACGGAGACAAGGATAAGGGCGCTTTCAAAGCTGAAAGCCTACGCTTCCTTGCCGCAGGCGACACCGTGCTGCTTGGCGGCCGACGAGCGCAGGCCGAGACGCTTTTCCCGCCGAGAGGCACGGACGAGGACTATGTACGAATGACAGGGGACGGTGAGGACGAAAACGAGACATCCTTGCTTATGCGGTTCGAGAACGAGGGGGTCACGGTGCTTATGACAGGCGACGTTACAAAGGACGGCGAGCGGGCGGCGCTTGAACTGGCGGGCGATCTGTCATGCGACATCCTGAAAGTCGGGCACCACGGGAGCAAGACCTCAACCTCGGAGGAATTGCTGGCCTCGGCGACTGCGTCCATAGCCGTCATCCAAGTCGGCAAGAACAATTTTGGACACCCTACGGCAGAGGTGCTTGCCGACCTCGAAGCAGCAGGGCTGCCCATCTACCGCAACGACACGGACGGGGCCGTGCTGATTCACATACACAAAGACGGCTTCACCGTCCAGACCGTCAAGCGCGACCTCGTCTCGCCCATGCTGCTAAAGCCCCATGAAAAACTTTAGCCTTTATTATGTGGCTATGCGCCGCCTGTGGTAAACTGTCGGTATGAGCTTTCGGAAGATCGAAAACGATATAAAGAGTGGCGGGATAGGCAAAGCGGCGCCTGTGCTTTTGTACGGCGAGGAGCAATTCCTTGTCAGCCATTACGAGAAGCGCTTGGTGTCTTTGTTCGCCGGCGCCGCCGAAGGCGGCGCTGAAGGCGATGCCATAAACGCCCTCGACCTCTCCACATTCTACGGGGACGAAGCGGGGGATGACGAGATAATGGCGGCGCTCGACACCTTTCCCATGCTGCTTCCGGCACGTATCGTCGTCGTAAAAAGCCATACGGGGCTGTCCGCGCAAGGCGCGCCCGCAGAAGCAGGAGGCGCCGCGAAGCGGAAAACCCCCTTGACGGAATATCTTTCCGCCATTCCGGACACGGCACGCCTGATATTTACCGCCGGCAGCGTAAACAAGGGCCGATCGCTTTACAAGGCCATAGCCAAGCACGGCACGGTCTATGAGTTTGCGCGCCTCGACGAGGCCGACCTCGCAAGCTTTGCGCGCAAACGTTTCAATGCGATGGGTGTTGAAATCTCTCCGGGCATTCTCGACGCCTTTATATTCGCGACAGGCTATCTGGAAAAGGACAGCGAGCGGGACTTGTTTTCGGTAGAAAACGACGCATACAAGCTCGCCTCTTTCGTGTTGGCGGAAGGCCGCCACGCCGCCGGGCATTCAGACCTTGAGGAATGCCTTGCGGATATACTGAGAACTGACGTTTTTGCGATGCTTGATGCCATCAGCTCCGGAAAAAAGGCTGAATCCATCCAGCTGCTGGAGAGCGGACTCGTCGCAGGGGAGAGCGCTTTTCGGCTGTTGTCGCTTTTCACTGGGCATTTTGAGATAATGCTAGGCTACAAGGAACTCAGCGCCGAGGGTCGCAAACCCGCGGAAATCACGCAGATGCTAGGCGAGCGCAGCGAATGGCGCGTAAAGAAGCTGGGGGGCTTCGCACAGCGCTTCAAGCCAGAAAAGCTGCGGCATATACTTCACCGCCTCTACGATACGGAACGCGACATCAAATCCGGCGATATAAGCGAACGCCTCGCCCTCACGGTGTTGCTCGCGGAGATTTAATTAGTCGAGCGGTACTGACCGGTGCCCTAACCCAATCACCACATCATTGAGGTGCAGCAAGCCGATGCTCATAAAAATGCACACTGACAGATGCTCCCCGGAACGCACGATGGCAATCTTCCCGCCGCCGTTCAACCCTATGGCCTTGGTCGCGATCTGTGCAACGGCCTCACGTGCCGCACCCGCTATCGCACCGTCCTGTACATGGTTTTCCTTTGTCAGCCCAGCTTTGCGCGACGCGATGATCGCACGCTCGATGACCGTGTGAATGGATGTCGTGATATCGCCGCCTATATCCACGGCCACCGCCTTGACACCCGCCTCCACAAGCGAAGCGACGTATTTTTCCTCTGATTCACGCGAGGACGTCACCGCAAGCCGGACTACCGCCCGTGCCACGTCAACGCTGTCGTACTTTCTTCTGTCCATTCAGACATCATAACATATTTTCTCAATGAAAACTGCGTGTCCTTCGCTTGAAAACATGGCGAACATCCTGCGAAATCCGCGAAATCCCATTGTAATGCGCAGAGTTGTTGTAATATTCTTGACTTATTAGAGAGCTAAGGTTTTCTGTATAATGTTTTGTATATAGGTGCATATAATAAGGAAGGTTGCATTTTGGACGAAAAAGATATACATAGCAGTTTTGAGGAGCTTGAGAAGAAGTTCCGGGAATCGCAGGGGGGGTCGGAGGCGCCCGAAGAAGCGCCGGCCACCCTTGACGACATTTTTCCGGTCGAAAAGCAGGGCGAAGAGCAACAGGCGGTGACCCTTGACGACCTTTTCGCCGAAGAAGAAAGAAGACCTGTTAAACGCCATGCACAAGAAAGCAACGGGGGCGAAGGAGAACGGAACGGGCGTGAAAGGCCTGACGGAGAAAACGGTCGGCGTGAAAGACCCGACAGAGAGAATGGCCGGCGTGAAAGACCTGACGGAGAGAACGGCAAGCGTAGGCGTCCGCCACGGGATGGCGAGGATGCAGACCGCGAACGCAGGCGCAGACGCCGCGACGGAAGCGATATGAAAAACAGACCACCGGGGAGCACCCGAAGCAAAAATGGCAAAAGCGGCAAAAATGGAAAGAGACGCAAGAAGAAGAAGCAGTCCATCGGCGTGAAGATACTTAAATGGATCGCTGCGGTAGTCGCGATTTTCCTGCTTACCGCCTGCGTCATCGGCACGGTCTATGTATATGCGATAGTGAAAGACGTGCCACGATACGACCCTGATGACATCGAGGCCTCACTCAAAGTCATGAGCACCATGTACGACGACCAAGGGGAGCCGATGAAAAACATCTACCTGCCGGATGGCCAGCGCACCTTAGCCACATTCCAGCAGTTTCCGGACGATCTTATCAATGCCATAGTCGCGATAGAGGACAGGACATTCTGGACGCATAGGGGCTTCAACATGATACGTATGGTCGGCGCTGTGCTTGAGAGCTTCCAGAGGGGCACCGGCGTCGGCGGGGCAACAGGAACAAGCACCATATCACAGCAGCTTGCCAGGAACATCTGGCTGTTCGACGAGCGCAGCGAGCGGAGCGCCGATAGGAAGATCAAGGAGGCTTTTTACGCGCGCGAGCTGGAAAAGCACCTATCCAAAGAAGAAATCCTGACAATCTACCTCAACACCATCGCACTCGGCAACCATAGCTACGGCATCGTCGCAGCGGCTGAAAACTATTATGGCAAGGCTGTGGAGGATCTTACCCTTATAGAATCGGCGGCGCTTGCAGCGCTTCCGCAGGCTCCGTCCGAGTTCGCCATGATCCGTACGGTATTGCCTAGCGAGGTGGAGCCCGACGACCCGCGCATCCTGCTTGTAGGCTCGCAATTCGTATACCTTTTCAACGACGCTATCGAGTCCAGGCTGAAAATCGTGCTTGAGGAGATGCTCTCCCAAGGCTATATAACAGAAGACGAGTTCGAACGGGCATCGAGGGACAATATCCGGCGGCATCTGCAGCCAAGAGAGATCGAAGTGGAGAGCAACGCGGACTTCTTTGTGAGTTATGCCATAAACAACCTCGTCGACGACTTGCTGAGAAATGTCCCGTCCATCGTGAGCCGCGACGAAGCGATGCAGATGATCTACAGCGGCGGGCTCGATATCCATACGACATTCAACCAGCGTGCTCAGGATATCGCGATGGAGGAATACGAAAACCCCGAAAACTTTCCGAAAGCGGAGCTGAGAAACACTGACCGAAACGGAAACCTGCTCGACGAGGACGGCAATATAGTGCTGTTCGCCTTTGAGTATATGTTTGAGGACAGGGCAGAGGAAGGGCAGGACTCCATACCTTGGTTCCGCATGATATACGACGAGGATGACGAAAGCCTGTCGGATTTCAGGTGGAACGCTGACGGCAGCATGACCATTTTTTCAGGAAGGACGAAAAGGTTCGGCGTCTACCAAACGTCCGGGGCGGGAGGCCCTGATATAAACCTTGAGTTCAAGGACTTTTACAAGCGACCGGACGGCGTGCTCTATATGACCAAGGGCGGCTACATACCCATCCCGGTCGAGTACAAGGACATAGACGATACCGGCTCTCTGATACTGTCAAAGGATTTCTTTGACAGCGACCACAACATCTTCACGGTCGACGACGAAGGCGTTATATGGATAGACCCGTCGAAGTTCACGCTGAGGCAGGAGATACTTCAGCCGCAATCGTCTTTTGTACTTATCGACCATACCAACGGGCATCTCAAGGCCATGGTCGGTGGACGCGACATATCGGGGCAGTTCCAGTTCAACCGCTCAATCTCACCCAGACAGCCAGGCTCCACTGTCAAGACAATCGGCGTCTACGGGCCGGCCATTGAAATGAGCGCGAACGGCGAGCGGGTCGGCGGCGACATACCGACCTTTGGGGAGTTCTGGTCGCCAGTCTCCATCATCATCGACGAGGAGATGGAGTATAAGGGCCGCCCATGGCCGAAAAACTGGTACAGCGGCTTCAGAGGGCCGCATACCATGCGCTACTCCCTCGAGCAATCGGTCAATGTGAACGCCGTAAAAGTCTTGCTTGAGATAGGCGAGCGGAGGTCTATCGACTTCATGAAAAAGCTCGGGATCACAACAATTGTGGAGGAGGGGGGCACAAACGACGTGGGGCCAGGCGCCCTCGCTCTGGGAGGCATGACCAACGGCATGACGCCGCTTGAAATCACTTCAGCATATGGAGCGTTCCCTAACCGCGGCGAACTAGTCACGCCCATCACGTACACCTTGGTCAAGGACAAACGCGGGAACGTCCTGCTCGACGGCACGCCTGAACGGACGCAGGTAATGGACGAGGGCACGGCCTTTATCGTTACGGACATGCTACGCACCACCGTCACAAGCGGCATAGCCACTGCCGCCCAGATAAGCGGCACGCCTACGGCGGGCAAAACCGGAACAGCCTCCGAGAATTACGATGCCTGGTTTGTCGGCAGCACGCCAAGGTATTCCGCGAGCGTCTGGATAGGCTGCGACGTCAATGTGCCGCTGTCAGCAGGCTCGGCCGCTTCTGCCAGCCTCTTCAGCAAGGTTATGGCGCGCATCATCGATGAAGACGACCATGGCGACTTTCCGGCCATGCCCGAGAACGTGGTACAGTCCAGAGTCTCGACAAGAGAGACAAGCAACCCGGACAACGAAAAAACATTCACCGATTATTTCATCATAAACACCGTCCCCGAGTATGTCGACATGGGCGTAGAGGAATTTCAGGTCTGTCTGGATTCGGGCTACTTGGCGACGCCATGGTGCCCGCATCAGGATATGCGTCTGTTCTCGTCGATCAAAGCGTCGGACGAGGACGAGATCAAGACGAACCAGGCACCGGAGTTCTATTGCCATCTGCACAACCTTGACCCAAACAACTATCCTTACAACTATGGGCATGAGACGCTTGACACCAACTTCGGCACTGCCGTGGTGCCAAACCTTATAGGCATGACGCTTAGGGATGCGAGAAGGGCTCTGGAGGCGTTGTACTTGAAGCTCGGCGATGTTTATGACGACGCAGGCAAACAGATCACAGGTCGCAACAACGATATTGTCACGGAGCAAAACCCGCCTGCGGGTGAACGACGGCCTGTGGAGTCCAGGGTCAATGTGGCAGTGGAGTCGGCTGCCCCGCCGCCTGGCCCCGACCCGCCACCAGACCCCGACCCGCCGCCAGACCCCGATCCGGAACCTGACCCGCAGCCGGATCCAAATCTCACGGGAGCGACTACGGGCGCATCAATAGCAACAGAGCCCACGTCTTACACGCAGGCTCTGCCGAATCCTATTGTTTTTATAAATTCGTTTTACTCGGCGCTGCGGTCGATGGTCGCCTCGTAGAGAGTATCCGCATTGCCCCACTCGGCAATAATTTCGGGGATGACCTTGTAGAGGTCCCCTACTATTCCGTAGTCCGCCACCTCAAATATGGGGGCGTCGGGGTCTTTGTTTATCGCCACGATCATATCCGAGCTCTGCATACCTGCCAGGTGCTGGATGGCGCCTGATATGCCGCAGGCGAAGTAAAGCCTAGGCTTGACCGTCGTGCCGGTCTGCCCTACCTGATGGACATGGTCGATCCAGCCTGCGTCGACCGCCGCCCTCGACGAACCCACAACGCCGCCGACCTTGTCTGCCAGTTGCTTTACAAGCGCAAACCCGTCTGGCGTGCCGAGGCCGCGACCGCCCGAACATATGATCTCGGCGTCGGTGAGCGAAACAATCTCCTTCGCGCTCTTGACGATCTCCTTGACGTTTGTACGGATATCGGAAGCCGCAAGGACCGGCGTGACACGGACGGTCTCGCCCTTCGCTCCTGCCGCCCTCTCGCGCCTCGTCATGACGCCCGGCCGCACCGTTGCCATCTGTGGGCGCGTGTCCGGCGTGATGATGGTAGCCATAAGGTTTCCGCCGAACGCAGGACGCGTCTGCTTGAGCCCTTTGTCGTCCGACGCAGGATCGAGATCCGACGTGTCTTGGGTGGTATATTTCTCCGCATAGTCGATATAGCTTGAAACCTTGATGTCGAGCCTTGTGCAGTCGGCAGTGAGGCCTGTGTTGAGCCTTGCCGCAACGCGCGGGGCAAGGTCGCGCCCTATATGCGTCGCGCCGAACAGCACTATCTCAGGCTTTTTGTCCGCTATCACCTCGGTAAAGACCTTGGTGTAGCCATCGGTGGTGTACTTCTGGAGCAAGGCGTCCTCAAGTATGTAGACGCCGTCCGCGCCGTACTCAAAGCACTCCTGTGCCAGGGCTTCCACCTTGTCGCCGATAAGAACCGCCCAGACCTTCGTGTCCTTGCTTATCTCGCGGGCGAGCCTGCGGCCTTCGCCTATAAGCTCAAGCGCAACGTTCATCATTTTCCCGGCGCGCTGCTCCGCATAGACCCATACGTCCTTGTACGCTGAAAGGTCTGCCTTCTCGCCAGCCTTCTCCTCGTCTATGATAGCGTCAAACGGACACTCAGGGATACATTGTTTGCAATGGGTGCATTTCTCGTTCAGCACCGCAAGCTTGTCCACCATGTCGATCGCTTCGAAGGGACAGGCTTTGAGGCAAAGTTTACAGCCTTTGCATTTTTCGTCTATTATGATAACTGCCATAGTTCGTCGCCTCCCTTCCTATATCACATGCTTGGACTTGAGCCCGACAAGGAGCCCTTTCGCCAAGTCGCATTCGGTTTCGCCCTCAAGCATTTCGCCCTTGCCCTTGGGTGCTGGCGTGAACGAGCGGAACACCTTTGTCGGCGATGCGTCAAGACCGACTTCCTTGTCCACGTCCACTCCGAGGTCTGCCGCGCCCCAGACGGGGATTTCTTTCTTGCACGCGTCGAATATGCCGCTGATGGACATATATCGCGGCGTATTGAGTTCCTTGATGGCGGTGAGCATGCAAGGGGTGTCAATCTCGATAAGCTCGTAGCCGTCCTCAAGCGCGCGCTTGACGGTGATGCGTTTCATGTCCTTGGATATTTCAAGCTCCGATACGTATGTGACCTGGGGAATATCCATCTTCTCCGCTATCTGCGGGCCGACCTGCGCCGTGTCGCCATCGATGGCCTGACGCCCTGCAAAAATCAAATCACAGCCGCCTAGCTTGTCGATGACCGCCGCGAGCGCGTTCGAAGTCGCCCATGTGTCCGAACCGCCGAGCGCCCTGTCCGATGCCAAAACCGCCTCGTCAGCGCCCATCGCAAGGCACTCGATAAGCATGTCCTTCGCCTGCGGCGGGCCCATTGAAATAACTGTTATGTGCGTGTCGGGATATTTGTCCTTTATCAACAGCGCTTCTTCGAGCGCGTTCGCATCGTCGTGGTTGAGGATGCTCGGGACGCCCTCCCTCATAAGGGTCTTTTTGACCGGATCTATCTTTATCTCGTTGGTGTCCGGTACTTGCTTCGCGCATACTACTATCTTGAATGCCATTGTGCCGTACCTCCTTATTTACCGATGACCGCAGCCGCGATAACCATCTTCTGAACTTCTGTCGTGCCCTCATAAAGTTCGGTGATCTTGGCGTCTCTCATCATGCGCTCTACCGGATAATCCCTCGTGTAGCCGTAACCACCATAAAGCTGTACGCACTTGGTAGTCGTTCTCATGGCGACCTCGGAAGCGTAATACTTGCCCATCGCCGCCCACTGGCCGTAAGGCTCGCCCCGATCTTTGTGGTAAGCGGCCTTATACAATAGAAGGCGAGCAGCTTCGATCTCCGTCGCGATCTCGGCGATATTGAAGCGCAGCGGATCCATATCCACAAGCCGCTTGCCGAACTGCTTGCGCGCTTTCATATATTCTATGGTCACGTCAAGCGCGCCCTGCGCGATGCCAAGCGCTTGCGCCCCGATGCCGATGCGTCCGCCATCAAGCGTGGACATCGCGACCTTGAACCCGTCGCCTGGCTTGCCGAGAATATTCTCTTTCGGGACCTTCATGTTCTGGAACACCAGTTCGGCCGTGGATGAACCGCAGATGCCCATCTTGTCCTCGATCTTCCCGATGGAGAAGCCCTCAAAACCTTTCTCCACGATAAACGCCGAGATGCCACGCGTCTTTTTCGACTTGTCGGTCATCGCCATGACCACGAAAGTCTCCGCCACGCCGCCGTTCGTGATAAAGATCTTTGAGCCGTTGACAAGCCAGTGGTCGCCCATGTCGACCGCCCGCGTCTGTTGGCCGGCGGCATCAGAGCCGGCATTGGGCTCGGTCAGGCCGAATCCGCCGAGCTTGCGGCCAGAGGCGAGGTCTGGCAGATATTTCGCCTTTTGCTCGTCATTGCCGAAGTAGAAAATCGGCCATGCGCATAGCGATGTGTGCGCCGAACAGATAACGCCCGTCGTCGCGCAGACCCTCGACAATTCCTCCACCGTGATGGTGTACGCGAGGTTGTCGCCGCCCGCCCCTTCATACTCTTTCGGGAACGGAACACCAAAAAGGCCGTATCTGGCCATTTTGGGGATGTTCTCTGTCGGGAAGCGGTGCTCTTTGTCGATTTCGGCCGCAATCGGCTCGACCTCTCCTACGGAGAACTCCCGCACCATCTTCCTGACAAATTCATGCTCCTTTGTCAAACTGAAATTCATTTACTTACCTCCATCTATGGGCTTTAACAGCTTACTCGTCCAACCTTTTCATTAAACAATATATATCGGGAGTTTGCAAGCGAAAAGATGGCAAGGACAATGCCAACAGCCGTGATGACTATGTGCCAGATGGTCCAGTTGTCGGCAAGTATCATCGGCAGTCTCATGTTCTCTGTCACTATGAACAGCAAGACTGCGATGAGGGCAGCCGCTATGGCGAGCAGGCGCGGAACGAGGCGGCGCTTGGTTTTTTGGCGACCGTCATCATCGTAAGCAGCGTCACCAACGTGTGCCGGGCGGGCGGCGGCTTCTGCGAGGTCGGCGTCAGCTTCTTCCTCACGCCTGCGGGAGTAGGTCAGTATAAGCGCCGCCGCTATTATTATGGTGACGATGGTGAGTATCAGGTTGAGCAGCGCCCATGAGGCCGTGAAGCTTGCGAGCGGTACCGCTTCGTCAGCGATGGGAACCACCCTAGCCGCCAAAGGGACTTCCTCGTCGTTTATGGTCGTGACAACCGCTGCGGGTTCTACGGCTGCGGGTTCGCCTGCGGTGGTTGCTGCGGTAGTCGGGCCAGGGGTTGTTGTGGGGGTTGCTGCGAGGCCAGAGTCGCCTGCGGGGATGACCGTGCCGCCACCACCGCCGCCACCTGTGCCGCCACCGCCTGTGCTGCTACCGCCTGTGCCGCCGCCCGGAGGCGGGATGACGATAGGCTCATCGTCGTCAGTCAGGTCATCGGTTGGGTCGTCGGTCGAGTCGTCGCCGGGGTCGTCACCGGGGTCGTCGGTCGGGTCATCGACCGGGTCGTCGCCAGGGTCATCACCTGGGTCGTCGCCCACAACAGCCTCTACATAAATATTGCCGTCTATATATTCGATGGCGTAATTGTCGGCCGTCCACCCTGAAAGCTTGACGGGAAAGACCTCGCCCGCGAGCGCGTCCGGCGTGTAGTCGGTCATATACTCCGCCTCGCCCTGAAGCGCCGTATAATCGTCGCCGCCCACAAAGCCGTCAATCGTGATGGCGAACGCGGCCGGAATCGGGTCGCCCTCCGTCACCCATTGGTCATGCACGGTAATCGTCAGGGGCGCGGGTTCGACCACTAGCTTGCCGGCGTGCGTGCCTATCATTGTGAAGAAAGAAGTGGCATCCACGCCGTCGCTGTCGCGCGTGATAACGATGCTCTCCTTGACTATTATATTGGCCTCTGTCCCCACATTCGTTATCGAACCCTCTGTTTTTGCGGACAGCGCATGGCCGGCGGGAAGCCCTGTCACGAAATAGCTTGGCTTTGTCAGCGCTGTGCCGTCATATGGTTTCGTGTCGCCGTCAGCGGTGACGGTGATGGGGGTGTCGTCCGCGGTTATGGTCAGCGCAGCGTTTTTCACGCCCGGATTGCTGAACAGATCGGTGACATCCTCCTTGCCCACGACGCCCTCTGTCTTTTTCGGGCCGTCGTAGAACACCTTATAGCCCGCTTTCAGCTGAAGGTCTTGCGGATAGGAGCCAGGATTCGTGCCCACGGAATTGTCGCCGAGGACGACGCCGTCCACCGTGTAATGGTCATCCGGCTCGACGCCAGGAAACACGATGGTGTAGCGGGGATCCACCCCAATGCCTGCAAGCGACTGCGGGCTGCCGTTGTAAGCCGTCTCGCCGCCATTGCCGATTATCATAAAACTGTACTCGTCATCGTTTCTCTCGTAATACAGCTTCAACACCAAGGCGGGGGATTGCGTGATCGTTCCCGATTTCACATTGAGCAGGCAATCTTCGTCGTACACATAGCCCTTTATGGATATGGGGGCGGCCTCCACGGCGCTGCCGACCACTCCTGCGCCGCTTATCGTTATTCTCAGGGTCGCTGACGACGGATCGCTTTCATATACATAGTGCTGCGTGTAGAACAGGTTTGTGAAGCTCAGCATCTCGTTTGAAATCGAATGGGGCTGGTTGTTTTCGTTTACGATGTTGATGAGACCCGACTGCAGATTTACGATCCCGCCTGCGGGGATATGCACTTCAAACGCCCTGTACATCTCCTTGGTCGATTTATCCCACGCCCCGACGACCACGCCAGAATAGCCGCCATAATTCATATACGAGCCTGCGGCCGGCTCAAACCTTTTGTTGTCCGAGGAGGCAAGGAAGATGAGCGTGATATTCCCATCATCATCGCACACCATATACACGTAATCGAGGAATGTGTGACCGTTGTTCGATACGTCGGAGTATTCAAGCTTTTGGGCGTTTGCGGGAAGCGTGTACTTGAAGCTTGGGCTGCCGAGCACTGCGTTCCAGTTTGTCTTGCTAAGGGCGGGACCTTCCACTTCCTGCGGGGAGTCCTCAAGCGGGGCAAGCGGCGAAAGCGTATCGTCGGCGGGCTCGGTTTCATCGTCGGCGAGGGCAATCAGGCCATCGGCAGGCTCGGTTTCATCGTCGGCCGGTTCTGTTCCCGCCTCGGCAGCCACAGGCGTGTCGTCGACAGGCTCTGTTTCCTCTGGAAGCGCCACTATCGGCTCGTATACAGGCTCGTACCCTGCCCATGCGTCGATGTCATGCGTCACCGAAGCAAGGTCGGCCGTAGCCCATCCTGTGAACACCATGCCCTCTGGGGCGGGAACTGCGGACGAGTCAGGCGGGTTCGCCGACTCCCCATACAGCACTTCCTCCGAATAAACCTTGCTGTCCCAGAAATCATAATAAGTCACAGTGAAGAACTCCTCGTCCGCAAAGACCGTGACTTGCGGGATGACATAGACTCCCAGCAGTGCCACTATTGCGAGCGCGGCCACCAAAAGCGTGAGGTGCTTGTGCGGCCTCTTGTACGTTTTCAATCCAAAATTAAACATGGTCGTTACCCCCTATACATATATAAAGCTTCCCCCTAAAAAATTTAGGGTTCCAAATAGTTTCCCCTCGGAAATTCGAGGTTCTCCAAGCTACGATCCTATTCAATGTGATTAGATGCCAATAGTATACCCCAAAAGTCCTGTTTGAAACATGTTTTTTGAAAAACTTTAGAAGGAATTTTTTGGGGATTGACAAGGGGTGGAGAGTGTACTATTGTATTAAGTGCTTAGTACAATAGTACAAGGAAAGGAATTGTTATGGATTGGATATTTAGAAAGGACAGGCCGATCTATGCGCAGCTGATAGAGCACTTGCAGCGCGGGGTGCTGACGGGCGCGTACCCGCCAGGCAGCGCCGTGCCGAGCGTGCGTGCGCTTGCGCTTGAAGCCGAGGTGAATCCGAACACTATGCAAAAAGCTCTTGCGGAGCTTGAGGCCCAAGGGCTGCTGCGCACGCACAGGACGGCCGGCAGGAGCGTGACGGAGGACGAGGAGATGATCGGCGGACTGAAAGAGAATCTTGCGAGCGCGCAGGTCGAGGCATTTTTCGACGGCATGAAGGCCATCGGGATAAGCGAGGACGAGGCGGTGAAGTGGATTAGGGAGGTGAGAAACTGATGGGTACGATACTTGAATGCAAGGGGCTGACAAAGACCTTCGGCCAGGTGACGGCGCTTGACGAAGTGACTTTTGAGATAGAGGCCGGTCGTATAGTGGGGCTGCTCGGCCCGAACGGGAGCGGAAAGACAACGCTGATAAAGCTCGCCAACGAGCTGCTTGTGCCGACCGCCGGGGAAATATTGATAGACGGCATGGTGCCAGGGCCAGAGACGAAGAAGATTATAAGCTATCTGCCGGACCGAGTGTATTTCGACGAACGAATGAAGGTGCAGGACTGCGCGGCGATGTTCGCTGATTTCTACGAGGACTTTGACTTGGCGAAGGCCACGGATATGCTCGGCTCGCTTGGCGTGCAACTTGACGCATTGTTCAAGACCCTTTCGAAAGGGACAAAAGAGAAGGTGCAGCTCGCCTTTGTGATGAGCCGTGCAGCAAAATTATACCTGCTCGATGAGCCAATCGGCGGAGTGGACCCGGCTGCACGCGACTTCATATTGAACACGATACTTCGCAATTATAATGAAGAAGGGACGGTGCTTATCAGCACACACCTTATCTCGGACATCGAAAAAATACTCGACGATGTGATATTCCTTGCGGGCGGGCGAGTGGTGCGCGTGCAGAGCGTGGACGAACTCCGTGAGCAGGAGGGCAAGAGCGTGGACGAGTGTTTTAGGGAGGTATTCAGATGCTAGGCAAACTTATCAAGCACGAACTCAAGGCGACCGCAAAGACTTTTTTGTGGCTCTATGCCGCATTTGCGGTGATTGCAGTCCTGAACGCTATTGTAACCCCGGGGACTTTCGGGATATTTTGGGAGGCGAGCCGTGTGCCTACAATCGCAGGGACTGTTCCGGCGTTGGCGGGCGGCGCGGAGGCGGATATGGCGGGCGGCGTGATGCGGTCTATCGTGATGGCGATGTACGGGCTGTCGATCGCCGCGATGGCGATAGTGACGCTTGTAGTGATAATACTGCGATTTTTCCGCAACCTCTTGGGCGATGAAGGATATCTGATGCTGACGCTGCCGGTGAGCCGCGAGCAGCATATACTGTCGAAGCTCTTGGTGGGCGTGATATGGAGCGTCTGCTCCACGGTGTTGGTGGCGTTGAGCGGCCTGCTTGTCCTTGTGGCAACGGGGGCTTGGGAATACTTTGCGGACGGGTTTGCGGAGTTTCTGGCGATGGGGCCGCATGTCTACCGTTGGATATTTATGGTTGTCCTGCTTATGCTTGTCGGCGCCTTTGTCGGCGTGCTGATGCTCTACGCAGCCATGGCCATAGGGCCGAACCTTTTGAAGAACCGCATAGGCGGCTCTGTGCTTGCGTTTATAATCATTTATGTGGTCACCTCGTTTGTGACAGCAGGGGCGATGCTCGCAGTATCTTTCTCAAGCGGAACTATTGTTGCGCCCTTCCACCCCTTTGTGAACGAGGTGCAGTCAATCGCATTGGTTGACACCTATCTATGGGTCGCCATCGGGGTGAGCGCAGGGATAGGCGTGGCGTGTTGGTTTTTGACGAGGTTTATGGTCAAAAGGAAGCTGAACCTAGCGTAAGCAAGCGGCAATAATAATGGGCGAACCGGCTCGCTTTTAAGGCTCGGTTCAGGTAAGTGGGATAGGATTTGGCGATGTTGCGGAAGTGTTTGTGATTAAGGAGTAAGCGTATGGCGGAGAGTGTTGTGAAGAGCGGGGTTGTGAAGAAGTCACGAAAGAAGCTGGTCATCGCCATTGTGGTGATTGTGGCGGTGGTGGCTGTGGGGTGGTTCTTGATGCTACGGCTGCAGGCAATGGCAGGACCCATGGGGTTTGAGATGCCGGAGACGGTGGTGTTGACGAGGACGGACCTTGAGAGCAAGGTGACGGCACTTGGCAATTTTGCGAGTGCGGACCCCGTCTCTGTCGGGTCGAACGTGCAGGGTGCCGAGGTCGAAACGGTCTACGTCGAGGAGGGAAGCAAGGTCTATGCAGGCGATGTATTGGCACGGCTAAAGACTTCGGATATCGAACGCTCCATCACAGACACCCGACAGACGATCTCCGAGACGCAGAGAAGCGACAGGCAAAGGGTTGAGCAGGCACAACGTGCATTCGACGACGCCGACGCACAATATTATGCGGACGACAGGCAGACGCAAAAGGCGGTGGACGACGCAAGGGCGGCGCATGCTTCCGCACAAAAGGCGTATGACGACGCGAGGCGGGGACCCGATCCCGACCCAGAGGTCGTGGCGGAACTGAGAAGGGCTGTCAACGCAGCGCAGTCAGCTTTGGACAATGCGATACAGGTGCGGGAAAACACGATGCGCGCCTCAAACAGCCGCTGGTACGACGCCAAGGCGCAGCTTGACTCGCTCCAAGGCATTGACAGCGCACGGCAGACACGTTCACAGCTTGAGACCCTGAACGAAAACCTTGACAATGCTTCCATAGTGTCCCCCATAACGGGAATTGTTACATGGGTAGGCACTGAGGCAGGGAAGGCGACCATGGGCGATATGTTCCGGGTGGAGAACACCGAGACGCTTGAAATCTCCGCAAACATAGCCGAATACGATGTAATCAAGATCGAAAAAGGCATGAAAGCCAATATCAGGTCCAATGCAACTGGCGAAGAAAGGTACGAGGGCGTCGTGGATTTCGTGGCGCCCATAGCATCGGACGCAGGCGGCAATTTTGCAGTGAAAGTCTTGGTGACAAGCCCCATCGGGCAGCTCAAGCCAGGCATGACGGCAACGGTCGAGATTGTGACGGCGGCGGCTACCGACGTGTTTGCCGTGCCTATAGATGCGGTGGTGACGAAGCCAGACGGAACCAAGGTGGTCTATGTGTACGAGCCGTCCTGGGGCGGCATGACGGAGTGGGTCGGTGAGGACGGCGAGGGTGGCGTGTCGGTGATGTTTAGCGGGGACGGTGACAGGCCGGTGATGATAGAGGGCTCCGTGGATGGAATGGGCGAAGGGCCGGTCAGAGGCCGCAGCATGAGACCCGAGCAGGTGGGCGATGGTCCGGGCATGACGAGAGGCGGCCCCATTATGATTGGCGGCGACGGTGCGGCGATGGGTGACGGCAGGCGCGAAATCGTGGTGACCACGGGCATGGAGACCGATTATTATATTGAGATAATTAGCGATGAGTTGACGGAGGGAATGCTTATCCTGTCAGACCCGCAAGGACGCAATGTGCGGATGGGCGGCGGACCGATGATGATGGGCGGCGGGGCGGCAGTGAGCGGGCAGGCCGTGGCCGTCGAGCGTGTCGAAACCGTGAGTGTGAATTAGAGCCTGGCTTCGTTGAAGGATTGAAGGTTGAAGAATTGAAGGGTCAATGGCAGATATTATAAAACTTGAGAATATATGCAAGCGGTACTTTATCGATATGCCGAACGAGATTGAGGTGTTGCACAATGTAAGCATCTCCATCGCCGAAGGCGAATTGGTCTCAATCGTCGGCGAGTCGGGAAGCGGCAAGTCCACGCTGATGAACATCATCGGGGCGCTCGACCGACCGACCGAGGGGACGTATGGGTTTGGGGGCGTCGATGTGGCGGGGCTTTCGCAAAACGACCTTTCTCAGCTTAGGAAGATGCGGATAGGGTTTGTGTTCCAGACCTTCAACCTCGTGGGGAGGATTTCGGCGCGGGCAAATGTGGAAATGCCGATGACCTATGCACGGATGGGGAGGCGCGAGCGGAGCGAGCGCGCGGACATGCTGCTTGAGATGGTGGGTATGGGCGAACGGTCGAAGCACAAGCCAAATGAGCTTTCGGGCGGCCAAAAACAGAGGACGGCGATAGCGCGAGCCATGGCGAACGACCCGGACATCATCCTTGCGGACGAGCCGACAGGGGCGCTTGACTCAGAGACTGGGGCGCTCGTGATGGGGATATTCAAGGACCTGAACAAGAAGCACGGAAAGACGGTTATCATTGTGACACACAGCCTGGCGCTTGCCGAACAGACTGACAGGATTATTACATTAAAAGACGGCGTGGTCGTCGGGGAGCGGAAGGGGTCTGAGACGTGAGGATAGCGGACAATTTTCTGGAGGCCCTTAGCAGCCTGAAGAACAACAAGATGCGGTCGTTGCTGACGATGCTAGGCATCATCATCGGCATTACGGCCGTTATCGCGATTATGACCATAGGGACGTCTATGCAGGGTTATCTCGAAGAAGCCATGAGCGGCTTCGGCGTCAACAATGTCACGGTTTCGCTAAGAGCGAAAAGCGACGAGGGGCCGATGTTTATGGGCGGCGGCATGTTTATGTTCGGCGGCCCGCGTGTCGAAATAAAAGAGAAGGATATGATCACTGGCGAGATGATAGACGCTTTGGTAGAGCAATACCCCAACGAGATAAAAGCCGTCAGCATCAGCGACAGCATCGGGCAGGGACAGACGGTGAGGGGCGAGGATTATGCGAACCTCTCCCTTACAGGGGTCAGCCCTGGCTATGTAATAACGGAAAACATGACGATGCTGCGCGGGCGCTTTATCGGCGAGGACGACATCGCGGCTGGGCGACGGCTTGCGACCGTGTCCGACAGGCTTGTGGAAAATATGTTCGGCGACGAGAACCCGCTTGGCAGGGAATTGGTGATACAGACGCAAGGCCATATCGACATCTATACGGTCGTGGGCGTGTACGAGTACGACGACGGCGGCTGGGGCGCGATGATGGGGTTCAACACGGCAAGCGACTATGACATCACCACCGATGTCTTCGTGCCGCTGTCCGTAGCTCAAAAAGTGAACAATGTGCGTGGCTATTCGAGTTTTACCATACTGACAAATATGGGCGTGAACAGCACGGAGTTTGGGTACAAGGTCGAGGACTTTTTTGGGCAATATTACAATCGCAACGAGGACTGGGGCATCGGGGCCTTTTCGATGGAAAGCATAGTCGAGGAAATGACTTCCATGCTCAACACGGTGGCTATGGCCATCGCGGGCATCGCGGCCATCTCGCTCCTTGTCGGCGGGATTGGGGTGATGAACATCATGCTGGTGTCCATCACGGAGCGGACGAGGGAGATAGGCACGCGAAAGGCTATCGGCGCGACGAACGGCGAGATCCGGCTGCAGTTCATCGTGGAGGCGATCGTGATATGCTTGGTCGGGGGGGCGATAGGCATTGTGCTTGGGTCGGCGCTCGGGGCTGTCGGGGCGGGGCTGCTGAACTTCCCGGCGCAGGCATCGGTGTCTAGCATCATACTGTCCGTCGGCGTATCGACTGCGATCGGGCTGTTCTTCGGGTTCTATCCGGCGAACAAGGCGGCGAGGTTGGATCCTATAGATGCTTTGAGGTATGAGTAGGGGGCGGGGGCGAAAACGCCAAAGTTCATAGTGAAAGGTTGACAAAGTTCATAGTGAAAGCGTGCCAAAGTTCATAGTGAAGGGTTGACAAAGTTCATAGTCGGGTTTATTATCCATGTATGGATAGCAAGTATATAGAGCGCATTTCTGACGGTAAACTGAGGCTTTTGCTACAGGCGAAAGGCGCTGTTTTGATTGAGGGGCCCAAGTGGTGCGGCAAGACCCGCTCGGCGGAAGAAATGGCAAAAAGCGTTTTGTATATGCACGACCCCGATGAGGCAAAGGCGAATATCCTGACGGCGAAAACCAAGCCGTCCTTGCTGCTTGACGGTGAGACGCCGCGATTGTTGGACGAATGGCAGGCGGCTCCTGAGCTTTGGAACGCAGTCAGGTTTGCCGTAGACAAAAGACGCAAGAACGGGCAATTCATCTTGACTGGCTCCGTCATTCCCACAAGGACGGACGATATGCACACCGGCACCGGAAGGATTGCGCGGATGAAGATGCGGACCATGTCATTGTTCGAAACGCAGGACTCGACCGGCGAAATCTCCCTTGGGGCGCTGTTTGACGGCAAGGCTAAGACGGAGGGCCGGTCTGGGCTTTCGGTCGAGCGATTGGCTTTTGTGATAAACCGCGGGGGCTGGCCAGCTGCGGCGCGGGAGAGAAGCGAAAAGGTGGCGCTCACAATCGCAAACGATTACTTGGAGGCTGTAGCCAATGAGGACATTTCAAAAGCGGACGGCATCGAGAAAAACCCCGACAGGGTCAAAAGCCTGCTACGCTCTTTATCAAGGAACATATCGAGCGAGGCAAGGACAGCAACCATATTGAACGACTTGGCGGTCAATGACGAGGCTTTGTCGCAAACCACGGTTGACCAATATATAGACGCATTGAAGAAAATCTTCGTAGTGGAGGATTTGCCGGCGTGGAGCGCCAGCCTCCGCTCAAAATACGCAATCAGGACAACCGCAAAAAGACATTTCGCTGACCCCTCCATCGCTGCCGCCTCGCTACGTGCAACGCCCAAAAAGCTGCTGTCGGACTTCAACACATTCGGATTTCTTTTCGAGTCGCTCTGCATAAGGGATTTGCGGGTCTATGCGGAGAGCATCGACGGCAGCGTCTATCATTATCGCGACAAAAGCGGCATGGAGATCGATGCCGTGATAGAGCTTGCGGACGGGCGTTGGGGGGCTGCGGAGATAAAGATGGGCGCCGGCGAGATCGAGGATGCCGCCGAGAACTTGCTGGCGTTGAAGAAGAAGGTGGATATCAAGAAGGCGGGCGAGCCTGCGTTTTTGATGGTGCTCACGGGGACGGAGTATGCGTTTCAGATGGAGAACGGCGTATGGGTCGTGCCGCTGGGGTGTTTGAGGAATTAGGGGTTTTGGAAAATAATTTTGGATTTTTGGAAGTTTCTTTCCGGGTGGATAAAAACTTTCGACGCTGAGCAGGTTACTTTGATTGATTGGTTGTTGGGGTGATTTGCTATTTTTGGCATGATATGGCTTCGGGGAGGGAGAGGGTTCCTTTGTAGATGGATTTGCCGCAGATGACGCCGGAGAGACCGAGGGCGGCGATGGCTTTGACGTCGTCTATGGTGGCGACGCCGCCGCTTGCTATGATGTCGGCGGGGATGGCTGTGGCGAGCGCGGCGAGGCCGGTGAGGTCTGGGCCGGCGAGTGTGCCGTCTTTTGAGATGTCGGTGTAGATGATGGTCTGGGCGCCAGCCTCGCACATAAGGCGGGCAAGCTCGATAAAGTCCACGTCCGAATCGTCGAGCCAGCCGCCGCCCGAGGCCTTGCCGTCTTTTGCATCTATGCCGATGGCAATTTTTGCGCCATGCGCGGCAATCATGTCTTTTGCGAAGGCGGGGTCTTTGATGGCGACGGAACCAAGGATGACGCGGTCAACGCCTATGTCATTCAGGTAGTATTCCACGGTTTCGGCGGTTCGTATGCCGCCGCCTATCTCTACGAACAGGTCGGTGTTTTGGGCTACTTCGCGCACTATGGCGCCGTTCACGGGGCGGCCTTCGAGGGCGCCGTCAAGATCCACCATATGCAGGTGGGTCGCGCCCGATTGTTCAAAGGCGCGGGCTGTATCTAGGGCGTTGTCGGCGACCTGTTCGGTCGTTGCGAAGTCGCCCTTTGTAAGGCGAACGGGCTTGCCGTCCTTGAGGTCGATGGCAGGGTAGATAATCATTGGCGTATGGGTATGCGGGCGGCGGCGGAAATCATAAGACCCCTTTGGTCGTTAGAAGTTCTTCGCCGACGTGCGAGACGGCGACGCGCAATGCGTGCGCAAAGGATTTGAACAGGGCTTCGGCCTTGTGGTGGTCGTTCTCGCCGTAGTGTACGCATAGGTGGAGCGTTATATTTGCGTTGTCCGCAAAGGCGCGAAAAAATTCCGGTATCATCTGGGTGTCGAGCTCGCCTATGCGTTCTGCGGAAAACTTTGCGTCAAATACGGTATATGCCCTGCCGCCTATGTCGAGTTGGCACGAGGCAAGGGCTTCGTCCATCGGCAGGGTGAAGCTGCCGTAGCGCGCTATGCCGACCTTGTCGCCAAGGGCGTCGGCGAATGCCTGCCCGAACACGATGCCGATGTCCTCTACGGAGTGGTGTACGTCGACGCCGAGGTCACCGCCGCATTTGACTGCCAAATCGAAACGACCGTGAACGGCGACCGCCGTCAGCATATGGTCAAGGAAGCCGACGCCCGTGTCGATATTCGCGTTGCCGCTGCCGTCGAGGGAAAGCGATACCTTGATATTTGTCTCGTTTGTGGTGCGTTCTTTTGTGCTTGTACGCATATTTTGCTCCTTTTACATACAGATATTATACCATTTTGTCGGCGGGCTATAAATCGAGCGTCCGCATTGCCGCTATGGTTTTTTCGATCAGCTCGTCGATGTCCCAGTCCAACATCGCCGCACCCTGCTCAATGACGTCGCGTGAGCAGCCGGCGGCGAATTTTTTGTCCTTGAACTTCTTTTTGACGCTTTTCAGCTCCAGATCCTGCACGGACTTTGAGGGGCGCATCAGGGCCACGGCGCCGATAAGACCTGTAAGCTCGTCCGTGGCATACAGGATTTTTTCCATAATGTGCGTAGGTTCGTGGGGCGTGCCGGTCATGCCCCAACCGTGGGACATGGCGGAGCGGATAAGCTCGTCGCTTGCGCCGTTTTCGCGTAGCAGCTCCTCGCCTTTTACGCAATGTTCGTCTGGGTATTCGCCGAAGTCTATGTCGTGGAGCAGGCCTACGGCCGCCCAAAACTCCTCGCGCCCTAAGTCGCATTCCTTTGCGAAGTATCGCATGACGCCGCTGACGACCTTTGCGTGTTGCAGATGAAATACGTCTTTGTTGTACTTTTCCAGAATTTCTTGCGCTTTTTTGATGTCCATTTTTCTCCTCCGTTTTGTTATTCGTTGAAGCGGATTTTAACGGCCTGCGCGTGGGCGGTAAGGCCTTCCGCCTCGGCGATGGCTATAATATCGTCTTTTGCCCTAAGAAGCACATCCTTGGGGTAGTGGGTGTAGCTCGTGCGTTTGACGAAGTCGTAAACGCCGAGAGGCGAGGCGAAGCGGGCGGCTCCGCCGGTGGGCAATACGTGGTTCGTTCCGGCGTAGTAATCGCCGACGGGCTCAGGAGTCCATGGGCCGAGGAATACGGATCCTGCGTTTTTTATCCGCGTAAGAAGTGCGAACGGGTCCGCCGTCAGTATTTCCAGATGTTCGGGCGCTATGTGGTTTGCGAGCGAGACCATTTCGTCCTCGCTGCGGCAGACGATGATAAGTCCGTTTTTAGAGAGAGAGTCCTGGGCGGTGTAGGCGCGGTCGAGCGACTTTAGCTGGGTAACCACTTGGCGGGCGGCCGCCGCGGCCACGTCGGGGTCGGTGGTCAGGAGGATGGACGCGGAAAGGGGGTCATGCTCTGCCTGGGAGAGGAGATCGGCCGCGGCAAAGGCTGCGTCGGCACTTTCATCGGCGATGATAAGTATCTCGCTCGGGCCGGCTATCATCTCTATGTCGACTACACCGTAGAGCAGCCTTTTGGCGGTGGCCACGTAGATATTGCCGGGACCGACTATCTTGTCGACGCGGGGAAAGGTCTCGGTGCCGTAAGCCAGCGCGGCCACCGCCTGGCCGCCTCCCGCCAACAGCACTCTGTCAACGCCCGCTATATACGCCGCACCGAGTATCGCCGCATCCGTCGCAAAACCACCGTCTGCGCTCGTTACTTCCCCGATGCCCTCACCTGCCGCACAGCCCTCTTTATCTCCCGCCTTGCCCCTTCTCGGCGGGGTCACCATCACTATCTCCCCTACCCCCGCCAGTTTCGCCGGAATCACGTCCATCAGCACCGTCGACGGGTAGGCGGCCGTACCGCCCGGTACGTATACCCCCACGCGTTCAAGCCCACGTAGCATCTGCCCACGCACCACGCCGTCCGCGCTCTTTTCCTCGTAGCCATTAAGCGAGTCCGCCTGCTTTTTATGATACGAACGTATATTCTCCGCCGAATGCAGAATCGCATCCGCAAGCGGTTTGTCAAGCGACTCGAACGCCTCTTTCAGCTCTTTACGTGTAAGCGTGCCTATCTTGCCATCGGGGGCGGCGTCCGGGCCGTCAAACCGCAGGGTGTATCTCACCACAGCCGCGTCACCTTCCGTCCGCACATCCTCGACGATTTTGCGGACGGCTTCCTCTACGTCCGCCCCCGGTGCATCGCCACGGCCTGCAAGACCCGCAAGCACCTCGTATTCTGTTTTGCCGTTGGCGATTATCGTTTTTATCATTACGCATCACCGCTTTCACTGTTAATTATTATCGACGGCGCATCCACCCGTTCCGCAAACGCCTCGATCTCATCCTTCCGCAGCTTCATGCTCGTTACGTTCACTATCAGCCGCGCCGAGATATCCCGTATCCAACTCACGACCTCAAGACCGTTCTCCTTTAATGTCGCGCCGCTCTGAACAAGGTCAACTATGCTGTCGGCAAGCCCTATCAGCGGGGCAAGCTCGACCGAGCCCTCGATGCGGATAATGCGTACATCCAGCCCAAGCCGCTCGAAATATCGCCCGGCGTACTGCGGGTATTTGCTCGCCACCACTTGCGGTGCGGCGCCTCCGGCGACCGCCCCGCCCGCAGGCGCGGCAAGAGCGAATTTGCAGAAGCCAAGCCCAAGGTCCAATATTTCGTAGTAAGTACCACCATGTTCGAGCAACGTGTCCTTGCCGACTATGCCTATATCGCATACGCCCTGTTCCACGTAGGTCACCACGTCCGGCGCCTTCGCCAAAATGACTTCCACGCCTCTTTCTGGCCAGCCGCCATCCTCGGGCACAAATACTATGAGCTTGCGCCCCCTGTCCTCCATCGGGGCGGTATCGTACCCGCCCCAACGCGACAGCGTGTGCACAAATTCTTCTTCCAACCGCCCCTTCGCCAAAGCAATCCTCAGCGGTCTGTCGTTATTTCCATTATTTTCCATTTGCCCCCCAGCAAGCCCATCATCCGCAGGGCTTCCCTCCCCCCCCATCGCCGCCTCGGTCAGCAAATCAATATTAACCCCGAACCCTGTCGCCGGCATTTCTTCCCCGAAGTCGCAAAACAGCTCGTCATACCGTCCGCCCGAAAGCAGGGGCTCGCCTGCGCTCGCCCCATAGCCTTTGAACACCAATGAGCTATAATACTCCGCCCTGTTCACCAAGCCCAGATCTATCATCACGGATTCCGCGCGGCCGCGCCCCGCAAGCTCGCCCATAACGTCCGAAAGATAAGCGACCATGGAGCAGGCTTCATCGTCATAGCCCTTGAACAGCGCGGCCGCCTCAGCCAAGGCCTCAGCCCCGCCAAAAAGCCCTGGCAGCCTGAGTATCACCTCCGCCGTCCGCCTATCCTCAAAGCCCACCAATGCGTCCTCAAGCGCCGAATAGTTTTTGGACTCCACATACCTCTGTATGCGTTCGCACACATCCTCGTCTGCGCCAAGCCTCTCCATCAGCCGTTTGTACAGCCCCACATGGCCTATCTCTATCCTGAATCGCCCCCCATAGACAGCAGCTAGCGACCGCACCGCCAGGTCTATCATGTCCACATCAGCCGAGAACCCCGCCTCGCCTATAAGCTCCACGCCCATCTGCATCACTTCGCTGTCGCGCCCCCTGTGCTCGGGCTGCCTGCGGTAGACGTTCTGTGCATAATAGAGCTTTAGCGGCAACTCCGCACCCTTGAGCTTGGTCGCCACAAGCCGCGCTATCGGTATGGTCGAGTCCGGTCGCACCGCGACAAGCCGCCCCTTGCTGTCCGAAAGCTTGTAGACTTCCTCTTGCGGGAAATACGACGATGTCGAGCCAAAGACCGACAAAAACTCAAGCCCCGGCGTCCGCACCTTGCGATAGCCCGCCTCCTCAAAGACGCAGGCAAGCCCATACGCTATCCCTGTCTCGACCGCGCATTCCTCAAAAAGCCTGTCGCCCATCCCATCGGGCGTCAATTTGTTTTTTTTGTCGATAGTTTTGTCTTTATTCATTTTCAAACCCCATTATATCATCCACATAGCGTATAAAATCTCCGCCGTAACTCATCGTATAATCATACAATATCGGCTCCTTGAACTCATATTTGGCAATCTCGGCAAGCCTCCTTGAAACGCGCGAACGTGCCAAGGCATCCTCAAGCCTCTTGATGCCCGCCAGAGTATAGCAGCCGACAATAAGCTGATTCTCGACCGTCACATACAGTATCTCCTTAACATCGTCGTTGAGCAGATAGACTTTGCCGTTCATAAATGAGTTGTCGTTCTTGAAGCATATATACAGCTTGCCTCCTTCGGACAATGTCTGCATCGCTTCCGTATACCGCTTGTCGAGCTCATTAAGCACATGCACGACAGGCCCCGCAATCCCGTAAACAGTCACATATTCCACCCTTGCAAGCTTCATGGCCGCCTCAATAGGCGTAATGGCGAACTTGCTCGCAACCTCAAACGAGGATATCGACAGATGCCCTTGGTCACGGCTGACCTCTATTTCGGACAAAACGATGCGATACCCTCGGTCGTCCTCTATCACAGATTCGCATATATACAACGCTTCTTCCTTCTCTGGCGGCATTATCTCATTACGGCAGAGCGTCGACGACAAAGAGTCCGGCAGCTGCTCACAATCCACATCGTCAGCGGCAAGCATGCGAGCCGCGAAAAAGTCCTGCGCAAAGCAACGCATCAAAAAATAATTGATCAACTGGTTTTCCGAGACGATGTCGCCGCATAGCCTTCGGAACAGCGCCTCTTCACGCTCCTTGCCCAGCGCGACCTCACGCCGCAGCACAAAGTCGTATTCCTCCACCTCGTCCGGCAGCATCTTCCCAAAGCCATGCGTCATTTCCGCGTAGCGTTGCACCAAAAATACCGCCTCGTTCATCGTGAGCGCCACACGCCCTGCGCCGAGCCCCCCAAGCATCGCCTGCTCCGCCATTCGCAATTCTTCCTCATCCTCGCCATAGATCCCGCGGTACGACTCTATGCCTTCCTCCGTTGTTTCCACATAGAAAAACTGGTGCAGGGTCCGGCTTTTCCTGCCCACCCCCGCAAGCCCGGAAAGCTGCCACTTGATATAGACGACGAGCACACCCATCAACCTCGTATCCGTCGCATACGCGGCTATGAAGTTCTCGTCGGGCAAGGCGGACGAAAGCGCGCCGCCCCTTATCACTCTTAAATCGCTTTTTTTCAACATCACATCATTGTACCCCATTCCATGCGTGCCAAAAAGCCCAAATGTGATATAATTCATTTTACTTTTGCAATGATTTTCAAGAAGGGAGAGCCTATGAACTATCGTAAATTCAAAGCCGCCAACATGGACGTGTCGCTACTCGGTTTCGGCGCCATGCGTATGCCTATGCAAAAAGACGACACATCGAAGCTTGACGAAGCGGAAGCGATCCGCATGATTCGCCACGCCATAGACAGCGGCGTCAACTACGTCGATACAGCCTATGTATACCACGATCAGCAAAGCGAACTGGTTGTCGGCAAGGCGCTTGAGGACGGCTATCGCGAAAAAGTCCTGCTCGCGACGAAGCTGCCGTTCTGGATGATGGGCGGGCCAGAGGAAATGACGCCTGTATTCAATGAACAACTGGAGAAGCTTGGCGTGGACTGCATAGATATGTATATCGTGCATGACATATCGGGCAACCGTTGGGAGACCGTGCAGGAATGGGGAATCTACGACTTCCTTGCGGAGCAGCGCGAAAAGGGAAAGATCCGCTTTATCGGCTTTTCGTACCACGGCGAAACCCCCGCGATGTTCAAAGAGGTTCTGGACAAGTATCCTTGGGATTTCTGCATGTTGCAGATAAACTATATGGACAAGAACATCCAGGCGGGCGTGGAAGGTTACAATTATGCAATTTCAAAAGACGTCCCCATCATCGTCATGGAGCCTCTCAAAGGCGGCAGGCTGACCGACATCATGCCGCCCTCCGTCCAAAAATATTGGGACAGCCTGGGGTCTGACCGCACGCCCGCCGAGTGGGCGCTTCGCTGGGTCGCAAACCTCCCCGGCGTGCTGACCATCCTTTCGGGCATGAGCAATATGGAGCAGCTTGAGGAAAATATCCGTGTGCTTTCGGATGCGGATGTGGGCAGCCTTTCCGCAGACGAGCTCGCCATAATCGACAAGGCGGCGGACGAGTACAACAAGCTGATTGTATACCAATGTACAAATTGCAAATATTGTATGCCCTGCCCGGCGAAAATCCAAATCCCCATGATGCTGAATTTCCGCAATTCGTGCGCTCTGTACGGCAAGACCTCGAAAATCCAATGGGAATATGATTTCCTCACGAGGCATAGGGCTTCCGAATGCACGGCTTGCGGCAAATGCGAGGGTGAGTGCCCACAGCACCTAGAGATAGTGCGGGCGATGAAGGAGACCTCAGAGCTTTTTGACTAGCGACTCGATTTCGGCGCGCGTCATCTTGCGTATGTCTCCATGCCTGAGACGCCCCAGATAGACATCGCCGATGGCGGTTCGCTCAAGCTCCATTACGCGGCACCCGACGGCTGCGAACATCTTTCTGACTTGGCGGTTCTTCCCCTCGTGCAGACGCACTTCCACGACGGCCGACCTCTCGGCCTGCTTTATCATTTCCACTTTTGCAGGCGCCGTGACATAGCCGCCGATGTCCACCCCCTTGCGTAGCCTCGCAAGCTTTTCGTTCGACACCACGCCGCTGACGGTCGCCCTGTACGTCTTTGTCGTCTCGTGCTTAGGGTGCATAAGCTTATAGGCAAAGTCGCCGTCGTTGGTCATTACGAGAAGCCCTGTCGTCGGCTCGTCGAGCCTGCCGACTGGAAACACACGCTCCGAAACTTCTTTCACCAATTCCATCACGGTAGGCCTGCCCTTCTCGTCCGCCGTCGTCGTGATATAGCCCTTGGGCTTGTTCAATATGAAGTACGCTTTCTTTCCTGCGGATATGATCTCCCGCCCTTCAACGGCGACGCTCTGCCCCTCCCCCACATCATAAAACGGCTCTTTCACAAGCTTGCCGTCCACCTTGACCTTTCCCGCAAATATAAGTTCGTCCGCTTTTCTGCGACTAGCCCGTCCCGTCTGCGCGATATACTTATTGAGTCTCATAGACTTATTCTAACAGATATCGTATACTTTGCTATGTATGAATTAAATATAAAGACAAAGTGAGGTGCCACCATGTATGCCAACGACTATAATACGCTTGACCCAAAATATTCAGTGATTACGCCCGAAATCGAACGGCTTGCCGCCATCTGCTTCGAGGGTGGCATTATCGAACCCGAACTTTTCACGAAACACAAGGTCAACCGCGGGCTTCGCGACCTGAACGGCAACGGCGTCTTGACCGGGCTTACGGAGATTTCAGAAATCAACGCATTCAAGAAAAACGACGCGGGCGAGAAAATCCCGATAGAAGGCGAGCTGCTTTTCCGGGGCATCAATGTCAAGGACATAGTGAAGGGGCTAATGAAAGAGGAGCGCAGATTCGGCTTCGAGGAGACTTCGTATCTGCTGATGTTCGGAAAGCTGCCCAGCCAGGAAGAGCTTGACGATTTTATCAAACTCCTTGCAGACTACCGCACGCTTCCCACATCGTTTGTCCGCGACATCATACTCAAGGCGCCGAGCCTCGACATGATGAACACCCTGGCGCGCAGCGTGCTGACCCTCCACGCCTACGACTCCAAGGCAAACGAAACGGACGTTCCTAACGTGCTGAGGCAGAGCCTGCTGCTTACCGCTGTGTTCCCATTGCTTGCCGTCTACGGCTACCAGGCCTATCGCCACTATTTCGAAAACGACGACCTCTTTATCAACAAGCCCAAGGCAGATCTCTCGACTGCCGAAAACATACTCAGGATGCTGAGGCGCGGCGGGCGCTATACGGAGCTTGAGGCGCATATACTCGATATCGCGCTGGTGCTACATACCGAGCACGGCGGCGGCAACAACTCCACCTTCACCACGCACGTGGTCACCAGTTCGGGAACGGACACCTATAGCTCGGTGGCGGCCTCGCTCGGCTCGCTCAAGGGGCCGAAGCACGGCGGCGCCAATATAAAAGTGGTCCAGATGTTTGACGACCTCAAAGAGAACATCCAGAACTGGGACGACAAAGATGAGATCGAAGCCTATCTGAAAGCCATCCTGAACAAGGAGGCCTTTGACCGCCAAGGCCTTATTTACGGCATGGGCCATGCCGTATACTCCCTGTCCGACCCGAGGGCAGACATACTGCAGGGCTTTGTCGAAAAGCTTTCGGCCGAGAAAAAACGTGACGACGAGTACCGCCTTTACAAGAATGTCGCAGACCTGGCACCCAAAGCAATCGGCGAAGTACGCAGAATCTACAAAGGCGTCAGCCCCAACGTCGATTTTTACAGCGGGTTTGTCTACAGCATGCTCGATCTTCCCAAGGAATTGTTTACGCCGCTTTTCGCAATCGCACGTATTTCGGGCTGGTCTGCGCACCGCATAGAGGAGCTTATCAACGCAAGCAAGATTATCCGTCCGGCGTATAAAAGCGTCTGCGAACACCATAAATATGTAGCGCTTGCCAAGCGCTGATACTATGCCCTATTATCTGGAATTGTGAGCGGAAAAAACTGGCTACTCGCCAGTTTTTTCCGCTCACAATAAACCCTTGAAAATTATGGATAAGTTCCTTGGAAATTTTACCATCGACACCGCGTAAACATTGAAACTTCAACAATAATCGCCTTAAAACCTATCCACAGCTCTCTATGGACATAAATTGTATACACTTTTATTTTTTGTGTGGATAATGCCCGCAAAGCCTTGTAAATCATCACTGCAATACCATTGAAATCTGTTTGCGGAAACACGAACGTTGGTTTACATAATACGTTGCCGGGGGCAGCCAGATTAACCCATTTCTACAGGCCTTTTTCCACCCAGCCAAGGCCATCCACCAGAACCGCCCTTCTCTCGGCAAGAGTTTTTTTCGCGTCGAGTATCCGCTGGTTTTTCGAACCGCGATATGGCAACAACAAGGATTTTTCCTCCAGCACGAACGGGCCGTCCACAAGCACGGAAGCATATCCCAAAAGACTAAGCACGTATTCATCTCCGTCCGCAAAAATGTCCTCTATGGTCCAGCCAGTGTATATCGCGAGGTCGAGCCCTCTTGCCGTCACCCCCTCCGCAAGCGGAATGAGCACCCCCGCCCTGAGCAGCGGCTCTCCTCCGCTGAAAGTAACGCCCGTCAAAAGCGGGTTGGCGTCGATTTCCGCAAGCAGCCCCTCCACCGTGTCGACCCTTCCTCCGTTCATAGGCAATGCCTGCGGATTGTGGCAGCCCTCGCAGCAATGCTCGCAGCCCTGAAAAAATATCGTCATGCGAAGACCAGGGCCGTCGACTATGCTGTCGCCTACAACCCCGGCGATACGTATGCTTTTTTCCGTCGCGATCATGGTTTATGAAAGGCCGTGCTTGACCCTGTCTTTTTCCTCGGCGCGCTTGGCATCGTTGAAGCGGTCAAGCGTCCCGACCAGATAGCCCGTAATCCTTCTGATGCGTTCAAAGCCGTAATCACCCTCGTCCTCCGTCCTGCCGCAGCCGGGGCAGATGTCATCGATCACGCCGCTGTACCCGCAGACGGGGTCACGGTCGACCGGGTGGTTGATGGAGCCGTAGCCAACGCCAGCCTCTTTCATCGCGCGTATAACGTGCTCAAAGGCGTCAAGGTTTCGTACGGGGTCGCCGTCGAGTTCGACAAAGGTGATATGCCCTGCGTTCGCCAACGCGTGGTACGGCGCCTCGACGCGTATCTTTTCAAACGCCGACATCGAGTGATAGACAGGGATATGAAAACCGTTCGTATAATAATCGCGATCCGTCACGCCTTTCACCTCGCCGTATTTTTTCTTGTCGAGACGCACGAAGCGGCCTGCCAGCCCCTCTGCCGGCGTCGAAAGCAAGGTGAAGTTCATTTGCTTTTCCTCGCTCAGGCGGTCAAGGTAGCCACGCATGAACCCTACGATCTCAAGCCCCAGATTTTCCGCCTCCTTGGTCTCGCCATGGTGCGAGCCGATAAGGGCGACAAGCGCCTCGGCAAGCCCGATAAAGCCCATCGACAGCGTGCCGTGCTTCAGCACCTCGCCGACCTCATCGTTGATGCCGAGCTTGTCGGAATCGAGCCAGATGCCCTGCCCCATAAGGAAGGGGAAGTTGCGAACTTTCTTCTTGGACTGGATGGTGTAGCGGTCGTAGAGCTGGTCCGTCACCATCTTCATCTTCCGCTCAAGCTCCTCGAAAAACCATTCGATGCTGCCGCTGCTCTTTATGGCGATACGCGGGAGGTTTATGGATGTGAAGCTGAGGTTGCCGCGACCCACCACGATTTGGTTGTCGGGGTCGTAGACATTCGCGATGACGCGTGTCCTGCATCCCATATAAGCGACTTCCGTTTCGGGCCGCCCTTCCTCGTAGAACTTGATGTTGTAAGGAGCGTCGATAAACGAGAAGTTTGGGTAAAGTCGTTTTGCGCTTACGCGACACGCCAATTTGAACAAGTCGTAGTTCGGCTCGCCCTCGTTGAAGTTGACCCCCTCTTTCACTTTGAACACATGGATCGGGAATATGGGCGTCTCTCCGTTGCCAAGCCCTTCCTCGGTCGCGAGCATGACGTTCTTGCTGACGAGCCTGCCCTCCGGCGACGTGTCCGTCCCGTAATTGATGCTTGAGAACGGCGTCTGGGCGCCCGCCCTTGAATGCATGGTGTTGAGGTTGTGTACCAGGGCTTCCATCGCCTGCTTGACCTCGCGGTCCGTCTCTATCTCCGCCGTCTTTACGACGAAGCTGCGTACCTTCTCAATCAGATCAGGTTTTGCGCCCGCATCCAAAAAGGCCTCTGTCTCACGCTTTGCGTACTCCGGGTCTTGCCTAAGCTGCGGGAAAAGCCCGTGCTTGCCCTCGATATCCGCAAACACCGCCTTGATCTCATCGTCCTCAAGGTCAAACTCAGGGGCGAGCAGGCGCAGGGCCTTTATATAATTGGATACATATAATTTTCTGTAGGTCTTTGACACGCCGGGCGCGAGCCCGAAGTCGAAGAACGGTATGCTCTGGCCGCCGTGTTGGTCGTTTTGGTTGGACTGTATGGCGATGCAGGCAAGCGCGGCATAGCTATGGATGCTGTTGGGTTCGCGAAGATGGCCGTGGCCTGTCGAAAAACCGCCTTCAAACAGCTTCCTTATGTCTATCTGGCAGCAAGTGGTCGTAAGCGTGTAGAAATCGAAATCGTGGATATGGATGTCCCCTTGCTCGTGCGCCTCTGACTGCGGGCGGGTCAAGATGTATTTTTCGTAATAATCCTTTGCGCTCTCGGACCCGAATTTCAGCATGGTGCCCATCGGCGTGTCTCCGTCGATATTGGCATTGTCACGCTTTATATCACTGGCTGCGGCAGCCTCTTGGTCAAGCTCGTTCATCCTCCGCATAAGGCTCGTCCGCTTTTCGCGCTCGCGTGTACGCTCCACGCGATAGTCGTGGTAAAGCTTCGCCACGCGTGGGAAGCCGTGATCCATAAGGACTTCCTCGACGATGTCCTGGATGGCCTCGATGCCGGGTATGGAGCCGGTATATCTGTCCACAAGCCTCATTTCCACATCGTCCGCCAAGGCAAGACAAGAGACCGAGTCCCCCCTGCCGGCGGCCTCCATCGCCAGTTTTATGGCTTTTTCGATTTTGGATATATCGTACGGGACGACCCGCCCGTCCCGCTTCTCGATAGACAGAAGCATGGCTCTCACCTTGACTCTGTCCCTACGCTTATCTGCCTCTCTTTCGGTCGCTACCGCTTCGAAAGGGATGGTATTCCCGTTGCTTTTCTCTACCGGTATGAACATTCAGTTCTCCCTTCCCCTGTCAAGAAAATGTAAAATTCAGGTTAAATTCCGTCTGCCTTGCACGGATTTCATTATCACACACCATATATAGCATGTCAACGGATTTTGTGTTACAAAAGTGTTTCATGTTATAAGTTTTTCCATTTACGAACACACGGTCTGGAAACGCGTGTTCGTAAACTGCGAGTGGCCGCCCTTTACTTCCCAAATAGCCCGCGCAAAAAAATTCAAACAAATTATGTAACCCTATTGTAATATTGTAAATGCTTAGATATACTATGCATGTACATAGCTTTTATGTAATCCTGTTTACGGGACGCGTTTGATACACAGAAAGAGTGAAGGGAAGAGGCATAGGCAAATTGGTGGATGAAACAGACAGGACATTTGATTCGTTCAAAGAATACTTGATCAATACAAAAGAGCTTTCACATAACTCTGTATCCGCGTATCTGCGTGATTTGCCCGATTTTCAACGGTTTTTGGAAGAGAAAGGCATTCACAGCCTAAGCAGCGCCTCTAAGTCGGATGCCTCTGCGTGGTTGCTAAAATTGAAAAGGGACGGCAGGAGCACAGCGACGGTAAACCGCAAACTCGCTTCCATCCGTGCATATTATAAATTTATGATAGAAACGGGCGTGCTATCCGAAAACCCGACGAAGGGCATACACTCGCCTCGCATTGAACGCAACGAGGTTGAATACCTTACACTTGAGGAAGTCGACCGCCTGCTCGCCGCCCCAGACGACACGGAAATAGGCCAACGTGATCTTGCCATACTTGAGATGCTCTATGCGACCGGACTCAGAGCTACAGAACTTAGGTTCGCGAACATAGATGATATCAATCTCCGTATGGGTTTTGTGTCGTGCAGCGGCGCCCACGGCAAGGCACGCATCATCCCGCTCGGCCGACCAGCCCGCGCCGCGCTCGAAAAGTATATCTACGATGTCCGCCCCCATTTCCGCAAGAAAAACGATGAGAGCGCCCGCACGTCCGAAGACGACGGCGCCCTTTTCCTCAATTACTATGGGGAACGCATCACCCGCCAGGCGCTTTGGAAGGTGATAAAGGGCTACGCGAAAAAGATAGGGCTTGAAAAAGACCTCACCCCTCAGATGATTCGCAACTCGTTCGCGGTCCATATGATCCAGCACGGGGCGGATCTCAAGTCCATTCAGGAGCTGCTAGGGCACGAGGACCCCACTGCGACACAGGTATACCTTTCGGTCACGCGGAACCGCATCAAGGATGTGTACGACACCGCCCATCCGCGTGCCTAAAATCTTGCTGGACGAGATGCGGGTAAATCTAGTATAATGCCCTTTGTGTGCGTCGAGGTGTAGCGCAGCTTGGTAGCGCGCTTCGTTCGGGACGAAGAGGCCGCAGGTTCAAATCCTGTCACCTCGACCAAAAATGGACATGATTGCAAGACTGTTCGGTATTAGGCTAGTCATCCTGCTTCTTGCGGCGCTGTTGCTGGCCGCCTGCCAGAGCCCGGCGGGGCTACCGCCTGTGCAGCCGGAAACGTCCGCCCCCGCCCCGACGGCCGGGCAGGCAGACGCCGGCGAATTGTTTGCCGAGCTCGCCGACGAGATTTTCAGGTATCATGTCACCAGCGACACCCTTACACTGCACTTCAAGATTGCCGACCCTGAGAATTATTCAATTGACGACATAGCCCCTACGCTTGGACGGGTCGACGCAGAATCCAGCAATGAATATAACCTGCAAGTTTTGTCGTGGCTGGATACATTGCGGGCATTCCCATATTATGAACTTAGCGAAAACGACCGCATCACATACGATGTTTTGCTGTGGTACCTCGGCGATTCGGCGGCTTATCGGGGCTTTGACCATTATGGGGATATGCTTTTCCCAACGACCGGCATCCAAGCGATACTCCCTATTCTGATGGTCGAATACGCTTTCCGCAAGGAAAAGGATATCATCTCATATCTGGGTCTTCTTTCGGATCTGGGCAGATATTTCGGCGATATCGTCACCTACCAACAGGAGAAATCCGCCGCCGGGCTTTTCATGGCTGACCGCGCTCTCGACTCCGTTATCGAGCAATGCGAGGCGTTGATAGAGGACGAGGACGGGCATTTTGTCGTCGCCACCTTTGACTCGAAAATAGATGCTCTCGACTTTTTGACGGACGAGCAAAAGGCCGATTACAAGGCAGAGAACCTTGCCGCAGTCCATGCACATTTCTTCCCTGCATATCAATTATTGATCGACGGACTGGAGGAACTGAGGGGGACTGGGCAAAACGAGGACGGGCTCTATTATTTTCCGAACGGGAAGGAATATTACGCCCTTGCTATGAAATCGGAGAGCGAGTCCGAAAAATCCGCAGACGAGATAAAGAACATCGCCTTCGCCCAGTTTGAAGCGGACATGGACGCCTTCTTCGCCCTGCTTGGCGGCGGTGGCGATTTTGCGGAGGAACTGGCATCCCTGTCAATCGACACCTCGGAGCCGACATCGATAATGGAGCAGCTGAGGCAGGACATGCTTGCGGATTTCCCGCCGCTGCCCGACGTGAACTATGAAGTGAAAAAGGTCGAGCCCTCCATGGAAGGGCGGCTGTCACCGGCGTTTTTCCTGATTCCGCCGATAGACCTTCTGACCGAGAACGTGATATATTTCGACCCTACGGACTCCATGTTTGATGACGGCACAATGTTTTTCTCAACAATGGCGCACGAAGGCTTTCCGGGGCATCTATACCAAACTGTCTATAGTGGACTGAGCGAGCTTGACAATGTACGCCATATATTTAATGCACCCGCCTATTCGGAGGGCTGGGCGACCCTTGCGGAACTGTACAGCTTTGACTACTTAGGCCTGAACCCGGAAACCGCGGAATTGCTGAAGCTGGAAAAGCTTCTGGACTTAGGGCTGTCCGCCATCCTGGATATCATGGTCCATTACGAAGGCTGGACCATCACAGAGGCGGGTGAGTTTCTGGGCGGATTTGGCTATGACGACCCTGACCTGGTCGATGATTTTTACCAATATATCATAGCGCACCCGGCAATCTACCTTAAATACTATCTCGGCTATATCGGGATGGCGGAGCTTAGGGGCAAAATCGAGGCTGAACGAGGCGATGCATTCTCATCTGTGGATTTCCACGACAAGATATTGTCGTTCGGGCCTGCGCCGTTCAGCGTCTTGGAGAAGTATTTGCTAGGGGCATAGAGGCGAAAGGCGGGGGCGGCGAAGCCGCCCCTACAAATCCTTAAACCGAAATGACTTGCGGCCCTCTGCATAGTCCCCTACCAGGTTGCCGTTGCCGTGCAGCAGGTATTTATAAGTCACAAGCCCGTCGAGCCCTACGGGGCCGCGTGCGTGCAGCTTGCCTGTGCTGACGCCGACTTCCGCCCCGAAGCCATAGCGGAAGCCGTCAGCGAAGCGTGTAGAACAATTGTGGTAGACGCCCGCCGAGTCAACGCCCGCCATAAAGATCGCGGCGGCCACGTCGTCCTCCGTGATGATGGCGTCCGTGTGATGCGAGCCGTAAGCGTTGATATGGCCTATCGCCTCCGCTATATCGTCCACCACCTTGACCGTGACGATATAGTCTAGGTACTCGGTCTTGTAGTCATCCTCGATGGCGGGCTTTATGCCCGAGTGCGTTGCAAACGTACGTTCACAGCCCCGCACCTCTACGCCTTTGTCCGTAAGCGCTTCCATCAGGGGCGGCATCAGGGCGGCGGCGATGTCCTTGTGGACAAGGACGGTCTCCACTGCGTTGCAGACGGCGACGTACTGGGTCTTGCTGTCGCGAACGATGGGCACGGCCTTGGCGATGTCCGCCGCCTTGTCCACGTAGACGTGGCAGATGCCGTCCGCATGGCCCATCACGGGTATCTCGGAATAGTCCATGATATATCGCACGAACTCGTTGGAGCCGCGCGGGATGATAAGGTCTACGGACTCGTGGCAGGCAAGCAGCTCGTTTATCTCCGAACGCGATTCGAGCAGAGTCAGGAAGCCCTGGGGCAGGCCTGCCTCCACTCCCGTCCCATGAATAATTTCATACAATGTGCGGTTTGTGTTCGCAGCCTCGCTGCCGCCTTTGAGTATCGCCGCGTTTCCGCTCTTTAGGCAGAGGGCGGCTATCTGGACGAGGGCGTCGGGGCGTGACTCGAAGATGACGCCTATGACGCCTATTGGGCAGGTCACCTGCTCCATCAACAGGTCTGCGTCGAGCTCGCGCCTTAGCATGATGCGGCCGACGGGGTCGGCGAGGCCTATCATATCACGCAGGCCGGCTACGGCGTCCTCTATTTTCTTCCCGTCAAAGGCGAGCCTTTTCACTATGGGGTCGGGCAGCCCGTCCGCCTGCGCGGCCTTCAGGTCTTTTTCGTTCGCCTCCGCTATCTCCACGCTATGCGACATCAATGCGTCAGCAATTTTTACAAGCGCGCCGTTGCGTGTCTCTATCGACAGAGTTGCAAGCACACGGCTGTCCGTCTTTGCTCGTGCCGCCGCCTCTATCGCGTTCACGGCTGCATTCCCGATTGTTCCACTCATTTCAAACACCCCTCTCAAAATTATTATTATTCAGTCATTATAACGAAAAAGTATCGTGCCTGTATCTGCATTGAATTTTGAACGTTCTTAGATGCCATATTCCTCTAACTACCCTCTCTCCACACCGTTCTCATAAACTATACCATCAAAATACCATCACCGAAATAGACAGATGGTGTAAGACTAAAACTTGTCGCCCACCATCACGGCGGGGTGTTCCAACCATTCCGCTCCTTGAACGCTTTCAGCTCGTCCTGACAGTCCCATATATCCTCTACTTCTATGATGCCGGTCTCAGGGTCGAAAGACCCGTCAGGACCGAACATCACGATATAGAACTTCAAAGGGCGGGAAGTTGATTCTTCTGACGATGTGGCATTTCTTATCGTTGAGTAATAGATATAGCGACCATACTCGTCAGAGGTAAAATGGCTAAGGCCACCTTCGCTGTATTCACTACCAATAAGCCAATTGATATTCGTGCGAGCCGCACCTCTTGATTCAACGGGTACTAAAAGGGTCCCTTCAAGCATTGCATCCACAGCTATATCTCTTTCTGATATTTCCGCTCTTACGCATTTGCTTTCGTCAAACGGCATCTCCCAGTCGTTCTTCTCTTTAAGCCATTCGATATCATCGGCAAGCTCTGGACTCCTCGCCCACCCTTCCAGCATATCACCATGCGGCCAAGGAAGCCCTGCGTAAACGAGATAATTGTAATCCGGGTAATAGTACACATACCCCTCTTTTTTGTCGGTCTTTTGGGATATGAATATTCCTCGTATAAGCTCCCATTGAAATGGGTCTGAACCAATCCATATTTTGGATTCTCCCCCATAGGCAAACAGCCTTCTGCCAAAAGAGTCCTCGTCCAACACGATGATTTCGCCAGTTTCAACAGTGGCACCCAAGACACTATTCATCACGACCGTATTGAGATCGGCATGGGGACCGTAATACTTGTTTATGTCTCGCCCTATTGTAAAGCACCCTGGGAAAACAAGCACCGAAAGCACTATTGCCAAAACCAGTATCGCCACACGCTTCTTCATATCCAACCCCTTCCTTTCAGCCAACCTCTACAATATAATAATGCCTTTTGACAGCAAAAACAATTCGTTCCACCATTCCCATCCTGCCTTGCGTGCTTCCTCAGTATGGGAGGGCCGTGAAACACCCCCGAAAAGATCGGCTATTATTTCCCAAGGCTGGTTATAATAGTCATTCTCAAGCAAGCCTAAGGTGCTGCCATGTAAAGAGCGAGCAGCAAGGTACGCATAGGCTGCTGGTCCTAGAAGAGCAAGCTGTACAGAATGTCCGAACTCATGCATTACCAACCAAATGGCACGCTGAACAAGATTTTTAAAAGCATAATCAGTATATTTACTCATATCGATATCGACCAATGATTCGCCTTTGTTTAGAAATATTGCGCCTATGCTAAAAGACCCGCCTTTTGTAGCATCCCATTCTTGCCAAAACACGAGTGCTCCTCTATAAAACGAAGTCATGCCAAAAAGCACCGCCAGTTCTGCCCCATTGTTAGGAAACAACTCCATTGCTTTCTCATAAGGCGTTTTGGGAGAAGGGGCCATTTCCAGGTTCTGGCTGCTTTCGGCTCCGGGCTGCCGTAGTCCTACCCTATATCTCGTACCGTCGCAGTATTGGGCGTTCACAAGCAGCCGCCGTTCTTCCGCAGTCGCAGCAATGAACCGTCGCCTTTCCGCCTCTGACATAGACGCGAATATGACCGCTTCCGCTGTGCTCTCGGGATGCGAGTATGTGACCTGATATGCATAATAAGTGCCCGTGGTATAGATCTTCGCACCGAAATGGTTCGTGGGCGTCTCAAAATCACCCCGCATCGCATACTCCACTGACATCTTTATATTTACTGAGGGTGCTATGACCACATAAGACGTCCCTTTGTAGTTTATTGACGCTGTTGCCATCAAGGTTCCGTTAATATGCCTGAT